>QFCH01000550.1_pt1 | contig 136538 bp, 127 predicted proteins | sample 5346071 | NCBI WGS metagenome assembly QFCH01 (sample SAMN09062255, study PRJNA434731) | Human gut metagenome, whole genome shotgun sequencing project. | isolation source: stool timepoint B chromium assembly | host: Homo sapiens | collected 2015
AAAATGCGGAGGCCATATATAAAATTTTACCTATAATAGGGAATAGGTAATCGGATTTTTTATTTTGCTTCTCATTTTTATATGGTGAACCGATATTATTTTCAGTTCCTTTAAGCAGATAATCCGTTGATACCCCAAAATAATCGCTTAAGGCAATAAGTTTTTCTACATCCGGAAGACTTTGCTGACTTTCCCATTTGGAGACGGCCTGTCTGGAAACTCCGATTTCCCCGGCCAGCTGATCCTGAGAAAGCCCTTTTTCTTTTCTCAGTTTTTGAATCCTGTTAGAAATTTGCATATCCATAAAATTTTGATTCCTTTCCTTAATCTTATTCTTTACAAATAAATTGTACCAAAAACATCGGTTGCTGCACAACCAGTTTTCAGTGGAATCAAGGCAACTTGTGGTTGCAGACTGCTTTTTATTTCCTAAATTCTTAAATTTCGTGTATAATAATACTACTGTATAATTTTCAGATATTAAATAATTTTCAGAGGAGGAAGACAATGACCAAATATATGATTGCATCCGATCTTCACGGTAGCTTTACCTGGGTTTGTCAGCTGATGCGGCAATATGAGCTGGAAGGCGCTAAACAGCTTATTTTTCTCGGGGATATTTTGTATCATGGACCAAGAAATGATTTGCCGGATGGCTATGCACCGAAAAAAGTAATAGAACTGCTTAATTCGTATAAAGAGCAGATTATCTGTGTCAGAGGCAACTGTGATGCTCAGGTAGACCAGATGGTTTTGGATTTTGATCTGATGTCTGACTGCCAAGGACTTGGCATGAATGGAGTGAATGTAATGCTGACCCATGGGCATGATATGAATATTGATACATTGGCAGATCACAAAGCAAAAATAAATGGATGTGAGGTCCTTTTGTATGGACATACCCACATTCCCATTAAATGTAAAAGCCAGGGAATATGGTGTCTGAACCCGGGGTCTGTGTCTATTCCCAAAAACGGGAGCTGCCATAGCTATATGGTGATGGAGGATCAATCCTTTATATGGAAGGATATGGACGGCCGTGTCTATGATCGGCTGGACTTATTGTGATGACTGATTAGAGATTAAACATAAAAAAGGAGATTATATGAAAAATATAAAATTAATCAATCGGATATCGGTTACAGCAGCAGTTTGTCTGCCTATATTTATCATGTCCGGCTGCCAGGATCGTGCAGCCTTGTCTCAGAAAAAGTTTGATGAATTTATTCAGCAGGAATTTGTATCTGCAATGGAAAGTGATTATACGACTGCCCATGTTTTTTTACAGCATCCTGAAAATTTTGGGATAAACCCGGAAAACATTCAGGTCAGTCTGGGAACACGGCCGGATGAGACGGACTGGGATCAGGTGATGGAACAGCAGCAGAAAAGCTATGATGAATTTAATTCGTTTGACCGGGAATTGCTGACGCCCCAGCAGCAGGATATTTATGATACCTATAAATATCAGATGGATCTTACTATAGCGCTTAATGATGAAAAATTTGATTATTACAGTCAGATTTTTGGAAGCATGAGTGGACTTCAGTTTCAGCTTCCAACTCTTTTTTCAGACTGGGAATTAAGAAATGAGCAGGATGTGAAAGATCTGGTAATTTTAATGTCGGATGTAAAGCCTTATGTGGACAGTGCCCTGGAATATACGAAAAAACAGGAGGCACAGGGACTTCTAATGGCAGATCTTCAAAGTGTGATCGATTACTGCAGCGGGATTATTGAAGAAGGAGAAAACAGTTCTGTTCTGGCAGCGATTTATGAAAATATTGATGCTCTAGGGCTTGATACCGCTGCAGCTCAGATGTATAAAGATCAGATCAAAGATGAATTTAACAGTTCTTTCATACCAGCCTATGAAGCTATGCGGGATACAATGATACAGCTTCAGTCTGGTCAGAATAATGAACAGGGGCTGGCCCATTTTGAATACGGAAAAGCGTATTATGAGCTTTTGCTGCAGCAGAGTATTGGCTCTACAAAATCTGTGGAAGAGATACGGACAATGATGGCGGAAGAATTTGAGAACCATCTTATGAATCTGCAGACACTGCTGATCAATCATATGGACATTATGGAACCCCTGCTTACCGGGGAACTGCCTCAGACACCTTATACCAGTTATGAGGAAATTCTGGACCATATTCAGCAGAATATGTCTAAGGACTTCCCTCAGATCAGTGATTTATCTTATAATATAAGAAATATGGGGGAAGATATGGCCTCAACTTCCGGTATTGCCGCTTACTTTAATATCCCGTCTCTGGATGGAGAATCAACAAAGCAGATGCGCGTGAATCCGCTGATCGGGGATATTTCTGCTGTTTCAACCTATACAACGGTGGCTCATGAAGGCTTTCCAGGTCATATGTATCAATATGCTTATGCCTATGAAAACCTGGAGTCTCCATATATGAAAGCGCTTTCCGACAGCAGTGCCTATGTAGAAGGCTATGCAGTTTATGCCCAGTATGAGTCCACAAAATATCTGGAGGACATGGACCAGGCACTGTTGGATGCCTATAGGGAAAATGAACTGGCCACTTACTGTGCGATTATTCTTTCGGATATTGGGATTCATTATGATGGCTGGTCTTTGGATGAATTTACCCAGTATTTTAACAGTATTGGCTTTGCCATTGATGAGGAAAATGCCAAAATGCAGTATATGCAGCTCCAGGCTAACCCTTGTGCCTTTGAGCCTTACTATGTCGGATACCATGAAATTGCGGCCATGAAAGAAGATGCACAGGAAGCGCTGGGAGATTTGTTTACAGATCAGGAGTTTAACGAAGCCCTGCTTGAGAGTGGTGTAGCGCCTTTTTCTGTAGTGCAGCGTCATATCAGTGATTATATTGAACGTGTGTTACCACAGCAGTCGCAGGAAAAAGCCGGATGAATCAGGAAAAAAGCCGAATAAATGCGGATAACATTCGGATAACTAAAAAAGCAGGTGAATCTGCCCGAAAAACTTGTAAGCAGTGCTCTTTTTTGGTATGATAAAAAGGAATGTTAGCTATTTAACGGTTTAATTATGATATTGTTGGGAGGATTCAAAATGGCAAGTTTTTTAGTTAATTTTACATCGCAGTCTTTGGGACGGACGGTTCCTGTTTACGTAATTTTACCTACAGATAAAATGTATTTTCCGGGAATGCCCGTCAGAACTCAGGGAAAACCATATAAGACCTTGTATTTACTTCATGGTGTTCTGGGCAATTATACGGACTGGCTTCATGGAACAAGAATTCAGCGCTGGGCAGAGGAAAATGATCTGGCAGTGGTGATGCCTTCCGGTGATAATGCTTTTTATGTGGATCAGCCATGGAACTGTAATTACTACAGCAAATTTATCGGTGAAGAACTGGTTAATTTTACAAGAAAGTCTTTCCCGCTATCCCATAACCGGGAGGATACCTATATTGCAGGTCTGTCCATGGGCGGCTACGGCGCATTGCATAATGGATTAAAATATCATGAAACCTTTGGCTACATCGCAGGGCTTTCGGCGGCTTTAGTGGTAAATGAAAGCATGCTGACAAGGCCACAGGAACATATGATTTTTATTGAATCCAAGACTTATGCCCAGAGCTGTTTCGGACAGGATCTGGAAGCTGCTCTCCGATCAGACGTTAATCCTAAGGTGCTTGTGGATCGTTTAATCAGCGAAGGGGTAAAATTTCCAAAAATCTATATGGCCTGTGGAGAATCTGACGGCCTGCTGGGTGTTAATGAGGATTTTGTGAAGTACTTAAATGATCGGTCCGTGGATGTGATTTTTGAGAAGGGGCCTGGTGCTCATGAATGGGATTTCTGGGATACTTATATTAAAAAAGTTTTGGAATGGCTGCCTCTTGAGTCAAAGGCTCAGGGGATGAACAGTGGAAATGTGGGCATTTAATTGCGGTATGGGAACCATTGGGCTATATTATAATAGTCAATATATTTATAATTGAGATATTTTACAGAAGGAAGTGGCATTATGATTAAGGAACGTTTGGCGCAGCTGCGTCAGCTTATGGAGAAAAATCAGATTCAGTATTATATAATTCCGACCAACGATTATCATTTATCAGAATATGTGGGTGATTATTTTCGGGCAAGAAAGTATATGTCCGGATTTACAGGTTCCGCGGGAGTACTTGTGGTGACACCGTCTGATGCAGGGCTGTGGACAGACGGCCGCTATTATATACAGGCTGAACGTCAGCTGGAAGGCAGCACGATTACCCTGTTTCGTCAGGGAACCGAGGGCGTGCCAACCATTGAAGAATGGCTGGAAAAAAATATTCAGCCCGGTGAAAACATTGGTTTTGACGGCAGAGTGATTCCAGCGGCTTCCGGTATTCTTTATGAAAAAATTGCAGGAAAACAAGGTGGCCATGTTGTTTATCAGCAGGATCTTGTGGATGAAATATGGACAGACCGGCCGCAGCTTTCAGGCGAGCCAGCTTTTGCCCTGGATGTGTGTTATACGGGAAGATCCACGGCAGATAAGCTGGCAGCAGTGCGTGAGGCGATGCGCGAAAAGGGGGCTGACCTTCATGTCCTTACATCTCTGGATGATATTGCATGGCTGTTAAATATCCGGGGAAATGATGTGGAATGTAATCCTGTAATTTTATCCTATGTGGCTGTCACTTTAAATGCGGTTTATTTCTTTGCAGATGAGAAGAAATTAAATGAAGAAATTAAGGCTTTGTTTGAGGAAAATCATGTGACGGTACTGCCATATAATGATATTTATACATGGCTTGAGAATATCTCGCGTACCCAGACGGTAATGTATAATCTGGGAAAGATCAATTATGCTATATATAAGAGCATTGACAGTTCTGTTCAGACCGTAAACTGCGAGAATCCTACATTATTGATGAAGGCCATCAAAAATGATGTGGAAATCAATAACCTTATCAAGGCCCATATTAAAGATGGTGTGGCTGTAACGAAATTTATGTACTGGCTGAAAAATAATGTGGGCAAGATCCCTATGACAGAAATCAGTGCCAGTGATTATCTGGAAAACTGTCGTCGAGCCCAGGACGGTTTTATTGAGTTAAGCTTTGATACGATCAGTGCGTATAAGGCCAACGCGGCGATGATGCACTACAGTGCCAATGCTCAGAGTAATGCTGTACTCGAGCCCGAGGGCCTTTTGCTTGTTGACTCCGGCGGACAGTATTATGAAGGCACCACAGATATTACACGTACCTTTGGACTGGGACCGGTATCCGATGAGATTAAAAAGCACTACACCGCTGTTTTAAGAGGTATGCTTAATCTGGCCAATGCCCGCTTTTTACACGGCTGTATTGGCCTGAATCTGGATATTCTGGCCAGAGGTCCTATGTGGGATATGGGAATTGATTATCGCTGTGGAACCGGTCATGGTGTCGGCTATCTTTTAAATGTTCATGAGGCACCTAACGGTTTTAGGTGGAAAAAAGTTCCGGAAAGAGATGATGGCTGCGTTTTGGAAGCCGGTATGGTGACTACAGATGAGCCGGGAATTTATGAAGAAGGCAGTCACGGCATCCGTATTGAAAATGAGCTGGTGTGCCGTGAAGGTGAGAAAAATGAATACGGCCAGTTTATGTATTTTGAGACAATTACCTATGCGCCTATTGACCTGGATGTGATTGATACAACGTATATGACAGATGTAGATCTGAAGCGTCTGAATGATTATCATCAGATGGTTTATGAAAAAATTTCTCCATATCTGGATACAGAAGAAAGGGAATGGCTGAAAGTCTATACAAGACCACTTGAAAAATAAAAAATAAATCACCCAGGCATCAAAATAACCTGGTGAATAAAAAGCAGTGCTTTCGGGAAATCTATAGTAATACCTGAAAATAAAGGAGATTTTTATGGATTACCTGAAAGCATTTTTAATTGGCGGATTCATTTGTGCCGCTGTACAGATTCTTATGGAAAAAACAAAGCTTTTACCAGGCCGGATTATGGTGCTGCTTGTATGTATCGGCATTGCCATGGGTGCGCTGGGGCTTTACAAGCCGATCATTGATTTTGCCGGTGCAGGGGCAACGGTGCCTCTGACCGGTTTTGGCTATACCCTATGGATGGGGGTTAAGGATGCCATTGATAATGAGGGCTTTCTTGGAATATTTAAGGGCGGTTTCGGCGCATCGGCAATTGGCATCAGTGCTTCATTGCTGCTGGGCTTTATTGCCGCTGTGATTTTTAAACCAAAGACAAAAAAGTAGAAATAATTTTAGGAGTATTTTTTATGAAATCACTGGTTATTGCTGAAAAGCCCAGTGTGGGCAGGGATATTGCCCGCGTACTTGGCTGTAAAAAAAACGGAAACAGTTTTCTGGAAGGGGACAATTATATTGTTACCTGGGCACTGGGCCATCTTGTGGAACTGGCGGATCCGGAAAGCTATGGGGATCAGTGGAAGGAATGGAAGATGGAAACCCTTCCCATGCTTCCTGAAAAGATGGAAATCGAAGTGATCAAAAAAACAGGCCGACAGTTTGCGGCTGTCAAAACCCAGATGTACCGCAAGGATGTCAATGAAATTATTATTGCCACAGATGCAGGGCGAGAAGGAGAACTGGTTGCCCGCTGGATTATAAAAAAAGCCGGCGTGACCAAGCCCATAAAAAGACTGTGGATTTCATCTGTTACAGATAAGGCCATCAAGGAAGGATTCGCCCATTTAAAAAACGGTCATGATTATGACAACCTTTATGCGGCTGCGGTGGCCAGGGCAGAGGCTGACTGGCTTGTAGGGCTTAACGCTACCAGGGCATTGACAGTCAAGCACAATGCTCAGTTGTCCTGCGGACGGGTTCAGACGCCGACACTGGCTATGATTCTGGCCAGAAGCGAGCAAATCAAAAATTTTAAAGAAAAGAAATATTACGGCCTGACGGCCATATCCGGTAAATTGCAGCTGACATGGAAGGATGGAAAAAACGGTGAATTTAGAAACTTTGATCATGACGCTGTGGAAAAACTTAGACTGTTTCTGGAAGGGCGGGACGGCATCGTGGAAAATGTGGTTAAGAAGGCCCAGAAAAGCAATGCACCTGCGCTTTATGATCTCACCGAACTTCAGCGTGATGCCAATAAACTGTATGGTTTTTCTGCGAAACAGACATTAAATTATATGCAGCGGCTGTATGAACATCATAAAGCGCTGACTTACCCCAGAACCGATTCCAGATACCTGACAACAGATATTGTGGATACATTGCCTGAACGGGTTAAGGCCTGTCAGATCGGAAGTTTTGCGCCTGTATGTGCCCGGATTTTAAGAAAACCTGTGGCAGGCAATAAATCCTTTGTGGATAACAGCAAGGTTTCAGACCATCATGCCATTATTCCAACAGAGCAGGGGATTCGGCTTGCTGATTTGGAATCCGGTGAACGAAAAATTTATGAACTGGTTGTTTCAAGATTTTTGGCTGTCCTGCTTCCGCCCTTTGAATATGAACAGACAGATATCCGTGTAAAAATCGGGGACGAAAGCTTTGTGGCTAAAGGAAAAATTATTAAAAGCCAGGGCTGGAAGGTTGTTTATGATCGGGAGACGGATGAAGGAGATGATGATGCGGATGCGTTAAAGGCGCAGACGTTACCGGAAATTCAAAAAGGCCAGAAATTAAAAATATCTGCTCTGACGATCACAGAAGGAAAAACAAAGCCTCCGGTGCCATTTACGGAAGCTACTCTTTTGTCAGCCATGGAAAATCCGGCGAAATACATGGCGCATCAGGACCGCTCTTTGGCCAAAACACTGGGGGAAACCGGGGGCCTTGGAACAGTGGCTACACGGGCGGACATTATAGAAAAGCTGTTTAACAGTTTTATGATTGAAAAAAAGGGAAATTATATTTATCTTACATCCAAAGGCCGTCAGGTTTTGGATCTGGCGCCCAAAGGTCTTACTTCTCCGGAGCTGACAGCCCGGTGGGAACAGAAGCTTTCCGATATTGCCGGCGGAAAATGCCGGAAAAAAGACTTTGAGTCTCAGATCAGAGCCTACACCGTGGATGTTGTAGAGGAAATTAAAGCCAGCTCAAAGGCGTACCGTCATGATAATATAACTAGCAAACGTTGTCCGGATTGCGGAAAACTGCTTTTGGAGGTTAACCATAAAAACGGTCGTATGCTTGTGTGCCAGGATCGGGAATGTGGTTACAGGAAAAGTCTGTCCAGAGTGACCAATGCCCGCTGTCCTCAGTGTCATAAAAAGATGGAACTGGTGGGTGAAGGTGAAAACAGGAAATTTGTATGTGTGTGCGGATACAGGGAAAAGCTGTCCACCTTTGAGGAACGTAAAAAGGGAAGCGGGGCAGGTGTTTCTAAAAAAGACGTGGCCCGTTATATGAACAAACAGCGCAAACAGGCCAATGAACCGGTCAATAATGGACTGGCAGCAGCTCTGGCTAATATTAAACTGGATTGAGTCTTTAACTTGATCGGATAATGGAATAAATAGGGGCAATAAGGTAAGAAAAAAAACGCAGATGGTGGTATGATGGAATAAAAATGAGATGAAAGAAGGCAGATTATAATGGAACAGCTTTTTAATCCTTATTTACCGCTGTATGAGTATATTCCCGATGGTGAACCCCATGTCTTTGACGGGAGGGTTTATATTTATGGTTCCCATGATATGCCCCATGGTACAGCCTACTGTCAGAACCACTATGCCGTATGGTCTGCACCGGTAGAAGACCTGACAGACTGGCGCTGTGAAGGTATTACATACAGAAGAACCCAGGATCCATCCAATGCAGATGATACGATGCAGCTTTGGGCACCGGATGTGACCAAAGGTCCGGACGGACGCTATTATTTGTACTATTGCTTTTCCTTTTATCCGGAAATCGGGGTGGCTGTCAGCGATTCACCAGCCGGTCCCTTTGAATTTTATGGTCATGTCAAATACCCCGCGCATATTCATGAAGGAAAAGCCCTGAGAGAATTTATGCCCTTTGATCCTGCTGTGCTGACGGATGATGATGGACGGGTTTATCTGTACTACGGATTTGCGCCTGCCTGTGAAAAAGAGATGAAAATACCTAAATTTTCTGAGGAAGAGATGGCGGCTATGCCGGAGGATAAGCAGAAGGTAATGAAAACCCTGTCAGCGATTGTTTTGGGTGAAAACGGTATGGCCGTGGAGCTGGAGCCAGATATGCTGACAATGAAGTCTGAACCAAAGCCATGTATTCCAGGGGGGCATCATACTCAGGGAACAGGTTTTGAGGGACATGGATTTTTTGAAGCATCTTCTATCAGAAAAATCAAGGGTAAATACTATTTTGTTTATTCGAGCCATAAAAGTCATGAGTTGTGTTATGCTGTCAGTGATCGTCCAATGGATGGTTATGTTTACGGAGGCACTATAGTTTCTAACGGTGATATTGGTCTTATGGGACGCCAGAATCCGGTTTATCCTCTGGGAAATAACCATGGCGGTATTGTACAGATTGGTGAGGACTATTATATTTTTTATCATCGTCAGACCAATGGTACAGAGTTTTCACGCCAGGGCTGTGCCGAAAAAATCAATATTCTTCCTGATGGACGCATTGAACAGGTGGAAATTACAAGTTGCGGCCTTAATGGCGGACCACTTTATGCCGCTGGCAGTTATCCGGCTGCAATTGCCTGTCATCTGACTTATCCTCAGTTGACAGCAGTGATTGATTATCAGAATCCAGAACTGAAAACATGGCCTAAAATTACGGAAGATCGCCATGTTTCACTGATTACCAATATTGGATCCGGAACAAAAATCGGATATAAGTATTTTGAAATTCAAAATCTTAAAAAAATCGCTCTGGAGCTTCGGGGGGATTTTGAAGGTACTGTGACTGTTTCAACAGATGAAGCAGGGACGGTAGGTGCCCATATTGCCATGGAAACGATTTCTGTGCATCATCAATGCTGGAAAGAAGTGACTCTGCCTGTGACTGTCGAGCCAGGCACATATGCGCTCTATTTTAGCTTTGAGGGACAGGGATGTCTGGACATGAAAGCCATTATATTTATGGACTGATGAATGTCAAGATACAATTTCGCTGAAATTTGATAAAGGGATCACGAACTATTTAAAATTTCAATGGTTCGTGATCCCTTTTTTTGGCCGCAGAGGATGTCAGTTTTGGGCTTTATTTTTATTTAGGTATGATGTCATGTCAGTCTTCGGCTTCATCTTCATCTGCGATTTGTTCATCCATGTTCATAATCTGGCGCTTTCTTGCCATTTCATCGCTGTCCAGATATTCATCGTAAGTACACTGCTTGTCGATCAGTCCGGATGGTGTTAACTCCATGATGCGGTTGGCAATGGTCTGTACAAACTGGTGGTCCTGGGACGTAAAGACCATAACACCTGGGAACTTGATCAGGCCATTATTTAAGGCTGTGATGGATTCCATGTCCAGGTGGTTGGTCGGCTCGTCCAGAATCAGTGTATTGGCACCACTCATCATCATTTTGGAAAGCATACAGCGAACCCGTTCGCCACCGGAGAGGACAGTTACATTTTTAAGTGCTTCTTCACCGGAAAAAAGCATACGTCCAAGAAAACCGCGGACAAAGGTTGTATCCTTTTCAGGGGAATACTGCATCAGCCAATCCACGATACTTTCATCACTGGTAAATTCATGAGTATTGTCCTTAGGAAAATACGCCTGAGTTGTGGTTACACCCCATTTAAAACTGCCCTCATCCGGTTCCATCTCGCCGGCCAGAATTTTAAACAGAGTTGTCGTGGCATTGACATTGGGACCCACAAAAGCTACCTTGTCATCATGGTTTAAGGTAAAGGAAATATTATCCAGCATTTTTACGCCGTCAACTGTTTTGGAAATGCCATCCACGATCAGAACTTCATTGCCGATTTCACGGTTAGGTTTAAAGTCAATATATGGATATTTACGGCTGGAAGGTCGGATATCATCCAGTTCGATTTTTTCCAGGGCACGTTTTCTTGAGGTTGCCTGTTTGGATTTTGAGGCATTGGCAGAGAAACGCTGGATGAAATCCTGGAGTTCCTTGATTTTTTCTTCTTTTTTCTTGTTGGCTTCCTTCATCTGCTTAATCATCAGCTGGCTGGACTCATACCAGAAATCATAGTTTCCGGCATAAAGCTGAATCTTGCCGTAGTCGATATCCGCAATATGTGTACATACCTTATTAAGAAAATAACGGTCATGGGAAACAACAATAACGGTATTTTCAAAATTAATCAGGAATTCCTCAAGCCAGGCGATGGCATCCAGGTCCAGGTGGTTGGTCGGCTCGTCCAGAAGCAAAACATCTGGGTTACCAAAAAGGGCTTTGGCCAGCAGAACCTTAACTTTCTGACCGCCGTCCAGTTCACGCAGATACTTATCATGGAGTTCATTTTCGATCCCAAGGCCGTTTAACAAAATAGCGGCATCGCTTTCGGCTTCCCATCCGTTTAATTCGGCAAACTCGCCTTCCAGTTCGCTGGCACGGATGCCGTCTGCTTCGCTGAAATCTTCTTTCATGTAAATCTGTTCTTTTTCCTTCATGATATCATAAAGGCGGGCATTTCCCATAATGACTGTGTCCAGGGCTGTATAATCGTCATATTTATAGTGGTCCTGTTCCAGAACCGAAAGACGTTCGCCCTTGTCCATGGTCACGTCCCCTTTGCTGGGTTCGATCTTACCGGACAGAATTTTTAAAAATGTGGACTTTCCTGCGCCGTTGGCTCCGATTAAACCATAGCAGTTTCCCGGAGTAAATTTAATATTAACATCTTCAAATAAAGCACGTTTACCAAGACGCAGCGTTACATTATTTGCACTGATCATAATTTATTAAAACCTTTCTCTGAAATATATATCATTCCTTATTGTACCGGATTTTAAAAAATTTGCAAGGGGGCAAAGGAATTTATTCATCTGTTTGATCCAGGGGTATTTTTTCCTTCCCTGAAATCTCTTGCCAATTTCTCTTTAATCATCTATGATAAAAGTTAGTGTGAAAACAAAAGTGATGAAAGGATTTTATTTATGAATATTATCAATATAGAGCATATCAGCAAGACTTTTGGAGATAAGGTGATTTTTGAAGATGCTTCCTTTGGAATTCACGAAGGGGATAAGGTGGGCATCATCGGAATTAATGGCACGGGCAAGAGCACACTGCTTAAAATGATTGCAGGGCAGGAAATGCCGGATTCCGGGCAGATTGTCCGGCAAAATGGGCTTACAGTGGCCTGTCTGCCTCAAAATCCTGTGTTTGCCCCAGGGGCGACGGTGATGTCTTATATTCAGGAAGGCGGCGTGGAGGAAACATGGCTTATTCAGAGTAACTTAAGCCGTCTTGGGATGGCTGCCGATGAAACGCCTGTGGATACTTTGTCCGGTGGGCAGAAAAGAAAACTGGCGCTGGCCCGACTTCTGGCTGAGGATTTTAATGTTCTTTTGCTGGATGAGCCCACCAACCATCTGGATAATGAAATGATTGCATGGCTGGAAGATTATCTCAGAAGCTATAAAGGTGTGGTTTTAATGGTGACTCATGACCGTTACTTCCTTGATCGGGTGTCCAACCGTATTCTTGAAATCAGTCATGGAAAAATGTATGGCTATGATGCCAATTATTCTCGATTTCTTGAATTAAAGGCCCAGAGAGAGGAAATGGCGCTGGCCAGTGAGCGCAAACGCCAGAGTATACTGCGTATGGAGCTGGAGTGGGCCAAACGGGGCTGCCGGGCAAGAACGACAAAACAAAAGGCACGTCTGGAACGGCTTGAGCTTTTAAAAGGCGGAAGTGCGCCGATTGAAGATCAGACTGTTGAGATGGATTCTGTGGAAACAAGGATGGGGCGTAAGACAATAGAACTGCATCATGTGAGTAAAAGTTACGGAGAGCGGGAACTGATTCGTGATTTTGATTATATTGTGCTGAAAAATCAGCGGCTGGGAATTATTGGGCCTAATGGCTGTGGAAAGTCCACGCTGATTAAGATGATGGCCGGGCTTCTTGAGCCGGATTCGGGCAGTGTGGAGATTGGAGAGACCGTTAAAATCGGCTATCTTGCCCAGGAAGAACCGGATATGGATACAAATCAGAGGGTTATTGATTATATTAAGGACATCGGAGAATATGTGCAGACAAAGGAAGGCAGAATCAGTGCTTCTCAGATGCTGGAACGCTTTTTGTTTACGCCGGATATGCAATATACGCCTATTGCAAAGCTGTCCGGTGGTGAACGACGCAGACTGTATCTGCTGTCTGTGCTGATGGGCGGTGTGAATGCACTGATCCTGGATGAGCCCAGCAACAATGTGGATATACCTACACTGGCCGTTTTTGAAGATTATCTGAATTCTTTTGTTGGAATTGTGATTACGGTTTCCCATGACCGCTATTTTCTCGACAATGTGGTTGACCGTATTTTTGAGTTTGACGGTAATGGCGGTCTTGTTCAATACGAAGGCGGGTATACGGATTACGTGGAGGCTAAAACCAGAAAATATGGCTCAGATTCCCGGATCATGAACCGTGCAGGCTCCGGCGAAAAGGTATCGGGTTCAAAGGTATCTGTTTTAAAAGCATCGGATGGCTTTAAGGCGGATACTGACGGTTCTGAAAGCTTTAAAAGCTGGAAGCAAAACCGTCAGGCCAGGCTGAAATTTACTTATAAGGAACAAAAAGAGTTTGAAACCATTGATGATGAGATTGCAGCTTTGGAAGCAAAACTGTCGGCTATTGAGACGGATATGCTGGCCAATGCCACCAATTCAGGAAAACTTAATGATCTGATGAAGGAAAAGGATGAAACGCAGGTTCTTCTTGATGAAAAGATGGATCGCTGGGTGTACTTAAATGATTTGGCAGAACAGATTGAGGCCCAGAATAAAAAGTAAACAGCAGTTTTTCCAGGTAATTTCGGTTAAGAATCTGGATGTGTCCGTAGGCAGTTGCGATAATGTTTTCCTTTTTCCATTCATTGAGGACGCGGCTGACCGTGACCCGGTTTAGACCGAGAGACACGGCCAGTTCATTGGATTTTTCCATATATACATAAAGCTGGTTCAGACTGCAGGAGAGCAGCTCCACATCATTGACGGCCTCCATAGAAACCGGATAAAGGCTGTGGGATAGAAATGAAGATTCTCCGATAATTTTTCCGCGTTCAATAATTTCATATGTTAGCTCTTTGCCGGATTTGGTCACGTAAAATGCCCGAACCCGGCCTTTTTTATGAGATAAAGTCGGTCGGCCGTATCGCCCTGCATATATATCGTTTCGTGGGGCTGATATTTAAGCAGCTGCCCGGCCTGCTCAAAATAAGGGTAAAGTTGTTCTGAAATTTTTAGCTGATCCGTAAAAAATCCTCCCTTTTAAAGAAAATGATTGGTTTGTTTTTTCCTTTCCATCATTATAATAGCATAATTTTTTCGGAAATGTAGTCTAAACTACAGTTTGTTTTTTGGCTTTCCATTATATTTCATTTCAGGATTATTTATGCAAGGGAGGATGGAAAGATGGATAAGACACGATCATTGACTCAGGGAAGTATTTTCAAGGTACTGATACAGTTTTCAGTGCCGTTTTTATTGGCCAATCTTTTACAGGCGCTTTACGGTGCTGTGGATTTATTTGTGGTGGGCCGCTTTTGTACGGCAGACAGTGTGGCTGCAGTTTCTACGGGAACACAGGTGACACAGATCGTAAACAGCCTTATTTCAGGCATGACCCTGGCAGGTACAATTCTTGTAGGAAAGTATGCAGGAATGGGTGAGAAGATTAAGGTGGAAAAAACCATGGCCACAACGATTGTGTTTTTTGCGGCATTTTCTGTGATTTTAAGTGTCTTGATGATTGTGAATATTTCAGATATTTTAACTTTACTTCAGATTCCGGTGGCTTCTTTTGCTGAGGCCTGGCAGTATATTTTTATATGCAGTTTGGGTATCTTTTTTATTTGTGAGTATAATGCACTCAGTGCGGTACTCAGAGGCTGTGGAGATTCGGTAAGTCCTCTGCTTTTTGTGGCCATTGCCTGCATATGCAATGTGGCCGGTGATTTTTTGACTGTAGGCGTTTTTCATATGGGCGTGGCCGGAACTGCTGTGTCCACGATTGTGTCTCAGGGGATCAGCATGATTTGTGCTATGATTTATTTGAATCATAAAAATTTGACTTTAAGGTTTTCAATTCAAACCTTAAAGCCAGATGCCAGAATATTGAAGACTCTTGTAATGATTGGTTTTCCTATTTCATTTCAGGAATGTATGGTGAGAGTCTCGTTTTTGTATTTAACGGCGATTACCAACGGTCTTGGGGTGGCATCAGCCTGTGCGGCAGGTATTGCCAGTAAATATGATGTCTTTGCCATGCTGCCGGCCACTTCCCTGGCTAATGCGCTGACAGCCCTGACGGCTCAGAATCTGGGGGCAGGGAAGGAAGAACGTGCGGTTTGGATTATCTGGCGGTATCGGTTCTGTTTTGTATGAACGGTTATCTGAATGGATGTGAGAAAATGATTTTTACCATGATCAACTGCTGCTGTGGAGCACTTGTGATTCGTGTGCCGCTGCTGTTTATTCTGACACGGCTGAATGTATCATCTTTAGGGTGGTATGGACTGATCTCACCGATTTCATCTATGGTGATGCTGGCTGTGATTGGTTTTTATATGCTGGGACAAAAAATACGGCTGCGTAAAAAGAACGCACAAATTAACGAAAAGTCTTATGGCAAAAGCCTTTGGGGTGAAGTATAATAGGTGTATGGAAAAATAAACGTATTTTAAAACAAACGTTTATGAAAAAATGAGATTGGAGACAGGCTATGGCATCAAAGACGATAAGCTATAAGGTGAAAAAAGGAAAGGCACTGCCTCTTGGAGCGGCGGTCTGTGAGGACGGAATCCGTTTTGCTGCAGCCCTGCAGCCGGGAAAGCCGGCTGTGCACGGCGGATTTATATTAAGACTGCAGGATAAGGAAACATCCCAGGTGATCGGAGAGATTTCCATGGATTTATATCGGTGCTGCGGAGACATATGTGCTGTTGTTGTGACAGGACTTTCACCGGAGAAGATTGTTTACAGTTATTGGCTTGATGGGGAAATTTATGCAGATATTTATGGTGCCCTATTGGCTAACACAGGACATTGGGGGAAATTTTTGACGAATGAGCAGCGTTATATATATCAAATATCCCGGACGTTTCGCTATGACTGGAAGGGCGATCAGCCGCCGGGCGTGTCATGGTCGGATATGATTTTATATAAGCTTCATGTGCGTGGCTTTACCATGCACTCGTCCTCCAGGGTACCTCATCGGGGAACGTTTAAGGCTCTGGAGGCAAAGATTCCTTATCTGAAGTCGTTGGGAATTAATGGGATTGAGCTTATGCCGATGGTGGATTTTGCAGATACAAAGGCAAAGGTACCATCTGCCGCACAGCTGCCGCCTACAATTTCTGAACGGATGCAAAACAGCGGAAGAATGGATGATCTGCTGGCCTTGGCCAGTATGGATGGACAAGATCGTATTCAGACTGTCACCAACTACTGGGGCTACGGGCAGGCTCAGTTTTTTGCTCCAAAAGCGGCTTATGGGGTAAAGGATGCATCAACGGAGTTTTGTGATCTTGTTCGGAAGATACACAGCCATGGGATTGAAGTGATTTTAGAGCTTCTTTTCCCTTCGGAAATGACTCAGCCTCAGATTTTAGACTGTCTGCGCCATTGGGTGATGGCGTATCATGTGGACGGTTTTCACGTTAATGAAGAAATTGTCCCAATGGACTGTATCATTCATGATCCTGTACTGTCTGGTGTTAAGCTGATTTGCCGTGGATTTGATACCCAGCGTATTTTCGGCGGCGGTGTTCCGGACACTTTCCGTTTAGGCTGTGCCAATGATGAATTTATGAATACGGCCCGTAGTTTTCTTAAAGGCGATGAGGACTGTATTCGCCGGTTTGTCCATTGCAATACTCAAAGTGATATTGGACAGGCTTTTATTCATTATATGACAGGAAATAACGGCTTTACGCTGGCTGATCTGGTTGCCTATGATAAAAAGCATAATGAAATTAACGGAGAAAATAACAGAGATGGTACAGATTATAATTACAGCTGGAACTGTGGTGTTGAAGGTCCTACCCGTCGTAAAAAGGTGATGGCGCTTCGCCGGCAGCAGATGAAAAATGCTGCGTTGATGCTGATTTTACAGCCAGGGGTTCCCATGATTTATGCGGGAGATGAGTTTGGCAACAGTCAGCAGGGGAATAATAATGCCTGGTGCCAGGATAATGATATTTCCTGGCTGAACTGGAATGATCTAAAGAAAAATCAATGGTTTTTTGATTTTGTTCGGGAGCTGATTGCATTAAGACAGGCACATCCGGTTCTCCATCCGGCTAAAGGCTTTCGAATGATGGACTATTTAAATTGTGGCAGTCCGGATTTTTCACTTCACGGCGAATCCCCCTGGTACCCGGATTATATGCCCGCCTGCCGTTCCATTGGTTTCATGTATTGTGGCCGTTATGCCAGTGTGGAAGGCACATGTGACCATTCTTTTTATTTTGCATATAACATGCACTGGGAACCACAGAAAATGGCTTTACCTTCCGCCGGAAAGGGACGGCGTTGGCTGCTTTTGGCAGATACAGCGGACGGGGAAACAGGAATTTACGAGAAAGGGCGGGCAGTAGATTTAAATGAAGGATCAGTGACGGTAAATCCCAGAAGTATTCGTATATATATAGATGCTTCTGTTGATGATGTTCCTGCATATGCAGATTTATCCGCTGATCATGGATCGACTATGGATATGCCCGAGTTTTTAGAGGATGATCAGCCATGAATTGTGAACTTAATGCAAAGTGGCGTATTCTGGATGCCAATGCGCTCAAGCTGATTGCACTGCTTTCCATGACCATTGATCATGTGGGGGTATGCCTGTTCCCGGATCAGATACTGCTGCGGTGTATCGGGCGTCTGGCTTTTCCTATTTATGCGTTTTTGTTGACTCAGGGGTTTATTCATACGAGAAATGTAAAAAAATATTTACTTAGATTAGGGCTTCTTGCCTTGATTTCAGAGGTGCCTTTTAACCTGGTATGCTCGGGGCAGGCCTTTTTTGGGAATGCTCAAAATGTTTTCTTTACTTTATTTCTGGGGCTTTTAAGTCTGGTGCTTATGGAACGGATCAATGAATACAGGCAAGGGCTGACGGCACTGCTGCCCATTGCTGTAGCCTGTGTGATTGCCCAGATGCTGGCGTTTGATTACGGATGCTTTGGTATTCTTATGATTGGGATTTTTTATGTCTGCAGATTTTGTATCGGTTATCAGTATGCATGTATTGCCATGATTCAGCTGATGATGGATAATATTCAGCCTGTGGCCATTGGTGCACTGATCCCCATCAGCCTTTATAATGGCCAAAGGGGAAAGTGCCCACCGCCACTTTTATGGGCGTTTTACTTATACTATCCTCTGCATTTACTGGTATTATATGGACTCAGTCTGATTGTGGGATAGATTCAAGCTGGTTATTCCGGGTAGGTCAGATGGCTGTCATCGATAGGATAAAGCACATTTTCCAGGTAGCGGCCGGCAATATAACGGGCCATGGGGAGATTCATATCCAGGTAGTTGCCGCAGTCTTTGGCGCAGGCTCCGGGAACTGCGCCTTCATAATCCCGGATAAATTCAAAGACTTCCGTAATTAGAGGTACAATATCCCGGGATGTGTAATCTCCGGCCAAGAGGAGATAAAAACCGGTGCGGCAGCCCATAGGGCCAAAGTAAACGGTTTGATCCGAATATACAGGGTGGTTTCTTAAAAATGTGGCGGCCAGATGTTCGATTGTATGAACTTCGGCTGTATTCATTACCGGCTCAGCATTGGGCCGGGTTACACGAAGGTCAAAGGTTGTAATGGTTTCCTGGCCGATGTGGTCTTTTCTGGACACATAAATGCCCGGCAGTAATTTTAAGTGGTCAATGGTAAAACTTGCGATTTTTTCCATGGTTTATGCTCCTCTAATAATTTTTTATTTCAATGTCATCCACCCTTTGAAGGCTGGGTTCCCCTGTCCTTTGAGCGGGACAAATCTTTAAACAACAGTATACATCAGAAAAGGATAAAAAACAATTCCTCCAATATCTTGAACAAAAAGTGCCTATGTGATAAACTTATACCTATATTTATTATGAATTTGTAGACCGAACGGTTGAGGAGGAGTGGACATGGCTGATCAATATGTAGCTTATGTAGGTTCATATACAAGAGGTGACAGTAAAGGACTGCACATTTTTGATTTTAACCCGGAAACGCTGGAATTTAAACTGAGAGAGGTTTTTGAGATTAATAATCCATCTTTTGTTCATTTATCTCATGACGGCCAGTTTTTATACTGTAACTGTGATGAAGGTATTGCGGCTTTCAGAATTATGAAGGACGGCAGTCTTGTCCTTATAAATAAGGGCAGTGTGAACGGTCTTCGTCCATGCTATATTTCCACAGACCGTGCCAATCGGTATTTAATTACAGCCGGCTATCACGACGGTAAACTTACGGTGCTTCGCCTTTTGGAAGATGGCGGCGTGGGTCCTGTGACGGATGAGGTATTTATGAAAGGCCTTGGCAGTGTTGCCGGCAGAAATTACCGTTGTCATGTGAACTGTGCGTTATTTACACCGGACGAGCACTATGTGCTTGCAGTCGATTTAGGCATGGATCAGGTAAAGATTTATGAATTTGATCATGAATATGGAAAGATAACCCTTCATGATATTTTACGCTGCGAACTGGAATCCGGACCAAAGCATATGCTTTTTTCAAAGGATGGTCAATATGCTTATCTGACCCATGAAGATAAAAATTATGTGACACAGTATGCTTATGATTCAGTTCATGCTAAGTTTGAAAAACGTCAGTCCCTGCCTACAGTACCGGAGAAGTTTGAAGGCTACAACAGTGCGATTACGCTAAAACTTTCCGCAGATGAGACACATTTGTTTGTCACAAATTCCGGAGATAATAGTGTAGCTGTCTATAAGATAGATCCGGAGACAAAAGCGATGACAACGATTTGTATTTTGCCTACCAGCGGCGATTACCCCAGAGACCTGTTTGTTGTTCCAGGCAGAGACAGCTTTGTGTGTGTGAATCAGGAATCTAATAGCCTGACCTGTTTTGATGTAAACTATGACGGACATTATATTGCTATGAATGGTGCGCCGGTGAAGGTCAGCTGCCCAACTTCCATGAAAATGAAGAAGCTGGACTGAATGTGACCGGCAGTACAGATTGATGTGGCTGCCCTGAAATGGATTGCTTTAAGTAGTGGACCGATGTGACTCTTATGAGTTACATCGGTCCACTGTTATTCTGACAAACACAGATTTTTTGCGTTGGTTCTACCTGCGGTAAAAGGCATGAATCCCATCCATCGTGGCGTGCATATTTTCCAACATTAAATCAACAAGTGTCAGTGCGGCCATGGCCTCAACGACAACAACGGCTCTGGGGACGATGACCGGATCATGACGTCCTCTAATGCTGATGGAAACCTCCTTGCCATCGGTGGTAACGGTCTTTTGAGGGGATCCGATCGATGGCGTAGCCTTGATCGCTGTGCGGAAAATCAGAGGGCTGGAATCGCTGATTCCGCCTAAAACGCCGCCGGAATGATTGGTTGCCTTGGCAATGGTGTCATGTTCTGAAAGAATAAAGGCATCATTATTTTCGCTGCCTGTCAGCACAGCTGCACCAAAGCCTGCGCCGATTTCAAAGCCCTTGACTGCACCGATGGAAAACATGGCCATGGCCAGCCGGGCATCCAGCTTGTCAAAGACCGGTTCCCCGAGTCCGGCGGGCAGGCCGGTGACCTGACATTCAATAATTCCGCCTGCAGAGTTTTGCTGGGCGAGCAGCTGTTTCAGCCATGTCTCCGCCTGGGCTGCGGCCGCCGCATCCGGCATTTTCAGAGGATTTTTATCAATAGCCTTTATATCAAAACGGGAGTCATCTATGGCGATGGGGCCGATGGATCGGGTGTAAGTCAGCAGATGAATGTCCATCTGAGAAAGGATTTTTGCAGCAATAGCCCCTGCGGCTACCCGGCCAATGGTTTCCCGGCCTGAACTGCGGCCGCCGCCGCGATAATCCCGAAAGCCGTATTTCATATCAAAAGTATAATCGGCATGGCCGGGACGGTAACAGGATGCGATTTGAGAATAGTCTGCAGAGCGGGCCGTTTTGTTGTGAACAATCAGGGAAATAGGTGTGCCTGTTGTAAGACCGTTAAATACGCCAGACAAAATTTCCGCCTGGTCATCTTCTTTTCGCGGGGTCGCGTAGGGGGACTGACCTGGTTTGCGTCGGTTGAGATAAACCTGAATATCATCACTGGACAGGGGGAGACCGGCGGGGCAGCCGTCGATCACAACGCCTACGGCGGGACCATGGGATTCTCCCCAGGTTGAAATTTTAAAATTATTTCCAAAAATAGAGCCTGCCATTGGATCACCTCTTTAAGTTTGCTTTGATTTTAGTGGCTCAACATGTTTTTATTTAGGATTTTTATATGGTTATGGATTTTATTATAAGAGAAGCAGCTGTGAAGTTCAATACAAAAATGCAGGGAAAAAGAATGAACCTTGCATAATTATAAGGGTGCAAAGAATAATTGTGGTGGGAAATCACAAAAAAGTCATAAAAAATGTGAAAAACTACAAAAATGCCAGAATAAGAAGTGAAAAAAGATATGTAAGTTTAAGTCTATAGGATGGATGAAACCGATATCACAGTGCTAATGCACAAAAAAATGGCCTATAAAATAGACATAATTCATAAAAAATGATTGTGAATTTGGCAATACAAAAAAATTCAGAGCTTTGACAGGATGCAAAAAAAGTGATAGATTATTCGGGAACAACAAAAGTAACACAAAGTTATGTATGTCTGTATCTATGGCATAGGAGGTGTTCATAATGAGTAAGCAGACGATTAAATTAGGAAATATTGACGGTGCTAAAGAATTTGTGAAAGCCGCAACGGGTTGTAACTTCGACATCGACGTTTACTTCAATAGGATTGTACTGGATGCAAAATCAATTTTAGGAATATTAAGTCTGGACCACAGAAATCCCATTACGGTCACTTATGATGGCTATAATGAGGCTTTCGCCGGTGTGCTGGCTAAATATGCCGTAAACTGATTATAGGGGTGTATATATTAAGGCCTATATAAATAAGAAGAAAGAAGATATCCGGGAGATAAAAAACTTCCGGATATTTTTTTGCTTAAATTTACTTTTTAAAAGATTGGGAATTATCTAAAAATTCCATAAAAAGGTGTTGATAAAATCACATTTGGAAGGTATACTAATAATGTTAGCTTAAAATTGAGGATAACAGTGAGGTTATTTATGTATCGAATTATTACGACAGACGGACGTGCAAAACGGGCGGAACTGACGACTGTTCACGGGACGATTCAGACGCCGGTATTTATGAATGTTGGGACGATCGCCGCAATCAAGGGGGCAGTATCGACCATGGATCTTCATGAGATTGGAACTCAGGTGGAGCTTTCCAATACATATCATTTGCATGTGCGTCCAGGAGATAAAATTATTAAACAGATGGGCGGTCTTCATAAATTTATGAACTGGGATCGGCCGATTCTTACGGATTCCGGGGGGTTTCAGGTGTTTTCTCTGACAGGTCTGCGTAAGATTAAAGAGGAAGGCGTATATTTTAATTCGCATATAGACGGCCGTAAAATTTTTATGGGACCGGAGGAGAGTATGCAGATTCAGTCCAATCTTGCGTCTACTATTGCCATGGCTTTTGATGAGTGTGCCCCTTATCCGGCAGACAGACAGTACATGATCAATTCAGTGAATCGGACAACCCGATGGCTGGCCAGGTGTAAGGCGGAGATGAACAGACTGAACAGTTTGGAGGACACAATCAATCCCCATCAGCTGCTGTTTGGAATTAATCAGGGCGGTACCTATGAAGATATCCGTATCCGTCATGCGGATACAATTTCCGAGATGGATTTGGACGGCTATGCAGTGGGCGGTTTGGCTGTAGGTGAAACCCATGAAGAGATGTACAGGATTCTGGATGAGGTTGTGCCTCATTTGCCCCAGAATAAACCTACATATTTAATGGGTGTGGGGACACCGGCCAATATTCTGGAAGGCGTGGACAGAGGTATTGATTTTTTTGACTGTGTTTATCCTTCAAGAAATGGACGCCATGGACATGTGTATACCAACCAGGGCAAGCTGAATCTGTTTAATGCAAAGTTTGAACTGGATGATCGGCCAATCGAGGAGGGTTGTCAGTGTCCTGCCTGCAAAAATTACAGCAGAGCATATATCCGTCATCTGCTCAAGGCCAAGGAGATGCTGGGAATGCGTCTGTGCGTTCTGCATAATCTCTATTTTTATAATCATTTGATGGAAGAAATCAGGGAAGCCATTGAGGCGCACCGATATAGTGAATTCAAAAAAGCAAAATTAGAAGGCTTTTTGATAAATGATAAGAAATAAGGAGGTAAGGATGCCATGACATGGGCAATTGTTATTGTCTACATTATTGTATTTGCAGTATTTTTATACTTCATTTCCATTCGTCCGCAGAAGAAACAGCAGAAAAAGATGGATGCAATGCTTGCTTCACTGGAAGTTGGCGACAGTATTCTGACAACAAGCGGTTTCTATGGTGTTGTGATTGACATTACAGATGAAGTCGTGATTGTTGAATTCGGAAGTAATAAAAACTGCCGTATTCCAATGCAGAAGGCTGCGATCGTTCAGATTGAAAAGGCCAACGCAGAGGAATAATATTCAATCAATGACTGCGTTTAAAAGGAAAGCCGGTGTAAATTCAGTTTAGTACATCTTAACTGAATTTACACCGGCTTTTTTGCTCGTCTCTAAGACGTTTACCTATACCTCAGAGTATTTCTGAAGCCGGCTTTTTTGTGCTTCGACCACATCGTAGGGAACGATCAGGTTACCCCGGCCGGAGCCGATTTGGATATCCGGTTTGTTAGTGCCGTGAAAATCGGAACCACCGCTGGGAACAAGATCGTATTTCATGGCCAATTTTTTTAGCCGGGGGGTATCATAGGCCGTGTTTCTGGAGTAATAAACTTCCATACCGTCTAAACCCAGTTCCTTTAATCCTCTGACCGTATTTTCCAGTTGGGATTCAGTTAAATGATAAAGAAGCGGGTGAGCCAGAACTGCCAGTCCATGGGCCTGATGAATCAGATGAATTGCGGTTTCAGGGGAAAGGTACTGGCGGGGAATATAAAACGGTTTTCCCTCGTCTAAATATTTGTCAAAGCCTTCCTGTATGGTGGAAATGACGCCGATGTCCATAAGATAACGGGCAAAGTTGGCACGGGTAAGCACACAGTTTCCCTGGCTGGCCCGAAGTTTTTCCATCGTAATATCAATACCGGCTGTCTGCATCTGTTTGATCATTTTTTTGTTTCTGGCATCCCGGTTTTCCTGAAGTTTTTTTACTGCATTTATAAAAGGCTGACCGGAAATATCAAGATATAGTCCCACAATATGCAGTTCTTTTTGCATGAAGGACACAGAAATTTCGATGCCTGGAATAAATTCGATGCCAAAGGTTTTGGCTGCATTTGCAGCTTCAATGAGACCGTCGGCCGTGTCATGATCCGTGAGTGCCAGGGCACAAAGTCCGGATTCGACGGCTGCACGGACAACCTCTGTCGGTGAATGGGTGCCGTCAGAAGCTGTGGAATGGGTATGAAGATCCACTGTTTTCATAAAATTTTCACCTCCCCCTATATCTTAGCATAAATGTTGACGATGGGCCATATATTTATAAAAACCGGGAAAGCGAAGATGCATTGTGGTTTCAAAGAAAAACATAATCGTACTGGGGCGGGGGGTATTGACCTCGGCCATTGTGACAGCCATAGGACTGGCTGCTTTAGCAGGACTGGCATGGGGACTGCATATGAAAGACTCAGGGATGAATATCGGTGTTGTTGTAATTTACATTTTATCCTGCCTGATTGGAGGGTTGACTGCGGGAAAAGGTGTGAAAGAGAAACGCTTCCTGTGGGGATTATTTACAGGTATTATTTATTTTGTCGTTCTTGCGGCCATATCGGCGGCTGCGGTCGGCGGTGTAAGTATGAGTATTGGGGGATATATCACAACGGCTTTGATCTGTATGGGCAGCGGAATGCTTGGGGGAATGATCGGGTAGAAATCTGTAAAAATCGCTTTAAAAAACAAAAAGAGTATGGTATAATATGTAGCAGGCTATTAAAAAGGAGGAAATACCATGAAACGTGTTAAAACATTAACATCTAAAACATTAAAAAATACTATGGTTAAAGGTGGATGCGGCGAATGTCAGACATCCTGCCAGTCAGCATGTAAAACTTCCTGTACAGTAGGAAATCAGAGCTGCGAAAACAACAAATAATCAGAATCTTATTGATAAGCGGCGGCCCCCAAGGGCCGCTTCTTAGTGTATTCATTCATGAGCTGCCGCTGATTGGGGGCAGACCGATTTCAGATAAAAAATTAGATAGGAGTAACAGGTGTGATTCATCAATATAAAAATAACGGCTATAATATTGTCCTGGATGTCAACAGTGGTTCTGTTCATGTTGTTGATGATCTTGTGTATGATATTATCAGTCTTTACGAATCCCATACACCGGAGGAGATTGTAAGAACATTGTCCGGGCAGTATGAAAAAGAAGATGTACTGGAAGGCCTTAAAGAGGTTCAGGAACTGAAAGATGAAGAAGTTCTTTTTACGGAAGACATCTATAAAGACTATATAATTGATTTTAAAAAGCGTCCTACGGTCGTTAAAGCGTTATGTCTTCACATTGCCCACGACTGTAACCTGGCATGTAAATACTGTTTTGCCGAGGAAGGTGAGTATCATGGCCGCAGAGCCCTGATGAGCTTTGAAGTGGGCAAAAAAGCCCTGGATTTTCTCATTGCCAATTCCGGTAACCGGGTGAATCTTGAGGTGGATTTTTTCGGCGGCGAGCCGCTGATGAACTTTGATGTGGTTAAACAGCTGGTGGAATACGGAAGAAGCCAGGAAGCGATTCACAATAAAAAGTTCCGTTTTACATTGACAACAAACGGTGTCCTTTTAAATGATGAGATTAAAGAATTTGCCAATAAGGAAATGGCCAATGTTGTTTTGAGTACAGACGGACGCAAAGAGGTTCATGATTTTATGAGACCATTCCGCAACGGTAAAGGCAGTTATGATCTGATCATGCCTAAATTTGTGGATCTGGCCGAAAGCCGGGGACAGGAAAAATACTATGTCAGAGGAACCTTTACTCACTATAATACAGATTTTGCGGCCGATGTGTTAAGCCTGGCAGATATGGGCTTTAAACAGATTTCTGTGGAGCCGGTTGTCGCATCGCCTGAAGAACCCTATGCGATCAAAGAAGAGGACTTACCGGGAATCTGTGCAGAGTATGACAAGCTGGCCAAAGAGATGATTCGCAGAGAAAAGGAAGGCAGAGGTTTTAATTTCTTCCATTTTATGATTGATCTCACCGGAGGCCCCTGTGTAGCTAAACGTTTATCCGGCTGTGGTTCGGGAACAGAGTATCTGGCGGTGACACCATGGGGGGATTTCTATCCATGCCATCAGTTTGTCGGTCAGGAAGAATTCCTGATGGGCAATGTGGACGATGGTATTGTCCGCACGGATATCCGGGATGAATTTAAGCTTTGTAATGTATATGCAAAGGACAAATGCAAAAAATGTTTCGCGCGTTTTTATTGCAGCGGCGGCTGTGCGGCCAATGCCTATAATTTTAATCACAGCATTACAGATGCCTATGATATTGGCTGTGAAATGATGCGCAAGCGTGTGGAATGTGCAATTATGATTAAAGCTGCTTTGGCAGAAGAAGAAGGAGAATAAAAGCGTATGAAAAACCACAAAAAAAGAAATATTGTGGGTTTTCTTCTTGTCATTGTTGCAATTGCTGCATGTGCGTATGTTGCGATTGCCGGCGTGGGCAGTACACACCAGGGAAAAGCCGCAAACATCAAGCTGGGACTTGATCTTGCAGGGGGCGTAAGTATTACCTATGAGGCTAATGAGGAAAACCCGTCCGCAGAGGACATGAATGATACTGTCTATAAGCTTCAGCAGCGTGTTGGTGTATACAGCACAGAGGCTGAGGTTTATCAGGAAGGCTCGAATCGGATTACTGTAGAAATTCCAGGCGTTTATGATTCCGAGGAAATCCTTAAACAGCTGGGAAATCCGGGAAGTATTGAATTTTATGAAATGTCTGCATCTGCAGGAAGCACATCTGAAGATGCGGAGGCTGAGACGGAAGCTGAAACTGGAGAAAGCACTGACGAGACGGTCGCAGAAACCGGGGAAACCGAAGCAGCGCCCACAGAATCCGGGGAAGAGCAAGCGAATAATTCTGGAAAGTATCCTGGATTGAACATGGTCATGAACGGCGAGGATGTTGTGGATGCTCAGGTGCAGACGATCCCCAATGACTATGGCGGCACAGAATATGCCGTTAAGTTGACACTGACCAGTGAAGGTGGCAAAAAGTTTGCGGAGGCAACCAAACGCAATGTCGGAAAACCGATTTATATTGTTTATGACGGACAGATTATCAGCTATCCCAGTGTCAATGAACCGATTACAAACGGAGAGTGCATCATTTCCGGTAAATTTACCTATGAATCTGCCAATAGCCTTGCAACATCTATTCGTCTGGGTATGTTAAAGCTGACCCTGTCAGAAGTATCATCCAGCGTTGTCGGTGCCAAGCTTGGTGAGGAGGCTGTGAGCACAAGTTTGATAGCCGGAGCCATTGGTTTTGCCCTTGTAGTTATTTTCATGATCGTATTTTATCGTATTCCAGGATTGGCTTCAGGCATTGCCCTGTCACTTTATCTTGTGATGATGCTTTGCTTCCTGAATGCGCTGGATGTCACGCTGACACTTCCGGGTATTGCGGGTATTATACTGTCCATCGGTATGGCCGTGGATGCCAACGTGATTATATTTACAAGAATTAAAGAAGAAATCGCTTCAGGAAAGACAGTGCAGGCAGCGATTAAACAGGGCTACAGTAAGGCTCTGTCTGCGATTGTTGACGGCAATGTGACAACACTGATTGCAGCGGCTGTGCTGTATCTGATGGGTACAGGCCCGATCAGAGGCTTTGCTACCACACTGGCTTTAGGTATTGTTCTTTCCATGATTACCGCTTTATTCATTACAAGAGTGGTTATGGCCGGATTTTTCTCCATGGGCATTGTTGATGAGAAGTTTTATGGCCGTCAGAAAGAGAGAAAACCGTTTAACTTTACAGGACATAAGGTGATTTATTATATTATTTCCCTTGTTGTGATCGGAGCCGGTTTAGTGACAATGGCTGTCAACGGAGCCGGTGAAGGTAAGAGCTTAAACTACAGCCTGGATTTTACCGGCGGTACATCTATGACCGCAACTCTGGGAGAATATATCGACGTAACCGGAGATCAGGGAAAAACACTGCGTGCAGATATTGAAAAAGCAGCCGGTTCCAGTGATATTCAGCTTCAGAACGTTAAGGAAAGCAATGATGTTGTCATTAAAACTCAGGTTTTGGATGCTCAGCACAGAGAAGCTGTGAAAGATGTGCTCATTAGCAGCTATGGTGTAGATGAAAAAGCTATTACCGAGGAAAACATCAGCGGTTCTATCAGCAGCGAAATGCGCAGTAATGCGGTGATGTCTGTGATTATTGCCGGTATCTGTATGCTGATTTACATTTGGATCCGCTTTAAGGATGTGAAATTCGGAGCCAGTGCGGTCATCGCTCTGCTCCATGATGTATTCGTTGTTCTGGCTGTTTATGCGATTGTGCGTATTCCTGTAGGTAATACATTTATTGCATGTATGCTGACCATTGTGGGATATTCCATTAATGCGACCATCGTTATTTTTGACCGTATCCGTGAAAATCGTCTTACAATGCAGAGCACAGATCTGGAAAATATTGTGAATATAAGTATTACACAGACAATTTCCAGAAGTATTAATACATCTTTGACAACATTTATCATGATCTTTGTTCTGTATCTGATGGGCGTTTCTTCTATTCGGGAGTTTGCCCTGCCTTTAATGGCCGGTATTATATGCGGTGCATATTCTTCCATCTGTATTACAGGTACATTGTGGTATGTGTTGAAAAAGAAATTTACAAAGAACAGCAAATGATTCCAACAGGATCCGCGGCAGGCTGCGGAAATGCAACGTAAAGGTCTCTGTCCCATGGGCAGAGGCCTTTTGTTAATCCTGCATCCTGGAGTGGACGGAATAAGCGCTATGTGAGATAAGATTGATGAATGAAAGGAAGATGCAAATGAAAGAAAAGTGGGTAGTTACCGCCAAAAGAGCAGATTTTGGGGCGATCAGCCGAACGTTTGGCATTACGCCTGTACTGGCCAGACTGATGGTTAATAGAGATGTGAACAGCGAAGAAATGATGAGAAAATATTTGTGGGGGGATGAACGGGATTTATATGATCCATCCACAATGAAAGACATATTAAAAGCCAGAGATCTGATTATGGAGACTGTGGAAACCGGGGAATCCATCGCAGTAGCCTCAGATTTTGATGTGGATGGAATTATGTCAGGTTTTATATTACATAAAGGTTTCACCAGAATCGGCGGACGGTGTAAAATTTATACACCGGATCGGGTGGCGGAAGGCTATGGCCTGAATATGCGGATTGTGGATGAAGCACTGGATGACGGATGTGGGGTGATTGTAACCTGTGATAACGGGATAGCGGCCTTTGAGGCTGTTGAGTATGCCCGGGCAAAGGGACTGAAAGTTATTGTTACCGATCACCATGACATTCCTTTTGAGGAAGATGAAAATGGAAGGCATCCGCTGTACGTACCGGCGAATGCTATTGTCAATCCTAAGCAGGCAGACTGTGCCTATCCTTTTAAAAAACTGTGCGGTGCCGGTGTGGCCTTTAAACTTTTATGTCTGCTTTATGATGCTTATGATATACCGGAAGATGAAAAATTCGGACTGATGGAATATACGGCGATTGCCACGGTGGCCGATGTGATGGATTTACAGGATGAAAACAGGATTATGGTAAAAAAAGGGCTTAAAATGCTGGCCCATACAAAAAATGAGGGATTAAAGGCTTTGATTCAGGTTTGCCAGCTGAATCCGTCCAAAATATCCGCCTATCATATCGGCTTTGTGCTTGGTCCCTGCTTTAATGCCGCAGGCCGTTTGGACACAGTGAAGATTGCGTTGGACCTTTTAATGGAGACAGATCCGGCGGAGGCGGCAAAAAAGGCGTCAGCCTTGAAGGAGCTTAATGAAAGCCGGAAAAATCTGACGGTTAAAGGATTTGAACAGGCGGTGGAAAAGATTGAGAACTCAGGGATTAAAGAAGACAAGGTGATTCTTGTAAAGCTTGAGAACTGTCATGAAAGTCTGGTTGGAATCATTGCAGGACGGATTAAGGAGAAATACCACAGACCGACTCTGGTTTTTACAGATGTAGGCGATGGGCGCATTAAAGGATCCGGGCGGTCCATTGAAGCTTATAATATGTTTGAAGAACTGACTGTTCAGAAGCCTTTGCTGGAACGATTCGGCGGACATCCCATGGCGGCCGGGCTGACATTGAAGGCCGAAAATCTGGAGCCTTTGAGGATGGCTTTAAACACCCAGACAACACTGACTGCCCAGGATCTTATTCCAGTCGTTCGTATCGATGTTCCCATGCCCGTTGGATATATCACAAAGGAATTTGTGAAAGAGCTGGAACTTTTGGAACCCTTTGGCAAGGGGAATGTTAAGCCTGTATTTGCAGAAAAATACTTTTCTGTTCTTAGAGCCAGAGTGCTTGGAAAAAATAAAAACGTGCTTAAACTTCAGGTCATGAATGATGATAAAAAGGTCATGGATGCCATTTATTTTGGGGATATTCCGGCCTTTGAGACATTTATAGAGTCTGAATTCGGCGTTTGTGAAAAGGAAAAAATGTTTAACGGAGAAAAAAATAATGTTACCATTGCGCTGACCTATTATCCGGATTTAAATGAATATATGGGTGTGGAAAGCATTCAGATTGTGGTAACTGGTTACTGTCGGATTTTGCGGAAATAACAGATTATGGACAAATATTCGAGCTTAAAGACAAAAAGGGATAGGCTACTTTAGCATGTTATTGTAAAAAATATAATATCAATTATTATAATTTAAGACCTACGGTCAGACACCGGCGCAGGTGAGAAGACGTTATTCCGGTGAGGATAAATAAAGAACGAGTGTATAACAGGGGGATGTCTGCTGCGAGCCCCCTGTTTTTTTGCTTTCCTTTACGGAAACTTTGTATTATAATAGAACAAAGACTCTCAAAACCGGTGTAAGGCGGTTATAATGAGAAAGTGATGAGGAAAGGGCGTTGAACATATGAAGAAGTTGGAAGACTATGTGCTTAGCATACCGGATTTTCCGGAAAAAGGAATTATTTTCAGAGATATTACCACGGTGATTCAGGATCCGGACGGATTGAAACTTGCCGTTGATACGATGACAGATTTCCTGAAGGATGAAGATTTTGATGTGGTTGTAGGACCAGAAGCCAGAGGTTTTATTTTTGGCATGCCGATTGCCTATAACATGCATAAGGGGTTTGTGACGATCCGCAAAAAAGGTAAGCTGCCCAGAGAAACCGTTTCTCAAAGTTATGAACTGGAATATGGAACAGCGGAAGTGGAGATTCATAAGGATGCCATTAAGCCCGGTCAGAGAGTTGTGATTGTGGATGATCTTCTGGCGACAGGCGGTACAATGGAGGCGAACATTCGCCTTGTGGAACGATTGGGCGGCAAGGTTGTAAAGGTTGTTTTTCTGATTGAACTGGCAGGTCTTTGCGGGCGTGAACGTCTTAAGGCATATCCAGTCGATTCTGCTGTCATTTATCAGGGTAAGTAATGGGTTCTTGAAAAAAATTTTTTTGGGCAGCCTGTGTATGATAAAACAGATCCTGGAAAACGTTCATTAACAACTTATAGAAAGAATTGGTGATCTGATGACAGAGGAAAAGAATAAGATTTATGATGCGCAGATGATTGCGCAGACGGAATCCGAGATTGTGGCGACAAAGGATTTTACGGCACCGGAAGACCTTTATCGGCAGTTAATCGGAAAAATCAAAAAATATCATCCGTCGACAGATATCAGTCAGATTGAAAAGGCATATCATATTGCCAGGGATGCCCATGAAGGTCAGATGCGTAAGTCGGGGGAACCCTATATTATACATCCCCTTTGTGTGGCGATTATTCTGGCAGATTTGGAGCTTGATAAGGAGACAATCGTCGGCGGGCTTCTTCATGATGTTGTGGAAGACACGGTGATGACTGATGAGGAAATCGAACATGAATTTGGCAGAGAGGTTGCGTTGATTGTCGATGGTGTCACAAAATTGGGACAGATTTCCTATGCCAAAGACAAGGTGGAGATTCAGGCTGAAAATCTGAGAAAGATGTTTTTGGCCATGGCCAAAGATATTCGGGTCATTCTTGTGAAACTGGCTGACCGGCTGCATAATATGAGGACTGCCAAGTACTGGTCACCCCAAAAGCAGAAGGAAAAGGCCAGAGAAACTATGGATATTTACGCACCGATTGCCCAGAGGCTTGGTATTTCCAAAATAAAGATTGAACTGGATGATCTGGCGCTTCGGTATCTGGAACCGGAGGTTTATTACGATCTGGCAGAAAAGATTGCTTCAAAGAAAAGCGAACGGCAGGCGTTTGTAGCTGCTATTGTCGATGAAGTCTCCGAGTGCATGGAAAAGGGTGGGATTAAGGCTGAGGTCAGCGGCAGAGTCAAACATTTTTTCAGTATTTATAAAAAAATGGTGAACCAGAATAAGACTATTGATCAGATTTATGATCTGTTTGCGGTCAGAATTATTGTCAATGATTTGAAGGACTGCTATGGAGCCCTGGGGCTGATTCATGAAAAATATAAGCCGATTCCCGGAAGATTTAAAGACTATATTGCCATGCCTAAGCAGAATATGTATCAGTCCCTGCATACAACACTGATCGGGCCTGAAGGCAAGCCTTTTGAGATCCAGATCAGAACTTTTGAGATGCACAGAACCGCAGAGTACGGTATTGCAGCACATTGGAAGTACAAAGAAGATCCAAACGGTATAAATAATGAAAACCGTGAGGAGGCAAAGCTGACATGGCTGCGCCAGATCCTTGAGTGGCAGCAGGATATGTCCGATAACAGAGAATTTATGAGTCTTTTGAAAAATGATCTGGATCTGTTTTCGGAGAGTGTCTACTGTTTTACGCCTGCCGGAGATGTAAAAAGTCTGCCAAACGGCTCTACGCCTATTGATTTTGCCTATAGTATTCACAGTGCCGTTGGCAATAAAATGGTCGGCGCCAGAGTGAATGGTCGGCTTGTAAATATTGATTACAAAATTCAAAACGGCGACCGTATTGAGATTATGACATCTCAAAATTCCAAAGGTCCCAGCCGTGACTGGCTGTCTATTGTTAAGAGTACTCAGGCAAAGAATAAAATCAATCAGTGGTTTAAAACCGAATTTAAAGAAGAAAATATTATTCGGGGCAAAGAACTGGTAGATAAGTACTGTAAATCCAAATCCGTTGTACTCAGTGATATTATGAAGCCGGAATATATGGATAAGGTACTTTCAAAATATGGTTTTAAAACTTGGGATGCCGTGTATGCGGCGATCGGCCATGGCGGTCTGAAAGAGGGCCAGGTGATTAATAAACTGGTGGAAGAGTATAAGAAGGCAAATCATAAGATGGTGACAGATACACAGATTCTTAACCAGATTTCAGAGGCCGGGAAAAATACAGTCCACCATCATCATAAGTCTAAAAGTGGTATTATTGTTAAAGGGATCGACGATGTCGCCGTGCGTTTTTCAAAATGCTGCAATCCACTTCCGGGGGATGAGATTGTTGGTTTTATTACAAGGGGCAGAGGTATTTCCATTCACCGCACGGATTGTGTGAATATTATGAATATTTCCGAATCTGATCGTGCCCGGCTGATTGACGCCGAATGGCAGCGAGAGACGGCTTCCAAGGAACTTTATAAGGCCGAGATTAATATTTATGTACATGACGGTGTTGGTGTTCTTGTAGAGGTGGCTCAGGTATTTACGGAACGGGAAATTAATGTTACCGGTATGTCCAGCCGTTCCGGTAAAAATAACACGGCAACGATTAATGTATGTTTTGATATTTCCGGTAAGGAAGCTTTGTCAAAGATTATTGACAAGCTGCGTTCACTGGAATGTGTTTATGATATTGAACGGACACGGGGATAAAAGGAGGCTTCTATGGAATTTGAAATTCAATCAATGTCCCTTGGTATGTTGGGTACCAATTGCTATCTGGGGATAAGAAAAGATACTTTGGATACGCTGATTTTTGATCCGGGAGCCGAGGGAGACCGTCTGATCCGCTATATTGAGCGGGAGGGGCTTCATCCGGCGGCTATTTTGCTTACCCATGGCCATTATGATCATATCATGGCTGTCAGAGACTTAAAGGAGAAGTATAATCTTCCTGTTTATGCTCATGAGGCTGAGCAGGAAGTGCTGGAAAATCCGGCGTTTAATTTGAGTACCATGTTTGGCAGTCCAGTGCATATGAAGGCGGATCATCCGGTGACAGATGGTCAGATGCTTGAGATTGCAGGCGTAAAAATTCAGGTGCTTCACACGCCGGGACATACTCCAGGCGGTGTCAGTTATTATATAGATGAGGCAAAAATCCTGATTTCAGGAGATACACTTTTTGCTGATTCCGTAGGACGAACGGATTTCCCTATGGGAAGTATGCATACCCTGGTGCGTTCCGTCCGTGAAAAGTTATTTGTCCTGGAAGATGATGTGTCTGTACTGCCGGGACATGGTCCCGAGACAACCATTGGCTGGGAAAAAAAGAATAATCCATTTGTACAATAGGAGAAAAATAAAAATGATTGGACTTATTTTAAATCAGTCCAGCTATGAAAATGACATCCGGGCATTGACGATGGCATTTTTTCCGGGAGAGAAAATTGTTCTTGACGGAAAAGCCGATCCGTATCTTGTCCGGGTCATTTTTTCGCCGGACGAAAAGCAGGTGAATATAACTCTTGAAAATTCCAACAGTATTCTTTCTCAAAGAGAAGGAAGCTGTGATCTTTCGGATTTTAAAAAAGGAAAAAATCAGCTTAAACGGCTGCTTTACAGCTGTCTTTCAGCTTATACGGGACAGACGCTGCCCTGGGGCACACTGACAGGCATACGGCCTACAAAAATTGCCATGAACCTTTTGGAACAGGGCATGAGCAGAGATGTGATGGCTCAATATTTTAAAGATGAGTACTATTTGTCGGATGAAAAGTTTAATCTGTGTACCGAGGTGGCAGCAAATGAACAGCGGATTCTTAAAGATCTGGATTATGACCGGACGTACAGTCTGTATGTGGGAATTCCATTTTGCCCTACAATCTGCGCTTACTGCTCCTTTTCATCCTTTCCTTTATCTGTATGGAAGAAACGGGTTGATGAATATCTGGATGTTTTGTGCAAAGAAATTGATTATGTATCCGCTATTCCTACGAATCGGGAGCTGCTGACGCTGTATATGGGTGGTGGGACACCCACATCTTTGAATGCATCACAAATGGACAGACTCCTTCATAAACTTTCACAGGCATGGGATTTTTCAAAAATCCGGGAAATCACCATTGAGGCCGGACGGCCGGATAGTATTACAATGGACAAGTTAAGAGTGATCAAGTCCTATGGCATTGACCGTATTTCCATTAACCCTCAGACCATGAAGCAGGAAACATTGGATTTAATCGGAAGAAAGCATACAACAGAGCAGATTGAAGAGGCTTTTGTTATGGCCAGGGTGGCGGGCTTTAAAAACATTAATATGGATTTGATTGCCGGTCTTCCGGGTGAAACCTGTCAGGATATGGAGGAAACGCTGGCTAAAATTCAGGCTATGGGTCCGGACAGTATGACCGTTCATTCTCTGGCTGTGAAGCGGGCGGCTTATTTGAATCAGAACAGAGCGCAGTTTAAATTTACAGGCCAGGCAGAGGTAAACCGAATGATTAGTCTGTCTGTTCACAGTGCAAGAACCATGGGAATGGCGCCATATTATCTTTACCGTCAGAAAAATATTGCAGGCAATCTGGAAAATGTAGGTTATGCCAAACCCGGGCGTGAGGGACTTTATAATATTCTTATTATGGAAGAAAAGCAGACGATTGTAGGGATTGGCGCCGGCGCTTCTACAAAGATTGTGATTCCTGGAGAAAACCGGATTGAACGGATTGAAAATGTTAAAAATGTCAAAGATTATATCGAGCGCTTTGATGAAATGATCGAGAGAAAGGCACAGCTGAAGCTGTCATAAAGGTGGTCTTAATGAAACAGGAAAAAGAATTTGTCCGGACCCAGGCATTGATTGGCGATGCGGCCATGGAACGTCTGAGTACGGCCCGAATTGCCGTGTTCGGCGTTGGCGGCGTTGGCTCCTATGTGGTGGAAGCTCTGGCCAGAAGCGGTGTGGGAACACTGGATATTGTGGATAATGATCTTGTTTGTCTGAGTAATATTAATCGCCAGATTATTGCGCTTCATTCTACCGTGGGGCGTCCGAAGGTGGCGGTTATGAAGGAGCGGATTATGGATATTAATCCGAAGGCCAGGGTGAATGTGTGGGAGTGTTTTGTGGACAGTGGGACGATTGAGTCGTTTCCTTTTGAAGCCTATGATTACATTGTAGATGCCATTGATACGGTGACCTCCAAGCTGCTGCTGATTGAGCGGGCCAAAGCTTTTGGGGTGCCGGTCATCAGCTCCATGGGTGTGGGAAATAAGCTGCATCCGGAGCGGCTTTTTATTACGGATATCGAAAAAACCAGTGTATGTCCTCTGGCAAAGGTTATGCGCCGTGAGCTTAAAAAACGTCAGATTCGCAGGGTCAAGGTTTTATACTCCGATGAGCTTCCGGTTAAGCCGGTGGCGGATCCTGGAAATGATGAACAGTCCCTGAACAGAAAACGGGTTTCGCCTGGAAGCATTGCCTTTGTGCCCTCTGTCGCCGGTTTGATGATTGCCGGGGCGGTGATTCGAGACCTGACGATGTAGGGCGTCGTTTATCGTATATTTAACGGATGTTTATGAACTGCATCTGTCGAAACTTGCGATGGATTGTTATTGTAAAATTTAAAGAATTATGTATAATAAAAGCATCTTAAGAAAATTTTCTGAGGATGCTTTTCCTTTTTCCAAATTTTTTTCGCTTAATGAGAATTCTTATTTCCCTCTTTTATCCCGGGATGGATGACTGAAACCCCTGTTTTTTAGCTGTTTTTATACTTTGGCAAGTGTAAGGAAAGAATGATGAACAAAGAAATATGAATAAAGAAATTTTGAAGTACCCGCAGTTTGTAGATTATGTCTTGAATCACATTGAAGATTATCTGAATGATGATACGATCAGAGATATTGAACTTGTTCCTGCTGTGAAAAATAATGAGATTGTAACAGACGCCCTGAAGGTAAGCTACCGCGACTGTCCGGCCCGGCCTCTGCTTTATCTGGGGGCATACTTTGAGGAATACTGCCAGGATGCCGATATTGAGCAGGTGATGACCCAAATTGCGGGGGGATGCGGTAAGGATGTCTTGTGCCGTGATATGCTGGAACCATGGGAACTCGAGAATTTTGAACGGGTTCGGGGGCAGATTGTGATGCGGCTCATTAATGCGCCGAGAAATATGGCGATGCTTAATGCCTGTCCCCACAGGTATATATGTGATCTGGCTATTACCTATAGGATTTTAACCGGACAAAATTCCTTTGGAATTTCTACAGCACTTATTTCACGCGAGATGATGGAACGGTGGGGGGTGGGTGAGGAAGATCTGTATGTTTTAGCCTGTAAAAATTCCCGGTGCCTGTTTCCGCCGGTAATTAAAAATATGAGAGAAGTTTTAAAGGAGATGATGCCGGATGAAGACTGTCTAAAGCTGCTGGCCCCGCAGTCGGACAGACAGATGTATATTCTTACAAACAGTCATCGGATTAACGGTGCCTGCAGCATATGCTATACAGATATTCTGGATGGTTTTGCCCGGACACAAGGGCATGATTTTTACATACTTCCCAGCTCCATCCATGAGGTCATTCTTGTGACCGATGAAACCGATTTGGATGTTTTGCATCTGGAGCAGATTGTAGGTGAGGCCAACCAGACGGTTGTCCAGGCCGATGAAATATTGTCGGATCATGTTTACTATTACAGCCGTGATCAGCATAAAATTATAAATTGTACTGGACGAAAGGAGGGGAACTTGCTATAATAAGCCGTAAAGAGCATAGCTGAATATCAGATTACCTGCGTTCCTGTACCGCGGGCGGATGATCATAAACAGGCCGGTGACACAAGTGCAGGTTGATTCGTCCCTGACACTTACGTCAGGGACGTTTTTTACTGTAAAAGTTTAGGTGATAAAAGCGGGTTTTCTGATCGTTAGATTCAGCTGATGTAAGAAGTTGTTTCGTTTTCACTGTGGAGACGGGGCGAATTCTAAGTTAAGCTAGCAGAAAAAGGAGAATTAAAATGGCAGAATCAATGAAAGGCTTAAAGCGTACCCATCGCTGTACAGAGGTTTCCAGTGCCAATATTGGACAGGAAGTTACCGTGATGGGATGGGTTCAGAAAAGCAGAAACAAAGGCGGCATTATTTTTGTCGATTTAAGGGACCGTTCCGGTATTTTACAGATTATTTTTGAAGATGGAGAAATTTCGGCAGAAGGCTTTGAAAAGGCTGAAAAGCTGCGCAGTGAATTTGTGGTTGCTGTTGTAGGACAGGTTGAAGCACGTCAGGGTGCAGTCAATGAAAACCTTAAAACCGGTGATATTGAAATCCGGGCAAAGGAACTGAGAATCCTTTCCGAGTCCGAGACACCGCCATTTCCCATTGAAGAGGACAGTAAGACAAAAGAGGATCTGCGTCTGAAATACCGCTACCTTGATCTGCGTCGTCCGGACCTGCAGAAAAATATTATGATGAGAAGCCGTGTGGCGACACTGATCCGTGCATTTTTGGCTGAGGAAGGATTCCTTGAGATCGAGACGCCTATGCTGACTAAAAGTACGCCGGAAGGTGCCAGAGACTATCTTGTTCCAAGCCGCGTGCATCCGGGAACATTTTATGCGCTTCCCCAGTCTCCGCAGCTGTTTAAGCAGCTTTTAATGGTTTCCGGTTATGACCGTTATTTCCAGCTGGCCAAGTGCTTTAGGGACGAGGATTTACGTGCGGATCGTCAGCCGGAATTTACACAGGTAGATATGGAACTTTCCTTTGTCGACGTGGATGATGTCATCGATGTGAATGAACGTCTTCTTGCAAAAGTCTTTAAGGAGATCCTTGATGTAGATGTGGCGCTGCCTATTCCAAGGATGACATGGCAGGAAGCCATGGATCGTTTTGGTTCGGATAAACCGGATACCCGTTTTGGCATGGAATTATGTGACGTGACAGATGTTGTGAGAAACTGTGGTTTCGGTGTGTTTACCGGAGCGGTTGAAAACGGCGGCAGTGTTCGTGGAATCAATGCTAAAGGGCAGGGACATATGCCCCGTAAAAAGATCGATGCTCTGACTGCTTTTGTTAAGGATTACGGTGCTAAAGGCCTGGCCTATGCAGCTATTTTAGAGGATGGTTCGGTGAAGTCTTCCTTTGCTAAATTTATGACAGATGATCAGATGGCTGCACTGATTAAAGCCATGGACGGTGAACCGGGTGACCTTTTGCTGTTTGCTGCCGATAAAAATAAAATCGTTTATGATGCTCTGGGTGCATTGCGTGTAGAACTGGCCGGACAGTTGGGGCTTTTGGATAAAAATCAGTACAACTTCCTGTGGGTAACAGAATTTCCTCTGCTGGAGTGGTCTGAAGAACAGGGACGTTATACGGCTATGCACCATCCGTTTACCATGCCTATGGAAGAAGACCTGGAATATCTGGATACAGATCCTGGCCGCGTTCGTGCCAAGGCTTATGATATTGTATTAAATGGTACAGAGCTGGGCGGCGGAAGTGTGCGTATTTTCCAGAATCATATTCAGGAAAAGATGTTTGAAGTGCTGGGCTTTACAAAGGAAGATGCTTATGATCGTTTTGGCTTCCTGTTAAATGCATTCAAATATGGTGTGCCGCCTCATGCGGGTCTGGCTTATGGTCTGGACCGTCTTGTTATGCTTATGGCAAAAGAAGACAGCATCCGTGATGTCATTGCTTTTCCGAAGGTGAAGGATGCCTCCTGTCTTATGACAAATGCTCCGGATTTTGTGGAGGATAAGCAGCTGAAAGAACTGTCGATCCAGGTATGTGCCAATGAGGCTGAGGGAAAGGATAGCCAGGGAGATCATCAGTAATGCCCTCGGTTTCTAAGGTTGTGATTGCCTATCTTGTTATGGTGAATCTGCTGGGATTTTGGATGTGTCTGTGGGATAAACGCCGGGCTGTAAAAAATCTCTGGCGGATTCCCGAGCGCCGTTTTTTTCTGACTGCTGTTTTGGGCGGTGGTCCTGGGGTCCTGGCCGGAATGTATGCGTTCAGACATAAAACACGGCATCGTACATTTACTGTCGGAATTCCGGTTATAATTATTGTGGAATTTATTTTAATACTTGCATATATCTGGTATTTCGTGTAAGATAAAAACACAATATTTGGAGGTGAGCCTATGTATTCCTTTGATGAAATTAAAACGGCCGATCCGCAGATCGCTCAGGCGATTGAACTGGAAATTGGCAGACAGAATGGAAATATAGAATTAATTGCTTCAGAAAATTTTGTCAGTAAAGCGGTGATGGCTGCGATGGGAAGTCCTCTGACAAATAAATACGCCGAAGGGTATCCGGGAAAGCGCTATTACGGTGGCTGCCAATATGTGGATATCGTGGAGAATCTGGCTATTGAACGGGCAAAAGAACTGTTTGGTGCCGAATATGTCAATGTTCAGCCCCATTCCGGCGCTCAGGCCAATATGGCTGTGTTTCAGGCGGTATTAAAGCCGGGCGATACATTTATGGGGATGAATCTTGATCACGGCGGTCATTTAACTCACGGAAGTCCGGCTAATTATTCGGGTAAGGTTTTTAACTGTGTGCCCTATGGGGTGGATGCCCATGGATTCATTGACTATGATCAGGTACGTTCCATTGCCTTTGAAGCAAAACCAAAGCTGATTGTTGCCGGTGCCAGTGCTTACTGTAGAACAATAGATTTTAAACGTTTCAGAGAAATTGCAGATGAAGTTGGTGCGTATTTAATGGTGGATATGGCACATATTGCAGGTTTGGTTGCAGCCGGGCTTCATCCAAGTCCCATTCCTTATGCCCATTTTACGACCACTACAACGCATAAAACATTAAGGGGCCCAAGAGGCGGTATGATTTTGTCATCAGAGGCATTTGCCAAGAAGCTGAATTCTGCCATTTTCCCCGGAACGCAGGGCGGCCCACTGATGCATGTGATTGCAGCTAAGGCTGTGGCTTTTAAAGAGGCACTTAGCGAAGAATTTAAGGTTTACCAGAAACGGATTGTGGAAAATGCTCAGGCATTGTGTGCAGGATTACAGAAGCGGGGCTTAACCATTGTTTCCGGAGGCACGGACAATCATCTGATGCTTGTGGATTTGAGAAATCTGGGATTGACAGGAAAGGAAGCTGAAAAACTTCTGGATGAAGTGCATATTACCTGTAATAAGAATACGATTCCGGATGATCCTCAGTCGCCTTTTGTCACAAGCGGGATTCGCCTTGGAACGCCGGCGGTAACAACCAGAGGAATGACTGTTCAGGATATGGATCAGATTGCCCAGGCCATTGCCTTGACCTTGAAAGATTTTGAAAATAACAGACAGGATGCTCAGACTATTGTCAGAGCTTTGACCGATCGGTATCCGTTGTATTAGAGTATAGGCGTCTGAATTGAAAAACACACATTTTCTTTTGGCTCTTTACAGAAAATGTGTGTTTTTGATTATGCCTCAAATTGTTCAAATATAATGGTGTGGCCTTGGGCCTTTAAGATTTCAAATTCTCGCCGGCTGCGTACAGTCCACAGAACGGTCATGGCTTTAAAGAGTTTATGATTCAGCCAAAAACCTGTACAGTGTTTGTCCAGATAATCATAAGCAATAAAATCAGGACGTGTTATAAAGTTTGTAATCAGGTGAGCCAGTGCCAGGGGACCGGCGCTGTGACGTCCCGGTGTTTTGTGAAAATTGCAGGAAAGCTGTCCGCGTATAATTTCCCGGCGGTTTTTTCTATACCAGCGAACGGCCAGAGGATGGAAGGACTCTATGCAGTAGTCACCGCAATAGTCTGCCAGCATATGATCCGCAGCCAAACAAAGCGCATTATAGTTTTCGTTATCAACTTTAAGTTCAATGATCAGAGGAACTTTGCCGTGGACAAGGGAAAGTACATCGGAAAATAAAGGGATTGTCTGGTCTGTGCCAAGCAGATGGATATCTTTAAGTTCATCCCAGGTCATATCGCATATATTTTTATCAATGTGACACATTCTCCAAAGATTATCATCATGGAAAACAACAAGCCGTCGGTCGCGGGTCAGATGAATATCCAATTCAATACCATAATTTTTATCGACAGCACGCTCAAAAGCTTTCATAGAATTTTCAGGAATCTGCCAGGCATTGTCATGGAGCCCTCGGTGCGCATAATCATATTTTTTTAAACGTTCCATCAGATGCGTTTTTCGATGTCCGGGAGCTATTGTAAATAAATAAATGGCAGGAAGTATGCCAAGCATTCCAGTTAAGATTTTGCACCCTTTTTTCATAGATTGACTTCCTTTCAGTAAATTTATATCCCTGTGGTTTCAGGCGGCCCTTTGATATTGGGGTATGTTTAGTTTAGCACGATCACTGATAAATGTCTATATGGAATGCATGCAAGAAAGATCAGGTTGTTATGAGGGAAAAGCAAACACGTAAGTATTCACAGGAAGAACTTCTGTGGTTTGAAAATTTTATGACGCATAATTGGGGAAAAACAGCCAATATTATATATTACAAGGTCGGTGACCGAAGCCTCAGTGAGGATTTATCCCAGGAGGTTTGTATTTTGGTTCTGAGACATATGCGTACCCTGTCTGTTTTGGATGATCATCGGTTCAGGTATTATCTCAACCAGATCATTCAAACTGTGGTGGCGGATTATTTCCGGAAAAAGGAAAAAACAATTGATGCCAAAAGTAATACGGAAATCGATTTTGATCAGATTGAGGCTGAATATCAGTCATATATTAACCCTGAAAAGCGTATGATAAATAAAGTGTATCTGGATGTGATCCGAAGATTGCCGGAAAAATATAGCTCGGTTGTGATGCGCCATTTATTTTGGAGTATGCCTTTTAAAGATATTGCCCAAATAGAACATATAACCGAGGAAACAGCCAGAAAACGCTATGAGCGGGCACGAAAAATTCTTAGGGATAAATTTAAACGCTTGAAATAAGTCTTGAAATTTTTACGTACATCATATATAATAACCACATGAAGAACTCCTGGAGTGTACGAGACTCCTGCAATTTTGATCCTACATTTATTTTGACGGGAAACTTGATATTGGGGAATATGTCAGGCCTCCGATCATGCAGTGGAAGACAGAAAGACCAACGAGGTTACCCACCTGGCTTAGCGCTAGGCGTCAAAATAGCAGGAAACGGCACCCTGGGAACTTACGAAAGAAAAAGGCGGCTGCGTTTGCAGACGCCTTTTTTCTTTCGGGAAGGAGTTTTATGAGACGTCAGTACTGGATTGTTTGGTTATTGTGTGGGATTCTGGCTGTGACGCTGCTTATGATTAAAATGAGAGAGGAAACGGTGCAGGATGTATATGTAAGTCGGGCTATGGCGGCAAAGATGCTGACTTTGGCCTGGGAGAAAGATGAGATCATAGAAAATGAAACAGAATATGCGAATGTAGAAACGGAATGTGTGGATGTAGACAAAGAAGACTGGTATGCGCCTTACATAGACTGTGCCATTGCACAGTTTGGTATGGAGGTGACAAAGGGCTATTTTTTTCCTATGGAAGCGTTGACTTACGGACAGGCTGAGACTGCAGCCAAACGATGCGGTGCTCATCTTGAAACGCTTTCTTTTGAATTGGACAGGCAGGATCCAAACAAGGCGATTCCTGAAAAATTATGGATAGAAATTTACGAACAGATCATCTTACAAACCGGAAATGTGGAAAAAAAAGAATTGCTGCTTTTAGGAACACCATCAAAGGTGGAAGGCCTTATGCCCTGGCAGTGCCTGACAAATTCAGGTGTATATACGGCAGCAGGCGTTGCACTGGATGACTTTATGGGACAGAATCTGAAGGTTTATGTGCGGGGCAGCGCGCTCATTAGCGTAAGAGGCGTGAGTCATAATCCTGCTGTTGTAAAAAATCTTTGGATTGTACAGGGACAAGAGCAAACGCTTCAGGTTTTTATTTCCGGTTATTACAGAAATTTTGAACTGGAAGATACACTGGAGCGGCCTGTTGAAAAGGTGATGGGAGATCTGACCTTTGAAAATGGAAAACTCAAGCATGTGACTTTGAAAAATACGGTGATTAAGGGAGAGATTCTTTCGATCAGCGAGGATTGTGTGGAAGTGAAAGGCTATGGTAAACTGCCTTTGTCCCAACCATTTAATGTGTACAGGATTTATGATGGAATTGAAGAAATTTCCATGGAGCAGTTGGAAGTGGGCAACCGGTATACAGAATTTGTGGTTGATCAGGATGAAATTTGCGGGGCCATTGTACGGGCTGCCACGGATGCGCAGACAATTCGAGTGCTTTTGGGAACGGATGGCTTTACTGGTTATGCACATCAAAAAGTTGTGGTTGAAAGCAGCAGCCCGTATACGGTTTTTTCAGAAAAAGAAAAGCACAGTTACGGACCGGGGGAGGCTTTTGCAATTGAGGCCGGTACGATGGCTCCTGGAACGTCAGTAACGGTTGCCAGCGATGAAACGGCCGGGCAGCTGACGGTTACAAGTATGAATCGGAGTCAGGGACATCCTGCATATAGAGGAACCTTAAAAATTACGGCAGCCCAGGATGGGCTTTACATTGTGAATGAGCTTCTTTTGGAAGAATATCTTTACGGCGTGGTTCCCAGTGAAATGCCGGCTTCCTATGAAATGGAGGCGCTGAAAGTGCAGGCAGTATGTGCCAGAAGTTTTGCGGTTAATGCCTTAAATAATCCACGGTTTGAAGATTACGGCGCAGACGTGGATGACAGTACGGCAACACAGGTTTACAATAATACCAGTGAAGATTTGCGGGTAAACGAAGCTGTGGATGCGTGTGCAGGGCAGATTCTTACATGGGAGGGCGTACCTGTTCAGACATATTTCTATTCCACTTCCTGTGGAAGCAGTTCAAGCCCTGCGGATGTATGGCTGTCCCAGGAAGCCCCGCCTTATATGCAGGGCGGTCTTCAGATTGGCACAGTACCTGAAGGAATGAAGACAGAACTTTCGGATGAAGCGGATTTTAAAGATTTTATAGATCATTATGAAGATAAGGATTATTTTGAAAAAGACATTTCCTGGTTTAGATGGAAGGTCACCCTTAGCAGGGAGAATTTAAGAACTTCTGTGGACAAAAATCTTTTATCCAGATCTCGCACTGTTCCTCAGTGGATTCTGGTGAAAAATGATGACAATACATTTGAACAAAAGGAATTGGACACCGTGGGGGATATTGTCTCTGTTACTGTTGCAGAAAGGGGCAGCAGCGGTATTGTGAAATCGGTGATTGTGGAAGGCACTCAGGCCTGCATTAAAATTATGGGGGAATACAATATCCGCCTTTTGCTGGCACCGATTGGGGATTCTGTACTGTGTGATGACGGCACAGAGCCTGGATCTATGAATATGCTTCCCAGCGGTTATTTTTATATAACAGATCACAAAGACGGTACACTGACCGTGCGGGGCGGTGGCTACGGCCACGGGGCGGGAATGAGTCAGAACGGTGTACAGGCGCTGGCAAAAAGAGGGGAAAGCTTTGATTCAATACTAACCCGTTATTTTCCAGGGACAAGCCTGACCTCAGGACAGTAGAAAGAAAAATTGTCTGGTGTTATTTCCATAGATGGTATAGACAAAAAAAGCTGTATTTGAATCCATATATCTGAGCGATTCAAATACAGCTTTGCCTTTTTAGACAGTCAATCATTTTTAATACAGTAAATCGTGGTGTTCACTGATTGGCGGGAAACAAAGAACATTAATTTCTGCACCGAAAAACATCAGATTCATACAAAAATAAAGCCAAAGCATGGTGACAATAATACCGGTCAGGCTCCCATAAATGTAAGACAGGTTGGTGGAGTAATCCACATAAATTGAAAATATATAAGAGCTGATCATCCAGCCAAGAGCGGTAAAAAGAGCACCGGGAAGCTGGTGAAGCAGTTTAACTTTTTTGTTGGGGAGCACCTTATAAAACAGCAGGAACAATGCGGTCAGTATACCCATGGACGATATGGTTCTTATGCTGATGATAAATGCAGCCACATCGTTGAGAAAAGAGATTTTTGTGCAGATCCATACATAAATTCGGTTGCCGAAAACAAGAAAGGACAGGGTAAAAATAATCATAATCGCAAACACAAGGGTGTAGACCGTGGAAATAAGGCGAAGCAGTATATAATTACGGGTTTCTTCGATTTCATAGACGGAATTCAATCCCCTGGTAATGGCCATGATGCCCTTTCCGGCTGTCCACAAAAGAGTAATGACGGTGATGGATACAAACGTACCGGATGTTTTGGTCATGACCTCGTTGATGACGCTGGTAAGCACTTCGCTGGTATCGGCAGGAAAAAAATCTTTGACACCTTCAATCAATACGGTGCTGTCGATGGGGGCATACTGAACGAGTGTAAGCAAAAGCATAACAAAGGGTACAGCGGACAGAATAATAAAAAAGGCGGACTGGGCGGCATAGGCTGACAGATGATCTTTTTTTATTTTGTCAAGAATCAGCTTGATCCAGCTGATTAAATTAAGCATCACACAAACCTCCTTCATGATAAAGACAGCTGTATTATAATATTGATAGTATAAGCATTGAATGGTTTAAATATTACCATGAAATGCAGAAAATGACAACACAGCATATAGGCAAAAAGTATTAAAATGAACATTAGATGTCACAAAATTGAATTGTCTGCAAGGGCCAAACCATGTATAATAAAAAGGATCAAACGGTTCGGACACAGGCTGAACCGTTGAAATGGATAAAAGGAATTTGATTTTCCGAAATTTATAGGAGGTATCCAATGACAGGACGATACGCATTAGAGACAACAAAAGGGACAATGCTCATTGAGGTGGCAAAGGTGGGAGACGGTCTTGATGTCCGTATTCAGACACTTCAGGTTGGAATTTGGGAAAAGCCGAAAATGACCACTATTGATGGAAATAAAATTACTGTGGAATCTGTATTTTTCATGTTTCCCAAAATTGTCCATCAGGCGGTGTTTGAATATACCGGTGATGGCTATGTGGTCAGCGGCAGCTATGCCACGATCGGAGAAATTTCCGGAAAAGCTGTTTTATTTACAGGCAAAACAAAGGAAGACCTTATGTATGCGGAACTGCCATCCAAAAGAACGGGAAAGGTTGTTCACCGTACAGACGAGGAAATCAGCCGTGAAGTGGATGCACTGATGGCTAAGATGACACTGGAGGAAAAGATCGGTCAGATGAGCCAGAGTGCCGGTAATTTTACGGCGGCTATCGGCGGAGACGTTGACAGTGAATTATCTTTGGATGAAATGATCCGCAGAGGTATGGTTGGTTCGGTGATTGCCATGACTTCTGCAGCGAATATTTATGAACAGCAAAAAATCGCAGTGGAGGAATCCAGACTGGGAATTCCGCTGATGTTCTGTCAGGATGTTATTCATGGAAAATCCACGGTTTTCCCTATCCCTCTGGGTTGGTCCTGTTCTTTTAATCCTCAGCTTGTCGGAGAGGCCGGGCGTGTTGCGGCCAGGGAAAGTACCCCGATTGGCATTATGTATGCATTTTCTCCAATGCTGGATATTGCCAGAGATCCCAGATGGGGCCGGGTATCCGAAGGCAATGGAGAAGATCCTTATCTGTGTGCCCGGATTTGTGAAGCTCAGGTCAAAGGTTATCAGGGCAATGATTTGTATGATGAGGACAGCATGATGGCCTGCCTGAAGCACTTTATCGGCTATTCTGCGGCTGAAGGGGGAAGAGACTATAATACATGTGAAATTACGGAGACAACATTGAGAAATGTATATTTGCCGCCGTTTAAAGCCGGTGTGGATGCCGGCGCAGCTTCAGTGATGAATGCGTTTAACACAATGAATAGTGTCCCGGTGGCTGTCAATAAATATATTCTGCGGGATCTGCTTAGAAATGAACTGGGATTTGACGGCGTGCTTGTATCGGATTATTCGGCTGTGGAGGAAGCCATTGCCCATGGCGCTGCCGAGAGCCGGAAGGATGCGGCTGTGAAGGCTGTAAAGGCATCCATGGATATTGAAATGGCATCAACCACGTATTTGGAAAACCTGAAATCGGCTGTGGAGAGCGGTGATTTGGATGTAGCTCTGATCGATGAATCCGTGAGACGTATTTTGACCTATAAATATAAAACAGGCTTGATGGATGATCCGTTTAAATATCTTCAGCCTGAACATATGGACCGTATTTTTTCCGAAGAGCATCAGGAAGTCAGTCTCAGACTGGCCAGAGAATCGGCAGTGCTGCTTAAAAATGACGGTGTGCTGCCTCTGAAATCCGGGCAGAGTGTTGCTGTAATCGGTCCAAAGGGAGACAGTACAGACCTTCTTGGCCCATGGCAGTTTTCGTCATACAGTGATCAGACGGTGACATTAAAGCAGGGACTGGAAAAGAAAGGTGTCAAGGTGTACTGCGAAGCTGGCTGTGATATTTTTGATGAAATTGAAGGCGGCTTTGAACGGGCGAAGGCTGCGGCAGCTCAGGCGGATGTTATTATCCTTGCGTTGGGTGAAGATATGAGTATGAGCGGTGAAGCCTCCTCCAGACAAAATATTGTGGTGCCGCAGGTGCAGATTCAGTTGGCTCAGGAAATGCTTGCCCTGAATAAACCGGTTGTGCTTGTGCTGACCAACGGCCGTCCTTTGCTTTTAGACTGGTTCGATCAGCATATGAATGCAGTGCTTGAAACATGGTTTTTAGGTTCTCAGGCCGGCAATGCCATTGCTGACGTGCTTGTGGGTGACTATAATCCTTCAGGAAAGCTGACGATTTCCTTCCCGAGAAATCAGGGACAGATTCCGATTTACTATAATCATTTCAGCACAGGCCGCCCTTATACGGAAGGCATGGCAGACAAATTCAGATCCCGTTATCTGGACGGACCAAACACGCCGCTGTATACGTTTGGATACGGCCTTTCATACACAACCTTTGCCGTGGAAGATTTACAGCTGTCTGCAGATACAATGACCGATGCTCAGGAAATCAAAGCCTCTGTGCGCGTTACAAATACAGGCAGTGTTCAGGGAACCGAAGTTATTCAGCTTTATATTCACGATGTGGCAGCATCGATTGCCCGCCCTGTAAAAGAGCTTAAAGGTTTTGAAAAAGTGACATTAAAGCCTGGAGAAAGTACAAGCGTTGTGTTTACTGTTGATGAGCCAATGCTGAGATTTTTCGGATTTGATAACCGCCTGATCTCGGAAGCAGGAACGTTTGAACTGATGGTAGGAACCAGTTCCGATGACCGGGATTTACTGAAAAAAGAATTTACACTTGTCAAATAAGACATACAGACGTATGATCACATAAAAGTGAATAAAAAAGGCATTTTTCGGCTGTCATAACATTGGGATATGATTCCCAGTGGGGCCGAGAAATGCCTTTTTTCAGAAGATGTGTTTTGTGTTAGGTTTATACGGTTATCTTTAATTCGCCATGTTTATTTGGTCAGCTTACGGATCCATTTGTAGCTTCTGAACCGGAGAAATGTGGGAAGTCCTTTAAAGATCTGATCAGACTGAATGACGATAACAACGGCTTCCACCGGCCATTTCCACCAGAAGGCAGCCATAAAGGACAGAGGCATCACAATAGCCCAGGTGCTGATCATATTCATTTTCATTGTAAACTTAGTATCTCCGCCGCCCTGGATGATACCAAAACTGACTGGCATCTGGTAGGACATACCGACCATGACAAAGCTCATAATCATAATAAGGTTCACCGCCATCGTTGTGGCATTGTCTGACAGGTTATACATGGACAGCAGAGGCATACGCAGCAGATAAAGGGCAAGACCAAGCACAAGACCAATGGTGACATCAATGACAGCCAGTGTTCTGGCGTCGGATTTGATGCGCTTTAAATCTCCCCGGCCAATGGCATTACCGATCATGACCGCTGATGTGGAAGACATGGCAATGACAATAACTTTTAAATACTGATAAAATGTGGTTGCCACGGCGTTGGCGGCAATGGCATCTGCGGACATGTGACCCAAAATTGCTGTTTGCATGGGGACAGAGATACCCCATAAAACCTGAGAGAGCATAATGGGAACCGTTACTTTTGTGTAATCCCGGCGGAGACTGGTATCCTTCTTAAACAGGGCATTGGTGCTGCCAAATAATTTTCCGGAAAACAGCTTCAGCTTTTTATCTATGCGAATGATATAAACAATAACAATGGCAAATTCTATGATTCGTGCCACAAAGGTGCCCACGGCCGCACCGCGTATGCCCATTTCCGGGAATCCGAAATGGCCAAAAATCAGGGTATAGTTGATGGCTACATTGACCAATAGGGAAATAACGGAAATATAGAAGGAGATATTGACTGTTCCCACGCTGCGCAGAGCAGCCATCAGGATATTGGTGATAATAAACAGTACAAAGGTCCATTGAACCAATTTGAGATAGGACAGCCCTTCATTGATGATTTCCGGGGATGTGGTGAACAGTTTCAGCAGGGGAACAGGGAAAAATGTACAGATAATAATGATTATGGCGCTGCAGATGATCCCCAGTTTCAAAGCAATTCCGGTGAGGGTGCGGATCGGGTCAATGCGTTTTTCGCCCCAGTACTGGGAGGCAAGAACAACAAGCGCGTTACCGATGGCCAGCGCAACTTGCTGGACCATAAAAAAGATCTGATTGACCGTTGCGGCTCCGGACAGGGCGTTTTGGTTATAGCTGCCCAGCATAATATTATCCGCCATGTTGACACTGTAGGCCACAAGGTTTTGCATGGCCACCACGATCATCATGCCAAATAATGTTTTGTAAAAAACGGGATCATGGGTAAAGAATGTTTCTTTGACTTTGGTAAGTGATTTTTTCATAACGTAAATGAACTCCTTAGTAATGTAATCCAGTTTCACATTTTAGCATGGTTTGTGGGAATATGCAATTTCTGACAGGAAAGTCAGTTACCATATGGTAGGTTGGATACAGGTCCATGCCCGTGGATGGAAAAAAAACATCCCAGGGACAGGAAAATCTGGGCAGGCAGATAGAAAAACCACATGGCACAGGCAGACATGCCGGTGAATGCTTTTGGAAGGTCAATGGCTATGCCGATGACTTTCGGAAAGTTGATCAGCCCTACATTAATATCGCAAAGAATGTAAAAAATCAGTCCAATAGCTGTAAACAGATGGCTAATATTCGGATATTTTACAAAATTGTGTATGGCGATGCCTATGTTTATGGTCAGCATGAGCATATAAATCATGGACAGCGCAGATAACAATGCAGCATCCGGTTTTAGGGCCTTGAATATAAAATAAATAGGAAATCCCCAAAGGCCGGAAAAAAGGATGAATCCAGGCAGAAATTTTCCGCCTTTTTGCGCGCAAAGGTAAAGACATTGAACCATACAAAAGGTCATGACTCCGGCCAGGGACTGCGGTGTAAAAAGAAGAAAATAATCTGCGAATAAAACGATCACACAGGCTGCCAGCCAGTATGGGGACAGAGAAATTTGGCTGTGGGTATACAGTGTCCATGTGTAAAAGCAACAAAGGAGGATACCGGTATACTTAAGTAAAGCGGAGTAGAACCCCATTGAACGGCTGTATAAATCCATCGTCATATATGAGATAAAAATCAACCACTGAATGATTAAAAAAATATGCGTCAGACGTTTCATAAATGCTCCTTAAAAATGGCATACTGTTTTTTTGATAAGACCATCGTTACAAAAAGAACGGGTAATATATGATTATTATGGGAGGAAAGCGGGAAAAATATGTGGGAGCCGTGATGATCTAGATAAAATGGCTGACTGGAAGTCAATTTGCTTGACTGGGAACTTGAGATTGACTACAATGAAAATATCCTGGAACATAAGGTTTAACTCATAGTGCATGTTTGTGAGTGCTGCCGGGAAATTTATAGAAAACAGGGGGACCCCATGGAAAAGAAAAAAGATAAGATTAGCCATCAGGTAACAAACATGTCCAGAAACCGACAGTTTATCATACTGTCTTTGTTTCCTGCCTATTTTTTGCTTCTGGGACTTCTAGTGGACCCTTTGGATCAGGTTGTGGCCGGGCTTTATAAAATTATGACAGAGCCGGATCTTTTGATTACGGATTACGTGGCGCTGGGCGGTGTGGGGGCCGCATTGGTTAATGCCGGCATTTTGACGCTGATATGTATAGGGATTATTTATTCTTTGAAAATGGAAATTACAGGTGCCACTGTAACTTCGATTTTTCTGATGATGGGTTTTTCTTTATTTGGAAAAAACATTGTGAATATATGGGCCATTTTGGCCGGTGTATGGCTGTATGCCATGTATCACAGGGAACATATGTCCAAATATATTTATGTGGGTTTTTATGGAACAAGCCTTTCTCCGGTGATTACACAGATTGTTCAAAGCGGTCATTTACCACCGTTTTGGAATGTAGTTGCCGGTATTGTGATCTGTATTGCCATGGGCTTTGTGCTTCCGCCGCTGGCTACGCATCTTTATTATACCCATAAAGGCTACTGTCTGTATAATGTGGGCTTTGCAGCCGGCATTATCGCAGCCATTGCGGCGTCATTGTTTAAATCATACGGCATTGAGTTTGTCACCCGAAATCTCTGGTCAACAGGCAATAATACCCTTTTTATGGAAATACTCATTGGATTTTTTCTGATTCTCATGGTGATTGGCCTTGTCAATGAGCACCATATTTGGGAAAAATATCTGGATATTTTAAAACATCCGGGGATGGCCGGAACGGACTATATTGTGGAGGAAGGGTTGGGCGCCACCTTATTTAATATGGGAATTAATGGAATTTTGGCCACTATATTTGTGGTGGCTGTAGGCTCAGATTTAAACGGACCAACCATTGGCGGGATTTTTACGATTGTAGGTTTTAGTGCTACAGGAAAACATATCCGTAATATTACGCCTGTTGTGGCGGGGGTATGGCTGGCTAGTCTGACAAAGATGTGGAATATTACAGATCCAGGTGCTATTCTGGCAGCACTGTTTTCTACCACTCTGGCACCGATTGCCGGAAAATTCGGAATCCTGTGTGGAATCCTGGCGGGCTTTTTACATTCATCGGTGGCTCAGAGTGTAGGCGTTATTTGTGGCGGAATGAATCTGTATAATAACGGTTTTGCCGGGGGCATTGTGTCCGCATTCCTTGTGCCGGTGATCCATTCTATTGAGAGTCGGAGAGCCAGGGCAAAGGAAATTATATAGTTTGTTTATCTATTATTTTTGACATGGCCACTGTGGAAATTGTTCTAACATACTCTTTATTGTCCTTGCATACATTGTAAAAACAAGCCTTACGGGGGTTATTCCGTGAAAGATTATATTGAGGAACGAGCCATGAATATCGCTAACTATATTATTGAGGAAAATGCAACGGTGCGGCAGACCGCAAAAAAATTTAAAATTAGTAAGAGTACGGTACATAAAGATGTTACAGAACGCTTAATGTCCATTAATCCATCTCTGGCAGGGCAGGTAAGGGCGGTGCTTGATGTGAATAAATCACAGCGTCATATTCGAGGCGGTATGGCAACCCGCGAAAAGTATCTTCACCAGCATGAAATCAGCTGACAATGCTCCTTTTTTGTAAGAAATGTAAAGAAAATGAAAAATCAATGTAAAATAGGTCTTGTAAATTAAAATATTATATATTAAAGTAATACTATCGGATAAAATTCATTATAAATACTAAGGAGAAATTGTATGAATAGTCTGGGTATTATTATTGCGTTGGGCGGCGGACTTGGCCTGTTCCTGTATGGAATGAAGCTGATGAGCGACAGCCTTGAAAAGGTTGCCGGCGCAAGACTTCGAAGTGTCCTGGAAGTTCTGACAAAAAACAAATTTGCAGGCATCCTTGTGGGTGTCATTTTTACTGCAATTGTTCAGTCATCCAGTGCCACAACCGTCATGGTTGTCAGTTTTGTTAATGCAGGTCTGATGAACTTATTTCAGGCCGTTGGTGTAATTTACGGTGCCAATATCGGAACCACGGTGACATCACAGCTGGTATCTTTTAACCTGTCCGAGTATGCACCGATTTTTGTGCTGGTCGGTGTAATTATGTATATGTTTATGAAAAAACCGGCAGTCAAAAAATTCGGAGAGGTTATTATCGGTTTTGGTATTCTTTTTATCGGTTTGAGTACCATGTCAGCTTCCATGGAATCTTTGAAATCATCGCCAATGGTTACCGATCTGCTGGGATCTTTGACAAATCCGTTTTTAGGAATTTTAATGGGCTTTGTCATTACTGCGATACTGCAAAGTTCTTCAGTAACGGTAAGTATTGTACTGCTGATGGCGGTTCAGGGACTCCTGGCCCTTCCGATTTGTTTTTACATTATTTTGGGATGTAATATGGGATCCTGTGTTTCGGCTTTAATTGCAAGTTTGAGTGGTAAGAAGGATGCGAAAAGGGCGGCTTTGATTCATTTTATTTTTAATGTTATGGGAACCGCTGTGCTGGCTCTGATCTTACTTGTCGCAGGCGATTATGTGGAACAGTTTATTTGTTGGATTTCCGGCGATGATATTGGACGCTGTGTGGCTAATGCACATACAATATTTAAGGTCTTTGAAGTGATTATTTTGCTCCCGGCTTCCAGCTTTATTGTTAAGCTGACTTACAAACTGGTCAAGGGAGAGGACCGCAAGGCTCAGCGTGTTGAGCTTAAATATATTGGAGAACATTATATTCTTACACCGGCGACGGCCGTTCCCCAGGTCGTCCGCGAGATTAACCGTATGGGTAAGATTGCCACAGAAAATCTGGATCTGGCTGTGGATGCCCTTTTATCGGGAAATGAGGCAGAAATGGAAAAGGTTTTCGAGGTTGAAAAGACCATCGATTTTCTTAATCATGAGATTACCCAGTACCTTGTAAGGGCGAATCAGCTCAGCCTTCCTGTAGATGACCGAAAGCTTTTGGGGGCATTGTTTCATGTGGTCAGTGATATTGAACGTGTCGGTGATCATGCAGAAAATATTGCTGAGGACGCAAAGGCCAAGAAAACACTGAAACTTTCATTCAGTGAGGATGGTGACCGGGAGCTTCGGGAGATGGTCAATATGGTGAATAAAATCCTGAGTCTTTCCCTGGAGATGTTCAGTAATAATACAAAAGCACATTTGGATGAGATTCTTTTATTGGAAGATCAGATTGACCGAAAAGAGCGCGCACTTCAAAATTCACATATTGAACGTTTGAATAAAAATATATGTACCGCTCAGGAAGGCATGATGTTTTCAGATTTGGCGTCTAATTTGGAAAGAGTGGCGGATCATGCCACAAATATTGCTTTTTCTATTCTGGAAGAAGATCCGGAAGGCGATAAAGAGCCAAAAGAGCAGTTTGAAACCGGTGTGTAGTTTTATAAAGCAAAGAAAGCCCGTAGGCTTTTCAACGAGCGTTGAAAAAGCCTACGGGCTTTCTTTTAATTTGAAGGAATAACTGTACCGCCGGTACCTCCATTGGCAGTGCCGCCGCCGGCAGAACCGCCATTCGTGGTTCCTCCGCCAGTTGAAGGTCTGCCAGGCGTATCATCACCTGGAACAACAGGATCATCATTCTCGTCGTCCGGTGTTTCTGTTTCAGATTCTGCAGGTAAGCATGTACATACGTAGGACGGCTTTCCGTCGCCTGTTTTACGGTTGTAACGTTTATAATAGACTTCTGTGGAGTTTTCAGCAGCAATACCATGGCATACGCCGCAGACATTGACATAAGCACATTCATCACAGGTTTCGGTTGGGACATTGTCTTTGTCAAATACCGCTGTTGTGGTTTCAGCACAGCCGCTGCCTGGCTTGAGACCGCTGTACTTGCAGACTGTGACTGAGACAATGCTGTCCGGTTTTTCAAAGTCTTTATTCTGGAGCCCTTTGACCTGATTGATCTCGTCCATAATATTTTTCCACAAGGTTTGATGACGATAGTAGTCATTATAAGCCACACGATTTTCCGGAGAAATATTGTTGTCATAGCCGTACCATATACCAGCTGTGTAGTAAGGTGTGTAACCCACAAACCACATATCCTTATGGTCATCTGTTGTACCGGTTTTTCCGGCTGTTGTCATACCTGAAAGGTTGGCTCTCAGCCCGGTACCACCGGATTCGGTAACAACGCCTTTCATGGCATCAGTCAAAAAGTAGGCTGTGGAAGCCTTGATGGCCTGACTGCTTCTGGCGGAAGCATCCGTGTTATCCAGTAAAATGTTGCCGGAAGCATCCAGCACTTTTGTGTAAAACACGGGACGTACATAAGTTCCCTGATTGGCAATCGATGCAAATGACGCTGTTAATTCCAGGTTAGTTACACCGGTTGTAATACCACCAATGGCCAGTGCCTCGACGGCATCACTTTGCCTGTCCAGTGTTGTGAAATGGAATTTATCAATAAGGTAATCCAATGCCAGATTGGTGGTTACATCCTCACGCAATGTCAGTGTGGCAATTGTGTTTTTGGACCAGATAATAGCATCACGGAAAGAAACAGGGCCGTGCGTATATTTAAAGTCAACATTATTGACTGTGTGGCCGCCGTAGGTTTCAACCGGTTCGTCAACTTTTGTGGATGAGAGCGAGTCGCCGCAGGCATCAATGGCCGGTGCATAAGTGGAAACAATTTTAAATACCGAACCAGGCTGTCTGGTGGACATGGTTGCTCTGTTTAAAACCATATTTCCGTTTTTCTCTCCACGGCCGGCGATGACAGCAGATACATAACCGGTTTTCTGGTCAATGATCACAAAGGAAGACTGAATTTGAGGTGAAAAACTTATATTTTCTGTATATTTGGTGTTTTCGTTAATGCCCAGATAGTCCTTGTAGGCCTGAATGTCTGCCATTGCATCATCTTTAGAAGTATAGAAGGCATACTCCTGATCCAGGAAGCTATTGAGATCACTGGTGTTATAGTTTCTTGTCTGATCGCTGTCCGGATCATCATAAATAGAGATGGCATAGGTCAGCAACTGAATGGTCTCAGGAAAATAGCTGTCATCCATATAGTGTTTGTCACAAATAGACTGGATTTCACGGTCCTGAGCCAGGTAGATCTTTAACCCTTTGCTGTAAACCATATCTGTGGCTTCGGTTTCCGTGTAGCCCAGTTCATCCTGAAGATCCTGAATGACCTGTTTGATGGCGGCTTCTTCATAATAAGTATAAACTTCCTGCTTTTTGGCGCTGTAGGAAGCTGCGTTTGATGCAATACGGCTGTAGATATCTGTATCGGCCAGTGCATCATTATACTCCTGTTCACTGATCAGTCCCTGTTCATACATATATTTAATTGTTGTTTGCTGACGTCCCCGGTTAACATCGGGATTGGTTACAGGGTTATTGTTTGTCGGGCTCTGGGCGATACTGGCCAGAACAGCGCTTTCTGCTACTGTCAGGTCACTGGCGCTTTTATTAAAGTAATAGTTAGATGCGGTTTCTACACCATAGTTTCCCTGGCCCAGATTGATTGTATTTAAGTAGGCTTCCAGAATCTCATCCTTACTGAGCATTTTCTCCAGTTCCAGGGCCAGGTACTGTTCCTGGAATTTACGTTTAAATCTCAGAAGCTGATTCTGTTCCTCGCCACCGGAAAATATACTCAGCTTTAACAGCTGCTGGGTGATGGTACTGGCGCCTTCGGTGAAGTTTCCCCCATTTTTTATTCCAACAAAAAAGGCCCGAACGATACCCTTTGGATCGATACCGTTATGGGTACGAAAACGTTCGTCCTCAAGTGCAATAAAGGCATTCTGTAAATTTTCGCTTATCTGATCAATGGTTACATAAATACGGTTGGAATCTGAATCCGAGATTTCGTGACCGGGTGTTCCGTCATCATAATAGATATAGGACTTAAAATCCTTCGGGGCTACGTCGTTGATATTGATCTCAGGCGCACTTTCGATCACACCGACAAATCCGCCGATTCCGGCACTGACACCGACAACCGCTATGAGGATAAAGCATATAAGAAATACCCGAAAGACCGTAAAACCGACTTTTTTCCCGGCTCTTTTGGCACCAGAATTGAGCTGCTGCTTTTTCTTCGATATGCCATATTTGCTATAATCCATTATTTTTCCTCCTTTACCCAACAATTATAACAAATAACCTCTGCGAAATAAAGGGTTAAATTTTATCTGACAGAATTATTCACAAAATTTTAACTGTTTCAATATATGTTTGCCATTTTTTATTTATATGATACAATAATTGGAGAGTGGAATGAATTGTATGATGAAAGGAAGATCTGATGGAAGACATAACCATTGTTTACAAAGGGGCAACAGAAGAAATTGTGGAAAAGAAATCCCGTTTTATTGCAACGGTTTTCCCTGTGGAGACGGAAGCGCAGGCCCTGGAGTTTATTGAAGCTACGCGAAAAAAATTCTGGGATGCAACCCATAATTGCTTTGCCTACGTGGTCGGAACCAATAATGAGACAGCCCGGTGCAGTGATGACGGGGAACCTCAGGGGACAGCGGGGCGCCCAATGCTGGATGTACTCATGGGCTCTGATGTTCATAATGTTGCGGTTGTTGTGACCCGGTATTTTGGCGGAACTCTGCTGGGAACCGGCGGTCTGGTTCGGGCTTACTCCAGATCGGTCCAGGAAGGACTTAAAGCCTGTACGATTGTCAGAAAGCGTCCGTGCTGCCGCTTAAAAATTACATCGGATTACAATGCTATTGGCAAGGTTCAGTATATTGCCGGAAATATGAACATTCAGATGCTGGAATCTCAGTATTCGGATGTTGTGGAAAGTGTCTGGCTTGTACGTTTGGATATGCTGGATGCATTTTCCAAAAAAGTGACGGAGGCCACCAGTGCCCGGGCTGTTTTGACACGGCTGGGTGACTGTTATTCAGGGCTTGCCGGAAAAGAACTGATTATTTTTGAATAAAACTTGTGATGCCGTATTTTTTAGATCTATTTTTTAGATCTGACAGAATGATTACAAAAACCAGTCTGAAAAGGGGGTATCTGTATGTGGATCTATGAGCTGAGTCTTGGTCTTGCAGACAGTGTGCCGCCGGTACGGAAGCTGTTAAGTGTTCCGGAACATACAACTTTCGAAGCTTTACATCAAATGATTGACCATGTGTTTCACCGGAGCAAAGAAAGTATGTATAAGTTTGTATTTCCGGACGAAGCGGTCTGTATTGCGGCAGACGGTAATGAATTTTCAGGTACTGATGGGATCAAGATCCTGAGTACGTCATCATTCATTGATCGGTGGATGACAAAGGAACGGGAGTTTTACTATTTGACGGATCCTGAGAATCAATTCAGGGTCACTGTGCATGTCAAAGCCATGACAGAATCAGAAAGGCCTGTAAGCATTCAGGCGAAGACCGGGGACAGCAAAAATTCCGGGGATAAGGTCAGGCTTTCGGATATGCTTATGGAACTGGGAAAAAAAGAACTGATCAGTCTTGCCAAAAGACATACGATTTCAGGTTATTCACATTTAAGCAAGCCTCAGCTGGCGGCGCTGATTGCCAGGCATCTTTTAAACAAAGATGTTATGCGGCGTTACATGCTGTGTATGAATGATGATGAGATGGAAGCTTTTCTGGACCTGATTCAAAAGGGCAGTGCGTTTTCGGATTATGAAGCAGAAGATTTTTCATTTTTAATTGTCGGCGGTTATGTGGGATTTGCACAAAATCTGGAACTGGCTGTGCCTGAAGCGGTTGTTCGGGTTTTTGAGACAATCAATACGGAAGATTTTCAGAAAAAAAGACGGCGGATTATCCGGATTGGCGATTATGCCCATATTGCCAACGCCCTGTATGGTGTGACTCCGCCGATGCAGGTTGTGAAGCTTTTTAACCGATATGAGCGAAAGAAAACAGACTGGGATGAGGTTTTTAGAACTTATCAGCTAATTTCGGCCTACAGATGTGAATTTATCTATGAGGATGTATATTTTGTCGATCGATGTTATGTGGATGAGTATAAAAAGATTTTGGAAATTCAGGGCAATACCCCTTTTTATATGCCTGACAGAGAACAGCTGGAGCTGTGGATTGCCGCCGGCATGATACAGGATGTGAAACCATTTATAGATATTTATATATATATGATACAGCAGCTGTGGGTGGAAGAGACTCAGGCAGGGGCAGTATGTATGATGCTGTGGGAAAAACTCCGCAGAGGCTGCGATATGCGTGAGCTGGTTGATGGACTGGAGACTTTTGGTGTTCGATGTAAATCGCATCGACAGATTGAAACCATGGGGGAAATGGTGATGCGTCTGTGGAAGCACTCCCGGATGATTTGCTACAGAGGATATAGTCCTGCAGAATTGTCACGAAAAAATAAAAGATAAAGGCAGACACTGAGGTCTGCACATGGAAATGGCGCCGTACAAAGGGGATGTACGGCGCCATTTCCGATGAAAAAATCAATTTTTCATCTGTGGTGTTGATTTAAGTGTTTATTTTTGGTTGTTTTTTGCAGCCTCAGCCATTTTCATAGCGCGAACCTTTAACGGAAGGCCAAACAGTGTGATAAATCCCGATGCATCATTGTGATCATACAAGTCACCTGTTGTAAAGCTTGCCAGAGATTCGCTGTATAATGAATATGGAGAAGTTGTGCCTGCTTTAATGATGTTACCCTTGTAAAGTTTGAATTTAACTTCACCGGTTACATATTCCTGTGTGGATTGTACAAAGGCCTGAACTGCTTCGCGCAGAGGGGTAAACCATTTACCTTCGTAAACAATCTGGGCCATTTTATTGGCCATATCTTTTTTGGCATCCATGGTGGCCCGGTCAAGCACAAGCTCCTCAAGCTGCTGATGGGCTTCTATAAGAATCGTTCCGCCAGGTGTTTCATAAACACCACGGGATTTCATGCCTACGACACGGTTTTCCACAATATCGACGATGCCGATGCCATGTTTACCGCCAAGTGTATTTAATTTTGTAATAATTTCTGAAACTTTCATTTTTTCGCCGTTTAAGCTGACCGGAACGCCTTTTTCAAAGGTCATCGTTACATATTCGCCCTGATCCGGCGCTTTTTCCGGTGTAACACCAAGAACAAGCAGATGCTCATAGTTTGGTTCAAGAGAAGGATCTTCCAGTTCAAGACCTTCGTGACTGATGTGCCACAGATTACGGTCACGGCTGTAGCTGGAATCTGCACCAAAAGGCAGATCAATGCCATGCTGTTTGCAGTATTCGATTTCGTCTTCCCGTGACTGCATTGTCCATATGTCTGTCATACGCCATGGGGCGATAATTTTTACATCCGGTGCCAGTGCCTTGATGGCCAGCTCAAAACGGATCTGGTCATTACCTTTTCCGGTTGCCCCGTGACAGATGGCCACAGCGCCTTCCTTGCGGGCAATTTCTACTAATTTTTTGGCGATCACCGGACGAGCCATACTGGTACCTAAAAGGTACTTGTTTTCATATACGGCATTTGCCTGTACACAGGGAACAATATAGTCATCACAAAATTCATCAATCACATTTTCAATATATAATTTAGAAGCTCCGGATAATTTTGCGCGTTCCTCCAGACCATCCAGTTCGTTGCCCTGACCGCAGTCGATACAGCAGCAAATGACGTCATAACCAAAATTTTCTTTTAACCAGGGAATGATGGCCGTTGTATCCAGGCCACCGGAATATGCTAAAACTACTTTTTCTTTCATGTTTTTATCCTCCGAAATTTTTGAACTGTGATCACTATACACCAGCTGAATTGAAAATGCAATAGTTTTTGCATAAAAAATGTATTTTTATTAATAATTCTTGCATAAAATGTGAATAAGGTGTATAATTCGTTTAAATCGCACAAAACCTTGAAAACAATGGATGTATCAGGGCAATACTGCGGTGATATCTGTTGGATGACAGCAGAAGTTACAATGACTGATGCATAAATATGTATAAAGTTATCTATTTTACGTATTTACTATTGGCGGCGGATGTATTAATATAAGAGGAAGACGCATTGGCGTAAGTCATGCATACCATAAGGAGTGAGTTTATGATTAAAGCGGGAATTATCGGTTCCACCGGTTATGCAGGCCAGGAACTTGTAAGAATTTTAATGCAGCATAAATATGTAGATATTGTGTGGTACGGATCCCACAGTTATATAGATCAGAAATATGCCGATGTTTTTGCCAATATGTTTAAAATTGTGGATGCTAAATGTATGGATGATAATATGGAAGCTTTGGCGGAGGCTGTGGATGTTATTTTTACGGCAACCCCTCAGGGGTTATGTGCTTCCCTTGTAAATGAGGACATTTTACAAAAGGTAAAAATCATTGACCTGAGTGCAGACTTCAGATTAAAGGATGTCCGTGTGTATGAGCAGTGGTACAAAATTACCCATAAAAGTCCCCAGTTTTTAGATGAAGCGGTTTACGGTCTTTGTGAAATTAACCGGGAAGCTGTTAAAGGCGCACGTCTGGTGGCTAACCCGGGATGCTATACGACCTGCTCTATTCTTTCATTATATCCCCTTGTCAAAGAAGGGCTGATCGATCATCATTCAATTATTATCGATGCCAAATCCGGCACCAGCGGTGCAGGACGGGGGGCAAAGGTGGATAACCTTTACTGTGAGGTCAATGAAAATATAAAAGCCTACGGGGTGGCCAGTCACAGACATACACCGGAGATTGAGGAACAGTTAAGCTATGCGGCCGGGGAACCTGTTGTTTTAAGTTTTACTCCTCACCTTGTACCGATGAATCGGGGAATTTTAGTGACAGCCTATGCCAGCCTTAAAGGGGCGGTCACCTGGTCTGATCTTAGGGCCGCCTATGAGAAGTATTACGGAGCTGAAAAGTTTATTCGTCTTCTGGATGAAGGCGTCTGCCCACAGACCCGCTGGGTTGAAGGAAGCAATTACGTGGATTTAAACTTTAAGATGGATCCCAGAACCCGTCGTGTGATTGTAATGGGCGCCATTGATAACCTGGTCAAAGGTGCTGCCGGACAGGCGGTGCAGAATATGAACCTGATGTTTGGACTCAGCGAAAGCGAGGGCCTTGATCTTGTTCCTATGTTCCCGTAATCGTTTTTGGGCAGGTGAAAAATAATGAAGATTCTCAAGGTAAGGGAAATGACTGTCGATGACTATGACGGACTTTATGATCTCTGGATGCGTATTCAGGGGTTTGGCATCCGCAGTATTGACGATTCCAGGGAAGGCGTAGCCCGCTTTTTAAAACGCAATCCCCATACCAGTGTGGTGGCCGAGATGGACGGCAAAATCGTGGGCGGCATCCTTTGCGGCCATGACGGCCGCAGCGCCGGTTTTTATCATGTGTGTGTGGACAAAGATTACCGTATGCATGGGATTGGCAAGGCTATGGTCGCGTTTGCGGTGGATGCGCTGAAAAAAGAAGGCATTAATAAGGTGTCTCTGATTGCCTTTACATCCAATGATGTGGGAAATACATTCTGGCAGGATTTGGGCTGGGAAAAAAGAGAAGATATTAATTATTATGATTTTACGCTGAATGGAGCAAATAAGACAACATTTAATCAATAAAATGACGTGACAGATCAGCCATAGACTGGCAAATCAGATGGAGGAATGGGATATGAAAATCATCGAAGGCAGTGTGACCGCACCGAAAGGTTACGAGGCCGCAGCGGCAGCGGCCGGTATTAAATATAAGGACAGAACGGATATGGCGCTTGTCTACAGCCAGGTTCCGGCCATAGCCGCAGGAACCTTTACTACAAATGTGGTTAAGGCGGCACCTGTCAAATGGGATCAGGAGATTGTAAAAAATTCACCTTCGGTGCAGGCCATTATTATTAATTCAGGTATTGCCAATGCATGTACCGGGGCTGAAGGCTACGGTTACTGTAAAGATATTGCCGATGAAGCGGCAGCGGCACTTCATGTATCATCGGATGGTGTTTTGGTAGCTTCTACCGGTGTGATCGGTATGCAGCTGCCCATGGACCGGATGAAAAAAGGAATACATATGCTGGCTCAGAGTCGTTTGGCAACACTTAATGCAGGAGATGCGGCTGCGCATGCCATTATGACCACGGATACTCAGTCAAAGCAGATTGCGGTTACCGTGGAAATTGGCGGAAAAACAGTGACTATTGGCGGAATGTGCAAAGGTTCGGGTATGATTCATCCCAATATGTGTACCATGCTGGGGTTTGTGACAAGTGATGTGGCCATTTCAAAAGAGCTGCTTCAGGAAGCTTTAAGTGACAGTATTCAAGATACATACAATATGGTTTCTGTGGACGGAGATACTTCCACCAATGACACGGTACTTTTGCTTGCCAATGGTATGGCACAAAATCCGGTGATCAATCAAAAAGATGAAAATTATAAAATATTTAAGGACGCTCTGGATTATGTCAATACAGTGCTTGCCAAAAAAATTGCCGGAGACGGTGAGGGCGCGACCGCTTTATTTGAGGTGAAGATGATCGGAGCAGCAACAAAGGCGGATGCGGTGACGCTGGCTAAATCCGTTGTGACCTCCAGTCTTGTCAAAGCGGCTATTTATGGTCATGATGCCAACTGGGGACGGATTTTATGTGCCATGGGATACTCAGGCGTGGATTTTGATCCTGAAAAGGTGGATCTTTACTTTGAAAGTGCCGCCGGAAAAATTCAGATTATTAAGGACGGTGTGGCTGTTCATTACAGTGAGGACATGGCTACGAAGATTCTTTCTGAACCGGAAGTGACAGCCCTGGCAGATCTTAAAACGGGCAGTGCGACGGCGACAGCCTGGGGCTGTGACCTGACTTATGATTATGTAAAAATTAATGCAGATTACAGATCCTGACTGTTTTGGATTCTGAATAAGGAGGATATTTTCCCATGGAAAAAGATATGGATAAATTTTTGGAAAAAGCGGAGGTGTTGATTGAAGCCCTTCCCTATATACAGCGGTTTAATCGTAAAATTATTGTGGTCAAATACGGCGGCAGCGCCATGGTGGATGAAGAACTTAAAAGAAATGTCATCGCAGATGTTACGCTGTTAAAGCTTGTTGGCTTTAAGCCGATTATTGTTCACGGCGGTGGTAAGGAAATCAGCAAATGGGTAGAAAAAGCAGGCATGGAGCCTCGCTTTGTCAACGGACTTCGGGTGACGGATGAGGCAACCATGGAGATCGCTGAAATGGTATTAAACCGTGTCAACAAATCGCTGGTTCAGCTGGTAGAAGAGCTGGGGGTACTGGCTGTTGGTGTCAGCGGTAAAGACGGTGGTTTGCTGAAGGTGGAAAAGAAATACTCCCAGGGAGAAGATATTGGCTATGTAGGTGAGATTAAGCAGGTAAACCCGAAGATTTTGTATGATTTACTGGAAAAGGATTTTCTGCCGATTGTGTGTCCCATTGGATTGGATGACCATTACAATACCTATAATATTAATGCCGATGACGCCGCTTGTGCCATTGCCAGAGCGGTTAATGCAGAAAAACTGGCATTTTTAACGGATATTGAAGGGGTTTATAAAGACCCGGAAGATAAAAAATCTTTGATTTCCGAGCTGAGTATTGATGAGGCCAGGGCTTTGATTTCTGATGGCTTTATCGGCGGCGGTATGCTGCCAAAATTGAATAACTGTATCGAAGCCATTGAAAACGGTGTATCCAGAGTTCATATTCTGGATGGCAGAATTGCCCATTGCCTGCTGCTTGAAATCTTTACAAATAAAGGCATCGGCACGGCTATTTTAAGCGAACAGGAGGATCGGTATTATCATGAAAATGACTGATTATATAGATATGGGAGAACAGTATATTTTACATACTTATAATCGTTTTCCTGTTGTCTTTGAAAAAGGCGATGGTGTTTATTTGTATGATGTAAATCAAAAACCATATCTGGATTTTGCGGCAGGAATTGCGGTTTTTGCCCTGGGATATCACAATAAGGCGTATAATGACGCCTTAAAGGATCAGATTGATTTGCTGATTCATACTTCAAATCTGTATTATAATGTGCCTGCCGTACAGGCTGCCCAAAAGCTGGCGCAGGCGACAGGTCTTGATAAGGTGTTTTTTACAAACAGCGGCACTGAGGCAATCGAGGGGGCCATAAAGGCTGCCAGAAAATATGCTTATAATAAAGACGGTTGTACAGATCATGAAATTATTGCGATGAATCATTCTTTCCACGGCCGAAGTATGGGAGCCCTGTCTGTGACGGGAAATCCCCATTATCAGGAGGCTTTTAAGCCTTTGATTGGTGGCATTAAATTTGCTGATTTTAATGATATTGACAGTGTGAAAGCCCAGCTGACGGAAAAAACCTGTGCGATTATTTTGGAACCTGTTCAGGGAGAAGGCGGAATTTTTCCGGCCAATGAAAGCTTTTTAAAAGAACTGAGAGCTATTTGTGATGCGCGGGATATTCTTTTGATCTTTGATGAGATTCAGTGTGGTATGGGCCGTACAGGCTATATGTTTGCCTGCCAGAAATACGGCATCCTGCCAGATATCATGACCTGCGCCAAGGCTTTAGGCTGCGGCGTTCCTGTAGGTGCATTTGTTCTGAACAAAAAAGCAGCGATGGCTTCTTTGGTTCCTGGAGATCACGGTACAACCTATGGGGGCAATCCTCTGGCCTGTGCCGCTGTTTCTAAGGTGTTTGACCTGTTTGAACAGGATCATATTCTGGAAAATGTCCGCAGTGTGGGGGCTTATTTGGAACAGCGTCTGGATCAGCTTGTGGAAAAGTATGATTTTCTTACCGCCCGCAGAGGCGTTGGACTGATGCAGGGGCTGGTTGTTCAGGGACGTCCGGTCGGTGAAATTGTGAGCCGGGCGCTGGAAAACGGCCTTGTTGTCATTACTGCCGGTGCAGATGTTCTTCGGTTTGTTCCACCGCTGATCATTACAAAGGCTCATGTGGATGAAATGATTGAAAAGCTTACAGCATCATTTTAAAAACGGATAGAAAATAATGAATAAAAACCAGTGATAAGGTCAGACTATGGTTAGATAAGGAGGACATTATGACTGGTTTTTTGATTGCTTTGATTTCTGGGGCACTTATGAGCGTCCAGGGGGTTTTTAATACAGCGGTAACCAAGCAGACAAGCCTGTGGGTGGCGAACAGCTGGGTACAGTTTTCTGCGTTAGTGGTGTGTTTGGCTGCCTGGGCAGTTAAGGAGCGGGAAAGCTTTGCCAAACTTTTGCAGGTGGATCATAAATATTTGCTTTTAGGCGGTGTGATCGGTGCTTTTATTACACTGACAGTGATATTAAGTATGAAAAATCTGGGACCGGCTAAGGCTGCGCTGCTGATTGTGGTATCTCAGCTGGCAGTGGCTTATCTGATTGAACTGTTTGGACTGTTTGGGGCCGAGAAGGTTCCTTTTCAATGGACAAAGCTGGTTGGCTTAGGTATCGCAATTGCCGGAATTGTTGTATTTAAATGGGAGTAAAACAGGCGTTTTATATGAAAAGTAAAATTAAGTAGGAAAAGAGCTTGGCTTTAACATATATATTATGTAAAATATATATGTATGGTTTATAAATGCGGATAGTAGCTTCCTTTTTTAATAAGGGAGGAAAAAGATGCCGCAAAAATTATGGAGTTATGTGAAGCAAAAAAGGTATTGTCCGGGATCTGTCAGTGCCCTGGGCCGTTTGTTTTTGGACTTTTGTGTATGGGATGCAGTATTTGTTTTGTTGTGTGCATTTTCAGGCTGTGGCAGAGATCTCAGGGCTGTAGAACTGGATGAGGTCACTTTAAGCGGAGATTCTCAGGAAGGCAGCGATCAAGACACAGATTTGCCCCAGACTGCTGAGAAGACCGGGCAGAGCTGTGCCCAGACAGACCAGGTGAAAGACAGCCTGTCTGCAGCAGCGGTTGGACCTGAAACGGACAGTTCTGATTCAGAAGATGAAATCTATGTTTATATCTGCGGCTGTGTCCGGCAGCCAGGTGTATATTCCTTTGTACCCGGCAGCAGAGTCTACGAGGCAGTAGAGAAAGCCGGCGGTTTTCTTGAAGAAGCCTCTCTGGTTTCGGTTAATCTTGCGCTTGAATTAAAAGATCAGATGCAGATTTATATTCCCTCGGTACAGGAATGTGCAAGCGGAGACGGCCTGGAAGTGATTACCGGAGCAAAAGATGCGGCCTTAGATCATGCATCGGAAGATACACAGGGAACGGATGCAGCAGTGCTGGTAAATATTAACACAGCGGATGCCCAGCGTTTGATGGAACTGCCAGGTATAGGGCCTTCAAAGGCCAGAGATATTATAGAGTACAGAGAAACACAGGGAGGCTTTAAATCCGTTGAGGATCTGATGAACATTCCCGGGATTAAAAACGGAGTGTTTGAGAAAATCAAAGATTTGGTCACTGTTAATTGAGGTAAGAAAATGGATAGAAGAGTTTTGATTGTTGACGATGAAAAGCTTATTGTCAAGGGACTGAAATTCAGTCTTGAACAGGACAATATGGAGGTCGATGTGGCCTATGACGGGCGAGAGGCTCTGGAAAAAGCCATGAATAATCAGTATGATATTATTTTGCTGGATGTGATGCTTCCGGAACTTAATGGTTTTGAGGTGTGCCAGCAGGTGAGAGATTTTTCAGATGTGCCGATTATCATGCTGACGGCTAAAGGTGATGATATGGATAAGATTTTGGGCCTTGAATACGGGGCTGACGATTATATTACAAAACCGTTTAACATTCTTGAGGTTAAGGCGCGGATTAAGGCGATTATGCGTCGCATGGGAAAAAACAAGCAGCAGGCCAAGGATACATCTAAGATTATCATATCTGGTGATATGAAGATTGATCTGGACAGCCGCAGGGTATTTATCGAAAACCGGGAAGTAAATTTGACGGCAAAGGAATTTGATCTGCTGGAGCTTTTGATCACCAATCCAAACAAGGTTTATAACCGTGAGAAACTTTTGAATCTTGTTTGGGGCTATGATTATCCGGGAGATGTACGTACAGTGGATGTGCATGTACGGCGTTTGAGGGAAAAAATAGAAAATAATCCCAGTGAACCAAAATACATACATACAAAATGGGGTGTTGGTTATTTCTTCCAAAAGTAAAAAAACTGGGAAAAAAAGACGGGGATTTCTGCACAGTCTGTGTTTTCGCCTTGTGGTTGCAACAACACTGCTTACAGTAATCCCTCTGTTTATTCTGCGGGGAACACTGCTTATAAACATCCACGATAAGCTGTGGAACGAACGCATGGACAGTATTGAGCAGCACTGCAGTTTTCTGGCGCGTCAGATTATGCTGCAGGATTATTTTAATGGAAATAATACAGATATCATCAACAATCTGATTTTTCAGCTGGATTCTATTTATGACGGACGGGTGATCGTAGTGGATGACACTTTTACTGTCCGTAAGGATTCTTATTCCCGGATCAACAAAAAAAAGGTGATTTCGCCGGAAGTTATGTCTTGTATGAACGGCGAGAGTACAGGAACTTATGACGAGGTTTATGATATGCTTGTCAAAACTGTGCCGGTCACTGATGACGGCGGTCAGATCTGCGGTGTGATTATCATCAATGCCTCGACCAATGATCTGACAAAAATTTATGCGTCCATCCGTCATATGAGTACCGGTGTAGTGCTGGGATTTTCTGTGATCCTGATTGTGCTTTCTGCCCTGATCGGCCGGGCATTTACAAAGCCTTTTAAAGGTGTGGCCAAATCGATTAACCGTATTTCAGAAGGCTATTTTGATGAGGAAGTTCATTTAAAAGGGTATGCGGAGATCGAGACCATTTCTGATGCCTTTAATGTCATGCTGAATCGGCTAAAATCGCTGGAGGATTCCAGACAGGAGTTTGTATCCAACGTTTCTCATGAATTAAAAACACCGATTACTTCGATTAAGGTTCTGGCGGACTCCCTTAATATGCAGGAAGACGTTCCGGTGGAGCTTTATCGTGATTTTATGAAGGATATTGTGGAGGAGATTGACCGGGAAAATACAATTATCAATGATCTTCTGGCACTGGTAAAGATGGATAAAAAATCAGGAGATTTAAATATTTCCAGCGTGAATATTAATGATATGCTGGAACTGATTTTAAAGCGTCTGCGTCCTATTGCGGCTAAGCGTAATATTGAGCTTGTGCTGGAAAGTTTCAGAACAGTTGTCGCAGACTGCGATGAGGTTAAGCTGACACTGGCATTTTCCAATCTTGTGGAAAATGGAATTAAATATAATATTGCAGGCGGATGGGTACAGGTATCGCTGGATGCGGATCATAAATATTTTTATGTGAAAGTATCTGACTCGGGTATTGGAATTGCACAGGAATATCAGGAAAAGATATTTGACCGTTTCTATCGGGTAGATAAAGCCCGTTCCAGAGAGACCGGAGGCACGGGTTTAGGTTTGGCTATTACCAAAAATATTATACTTATGCATGAAGGGGCAATTCGGGTCAAGAGTAAAGAAGATGAAGGGACAACCTTCACTGTGCGAATTCCCATAAATTATGTACAGTAGGCAAAACGGGAGGCAGATATGAAAAAAAGGATGATTGGACTGTTTTTAGCGCTGCTTCTGGCTGCGGCCGTCCTTGGCGGCTGTTTTGCTTCGGACGGGACTTCACAGGAGAACAAAAACGATGCTGTTGTCGATAAGGCTGCCGTGGATACGACGTATAAGGTGTACTATCCCGGGGCAGATGGTGTTCATATTGAAGGCGTGTCAAAGGTTTATAAGGCTGAAACAACGGATCTGTTAATTACAGAGTGTCTTACCAGTTTAAAGTGTGCACCGGAAAGTGACGAACTTGTTGTGACAATTCCGGAAAATGTGACGATTGAAAAGTACGAATACAATGATGCGGTGAAACAGGTAGATGTTTATTTTAATGCTGCTTATGCCCAGATTCCAAAGAATACAGAGATTCTTGTGCGGGCGGCGGTCGTGAAAACACTGACCCAGTTTGATGGTCTGATTGACTATGTTCAGTTTTTTGTGGATGGTCAGCCGCTGACAGATTTTGACCAGCGAACGATGATTATGATGAACTCTGATTTTGTGGATAATACGACCGCAGACGTCAATCATATTAATCATGATGTGGTGAAACTTTATTTTGCCAGCAGTGATGGTACGCAGCTTGTGGCGGAGGACATGTCTCTGGCTTATTTAAAGACATCCTCTCTGGAGCAGGTGATTGTAGAGTCTTTGATTTCCGGACCTATGACCAAAACACTTAATCCGACCCTGTCTTCGGATACAAAGATTAATAATCCGGTTACTGTGGTGGATGGCATATGCTATGTAGATTTTAATCAGAAGTTTTTGGATCAGCTTGGCGGACAGTGTCTGGCTATGAATGTGTATTCTGTGGTTAATTCCCTGACAGAGCTGGATTACATTTCGTCTGTGCAGATTAAGATTGACGGAAAGGTTGTGGAAGGGCCGGATCCTTCGGTTCCTCTGTCTGAGCCTTTGGTTAAAAATACAGACTTAATTGCAAAATCTGTAGATACGCCGCCGGTTGTGGAGAATGAATCCAGAGAAGAAAGTCAGACTCAGGTTCCGGAGACTTCTCAATAGAAAAAAGAGGTATCAATGATATTACGTCCTGTATTATGGCTTGGGCTTGCTTATATTACAGGAGAACTTTTAAAATTGTTTGAGCTTTGGGCTTCGTCGGCTGCTTCAGGATTACTCCTGATCAATTATAAAGCAGCCGGGCCGGATATATACGGCAGTGAGGGGGCAGCAGCGGCTGTGCCTTTGGTTGTTTATCTGGTGTTCCAATGCTTTGCTGTGCTTATGTTTACAGGCAGGTTACCAATGAAAAGATACAAAAAGAGTGTATGTTTTCTGGTGCTGCCTGTTTTTCTTTTGGTCGGTTATCTGCGCCTTGACCAGGCGTTTTATCAGGCTGTGGTATCGGATCAGCGTTTTGAAACGGTCACACAAGTTGAGGGAACCGTGACTGCTTTTGAGGAAAAAGCAAATACTTATAACCTCTATATAAAAGGGCATGAAAAAGTCCTTGGGGTAGTGTCAAAAAAATCCCGGGCAGGGTGTTTTCTCAATGAATTAAAGGGAAGTCCGGAAGGCTTTTTGCTTGAAGTCCGGGGGGAAGGTCAGGCGTTTTGCGTGCCTGTGAATGAAGGCATGTTCAATGAATGGCTGTATTATCATGGACGGGGGATGGACGGTCGGCTATGGGTGGAGGATATCCGGATTGTTTCAGACCAGATCAGCCCGTGGCAAAAAGGGATTCAATGGCTCAGGAAACTGGTAAAGGATAATTGCGGGAAATGGCTTTCCGAACAATCTGCAGGGGTGGCTGTGGGGATGCTTTTAGGAGATAAATCTATGCTGGATCCGGATTTGAAGGTACTTTATCAGGATGCGGGGATCAGCCATATTCTGGCAATCAGCGGGCTGCATATTTCCTTTGTCGGGGGCGGACTGTATGGATTTTTGCGGCGTATCCGGCTGCCGGGAAAAAAGTTTGTTCCGGTGTGGCTTTGTATGGCAGCAAGTATGGGAATTGTAATTTTTTACTGCGTTTTAACCGGAAGTCCGCCGTCGGCGGTACGTGCTGTGGTGATGACCGGTTTGTCTCTGGGCGCAAAGGCTTTTGGTTATACCTATGATCGGCCTTCGGCCATTGCCCTGTCAGCCCTGGTGATCCTGACAGCAGAGCCGATGATGCTTACTCAGAGCAGTTTTCTTTTATCCTTTTGCGCAGTAGCCATTCTGGCCATTTTTGATCCGCTTATACAGGCGGTTTCGGCAAAAAGCCGATGCTTAGGCCGTCTGTTTTCAGGGGCAGCGGTGACAGCCGGGATGAGTCCTGTCATTGCCATGACTTTTTATGAAGTCCCTATGTACAGTCTGATGCTTAATCTTTTGGTTATTCCGCTTGTCGGTGTTGTTTATCCGGCGATGATGATCTGTGGTCTGTTAGGCGGACTTTTGGGCTGGATCGGGCGGCCGGTATATCTTTTAATTGAAGGAATTTTGGCGTTGTACCGCCTGCTTTGCAGTGTGACTGCATCGCTTCCTGGTGCCATGATCATTACCGGGGCCCCCGATCTGGGGCGTATACTTGCTGTATATGGTCTCATGGCAGGGTGTTTACTGTTTTTAAAAAAACGGGAATGGTATTTAGGCGGTATAAATGCAGTTGCGCTGACAGCGGCTGTCAGTGTTTGGGGACTTTTACTGCTGCCGGTAACCGTAAAACATCCGGTTTTAACGATGATGGATACAGGGCAGGGAGATTGTTTTATTGTCCAGATGCCTGACGGTGTCAATATCCTTTTTGACGGAGGGAGCAGTGATGTAAAAAATGTAGGTGCCTACAGGCTTCTGCCGCTGCTTAAAAGTCGGGGTATTCGCAGTTTGGACTTTGTTTTTGTATCTCATACGGATAAGGATCATATCAGCGGTATTGAGGAATTGCTAAAGGATGGCACTGTGGGGGTATCCTGTATTGTTTTTCCGGATTCTGCCAGCCCGGATGAGGCATGGCAGGATCTGGCTCAAAAGGCTCAGGAGCACGGCTGCCGTTGTTTTACCATTCATGAAGGTGTAAATTTAACCTGGGGCAGTATGGAAATTCTTTGTCTTAGTCCGGAAAAAAAACGGGAAAAAGATGACCGCAATAATGGTTCTCAAGTACTGATGCTTTGGACCGGTGATTTTTCGGTATTATTTACCGGCGATATCAGCGCTGAGATGGATATGCGTGTGATGGCTGCCATGGATCGGTATGGTATTGATGGCTGCCAGATTTTAAAGGTGGCCCATCATGGTGCCAAAAGCAGTACAAGCGGTTGTTTTTTGGATCGTGTGAAACCGCAGATAGCTCTGATTTCCTGCGGTGAAGGGAATTCTTATGGACATCCGCATAAAGAGCTTCTAAAAAGGCTTTCTGACAGGGATATTCCGGCTTTGGCTACATTCCGCTGGGGCGAAGTGCGCATTCAAAAGCGACAGGGCAGACTGGAGATTAAGACGGCGCGGCCATAAATGGATTGAAAAAAATGCAGCTGTGGCATATACTATTAGAAGTATAACCCACAGGGAAAGGATTTTTATGAGAATTTTAAATGAACATATAAAAAATCATACATTTAAAAATGTATATCTAATTTATGGACCTGAAGCTTATCTGCGCAGACAGTACAGGGACAAACTGAAAAATGCCATTTTGCCCGAAGGGGACACAATGAATTATAATTATTTTGAAGGGAAGGGCATTGATGTGCGTCAGGTGATTGATTTGGCTCAGACGCTTCCGTTTTTTTCGGATTACCGAGTGATTGTTCTGGAAAATACAAGCTTTTTTACGTCCACTCAGGAATTGCTGGCTGAGTATGTAAAAGAGCTTCCAGAGTCGGTGATTCTTATTTTTGTGGAGGAAAGTGTAGACAAGCGGAATCGCCTGTACAAGGCTGTTGTTTCTGCCGGCTATGCAGCCAGTATGTCCAGTCCTGATCAGGAAACCCTGGTTAAATGGATTGCAGGTATGCTTAAAGCCGAGCATCGGAAAATTACAAAAAATGATGTCCTTCTGTTTTTATCGCTGATTGATATAGATATGGAAAATATTCGTCAGGAGCTGGAAAAACTGGTGTGTTATACAATGGGACGGGATGTGATTACATCGGAGGATATACGGGCTGTGTGCAGTGTACACACGGAAAATAAAATTTTTGATATGATTAATGCTGTTGCCGCTAAAAATAAAAAAGAGGCCATGACTCTGTACAATGACCTTTTAACTTTACAGGAGTCGTCACTGCGTATTTTATTTTTAATTGCCCGACAGTTTAATACATTGCTCCAGATTCGTGAATTAGCCGGACAAGGCTTTTCAACCAATATTATCGGCGAGAAAATGGCAACAAAAGAATTTATTATACGGAAAAACATGGGGCTTTGCAGAAAATTTTCACTGGAAGAGCTTAAAGGCGCCGTGGCTTTTTGCACACAGATGGAAGAGGATGTAAAGTCCGGACAGCTGGACGAACAAATAGCAGTGGAATTAGTGATTTATAAATATGCATCATAAAAAATAGACAAAAGTGTTTGAAAATAAAAAAGCCATGAGAGTGAGGGTGGAGTTCTCATGGCTTTTAATCGTTATTTATATATTAAGCAAGCTTGTTTACTGCAAGGTTAAGGCGGCTAATCTTTCTGGATGCTGTATTTTTGTGATAAACACCCTTGGAAGCTGCTTTGTCAATAACGCTTGTTGCGTTAAGCAGAGCTGCCTTTGCTGCTTCAACATCTTTAGCTGCAACAGCTGCATCAACTTTTTTTACTGCTGTTTTTACGCTGGATTTGATAGATTTGTTACGAGCTGCTTTTGTAGCGTTAACTAAAATTCTTTTCTTTGCTGATTTAATGTTTGCCATACTGACTTGTACACCTCCGAATTTGTTTTATTGGTTTATTCTTTGACGTTTCAGCCAGATCCGGACACGGACGTTCTGCACTGAACACACTAATATATAATAAACGTCAGGGAAACAAATGTCAATACATAATCTTCAATCTTTTGGAAAAAATGTGACTATCTATAGAAATTTCGGATAGGAGCGTCAATCATGAATAAAAATTTATTCCAAATCAGAACAGATCTGGCTATTGAATCTGCAGAGGAATTTTCGGAGGAAGAACGGGGACTTTCCGGTGTCTCTGTTCAGGAGAGAGAAGATGAAAATACCCATATTCGGGTGACTGATGTGCATATTAAAAACGATCGTGGCGCCCGGTGTCTGGGAAAGCCGGTGGGCCGTTATATTACGCTGGAGACACCGGATCTGGCATCGGAAGATGAGGATTATCACAGAGAAATTACAAAGGCTTTAATGGACCAGCTTAAAATTTTGATCCCGGATATTCATAAAAAGAAAATCCTTGTGGTGGGTGTGGGAAACCGGGAAATTACACCAGATGCCCTGGGGCCTATGGTTGTGGATCATTTATTTATAACCCGTCATTTGATTAAAGCATACGGAAAGGATTCTGAACTGACAAAGGGGTTTGGGATTACAAGTGCCATCGCCCCTGGTGTGATGGCACAGACCGGTATGGAAGGCAGAGAGGTGATCCACGGTGTGATTAAAGAGACATCGCCGGATGTGGCTATTATTATTGATGCTTTGGCGGCCCGAAGTGTGAGACGGCTGAATACAACGATCCAGCTGACGGATACGGGAATTAGTCCCGGTGCCGGCGTGGGTAATCACAGACATGGTTTGAATCAGGAAACCCTTGGAATTCCCGTGGTGGCCATAGGCATTCCCACAGTCATTGATGCCGCCACCATCGTTAATGATACAATGAACACACTGATGAATGTTTTGGAGCAGACGGAACCTTTTAAGGCGATTTATGAATCTACCAAAAGCTTTGACGATCAGGAAAAGTATTTGCTCATGCGGGAACTGATGGCACCGGAAGTGGCAAATATGTTTGTAACCCCAAAAGATATTGACCAGACAATTGTTAAGATCAGTTATACAATTTCTGAGGCCATTAATTCGTTATGCCATTCCATCTGAGTGTACCTGGGAATATCCTGTCCTGACGGGAATATAATGTATTATGCATATCGTCCGGGAGAGGAGGAAACAGGTGAACAGGCAATGGAATAAGTATTTAATACTGGCATCAGCCACCGTCTGTGTGCTGGTCATCGGCAGCTGTCTTAAAGATCCTTCAAAGCTGACGGCGTTGTTTGATTCGGCTCAAAATATAAGGGAAGCTGCCGTCAAAATTATTTTCGGAGCAGTTGATTATGACCATGGCAAGACGGCTACTGCTGTGGGGCTTGTGGAAAAAATTACCGGATGGGTGGAAAATACACTGCTGCCAGGTGAGCCTTATATAGAAAATAAGGAAGGAGATACCCAATGGACGATGACCGAGTATTATCCTTCAAAATCTCAGCTGGATGCCATGATTGAGGAAAATAAAAAGTTCTTGGAAGAAAAAAATGAGACTGCTGCTGCCCAGGAGGAAACCACAGCCAAAACCCAGCCGCCGGCGGTCCAGGAAACTCAGCTGGCCCAGGGATCGGATCAGGAAATCATTCCTGCAGTAGCGACACCGGCCAATGGCATTATCTATCCCATGGAATCATTAATGGACTATAACTTCCTTATCAATAATTTTTATATTGTGGATTCCTCGACCGCATCGGATGCCAGTCTCATCGATGGAGAGACACTTCTGGGACGGGATCTGACTATTGATCTTAAGGGCGATGATCCTAAAATTCTTATTTATCATACCCATTCTCAGGAAAAATTTGCGGACAGTGTTCCCGGAGATGTCAATGATACAGTTGTAGGTTTGGGGACAACACTGACCAATATTCTGGAAGAAAAGTACAAAATCAGTGTGTATCATGATACCAGTGTCTATGATATGGTCGACGGGGTGGAAGATAGAAATGAAGCGTATTCTCTTTCCCTGGTAGCCGTGGAAAAGATACTGGCAGAAAATCCATCGATTAAGGTTGTTATTGATCTCCACCGGGACGGGGTGGGGGAAGATACCCGTCTTGTGACCAATATCAATGGAAAGCCTACGGCAAAGATTATGTTTTTTAATGGACTTTGCCGTAACTCGGCCAATGAAACAAACGGGTATCTTCAAAACCCTTATTTAACAGATAATCTGGCTTTCAGCCTTCAGATGGAACTTAAGGCGCAGGAAAAGTATCCTGATTTTACCCGGAGAATTTATCTGAGAAATTACAGGTTTAATCTGCATGTGGCTCCAAGAGCGCTTCTTGTGGAATGTGGAGCTCAGACAAACACTGTGGAGGAAGCACAAAATGCCATGGAACCTTTGGCAGATTTGTTATACTGTGTATTGTCCGGACAGTAAATGTGTGCTATAATACCACCAGAAAAAATTAGTAAACCAATATGCCGCCGTCAGGCGGCATCCCTATGGAGGAAAATATTTGTGAGTATAGATCAGAGTAAAATTCGCAATTTCTGTATTATTGCCCATATCGACCATGGTAAGTCAACTCTGGCCGATCGGATTATTGAGATGACCGGACTGCTGACAAGCCGTGAAATGCAGCACCAGGTGCTGGACAATATGGATTTGGAGCGGGAGCGGGGAATTACCATAAAGGCTCAGGCTGTCCGTACTGTATACAAAGCTCAAAATGGTGAAGAATATATATTTAACCTTATTGACACACCGGGACATGTAGACTTTAATTATGAAGTATCCCGAAGTCTGGCGGCCTGTGATGGTGCGATTTTAGTGGTAGATGCCGCCCAGGGGATCGAGGCCCAGACCTTGGCCAATGTCTATTTGGCGCTGGACCATGATCTGGATGTGATGCCGGTGATTAACAAGATTGACCTGCCAAGCGCGGATCCGGATCGGGTTGTGGCTGAGATTGAAGATGTGATTGGCCTGGAGGCTCATGATGCGCCCAGAATTTCGGCAAAAACAGGACTGAATGTAGATCAGGTGCTGGAACAGATTGTTGAAAAGATACCGGCACCTACGGGAGATCCTACAAAACCGCTTCAGGCCCTTATTTTTGATGCTGTTTATGATCCATATAAAGGTGTTATTGTCTTTTTCCGTGTAAAAGAGGGAAAAATTCAAAAAGGAACACCTGTGACCATGATGGCTACAGGGGCAAAGTTTGAAACCATTGAGGTTGGAACCTTTGGGGCTGGGCAGTTTATTCCGTGCGATGAGTTGTCGGCCGGTATGGTCGGCTATATGACAGCCAGTATTAAAAATTTGAAAGATACCCGTGTGGGTGATACGATTACCGAAACATTAAATCCATGTTCTCAACCGCTGCCGGGATATAAAAAAGTGAATCCCATGGTGTTTTGCGGCATGTATCCTGCCGACGGTGCCAAGTATCCGGATTTGAGAGATGCGCTGGAAAAGCTTCAGCTTAATGATGCATCTTTGCAGTTTGAGGCTGAAACATCGGTGGCTCTGGGTTTTGGATTCAGATGTGGTTTTTTGGGACTTTTACATCTGGAAATTATTCAGGAACGTTTGGAGAGAGAATATAATCTGGATCTGGTCACTACGGCACCGTCGGTTGTTTATAAGGTACATAAAACGAACGGTGAAGTGATTGAACTGACGAATCCGTCGAATCTTCCGGATCCTTCTGAAATTGAATATATGGAGGAACCGGTTGTCTCGGCGGAGATTATGGTGACAACAGATTATATCGGACAGATTATGGAACTTTGTCAGGAACGCCGGGGCATTTACCTGGGGATGGAATATATGGAAACCACCAGAGCGCTTTTAAAGTATGATCTTCCTTTGAATGAAATTATTTATGACTTCTTTGATGCTTTAAAATCAAGATCCAGAGGCTATGCATCCTTTGACTATGAGATGAAAGGTTATGTGCGCTCAGACCTTTGTAAGCTGGACATTCTTGTGAATCGTGAAGAAGTGGATGCTCTTTCCTTCATTGTATATGAAGGGTCTGCTTATGACCGAGGCCGGAAAATGTGTGAAAAACTAAAAGAGGAAATCCCACGTCAGTTATTTGAAATTCCCATTCAGGCTGCCATTGGAAGTAAGATTGTTGCAAGAGAAACAGTAAAAGCGATGCGTAAAGATGTTCTTGCCAAATGCTACGGCGGTGATATCAGCCGTAAGCGTAAATTGTTAGAAAAACAAAAAGAAGGCAAAAAACGTATGCGTCAGATCGGCAATGTGGAGATTCCTCAGAAGGCCTTTATGAGTGTTTTGAAATTGGATGACAAATAATATAAGACAGGCTGCAGGCGAGGCTGGTCTATAAGAGCAATGGTGCTTTTATAAAGGCCGGTATGCCGGCAGCCTGTCTGTGATTTTGGCAGAATTTTTGCTGGATCGATGCTTATATATTTGATTTTAGAAAAACAGGGAGGGAAAAACGATGAAAACAATGGAATTATATGTTCACTATCCGTTTTGTGCGCAAAAATGCCGGTATTGTGATTTTTTATCCGCACCGGCCGGGGCGGCACAAAGAGAGGGCTACATGGAAGCTTTAATGCGGGAGATCCGCCTGTGCGGGCCGATATATGAGGATTATAAGATCAGCACGGTTTTTATTGGCGGCGGCACGCCTTCCATAATGTCTCCTCAAAATCTGAACATTCTGACGCAAACTTTACACCAGTATTTTAATATAGAAGAAGGCTGTGAATTTACGATTGAGGCTAATCCGGGCACACTGACGGATGCATTCCTTGAGGCCGCAGTGCACGGACATATTAATCGGATCAGCCTGGGGCTTCAGTCGGCCTGTGATAAAGAATTAAAATATCTGGGACGGATACATACTTTTAAACAGTTTGAGGAAAGCTTTTTTAAGGCGCGTACAGCAGGTATTCAAAATATAAATGTAGATTTGATGTCAGGGCTGCCTGGGCAGACTTTAAAAGGCTGGACCTACTCTCTGGAGCAGGTGATACGGCTTAAACCGGAGCATATTTCGGCTTACAGCCTGATCCTTGAGGAAGGAACGCCGTTTTATCAAATGTACGGTGAAGACAGGAAAAACAATAGTGAAGACAGACAAAGCTGTCTAAATATGTCTGCTCAGGTTATTCCGCTTCCGGATGAAGATACGGAACGGCAGATGTATATTCTGACCGAACAGCTTTTGGGACAGGCCGGCTACCATCGATATGAAATATCCAACTATGCCAGAACGGGACGGGCGTGCCGACATAACATTGGCTATTGGCGGCGGGAAAATTATCTGGGGCTGGGCCTGGGGGCTGCAAGTATGATCGATAATGTCCGTTTTTCCAATACACAAAGCATGGAATCCTATATGACCTTATTGCAGCGTTCAATGCCTGTGCCGGCCGATCTTAACAGTATTCGTGAAAATATATGTGTACTGGATCAAAATGCTCAGATGGAGGAGTTTATGTTTTTGGGTCTGAGAATGACGGCAGGGGTTTCAAATGAGGATTTTCAAAAGGCCTTTGGGAGAAGTCTCTGGCAGGTCTATGGTTTGGTGATACAAAAACACAGGACTGAAGGGCTTCTTCGATGGGATGATCAGACCGGTCGGCTGTATCTGACCCGACAGGGGCTGGATTTAAGTAATTATGTGCTCAGCGATTTCCTTTTTTAAAAATATTTTCAAACAGCTATTGACAAAAGATTAGGATAGTGCTATGTTATGTACATAAGGTATTAGCACTCCACAATGATGAGTGCTAACAAAGGCTGAAAGGAAGTGATCCGGTGGAATTAGATGAAAGAAAAGTGAAGATTTTAAATGCAATTATTCAGACCTATCTGGACACCGGAGAGCCGGTAGGTTCGAGAACCATTTCGAAGTTTACCGATTTGAATTTAAGTTCAGCAACGATACGCAACGAGATGGCTGACCTGGAGGAGCTGGGCTACATTATCCAGCCCCATACCTCAGCAGGACGGATTCCTTCAGATAAGGGTTACCGTTTTTATGTAGATCATCTGATGAAGGATAAACTGGAAGAGGTTCAGGATAAGATGGCCAGAGTTGATGAGATGCAGACGCTGATGCTTGAAAAGGCAGATAAGATGGATTTGCTTTTAAAACAGGTTGCCAAGCTGCTGGCGGCAAATACCAATTATGCATCTTTGATATCTACCCCTCAGTATAAGCGAAATAAAGTGAGATTTATTCAGCTTTCACTGGTGGATGAGACACAGCTGCTCGTTGTTGTGATGATTGAAGGCAATATTATTAAGAATAAACTGATTCATACCGGGATGCCGGTAGAGCAGGAGGATGTGGTGAAGCTGAATATTTTGCTCAACACCTTCCTGCAGGGTTTAAGTCTTCAGGAGATTAACATGGAGATGATCCAGAAGCTGAAGATGCAGGCAGCCGGCCACAGTCAGATCATCAGTGATGTGATTGACGCTATTGCGGGTGCCATTCAGGAAGAGGATGATGTGGAGATCTACACAAGCGGTGCAACGAATCTGTTGAGTTATCCGGAACTTGGAGATCGAGAAAAAGCCCGGGAACTGATTTATACATTTGAGGAGAAAAAGGCACTGACCAATCTCATTGAGGAAAATCTGGAGAAAAACGATGGTGAAAGCCGTGGAATTCAGGTATATATTGGTTCCGAATCTCCGGTGCATTCCATGAAAGACTGCAGTATTGTTACTGCAACCTATGAACTTGAGGAAGGTGTTCAGGGAACCATCGGTATTATCGGGCCAAAACGTATGGACTATCAGAAGGTAGTGGGCAATCTTCAGACGATGATGGATCAGCTGGATACCATATTCAAGAAAAAAAGTAATGATTAATGATTAAAAGAGGTGAACGCAGTGGCAGATTTAGATAAAGATATGCAGTTAGAGGAAGAAAAGGATGTCAGTGTGACAGAGGAGGAAACATCCCCGGTTGAGGAAGCGGAAACTGCCGAGACTGAGACGGATATAGAAGGTGAAGAAGCTGACAGCACTGAGGAAGCTTCGGATGAATCTGAAGAGAACGGTGATGAAAAGAAAAAATCCCGTTTCTTCGGTAAAAAGGATAAGAAAAAAGACAAAAAGGATCAGCAGATTGAAGAATTAAATGATCGTCTTCTTCGTCAGATGGCTGAATTTGATAATTACCGTAAGCGTACAGAAAAAGAAAAGTCCCAGATGTTTGAGACTGGTGCCGGATCTACTGTGGAAAAACTTTTGCCGGTTATCGATGACCTTGAACGTGGGCTGGCCGCTATGGGTGAGGACGAAAAAGAAACATCCTTTGCCAAAGGCATTGAGATGATCTATAAAAAGTTTATCACCATTCTTACCGATATGGGTGTCAGTGTGATCGAGGCCCAGGGCAAGGAATTTGATCCTAATTTCCACAATGCGGTGATGCAGCAGCCCAGTGAGACGTATGAGTCCGGTATTGTGATTCAGGAACTTCAGAAAGGGTATATGTATAAGGAACGCATTATCCGCCACAGTATGGTGATCGTTGCCCAGTAAGGTGGCGTAACAGTGTGACAGTTACCAGGCTGCCAGGCGCAGTTTCTGATAATGAATATAAACAGTTAACATTAGACGTATAGATTTATGGATTTATTTTAGGAGGAATTTATTATGAGTAAAATCATTGGTATTGACTTAGGTACAACAAATTCATGTGTAGCAGTAATGGAAGGTGGAAAACCGGTTGTTATCGCTACACAGAAGGCGCAAGAACAACACCGTCAGTTGTTGCCTTCACAAAAACGGGTGAACGTCTTGTGGGTGAGCCTGCAAAACGTCAGGCTGTTACAAACTCTGAAAAGACGATTTCCTCGATTAAACGTCATATGGGTTCTGACTATAGAGTGACAATTGATGATAAAAAATATTCTCCTCAGGAAATTTCAGCCATGATTCTTCAGAAACTGAAGGCTGATGCTGAAGGCTATCTGGGAGAAAAAGTTACAGAAGCCGTGATTACGGTTCCTGCATATTTTAACGATGCTCAGAGACAGGCAACAAAGGATGCCGGTAAGATTGCAGGTCTGGATGTTAAACGTATTATCAACGAGCCTACAGCAGCTGCACTGGCTTATGGACTTGATAATGAAAAAGAACAGAAAATTATGGTATATGACCTGGGCGGCGGTACATTCGATGTTTCCGTAATTGAAATCGGTGACGGCGTGATCGAGGTTCTGGCTACAAGCGGTGATAACCGTCTGGGTGGTGATGACTTTGATGAAAAAGTTACACGTTACATGCTGTCCGAGTTTAAGAGAACAGAAGGCGTTGATCTTTCCGGTGATAAGATGGCTATGCAGAGACTTCGTGAAGCTGCTGAAAAGGCTAAGAAAGAACTTTCAAGCGCAGCGACGACAAATATTAATCTGCCGTTTATCACAGCTACAGCCGAAGGTCCAAAGCATTTTGATATGAATCTGACCCGTGCAAAATTTGATGAGCTGACCCATGATCTTGTTGAAAGAACAGTTATTCCTGTACAGAACGCTTTAAGAGATGCCGGTATTACTGCATCAGAACTGAGCAAGGTATTGCTTGTCGGCGGTTCCACACGTATTCCTGCAGTTCAGGATAAGGTTAGACAGCTTACAGGCAAAGAACCAAGTAAGAATCTTAACCCTGACGAATGTGTAGCCGTTGGTGCTTCCATTCAGGGCGGTAAATTAGCCGGAGATACAGGTGCCGGAGATATCCTTCTTCTGGATGTTACACCGCTGACACTGTCTATCGAAACAATGGGTGGTATTGCCACACACTTAATTGATAGAAATACAACAATTCCTACAAGAAAGAGCCAGATTTTCTCTACAGCTGCAGATAACCAGACAGCCGTTGATATCAACGTTGTACAGGGTGAAAGACAGTTTGCAAGAGATAATAAGAGCCTTGGACAGTTCCGTCTGGACGGAATTGCACCGGCAAGACGTGGTGTGCCTCAGATCGAGGTTACATTCGATATTGATGCCAATGGTATTGTTAATGTATCTGCAAAAGATCTGGGAACAGGTAAAGAACAGCATATTACCATCACAGCTGGTTCCAATATGTCTGAAGATGAAATTAGCAAGGCTGTAAAAGAAGCCGCTGAATTCGAAGCGCAGGATAAAAAGCGTAAGGAAGGCGTTGAGGCGAAGAATGAAGCTGATGCCATGATCTTCCAGACCGAAAATGCATTAAATGAGGTTGGTGATAAGGTAAGCGCTGATGATAAAGCAAAGGTTCAGAGCGAAATCGACAGTCTGAAATCTCTTCTTTCCAACTGTAATACCGATGACCTGACAGATGCACAGATCGAGGACATTAAGGCTGGAAAACAAAGACTGATGGATGCAGCTCAGGGTGTATTCGCAAAAATGTATGAAGCAGCAGGTGCTCAGGCCGGAGCCGGCCCACAGGGTGCAGGTCCGAATCCTGGAGCAGACACATCTTACCAGAACAACGATGATGTTGTAGATGCAGATTACAAAGAAGTATAATTGATAGTTAAAGCAGGCGCCGGATTTTTCCGGCGCAGCTTAAGCAATGAGGTTGTTAAAAGGGGCGGAAAGGTTTTCTTTTGGCATCCTCATTTTGTGTGAATAGAATTAGTGCAGAAGGTGAGATGAGGTAAGTCATGGCAGATACAAAAAGAGATTATTATGAGGTCCTGGGTGTATCCAAAAATGCCACAGATGCTGAACTTAAAAAGGCATATCGTCAGCTGGCAAAAAAGTACCATCCGGATGCGAACCCTGGAGATAAGGAGGCTGAAGTCAAATTCAAAGAGGCTTCAGAAGCCTATAAAATATTAAGTGACCCTGAAACCCGTCGTCAGTATGACCAGTTCGGCCATGCCGCATTTGAGCAGGGCGGCGCAGGTGGCGGCGGATTTGGCGGATTTGATTTTGGCGGCGATATGGGCGACATTTTTGGCGATATTTTCGGCGATTTGTTTGGCGGAGGCCGAAGCAGAAAAGCCTATAATGGGCCTATGCAGGGGGCAAATGTAAAGATTAATATGCGTATTTCCTTTATGGAAGCGGTTTTTGGTGTTGATAAACGGATTGAAATTAATCTGAAGGATGAATGTCCCCATTGTCATGGTACCGGTGCAAAGCCGGGAACACAGCCAGAGACCTGTCCAAAGTGCGGCGGTAAGGGTCAGGTTGTCTTTACTCAGCAGTCTTTGTTTGGCCAGGTGCGTAATGTTCAGACTTGTCCGGACTGTCATGGTACAGGCAAAGTGGTGAAGGAAAAATGTGTGGACTGTGGCGGCAGCGGTTATGTTAAAAATAAAAAGACGATTGAGATCCCTATTCCTGCCGGTATTGACAGTGGACAGAGCGTTCGAATCAGAGGCAAAGGTGAGCCGGGAACCAATGGCGGCCCAAGAGGTGATCTGCTTGTGGGCGTGACTGTGGATCGCCATCCGATTTTTCAGCGTCAGGATTTTGATATCTATTCAACGGTTCCGATTTCCTTTGCAGAGGCAGCGCTTGGCGGCGATATCCGTATTCAGACCGTGGATGGAGAGATCGTGCACACGATCCCTGCAGGAACGCAGACAGATACTCGAATTCGCTTAAAGGGGAAAGGTGTGCCTACACTCAGAAATAAAAATATTCGTGGAGATCATTATGTGACACTTGTTGTTAAGGTTCCGGAACGTTTGAATCATGAACAAAAGGAATTGCTGAAACAATTTGATGCTTCCTTAAATGGTGAGCACGGCGGCCATACAGCCTCAGCTTCCGGCTCTGCCAGTGGTGAGCCAAAGAAGAAAAAAAGCTTTATGGATAAAGTAAAGGAAGCTCTGGATCCAGATGATTGATGGATTTATAAATAAAAACTGAACATAATCAATAATTGCACTCTTTGCAGGAGTGTGCTATGATAAAAAAGGCGGTTTCTTTTGGAGACTGCCTTTTTCTAAGTCGTAGGCCTGGCGGCCGTGTTTTTTACTGACTGCATAAAGGAGAAAAATTATGAAATGGAATAAGTATACACTGACAACAACAACAGAGGCTGTGGATCTGATCAGCTATACGCTGGGTGAACTGGGAATCGAAGGTATTGAAATTGAAGATAAAATTCCCCTGTCAGAAGAAGACAAAAAGAAAATGTTCATCGACATTCTTCCGGATCTGGGACCGGATGATGGGAAGGCCTATGTGTCATTTTATATAGAACCTGAAAAAGATCATGAGGATACATTGCAAAAGGTTTTGGAGGCGGTCAAAGCACTGGAAGATTTTGTTGATATCGGTGAGGCTGCGATTGCGGTATCCCAGACTGCAGATGAGGACTGGATGAATAACTGGAAAAAATATTGGAAGCCATTTAAGGTGGATGACCATATTATGATTAAACCAACATGGGAAACCCTTGAAAATGTGGAGCCGGATACGCTGGTTGTACAACTGGATCCAGGAACTTCCTTTGGCACAGGAATGCATCATACAACACGTCTGTGTATTACGCAGCTGAAAAAATATCTGAAACCGGAGCATGAATTGTTTGATGTGGGCTGCGGCAGCGGTATTTTATCAATTATCGGGCTTATGCTTGGGGCCAAGAGCGCAGCGGCTACGGATATTGATCCGCATGCGGTGGAGGCGGCAGCGGAAAATGCAGGTGTCAACCATCTGGACATGAACTGCTATGAGCTGGCCTGCGGGGACGTGATCAGTGATGCCGATTTTAGAAAGTCTATGGGTGAGCACAGGTATGATATTGTTGTGGCCAATATTTTAGCCGATGTGATTATTCCTTTGTCTGCTGTAATTGGGGATAATATGAAGCCGGGAGCACTTTTTATTTCTTCAGGAATTATTGATACAAAAGAATCTGCTGTGCGGGAAGCGCTTTTGGCCAATGGTTTTGAAATTATTGAAGTGACACGTTCCGGAGAATGGGTGTCGTTTACGGCGAAAAAGTGACGATTGATGGCAGCTGAAAAGTAACTATTGATTCCCCTGACTGGTTTATGATATCATAAGTCAGAGTTAGAGGTCATAGGTTAAAATTTTCTTGTACACAGTGTTTGATTGTGTGTGAAGACGGTAAAAGAACGGAGTGAAAAGGGTATGCCCAGATTTTTTGTGTCCCCGGCTCAGGTGGGCGATGGGTTGATCGAGATTACCGGCGGTGATGTCAATCATATTAAAAATGTCCTGCGTATGAACTGCGGCGATGAAATTTCTGTCAGTGACGGCTGCGGAAAAGACTATTTCGGAACCATACAACAGCTGGATCGAGAACGGGTTGTGGTGCATATAGAAAATTCCTGGGATTCTTATGTGGAACTGGATACAAAGCTGTATCTTTTCCAGGGACTTCCCAAGGGCGACAAGATGGAGCTGATTATCCAAAAGGCTGTAGAACTGGGTGTCTATCAGGTTATCCCGGTTGTGACCGGGCGTACGATTGTCCGCTTGGATGCGAAAAAGGAGACAAAAAAAACTGCCCGGTGGCAGCAAATTGCCGAAAGTGCAGCAAAACAGTCGGGGCGGGCCCTGATTCCTCAAATTCATACACCTGTAAGTTTTAAAGAGGCACTGGCTTTGGCGAAAGCATTGGAGGCCGGACTGATTCCCTATGAAAAAGCTAAAGGGATGGAGGCAGCAAGGTCGCTGATCGGACAAATGAGGGGTAAAAGAAGTATCGGTATATTCATCGGTCCGGAAGGAGGCTTCGAGGAAGGAGAGATTGAGCTGGCTACTGAAGCCGGTATACAGCCCATGACTCTGGGACGCCGGATTCTTCGGACTGAGACCGCAGGATTGGCGATTTTGTCAGTTTTGATGTTTGAACTGGATCAATAAGACAGGTCTGATCTGTGAAAGGAATTAAGGAGAGTTTTATGGAAATCTATTTTGATAATGCCGCCACGACAAGGGTGTATGACAGTGTGTGCCGTGTGATGACAGAAGCCATGCAGGTCAATTACGGAAATCCGTCCTCCCTTCATATGAAAGGCGTTGATGCCGAAAAGTATATACGGTCTGCCCGGGAGACCATTGCCCGTGTGATGAAGGTTGATGAAAAGGAAATTATTTTTACCTCCGGCGGTACGGAATCCAACAATATGGCCTTAATCGGCGGTGCGTTGGCAAATCAGAGAGCAGGAAAGCATATCATAACAACGAGGATCGAGCATGCTTCTGTATATAATCCGTTATTTGAACTGGAGAATAACGGATTTGAAGTGACATACCTGCCTGTGGATGCCATGGGAACGATAGACTTGGATGGGCTGAGGGCAGCCATTCGGCCGGATACGATCATTGTTTCCGTGATGTGTGTAAACAACGAGATCGGAACCATTGAGCCTTTGGATAAGATTGGCAGGATTGTCAAAGCGGTGAATCCTGGCACACTTTACCATGTGGATGCCATTCAGGGTTTTGGAAAAATGCGTATTTATCCCAAAAGACTGGGGATTGATATGTTGTCTGTCAGTGGCCATAAACTGCATGGCCCCAAAGGTTGTGGCTTTTTGTATATAAAGGATAAGGTCAAGGTGCGTCCTCTGATTTTAGGCGGTGGACAGCAGAAGGATATGCGTTCCGGTACGGAAAATGTTCCGGGCATTGCAGGTCTTTGTGAAGCGGTCAGGTGTACCTATGACAGCCTCGAAGAAAAACTGGATCGTCTGTATGAGCTGAGAGCATATTTTATTCAGCAGATCGGAAGTCTGGAGCGCATTCGAATCAACGGATTTTTACAGCGGGAAGAAGGTTTTTGGGGCCCTGCACCCCATATTGTCAGTGTCAGCTTTGAAGATGTGCGCGCAGAGGTTCTTTTACATGCGTTGGAGGAACGCGGTATTTATGTGTCTTCCGGTTCTGCCTGTTCGTCCAACCATCCGGCAGTCAGCGGAACCTTAAAGGCGATCGGTGTGGAGAAAAAATATCTGGATGCCACGATTCGGTTTAGCTTTTCCTATGAGACAACCAAAGAAGAAATTGATTATTGTATTGAAGCATTGAAGGCCATTGTGCCGATGCTTCGCCGTTTTACACCAGGAGGAAGAAAGTAAATGTTTTATAAAGCCTTTTTAATTAAGTATGGTGAGATTGGAATCAAAGGCAAGAACCGGTATCTGTTTGAGGATGCGCTGATGCGTCAGATTCAGTTTGCCCTCAGGGACTGCGGAGAATTTGATGTGACAAAGGAACAGGGCCGTATTTATGTGGATGCTCTGACCGATTATGATTATGACGAAGTTATTGAAGCCTTAAAGCGGGTATTTGGGATTGTAGCGATCTGTCCGGTTGTTCATTGTGAGGATAACAGCTGGGAGAACCTGACCTTAGCTGTGGGCGATTACATGGATCAGGTTTATGGAAATGCCCATCTTACCTTTAAGGTGGAAGCCCGCAGGGCGGATAAGCATTATCCCAAGAAGTCTATGGAAATTAATGCCGATATGGGTGAATACCTGTTAAACCGTTTTCCTGAACTTTCTGTGGATGTTCATCATCCGGATGTTTTTTTAAACATTGAAATCCGGAAAAAAACGTACATTTATTCCCTGTCTATTCCAGGACCAGGCGGTATGCCTGTAGGCACCAACGGCAAAGCCATGCTTTTGTTGTCCGGAGGTATTGACAGCCCTGTTGCCGGCTATATGATTGCCAAAAGAGGTGTAAAGATCGATGCCACCTATTTCCATGCCCCGCCATATACAAGTGAACGGGCAAAACAAAAAGTCGTGGATCTGGCAAAAATTGTGGCAAAATATGCTGGACCGGTGAAGCTTAATATTGTGAATTTTACAGATATTCAGCTGGCGATTTATGATAAATGCCCTCATGATGAGCTGACCATTATTATGCGTCGGTATATGATGAAGATTGCGGAACATATTGCCAGAGAAGATGGCGCACTGGGATTAATTACCGGAGAGAGCATCGGACAGGTGGCCAGTCAGACATTGCAGAGCCTGGCTGCAACCAACGCGGTATGTACGATGCCTGTTTACCGTCCGGTGATCGGGTTTGATAAAAATGATATTGTCGCTGTTTCTGAACAGATCGGTGCTTTTGAAACATCTATTCTTCCGTATGAAGACTGCTGTACGATTTTTGTGGCAAAGCATCCGGTAACGAAACCCAATATCCGTGTGATCGAACGGTCAGAACGTCATCTGGATGATGTGATTGAGGATTTGATGAAGACTGCCATAGAGAGCCGTGAAATTGTGATGTGCGAGTAAAGGGCAGTATCCCTTTGGTTATTGAAGGGAAATTTAAAAATAAAAAGGATGTCCGGAAGGACATCCTTAAATTAATGAATTTTCTGATTTTTTATGAATGTTTAATTAGCATGTTATTTAACGATGAATGGTTCAAGAACTTTAAGAATCTCATCGTAGTTATCTTCTGCATGGATGTTCAGATCGATTGGCTTGGATAAGTCAAGGCTGAATATACCCATGATTGACTTGGCATCGATCACATATCTGCCGGAAATAAGATCAAAATCTGTATCAAATTTTGTGATCTCATTGACAAAAGATTTTACTTTATCGATAGAATCAAGGCATATTTGAACGGTTTTCATAGGAAGCTCCCTCCTTAATTAATTCAATATTTTTTTATAAATATATAGTACAATCCGGGCGGGAAAAAGTCAATACGATATTCGAAAAGTCATTGTAAAATATCTGTTAATTACCGGGAACGAAACCGTATAAATGTTACAAATGGAGGAATGATGTATGAAAAGTGTGGCATTTTGCACATTGGGATGTAAAGTGAACCAATATGAAACCGATGCGATGGAAGAATTATTTACAAATGCCGGCTATGTAACCAAAAATTTTCAGGATGCTGCCGATATTTATATTATAAATACATGTACAGTGACCAATATGGCAGACCGAAAGTCCAGACAAATGCTTCACCGGGCACGTAAAAAGAACCCTGAAGCCGTGATTGTGGCTGTTGGCTGCTATGTTCAGTCTGCCAGAGAGGTATTGGAGGCAGATCCGGAAATCGACTTAATTGTGGGAAATAACAATAAAGTCAGAATTGTCGAAATTGTTGAAGAATTTATGAAAAATAACCGGAAGACTGAGTGTGAAACCGTGATGGATATTAATCATACCAGTGAATATGAACAGCTGCATATTACCAGGGTCAGTGAGCATACAAGAGCTTATATTAAAATTCAAGATGGATGTAATCAGTTTTGCTCTTATTGCATTATTCCTTTTGCCAGAGGTCGTGTACGCAGCAGGCGGGCTGAGGATATTATTGAGGAGGTTTGTACGCTTACAGCCAGGGGCTATAAAGAAATAGTACTTACTGGAATTCATATTTCTTCTTATGGACTGGATTTTAGTGGGGAAGAATATAATCATAAAAGAGATGCGCATTTAATTGAGTTGATTGAGGCTTTGGCAAAAATACCGGGTCTTATGCGGATTCGGCTGGGATCTTTGGAACCCAGGATTGTCACAGAAGAATTTGTACAAAGATTATCTGCCATTGATCAGGTATGCCCCCATTTTCATCTGTCTCTTCAAAGTGGCTGTGACGCCACGCTGCGCCGCATGAACCGTCGGTATACGGCCCAGGCGTATATGGACAGCTGCAGTTTGCTGCGCCGGTATTTTGATCATCCGGCCATTACCACGGACGTAATTGTAGGTTTTCCGGGAGAAACCGATGAGGAATTTGACCAGACAATGGATTTTGTGGAAAAGGTCGGTTTTGCACAAATGCATATTTTCAAATATTCTAAAAGACACGGGACAAAAGCAGCTGCCATGTCAGACCAGGTGGATGAGCAGGTAAAGTCAAGGCGCAGTGAAAAACTGATTGCGCTGGCGGCAAAAATGGAAGATGCCTTTATCCGTCAGTGGCAGCACAAAAAGGTGGAGGTTCTTTTGGAAGAGCAGGTCAATATTGACGGCAAAATCTATATGTCCGGACATACAAAGGAATATATTAAGGTGGCCACTGATGGAGACGGTGGCCGGGAAAATATGATTATCTGCGGAAAACTCGGCGGTAAAATCAAAGAAGATTTTGTGATTTGCGAAAGAATTGATTGAATTATTGGAAATTTTATATTAATATAATAGATAACCAGTGTAAGAATGATATTAAAAATGGAAAGCAGGGTGGTGAGCATATGCCAGATATGAATAATACACAATATTTTAAAGTAAGCAATGAAACAGAGATCGCTGTTAAGGATATCCTGGAGGCTGTTTACATTGCACTGACTGAAAAAGGCTATAATCCAGTCAGTCAGATTGTCGGTTATATTATGTCCGGAGACCCGACCTACGTGACCAGCTATAAAAATGCCAGATATCTGATTATGAAGGTTGAGCGGGACGAATTGCTGGAAGAACTTCTTAAAAACTATATTGACGTGAATCTGAAGTGATGATGGAACGGATTATAGGACTGGATTATGGATCAAAAACGGTTGGGGTGGCGATTAGCGATGCTCTGGGATTAACCGCTCAGGCCGTTGAGACAATTAAACGTAAGGAAGAAAACAAGCTACGCCAGACGCTGGCACGGATTGAGACGATCATACGCAGTGAGGGTGTTGGCTTGATTGTTCTGGGCTATCCCAAGAACATGAATAATACGATTGGTGACAGAGCCGAAAAGACCAGTGCATTTGCTCAGATGCTGGAGCGTCGTACCGGTCTTAATGTTGTGCTCTGGGATGAACGAATGAGCACCGTGGCCGCAGAGCGTACACTGATAGAGGGCGAGGTGCGTCGGGAAAATCGGAAAACCTATGTAGATCAGCTGGCCGCAGTATTTATACTGCAGGGCTATCTGGATTATTTAAGAATGCATCCGGAGGATGCGCAGGAGAATTTATGTCAAAACAGGGAAAAATAGAATTTACATTGACTGATACACAGGAAAAAGTTGAATTTTATATTATTGAACAGACACGGATCAATAATTGCAATTATATATTAGTTGCCGATTCTATGGAAGATGAAGCCCAAGCTCTGATTTTAAAGGAGACATTTGAGGGGGCAACCGCGGAGGAATCGGTTTATGAAGTCGTTGAGGATGACAATGAGCTGGATGCAATTTCCAGAGTTTTTGCAGAAATGCTTGATGATATAGAAATTGAAAAATAATGGATTTATTTTATTGTTGTAATGAGTCACGATATTTGGACAATACAGACTGTCAGGGAAGAAGGGATCGCGTAAAAACGTCTGAAACGTTAAAAAAGTTGGACTTGCTATTGAACCTGACCATCATTTTACGGCAGAGGAAATCTATGATAAAGTCAAGGCCGGCTGGTCGGAAATCAGGCCGGCTGCCGTTTACCGGTATATTCACAGACTGTCAGTGGTCATGGACTAAGTTTTACAGACATTGTCAGGCATGAACACTGAAGAAACGGAAAAATAAAGTGTTGTCGGAGTATCGTTGTCGGCATTGCACAGCTTGAAAAATAACGGAGGTGCGATTTTGGAAACGAATAACTCAATAACAAATCAGTCAGAAAGTATAAATGAAGCAGCGGGTACACCGGCTGCTTCGCGCAGCAATTTAGGTGTCAGAAGGGGACGCAGGCCGACAGGCACCAAAACAGGAACGGGCCGCCCAAGAACTTCTGGGAAAAAGCCGGTTTCAAAAGAAAAGGCCGGGGAAAAAGAAACGGCACTCAAAGAACAGGTAAAAAAAGAATCAGTGAAAAAAGAACTGCAGGGAACGGAAAATGGCGTTCAGCCATCAAAGGAAGGACGCAGTCTGCGCAGCAGAAAGGTTAAAATTCAGCAGACCACACCGGCAGACCAGTCTCCTATGAGCGTGATTCCCAAAGCCTATGTGCGTCCGAAAACCCAGGCGGCTGTTAAAACACCAGGGCCAAAGGTAAAGATTATTCCCCTGGGAGGACTGGAACAGATCGGTATGAATATCACATGTATTGAATATGAGGATACCATTATTGTGATTGACTGTGGTCTGGCCTTCCCTTCGGATGATATGCTGGGCATTGATCTGGTCATTCCGGATGTCAGTTATCTGAAGGAGAATATTGAAAAGGTTAAAGGTTTTGTGATTACTCACGGTCATGAAGATCATATCGGTTCGTTGCCCTATATCCTTCGGGATATTAATGTCCCTGTTTATGCGACCAAGCTGACCATGGGGATCATTGAACATAAACTTAAAGAACATAACCTGATGAAATCCACAAAACGCAAGGTGATCAGACACGGACAGTCCATTAACCTTGGATGCTTCCGTATCGAATTTATTAAAACAAATCACAGCATTGCGGATGCCACAGCACTGGCTATTTACACACCGGCAGGTATTCTTGTGCATACAGGTGACTTTAAGATTGACTATACACCGGTTTTCGGGGACCGTATTGATCTGCAGCGGTTTGCTGAACTGGGCAAAAAAGGTGTTCTGGCGTTGATGTGTGACAGCACCAATGCGGAGCGTCCAGGCTTTACCCAGTCCGAGCGCACGGTGGGGCGTCAGTTTGACCATATTTTTAATGAACATCAAAATTGCAGAATTATTATTGCCACCTTTGCCTCAAATGTGGACCGTGTTCAGCAGATCATTAATACAGCTTATAAGTTTGGGCGTAAGGTGATCGTTGAAGGCCGGAGTATGGTCAATATTATCAGTATTGCTTCTGAATTGGGCTATATTAATATTCCGGAAAATACACTGATTGAAATTGATCAGATGAAAAATTATCCGGATGAACAGATTGTTCTGATCACCACAGGCAGTCAGGGTGAGACGATGGCTGCACTTTCAAGAATGGCGGCTTCGATTCACCGAAAAGTGACTATTAAACCAGGGGATACGGTTGTATTCAGTTCCAATCCTATTCCTGGCAATGAAAAGGCCGTTTCGAATATCATTAACGAACTTACAAGAAAGGGTGCGGAGGTTATTTTCCAGGATACCCATGTTTCCGGACATGCCTGCCAGGAAGAGATCAAACTGATCTATGCACTGACCCGCCCGAAATATGCCATTCCTGTTCATGGTGAGTATCGTCATTTAAAGGCGCATGCCAGCCTTGCACAGACGATGGGAGTGGAAAAGGAAAATGTATTGATTATTAAAAGCGGCGATGTGCTGGAAATCGGTGAGGATTCTGCAAAGGTTACAGGACATGTATCTTCGGGAGATATTTATGTGGATGGCCTCGGTGTGGGCGATGTCGGCAATATTGTTCTCAGAGATCGTCAGCTGCTGTCCCAGAACGGTTTGCTTATTGTTGTGCTGACACTGGAAAAATATACAAACCAGATTCTGGCTGGACCGGATATTGTATCCAGAGGCTTTGTTTATGTGCGTGAATCCGAGACACTTATGGATGATGCCCGTCATGTTGTCAGCGATGCTCTGGAAGCCTGTCTGGCTAAACGCTGCAGTGACTGGGGCAAGATTAAAAATGTTGTGAGAGAATCTCTTGGAGATTATGTATGGAAACAGACAAAACGTAATCCGATGATTCTGCCGATTATTATGGAAGTTGAATAGAATGACCGCTGTATGCGGGAATAAACGATACAGATTGAGAAAGAGGCGAAATGACCATGCCGGATGTCCAAAGTGAGACACAAGCATTAATTAAGGCAATTTTGCACAGCGATGAGTATACGGCGTATCAGAGGCTTGGAAACTTAATGGCACAGGATGACAGTGTCCGAAGTCGTGTCAATCAGTACCGTAGGGAGACATTTGATCTGTATAACCGGATAGATCTGGAAAATCCGGGACAAGCTTTAGAGCATATCCGGCATCAGTTTGCCGATGTTCTTGAAAAAACTGATGTAAGAGATTACCTGGCGGCTGAACAGGCGCTGATTACCCTGATGAAGGAAGTTTTCGACAGTATCGGTGGTGCTGTGGATTTTAACCTGGACTTCCTGAAGGAATAAAGGAGTTGAATCTATGAAAAAAGCAGTATTCGGATTTTTTGAACTTTGCGTGCACATACTGATATATGCGGTTGTTATATTTCTTGTTTACAGGGCGGCGGCCTTTGCCTATGATTTTTCATATCAGGTATTTGGTGACCCGGTGATGTCAAAGTATAACACCGAGACAACAGAGGTTGTTGTCAAAGAGGGATCTTCGGCAGCGGATGTGGGCAAAACGCTGAAGGATGCCGGTCTGATTAAGTATGAGACCGCTTTTAATATCCGTGTAAAGCTGGAGCAGGTGGGCGATAAAATTATGCCGGGAACATTTGAACTTAGTCCGTCCATGACAGTGGATGAAATTATTCATAAGCTAATCACGGAGGGCGATATTATACAGGGAGAGGATGAGATTCATCAGCGATGAATGTAGATGAACGGATGATTACGTATATCCGCTCGCTGGACAGAGGTGAAAATGCGCTTATACGCACTATAGAGCAGGAAGCGCTGGCAGAGCATGTGCCGATTATCCGCAAGGAGACAGCCAATGTTCTGAAGGTGCTGCTGCGGATGAAAAAGCCCGCAAGGATCCTTGAGGTAGGAGCTGCTGTGGGCTTTTCCTCTATTCTGATGAGCGAATATATCGAAGAAAATGCAACTATTACAACAATTGAAAAATTTGAACCCAGAATATTAAAGGCAAGGGAAAATATTCGCCGGGCCGGAAAGCCGCATGTGATTACCCTTTTGGAAGGTGATGCCCTGGAGATTATGAAAACCCTGAATCCGCCCTTTGATTTTATTTTTATGGATGCTGCAAAGGGGCAGTATATCCACTTCCTGCCAGAGGTGATGCGGCTTCTGGCCGTGGGCGGTGTGCTTGTTTCCGATAATGTCCTCCAGGATGGGGATATTGTGGAATCCAGATATGCCGTGACCCGGAGAAATCGGACCATTCATAGCCGTATGCGGGAATATTTGTGGGAACTTAAGCACAGTGATGCTCTGGAAACCGTTGTGCTTCCCGTTGGTGACGGGATGACAATCAGTACAAGAATTTGATGATCGGAGGACTATTTTGAAGAAACCTGAGTTATTAATTCCGGCCAGCTCGCTGGAAGTTTTAAAAACAGCCGTTAATTTCGGTGCGGATGCCGTTTATATCGGAGGTGAGGTATTCAGCCTTCGGGCAAAATCTAAAAATTTTTCCCTTGAGGATATGCGGGAAGGGATTGCCTATGCTCATACCCGTGGCGTAAGGGTTTTTGTGACTGCCAATATACTTGCCCATAACAGGGACTTAAAAGCATTTGAAGACTATCTTTATGAATTAAAGGAAATCGGACCGGATGCGCTGATTATTTCTGATCCCGGTATATTTACCATGGCCAGAAAAATATGCCCGGATATAGAAATTCACATCAGTACCCAGGCCAATAATACCAATTATGGGACTTTTAATTTCTGGCATCAGCTGGGCGCTAAAAGAGTTGTCACGGCCAGAGAACTGTCTCTTGAGGAGATCCGGCAGATTCGGGACAATATTCCCGATGATCTGGAAATCGAAACCTTTGTCCATGGAGCAATGTGTATTTCCTATTCCGGCCGGTGTCTGCTCAGCAGCTTCCTTACAGGACGGGATGCCAATCAGGGTGCCTGTACCCATCCGTGCCGCTGGAAATATGCCCTCATGGAGGAGACAAGACCAGGAGAATATTTTCCTGTATTTGAAAATGAGCGGGGAACCTATATATTCAATTCAAAGGATTTGTGCATGATTGAACATATTCCGGAGCTGATTGAGGCCGGTATTGACAGCTTTAAGATTGAAGGGCGGATGAAAACAGCGCTCTATGTGGCTGCGGTGACAAGAACCTACAGAAAGGCCATTGATGATTATATGGAAAGTCCGGAAAAATACAGCGCAAATATGGAATGGTATAAGGAGGAAATTTCCAAATGTACCTATCGCTTGTTTACCACTGGATTTTTCTTTGGAAAACCGGATCAAAATACCCAGATTTATGACAGTAATACTTATATTAAGGAATATACATACCTGGGTTTGATCGGTGAACAAAACGAAGCCGGTGACTATGGCCTTGAGCAGCGCAATAAGTTCTGCGTAGGAGATGTCATAGAGGTTATGAAGCCGGATGGCTCCAATGTAATGGCAACGGTTCTTGGCATGACCGATGATCAGGGAAACTCCATAGAAAGCTGTCCGCATCCCAAACAGAAGATTTTTATCCATGTGGATCAAAAACTGGAAACCGGAGATTTGCTGAGAAGATTTGAAGGTTAAAAAACAGATTATGAGAAAATGTTTTCGGTTACAGGAAAATATATTTTTCGATTAGGCGGCATAGCCCCGTTTACGGGCCATGCCGCCTTTTTTGGAGTGTCTGCAAATACCTTTGGTCATGCAGTAAGAGGTGAGGGGGCTCCTAAAGCGTCCATGCTGATTGCAGTAGTTATGCTGCTTACATCGGTGAAAAAAGCTTTTTAATATAGTCCACAGGCATTTGCGCACCGGTCCACAGGCGAAAGGCTTCAGCACCCTGATACAGCAGCATATAAAGGCCGTTAAAGGTTTTTAAGCCCCGGCTTTGAGCCAACGCCATAAGTTTTGTGGTTCTGGGATTGTAAATAATATCTGAAACTGTGAGTCCGGGATGCAGTATATTCGGGTCGCGGATTAAACAGCCTTCGGTGTTTGGAGCCATGCCCACATTGGTTGTATTGACCAAAAGCTGACTTTTTAATAATTTTTCCCCCATAGTGGTCTCATCGGCCAGATCGGTGACAGTGATCGGGCAGCCGGTTTCTTTGTAAAGCGTTTGGGCCAGATCCTGGGCTCGCTCAAAGTTCGGTCCCTTCCGGTTAAAGATGTGGATAGCGCCTGCACCGTCTAAGGCGGCCTGGACAATGATGGAGGTGGCTGCGCCGCCTGCGCCGAGAATGGTCAGACAGCTTCCGGGAATGGAAACACCTGCTTCTTTGGCGGCACGGATGTAACCAATACCGTCTGTCGTATGGCCGATGAGACGGCCGTTATGATTGACAACAGTATTGACCGAATGGCAGAGTCTGGCAGCCGGTGACAGTTCATCTGCCAGGTCCGCCATTTCATTTTTGTTTGGCATGGTCAGATTAAAGCCTCTTACCCCTAAAGTCTTTAGACCTTTGACGGCATCAGGCAGTCCATGGCTGTCCACATCAAAAGCCAGGTATACACAGTCCAGATTTAGATATTGAAAGGCAGCATTATGCATCATGGGTGAGATGCTGTGGGATACAGGGCTGCCTAAAAGTCCTGTTAATTGGGTATGTCCGGTGATTTCTTTCATTGGTAAGGGCCTCCTTGTTGCTGAGATTTTTATAAAAAATACTTTACTTTGATAATACATTATATTAAAGTAAAGTAAATGGGCTGTCAACTATCCGGACGGATACTGATGATTTTGGGCCCTGGGTCAATGAAAGGGTTTTATTTATGAAAGAAATTTGTATCGGTAAGTTAAAAATCGGCAGCGGGATTCCGAAAATCTGTGTTCCGATTACAGGAAGGACAAGGGAAGAAATCAAAGCTCAGGCTGCTGAAATTAAAAATACAAAAGCAGACTTTGTGGAATGGCGGGCTGATTTGTATGACAGGGTGTTTGAAATGGATGCCGTGAAAGGTGTTTTGGAAATGCTGAAAAAAATCCTGCCCAATAACAAACCTCTGCTGTTTACGTTTCGCACAAAAGGTGAAGGCGGGGATAAGGAGGCGGCTCCTGCAGCTTATAAGGCGCTGGCCGATTTTGCGGTAAATAGTGGTGTTATACAGCTTTTGGATGTGGAGATTGATTTTGACGGATCTTTAGAAGGTGGTGTGTCTGAGACTGTGGCATCAATCATACAAAGGGCGCATAACCGGAAGGTGACGGTGATTACCTCCTTTCATGATTTTCATGGGACGCCGCAGGTACAGGTATTGATGAAGAAGTTTTATAAGATGAAAATCGGCGGCGGAGATATTTTAAAAATTGCGGTGATGCCCCGGACACGACAGGATGTTTTAACATTACTTGAGGCAACCGTAACCGCCGACCAGGATGCGTTGCTTAGTGCCCCCATATTTACCATGTCCATGGGGCCGCTGGGCAGTATCACCAGGGCAGCCTGTGAGTATTTCGGCAGCTGTGCCACTTTTGCCAGTGTCGGACAAAGCAGTGCGCCAGGGCAGATGGATGTGGCCGATGTCAGCAGTATGCTGGAATTGTTTCATCAAAATTTATGTCAGCAGGGTATGGCGCAGACGGCAAAGACACATACGCAGGAAGGCGAACATAAACTGACTGAAGGTGGTATGCAGCCAGGAAAACATATACAGCTCATCGGTTTTATGGGGTGCGGAAAAAGCAGCGTGGCCAGGAAGCTGAAATACCAGCTGGGGTATGAGATTCTGGAAATGGACGAGGAAATTGTAAAAATGGAAGGCATGTCCATTAATGAGATTTTTTCCCGGAAGGGGGAGGCTTATTTCAGAAACCTGGAGACCGGACTTTTAAAGGAACTGGAAGGGAAAACCCCAATGATTGTATCCTGTGGCGGCGGTGTGCCACTTAGAGAGGACAATGTCCGGCAAATGAAAAAAAATGGCAGTATTGTGCTTTTAACAGCCAAACCTCAGACGATTTTAGAGCGGGTGCGGCACGACCACAGCCGTCCAATTTTAAAGGGACACAAAAATGTAGGAGACATCAAAGCGCTGATGGAAAAACGCAGGGAAAAATACGAGGCTGCAGCAGATTTTTCGGTATCCACGGATGGCAAAAGTCCAGGTAAAATCAGCCGGGAAATCATCAGTCGGCTGAAACAGAAGGAAAAACAGGAAAAATAACTTAAGAAAAACCAGGAAAAATAATGGAACATGAAAAGAGGAAAAGCTATGTCATTTTTAAAAAAATTTTATCCAGACCGGGTTGTGGATTCCACTTATGATATTCGTTTTGAACGCTTATATGCTCAGGGGGTGCGGGGCCTGATGTTTGATATAGATAATACACTGGTGCCTCACGGTGCTCCGGCAGATATGCGCGCCAGACGGCTTTTTAAACGGTTGAAAAGTATTGGCTTTAAATGCTGTCTCATTTCTAATAACAGAGAACCAAGGGTGGCCATGTTTAACAAAGATATTGGTGTGAAGTATATTTATAATGCCCATAAGCCTTCATCGGCTGCCTATCAGAAGGCCATGATGCTGATGGAAACCACACCGGAAAATACGGTTTTTATCGGTGATCAGCTGTTTACGGATATTTATGGAGCTAAAAAGGCCGGTATTCCCAATATTTTAGTTCGGCCCCTTCATCCAAAAGAGGAAATTCAGATTGTGATTAAACGTCGTCTTGAAGCGGTTGTCCTTAAAAGCTATTATAAACATCATAAACAGGGGTGATGATGATGGGTTTAAACTATATTGACATGCATTGCGATACATTGACAGCTGTGGCCGGGCGGGGGCAGGGAAGCCTTTATGAAAATGATTTTAAGCTGGATTTGCGCCGCCTGGGGGCAAATGGTCGGTCTATGGAGTTTTTTGCGTGTTTTATCAATGCAGCGCAGTATGACTTAAGCGCTGATCGGGGCTGGGATTATGCCTGCCGTATTTTGGATTTTTATGATCAAAATATAAGACAGTTTCGGACGCATGTACAGCCGATCCGTACCCGGTCGGATTTGGAAGACTGGCTTGGGGAAAGGAACGTCGGCATGCTGCTGACCATAGAAGAGGCCGGCATTATTAACGGACGGCTTCACAGAGTGGATGAGCTTTATGAGCGGGGCGTGCGTCTGATGACGCTGACATGGAATCATGAAAATTGTCTTGGTTTTCCAAATTCCAAAGATCCCAGGCTGATGGAGCTGGGATTGAAACCGTTGGGCTTTGAGGCTGTTGAACGCATGGCGCAGCTTGGAATTTTGGTGGATGTGTCTCATTTATCTGACGGGGGATTTTACGATGTGGCTTCTGCTGTTAAAGGCCCATTTGTGGCTTCCCATTCTAATGCCAGAGCACTGTGCGCCCATCCAAGAAATCTTACGGATGATATGCTTCGAGTTCTTGGCGCACATGGCGGCGTGGCCGGCCTTAATCTGTATCCGGTATTCTTAAAAGATACGTCTGTACAGATAGAAAAGGGAATGAAGGGTACCGGGAATCCTGGAGAAATACAAAATTTGTATTTGAAAGCCATGACGGATCATCTGATACATATGATAAATATAGGTGGTGAAGATGTGGCGGCGATTGGCACTGATTTTGACGGATTTGAACATTCACAGGCAGCCTGTCTGCCTATGAATGATGTGAGCACAATGTCTGTTCTTTGGGATGCTCTGAAAAAAGCCGGACTTTCTGCCAGGGTAATTGATAAAATATGGTGGGGAAATGCAATGCGGGTTTTGAAAGAAACTTTGAAATGATCCGACATTGACCGATCTATGGTATTTGACTGTCGCAATCCGACTTTTAAAGCAAGGGGAGCGGGAATGATTTTTCAGTAATACAGTAAAACGAAACAAAAAGGCTCCCCTAACGTCTCAGAGATGAGGGGTTAGGGGAGCTAAATAGGCGAAGTCTGTTTTTATTAAAGCCTATATTATACTCTGGAAAGGTATTCGCCGGTTCTTGTATCGATTTTGATTTTGTCATCGATTTCAACAAAAAGCGGAACATAAACAAGTGCGCCTGTTTCTACTGTACATGGTTTTGTAGCACCTGTGGAAGTGTCACCTTTGAATCCAGGCTCTGTGTCAGTTACAACAAGTTCAACAAATAATGGCGGTTCTACAGAGAATACGTCACCGTTGTGGGAAAGCATCTTCACCATATCGTTTTCTTTAACGAATTTTAAAGAATCACCGATTGCGTCAGAATTTAATGCGATCTGGTCGAATGTCTCCACATCCATGAAGTAATATAAATCGCCATCTGTGTATAAATACTGCATATCAGCTCTGTCGATATGGGCCTGAGGACATTTTTCTGTTGGTCTGAATGTTTTTTCGACGATACCGCCGTTTTTGATATTTTTTAATTTTGTACGAACAAAAGCAGCACCTTTACCGGGCTTTACATGCTGGAATTCAATAACCTGATAAACGTTTCCTTCAAATTCGATTGTTAAACCGTTTCTGAAATCTCCTGCGGATACCATATATGAAATCCTCCTTTTTCAACTTCTTATAGTATTTTTCAACTTCTTATAGTATAAATAATAAAGGGATTTTTTTCAACTACTTTTTAAAAAATCTTATATGATTTCCCGGGGATTCATTGATTGCATACCTAAAAATAAAAAGAAACAGAGAAAATCCTGTAGAAAATATTAAAAAAATGTAAATTGACTGAAAAATCTGTTTAGCAGATTGACTTTTATGGTTATAAGGAATAAGGTAAAGATGAAAGTGAGGGAATATACATGAAAAAAGTTTTATTGGGTGCTGGAAGATTTGCCAGAAAACACTGGGGCGTATGTATATTTATCGTTGTTTTACTGACTTTTCTTTATTTGCTTATAGGGGCAGTGGCGCCTTTTATTATTTACAAAAAGATCAGTGATCCCAACCTTGGGGGCTGGTCCGCCAAGGCTATGCTGGAGGCGGAGACGTCAGGTGATCGGGCCATGATTCTTGAAACGAATACAAGTGCCTGGGAAGAACGTATACGGATGATGAATATGGCAAAGGATCGGATTATTTTATCCAGCTTTGATATCCGTGACGGTGAAAGTACGAAAGATCTGATGTCCGTCCTGCTTCACAAAGCCGATGAAGGCGTGAAGGTACAGATTCTGGTGGACGGCATCAGCGCTTTTTTGAGGATGGAGGGCAGACCTCTGTTTTATGCCGTTTCGTCACATCCGAATATTGAATTGAGGGTCTATAATCCTTTAAAGATCTGGATGCCGTGGAAGACCCAGGGGCGTATGCATGATAAGTATGTGATTGTGGATGAAATGGCTTATATTTTAGGCGGACGCAATACCTTTGATTATTTTATCGGGGACTATGAAACAGACGGCAAAAGTTTTGACCGGGAAATGCTTATTTATAAAACAGGTGCCCAAAGTTCTCTGCATGAGGTGGAAGATTATTTTCACAGTGTCTGGAATCTGGATGTATGTCAGACCTTTCATGATGATGAAAGTCTGAGAGACAAACAGGATGTCAGAGAAATGCTGGCACTGCTGGAAAATCGTTATGAGAATCTTAAAACCAATTATGGATATTTATTTGAATCCTTTGATTATGCGGCTGTGACGAAGCCTACAAAGGGGGTTCATCTGATTTCAGGCCAGACCGGTATCTACGGCAAGGAACCTCTGGTTTTTGAAAAACTGTCAAGACTTATGCTTGAAGCCGATACGCAGGTGATCATTCATACCCCGTATGCGGTATGTAATGATTATATGTATGATACCCTGAAAAAAATCAGCAGTACGGTTCCGGAAGTCCGGATGCTTATTAATTCCGTGGGCAACGGAGATAATGTGGTGGCATCCAGTGATTACCTGAAAAATAAAAAGCATTTAATTAATACCGGTGTTGAGATGTATGAATATGAGGGCGGAACATCTTATCACGGAAAATCCATTGTGATTGATGATGATGTGGCCATTGTGGGTTCCTATAATCTGGACCTTAGAAGTACATATATGGATACAGAACTGATGCTGCTTGTTAAAAGCGAGGATATAGCCAATGAGCTGACCGGGTATATGGACGCCATGGAGTATGACAGCCGCAGAGTGATTTCCGCTACAGAATATGATACACCTGCCCATGTGACGCCTCAGGAGGCACCGGCACTTAAAAAGATTATTTTTAAAATTCTGGGTGTGGTGCTGACACCGTTTCGATGTTTAATATAAGATCGGCCTGCTGGTATCAGAGGGTGATCCGGGAAAACGGTTTTGAAATGTAATTAAAAATAAAAATCTGTCTGAAACCCATGGGTTATGTTGTGGGCGTCGGACAGATTTTTTTGTTGACATATTGGACAGAATACTATATTATATGAAATATAATATATGAGTTTAAATAATATAGGTAGCTGAATAATATTATAAATTATACCAGATATTAACGGATAATTCCGGGATATGTGGTGATGATAAGGAGTGATTTCATGGTTTTTAACACCGGAGCAGCGCTGCTGGATGCTATTGTTCTGGCCGTTGTGTCCAAGGAACAGGACGGAACCTATGGTTACAAAATCACACAGGATGTCCGGGACGTCATAGAGATTTCAGAGTCAACTCTTTATCCGGTGCTGCGGCGTCTGCAAAAGGATAATTGTCTGGAGACCTATGATGTTCAGTTTGGCGGGCGGAACCGGAGATATTATAAGTTGACGCAGCAGGGCTGGGCTCAGCTGGGACTGTATATCTCAGAATGGGAAATTTATTCGTCCAAAATTTCAATGATTTTACAGGGAGGGGAGCGCTAATGAACCGGAAGGAATTTTTGGAAAAACTGGAAGGCCTGTTGTCGGGCCTGCCTGAAAGTGAACGTGAAGAAGCGCTGATGTATTATAATGACTATTTTGATGATGCAGGACCGGAGAATGAGGTCGCTGTGATTGAAAAATTGGGCAGTCCGGGACAGGTGGCTGAAAGTATTTTATACGGAATGTCTGTGGATGGCAGGGACGGCGTTTTCACTGAGCAGGGATATGAATCTAAAGGATCTTCCAGAGACAGACATGTGCCTGGCGTATTATTTATGCCGCCGGTTACAAAGCAAAAAGATGGAAAACACAGACAGGCGGAAGGCCAGAGTAGTTATGGGGGCAGCGATGCCGGGGCAGGTGAGACCGGCAGGAAAAATGATGGACGCCGTCGGTTTAAAGATTTGAGTACAGGTGCCAGGATCGGATGGATTGCGTTGTTTTGTCTGGTTATCATTCCTCTTGGGATTCCTCTTATCGGTGCATTGGGCGCAGTCGTTCTCAGTGTGATGGCTACGATCGGTATATTTTTTGTTATCTGGGGAATTTTAGGCCTGTGCTTTGGCATTGCCGGTATGGCCGTGGTCGTTACCGGTGCTGTGATTGTGTTTGGCGTTCCAGGCAGCGGTATGTTTGCTATTGGTGCAGGTCTGATTTTACTTGCATTGGGAATTTTATTCGTTGCTTTTTGTGTATGGCTTTGCACAAGGGTACTTCCCTTGCTTATCCGGGCTGTAGTCAGCTTTTGTCGAGGACTTTTTGGGAAAGGAGGCCTTAAAGAATGAAAAAAATGCCGACGAAAATTATTTTTACAGTTTGCGGTGTTTTGGCTGGACTGGGAATTGTTTTTTGCATCGCAGGTGCGGCTCTGGGAGCCGGTACGGATGATGTACAACAGCTTAAAGTGGATGACAGACTTAAAAAATTCTGGTATACCGTGGAAGAAAAAATGGATGTTTTTGACAGCAGTCAGCAAGAAGCTGAATCATCGGAAGGTGATTTGTATATTTTTGAGCGTGAAGATGTTTCCTCTCTGGATGTGGAGCTGGATATGGGGCAGCTTCAGATTGTTGAGGAAGACACGGATGAGATTCGTGTGGAAATAGAAAATACAGGCAACCATTTAAATTGCCGGATGGAGGGGCGCACACTTAGAATTGAGATGGATGGGGAAGGTCTGTTCTTTCAGGAAGCAGAGCCGAATATCTATATTTATGTTCCATTGGATATGAATTTTGATAAAGTACAGTTGGAAATTGGGATGGGCACTATGGATATTGCCGGTGTACAGGCCGATCAGATCTGCGCTCAGGTGGATATGGGCCAGTTATATATGACAGAAACTTTGGCTGCAAATTACAGCGAGTTTGAGGTGGATCAGGGAGAAATCGGTGTTATAGGCCATCAGACAAAGCAGCTGCAGCTGTCTTGTGATGCAGGGTCAGTCAACTTTGACGGCACAGTCAGCGGTAACGTAACACTGGAATGTGATTTGGGACAGATCCTGGCCACCTTTAATCAGCCGGAAATGGATTTTAATTACGTTGTAGAATGTGATCTTGGACATATTCAAATTGGCGATTACGAATTTTCCGGTCTGCCGGGCACTAAAAAAATTGAAAATACGACGGCACAGTATCGGTTTGAAGCATCCTGTGACGGCGGAAACGTAGAAGTTTATTTTGAGGAATAAGGCCGCCTGATTGATAATAAGGCAGTGGGCGGAACAAATTCATAATAACCCGTGAGGGCGGAGTATACAGGGTTTTTATTCTCCTGTATGCTCCGCCCGTTCTTTTTAATGGGGCTTATGCATATACTGTTAGCAGGCAGGTGAGATGATTGAATCATGTGAAAATGTCTGACGCAAGAAAACAGCAGCTGAATCAGATTTTTGCAAGAGAACTGCGTTCGATTTTTGAAGCTGTATCGGATTGTTTTGATGAAATACAGGAAATTCGTTTAAGAGTCAATGCACCGTTGATGATTATTTACAGACATAAAGAGATATTTTTAACAGCGGACGGAAAAATGACTCAGGATGTGTCCAGGGCGCTTTTAATCAGCCATGCCCATATCAGGGAAACAATGGAATATATCAGCAGTTATTCGCTGTATGCCTATGAAGACGAAATCAGACAGGGATTTATCACTATTCAGGGCGGTCATCGCGTGGGAATTGCCGGAAAAATTGTTCTGGAAGACGGAAAGATTAAAAATATAAAATACATATCTTTTATTAATGTCAGGCTGGCACATCAGATTAAAGGCTGTGCTGACCCGGTCATGCCTTATATTAAAAAGAACCATCAGGTTTTTCATACACTCATTATATCGCCGCCAAGATGTGGAAAGACAACACTACTTCGGGATATTGTGCGTCAGATTTCTACAGGTCCTGAGGGGGTAAATGTCGGCGTGGTGGATGAGCGTTCTGAAATTGCAGCCTGTCATATGGGGATTCCCCAGAATGATCTGGGCATACGAACCGATGTACTGGACTGCTGCCCAAAGGCTCAGGGCATGATGATGCTTATCCGTTCCATGTCACCTCAGGTGATTGCGGTGGATGAGGTGGGCAGTCGAGAGGATTTAGAGGCGATCTGGTATGTGATGAACTGCGGCTGCCGTCTGATTGCTACGGTTCATGGAAGTTCAGTGGATGATTTGAAAACCCGTCCAATTCTTCGCAGGCTTGTGGAGGAAAAACTTTTTGAACGCTATATAATTTTAGGCGACCTTGATCATGTGGGCCGGATTGGAGCGGTGTTTGATGCATTCGGAAGTAATCTTCTTCGTCGTTAGATGCGCTGGCGTTTTTTGCATTGTTGGCGGATGTACGGGGATGAGTCTTTTGGTCTGTGCCTCCCTGGAAATGCGGGTGCGGTATCTGGAAGAACTGTGGAATCATCTGCAGCGCCTGTCCGGAGAAATCCGTTGTATATCCACACCCCTGCCGGAGGCTTTTCGTGTGTTGGAGGCATCGGCCGGTCCCAGATTTTCGGCTTTTTTTGCGGATGTAGGGCAGCGGCTCAGGCAAGGAGAGTATCTTGGCGACATATGGGGGATATGTGTGGACAGGCATTTTAGTGATTCAGCGTTAAAAGCTGAGGATATCCGGCTGATTGAAGCGCTGGGCAGCCGCCTTGGCGGCCATGACAGAAAAATGCAGCTGGATGCCCTGTCTCTGGTGATGGAAACACTCAAAAGAAAGATCGATGGTCTTACACAAAAAAATGACAGTCAGAAAAAGGTGTATGGGGGACTGTGGATTTTTGGCGGACTTTTTCTTGTCATTTTGTTGATCTGACTCCAGTTGGTAAGCGGGGTGATGTGATGAGCATAAGTTTAATATTTAAAATAGCGGCGGTAGGAATACTGGTGACAATTTTAAGTCAGGTTCTTAAACACTCCGGCAGGGATGAGCATGCGTTTATGATCAGCCTTGCCGGGCTTATTCTTGTTCTTTTATGGATTGTGCCTTATATTTATCAATTATTTGAGACGATCAGAAACCTTTTTGCGCTGTAGTGGGGGCGATGCAATGACCTTATTTAAAGTAGCCGTTCTTGGAATTGTAGCGGTGATTTTTGCCCTGATGTTCAAACAGGTGAAGGCGGAGTATGCAGGCTTTATAAGTCTTGGCACCGGTATGATCATTTTTCTCTTTATTCTGGGGAAAATGGACGTGGTTATAGAGACCATTGAATCAATCAGCGGCTATATCGCCATGAACGGACAGTATATTGCCATTTTAATCAAGGTGATTGGTGTGGCTTATTTATGTGAATTTTCTTCTTCAATGTGTAAGGATGCAGGGTTTTCCGCCATTGCCTCCCAGATCGAAATGGCCGGTAAGCTGACGATTATCGTGATGAGTATGCCTATTCTGATGTCACTGCTGGATACAATCAGTGGCTTTTTAGGATGAGGCGGGTAAAGTGGGGGCAAAGCGGCGTCCGCCGGCATGGGCGATGGCCGGTATTTTTCCTGTGGATCTTACTGACGGCCGGCTGCATTGCAAAACCGGTACAGGCCGGCACCCTGGCGCAAAGCGTGGAATTCGAATATGAGTCTGAATATGAGATGGAATATGAGCCCGGATACGAGCCGGATTATTCGGATATTCAGGCGGTGATTGACAGTCTTGCGCCGGAATATTCCATTTCTTTCGGAGAAATTGTGGGACAGCTTTTGTCCGGTCATCTGACAGCTTCTGTGGAAAGTTTGTCTCAATATGTATATGAACATATTTTTCTGGAAATCGCTGCCAATAAATCTGCACTGCTTCAGATGATCTCTATTGCGGTCATCGGTGCAGTCTTTACCAGCTTTTCTGTTGCTTTTGCGAAAAATTATGTGGCCCAGACTGGATTTTATATAACCTATATGATTTTATTTTCTATGCTGTCCGCTTCATTTTTCGGAGCCAGTGCTATTGCGGTTCAGATGCTGGAATTTCTGGTGAGTTTTATGTCAGCTCTGATGCCTGCTTTTTGCGCTGCCGTGGCATTTGCAGCAGGCTCGGCATCAGCCTCCGGCTTTTATTCGGTGTTTGTTTTAGCTATCGCCATGGTGGACTGGCTTATTTGCAAAGGGCTGATTCATTTAATACAGATTTACCTGATTTTGTCTTTGATTAATAATTTATCTGCTGAAAATTATCTCTCAAGACTGGCAGGACTGCTTCGGACGGTGATTTCATGGTCTTTAAAGACAGTGCTTGGCCTGACATTGGGGCTGAATCTGATTCAGAGCCTGGTGCTTCCGGCTTTTGATTCTTTTAAGGGGTCATTACTTATGCGGCTGTCCTCGGCCATACCTGGAATTGGCAATGCCATGAATGCTGCCGCGCGGGCCGCCATTGGTTCTGGTGTACTTTTAAAAAATGCCATTGGTGTAGGCGGTGTGATCGTACTGCTTATTTTATGTGCCCTGCCTCTTTTAAAGCTGGTTGTCATTGCCCTTATGTACAAAGTTGCTGAAGCCGTTGTACAGCCTGTATCTGATGAACGGGTTGCCGAATGTATACGGGTAACAGCGGACAGTATTGTACTTTTGCTTATGGCCGCCGGAACAGCGGTTTTGCTTTTTATTTTGTCTCTGGCTGTGATCACATCATCGTCAAATTTGAAACTGGGGGGATAAAGCCTAAAAAATAGGGATGGAGGTGTAGATTTGCTGGAGGCGGTTACAAAGTGGGTCATGAACATGGTTGTTTTTTTCCTGGTGGTGACACTGATTGAGCATGTGCTTCCGGTGGAAAATTACAGGAAATATCTTAAGGTTGCTGCAGGAATGGTTTTGATTTTAATTGTAATGTCGCCTGTATTAAAGTTTTTTAATATGACACCGTCTGTGGATTTTTATTTTCAGTGGGAAAGCCTTAAAAATTCTGCGGCGGAATTTGATACCGATGACGTGAACCGGCAGCTTCATTCCCGGATTATTTTGTCTTACCAGGAAAACTTAAAAGCACAGATTGGCGAGCTTTTAGCCGGTCAGGGTTATACGGCACGCTCGGTGCGTCTGGAGGTGGAGGAAGATATGAACAGTGAAAATTTCGGAAAAATATATGCGATTGAAGTGACTGTCAGGGACAGTGACCCAAATACTGTCCAGACTACAGGAGAAAATACAGATTATTTTTTAAACGGCAAGGACAAAAACAACCGGATTGCAGTGGCGGTGATTGAAAAAATTCCTGAAATTATTGTGGATACCCAAAACTCACGAACAGAAGACGGGAGCCGGCAAGCGTCATCAAATTTCCAGGAAAAAAATGGGCTCAGACCGGAATCTATCGAAAAAATCACAGATCTGCTGTTTGAGTATTATGGGGTTTTGCCTGAAAATATTACGGTGGTGGGGGAATCATGAAGAAAAAACTGTCTCAGCTGGTGATAAAAATTCGGGAGGATAAAAAAAATATGTTTCTTGTCATTGTTTTGACCGGAATTTTGCTGCTGGTCATTGCGTGGCCGGTGGATACCGATGGGAAGAATAAAAATCAGACGATGCAGACAGTGCCCAATGCCACAGGCAGTCCGACGGGAGGCGAGGGGCAAAATCCAGAGTTTAATGGACAGCAAGTCTTAGATGGGACATCTGGCGGGCTGTCCCTTCAGGAATATATTGCAAGACAGGAAGAACGGCTAAAGACAGTGCTTTCATCTGTTGAAGGGGCCGGGCAGGTTCAGGTGATGATTACCGCAAAGGCTTCACGGGAGCAGGTTGTAGAAAAAGATGTGATTAAAAGTAGCACCAATGTGACGGAGACAGACAGTGCAGGGGGAAAAAGAGTGTCCAGTGAGAACAGTTATTCTGAATCAACTTTATATGAAAACGGCCGTACGTCTTCAGATGGTTTGAGCAGCGGCCAGACAAACAGTCCCTATGTGATTAAAGAACTGGAACCGGAAATTGAGGGCGTGGTCGTTGTGACTCAGGGTGGGGATGATCTTTTGGTGGTTAATGAAATTACTGAGTCCGTAAGCGTTCTATTTAATCTTCCCGTGCATAAAATTAAAGTAGTAAAAATGGAATCTTAACAGGAGGGAATGTGTTGAAACGTATTGTCAGGAAAAACCAGGTGATTATTACATCCCTTGTCATTATGATCCTTGTAGCCGGGTATCTTAATTTTACGGCGGAGCGTGTGACAACCGAGACAAGCACAGGAACACAGACAACCACACAGCAGGTGGATGATCTGGGAAATATCAGCGAGGGTACGGCAGACGGGGATATGACAGGGGAAGATTCTCTTGTTGATGTAGATGTTGTGTCTGAGGAAGGACTTGAGGATGTGATGGGTGCGTCGGCAGCATCGGCATCCGATGACGGGCTGACAGAAAATGGGGATGCCGGCGACGAACTGGCAGAAAATGACGGTACTGGCGTGGAGGATGTGGATCATATTGGAGAAGCTGTTTTGACAAGCACAAATTCTGCTGCTGCCATGAATTTCTGTTCATCGGCCCGATTGTCCAGAGAGCAGGCCCGCTCTAAAAATAAGGAGACGCTTCTTGAAGTGATCAACAATGATAAAGTTGCCGAAGATATTCGCCAAAATGCCAGCAATGAACTGATGGAGCTGACCTCCATTGCAGAAAAGGAGCTGGCTGCAGAGACGATGCTGGAAGCCAAAGGCTTCGCCAATTCTGTTGTCAGCATCACAGATGAATGTGTGGATGTGGTCATTTGTATGGAAAGTATTGATGACAGTCAGAAAGCACAGATTGAGGATATTGTTGTGAGAAAGACCGAGAGCAGTGCGGATCAGATTGTGATTACAACACTAAAAAGTGAATAATATCTTTTCAAAAGGATATAAATTTGATATAATACTATTTAACTGTAAGAGATGATTATATGGAGCCGGGAACAGTCCGCTTCATCAGACATACGCAAACGGAGGTACAGACATGGCAAGAGATCAGGAAGAAAGAAGCAGTTATGAAGTTCATGGCGAAGGTGTCGTAGGCGAAGTGCAGATTGCCGATGAGGTTGTCACAATCATCGCCGGACTTGCGGCGACAGAGGTTAAAGGCGTGGCTTCTATGGCCGGAAATATTACCAATGAACTGGTCGCCAAGCTTGGAATGAAAAATCTTTCCAAGGGTGTAAAGATCAGTGTGGGGGCGGATCATGTGTCCGTTGACCTGGGACTGAATATAGAATATGGCTACAGCATTCCGGAAGTGTCAAAAGCAGTTCAGGAACGGGTGAAAAATGCCATTGAGACAATGACAGGACTGACTGTGTCCGAAGTAAATATACGAATTGCTGATGTGAACCTGGAAAACGATAAATAGTTGCAGACTTAAAACGACTGACTGTCTTCATCTGGGGAGGCAGACAGTCGTTTTTTACTATGTTTCACAGGTTCACATCAGCAATTCGTATATTTACTTCGGACACAGTCAGTCCTCTATGGCCGGAAATATTACCAATGAACTGGTCGCCAAGCTTGGAATGAAAAATCTTTCCAAGGGTGTAAAGATCAGTGTGGGGGCGGATCATGTGTCCGTTGACCTGGGACTGAATATAGAATATGGCTACAGCATTCCGGAAGTGTCAAAAGCAGTTCAGGAACGGGTGAAAAATGCCATTGAGACAATGACAGGACTGACTGTGTCCGAAGTAAATATACGAATTGCTGATGTGAACCTGGAAAACGATAAATAGTTGCAGACTTAAAACGACTGACTGTCTTCATCTGGGGAGGCAGACAGTCGTTTTTTACTATGTTTCACAGGTTACGACAAATAAAGAAAGGAATCCGCAATGAGCAGAAGAGAATTAAGAGAACATATATTTAGATTACTATTTCGCGCCCAGTTCCATACAGCGCAGGAGATGGAGGAACAGATTGATTTTTATGTTGAGGCTTTGCACGAGCCTGATCAGGCCGATGTGGATTATATCCGTCGGAAAACTGAACGGATCATGGAAAAACTTGAAAAACTGGATGAGGGCATTAATGCAGTGGCTACAGGCTGGAAGGTGGATCGTATGGGGACGGTTGATCTGACGATTATACGTCTGGCTTTTTTTGAGATGGCTTATGATGAGGATGTGCCGACCGGTGTTGCGATCAATGAGGCCGTGGAACTGGCCAAACGTTACGGCAGTGACGAGTCCCCGTCTTTTGTCAACGGTGTGCTTGCAAAGCTGGCCTGAGAACAGGATGGGTCTATGAAAGAAATATATTCGGTATCTGCGGTTAATCAGTATATCCGACAGCTTATGGCCAGTGATTATGCATTAAAAAATGTTTATATCCGGGGCGAGGTGTCCAACTGTAAGTATCATACATCCGGGCATATTTATTTTACACTGAAGGATCGGATGAGTGCGCTGGCCTGCGTGATGTTTGCCGGCAATCGCAGCGGTCTGGATTTTAAAATGACGGAAGGGATGCTTGTGACGGTATATGGAAGTATTGATGTCTATGAACGGGACGGTAAATACCAGCTGTATGCACGACAGATACAGGCGGACGGTCAGGGGCTTTTATATCAGAAATATGAGGCTCTTAAAAACAGGCTTCAGTCTGAAGGGTATTTTGACAATACTCATAAAAAATCCATTCCTAAATTTCCAAAAAAGGTGGGGATTGTAACGGCTTCTACCGGTGCGGCCATTCAGGATATTTGTAATATTTCGTCACGGAGAAATCCCTATGTGCAGCTGGTTTTATATCCGGCGACTGTCCAGGGAGATCGGGCGGCACAAAGTATTGTCCGGGGTATACACACACTGGATGCGTATGGTGTTGATACCATTATTGTAGGCAGAGGCGGCGGTTCTATCGAAGATTTATGGGCATTTAACGAAGAAGCCGTGGCAAAGGCGATTTATACATGCAAAACCCCGGTGATTTCGGCAGTGGGGCATGAAACCGATACAACCATTGCAGACTGGGTGGCGGATATGCGGGCACCTACGCCTTCTGCCGCTGCAGAACTGGCCATTCCTTTACTGTCTGTGATCATGGAACAGCTTTCCGTATATGAAAACCGAATGGATGATTTGATGGCATCTAAAATTTATAATTTCCGTCGTGAGATACAGCATCTTCGTCTCAGGCTTGAAGGGGTAAGTCCTCAAAGTCAGCTCAGGGAAAAGCGGATGCACCTGCTTCATCTTGAGGAGCAGCTGGCTGTCCGAATGGAAGCGCTGCTCGGGCAAAAGCGTACAAGAATGCAGTTATATGCCCAACGTCTTAGCGGTCTGTCTCCGCTGGCACGTCTGGACAGAGGTTATGCGCTGGTGACAGGTGAAGACGGGAAGGTGATCCGTCAGGCCTCAGGTATTTGCCCCGGAGACAGGTTTACAGTGTCATTTGCGGACGGGGACGTTACCGTGACTGCACAAAAGATTACCCCAAAACGTTCAGGCCGACGATCGGCCCAAACACCATAGACAAAAGGAGCATTTAATATTTATGGCAAAAACCAAAACTCTGGAAAGTGTATTTGATGAGCTGGAATCTACCATTGCCCGTATGGAGGATTCTCAGGTCACATTGGAGGAATCATTGAAATTATATCAGCAGGGTGTCAAGCTGCTGAAATATTGTAATGATTCCCTTGATAAAGTTGAAAAAAAGATGATAGAGCTTAAGGCAGAGGATGATGTCAATGAACTTTGAACAACAGTTACAGGCAAAAACCGGACAGATTGAAGCTTTGCTGGAAGACTGGCTTCCGGCAGAGACCGGCTGTCAGAAGACCGTATTTACGGCTATGAATTATGCGATTAATGCAGGGGGTAAAAGACTGCGGCCCATGCTTATGGCTGAAACATGGCGGCTTTTTGGCGGCACCAATGAATCGGTGCTTTCTCCGTTTATGGCAGCCATAGAAATGATCCATACCTACTCTCTGATTCACGATGATCTTCCGGCTTTGGATAATGATGAATACAGGAGAGGACGTCAAACAACCCATGTGGTATTTGGAGAGGCGATGGCTGTTTTGGCCGGAGACGGACTTCTTAATTATGCCTTTGAGACCGCATCTGCGGCATTTGATGCAGCCGATGCCCATGAATTGCCGGCTGTGGCGCGGGCCATGCAGGTGCTGGCGAAAAAACCTGGGATTTACGGCATGATCGGCGGTCAGGTTGTGGACGTGGAACGCACGGGGCAGCCGCTGGACGGAGCTACGCTGGATTTTATATACAGAAATAAAACAAGTGCGCTGATCGAATGTGCTATGATGATTGGTGCCATACTGGCCGGGGCATCAGCCCAGGACGTGGCGGCTGTTGAAGCCGCGGCTACAGCCATTGGTGTTGCTTTTCAGATTCAGGATGACATTCTGGATATTACAGGAAGTATGGAAGAGCTGGGAAAGCCTATCGGCAGCGATGAAAAGAACGATAAAACAACCTATGTATCTTTGAATGGAATGGATGCTGCCGTCAAAGCGGTGGAGCGACTGTCCTTAAAAGCAGTAGACTTACTTCATAGCCTTGGTGTCGAAAACCATAATCCATTTTTGAAAGAACTGATTTTATGGCTGATTCATAGAAAAAAATAAAGACAGGTGTACAGATATGGCTAATTTATTAGATACAATTAAACAGCCCAATGATATAAAAAATATTTCTCCGGCAGACTATGCTGCTTTGGCAGGAGAAATCAGGGAGTTTCTTTTGAATTCCATCAGCCGCACCGGGGGACATCTGGCCTCAAATCTTGGGGTTGTGGAGCTGACCATGGCGCTTCATCTGTGTCTGAATCTTCCGAAGGATAAGATTATCTGGGATGTCGGTCACCAGTCTTACGTGCATAAAATTCTTACCGGACGCAAGGATGCGTTCGGCGGACTTCGTACCCATGGGGGGATCAGCGGGTTCCCAAAACAGAGGGAGAGCCAGTGCGATGCTTTTGATACCGGACATAGTTCCACCTCCATTTCTGCGGCTTTGGGCTATGCCCGTGGCCGGGATCTTCTGGGCGAAGACTATACGGTTGTTGCGGTGATCGGCGACGGCTCTCTGACCGGCGGCATGGCCTACGAGGCGCTGAATAATGCCGCTCGTCTTGATACAAACCTTATTATTATTTTAAATGATAATAAAATGTCCATATCAGAGAATGTCGGCGGCGTTTCCCGTTATCTTAATGATATCCGTGTGAATGAATCCTATGTGGAATTTAAGGAAGGTGTGGAGGTGGCGCTGCGGCGGATTCCAAAGATCGGAACAAAGGTTGTACGCAGCGTTAAACGTTCTAAAGATTCCATTAAACAGCTTTTGATTCCCGGAGGGTTTTTTGAGGATCTGGGCATTGATTATATGGGACCCGTGGATGGCCATGATATTGAACAGCTGGTACGTGTGATTCAGGCAGCCAGACATAAAAAACAGGCGGTCCTTATCCATGTAATTACAAAAAAAGGCAAAGGCTATCAGCCGGCAGAGGAGGATCCGTCTGCATTCCATGGTGTGGATAAGTTTGATGTGACAACCGGTGCACCGGTAAGCATAAACAGTGAAATAACCTATACAAAGGCCTTTTCCATGATGATTAATCATATGGCAAAGAAAAACAACAAAATTGTGGCAGTATGCGCAGCCATGCCTTACGGAACCGGACTGCGAAAGTTTAGTAAGCTATATCCGGAGCGGTTTTTCGATGTGGGTATTGCTGAAGAACATGCGGTAACATTTGCAGCCGGACTGGCGGCCGCAGGGATGAAGCCTTATGTGGCCATTTATTCATCTTTTCTTCAGCGTGCCTATGATCAGATCATTCATGATGTGTGTCTGCCTCAGCATCCGGTCGTGTTTTGCATTGACCGGGCCGGCATTGTCGGTGCAGACGGGGAGACGCATCAGGGAATTCTGGATTTATCTTTTCTTGCATCCATTCCGGGGATGAGTGTTTTTGCGCCAAAAAACAAACTGGAACTTTACGATATATTGAAGTTTTCGGCGACCTTTGATAAGCCTTTGGCCATCCGTTATCCCCGGGGACGGGCGTATGAAGGGCTGGAGGAACACAGGGCCCCTGTGGTTTATGGTAAAAGTGAAATGATTCATGAAGGCAGGGAGATTGCCGTTGCGGCTGTAGGAAGTATGGTTGAAACGGCACAGGCGGCCAGATTGATTTTGAAAAAAGACTATGGACTGGATATTACCCTGGTGAATGTACGTTTTGTCAGCCCTATGGATGAGACATGTATTCGTACGCTGGCAGGCGGTCATCGTTTGATTGTGACTATGGAAGAAAATATTTTGCGGGGCGGCTTTGGTGAGGCTCTGAGTGCTTTTCTGGAACGGGAGCAGCTGCAGACGCCGGTTTTGAATATGGGTATTCCGGATGTTTATGTGGAACACGGTAATGTGGCTGTTTTAAAGGAACATTTGGGACTGGATGCACCGTCTGTTGCAGATAAAATTTGGAAGCGGTATAAACAGCTGACAAAGCCGCACACAGCGGTGAATGATCAATAATTACGGAGAATACAAAATGAAAGAACGATTGGATGTACTGCTCGTTAAGAGAAATCTGGCCGAGTCCAGAGAAAAGGCAAAGGCCATGATTATGGCCGGCAATGTTTTCGTCAACGGCAACCGGGAGGATAAGGCCGGAACGACTTTTGACGAGACAAAGGCCCGGATTGAGATCAAGGGTCATACTTTAAAATATGTGAGTCGGGGCGGATTGAAACTGGAGAAGGCAATGGCCGTATTTAATATACATCTGGATGGCTGTGTATGCATGGATATTGGTGCCTCTACCGGCGGATTTACGGACTGCATGCTGCAAAACGGTGCCAGTCGGGTGTTTGCTGTGGATGTGGGCTATGGACAGCTGGCCTGGAAGCTGCGTCAGGATGAACGGGTTGTCTGTATGGAAAAGACAAACATACGTTATGTGACACCTGAGGATATCGGAGAGCCTTTGGATTTTGCTTCTGTGGACGTTTCTTTTATTTCGCTTACAAAGGTTTTGCCGGCAGCGATTCAACTGCTCAAACCAGGGGCCAAGATGGCCTGTCTGATTAAGCCCCAGTTTGAGGCTGGACGTGAAAAAGTGGGTAAAAAAGGTGTTGTCAGGGATCCTGCCGTTCATCGGGAAGTCATAGAAATGGTCAGTGCCCATGTACAAAAAATCGGTTTTGAGATTTTGGGCCTGGATTTTTCTCCGGTGAAAGGCCCTGAGGGTAATATTGAATACCTGCTATATATTGAAAAACAGGAAGCAGCGCCATATGCGGAGGAAAATTCAGAGGTATTCGGCCTTGGGGATGAAATGCTTGGGTGTATTGCCCGGGTGGTTGAGGCTGCTCACGAAGCGCTGGACTAGGGAATTAAAAATGATGAACAGATTTTATATTATCACAAATCCGGATAAGGATCCGGATGGATGGCATACAAGAGAAATTCGTACCTATCTGGAGCGCAGAAACATGTACTGTGCCGTCTGGCCGGAGCCTTTGCCTGAAAATACCCAGTGTCTCCTTGTTCTCGGAGGGGACGGTACCCTGATTCATGCGGCAAGAGACTACGTGGATAAAGATATTCCTCTTTTGGGAATTAATCTTGGAACGCTGGGTTTTTTGACTTCAGTGGAAAAGGATGAAATTTACGCTGGGCTGGATTGTTTAATTGCCGGCCAGTATACGGTGGAACGGCGGATGCTGCTATCAGGTCGGGTACTTCACCATGGAACGTATATTCAGTCTGATCTGGCGCTTAATGATATTATCGTGACCCGCTCTGGTTTTTCCAGACTGGTGGAGACAAAACTGGCGGTGAATGACCAGATTGTGGATGTTTATGCCGGAGACGGTGTCATTATATCCACGCCTACCGGTTCTACGGGGTATAATTTATCGGCCGGTGGACCGGTTGTATTTCCGGAGACAGAGTTGATGGTGATTACGCCTATTTGTCCACATTCTCTGTCTGCCAGAAGTATTGTCGTGTCCGCTTCTGACCGGATTCGGGTTGAAATCGGGCGTCGCAGGAAAAGCCAGCAGGAAGAAGCACTTGTTACTTATGACGGGCAGACCGTTGTGGAGCTGGAATCCGGGGACAGTATTGACATATGCCGGTCTCAGGCATATGTCCGGCTGATTAAAATTGGGCAGAAAAGCTTTTATGAGATTTTACGAAATAAAATCGGAAAAAACGGGCAGTAGCGGAATGAAGTCCGGCACAGTGTCCAGATATTTCCTGGTTTTGGCCAGGGAGTGTCCGGATACTGTGCTTTTTTGTATAGTGATCATGGAATAGAACAAATGTGCGAGAAAATTTCCTAAAGCTATTGTAATTTGGAAAATAAAATGATATGATGAATATAAGCAATGTATAAATGTATAATTATTCACCGGGAGGAATGTATGAAGACAAAACGACATGCCAAAATTATAGAATTAATTAACCGATATGAGATAGAAACTCAGGAAGAGCTGGCCAGAAGGCTGATTGATGCAGGTTTTAATGTAACGCAGGCGACGATTTCCCGTGATATAAGGGAGCTGAAGCTGTCAAAGGTGGCCGGACATAACGGCAAGCAGAAGTACGTGGCTGTGAGTATGGGGACAGAAACAGATATGACGGATAAATATATTCGTGTACTTCAGGATGGCTTTGTGGCTCAGCGTATGGCCACAGACCTGATTGTCATTCAGACCGGTGTAGGGATGGCCATGGCTGTGGCCAAGGCACTGGATGATATGGATATTCCGGGAATTGTAGGCAGTATTGCAGGGGATGATACTATTTTTTGCGCTATCCGCAGTGAAGAAGAAACCTATGAGGTTATGGAAATTATTGATAAGTTAGTGGGACGCTGAAGGAGACTATTTTTATGCTGACAGGAATCCGTGTGAAAAATCTGGCTTTGATCGATGAGGTGGAAGTGGATTTTACAAAACATTTGAATATACTTACCGGAGAAACCGGAGCAGGTAAATCGATTCTCATTGGTTCGGTTAATGCGGCTCTTGGGAAAAAACTGTCAAAAGATATGATAAGAAAAGGCCAACGGGAAGCCCTTGTGGAACTGTATTTTACCGTCAGGGATGTCCGGATCAAGGAAGCCCTGGAGGCTCAGGCCATCCCATGGGAGGACGGGGAGCTGATCATTTCCCGAAAAATCACGCCGTCCAGAAGTATCAGCCGGATGAACGGAGAAGTTGTTTCAGCCGCATGCTTAAAGGAAATCGGGGAAATGCTGGTAGATATTCATGGACAGCATGAACATCAGTCTTTGCTTCATCGCCATCACCATTTGGAAATTTTGGATCATTTTGCCAAAGATGCCCTTGGCGATATAAAGCAGCAGTTGAAACTCGCATATGAGTCTTATATGGCGATAAAAAAGGAATTGGCTGATGCCAGCTCCAGCTGTGATACGGAGCGCCGACGGCGGGATCAGGCCTTTATGACCTTTGAAGTTGAGGAAATCGAGCAGGCCCATCTGATTCAGGGGGAGGATGAGGAACTGGCTGCCCTTTATCGAAAAATGTCCAACAGCCGTCAGATAATGGAAGGTGCAGCTGCCGCTTACGGGCTGACAGGCTATGAAGGCGGGGGTGCCGGGGAAGCCATTGGGCGGGCACTGAGAGCCTTGGGGGCGGCTCAGGAGTACGATCAGACGGTTGCTCAGTTCGCCCTTCAGCTGGAGGATATTGATAACCTGATGAATGATTTTAACAGAGAAATATCCGCCTATATGTCGGAGCTGACTTTTGACAGTCAGCAGTTTGCAGATGTGGAAACCAGGCTGGATTTGATTAATAATTTAAAAGCAAAGTATGGAAAAAAAATTTCGGATATACTTGCTTATAAAGAAAAGAAGATGCAGGAACTGGATAAACTGGCCCATTATGATGAATATATGGAGGATTTGCGGACACGCTTAAAACAGAACGAAGAAGTTTTGGAATCCCTTTGTGCTCAGGTTTCCAAAATTCGAAAGCAGTATGCCCGGCTTTTGGCCGGCCAGATTACTAAAGCACTGAAGGATCTGAATTTTCTGGATGTGCGTTTTGACTGGCAGTTTGAGCGGCTTGATACTTATACGTCCAATGGTATGGACGATGCTCAGTTTATGATTTCCACCAATCCTGGTGAGGATATGAAGCCTTTAACTCAGGTGGCTTCCGGCGGTGAATTGTCCAGAATCATGCTGGCTATTAAGTCTGTGTTGGCAGATGTAGATGCTGTAGATACATTGATATTTGATGAAATCGATACCGGAATCAGCGGCAGAACAGCACAAAAGGTGGCTGAAAAACTGGCTTATATTGCCGGCGGCCATCAGGTGCTTTGTATTACCCACCTGCCGCAGATTGCGGCCATGGCAGACAGTCACTATATGATAGAAAAAACAGCCAGTGATGAAAAAACGGCAACATCCATCAGAGCGTTGGATGATCAGCAGATGATTCAGGAAATTGCCCGTCTTTTGGGGGGTGTGGAATTAACGGACACGGTTTATAAAAATGCCTTTGAGATGAAAAAAATGGCAGATAAAGTAAAACGATGCCTTAGAAAAGAAAACTGAAACTTTTCCAGAATTGCGATAGTTTGAAATGGCATGATCTTTCACATACTATAAGAAGAACGATTGTATGCGAAAGGATGAAAGAAACATGCCTGCTAAAACAATAAGTCGAAAAAAGAAATATCGTCGTTTTCTCTTTGTTTTACTGACAGCGAATATCATTGGTATTTTTGTTTATGGTTCATATACTGTGAAGTACAAAATACCGGATGAACTTCGAGTCAGGGTGGGGTACGAATCCCGCTTTGATCTGGATTTGCCCCTGGTAGCCAAAACTTATGTAAAAGATCAGAGTGTGATCAGCGTTGATCAAAAGCCGCTGTCAAAAAATGAGCTGACCCTGGATTTAAGCAGCCCGTTTTCGGTGAATCTTTCGCGGCAGGGGTCTTATGAGGTGAATCTTCAGTTTCTTGGGATGACCCTGAAAAAAATTCAGGTTCAGGCAATTGAGGATCATCGGGTTATGCCTGTGGGCGCACCGGTGGGGATTTATATTCATACAGATGGTGTGATGGTTTTAGGCACAGGCCGTATTACCGATTCTTATGGAATGGCCTGCGAGCCGGCTAAAGGCATTATAAAATCAGGAGATTATATTCGGGCCATTGACGGTGTGGAGGTCTTTTCTGCCGCAGATATGGCCAGAGTTATCAGCGAGTGTGACGGGACAGCCCTGGAATTTGATGTGATCCGGGAGGGGCAGCCGCTGATGCTTCAAATTCTTCCTGTGATGGATGTATCCGGGACCTATAAAGCCGGTATATGGATCAGGGATGATACTCAGGGGATCGGTACTTTAAGTTATATTGATGAAAATCATCAATTTGCCGCTCTGGGTCATGGAATTACAGATATTGACACAGGGCTGCTCATCCAAATCGATGGCGGCGGTTTGTATCCATCCAGGATTCACTCCATTATTAAGGGCGCAGGCGGCAAACCCGGAGAGATGGTTGGAACCATTTATTACGGTGAAAATAACTGTCAGGGTACAATTTTAAAAAATACAGATACAGGCATTTTTGGCCGGCTGGATCAGACTTCTTGCTGGCAGTATGATGACAGTCAGGCTGTGGATGTGGGACTGAAGCAGGATCTGCATGTGGGTGATGCCACCATTCGCTGCTGTGTAGATGGCCAGATACAGGATTATGATATAAAAATCAGCAGTATAGACTACAACAGCCATGATTCCAATAAAGATTTTATTATAGAAATTACAGATCCCAGACTGCTGGCTTTAACAAACGGTATTATTCAGGGAATGTCTGGTTCGCCGATTTTGCAGGATGGGCGTATGGTGGGCGCAGTCACCCATGTGTTTCTCAATGACCCCACACGGGGGTATGGGATCTTTATTGAAAATATGCTGGAGCATTGAGTCCAGGCAGAAATCAAAAACAGCAGACAGCGTGAGTTTACTCACAGGCTGGTCTGCTGTTTTTGATTTCTATTTGGCGAAAGCCGTACATGGGCAAGAAGCGAAACGGATTGCGAATGCTGCATTGAGTAGACGATGCAAGCTTGCTTGTAAGTGCCTTTTTATTATGTTGCCGTTTATTTCAGAATATATTATGAAGTTGAATAGAACACAACTAATGCGTTATTGAATAAATATGTTCAAATGATATGCTTCTTATAGAACGTTCTAAATACAATGAATTAAAGGAGAAAAATATAATGCTTTTATCAGAAAATTTAAAAAAATATCGAATATTAAAGGATTTAACACAAGAGGACGTGGCTATATATCTTGGAATTACATCACAAAGTGTCTCAAAGTGGGAACGAGGAGAAACATATCCCGATATTACTTTTCTTCCGGCATTAGCGAATCTTTTTGAAACTAGTGTAGATTTACTTATAGGGATGGATACTATTCGAGCCGAAGAGACACGTCTTAACATTCATAAGAAAGCCATTGAATATCAAAGAAGTGGTGAGTATGATTTAGCTGAAAAAACATACAGAGATGCATTATTGATATATCCAAATAAACCAGGTATGATTTTGGGGCTTGCCAGTACATTAGCATTGAAAGGGAATACAGATGAGGCTATTGAGTTGATGGAGAGAGGGTTACCGATATCTATCAACGAAAGGCAAAAATCCATGATAAGAGCAACATTATGTTTTTTATACTTGAAAGTTGGCAGAGAAGATAAAGCTAATAAACTTGCATCTGAATTACCACATATGAGAGAAAGTAGGGAAGTTATCCAATCTCTTATTCAAAAAGGATTGAGTGAGTCACAAATTAATCAAAATATTAAATCAATTCTTCTTGGAGATGGAAAAGAAATTTGGTAAATTTATTCTTCAACGTGATGGATTGACAATAGAATTGCTCACAAAATTATCATATGAATCAGAGATGGAAATTAATTTCAAGAAAAATCTGCACTAAAGAGTATTCAATCGCCGATTTTGAAATATAATCTCTATTATCCGATCATCAAGCCCGAAAAGTATTTGGTGATTTGCTGGAATTTCGTTCTCTGTGTGATAATTATGAAGATATTTTAGAGTAAAGCCCAAACACCGAGGAAAGCGGAGCTTTTCGAGGTGGGCCTGGACGGAGCGGAGGGAGGAGTAAGCTCCGTCCAGGCCATGTCCTTTTTGAAGTAGCGATATACGGCGAAAGCCGTACATGGGCAAGAAGCGAAACGGATTGCGAATGCTGCATTGCGAAGTCAGTGTGAGTTTACAAAGCTTTCTAAGCAGTTTTATTATCAGCTTGAAACAATAATAGAAAAGTATGAGGCGTATTTGTGCTGCAAGACTGCTTGCCAATCAATCGGCAAGATGGTATTCTTTTCTTATACAGTGGAAGAGTGGATTCTGTTTGATTGTTTCGTTGGCTATAACCTTGGCAGGACATCGTGTAGCGTTTTTGTTTAATTAGAGATTTCTGAATAAAGTGAAACAATTTCTTTGACAGGGAGGCAACAATAGTGAAAAATAGGATTGTTGATGAAGAGATAAGGCTTGTTCCGTATTATCCCAATGACAAGACCACTTTAGCTTGGTATCAAGATTTAACTTTGTGCAAACAAGTAGATAACAGAGATACCGCATATGATTTGGATATGCTAAAATGTATGTATAAATATTTAAACAGACACGGCGATTTATTTTATATTAAATACAAAAACAGATTATGCGGAGATGTGTGCCTGCAACCCAGTGGCGAGGTTAATATCGTAATAGCCAAGCCTTTTCAAAATAAACATATAGGCAGACGAGTTATGAAAGGAATAATCCAGTTGGCAAGGGAGAAGCATATTTCTGAACTGCATGCAGAGATATACGCCTTCAATACACAGTCTCAAAAAATGTTTCAAAGTATGGGTTTTACCAAAGTGGATGACGAACAATATGTATTAACTGTGTGAATTTCAGGTTTACGAATAAAATGTTTGGACAGGAGGAATAAAGCGGAGCTTCTTCGAGGCGCCCCGGGCATCGTGGAAGGACATGGCGTAAGCTTGCTTACTTTGAATTTGTATGGAGTAAAAGAAAAATATGAGTAACAAATTAGTAAAAAGTAAAAAGCCCCCCAAAAAAATAAATGAAGGAATTGTGTTTTACAATCAGATCGGACGTATATTTATTTTTTTAGGTATCGTATCCTTTATAATATTAGGGTTTGTAAGTCTTCTGCCGCAAGATTATGAAAAATACAATATTCCTCTGTTTTACGGTATTTGGGCTGTTATTTCTTCAATTTTTGTGATTGTTGGTGTACTTCCATTATTATTAGGAAAATATTGTAAAAAATATCAAATTTGGATAGAAAAAGAAGTAAAGTCTCATCAAAGCAGAATGTTGAAGCAAGCAGAAAGGTCGATAGAAAAAGATATGAGGAATCATAAATAAGTGTTCGTGCTGTAATGGAGCCAGAAAATTTTGTACAAGGATTCTTCAAAATGGAAATATAGATGCGGCTTATGTAGAAGTTCCTTACGATATGAAAGCACTTTTTGGAAAGGGACGTCTATTAGTGAATGCTACTTTTGATGGTGTTCCATATCGGGGGCAAGTGGTAAAGATGGGTACCCCCTGCTACATCATTGATGTTACGAAACAGATACGCAAACAGATTGGAAAAAGTTTTGGCGATATGGTTGAGGTAACACTTCATGAAAGAGATGATGAGGAAACAGCCATGTGGAAATTAAGATAGTTACAATTTGCTAAAATGCAGTTGACTCCATTGTGCTGGAGGGAGGTGTAAAGGATGAAAATAACCATAGGGGAACTGGAAGCATATTTGCTGGATCATTACAGTAATGGTGGCATTGATCAGAGTCTTTTTATGAAACTTGTGGAAGAGATTGGAGAAGTCGCTGAGGTTCTGAATAAAAAAGCTGGTAGAAAAGCTGTCGGCGACGAAGATTTACAGGCACAGCTGGGCAATGAATTGGCAGACGTGATTCATTATGCTGTGGCCATCGCCGCACTGAATGGGGTGGATATGAATGAGGTCATCCTGCAAAAAGATAAAGCTGCTTCTGTAAAATATCATCATAAGATCAATCTGGAGCAGTTTATCCAAAACAAGAGAAGCACAGAGATGAAGAAGCAGATACTTGAGCATTGTATTATATAAATTTTCGGTTTTATGAACTAAATATTCGTGATACATAAGTAAATTAGAAATTGTAGAGGTATATATGAAAGTATATAATTATGTTACTTTAAGACAAAAACCTGAATTAAAAGAAGCTGCTGCTGTATGGTTTCATGATAAATGGGAAGTGCCAGAAGCAGCTTATCTTGAATGTATGGAAGCCTATCTTAATAATGAAACAGAATATGGCTGGTATCTTTGTTTAGACAGGGGGCGCATTGTAGGCGGTCTCGGCGTGATTGAAAATGATTTTCATGACAGAAAAGACCTTACACCAAATGTATGTGCGGTATATACAGACATAGAATATCGTTGTCAAGGCATTGCGGGACAATTACTTGATATTGTTGTAAAGGACATGAAGTCTAAAGGCATTACTCCGATCTATTTGATTACAGACCATACAAGTTTTTACGAAAGATATGGATGGGAATTTTTGTGTATGGTTCAAGGGGATAGTGAGCCTGATATGACAAGAATGTATATCCATAGATAAGTTTCCATTTATGATTCGAGCGAGAACTTATGAAAAAAGTTAGTATGTTCATAGCGATGAGCCTTGACGGATATATTGCAGACAGTAAAGGCAGCGTGGATTGGCTGACCGGACAGGGCAATGATGATGATAATATCGACCCATAATAAAAAGATAAATCCGAGGTTGCAGAGGTGATTTTTTGATTGGAAATATTGAAGTAAAGTTTTACGAGCGTGTAGATGATACATTATTGAAATTTGCGGTTATTATCGCTAAAACAAATAGTAAATGGATATTTTGTAAGCATCGGGAAAGAAATACTTATGAAATTCCGGGAGGCCACAGGGAAGCCGGTGAAGATATTCTATCTGCTGCTAAGCGAGAATTAATGGAGGAAACAGGTGCGATAGAGTTTACCATCGAGCCGATTTGTGTATATTCTGTCAAAGGAAAAACAAAAGTAAGCGAAGGCGCCGAGGCAGAATCTTTTGGTATGCTTTTTGTTGCAGAGGTTCTTTCTTTTGGAGAAATACATAGTGAGATAGAGAAGATTATCATTACGGATGAATTAGTGGAAAATTGGACGTATCCGCTTATTCAGCCGAAATTGATAGAAGAGGCAAAAAACAGAGGATATTTATAAAAAGAATTCCATACGGCACATGGCTGTTTTGCACTCCAAAGTTGTTGACAGGGATTGTTTCGCCTGCTTGTGCCAAATTTATAAGGCTTGCCCCAAAATAAGCAGAGCCGGATAATGGCTGGGGGCGTTTGGGGTCGAATAATGCGACCATTGATTCTTGCTAAAACTGCTGTCAAAAAATATAATACTCATAACAAAAAGAGGAGGTTTCGTTATGAGTAAGATTAATGTGGCAATTGTTGACGATAATGAGAGAATGGTTCATTTATTGGATAATATATTAAAAACCGACGAAAATATTGAAGTCGTGGGCAGAGCCGAAGACGGCCTGAGCGCATTATCTGTAATCAAAGAATGTGAACCGGATGTGGTACTCCTGGATTTAATTATGCCAAAGCTTGACGGTATGGGGGTCATGCAGCGGATTAGTCAGGATCCTAATTTGAAAAAACATCCGTCATTTATCGTCATTTCAGCCATAGGAAAAGAAAGTATCACAGAAGATGCTTTTACAAGTGGGGCGGTTTATTATATTATGAAACCATTCGACAATGATGTCATTATTAATAAAATTAAGCAGGTTTCCTTAACCGGACCGGCAAAGATTTCGCCTGCCCGTCCTCTGGGTCTTAAGGAAATCCCGCAGCCGATTTCAGGTAAAAATCTGGAGACTGATGTAACGGATATTATTCATGAAATTGGTGTTCCGGCACATATTAAAGGGTATCAGTATTTGAGAGATGCCATTATAATGGCAGTTGATAACCGTGAGGTAATCAATTCCATCACGAAAGTTCTTTATCCGACGATTGCGAAGATGAATAAAACAACACCAAGTCGGGTGGAACGTGCAATCCGTCATGCTATCGAGGTGGCATGGAGCAGAGGGAAAATGGATACAATCGATGATTTGTTTGGTTATACTATTAACACAGGAAAAGGAAAACCGACAAATTCCGAGTTTATTGCACTCATTTCTGACAAGATTCGTTTAGAGTACAAAAAACAGGGGAGAAAAAATTAGTAAAAATACATAAAATATTTGCGTAATTTTAAGAAATATCTTTTATTTTGACCAAAACTATTGTATAATAACACATATCGAGTGAATGTTATAAAGAACAAATTATTTAAATACAGGAGGAAACGGTAAGATGAAAAATATACTATTTGTATCATCCGAAGCGGTACCATTTATAAAAACAGGCGGCCTGGCTGACGTGGCCGGCTCATTGCCGAAGGCTTTTAATAAAGACGAATTCGATGTGCGCGTTATTATACCAAAGTACCGGATGATTCCGGAACGATTTAAGCAGCAGATGCAGTATCGCACCCACTTTTATATGGATTTGGGCTGGCAGAATCAGTATGTGGGAGTCATGGAAATGGTGCTGGACGGCATCACGTTTTACTTTATTGACAATGAACATTATTTTTCAGGGGATCAGGCCTATGAGGGGGGGCTTTGGGATCTGGAAAAGTTTGCATTCTTTAGTAAGGCTGCGCTGTCATGCCTGCCGGTTATAGGGTTCCATCCGGATATTATCCACTGTCACGACTGGCAGACAGGACTTGTGCCGGTCTATTTAAAAACTATTTTTTGTAATAATGATTTTTACTGGGGAATTAAGTCGATTATGACGATTCATAATCTTAAATTCCAGGGAACATGGGATCCACAGACAATTATGGGGATTACAGGACTGCCGGAGTATTTGTTTACACCGGATAAACTGGAGGCTTATAAAGATGCCAATTATTTAAAAGGCGGAATCGTCTATGCCGATTATGTAACCACAGTCAGCGATACATATGCCGGCGAAATCCAGATGCCATTTTATGGTGAACGACTGGATGGACTGATGCGGGCGAGAAATAACTGTCTTTGCGGTATTGTTAACGGTATTGATTATGATGAATGGAATCCTGAGACAGATCCCATGATTGCCCATCATTATAATGCAATTACTTTCCGTAAAGAAAAGGCGAAGAATAAAACCGCGCTTCAGCAGGAGCTGGGACTGGAGGTTAATGAAAATAAATTTATGATCGGTCTTGTGTCACGTCTTACAGATCAAAAGGGGTTGGATTTGATAGACTGTGTGATGGATCAGATTTGTGTGGACGGTGCACAGCTGGTTGTTCTGGGAACCGGTGATGAAAGATATGAAAATATGTTCAGGTATTTTGCATGGAAATATCCGGACAGAGTTTCAGCAAATATATTTTATTCGAACGAACGCAGCCATAAAATTTATGCATCCTGCGATGCGTTTTTAATGCCGTCGTTATTTGAACCCTGCGGTCTAAGTCAGCTGATGAGCTTAAGATATGGTACTGTTCCTATTGTTCGTGAGACCGGGGGGCTTAAAGATACTGTAGAACCATATAATGAGTATGAATCTACGGGTACTGGTTTCAGCTTTGCAAATTATAATGCCCATGAAATGCTCAATACGATTAATTATGCCAAATCGGTTTACTATAATAACAAACGGGAGTGGCATAAGATTATTGATCGGGGAATGGCCAAAGACTTTTCATGGAATAATTCGGCAAGAAGATATGAGGATCTTTACAGAATGTTGTAATCTTAAAAGGTACTGTATCCAAAGGACCGGCATTCACGGACAGCAGCAGTGCTGTCCGTGAATGCCGATCTTTTTGCGGAAAGATTAAAAAACGGATAAATTTTATAAATAAAACTATTATTGAGAAACAAGGGTGAGCATGTCAATGTTCGGTTCAATGACCATGGAATAGTTTGTGTGGTAGATGACAAATCCCGGTTTGGCACCGCTGACCTTTTTTACATGCTTTTTCTGGATATAATCCACTTCTACCTTAGGGGCCTGGCGGTTTTTGGAATAATAGGCGGCCAGTCTGGCGGCTTCTTCAAAGGTGGTATCCGGAAGCTGATCAGTGCCGTCTCCTTTGACAATGACATGGGAACCGGGACAGCCTTTGGCATGAAACCACCAATCATTGCCGGTAGCTGTCTTAAAGGTCAGTTCTTCGTTTTGAAAATTATTTTTACCCACATAAATATGGAAGCCATCAGAGGATATGTAGTGGAAAGGCTTACTGGTGATTTTTTTATTTTTCATGTTTTTAGCTGATGAATGGCATTTCATATATCCATATTCAATAAGTTCTTCCTTTAACTGAGCCAGATCTTCTTCATATAAGGCAATATCCAGTGCTGTACTGATGGATTCCAGGTGCATGAGTTCCTCGCTGGTTTCTACGGTAAGTTTTTCCAGCGCCTCAAAAGTTCGTTTTAGTTTGTTATAACGATCAAAATACCGGATGGAATTTTCCCTGGCTGAAAGCTGAGGATCCAGAGGAATGGTGATTTCTTCATTATTATAATAGTTCAGACAGGTCAGGCTTTTGGCTTCAGGCTCCAATTCATAGCCATAGGTGTTGATCAGTTCACCATAAATCTTATACTTTTCTCTTTTTTTCGTGTCTTCCATCTGCTTAAGCTGAAGTTGATACTTTTTCCGTGTCCGGTCCAGGGCATTATTGACGACCCGGCGCAGATCCGAGGATTTCTGTCGAATGCGGGTAATGGTATTTTTCATGGCATAGTAATATTCCAGAAGCTGAGACATGGTATCAAATGTCTTGTGCTCAAGCTGGCCGTAACAGGTCAGTGGGACACAGGAAAATTCCAGAGGCTCATGGTTACGGAAAACAACATTGGGGGAAAACTGGCCGTTTCGTACAAGATCCATCATGGATGTAAATGCGCCGTAAAGAGCATCGGCCTCATTGGGGGTTAAATCGCCTGCATTGCGGTCGCCGTCAATATGTGCACGATGGCATATTTCTGTGCTGATTAACGGGCTTAGCCCCGTAAGGGAAGTGTAAAGTGCTTTGGAAATCCCAGCCGGACGGGTGAGCACATGATCCATGAAGCTCTGGCGGTCTATGCTCAGAGGGTTCTCTTTTTCGATTGTTTTTGGAATAAAATAGGTTCGTCCGGGAAGTACCTCGCGCACAGAACTTACATTGGCAGAAATGTGTTTAATACTGTCAATGATCATACCGTCGGGCTGGGCAAAAATAATGTTGCTGTGTTTGCCCATGAGTTCTACAATCAGATACTTCGTACATAAATCCCCCAGATCGTTCAGGTGTTCAATTTCAAAACGAAGGATGCGTTCCATCTCCGGCTGAATAATATTTAAAATTTTACCTCCCTGGAGATGTTTCCTTAAAAGCATACAAAAATTAGGCGCAGTCAGAGGGTTGTTTTTGCTTTCCCCGGTGAGATAAATCAAAGGAAGGGAAGCACTGGCTGAAATCAGAAGCCGGTAGTTTTGCCGGTTGTTTTTTATTGTAAGGATCAGTTCATCAGCTTCAGGCTGATATATTTTATTGATATGGCCGCCAATCAGAGCCTGTCCCAGTTCATGAGCCAGGTCTGCGATGACCAGTCCGTCAAATGCCATTAAAAAAACTCCTTTCTGTAACAAAGATTTTTGAATCAGCATGGTATAATAGCTGATTTTTTTCAGCTATTATACCATGGCCTGACCAGAAAATGCAACTTTACAAAATTACGAGAAACGCATTGACGATATAGAGGATTTTGTTTATAATATTTTAGATAGTTATACAATAGGTTGTTTGTGCCAAGGAATAACTATGAAAATAAAAAGTGAGGGTGAGCCTATGATTAAGAGCATGACCGGTTTCGGACGCTGTGAGCTTTCCGATGAAAACCGGAAGATTATCGTTGAGATGAAGGCTGTCAATCACAGATACTGCGACATCAGTATTAAGATGCCAAAAAAGCTTGGTTTTTACGAAACGGCAATTCGGAATCTGATGAAAAAATATATTCAGCGGGGTAAGGTGGATGTGTTTATCACTTATGAGGATTACACGGAACAGACCGTTTGCCTTAAGTACAACAGGGAACTGGCCGGTGAATATCTGGCCGGTCTGAGGCGGATCTCGGATGAGTTTGGCCTGGATTCAGATATCAGTGCAGCTTCCTTGTCCAGATATCCGGAGGTGTTTACACTGGAGGAGCAAAGTGTCGATGAAGAACAGCTTTGGATGATGCTTAAACAGGCTCTGGATCAGGCTTGCTGCCAGTTTGTGGAGACAAGGATGACTGAAGGCGAACAGCTGAAGGCAGACTTGTTTAAAAAGCTGGACAGTATGCTTGATGCAGTAGATTTTATTGAACTGCGTTCACCTCAGGTTATCCGGGAATATCAGGAAAAGCTTAAAGCAAAGGTGGAAGAACTTCTAACGGGGAATACGGTGGATGAGGCACGGATTCTTACAGAGGTTACGATTTTTGCAGATAAAATCTGTGTGGATGAAGAACTTGTCCGCTTAAGAAGCCATATTGAAAATATGAAGGCAACGCTGGATGAGGGCGGCAGTGTGGGCCGGAAACTGGATTTTATTGCCCAGGAGATGAACAGAGAAGCGAATACAACACTTTCAAAGGCCAATGACCTGGAAATTTCCAATAAAGCCATTGATTTAAAGACGGAGATCGAGAAGGTCCGTGAACAGATTCAGAATATTGAATAAAAAGCCAGAGCCGCCGGAAATGTATGAAATTAAAATCCGGTGTGCCGGTGAACCCACCGGGAGGGAGTACAGGCATGTCAGGACTTATAAATATCGGTTTTGGAAATATCGTAAACGGAGCCAGAATTGTGGCGATTATCAGTCCCGATTCGGCACCCATTAAGCGGCTGATTCAGACGTCCAGAGATGAGGGGCGTATTATCGATGCTACTCAGGGACGGCGCACAAGGGCAGTACTGATCATGGACGATAATCATATTATCCTGTCAGCGCTGATGCCGGATACGATTTCTGGACGTTTGGAAAGCAAAAACGGCCTTTGGGCTGAAAAAAACAGCCCTAAAATTATTCTTGACGGGAAATAATTCATCAGTTATAAGTATGCCCCTGAGGGCAGATGTCAAAGGAAGCGATTGTATGAAGAAAAAAGGAATTTTAACGATTGTCTCCGGTTTTTCCGGGGTGGGCAAGGGCACGATCATGAAAGCGCTTCTGGAAAAGTATCCAGAGGATTATTGTCTTTCGGTTTCAGCGACTACCAGAAAGCCGAGAGAAGGAGAGATTCATGGGCAGCATTATTTCTTTTTGAGTAAAGAAGAATTTGAGACCATGATCCATGACCAGGCTCTGCTGGAACATGCTCAGTATGAGAGCAATTACTACGGGACACCAAAGGCGTTTGTTCTTGATAAGCTGGAACAGGGGATTAATGTAATTCTGGAAATTGAGATGCAGGGCGCCTTGAAAGTCAAGGCAGATTGGCCTGAGACACTGATGATTTTTGTGGCTCCGCCAAAGGCTGCCACACTGTATGAACGTCTCAAAGGCCGGGGAACCGAGAATGATGCCCAGATTGAAGGCAGACTTCGCAGAGCTTCTGAGGAGGCTGCCTATATGAAGGAATATGAATACATAGTTGTCAATGATGTTCTTGAGACAGCCGTGGAGGAGATCCATCAGATCATTAAATGTGAACAGGATCGAGTAAACCGCTGCGGTGATTTTATTCAGACTCTGGAGCAGGAATTGACAGTTTATGCCAAGAAAGGAGAATAGATTATGTTACATCCATCGTATACAGACTTAATGGAGGTTGTAAACAGCGAAGTGGAAGAAGGCGATGAACCGGTCGTTCAGAGCCGATATTCGATTGTAATAGCGACTGCAAAACGTGCACGTCAGCTGATTGCCGGGGCAAAACCAACGGTGGACATGAAAGGCAAAAAGCCATTGTCCGCTGCAGTTGATGAGGTATATAAAGGCAAAGTTAAAATCCTTGGCGTTGACGAAACCGATGAGGACGATGAAAAGATCCTTGAACTTAACAGCGAGGTGTTTGAAGTCAACCTTGAAGACGATGAGGAAGACATCTTTGACGATGAAAAAGAACATGAAGACGATGAAGAAGAGGAACATCTGATCTACGACAGTGAAGAATAATAAAAAGCATCAAAACAACTGAAACTGAGAAAAAAATATAAAGCTGTGCTGACCTTATGGATGTTAAAGGTCAGCGCAGCTTTTACATATGT
>QFCH01002154.1_pt1 | contig 136486 bp, 175 predicted proteins | sample 5346071 | NCBI WGS metagenome assembly QFCH01 (sample SAMN09062255, study PRJNA434731) | Human gut metagenome, whole genome shotgun sequencing project. | isolation source: stool timepoint B chromium assembly | host: Homo sapiens | collected 2015
GGGCCTGGAGACCGCCCTTGCTGTGGCGCTGACCTACCTCTACCACACGGGCGAGATGGCCCTGTCCGACATCCTGCGCCGGATGACCATCAACCCGGCCTGCATCCTGCGCCTGCCCACCAAGGGGCGGCTGGCCATCGGCTCGGACGGCGACGTGGTGATCTTCGATCCCGACGAGGCGTGGACGGTGGACCCCAACCGCTTCGCCTCCAAGGGACGCAACACCCCCTTTGCGGGAAAGACCCTGCGGGGGAAAGTGAAATATACGATTGTAGGCGGCGAGATCGTCTACTGGGAAGGAGAATGAGCGCGATGTCCTTTGATGTATTGCAGGAGAAGATTATCCGTATGAAAAACCCCACGGTGGTGGGGCTGGACCCCAAGCCCGAGTATGTGCCGGAGCACATCCGCAAGGCGTCCTATGAGCAGTTCGGCGAGACCTTCGAGGGGGCGGCCGACGCCATTTTCCAGTTCAACAAGGGCCTCATCGACGCCCTGTGTGATATTGTACCTGCCGTAAAGCCCCAGTCCGCCTACTATGAGCGCCTGGGCTGGCCGGGCATGTCCATGCTGGAAAAGACCATCCGCTACGCCCACGAGAAGGGCATGTACGTCATCGCCGACATCAAGCGGGGGGACATCGGCTCCACGGCGGAGGCCTACGCCGACGCCTGGCTGGGAGTCACCAAGGTGGGGGAGGCCCTCTGCGGGGGCTTCAACGCCGACTGCGTCACCCTCAACGGCTACATGGGCGCGGACAGCGTCAACCCCTTCCTAAAGGTGGCGGGGGAGCGGGACAAGAGCGTGTTTATCCTGGCCAAGACCTCCAACCCCGGCTCCGGTGAGCTCCAGAACGTGGCCGCCGGGGAGGGAGACACCGTCTACGGCCTTATGGCCGACCTCATTGAGAAGTGGGGAGCCGGCACTGAAGGGAAGCACGGCTATACCCGGGCCGGCGCGGTGGCCGGGGCTACTTATCCGGAGGAGCTACAGAAGCTCCGCGCCCGGATGCCCCACACCTTCCTGCTGGTGCCCGGCTACGGGGCCCAGGGCGGCACCGCCGAGGATGTACAGTATGCCTTCCAGGAGAATGGCCGGGGTGCCGTCGTCAACTCCTCCCGGGGCATCATCTGTGCCTGGCAGAAGACGGGCAAAAACGGCGCGGACTACCAAGAGGCCGCCCGCGCCGCCGCAATCGCCATGCGGGACGACATCTGCCGGTTTATCGCCATCCAGTAAACCAAGGAAACAGAGGGGGACACACCCATGCCAATACAAAAGCTCTGTACCGTCGCAGAGGCGGTGCGCCTCAATGAATTTGCCTGCTCCCTCACCCTGGAGGCGGAGGGGATGGAGCCCCAGGGGCCGGATCAGTTTGTCCATGTGAAGTGCGGCCACAGCCGCCTGCTCCGCCGCCCCATCTCCATCTGCGACTGGGGGAAGAACCGGTTGCGCATCGTCTTTGAGGTGCGCGGGGAGGGCACCGAGTGGCTCGCCCGCCGGAAAGCGGGGGACACCCTGGACGTACTGGGCCCCCTGGGCTGCGGCTTCCAAGTGGAGCGAGAGGCCCGCTGCCTCCTGGTGGGGGGCGGCATCGGCGTCCCCCCCATGCTGGGCTGCGCCAAGTGGACGGCGGGGCAGAGCACCGCCGTACTGGGCTTCCGGTCGGCAGACCGTGCCATGCTGACCGAGGAATTTCAGAAATGCTGTAAAGATGTTTTGCTTTGCAGTGATGATGGAAGCCTAGGACAGAAAGGCTTTGTGGATGCTCAGGTGCGGGCTGTTCTTGAAAAGGATAAAAACTTTACAGCGGTTTTGGCCTGCGGCCCCAAGCCCATGCTGAAAAACGTGGCTGCCGTGGCGGCGGAATACGGCGTACCCTGTCAGGTGTCCATGGAAGAGCGGATGGCCTGCGGCGTGGGGGCCTGCCTGGGCTGCGCCATCCAGATGGCCGACGGCACCATGAAGCACGTGTGCAAGGACGGCCCGGTGTTTGACGCGGAGGAGGTGGAGTGGAATGTCTAAGGTGGATCAGTCCGTGGTGCTGGCCGGGGTGCGGATGAAAAACCCCGTGGTGGTGGCCTCCGGCACGTTCGGTTTCGGCCGGGAGTACGGCCGGTTTTATGATTTGAGCGAGCTGGGCGGCATCTGCTGCAAGGGTCTGACCCTCTGCCGCCGGGAGGGCAACCCGCCCCCCCGCATCGCGGAGACCCCCATGGGCATCCTCAACTCCGTGGGCCTCCAGAATCCCGGAGTGGACGCCTTTATCGCGGAAGAGCTGCCCGAGCTGAGAAAGCATGATCTGGCGGTAATCGCCAACATCTCGGGCAATACCCCGGAGGAATACGGCGTCATGTGCGAAAAGCTCTCCGCCGCTGGGGTGGACATGATCGAGGTCAACATCTCCTGCCCCAACGTGAAGGCGGGCGGCCTGGCCTATGGCACCAAGCCGGAGCTGGCCGCCGAGGTGACAGCGGTGGCCAAGGCCCACGCCGGGAGAGTACCGGTGATGGTGAAGCTCTCCCCCAACGTCACCGACGTCACCGAGATCGCCCGGGCCGTGGCGGACGCGGGGGCGGACGCCCTGTCCCTCATCAACACCCTGCGGGGGATGCGCATCGACGTGAACACCCGCCGGCCCATTTTGAAGATGAACACCGGCGGCCTGTCCGGACCCGCCGTGCTCCCGGTGGCGGTGCGCATGGTGTGGGAGGTGGCCCAGGCCGTGAAGCTGCCCATCCTGGGCATGGGCGGCGTAGCCAAGGGGGAGGACGCGGCCCAGCTCCTGTTGGCCGGGGCCTCCGCCGTGGCGGTGGGCACCGCCTGCTTTGACGATCCCTATGCCCCCATCAAGGTGCGGGACGGCCTGGCGTCCCTGGCGGAGCGCCAGGGGCTGAACAAGGTATCCGACTTTACCGGGGCGGTCGTGCCGTGGTGAATGGAGGTGCGCGCCGATGGAGCGGAACACCTGTTATCTGAACCTGTCCGTGGCGGAGGCGGCCCGCACCGTGTCCGAGCTGGTGGAACGTGCGGGGCTGTCCAGCCGGATGGTGGATTGCCATGAGCTGCGCCAGGGCGAGAATCTCTGTGGCATGGTGCTGCTTTTTGAAAAGTACTTTCTCCGCATGGGCAGCCGCCTCACCCTGACGGCGGTGCTGGACAACCTGGAGGGGCGCACCCGGCTCTACTGGACGGTCACCGGCGGGGCGGGAATGCTCCGGCAGAGCGGAGACAGCAAGACAGCGGCGGAGGAGTACAGCGAGGCCCTGCGGGAGAAGCTGTTCTCCTATCTGGACGGCTGAAGGCGGGAGGGAAAAAATGGAGGATCCGTATTTTGTCTCCCTGGGACTGCGGGAGTGCGGGGAAGCCATCCATGCGGCGGTGACCGACAGCGTCACCGGGGAGCTGGTTGACCACTATGAGCTCACCCACCCGGGCGGCGGCACCTGTGTGGTGGCGGTCTATGAGAAGCACTACTACCGGGCGGGCAACCGGCTCACCCTCACCGTGGTTCTGGACGACTTTACCGGCCGAACCCGCGTCCACTGTATCAGCGGCGGCGGGGGCGAGGGGCTGTTCCGCTTCGACTGGGGGGCGGCGGAGTCCTTCGAGGGAGTCGTCCACGACGCGTTGAGCCGCTATCGGCTTTGAGGAGAAGAGACATGGCTTATACAGAAGTGTTCTACCCCAAGCTGCCCATGGAGGGCTGTGCGGACCGCATTCAGGATGTGATCGTGCGCAGTGGGTTCAGCAACGGACAGGTGTCGGAGCGCTACCGGCTGGAGACCCCCGGCGGCTCGGTTCTGGTTCTGGTGTTGGTCAAGTATCTTCACAGAACCGGAAGCGAGATGGTGGTGACGGCAGTGCTGGACGAGCTGGAGGGGCGGCTCCGCCTCCATCTCACCGCCGCCAGTGCGCTGGGCGGCGTGGGAGATGAGTGCGGCGAGGAGAAGCATATTGTCTCCAAGCTGGAAAAGACTCTGGAGGCATGAGAACAATGGATTTCAGATTCAGAGGTGCAGTAAAGCGATGACAACCGTCTATCTGATCCGCCACGCGGAGGCGGAGGGGAATCTCTACCGCCGGGTACACGGCTGGTACGACAGCCTGATCACCGAAAACGGCTACCGGCAGATCGCGGCCCTGCGGGGACGGTTTGCGGACATACATATCGACGCGGTGTACTCCAGCGACCTGTTCCGTACAATGACTACCGCCAAAGCGGTCTACCTGTCCCACGGTCTGGAGCTGCACACCGACCCGGGCCTGCGGGAGATCAGCCTGGGCGCATGGGAGGACAAGCCCTGGGGCGAGCTGGAGCGGTGCGACGCCATGAATCTGATCCGCTTCAATCACAGCTCCCCGGACTTCCGGGTGGAGGGGGGAGAGACCTTCGCCCAGGTACAGGCGCGGCTCAAGGGCACGGTGCTCCGCCTGGCGGCGGCCCACCCGGGCCAGACGATCGCCCTGTTCTCCCACGGCACCGCCATCCGCTGCCTCCAGGCGGCCCTGCGGGGGCTGGGACCCGGCGAGATGGACGGTTTGGGCCACAGCGACAACACCGCCGTCACCTGCCTGGAGGTGGAGGGGGAGCGCACCCGCACCGTCTTTGAGAACGATAACTCCCACCTGCCCGACGAGATCTCCACCCTGGCCCGCCAGCGGTGGTGGAAGGAGCGGGATGGAACAAGCGGCGATGCAAACCTGTGGTTCCGGCCCCTCAACCTGAAAAAGGAGGGGACGGTGTACCGGACGGCCCGGCATGAGGCCTGGCAGGATGTGAACGGCCCGGCGGTGCCCTTCGACGGGGACGCGTTCCAGAGGGACGCCCTGCGCTGCTGGAAACGGGCCCCGGAGCGGGCGGTGATGTGCGCCATGCAGCGGGACGAGACGGCCGGCCTGCTCCAGATGGATCTGGACCGGGGGGCCGCCGAGGGTGTGGGCTATATCCCCTTCCTGTACATGGACCCCGCCCACCGGCGCCAGGGCCTGGGGGTGCAGCTCCTGGGCCAGGCGGTATCCACCTACCGGCCTCTGGGCAGAGACCGCCTGCGGCTGTGCTGCGCGCCGGACAACGGGATTGCCCAGCGCTTCTACCAGAAGTACGGCTTTGTCAAGATGGGAGAGGAGCCGGGTGCCCGCGGCCCGCTGGATGTTCTGGAAAAATACATTGGATTTGAAGCCAAGGAATCATGAGGAACCTATGAATCAATTTTTGCCTGTCACCAAAGCGGATCTGGCGGAGCGGGGCTGGGAGGAGTTTGACTTCCTGGTCATCACCGGCGACGCCTATGTCGACCACCCCTCCTTTGGCCCGGCCATTATTTCCCGGGTGCTGGAGGCCGAGGGCTACCGGGTGGCAATCCTGGCCCAGCCGGACTGGCGCAAGGCTGGCTCCTTTACAGCACTGGGCCGCCCGCGGCTGGGTGTTCTGCTCTCCAGCGGCAACATCGACTCCATGGTGGCCCACTATACCGTGGCCAAAAAGCGCCGCCATGACGACGCCTATTCCCCGGGCAATCGGGCCGGCCTGCGGCCCGACCGGGCGGTGATCGTCTATGCCAACAAGGTGCGGGAGGCCTTTGGGGACATTCCGCTGGTGATCGGCGGCCTGGAGGCCAGTCTGCGCCGCTTTGCCCACTACGACTATTGGGAGGACAAGGTGCGCCGCGCCATCCTCTTCGACAGCCAGGCGGATCTGCTGGTCTACGGCATGGGAGAGCGCGCCACCCGGGAAATTGCGGCCCGTCTGGCCTCCGGAACGCCCATCCGGGAGATTACAGATGTAAAGGGAACCACCTTTATTGCCAAAGATCCTTCTGCGTGTGCCTATCCAAAGGTGGAGTGCCCTTCCTTTGAGGCGGTATCCACGGATAAGCGGGCGTATGCCCAGGCCAACCAGATCCAGTATGAGGAGCACGACCCCGTCCGGGGAAAGGCCATCCTCCAGCGCCACGGCGACCGGCTGCTGGTGGTCAATCCGCCGGCCATGCCTCTCACCACTGCCGAACTGGACTTCGTGGCCGAGCTGCCCTACGTCCGGGAACCCCACCCCATGTATGACGAAATGGGGGGCGTGCCTGCCATCGAGGAGGTGCGCTTCTCCGTGGCCCACAACCGGGGCTGCTTCGGGGCGTGCAACTTCTGCTCCCTGGCCTTCCACCAGGGGCGGATCATCACCTCCCGCAGCCATGAGAGCGTCCTGCGGGAGGTGGAGGCCCTGACCCGCCACCCCGGCTTCAAGGGCTATATCCATGACGTGGGCGGCCCCACCGCCAACTTCCGCCGCCCCGCCTGCAAGAAGCAGATGAAGGCGGGAATGTGCCGCGGCCGCGCCTGCCTGGCCCCCACGCCCTGTCCCAATCTGGACGCCGACCACACCGACTATTTGATGCTCCTGCGCAAGATCCGGCAGGTGCCGGGGGTGAAAAAAGTGTTCATCCGCTCCGGCATCCGCTTCGACTATATGCTCCAGGACAAGAGCGGCGAGTTCTTTGCCGAGCTGGTGAAGTATCATGTCTCCGGCCAGCTCAAGGTGGCCCCGGAGCACTGTGTGAGCGGCGTACTGGACTATATGGGCAAGCCCCATATTGAGGTCTATGAGAAGTTCAAGGGTAAGTACGAGCGGCTGAACCAGAAGTACGGCAAGGAGCAATACCTGGTGCCCTACCTCATGTCCTCTCACCCGGGCTGTACCCTGGACGACGCGGTGCGGCTGGCGGAGTGGATCAACCGCACCGGCCGCCAGCCGGAGCAGGTGCAGGACTTCTACCCCACGCCGGGTACCCTGTCCACCTGCATGTACTACACTGGCATTGACCCCCGCACCATGCAGCCGGTGTATGTGCCCCGTGATCCCCACGAGAAGGCGATGCAGCGGGCGCTGATGCAGTGGAAGCGCCCGGAGAAGCGCCCGCTGGTGCGGGAGGCCCTCCACCGCACCCACCGGGAGGATCTGATCGGCTACGGCAAGGGCTGTCTCCTGCGGCCCAACGGCCCCGCCAGGCCGGGGGATCAGCCCTCCGGCCGGGGCAAGCCCGCGCCCGCCAAGGGCAAGGCCCAGCCCACCCGCTCCCGCCCCGCCAAAAAGGTGGGCTGGGCCGTGGCTAAGCCCAAAAAGAACGCCCGGCCGAAGAAAAAGAAATAAGAAACGAGCCTCAGACGCTTGCGTCTGAGGCTCGTTTCTTAAGGAAGCACCACCCGTTCCAGCCGGGGGCCGAGGCGGGAGAGCAGCTCGTTGGTGATGGTACCCGCCGCCTGGGCGGCCTCCTCGGCGGTAAGGACGGCGTCCCCGTCCCGGCCAATGAGAGTGGCGGTATCGCCGGGGGCGACGCCTTCCATATCCGTCACGTCCACCAGAAGCTGATCCATACAGATAAGTCCCACTATGGGGGCCGTTCGGCCGTGGAGGAGCACCCGGCCCGCCCCGTTGGAGAGGGTACGGGGCCAGCCGTCGGCGTAGCCGATGGACAGGGTGGCCAGCACAGTGGGCCGATGGGCGGTGTAGGCCCCGTCGTAGCCCGCCGCCTCTCCGGCGGCCAGGGTGTGAAGCTGGGATACCCTGGCCCGCAGGGAGAGCACCGGGCGGAGGGGGAGGACCGCCGTGGTGGCGTCGCCGGGGGCGCTGAGGACGCCGTACAGGGCGATGCCGGGGCGGGCGCAGCCGCAGGGGAGGCCGGGGTAGTTGAGCAGGCCGTAGCTGCCCTGGAAGTGGACGGTTCCGGGGGCGTGTCCGGCGGAGCGCAGGCCATCCACCGCTGCCCGAAAGCGCCGGAGTTGCTCCCGGGTACGGGCTTGGCTGGCCTCGTCCAGCCGCTCCGTGTCGGCCAGGTGGGTGAATACGCCGGTCACCCGCAGATGGGAACAGCTGTAAGGGGCGGTCAGGCTCTGGGTGTCGTCCCAGGGGATGCCCAGACGGTGGAGGCCGGTGTCCACCTTGAGGTGGACGGCCAGCCGCCGGCCGCATGCGTCCAGCGCCCGGGCGTGTTCGGTGCTCACCACCGTCTGGGTCAGGCGGTACCGGGCCAGCAGGGGGGCCAGCTCCGGCCCGGAATAGCCAAGCACCAGGATCGTCCCCCGGACGCCGCCCCGCCGCAGGCGGACACCCTCGGCGGCGGTGGCCACGGCAAAGGCGTCCGCGCCCGCCCCGACGCACAGCCGGGCGATCTCCAAGTCCCCGTGCCCGTAGGCGTTGGCCTTGATTACCGGCATAAGGCTGGCCCCCGCCGGCAGAAGGGAGCCCAGGGCGGCCAGATTGTGCCGCAGGGCGGCGGCGTCCAGCTCGATCCAGGCCCGGCTCCGGGGGGAGGGGGCGGGGCGGATGCGGGCGAAGGGGAGGGCCAGAAGGGAGGAGAGCAGGACCACGGCCAGATAGTGTACAAGACAGTTGTCCACCAGCAGGCCGGTGAGGCCCACCACCCCGGCGCCGCCCCGGATGAGGACGATGCACCAGGGGTGGAGGACATACACCGCCGCCGCCCAGTCCCGGAGGGCGGGAGCGGACGGGAGGGACAGGCGCTGGAGCCACCGCAGGAGGAACCCGACGCACAGGGGGAGGGAGAGGTAGAGGGCGTCAAAGCGGGCCAGGGCGAGGCGCTGCACCAGCAGGCCTTCCGCCGTCAGCAGCGCCAGGGAGAGGAGCAGTCCGGCCCCGTACCAAGCCGCGCTCCGGCGGGCAGGCCTCAGGGCCAGCCAGCCCCCCAGCAGCAGAAAGACAGGGGGGAAGAACAGGCCGTTGCGTGTGTAGTCGAAGAGGAGGAACAGGGCCTCGTACCCGGCCCGGAGGGGCGGCAGGGCGGCGGTGAGGCCGAAATAGCTGTCCCCCAGCAGCCCGGCGGCATAGAGCAGAAGGGCGGGAAGCCACGCCCAGCGGGGCCCCAGGATGCGCAGAAGGCCGTACACCAGGCAGGCCCCCAGCACCAGGGCGGGGAAGTACCACAGGTGGTAAAAGGTGCCGTTGAAGAGCACATCTCGCAGCAGGGCGAAGCCGCTCTCCTCCAGGGTGTGGTTGTAGAGGTTCAGGGGGAGGTAGAGCAGGACCGCGGCCCCGTAAAGCAGCAGCAGCTTTTTGACAAAGGGGATCAGGGCGGCCCGCCCCTCCCGGAGCAGACGGGGCACCAGGAACCAGCCGGACACCGAGAAGAAAAAGGGGACGGCGATGCGGGCCAAAATGTCGGTCAAAAGGTAGTTGGCCTCCCCGTTCAGGGAGAGCAGAGGGCCGGTATGGATGGCGATGACCAGCAAGGCGGCGGGGACGCGGAAGCGGTCAAAGCCACCGAGAGACTCGGTTTTCATCCCGCATCCCTCCACAGGGTGAGCACCACGCCGCCCTCGTTGGTGTCGCAGCGCTGGCAGGGGACGTCGGCGGGCAGGGTGAGGGAGTCCGCCGCCCAGGCGGGCAGGTAGTAAAGCTCAAACAGACGCCCTAGCCCCCGGAAGCGCAGAGGTTCCCCTCCCAGCGGGAAGTCGTGAAGCCACTCCAGATATTCCTCCAGCACCAGATGCTTCTCCTCCATCAGCTTGGCGTGGGGCCAGCCCACATACCGGAAGTGCCACGGCTCGTATCCGATGCCGGTGACATTCTCCTTCCCCTTGGGGTAGCGGAGGACAAAGCCAAAGTCGGCGGCCCGGCGGCGCAGGGCCCCGCAGGGGCCGGAGTCGGGGAAGGCGGGGCAGAGGAAGTCCACCTCCGGCCCGTTCTCGCCCAGATCAATGGCCAGCCCGGTCTGGTGCTCGCTGCACCCGGGGCGGGCCACGTAGGTCTCGGTGAAGGCTTTGCCGTGCTCGGCCAGGGCGTCCTCCCAGATGGCCTGCTGCTCGGCCCGGGGCCGGTAGCCGCTGACCGGGACGATCGCGCCCACGCTTCCCACGGCGGCGAGAAGCTGATCCAACATCACTTTGGCTCGCTGGTGGAGACGCACCTCGGTTTGACCGGAGCGGACGGAGGCGAGGTCCTCCGCGGCGGGCTCCTCCGGCAGGGGATGGGCGCGGTTGACCAGATACAGCGTACCTTTCATGCGTCCACCGCCAGTCCGATGAGACGGTCCAGCAGAGGGCCGAACTCCAGGCCTATGCTCCGCATCATGTTGGGGTAGCGGCTGTGAGCTGTGAAACCGGGGATGGTGTTTACCTCGTTAAAGACAATGCGCCCGTCCGGCGTGAGAAACAAATCCACCCGTGCAAAGCCGGAACACTCCAGCGCCCGGTAGATCAACTGGGCGGTCGCCTGAATTTCTGTTTCCTTCTCCTGGGAAATTCGGGCGGGCATGTGTATGCTGGAGGTGATCAGGCCGTACTTCTCCGTGTAGTTGAAAAAGCCGCCGGAGAGCTCGATCTCGTCCACATGTCCCACCGTCAGAACCTCATTGCCCAGTACGGCGCAGCCCACCTCAAAGCCGGGCACGGCCTCCTCAATGACCACCTTGCTATCGTGGGCCAGGGCGGCGGTGACGGCTTCGGCCAACACGCCGGGCTCCTCCACCTTGGTGATGCCAAAAGAGGAACCCGCCCGTGCGGGCTTGACAAACAGGGGATAGGTCAGGCTGGCAGTGCGCTCCGGCAGGGTGTCCAGCCCTTCTCCGGCGCGAAAGAGGATGGAAGGGGGCACCGCTACACCGGCGGCCCGGACCAAGCGGTGGGCCACGTCCTTGTCCATGCATAGGGCGGAGGCGAGCACCCCGCAGCCCACTACGGGGATACCTGCCAGCTCCAGCAGGCCCTGCACCGTGCCGTCCTCCCCGTTTTTGCCATGGAGTACCGGAAAGGCGGCGTCCAGATAGCGGGTGGAGGGCCCAGCGGGGGCGATGAGCAGCAGGCCGTGGACGCCGCGGTCGGGGGAGATCACCGCCGGGACGGTATGGCGGGCGTCGGTGTGCCAAGTGTCATCCAGCAGGGCGTCCACCGGCCCCTGGTAGAGCAGCCAGCGCCCATCCCGTGTGATGCCCAGGAGGACGGGCTCGTACCTGTCCCGGTCCAGATGTGTGAGTACCGCGTGGGCGGACTGGAGGGAGATCTCATATTCGGTGGAAGAGCCGCCGAACAGGACGGCCAATGTGATTTTTTTCATGGGGGAACACCTCCGTCAGAATGGGCTCTCGCCTGTTCTTTTATTATAGAGGGAGTATATCAGGCGTTTCTGACTTCCAACCGACCAAAGGCTTACAATCCTCTGAACCAAATCTTAAAAAAAGCAGTCAAAAAGCGGTATGGTCTCAGACCATACCGCTTTTTGTCATTTTGTGGCTCGCTTTACACCGTTGCCGATGTCTTTGGCGGCGTCGCCAACGCCGTCGACGATGTCGCGGGCTGCATCGCCCACGCCGCGGGTTACGTCCTTGGCGGCATCCCCGGCATCCCGGACCGCGTCACGGGCCGTCGAGCCGCCGTCCTTCGGGTGTTCGGTACCCTCCGGGACGGGCGTGGTGGTATTGGGGGCTGCGGGGGTGTTCTCCGGCATGGTGCTGGGCTGGGAGGTGACAACCGGCGAGGGAGTCGGAGTCACATCAGGGGCTTTATCGCGGGTACAAGCGGTCAGCGGCAGAGCCAGAGCGAGCCCGATGCCGAGCAGAGTCCATGTGCGTTTCATATGTGTTCCTCCTGTTCCTTCCAATGGATTTCGTTCAGATGGATTCACCCAGCACCTAGTATACGTTATTCCACGCTGATTACACGCGGGAAGAAGTGTCAGAGAAAAAAGGGTTGCAATTTCCAGAAAGATCTGCTAATATAATAATAACAGTAATAGTTACTGTTTATAATGTGCCGAGAAAAGAGGTGGCTCATGAACGGCAAGCGCTATTCCCGGCAGCGGGAATTGATCTATGAGGCTTTGCGGCAGACAGAACAGCACCCCACGGCGGAGATGATTTATCAGTGGCTGAAGCCGGCCAATCCCAGCCTGAGCCTGGGAACTGTTTACCGGAATCTAAACCTTTTGGCAGATGAAGGTGCAATCCGCCGGATGGCATTTCCGGTGGAGCGCTATGACGCAAAGACAATGCCCCACCCTCATTTCTGCTGTGACCAGTGCGGAGCGGTTTACGACCTGCACCTTCCCTACGATGCGGAGCTGGACCGGCAGGCACTGCTGGCCAGCGGGCACGATGTCACGGGCCATGAGGTGGTTTTTCACGGAATTTGCACAAAGTGCAAACAACTTCATTGATCTTTTCTTAAAATATGATAAGATGTGACCATCAAAATTAGAAAGGAAGGTTGTTCCAATGGAATTCAAGCTGTATCGCTGTGCCCACTGCGGCAATGTCATTTTCAAGGTGGTCGACAAGGGTGTTCCTGTCATGTGCTGCGGCCAGAAAATGGAGGAGTTCGTCCCCAACACCACCGATGGTGCTATGGAGAAGCATGTCCCTGCGGTGGAAAAGATTGCCCATGGCAGCGGCTATTCCGTCAGCGTGAAGGTGGGCAGTGTGGAGCACCCCATGCTCCCCGAGCACTACATCTCCATGATCGCGGCGGTGGATGGGGACACCGTCACCATGAAGTTCCCCAAGCCCGGCGAAAAGCCTGAGCTGAAGACCTTCTGCCGCAGTGAGAAGGTGGAGGCGTACGAGATCTGCAACCTCCACGGCTTCTGGAAGGGCGAGGGCTGAGAGGGCCCGTATTTCACTCAAAATCTGATTTAGAAAGGAAGGCTGAGCATTATGGAGCTGAAGGGAAGCAAGACGGAGGCCAATCTGTGGAAGGCGTTTGCGGGAGAGAGCATGGCCCGCAATAAGTATACTTATTTTGCCAGCAAGGCCAAGAAAGAGGGCTTCGAGCAGATCGCGGCCATCTTTGAGGAGACCGCCGGCAATGAGAAGGAGCATGCCAAGCTGTGGTTCAAGGAGCTGGGCGGCATCGGCGATACCGCTGCCAACCTGAAGGCTGCGGCGGCGGGTGAGAACGAAGAGTGGACCCAGATGTATAAGGAGATGGCCGAAACCGCCCGCGAGGAGGGCTTTGAGAAGCTGGCTTTCCTGTTTGACGGCGTCGGCAAGATCGAGAAGGAGCATGAGGAGCGCTACCTGACCCTTTTGAAGAACCTGGAGGAGGGTGTGGTCTTTAAGCGCGGTGACGAGTATGTCTGGAAGTGCCGCAACTGCGGCCACATCCACTTCGGCAAAACCGCTCCTGAGGTCTGCCCCATCTGTGCCCATCCCCAGGCCTATTTCGAGATCCGCAGCATCAATTACTAAGAAGAGACGTACGACAAGCGCTGTATAAAGCGGGTCCGACCTGACGGTCGGGCCCGCTTTGGCCGTCAAAAACCTTATTTTAACAGATAGACTGCCCCGCCGGAGACCCGGCGGGGCAGTGTGCTTTTACTTTAGCAGGCGGATCCACTCGCTGTTGTAGAGCTCACGGATTTCAGGGGAGAGACAGGCAAAGCTCTCCGTCTTGGCATATACGTCGTCGGTAGGGTAGGCATAGGGATCGTTGGCGGTCTCAGGGTCCAGCTCCTCACGGACACTCAGCAGAGGGGAGGAGTACCAGATCTCCTCACAGTTCTTGAGGCCGGCCTGAGTGGAGCACATGAAGTTAATGAACTTCTCGGCGTTCTCCTTGTTCTCCGCGCCCTTGGGGATGCACATGGCATCCACGTAGAGATTGGTGCCCTCCCGTGGCAGGGCAAAGGCCAGGTCAGGGTTGTTCTCCTGCATGGTAAGAAAATCGCCGTAATAGTAGGCGCCGATGAGGGCGTTTTCACCCTCCAGCTTGTCGAAAATCTCGTCCATGACGTAGGACTGCACCAGGGGCTTCTGCTCTACCAGAAGGTTGGTGGCCTCCTTGACCTGGGCGGGATCCTCAGTGTTATAGGAGTAGCCCAGCTTCTTGAGGGCAATGCCAATGGCGTCGCGGGAGTTGTTGAACATCAGAATGTCGCCGGAGAGCTCCTCATCCCACAGAATGTCCCAGGTTTCCACATCCTTCTCCGCAGGGTCAATGTAGGCGCTGTTATAGATCACGCCCAGCAGGCCCCACATGTAGGGGACGGAGTAGAGGTTCTCCGGGTCGTACTCCGGGTTTTTCAGATTGGGGTCGATGTCGGCAAAGTTGGGAATATTGTCAAAGTTCAGCGGCTCCAGCATGTCCTCCTCGATGAGCTGACCGATCATATAGTCTGAGGGGATGATGACGTCGTAGCCGCCGGCACCGCCGGCCAGCTTGCCGTAGAGCGCCTCATTGGACTCAAATGTCTGATAATTGACCTTGATACCAGTCTCCGCCTCGAAATCCTCCAGAACGGACATATCAATGTACTCGCCCCAGTTGTAGACGTTGACCACGCCGGCAGTGCCGGTGTTGCCGCTGGAACTCTCGCCGCCCGGTGTCTCGGCTGTGCCGGAAGGCGATCCGCCGGTACAGCCGCTCAGGGCCGCCGTGCTGAGGGTTGCCAGTGCCAGTACAAGTGCAATTTGCTTTTTCAATTCCTTTCGTTTGCCCCTTTCAAAAAATAATATTATATCAAGGCGGGCTGCCTTTGATATCCGTCAGTTCCCATGAACCATGCGGCGCTTGTCCTGCCGGGTCTGGCGGACATTGACGATGACCAGCAGGGTGACCACCACCACGAAGAGCAGGGTGGACAGGGCGTTGATCTCCGGGCTGACCCGCTTCTTGGCCATGGAATAGATGACCATGGACAGGGTGGAGAAGGTGGAGCCGGCGGTGAAGTAGCTGATCACGAAGTCGTCGATGGACATAGTGAAGGCGATGAGCAGGCCGTTGATCACGCCGGGCATGATCTCAGGCAGGATCACCTTTCGGAAAGCCAGAAAGCCGGGAGCGCCCAGATCCTGGGCCGCCTCATAGATATTGGGGTCAAGCTGCTGGAGCTTGGGCATGACGCAGAGGATGACGTGGGGAATGTCGAAGGTCAGGTGGGCGATGAGCAGGGTGACAAAGCCCAGGTTCCACTTGATGCCCAAGGCAGCTCCCAGTGTGCCGTTAAAGACGTTGACCGCCAGTACAAAGAACAGCATCATGGACACGCCGGTGATGATGTCCGCGTTGGTCAGGGGGATGTTGTTGATGGTGGTGACCACCGTGCGGCTGCGGCGGCGGAAGTTGGTGAAGCCGATGGCGGCTGCCGTGCCAATGATGGTGGAGATCACTGCAGCCAGAATGGAAACCGCCAGTGTGACCCACAGGGCGTCCAGGATCATGGAGTTCTGGAACAACTCCTTGTACCAATCCAGGGTGAAGCCGGACCACACCGACCGGCTCTTGGACGCGTTGAAGGAGAACACGATGAGCACGAAGATGGGCAGGTAGAGGAACAAAAAGACCAGCAGCATAAAGAAGCGGCTGCCGATGCGCCGGGACTGTTTCACAGGAACGACACCCCCTCTTCTCCCTCGCCAAAGCGGTTCATAATGGCCATGCAGACCAGGACGATGACCATCATTACCAGGGCGATGGCGGAACCCAGCCACGGGTTATAGGTGGTCCCCATGAACTGCATCTCAATGAGGTCGCCCAGCAGCAGGCTCTTGCCGCCGCCCAGCAGACGGGAGATGACAAAGGTGGACACCGAGGGAATGAACACCATGGTCACGCCGGAGAGCACGCCGGGCAGGGAGAGGGGGAAGGTCACCCGGCGAAAGACCGTGAAGGAGTTGGCGCCCAGATCCTGGGCGGCCTCGATCACCTTGGGGTCGATTTTCTCCAGAACGGAGAGGATGGGCAGAATCATGAAAGGCAGGAAGTTGTAGACCATGCCCAGCACGATGGCCCCCTGGGTGTTGATCATCTGGAAGGGGCCGATACCAAACAGGCCCAGAAAGCTGTTGATCAGCCCCCGCTTCTCCAGCAGGAACATCCAGGAGTAGGTGCGCAGCAGGAAGTTCATCCACATGGGCAGCATGATGAGCATCATGGCCACCCGGCGCACCGCAGGACTCTCCTGGGCCAGCCAGTAGGACAGGGGATAGCCGATGAGCAGACAGATGAAGGTGGCGATGATGGCCAGTAAAAAGGAGCGCCCGAACACGCCGGTATACTGGGCCATGGTAGAGAAGTTCTCCAGCGTGAAGCCGCCGGCCTGGCTCGTGAAGGCGTAAAAGACGATGATCAGCAGGGGGGCCACCACAAAGATAGCCATCCAGATGACATAGGGAACGGCGATGCCCTTACTCTTCATCCTCGATTCCCTCCTCCGGGCCCTCATTCAGCTCGTCGTACTCTGAGCTGTAGGAGCTGTAGTCGCCGAACATACCGGAGTAGCGGCTCTTCTTCATGATGTGGAAGCCGTCGGGGTCGATCTTCACCCCAATCCTGGCCCCCACTGGGGAGAAGTCGGTGGTCTGGATGAGCCACTTGAAGCCCTTGAAGTCCACGATGATGTCGTAATGCATCCCCTTGAAGGTGACCTCGGTGACAGTGCCGGTGAGCTGGCCCTGCTCCACGGGGACAATGTCGATGTCCTCCGGGCGGATGACCACATCCACAGGCTCGTTGGGCTGGAAACCGCCGTCCAGACAGGGGAATTTCTTGCCGTACATCCCCACCACCCTGTCCTCATGCATGATGCCGTCGATGATGTTGGACTCGCCGATGAAGTCAGCCACAAAGGCGTTTTTGGGCTCGTTATAGATATCCTGGGGGGTACCGATCTGCTGGATACGCCCTTCATTCATGACCACGACCGTGTCGCTCATGGTGAGGGCCTCCTCCTGGTCGTGGGTGACATAGACAAAGGTGATGCCTACCTGCTGCTGGATGCGCTTGAGTTCGATCTGCATATCCTTACGCAGCTTGAGATCCAGCGCACCCAGCGGTTCGTCCAGCAGGAGTACCTGGGGGCGGTTGACAATGGCACGGGCGATGGCAACCCGCTGCTGCTGGCCGCCGGAGAGGGAATTGACCGAACGCTTGCCGTACCCGGCCAGGTTGACCAGGGCCAGGGCCTCTTCCACCCGCTCCCGCAGCTCCGCCTCGGGCACTTTGCTGATGCGCAGACCGAAGGCCACGTTTTCAAAGATGTTCATGTGGGTGAACAGGGCATACTTTTGAAAGACGGTATTGACCTTCCTCTTATGAGGAGGAACGTCATTAATCCTCACGCCGTCAAAAAACACGTCGCCGGAGGTCGGCTTCTGAAAGCCGCCGATGATACGGAGCGTCGTGGTTTTGCCGCACCCGGAGGGACCGAGCAGCGTGAGGAATTCCTTGTCGTTGATATAAAGGTTGATATGGTCCAGAATGACGTCGTCGTCAAATTTCATGAAGCAATCCGACAGGCGGATCAGTTCCTTGGACATGTATCCTCCCCCATTTCTAAAAGGTAGTAAAGGGCGCACCCAAACCGGCGGTTGGGTACGCCCTAATGACGAAACAAATCATATATGTTCTTGCGAAAAATGTCAATAATAAAACGAAATATTTTCAGGGATTTTATACCCGCTCCCCGGTGGGAAAGTATTCCGCCACGAAATCCACCTGCTCCACGGTGAACACGCGGCCCCGCAGGTACTCCAGCAGCCCGGCGTCGGTGGGAAAGGTGAAGGCCAGCTTATAGGAATAGAGGGCCTGGAAGGAACGGCCGTACTTCTTGTTGTCCCGCTCCCGGCCATACTTGCCGTCCCCCAGCAGAGGATGGCCGGCGGCGGCGAACTGGGCGCGGATCTGGTGGGTGCGGCCGGTGAGCAGCTCGCACTCTACCAGGGACAGTCCGCCCGCCGTCCGCAGAGTCTTATATAAGGTGGCGGCGCTCTTGCCGCCGGGGACGGGGCGGGAGAAGACCTTCACCTGGGCCCGGTCCTCATCCTTGAGTAGAAAGCCCTCCAGCTTCCCCTGGGATGGCTTCATGCGGCCGTGGACAATGGCCAGGTAGAACTTGGCGATCTCCCGGTCCCTGATCTTCTGGTTAAGGATGCGCAGGGTCTCGGCGTTCTTGGCGGCCATGACGATGCCGCCGGTGTTGCGGTCGATGCGGTTGCACAGGGCCGGAGTAAAGGAGTGCTCGTCCCGGGGATTCCACTCCTTCTTTTGGTAGAGGTAGGCCTGAATGTGGGTGATGAGGGTGTTCACCTTTTCGTGCTCGTCCGCGTGGCACAGCAGGCCAGGCCGTTTGTTGAGCAGCATCAGGTTTTCATCCTCATAGACGATGTCCAGGTGGGGCTTGAAGACGCTCAGAAAGGCGTTCTCCTCCCTGGGCTGCTCGAAGAACTCGTCGTTGATGTATAACTGGAGTATGTCCCCCAACTGGAGCCGCACATCCCGCTGGGAGCCCTTCCCATTGACCTTCACCCGCTTGAGGCGGATGTACTTCTGGGCCAGCGGCGCGGGGAGGAGGGGGAGGGTCTTGGCCAGCCAGCGGTCCAGCCGCTGTCCGGCGTCGTTTTTTCCGATGGTGAATTCTTTCATAGTCTGCCTCACAATTCATTTGCATCCATTATAACATAAGCGCACAACCGGGGAAAGAGGGGAAAGGGCTTGCGCAGCACGGTCAAGCTGTGGTATCATAAGAAGGAAATCCGCCGTAAAGTAGTACAGCCTGCCGGACTTTGAAAAAATGTGGGTTTCCACGAAAAAAATATTTGACATTGGCCGCGGGTTTCGTTATAATGTCTGCTGTGCCATTGTGTGAGGTGTACCATGCGACTGGATCTCCGTTCTATTCTTCATGTTCCCGGGGCTTCGCTCCCCTTCTCGTTTGCGTTGGATCTGTCCGGCCTGGACTTCTATGGGGAGCATCCATTTGCCGGCCCGGTACAGGTGTCTGGTACAGTGCGAAATCAGGCGGATGCCCTCGTTCTGGAGGGGACGGCGGAGACTACGCTGGAGCTGGTGTGCGACCGTTGCCTCAAGCCCTTCTGCCGGGATATGCGCGTTCCGGTGGACAGCCTGCTGGCCGAGACTCTGGAGGACGAGGAAAACGACGAGATCCTGCTTCTGGATAACGGTACGGTGGATCTGGATGAGGTCTTTACCACCGCTTTGGTGCTGGCCATGGACTCCAAGCATGTGTGCTCCGAGGATTGCAAGGGGCTGTGCGCCACTTGCGGCGCGGATCTCAACGAGGGACCCTGCGGCTGCAAGCCTGAAATTGATCCACGTTTTGCTGCCCTTGCGCAGCTGTTGGATAAAGAGTCTGAGTAAGTTTTGCCCGGCCAGGGCATGAACCTAAGGAGGTGTCATAGATGGCAGTCCCTAAGAGTAAAGTGTCCAAGCAGCGCCGGAACAAGCGCCGTAGCTCCGTGTGGAAGCTGGAGACTCCCGGCGTTACCACCTGCCCCAAGTGCGGTGCGTTCCGTCTGCCCCACCGGATGTGCAAGAGCTGCATGAGCTACAAAGGCCATGAGTTCGGCAAGGTGGAGGCTACCGCCGAGGCGAAGTAAATAGCCCGAAAAGAACGAGGGGAATCACCCCTCTTTCTTTTTGCCCGGAAATGGGGTAGAATAGAAGCGTGGAGCGCCCGGGAGCAGGGCAACAGAGAACTGCGCAGACCGAAAAACAGGCTGGACGCAGTCCAGCGGTATTTTCGGCGGAGCAGTGAGCAGTTGCCCGTCGCGGAGGGCGCGCAGCGTGACAGCGTCGCCGCAAGCTCCAGATCCTTCGCTTCGCCGCAGGCGGCAAAGCTCACTCCTTCCGCTGCGGCTCCTTTCCCCACCGAACCCGCGGCCGTCGCCGCTGGGCTTCGGCGGGGGCCCCGGAAGTGGGGGAGCGCACCGCGCCGTATGGCCGGGCGGCGGCCCCGGAGAATCGCAGCAGACCACAAGGGCCGCCCTTGCAATAAGACGTAGGGGCGGGTGCACACACCCGCCCGCCGGGCCGATGAGGACATCGGCCCCTACGAAAAGAAAGGGGCGGGCGGCCGCAGAGCCACCCTCTGTCACTTTATTTTTTTGAGGAGCCCAAAACGTATGAGCCTGACGAAAATCAAATCCGTGGACGCCCACAGTCCGGCCCAGAGGGCGGGTGTCCGGCCGGGTGAGACGCTGACCCACATCAACGGACGCCCCATTGTGGATGTGCTGGACTATAAATTTTTTGCTTACGACCCCCGGCTGGAGCTGACCCTGGTAGGAGGGGACGGCCGCAGCCGCACCCTGCGGGTACGCAAGGCGGAGGGGGAGGAACTGGGCCTCAATTTTGAGACCTATCTGATGGACAAGGCCCGCTCCTGCGCGAACCGGTGTATCTTCTGCTTTGTGGATCAGATGCCCCCCGGTATGCGGGAGACACTCTATTTCAAGGATGACGATGCCCGCCTGTCCTTCCTGATGGGGAACTATATCACCCTGACCAACCTGTCGGAGCGGGAGATTGCGCGCATCGCAGAGCTGCGCATCAGCCCCATCAACATCTCGGTTCATGCCACTGATCCGGCCCTGCGGGAGGCCATGCTCAAGCACCGGCGGGCGGGGGAGTGTCTGGCCATCATGGAGCGATTTGCTGCGGCGGGCATCACCATGAACTGCCAGATCGTGGCCTGCCCCGGCGTCAACGACGGCCCCGCCCTGGACCGCACCCTGCGGGAGCTGGGGGCACTCCACCCGGCGGTGGGCAGCGTGGCGGTGGTGCCGGTGGGGGTGACCCGATTCCGGGAGGGCCTGTATCGGATCGACCCGTACACTCCGGCCCAGGCCGCGGCGGTGCTGGATCAGGTGGAGGCATTTGCCGCTTCTTTCCTGAAAAAGCACAGCACACACCTGGCGTGGTGTTCCGACGAGTTCTACCTGCTGGCCGGCCGTCCTCTGCCAGAAAAGGGATACTATGAAGACATGGCCCAGCTGGAAAACGGCGTGGGGATGCTCCGCCTGCTCACCAGTCAGGCGGCCATGGCCCTGGAGGACATGGAGCTGGAGGAGGCCCCGCCCCCGTTTGCCATTGCCACCGGTGTGTCTGCCGCCCCCTTCTTGCAGAAAATCGTTGACATGTGCCGGGAAAAATGTGGTAATATAATAGGAAACGTCTATCCGGTGCTCAACTGCTTTTTCGGGGAGACCATCACGGTCTCTGGTCTGATTACCGGACGGGATCTGATAGAGCAGCTCAAGGGGAGGGCGCTGGGCGAGCGGCTGCTCATCCCGGACAGCATGCTCCGGGCGGGGGAACGGATCTTCCTGGACGACGTCACTGTGGAGCAGGTGGAGGAGGCCCTGGGGGTGCCGGTGACGGCCCTTCCGGCTGACAGCGGCTTTGACCTGGTGGACGCCATTCTGGGGCTGCCGGTGGAGGCGCCCGCCTATGCCCTGCCGCCGGAGGACGACTATTATCGCTACAACCCGTGACAGAGAGAGTGAGGGTGCTATTATGAAGCCTTTGATTGCAATCGTGGGCCGGCCCAACGTGGGCAAGTCCATGCTGTTTAATAAATTGGTGGGCCAGCGGTTGTCCATCGTGGAGGATACCCCCGGCGTCACCCGCGACCGGCTGTACGCCGAGGCGGAGTGGAGAAACCGGAAGTTCGACCTGGTGGACACCGGCGGCATCGAGCCCTCCGCCGACAGCCAGATTTTGGCCTTTATGCGCCAGCAAGCGGAGATCGCCATCCAGCACGCCACGGTGATCCTCTTTGTCTGCGACATCAAGACCGGCCTGACCGCCTCCGACCAAGAGGTGGCCAACATGCTGCTACGCTCTCAGAAGCCGGTGGTGCTGGCGGTCAACAAGATGGACCAGGTGGGGATCACCAACCCAGACATTTATGAGTTCTATAACCTGGGACTGGGGGATCCCATCGCGGTCTCCGCCGTCCACGGCCATGGCACCGGGGATCTGCTGGATGCCTGTATGGAGTATTTCCCCCCTGAGGACGAGGAGGAAGAGGAGGACGATGTCATCAAGGTGGCGGTCATCGGCAAGCCAAACGTGGGCAAGTCCTCCCTGGTAAACCGCATCCTGGGGGAGCAGCGGGTGATCGTCAGCGACATGGCGGGCACCACCCGGGACGCGGTGGACAGCTATTTTGAGAACCAGAAGGGCAAGTACCTGTTCATCGACACCGCCGGTATGCGCAAGAAGTCCAAGGTGGACGACCGCATCGAGAAGTTTTCCGTCCTGCGGGCCACCATGGCCATTGAGCGGGCTGACGTGTGCCTGATCCTGGTAGACGCCAACGAGGGAGTCACCGAGCAGGATACCAAGGTGGCCGGTCTGGCCCACGAGGCGGGCAAGGCATGTATCATCGTGGTCAACAAGTGGGACGCCATTGAGAAGGATGACAAGACTATGGACCACATGCGCCAGGACATCCGCAGGGACCTGTCCTATATGACCTACGCCCCCATTGTCTTCATTTCCGCCCTCACCGGACAGCGGGTGGACCGTCTCTTTGACCTCATCAACTATGTCAATGACCAGGCATCCCTGCGCATTACCACCGGCATGCTCAACACCGTGCTGGCTGACGCCACCGCCCGCGTGCAGCCACCCACCGACAAGGGACGCCGTCTGAAGATCTACTATATGACCCAGATCGGTATCAAGCCCCCCCACTTTGTTTGCTTCTGCAACGACGCCAAGCTGTTCCACTTCTCCTACCAGCGCTATCTGGAGAACCAGATCCGCTCCACCTTTGGCCTGGAGGGCACGCCAGTCCGGCTGACCATTCGGCAGAAGAGCGACAAGGAGGGATAGTCATGGCAGATCCTACAACAGTTCCCACGGGAATACAGCCTAACCTTCCCGCCGCACTGAGTGAGCTGGGGGCGGCCCTGTTGCTTCCGGCCCTGCTGATCGCAGTGATCGCCTACTTCTGCGGCTGCTTCAACGGGGCGGTCATCGTCTCCAAGTATATCCTGCGGGACGATGTGCGTACCCATGGCAGCGGCAATGCCGGGCTGACCAACTTCTACCGCACCTTCGGCGGGCCGCTGACCTTTGTGGTTATCCTGACCGATGTGCTCAAAGCAGTCGTGGCTGTATGGGCTGGCATCCTGGCGGCAAAGTATTTGGTGGCGGATGAGCTTCTGGTAGTGGCGCTTGGTAAGTACTGGGCGGGAGCTTTCTGCCTTCTGGGGCACATGTTCCCCTGTATGTTCCACTTTAAGGGGGGCAAGGGGATCCTCTCCGGCGGCACCATCGCTATCATGATTGATTGGCGGGTGGCGCTGGTGGTGTGGGGGGGATTCCTGATCCTGGCCGCGCTCACCAAATGGGTCTCCCTGGGCTCCATCTGGGCCGGGGCATCCTTCCCCTTTGCCACTTGGTTTGTGTACCATGACGTGGTGCTGCTGGCGCTGGCCATTCTGCTGGGCGGCCTGATCGTCTGGAAGCACCGGGGCAACCTGAAGCGTATTCTGAACGGAACGGAATCCAAGTTCAGCCTGCACCATAAAAAAGATGAGGGGGCGCCGAAAGCATGAAGATCGCAGTGATGGGCAGCGGCGGTTGGGGGACAGCCCTGGCCCTGGTTCTGCTGGAGAACGGAAATGAGGTCACCCTGTGGTCCTATAGGGAGGAGGAGTCCGCTATCCTGCGGGAGAAGCGGGAAAACCCCATGCTGAAGGGGGTGCCCCTGCCGGATGGACTGGCGTTGACCTCTGACCGGGAGTGCGTGAAGAACTGTAAGGTGGTTGTGCTTGCTACGCCGTCCTTTGCGGTGCGTACCACCGCCCGTGCTGTGGCGTCCCTGTTGGAGCCCTCTGCGGTGCTGGTGTCGGTGTCCAAGGGCATTGAGAAAGATACCTCTCTGACCCTGACCGACGCCATTGCTCAGGAAGTGGGGGAGGGGCATCCCATCGTGGCCCTTTCCGGCCCTTCCCACGCCGAGGAGGTGGGCCGTGGCGTCCCCACTGTGGTGGTGTCCGCCTCTCGAGACAAGGCGGCGGCGGAGCTGGTGCAGGATCTCTTTATGAATGAGCGGTTCCGTGTTTACGCCTCCGACGACGTAGTGGGTGTGGAATTGGGCGCTGCGTTAAAAAACGTCATCGCCCTCTGTGCCGGGATCTGTGACGGCATGGGCTTCGGCGACAATACCAAGGCCGCCCTGATGACCCGCGGCCTGACGGAGATCGCCCGCTTGGGCGTGGCCCTGGGCGGCCGCAGAGAAACCTTTGCGGGACTGTCCGGCGTGGGTGACCTGATCGTCACCTGTACCTCCATGCACTCCAGAAACCGCCGTTGCGGCATTCTGATCGGCCAAGGCACCCCTGCCGCTGAGGCGGTAAAGGAGATTGGCGCTGTGGTAGAGGGCTACTATGCGGCCGCCACCGCCCGCGCCCTGGCTCAGAAGGCGGGGGTTGAGATGCCCATCACAGAGGCGGCCTATCAGGTATTATACGGCGGACGGGATACCAGGGCCGTGATTAAGGAGTTGATGACCCGCGCCCGGAAGCACGAGCTGGAGGATAGCTGGGTCTAAAAAGGTTTTCGAAAAAAATCGAGAAGAATTGAAAAAAACACTTGCATCTTTTCGCAGGATGTGGTAATATAATCAAGCCGTCCGATGAGGGCGGCGACTTCCGGGTGTGGCGAAGTTTGGTATCGCGCTTGAATGGGGTTCAAGAGGCCGCTGGTTCGAATCCAGTCACTCGGACCAAACAATGATAATCCGAACTACATTATCCAAGTGGGTAATGTGTTCGGATTTATCATTTCTATTGAATATGTGCTTTGATGGACAAGGGCGGGACTATCACCCCGCCCTTGTTTTTTTAGATCTTTTCTGATATTTTGTGTCTGTCAGACAAATCAAAGATTTGCAATTGAAAATTATGCTTATTGTTTCACTGCAAGGCAATAATTCGTATTGTCAAAAGCACTCATTTGATTTTTAGGATTGGCCTCATTATAGAGCGCAAAGTATTGCTCTGTTATTCCCTGGGGCTCCAAGTGCTCATATATCAAAAATTCATGTGCTGAAAGCAATTGTTCGATATCAGAGTAGGAATAACATGCCAACATTTTTTCGCTTGCAACACCCGCCAGCATGAATTGCTTTTTTGTTCGTTCTCCGGCTTTCTCAGTATAGCTGTTTTCATCTGGATAATCAAATATAATGGAAACTAACTACACTTTTACCTGCTTCTAAGTGCTGTTAACTGCTGTAATGCCAATGGTTTTTAGAACAGATAAGAGTAGTTAAAAGTGGGTAAGTGTAGGTAATTCGTATATTATTTCTGTACCATTCATACAACCATATTCCTACACTTCTTGATGTGGTTGATTTTATTTCTACACCTATACTCCTACACTGAAAGCGAGCTTGGCAAGGTCTATTTTATTTTCTCAATCTCCTCTCGAAGCCAAGTAAATTCGCGGCGCGTGTAGACCTTTTCTGTGATGTCGGAGATCTTGTGACCTACCATATATTTGATGGCATACTCATCCACCCCATAGCGTTTTGCCATGGTCACAAAGTGGGTGCGACCATCGTGAGGACGGTGCTCGGGGTTTAGTTTCAATTCATCACGGATACGCTCGAAGGCTTTCTGATACCGAGCATAGGTCAACTCAAAGTTCTTCTTGTTTCGGTTGTTGGGGTCTGCCCAGTTAAGCAGATACGGGCTTCCGATTGCTTCTGCTTCTCGATATTTTTTGAGTACCAGGTCCTGAATACGGGAATGAATGGGGACAACACGATTCTCACCGGCATCCGTCTTCATGCCGCCTTGAAATGTCCAGCTCTCTAAATCCACATCCTTTAGTTCCAGTAGTCCCAGTTCCTGAGGGCGCCAGCCGGAGTAGCACTGGATAAGCAGGATGTCGATACCATGTTTCTCATCGATATTATTCCAGAGCAATTCCATTTCATCATCTGTAAAAGCGATATGCCCCTTCTTTACTTTCTGGATCTCTTTGACGGTTTCTTCCGTGAGGTTGAAGGTTCTGGAATAGTTTCGATCCACTAACTCATATTCCAACGCATAGTCCAGCATCATGTTAAACATGGATTTGATTTGGTTCTTCATGGTGGCTGTTGGATGCTGCTCTCTGCCTCGAACAGTGGCCACGCCCTCTTCCATGCAGCCTTTTACATGACGGGCTCGAATGTCCATAACTCGCATCTTGTAAACTGCCGAACAGTAAGGCCAGGCACTGGTCACCGCCTTTGTACTCTTGACGGTCTTTTCGTATTCTGGAAGCCACTTGTCATAGAGCTCCTGCATGGTGATGGCTGTTCCAAGGTCATATGGATTCTTGTTATATTCCACCAGAGCGGCATAGGCATCGTTATAGGTGGCGAAGTATGATTCCGGCTTGAGCGGTTTGCAAATGGGTCTGCCATTAGAAGTTTTCCCCACAGTTACCATGGCTCGGAATGGATTTCTCAAATTACGATTTTTGATCTCACTGATCTGACCAAAGCCATTCGGCAATCGCCGTCGCTTGTTGGATTTGCGAGGTCTTTTTATTTTTTCAGAAGGTTTCAGAGGATATCCGCAATGAGGACAGGCATTTGCCTTATCGCTCACTGGCAATTCGCACTCTGGGCATTGGGTCAGCATAGGTCATCCCTCTTTTTCAAGGCTTTAATTTCTCGGCGTTCGATTTTGTCAACGATACGGCCGCCTACCGCATGGAGTAGAAAAACGCTGCCCGCAAATAGTAGCGCACCCCAGGCTCGCTGATTTTTGTTGTACTCTTTTACGCCGCCCTGCATAGTATAGACTTCATGCAAATGCTTGGCTGGGTTCACGTGTTTCTTCATTGGGTGTCTCCTTTCGCAAGATTTACAGTGGGTTTTATGGAGGTGTTCTATATGAAATACATGACGAATGCACAAATCGACGAGCTTAATTTGCTTTTGGATAAGCATGGGGCGGCTTTGACAGCATTTTATAACGAAGGAATGAGACAAGGCGCCAAAAATGTGATTCATGGTATGATGATTGGCGCGGCGATTATTGCTGGCGTTCAGATCACAAGGGCAATCATCAGAGCACACAAGCAAAAGAACTAAATAGGAATTGGGGTCGCTTAATCAGCGGCTCCTTTTCTTTTTGCCCCTTGCGCCGCCCGCTCTAATCATATATGATAAGTGTACGAATTGTCAAGCATATTCCTACACAATATTTTTGATTAAGATTTGAGGGCTGGATATGGTGATGAACGAGTGCTCCGCCTGTCCCCGGTGCGGCGGACGGTTGAAATACTACGACAGCGTGCCCAGACTGGTACGGACGAAAGGGCGGCAAACCTCCAGAGTTCCCATGCGCCGCCTGCGGTGCTCCGGCTGCGGGGCAATCCACCGGGAACTGGGCGGTCTGTTCTTCCCCTACAAGCAGTACGAGGCCGAAGTGATATTCGGCGTACTGGAGGGGCTTATCACCTGCGAGACACTGGGGTTCGAGGATTACCCCTGCGAGATGACCATGCTCCGGTGGCTTTCGCAGAAAGCACAGCTCCTATTATGGAGAAATCCATAAGCGAAAGGAGTAAATGAGCATGAAACTGACACCTGTGGACCAGATACCAAAGATGAACGGCTATCACAAGCTGCAAGAGCTGATCGAGGAGTTTACGAACGGCGACGCTAAAATCGTAAAGGTGGAATTTAGCGAGACCGATTATAAATCCCCGGCGGTCTGCCGGTCTTGTCTGGCCGCGGCCATCAAGCGGTCGAAGCGTCCGGTCAAGGTATGGCGTCGTGGAAATGAGATATTCCTGAGCAGGGATGTTTGACAAAGGATCGAGCCGCCGTAACAGGCGGCTCTTTTCTTTTTCGGACGCAGGAATTGCACAGCCCTTTATGGAGGTGATTTCAATGGACAAAATCAAAGCACTCAACACCAAAGTCATGGCAAAAGACTTCGGACGGGTAGGCTTGGGCACACTGGCCATTGTAGCCGGAGCATTTCTGTGGGGCAAGTTTTTGTACGGCAGAGGTGTGCGCGGCTGCCAACGCTGGATGTGCGAGACGTTTCCGGACGAATACGAAAGCATGACGGAAAAGGTCGCTGATATGCTGGAACAGGACCATTGAACAGGCCAAAACAGATTGAGCCGCTCTCGCGGCGGCTCTTTCTTTTGTCTCCGGCGGTTATATTTCTAATTTAGATTAGCCCGATTTAACCTAAGTTAGAAAACAGGCCCCGCAGATTTTGCAATTCCTATTATGGAAAGGAAACGGATAGATGCTGGTGGAAATCCAGCGGTGAGACACGAAGGCGTGCCGCCAAGTAATAACTTAATCAAAGATGGCACCCACCGGGCAACGGTTTTCGTTGGGCCGACCCTGAAGTCGTTTCCTTTTCTTTTTTCGCGCCGATTCAACAGGGGCCTTTATGGAGGTGAAGGTTATGAACACCAGGAAAATTCTTAGCGCGATCGGAACATTCGCGGTTGTGGGCGCGGTATCCACGGCAGGCGCGGCACTATGGACGAAGGTTCTGAACAGGAAGTTTCAAATGGTACAGCTCAAACTGACACACCCGAAGTCAGACAAAATCATATTCGTCGACTTCAAGAAGGCAAAGAGGGGCCGCTGACGCAGCGGCTCTTCCTTTTTTTCATCCGCACAAAAGGCCGTCTCCTTTATGGAGACAAAACTTTTTAGGAGGTAATCAAGGATGAACAAGCAGAAATGGACAGAGAAGCCGGTCACCTGGGGCGGATATCTCAAACTCAGCGGCATTGTGACAGTCATCGGCGCGATTTTCAGCGCGGTGTATATCATTGCCATGTTTGAGCCGGCCTGGTGGATCGGGATTCGGAAGACGGTTGGAAAGACGTTCAACCATTGGGCCCGGAAAAGGAATCGTTTCTAAAGGGCGGGAGCCGCTGCAACAGGCGGCTCCTTTTCTTTTTCTTTCCACCGAGGTTGTTTTTACGAAAACGGGGCTGCGCCCTTAGAATAGCCGTTGAAAGGAGGCAGACGCCGATGAATGAACAAGAGTTCCATCCGGGCTCCGTCCCTGTGGCGGTGGTGGCCCGTGTTTATGGAAAAGACGCGTCCTGGGTGAGGGCCGGAATTATCTCCGGCTGGCTGCCCATCGGCAAGGCGACCCGGAACGGCAATCTGGTGGCCAGCATTGAGGAGATGGATTCCCGGTACGGCCGGATCAATTTTTACATCTCGCCAAAGCGATTGTACGAGGAAACCGGATATTTCTGGAGAGGAGAACGACGATGAGAAATGACATGCGCCCGGAGCTTTCGCAGAAGAACCCCTACTGGATCGGCAAGCACCGCTACTACGAGCTGAAGCATTTCTGCCTGCAATACCCCATTTGGAAGAAGGCCCGACTGGCCCTGGATGGGCTGAGCAGGCGGCCGGCCGACCTCCAGGTCTTTGTGAGCTGCGGGCAGGTGAAGGGTGACCCCACGGAGCGGTGCGCCCAGTCCCGGATATTCTTCGGGGAGCGCATGGAGATGGTGGAGCAGGCGGCCATCGAGGCGGAGCCCGACCTCTACCCCTATCTGTTGCGGGGCGTGACCGAGGAGCTGTCCTATGACGCGCTGAAGATGAAGTATGATATTCCCTGCTGCCGGGACGTCTATTACGCCGCGTACAGACGGTTCTTCTGGCTGCTGAGCAAGAGGAGGGATTGAGGTTGCGGGTTGTGGACGTGGCTGTCCGGCAATGCTACCGGTTCAACTGCCCGAACTGCGGGAGCAGGCTGGAGGCCGACTGCGGCGATCTGGTGGACATCGGCGGAAAGACAAGCCGGTTCTGGTGCCCGGTCTGCCGGAAGGAGCGGTATGTTCCATGGAGTGCCCTAAGGAAACGGGTTGTGTACGAGGACAAGTCCGCGGAATAGGCAGGCTCCTTTATGGAGGTGAAATGCCATGAAGAAAACGATTTTGGAAAAGGTGGCGGACAATAAGTTCAATGCTGTGAAACAGTTAGTCCGATTCATTCGGGAAAATGACAAGGACCCGGGTGGATTTGAAGACTTATGGGAAAACAGTTTTGCGCTTGAGGACGAATTAGATGAAATCATACTTCGGATAGCGCACATCATCGAATTGGAAAAAGCATTAGAAGAATACGAAGAGTAAGGATTGGGCCTGCGGAAACGCGGGCTCTTTCCTTTTTGTATTTCGCAGAAACGGCAGCGGCTATTATGGAGGTGATACCATTATGACTTACAAGCAAATCGAGGCAAGCCGGGAGCTGAGGCTTTGGATCGGGCAGGTGATCGTGCCCGCCGTTACGATGGCGGTCGCATTGGCGTCCATTCCGGAGGTTAGGAACGCGGCTTCCACAAAGCTGGAACAGCTGAAATGGAAACTCAAATCCAGGAGCAAGGGCTGAGCAGGCCCTTTGCTTTCTATTTTCCATACGCAGCCGGCCGGAAAGCGTGTTAGAGTGATATCCTGAAAAATTCCCGGGTGAAAAATTTGAGAAAACAGCGTCAAAGGAGGAATTGAATTTGGAGATTATTGCGGCGATTGCGGCGCTTTGCATCGGAATTTTGATCGGTATGCGTCTGTTCCAGGATCGTCCGGTCGGCGACCTGCGGGTGGACCATTCCGATTTCGCGGACGAAGGCCCTCATTTATATCTTGAGCTGGATACGGATATACGAACCGTTATGCGGAAGAAACGGGTGGTCTTCCGGGTCAAGGTAAAGGACTTCCTGCCGCACGAATGACACGGGCCTTTATGGAGGTGTATTGTAATGAAGAAATTGAAACTCTGGATGACACAGTGGCTGGTCGATATCGGCTCCTGCTTGACGGAACTGGGAGACCGTATGATTTGGAAAGGGGTCGATATGGGCGACGACCTTCTCAGAGATGACGATGAATTGTTAAAATACGCGAAAAAGAAGGGAATCGTCCGATAACGGGCGCCCCTTTCTTTTCATTTCGATATATACTTGTGCAACCAATCCGGCAAATCAGGATCGTCAATGGTCCAGGAGGTCTTTCGCCGTTCGGAATGGACCCATTCGTTTTCCCGACCATCGAAAATCCTTTTCCGTCCACATCTGTAAAGGACAATTTGGCCATCTTCCAGGCGATACTCATTCCAATAATAACTATGCGTGACACGGCCAGGTCTCTCTTGCGTAGCATAAATCGTCATGGGTATAAGCCATCCTTTCCGAAGAATAATAGTTCTTTTTATGAGTATAGCACCACAGCCCTGCGGCCGCAAGAGACATCGAACGCCGGGTACGCACGAATAACATCGGCTATTATGGAGCCAATTCTGATTTTTGAAAGGAGAAAAAGCATATGGCAGAGATTAAAACGTTGTTGGATGATGTGATTGAGACGGAGCTCGCGAATCTGCGGACCCTTCCGTCCGGAAACGAGGAGAGAGCGAAAGCGATCCGGGATCTGGCGGCGCTGCACAAGCTGCGTATCGAGGAGATCAGGGCCCAGGCCGACGTGGATGAGAAGTCCGAGCGGCGGGAGATGGACGGCAGACAGCGCAGGGAGGAGCTTGCCTGCAAAGATGCCGACCGCGCCCGCGAGGAGGAGCTTCAGAACCGTCAGCTTCGGGAGCAGAAGATCGACCGGTATGTGCGCATTGCGGTGGCCGGCGCGGAACTGGTGTTGCCGCTGATGTTCTACGGCATCTGGATGAGACGGGGATTCAAGTTTGAGGAGTCCGGGGTTTACTCATCCACCACGTTCAGGAATCTGTTCAGCCGTTTTCGGCCGACAAAGTAACGAACAGGCTCGAAAAGAAAATGAAGAGGCCGTGCAGACAGCACAGTCTCTTCGTTTTATCCGCGAGTTATTCGGGGCGTTTTATGGAGAACACCCGATATTTTCAAGGAGGTATCTGTTTATGAAATGGACGGAAGAAGAAAAGCGCCAATTCATTCTGAGGGTCGACATTGGCCGAGCACGCCGCTTATACGACGAAGGGAAAAACGCAGAGGAGATTGCGGCGGTTGTGAGGCGGCCTGTCGCGCTGATGGAAAAGTGGATTAGGAACTTCAAAATCATTGACCAAAAGAGACAGGCAAGAAACGGGTGAACCCCAAAAAGCAGGGCCCCAGACAAGGGCTCTTGCTTTTTTAATCCGGGTCCCAACCGGAGCCCATGTCTTTGATTTGGTCTTCTCCTGTCCCCCAACTGGCGCTGATGTCGGGAAGAGCGCAATCATAGCAAACATTGGCGTCTGGGTATTGATCGTCGTAAACACCCTTATAATATTCTCGACTGAGCTTTCGTCTCACGGCGGCAACATCAAACTCTTTGCCGCATTCTATACAAACAGCCATATTCGCCCCTCCATACATAAAGGATGTTTCCATTTTACCATAGTCCTCGCCAAATTTACAAGGCGTTTTATGAGGAGAGAGCGCTCTTTACCTCAATATCAGCCGGAGCCGCAAGGCCCGGACGACTTAGGAGGTAATGCAAATGCGTAAGAAGGGTAAAAAGGTCATTCGGCCGGCAGGAGACGAACTGATGGACTACCTGAACCGGGGGTTCGCGATCTGCAACCGGTGCGGGGCGGTGATGGACCGGAGAGAAGACCCAAGAGGAGGTTGTGATATTTACGCCTGCCCGTCCTGCGGATGGGAGATTGACGAGATGGAGTACGAGTATGAGAGCGGAGATCCGATGGAGCTCGTACAGGATGAAAGAGGCGATGACTACCTGGTCTTCCGGAACGACATGCCGCCCGCCGGGTGCAGAGCGTGCGGAGGCCCATACCCCTACTGCAAGCCGTCGTGCAGAATGTTCGACGACTAAGCATGACCAACGTAGAGGAGGAGCCCTGTAACAGGGGCTTTTCCTCTTTTATATTTGGAGGCAGACATGCGCTATCACTACGAGAAGCCGCCCATTTATCTTTCCATGTACGGACAGCGCTACTGCTGCGACCATCCGGTCTATAACCACTGCACCCTGTTCCTTGTCGGCGAACGGGGCCTGGCGGTGATTCAGCAGCGGTACGACCCGGAGACGAAGCACACCTTCTGGGCCGAGGTAGACGAGTGGCTGACGGACCCATTATATCTGCACCCCCGGTTTCGGGCGTTCTTTGACCGCCGGGCCGGGACGGGTACGGACGGCCTCTACCCCACCGTGACCATCCGGCAGATCATGTGGGCGCTGAAGATGAAGCCCCTACCCAAGCAGCCCTGGGAGACGGTCTTCGACCATACGCCGATTTGACAACCTCCTTTATGAGAAACCAACTGATTTTGAAAGGGGTTGCGGTTTATGAAAACATTCAAGAACAAGCTGTACGCTGTGGGGCTGATGCTCTGCGGGAGTGTTCCGACATTCCTGGAGCAGGACGCCACGGCGCTGGTATTTATCGGGATGATTGCAGTTCCGCTGTTCTTTGCAAAAGAAAACTGGATTTATTAAAGGAAACGGCCCGGACAAGGGCTTTTCCTTTTATATTTGCGCTTATTTCGCAGCTCCTATTACGGAGAACGATGCTCGCAAAAGGAGGTAAAGGAGCATGGACGAAATGAGACTGGAATCGAAATTTACAACAGGACTTGTATCAAAAATCGCAAGGACCGTTGTACGTAAGAAGCTGGGCTACGATATGGATATTCGGCTCAACCGGCTGCGGACAACGGTGGTTGATGAAAAGACACACGTACATCTGGACGTCGATCTGGAGCTCACGAAGGAAGAGCTTGACAAATTATTGAAGAGCGTCGGACTCTGAGGCAGAGGCCCCATAACAGGGGCTTTTGTCTTTCTTCCGCAGATTCCGCAGGTTCTATTGTGGAGAGGCATACAGCGAGCTACGAAGCGAGGGTGGTAGTAGGCAACGCAAGACGGAAACCCACCTGCCTCTCTTCGGTTTTCGCAGATTTTGCAATTCCTATTATGGAGAGGAAGTTAGCTCAGTGGTAGAGCGCAGGCTGAAATGTCTGAGGCCGCCGGTTCGAGTCCGGCACTTTCTCTTTCGCTTTTGCATGGAGAAAAAAACAAGTTTGGAAAGGAGTTTACCATGGAGAAACGGCCGCTGGACACGGAGCTTGAAGTTCTTTGGAGCGAGCACCTCGAAGACGATGTGTTCTCAGTACGCGCTTACAATGTTCTGGCGCATCGTCTCGGTCTTCGCACGTTAGGGGATATTTTGAATTTGACCCGCGACGACATTGCAAAGGCGAGGGGCGCTGGGGAAAAGACCCTGGACGACATTGCGAAGCTGGTTCGGTCGTGCGGATACGAACTGAACGGATTTACGGACGCCGGTCCGGACTGCAAAAAGTGCAAACAGAGGGATTTCCTGCGGCCGGCGCATCAGCACTTTTTCAAATTGGCAAGGGAGTTCAACCGCTCGTATCATCATCCCAAGGACCGCGCCTTTGTGTTTCCAAACCGGATTTCCGGAGAGACGGGCTGGGATATTGTAAAGCGGGCCATATTCGCCACCTATAACGTGTCGAGCATTGCCTCTCTGCCAGACGGGGAGCAGGCGGAAATCAATGAATTTGCGATGGGTCTCACGGATATTCTGTTCCAACAGCTGCGGGACCGGGCAAAAGAATACAAACGGAGCAATATTTGAAAGGAGAAAATGAGCATGGAAGTTAAAATTGTGGGCGAGATCAAGTTCAAGACCTGTACCCTCCCGGTGTATCGGGATTTGGACGAGCCCCTGTTCAAGGCGGGGGACGTCGCTGAGCTGATGGACTATGGGCCGAACAATATTTGGAACCTGACCAACCTTTGCGAAGAGGACGAGAGGCTGGTGCTGTCATCGGAAGTGGCGGGTCAACACCGGCGGGTGACGTTCCTCACCGAGAGCGGACTCTACAACGTCCTCGCCCAGAGTCGGAAGCCGGTTGCCAGGGCGTGGCGGCGGGTCATTGCCGAGGAGTTGATTGCCCTGCGGCGGTCCCGTGGCAAAAATATCTCGGAGCAGTTCGAGGACTGGGACTACATGGCGGACACCATCTACTTTGACGAGGTGACCGGGCGGCTGATGCGGTCGGTGACTGTTCCTGGCGGGGACGTGGAGCAGGTCCCCTACGAGCCCTGACGCCATGAAAGCGGAAATTGGATATCCCGACGCGGTCATGGGAGATTTCATCCAGGACCTTATCGGTGACATCGAGCACAACATGCAGCTTGCTCCGCCCAACGACCAGTATTTCGAGGAGCTCAGCATTCAGAAATTTACCCTGCAACAGCTGCTCCAGGAGATTGGCAGGCATGAAGGAGACTCTCCCACCGCCGTAGTAGCGAGATTTGTGGGGAGGATGTCTGCCACGGCAAAAGAGGACGACCCACGGTTCGTCTTTTCTATCTCCAGGGACGCGGCCCAGTCCATCCTGGACGGATTATATTTTGACTAAACGGAAAAGGAGAAACAATGACTGGAGAAGTTTACATTCATTATGGCGCGGACGCCTTCGACCCGAGCCATGGGTTTCCGGTGGCAAACACGAAATACTCCTGGGCAAAGCCCTACGGAGGTCTATGGGCATCGAGAAAACGTGCGTCCTACGGCTGGGCCAAATGGTGCGAGGAGAATTCCTTTCGGGATTGCGCCGCAGAACCCTCATTTCAGTTTATCATGCGAAATCCGGAAAAAGTAGCGGTCATTCATAATTTGAACGATCTGCGACAGCTTCCGATGGTGAGAGACGTTCCGCCCGGCATGTGGGAGGAAATTGACTTTGTGGAATGTCTGCGGCGAGGAATTGACGCTGTTGAACTCTGCTGGTATGGGGAGGAATACCAAGACCAGCGGGCCGATGATTTATATCTCGCTTTGTATGGGTGGGACTGTGACTCCATTGTGGTCCTCAATCCCGACGCAGTGATTCAGATTTAACACTCGAAAGGAGAAAACATCATGGTTAAGACCTATCTTGATATTCTGAGCGAGCGCGGCATCCGCCCCTTCCTGACCGACGAGGCTTTTGAGGAGCTCCAGAAGTTTGACTACAAGAGCCAGTACGCCATTCCCGGCCAGGTAATGCCGGTCTTCAAGCACCCCAACCAGCACAAGATCGAGCTGGGCAAGACCACCAATCTGATCGGCGACATGTGCTGGTACGGAGCCAGCGTGGAGGAGCTGGTGCGGTCCATCAAGTATGGCATGGTGGTGCTCGACGCGGACAAACGCCATTTGGACTGGAAGAAGGCCGCCGAGGACTTCGGTATTCAGGAGCTTCTCAAGGAATACCGCCGGTTCCGCCGCAAGCCCAAGCTGACAGAGCGGGAAAAGCTTGTCATTACCGCTTATACCGGCTATGTTCTGGAGGGTACGGCCGGAAAGGTAGTGGATTTCGTGGAACAGGAGCTGGGTCATTCCATTCAGACGCCGGAGCCGCCCGCAGTCCCGGTTGTTGTGGAGGTGCGCCGGGCTTTGCAGGAGGAATTCTGCGAGATCTGCCGGAAGCACCACATCTTTGATTATATTTAAGGAGGATACGGACGTGAACGCAAAAACGACCCTGCTCCACGGAGCCGGGAAAGCGGTCAAAAAGGCGGCGCCGACGATATTGACCGTTGTCAGCGCGGCGGGGGTGGTGGCCACGGCGGCTCTGGCGGTCAGGGCCACACCCAAGGCCCTCAAGCGCATTGAGGCGGCAAAAGCGGTCAAAAAGGCGGAAAATGGCGGAAATTTGACCCGAATGGAGACGATAGGAGCCTGCTGGCAATGCTATGTACCGGCGGCGGCCACGGGAATCGCTGTAATCGGGTGTATTTTCGGAGCAAATGCCCTCAACCGGCGTCAGCAGGCGGCTCTGGTCAGCGCCTACGCCCTGGTCAGCCGGTCCTACAACGATTACCAGCGCAAGGTCAAGGAGCTCCACGGCGTAGACGCCCACCGGAGGATCATGGAAGCCTTGGCTGCCGAAAAGAGCAAAAAGCAGCCCATCTACGCGGGCACCCTGATCGGGTCGTCCTCTCTGGACTTTGAGGACGCCGGCGAGGAAGAGCGGCTATTCTACGACGCCATCTCGGAGCGGTATTTTCAGGCCACCATCAGCCAGGTGCTCCAGGCCGAATACCACCTCAACCGGAACTTTGCCCTGGGCGGAGGATTCATTACCCTGAACCAGTTTTACGAGTTCCTGGGCATCGAGCCGGTACCCGGCGGGGACGAGGTGGGCTGGATGGTTTCGGACGGGCTCTACTGGGTGGACTTCGACCACCAAAAGACCGTGGTAGACGACGGGCTCAACGGCGAGGTGGAGTGCTACATCATCGACGCACCCTTCCCGCCGGTAAGCGAGCGTGAATACGAGGACATGGAGCTCTGAGGGCTCCGCAGAAATTGCATCTCCTATTATGGAGAATCTATATTTAACAGGAGGTTTGACTTTATGGACTCGAAAACGATATTTAAGGTATTGTCCTTTGTAGGTATGGCCCTGGGCGGGATCGGCACACTGCTGTCCGCCTGGGCTGACGGAAGGGAGCAGGACGCGATTATCGAGGAGAAAATAAATGAAGCACTGGCCGCCCGTGAACATGGAGAAAAGGAAAGCGAGGAGCCCTGACCGGGGCTCTTTGCTTTTGCAGGAGCCGCTGTCCATGAACGAACAGGCGATCCTCTTTCTCATGGAGGTCCTGAACGGCTTTGAGGAGCCGCCAAGGTCCGACTGGCCCAGGCACGAGGCGGAGGAAGTCAGCTTTTCCCGCTGGGCGGTGGAGGAGCTGCTGCAACAGGTCTGGGACCACCCGTGGACACTGGCCTCTGAGACGGTAGAGCGTTTCGCCGCGAAGCTGGGGCTATACGCCGAGACCTGCGTCACGGACCAGCAGCACCGGATCTTTCGGATCGCGGCCGAAACCGTGAGGGGATTCCTCGATGAGATCGAGAAGCTGGAGCGATGAAAACATTGATATTTATGAGAGGAGATGGCGTATTGAACAAACAAGCAATTTCAAACGCCCTGAAAGCGTTGCAGAAAACCGTGAAAAAGCACAGCCCGGAGATTTTGACGGGCATCGGCATCGCCGGGATGACCGCCGCCGCTGTGATGGCGGTCAAGGCCACCCCCAAGGCCCTGCGGATGGTGGACGAAAAGGAAATCCGGGACGGAAAGCGCCTGACCACCGGCGAGATCGTCAAGACCACCTGGAAATGTTATATTCCCCCGGTCGTCACCGGCGTATGCTCCGCGGCCTGCATCATCGGGGCCAGTTCCATCAGCGCACGGCGCAACGCGGCCCTGGTCACAGCCTACACCATTTCGGAGACCGCGTTGAAGGAGTACCGGGACAAGGCGGTTGAGGTGGTCGGCGTGAAGAAGGAGCAGGCCATCCGGGACGCGGTGGCCAAGGACAAGCTGGAGAAGGCCAATGTCAAAGAGCGGGAATTCATTTCCACCGGACGGGGCGAGACCCCCTGCTTCGACCCGCTGACCAACACCTGCTTCAAGTCGGACATCGAGAGCCTCCGCCGGGCGGAAAACACGCTGAACAAGCGGATGCGGGACGAGGTGAAGATCACCGTCAATGAGTTTCTGATGGAGATTGGCCTGGAGCCCTGCGACGACTCTATCGGAGAGACCATGGGGTGGGACATCGACAAGGGCTACATCGAGCTGGACTTCAGCTCCCAGCTGGTGGACGGCGTCCCTTATCTGGTGCTGGGGCACCGGGTCCCGCCGGTCTATCTGGGCTGGTGACATCCGCAGAAATTGCATCTCCTATTATGGAGAACCATCCAATGAACCTAACTTTACAAGGAGGAACTTGACATGGAAGAGATGAACACAAGAGTGATGGAGAACGAGGTTATGGACGAGAGCGTGGAGGTCGATGAGGCCGTTGACAGCGGAAACGCTGGCGCGCTGGTCGCAGGAATCGTCGGAGGCTTCCTGGCTTACGCCGTGATTGGCGGGGCGAAGAAGCTCTGGGGGTTTGCGGGCGCCAAGCTGGCCGAGCGGAAGGCTGCCAGAAAGGCCGGGACCGACGCGGTAGACGTCGAGTACACCGATGTCGAAGAGACTGCGGAGGATTCCGACGAGGGGAACTCTGAAAAGTAAGCAGAAGAGAGGTTCGCCGGGGGAGAGTACCTGTTTCAGGTGCTTTCCCTTTTTTGCTTTTGAAAGGAGAAAATTGCATCATGAGAGGTATTTTGAAGAACACCCTGTTGTTATTGGGCGGTATGGCGCTGGGGAGCCTGGCGACACGGAGAGCGATCCGGTATGCCGTGGAAAACAGGTACGACCGTGTGAAGTACGAAGAGCCCATCTTTGGGACCGGGGAGGACGCCGAGCAGGTGCTGGACGGGCTCAAGACCCTCATCAGCACCTACGGCAACGCAACGGCGGCGGATTTGTATGAGCTGGCCAGCACCCACGATTTCAAATACGAGATGACAAGAATTGGCTGGACCTCCGTGGACGGGGCGGAGATCGTCCAGACGGACGACGGCTATATCATCACACTCCCCCAGCCCAAGCCCATCACTTACAAGGAGGAACCGTAATGGCAGAGTATCCCAACAACTCCCACAGCGCAAGGGAGAGAACGGATTCTACCGCACCGGGAAAAGCGGAAAAGAAGCTGGAAAAGGTGGTGACCGGAGCGGCCAAGACCCGGAAGAAGAGTGAGGCCCGGAAATTCGTCAACATCTTTGTCCCGGAGGACGGGGAGAACGTCAAGTCCTATATCATGATGGACGTGATTATCCCCGGCATCAAGAACGCCATCGCCGACGTGATCAGCATTGTGCTCTTCGGCGACTCCGGGCGCATCGGCGGAAGCAGGAGCAAGCGGGACGGACGCTCCCGGCTCACCTACTGGGACGACAGGCGGGATGACCGCAGAGAGTACGGACGGCCCAGAGCTGCCGCGGGCTTTGAATATGACGACATTATATTTGAGACCCGCGGGGACGCCGAGCTGGTGCTGGATCAGCTGGAATCGGCCATCGCCAACTACGGCATCGCGTCAGTGGCCGACCTCTACGACCTGGCGGGCATCACCTGCCGCAATTACACGGCCAACCGCTATGGCTGGACGGATATTCAGTCGGCAAAGGTCATCCGGACCCGGGAAGGCTACACCTTGCAGCTTCCGAGGACGGTTCAGATCAACTAAAAGGAGGCCACAGCCATGTATGGATATTTGACCTCCAGCGGCTACAAGGGTCTGGTATGCGGCCGGTGGATGCTGTTCGCCACGGACACCGAGTATTACGAGTACATGAGAGAGCATGAGGAGGAGCGCCATGCGGATTAACGCGGATTCATTTGTAGGCGTCGGCATCTGCATTTTGGGGCTTGTGGGCGTGGGCTACGCCATCGGCGTCCACTCCAAAATGAAGGTGATGTGCGACCGGCTGGACACCAGCATCGACAACCTGGCCAACAACACCGAAATCGATATTCCCGCAAAGGTCATCGACCAGGCGGTTCAGAAGGCCGTAGAGCGGGAGTCCTATTCTGCGGTCAAGCGGGCCACGGAGGAGGTCGTGGCCGACGCGAAGCGGGAGATCGAGAGCCGGGTGGGCACGGCGGTAAAGGCCCAGTATGACGCGATTTCGGACGGTGTGGCAGACCAGATCGCCAAGAACGTCGCCCGGATCGACGAGAGCAAGCTCAAGAAGGAGGTCGTGCAGAAGGCCAAGGAGCAGATCGCCGAGAAATTCGACGACAAGCTGGACGACCTGCTGGAGGAGTTCAACGGAAATCTCCAGAACGTGGGGAAAATCTATAAATCTATTGCGAGATCATTTTCTAAGGAGGATATTTGACGATGAAAACCAATGAAATCATGAAATCTGTGAGCCTGACCTTCAACAAGGTGGGGTTCCGGCTTCAGAAGAAGAGCCCTGAAATCCTGGTTGCCGCCGGCGTGGTCGGCGTGGTGGTGAGCGCCGTCATGGCCTGCCAAGCCACTCCCAAGGCCCTCAAGGTGGCAGAGAAGACCCAGGACGACGTCGAACGGATTCAGAGCGCCGAGGATTCCGGCGTTACCCAGGCCGGAGAGACCTACACCAAGGAGGACGCCCGCGGCGACCGTATGCAGGTCTACGCCCACACCGGCTTCCAGTACATCAGGCTGTATGCCCCCGCCGTTCTGCTGGGCGCGGCGTCCATCACCTGCATCCTCACCAGCCACAAGCTCATGAGAAAGCGCAACATGGCGCTGGCGGCGGCCTATGCCACCCTGGACAAACACTTTAAGGATTACCGCGGCCGTGTGCTGGAGCGGTTCGGCGAGCAGGTGGAGAAGGAGCTGCGCTACAATATCAAGGCCAAGGAGATCGAGACCACGGTGGTGGACGAGAATGGTAAGGAGAAGAAGGTCAAGGAGACGGTGGACGTAGCCGCCGAGGGCTGGGACCCCTCCAAGTACAGCCCCTATGCCCGTATCTTTGACGAGGGCCACCCCGCCTACATGAAGGATGCCGAGCAGAACAAATTTTACCTGCTGGCCCTTCAGGCCCAGGCCAACGACCGGCTCAAGTCCCGCGGCCACCTGTTCCTCAACGAGGTCTATGAGATGCTGGGCTTCCGCCTGACCAAGGCCGGCGCCGTGGTGGGCTGGATCTATGACCCCAGAGAGCCCATGGGGGACAACTTTGTGGACTTCGGCATGTTCGAGGTGTGCCGCGAGAAGGCGGTGGACTTCGTGAACGGCTACGAGCGGTCCTTTATCCTGGACTTCAACGTGGTGGGCGACATCACCGACGCGCTGGCCACCCACCAGACGCTGTGAGGGCTGAGCCATGAAGAAATTTTTGGCGACCCTGCTGCTTGCAGCCGTAATGCTCACCGGAGCGTCCTTCTGTGTGGAGTATGAGCCTGCCGCCGCTTTGGAGCCGGTTGCCACCCCGGTCCATGCGGTTGCGGAACAGGTCAACCTGACGGAGAAACGGGCTGATATTCCTCAGCCTGTGGTCTCCAAGGCCCCTGTCGTCCAGCCGGAGGAACCGATGGAAGAGCCCAACGCCGTCACGCTGACCCAGGAGGAGATCGACCTGATCGCCCTCTGCGTGATGGCGGAGGCGGAAGGCGAGCCGGAGGAGGGCCAGCGGCTGGTTATCGACACCATTTTGAACCGGGTGGACGACCCCCGGTTTCCCGGCAATGTCCACGACGTGATTTATCAGAAGAACCAGTTTGCCGGCATGTATGGAGAGCGTATCGAGCGCTGCTATGTGAAGGAAGAGCTGGTTCAGCTGGTCCGGGAGGAGCTGGAGAACCGCACGAACAGCGAGGTGGTCTTCTTCCGGACTGGCCACTATCATTCCTACGGCGTCCCCCTGTTCCAGGTGGGGGCGCATTATTTTTCCAGTTATGAGTAAAGGAGGCGCGCATTATGAAAACCTGCATCAAAGCCCTGCTGTCCTACGCCCTGGCCACCGTATCGGGACTCTGCCTGGTCGGCGGCGTCACCATTTTGTCCAGGAGGTAAGCGGTATGGAGGGATTTGCAAATCTGGTGTCCATGCTGGACTACGCGGTCAACACCAGAAGAAAACGCCACATCACCGGCGGGCTCCTGATCAGCGCAGCGCTGCTGTTCGGGGGCCTTGCCATTACCGTCATGAGCACTAAAGACGAAGAGGAGGACTACAATGAGTAAACTTGGCACAGCGCTGGCCTTTCTCGCAGGCGCCGCACTGGGGGGCGTTTCCGCATGGTATGTCGCCAAGACGCGGTACGACGAGCTTTCCGAGCAGGAGATTGACTCCGCCAAGCAGGCCTTTTATGCCAGGGAGCAGCAGCTGAAGGAGGAGATCGCCGCTCTGAAGGAGCATCTGGCCAAAGAGGACGAGCCGGAGGAGGCGCCCAAAACGGTTTTGGCGGCCAACAAGAACCAGGAGAAGGGCGACATCAACGACTACGCCAAGATGGTCAGCCGGGTTGGATATTCCCGCACCTCGGTGCCCCCGAAGCCGGAGCATGAGGTGGAGGCCCCCTATGTCATCTCCCCGGGGGAATTTGGGGAGATGGATGGCTACACCCAGATCAGCCTGACCTATTTTGACGACGGCATCCTTTCCGATGAGAACGGGGTCATCATCGACGAGCCGAAGGATATTGTTGGGGACGCTCTGAACCACTTCGGGGAGTACGAGGAGGATTCCGTCTTTGTCCGGAGCGACCCCAAGCGGTGCGACTACGAGATCCTGCGGGACCTGCGCAGCTACGCGGAGTTCCGATCCACCCTTCCTCCGAAAATTTGAAAGGGAGGTCTGACGCTTGACCCGGGATGAACTGATTGACCAGTATTTTGACTGGATGTATCAGCTCGTGGTCGACGACCGATATTCTAACAAGTCCTATCGTAAGCTGTTTGCGCGGCTTTACGATACGGAATTCACCTATACGATTCCGATGGACGGCAACCGGGCCGAAGACGGCATCGACCTTAGATATCGGTTCGGTCGCGAGCAATTATATTCTGACGCCATGGTCGCGTCCTGCCTGGACGACCGCCCGTGCAGCATTCTGGAAATGATGATCGCCCTCGCCATCCGCTGCGAGGAGCACATCATGGACGACCCCGACGCCGGAGACCGGACGGGGCAGTGGTTCTGGAGTATGCTGGTGAGCCTGGGGCTCGGCTCCATGGACGACCGGAAGTTTGACCGATATTTTGTTGATCAGACGCTGGAGCGGTTCCTGGAACGCGGGTACGGACGCAACGGCGAAGGCGGGCTCTTTACCGTGGACAACGGCCGCGACATGCGGAACACGGAAATCTGGTATCAGATGAACTATTACCTGCGCGAAATCATCAGGGAGGGAGGCATTTAGCATGAGTAAAAAGGGAAAATTCGTGGATATCTGCACGCTGGAGGACTTGACGGCCCTGGTAAACCACAACTTCCAGGCCTTTGAGAAGCGGGTGGCCAAGCTGAGCCGTAAAAGCAGCATGTTGACCGTGCTCGCCGTTGCCGCAGTTGTGGGCGTTTACGCCCTGGCGGCGGAGAACCGGAAGCGGGAGGAACAGGTCTACCAGCTTTCGGTCCGTGTGAAAAAGCTGGAGTATGATAAAGGAGAGTAAGTGACCCGATGCTGGACTTCTTGATGATTTCAACGCGCAGCGGGAAACGCGGCATCATCGAGATCTATCCCAAGTTTATCATCAAGAAAAGTAGCGACCTCATGATCAGAGGCGGCGACTTCTATGCAATCTGGATTGACGAACGGGGTATGTGGTCGACTGATGAACAGGACGCGGTCGACTTGATCGACCGTGAGCTGGACCGATACGCAGAAGAAAACCGCACGCGCTTTGACGGCAACATTCGCGTCCTCCATATGTGGGACGCGGAAACTGGCATGATCGACACCTGGCACAAGTATTGCCAGAAGCAGATGAAAGACCAGTTCCATATGCTCGATGAAAAGCTGATATTCTCCAACACGAAAGTGACCAAGCGCGACTACGCCAGCAAGTCCCTCCCCTACCCCCTGGAGCCGGGGGAGACTCCGGCGTGGGAGCGTCTGGTCTCCACATTATATTCTCCCGAGGAGCGGCACAAGATCGAGTGGTGCATCGGGGCTATCGTTACCGGGGAGTCCAAGAAGCTGCAAAAGTTTCTGGTCTTCTACGGAGCGGTGGGCACCGGAAAGAGCACCATCATCAATGTGATCATGCAGCTCTTCGAGGGATACCACACCAGCTTCAGCGCCAAGGACCTGGGCTCCTCCAGCAACGCCTTTGCTCTGGAGGCCTTCCGCGCCAATCCGCTGGTGGCCATTCAGCATGACGGCGACCTCTCCCGCATCGAGGACAACACCCGCATCAATTCGCTGGTGTCCCACGAGATGATGACTGTCAACGAAAAGTTCCGCTCCGCCTACTCCAACCGCTTTAAGAGCTTCCTCATCATGGGAACCAACAAGCCGGTCAAGATTACGGACGCGAAATCCGGCGTCATCCGAAGGCTGATCGACGTGACGCCCACCGGGGACAAGGTTCCGCCGGACGAGTACCGGAGGCTGACCCGGCAAATCCCCTTCGAGCTGGGCGGCATTGCCTATCACTGTCAGGAGGTCTATCTGGAGGACCCGGACTACTACAACGATTATATTCCCATCGCCATGATGGGGGCCTCCAATGACTTTTATAACTTCATCGTGGACTCCTATCATGTGTTCAAACGGGACGATGGCGTGTCCCTGAAGTCGGCCTGGGAGATGTATAAGGTCTACTGCGAGGACGCCAAGGTGCCCTACCCCGTCTCCCGCATGATATTTAAGGAGGAGCTGAAGAACTACTTCCGGTGTTACGAGGAGCGGTTCAGCATGGGGGACGGGTCCCGCGTTCGGAACTATTACAGCGGGTTTCGGACGGAAAAATTTGAGGAACAGGCGCCGGAGGACAAGCCGGTGTCGCCCCCTCACCCCACCATCGACTTTGTGGAGGGGCAGGCTTCGGCGTTTGACAAGGACTGCGCCGACTGCCCCGCCCAGTATGCAGGCGGAGAAGGCACGCCCCGTAACAAATGGGAGCGTGTCCGGACAAAGCTGTCCGCCCTGGACACCAGCAAGCTGCACTACGTCAAGCTCCCGGAAAACCACATCGTCATCGACTTTGATATTCCGGACGAGCAGGGCCAGAAGTCCTTTGAGCGGAATCTGGCCGAGGCGAGCAAGTGGCCGGCCACTTATGCGGAGGTAAGCAAGAGTGGCTGCGGCATCCACCTGCATTATATTTATTCCGGAGACCCGGCGCGGCTCAGCCGGATTTACGACGACCACATCGAGGTCAAGGTCTTTACCGGCAACAGCTCCCTGCGCCGCAAGCTCTCCAAATGCAACAACCTGCCTATCGCTACGATAAGCTCTGGATTACCGTTGAAAGGAGAAAACAATGTGGTAAATTCCAAAGTCATTCAAAGCGAAAAAGGGCTTAGAGTTCAGATCAAGCGAAACCTCAATAAGGAAATCCATCCGGCTACTAAGCCCTCTATCGACTTTATCCACAAGATTCTGACGGACGCCTATGAGAGCGGTATGCCCTACGACGTCACCGATATGCGCAACGCGGTCCTGGCCTTCGCCGCCAACAGCACCAACCAGGCGGAATACTGCATCAAGCTGGTGAATAAGATGCCCTTCAAATCCGCCGAGGACGGGCAGGGGGTGAAAAACGACGAGGCCAAGCTGGTCTTTTATGATGTAGAGGTATTCCCCAATCTGTTCCTGGTGAACTGGAAGATCGAAGGCCCCGGTCAAACCGTGGTCCGGATGATCAACCCCAAGCCCACGGAGATCGAGGAGCTGATGAAGTTCCGTTTGGTGGGGTTCAACTGCCGCCGGTACGACAATCATATTTTGTACGCCCGGCTGATGGGTTACACCAACGAGCAGCTCTACAACCTGTCCCAGAAGATCATCAACAGCGAGAAGAAGGCCCGAAGCGCCAACTGCTTCTTTGGGGAGGCCTACAACGTCTCTTATACGGACGTGTATGACTTCTGCTCGGTCAAGCAGAGCCTGAAGAAATGGGAGATCGAGCTGGGTCTTCATCACCAGGAGCTGGGTCTTCCCTGGGACCGGCCGGTTCCGGAGGAGATGTGGCAGAAGGTCGCGGAATACTGCGACAACGATGTCATTGCTACCGAGGCCGTCTTTAATGCCCGGAAAGCCGACTTTGTGGCCCGGGAGATCCTGGCGGACGTGGCCGGGATGACGGTGAATGACACCACCAACTCCCTCACCACCAGAATTATATTTGGCGGCAACAAGCGCCCCCAGGACCAGTTTAATTATCGAAACATGGGCGACACGACGCAGATCCATGATCCAAACCGGGACCTGCCCTTTACCATGGGAGAACCCGAGTTCGACGAGTTCACCGCCTTTGACAAAAAGGGACGCCCCATCTTCCCCGGATACAAATTCGAGGGCGGGAAGTCCCTCTATCGCGGTGAGGAGGTTGGCGAGGGCGGCTACGTCTATGCCGAGCCGGGTATGTACGGCGACATCGCCCTGCTGGACATTGCCTCCATGCACCCCTCCAGCATCATCGCGGAGGAGCTGTTCGGCCCCGAGTACACCAAGCGGTTCCAGGAGATCAAGGACGCCCGTGTGGAGATCAAACACAAGAACTTTGAGAAGGCCCGGAAGATGCTGAACGGCGCACTGGCCAAGTATCTGACGGATGAGGGTTCGGCAGACGCTCTGGCCCAGGCACTGAAAATCGCCATCAACTCGGTCTATGGCCTGACCTCGGCCAACTTCGAGAATCCCTTCCGGGACAACCGGAACAAAGACAATATCGTCGCCAAGCGCGGAGCCCTGTTTATGGTCAACCTCAAGCACGAGGTCCAGAAACGGGGCTTTACTGTTGCCCACATCAAGACGGACTCCATCAAAATCCCGGACGCAACGCCGGCCATCATCGACTTTGTGATGAAGTACGGTGAGAAGTACGGCTATACCTTTGAGCACGAGGCTACCTACGACCGGATGTGCCTGGTGAACAACGCCGTTTACATCGCCAAGTACGCCACGGCGGAGAAATGCCAGCTGGCTTACGGCTATGTGCCCGGTGATATTCGGAAACACCCCGGCGAATGGAACGCCACCGGCACCCAGTTCCAGATCCCCTACGTGTTCAAGAAGCTGTTCTCCAGGGAAGAGATCGTGTTCGAGGATATGTGCGAGACCAAGTCGGTCACCACCGCGCTGTACCTGGATACGAACGAGACCCTGCCGGATGTATCCGAGTATGAGAAAGAGCTTGAAACACTGCGGAAAAAATGGCCGGACAAAGAGGGACAGTACCCCATGGATTATGACGAGGTCGTTGCGGATCTGAAAGCCAAAATCGAACCGGGCCACAATTATATTTTCATCGGCAAGGTTGGCTCCTTTTGTCCTATGAAACCCGGCTGCAACGGCGGTCTGCTGCTGCGGGAGGTCGTGGACAAAAAGACCGGCGAAAAGAGCTATGCCTCTGCTGGCGGGGCCAAGGGCTACCGTTGGCTGGAGTCCGAGATGGTCAAGCATCTGGGTAAGGAAGACGGCATCGACCGGGGGTACTACGATGCCATGGTGGACGCCGCCGTTGCGGATATTTCCCAATACGGAGACTTCGAGTGGTTCGTATCCGACGACCCCTATGTGAAAGCGGACGATGACACGCCACCCTGGTTCGGCCCCGGGGAGCCCTATGGCGATGACGCTACCGCCTTTGATGTGAGGTGAAGACGATGAGCATCGTGCTGATTATATTCTGGTTCGACGTTCTGGCTGCGTTCATTTGCGCCGCCACCAAGCGGTTCTTCCTATGCGGCGTCAATGTCGTGTTGGCGGTTTTGCTGGCTTTCATAGCCATGGTTTATGAGGGCCGTCTACTGAACCGCGTCAAGAAGCTGGAAGAGGAAGTCGCATTGCTCCGCAGGGGCACGATTATCTGCGAACACCTTTCCCAAATCAACGATAAATAAAGGAGAGTTTTATTATGGCTAATCCCAGAGTGAATGAGAACCTTGTGATCGAGAACGCCCGCCTGCTCTTCCGGAACTTCTCCGGCAGAGAGAGCAAGTACAACCGCGCCGGACAGCGGAACTTCTGCGTCTACATCGAAGATGCCGCAGACGCCCAGAAGCTGATCGATGACGGCTGGAATGTCCGTGTTCGTCCGCCCCGTGAGGACGGCGAGGAGCCCCGCTATTATATTCAGGTGGCGGTCAGCTTTGAGAACATTCCGCCCACGGTCTACATGATTACCAAGCGCAAGAAGGTAAAGCTGGATGAGGAGTCCATCGACACCCTCGACTTCGCGGAGATCCGCAATGTGGACCTGACCATCCGCCCCTACAACTGGGTGATTCAGGAGGGCACCAAGAACGAGAAGAGCGGCGTTAAGGCCTACCTGCGTTCGCTGTACGTGGTCATCGAAGAGGATGAGTTCGCCGAGAAGTACGCCGGCGACGAGTATCCGGAGGAGTAAGACCAATGTGGGGGCGTCGGTGAATAAGGAGATAGCCGGCGCCCTCTCCTATTTTTGAAAGGAGAAAAACCATGGCAAATGAGGTAAATTGCCGCATGATATTTAAGGAGGGTGTGGAATGAAGCCATTCTGGAAAAATTCCCGGAAGAAGAAAACGAAGAACCCTTCCACGCCTCCCCAGCAGAAACCGAGAACACGGGCAAAACCGAAGTCCATGGAGGAACCGTGGAAACCTCCCATGGCTGTTCCGCCCAAAGCGATTGGGCAAGAAAGAACACCCATCACACAGATGCTGGAATCGGCTCGTCCCGTCCGGAAAGAGTACATTCCAGCCAGGCCGTCGACGCGAAAGAGCGAGTATTATCACGAGTTTCGCTCCAATTTTCAGCAGCTGCTTTCTCCAAAATGTCGCCCGATTGATATTTGGAGGGATTTCATCGTCATGGTGGCCTGCGCAATGTCCAATACCGTGGATAAAGCCCATTATGATGAGCGGGAGAAACGGTATCTGGAAATCATCAACAAATACGAAGAATCTCAGCAGCATATTTTCCCCAAACTCTATGCCGCTGTGGTCCTGGCTCTGGATGAAAACCCGGAACAGGACTTTCTCGGCGAGATGTTTATGGATCTGCACCTCGACTATGAGGAGCTGAAACAGATATTTACGCCATACCACGTGTGCCAACTGATGGCGGACATCACGATGGACGACCTTGTTGAGCAGATTGACAAGCAGGGCTATGTTTCCATCAATGACTGCTGCTGTGGAGCAGGAGCAAATCTAATTGCCGCAATCAATTCCGCCCGACGCAAATTGGAAGATGCGGGCCTGAACTTTCAGAACCACATTCTGATCATCGGACAGGACATCGAGGAACTGGTGGCACTGATGTGTTATATTCAGATCTCCCTGCTCGGGGTCGCTGGCTATATCAAGGTCGGAAACGCCCTTACGAAGCCAATGACCCCTGGCGACAGCATGGAAAATTACTGGTTCACGCCCATGTATTTCTCTGATGTATGGCACACAAGAAGAACCATTCGGACGTTTATAGATTTGTTTAAGGAGGATGCAACATGAATAAATGGCCAAGATGCAAGGACTGCGTGCGCGACAATTATCTTAGAGCACCCGTCTGTCAAACCTGCGTTGCTGGAAGCAACTTTCTGCCCCGGGGGCGCAGCAAGATTTACTACGAGTCTGTCCAGGAGATGAATCAGCCGCCGGCAGCTTATCGCGCTATGGTTCAGGCCTTGCGGAGGTTTGACGATAGCGCCCTTGTCCCGGAGATTCTGGACGTGATGTTCAACGAGCCTGCCACTATCGTCTTCTGGGCCGACGGCACCAAGACTGTGGTCAAAGCCGTTTACGACGAGTTCGATCCGGAGAAGGGGCTTGCTATGGCGATTGCGAAGAAAGCTCTCGGCAACAAGGGCAACTACTACAATGTCATTGCAAAGTGGACGGACGAGTATCTTGAGAAAGAGGATAAGTGATGCCCCGTGGCCATCCAGTTATATGACTACCAGCTCGAAGCGCTGAATCGGATGAAAAACGGCTGTATCCTCTGCGGCGGGGTTGGTTCGGGGAAGTCCCGGACCGGCCTCGCTTATTACTATGTGCAAGAGGGCGGCAAAGTGGGTACGGACGATTATATTCCGATGAAGAATCCCAGAGACCTCTACATCATCACCACTGCACGAAAACGGGACACCTGTGAATGGCAGGGCGATTTGGCTCCGTTCCTGCTCTCCCCCACTCTGGAGGCCAACTACTACAAAAACAAAGTGGTCATCGACTCCTGGAACAACATCGGTAAGTACGTTGACATCAAGGATGCCTTCTTTATCTTTGATGAACAGCGGGTGGTGGGGTATGGCGCCTGGACCAAGGCGTTCCTCAAAATCGTAAAGTCGAATGACTGGCTTCTGCTCTCGGCCACGCCTGGCGATACCTGGCAGGATTATATTCCGGTCTTCATCGCCAACGGGTTCTACCGCAACAAGACCGACTTTGTGGACCAGCATGTGATCTACGATTGGAGGGCCAAATACCCGAAGGTTGATGGCTACCGCAATACCGGAAGGCTAATCCGGCTTCGGGACAGGATTCTGGTCAACATGGATTTCAAGCGGCAGACAGTATCCCATCATGAGGACATCCGGGTTTCGTATGATATTTCCAGGTATAAGGACATCATGCGGACGCGATGGAATCCCTGGGAGGACAGGCCCATTGAAACCGCAGCCGAACTCTGCATGGCGCTTCGCCGGGTGACCAATTCGGATGAATCCCGGTCTGTTGCGATACTGGAAATCATGGAGGACCATCCCAGGGCCATCATCTTTTACAGCTACGACTATGAGCTGGATATTTTGCGTTCACTCGGGTATCCGGAGGGTACGGAGGTTGCGGAGTGGAACGGTCACAAGCACCAGGAAATCCCTACCGGAAAAAAGTGGGTGTACCTCGTCCAGTACACCGCCGGCTGTGAGGGTTGGAACTGCATTACCACGGACACCATTATATTCTACTCGCAGCAGTATTCCTACAAGGTTGCCACGCAGGCGGCCGGACGGATTGACCGGCTGAACACACCCTACCGGGATCTCAACTACTACCACCTGAAGAGCTTTTCCGGGATTGACCTCGCCATCAGCAAGGCTCTGTCCAAGAAGAAGAACTTCAATGAGGGCAAGTTTGTCGGTTGGGCCACAAAGCCGTTGGAGGTGAACCCCAAGAGTCATGAACAGGAAAGACGTCGCAGAGCTGCTTAACCGCAGGCGGAGACAAATTCTCGTTCACAGCATCATTTATTACAAAATGGATGATAACCTCATTTCGGATAGCACCTGGTCGGCATGGGCTACGGAGCTGGAAGAGCTTCAGAAGAAGTACCCCGACATCGCCGCCAAGGTTCCCTATGCAGAAGAATTCAAAGACTTCGACCACTCGACTGGTATGAACCTGCCTTTGGATGACCCCTGGGCAGTCAATAAGGCCCGACAGCTGCTTGCGATGAAGGACAGAGGATTCTGCATCCAATGTGAGCAGCTTGAAATTAAACTCTAAAAGAAGAAAGACGATGAATGACGAAATTAAATTTGCGTCAGACCATAGCGATGTTGAAAGTCGCGTTTTCGCTTTTCGCAGTTGCATGGAGCCTGCTCTGCATCTGTTTCCGGAGAGCATCGTTGAGAGGTTGAAAGGAGGCGGCTTCTTTACGGCCCCGGCCAGCACCAAATACCATGGAGCATACGAGGGCGGTCTGTTCGAGCACAGTCTGAATGTGACCATCTCTCTGGTAGAGCTCACAAAGCGGAATGGCCTGCTGTGGGGACGCCCGGAATCGCCTTACATCATCGGCATGTTCCATGATATTTGCAAGCAGGATCAATACCGGCATCCGGTTGACGCGACTTTCTATGGTGGCAGTGCCCCGATCCCTCTTGTTGATGAAAGCGAGTGGGAGTACGACCCCGATGCGGTTCTCAAAGGGCACGGGGAGAAGTCGGTGATGCTGCTTTCTCAGCATTTGTCCCTTACCATGGAAGAAATCCTGTGCATCCGTTATCACATGGGCGCCTTTGTAGACCAGAAGGAATGGAATGACTACACAAGAGCTGTTCACATGTGCCCGAACATCCTCTGGACGCATACTGCCAACATGATCGCGGCGCACATCCTGGAAATTGACAAGTGACCTTACCTTATTATATTCTACTAGGGTTGAGCAAAACTCCATTTCGCTTATAGAGAGGCACAATATACGGTGTAGAAAATCGCACACAGTTTCTATATATTGCGTTAGCGTTTTATAAAACACGAGTTTTGCTCATCCCTATATTCTACTGAACAAGAGGTGAAAGTACATGCTCGGAGCAATTATCGGCGACATTGTCGGTTCCCGTTTTGAACGGCATAACCACAAGTCAAAGGATTTTGAACTGTTCACGGACCAATGCGGGTTTACGGATGATACCGCCATGACGGTTGCCATTGCGAAGGCTCTGCTGGAATGCAACGGCGACTATACTGATCTCAGCAATCATGCTATTCGGTGTATGCAGGAGATTGGGCAAAAGTATCCTAACGCCGGGTACGGACAGATATTCTACCTCTGGCTCCACCATAAGAACCCGGGGCCCTACCGGAGCTACGGAAACGGCTCCGCCATGCGGGTAAGCCCGGTGGCTTATGTTGCCAAAACGGAAAAAGAATGTATCCAACTTGCCAAAGCAGTAACGCAGGTCAGTCACGATCATCCAGAGGGGATAAAAGGCGCGGAGGCTGCGGCTTTGGCTACTTGGGGTGCACTGAATGGCGCGACAAAAAGCATGATCCAAAAGCGAATCGAAGATCAATATTATATTCTGGACTTCGCAATCGACGAGATCCGCCCAAAGTACCGCTTTGACGCAAGCTGCCAGGGATCTGTCCCTCAAGCAATCGAGGCATTTTTGGAGTCGGAAAATTTTGAAGATACCATCCGCATCGCGGTCTCCCTCGGTGGGGACAGCGACACGATCGCGGCCATTGCCGGCGGGATCGCGGGAGCCTATTACGGCGTCCCGAACGACCTTAGACTGAAAGCAATAGAGTATCTGCCGGCAGAGTTCATTGATATTCTGGAAGACTTTGAGAAAAACTATTGTTGAAACGCAAATCGGGGCCACCCTCATCTTTGGGGGTGGTCTTTTCTTATTATTAGGAGGCACTGCCAATGGATAAAAAGCAGCTACAAGAGTTTATCAGCGCCATTGGGTCGATTGCGGAAACGGCCCTTCTCTTTTATCGGAGCACCCTGGCGGCGAAAGCAACCCCGGAAGAGGCTATGCGGTTGACCCAGGCCTTTATCGCGGCCATATTTTACGGCAACAAAAACAGCAGCTCCACTCCGGAGCAATGAAAGGAGAACATTATGACGATTCAGGGGTGGGTTCTCTTTGGGATTCTTGCTCTCTTTATTCTTTCGTTTGGCATCTTTGGCGCAATTATATTTGAAAAGATTGTCTGGAAGGTCTTCAGCGTTGTAGCAGCCATGCTCCTTATCATCGGACTCTTTGCCGGGATGCGCTGGTATTATCAGAATACCGCCAGCGGTCAACGGGCAATGACTGACCAGAAAAGTGAACTGGACAACGGGCTCGAACGGACGGTGACGATTTATACGGCAGATGGTGAGATCATTGCACAGTACACTGGGAAAATTGACATTGAGGGCAATGACGGCGGCTACGTCCTCTTTGACTATGAGGGGAAGCGCTACACCTACTATAACTGCTTTGTGGAGTCTATTGCGGACATTAAGTAGGGTACGGACGAAAAATTATATTTAAGAGGTAAGACTATGGCTGGATTGAATTGTGAAATCAGATGGGAAACCCGGCTCTGTGAGGTAGATGGCGAGCTTGGATATTTCCATTGCTGGGAGCATTGGTCCAATGTGATAGATGCGAGTCCGCTGCGGGGTGGTCACCCTGGAGGCCAGATTGGGCAGGTCTACGGTATCGTCGAGTTTACGGACGGCGTCCGGAGGGTAGACCCGTCGAAGATCAAGTTCTGCGATGAGGAGAATGCCTTGTTGACAGAGATGGCAAAACACCATCAGGAGGGAAACACATGAAAGTTTGTATTTTATCGAATGATGACCCTGCGGCCTTTCAAAGCTCGATCAATGCTTTTATCGCTGACAAAAAGGTCATCGACATCAAGTATCAGAGCATGAACCTGACGCTCAAGTTTACGAATGGGGTTCCTTCGGAATCAATCATCGTGGATCGTGCGCTCATCATCTATGAAGAATGAGCAGATAGCAGCAGTTCGTTGCAAATGCGGACGCCCGGCACATATTTGGCATTCGCGGGATGGATATTTATGCGGGTGCATCAATCCGGACTGCCCCATCTCTTTAGAGAGGTCACGGAAGTCTAGAGCGGAATCGATCCAAAAGTGGAATGCGAAGATGAAAGGAGAATCTCATGAATAACGAATGGCATCCCTGTCGGTATGTTGATTGTAAGTTGGAACATGATGGCTCCTGGGTAGACGGAAAGTGGTATGAATGGGAAGATATTTACGGCAACCGTGAAGTCGCTCGAATGAAACTCGACGCCATGGACCACTTTTATCCTAATACCAAAATCATCAAGGAAGAAAATGTCCGTCGTTACAGAGAGATTATGGAAGGAGAAAACTGATGTTCGTTGTGAGAGACTGGACGCGAAACCCTTCTTACACCATGGTAAGCAACGACGTTAAAGACGTCCGCGATATTGTTATCGGCATTACCGGAGATGAAACGATTGGCGACCATGTGCTTCTTCATCTTGGACATATGATTTTTGGACAATTTTTAGTATGGGGTCCGCTTGTCATTAGGCGCGTTCCGGATGAAGATGCTCAGGCATTATATTTGAAAGGAGAAAACGATGCTGATCATTAAGACAGCGGAAGACCGAGAACGCTGCACGTCTTGTTATGGCAACATCATCGTTGAGTTGACCATGGAAGAAGTCGTTGCCCTGTTCTCAGGAGCAACGCTCGGCGATCCGAACTTTAATGAATATGGGATATTCATTCGATTAGAAGGCTCTACGCCTGTTTGAAAGGAGAAACTAATGGGTATTAAGTTTGAAGGTCAGGTCTTAAAATTTGGCACCGTGGATAAATGCAATAGAAAATTTGCCCCGGACTGCAAGATCACGTTCCCCGAGAAAATCCCGGTAGCCTACAACTTCGATATGGATGAAATAATCGGACATGCTGATATTTCCAAGGTGGAGGACGGACTCAAAGGCGTGGTATCATTGTTCGATACGAATATTCTCCCTGGAAACGAGTATTTCGTTGGCGGATATTATACCAGGATCAAGACGCATGTGGAGGACCATATCACTGTTGTCGATTCTGGTAGGTTGGTCAGTATGAGTATCATTCCGGAGCATAATGTCGCTGATGAAAATTTGAAAGTTAGGAGAGTTGAACCCAATGCTGAAAATTGAAAACACCGAAGTCCTTGGCTGGGAGCACGCTATTCGAGGTATGCGCAATCCGATGAACTCTTGGGAGAAGAGTGATTCCAGTTGGAGATATGTTGCTCCAGCTCAGAGGGAAAGTCATATTCTGGCTTCGTATTTTGATGATTCTGAATTTTGGATCGGCCCTAATGATGCGGATTTGATGAGCCGTCTTCGCAACGCCGGCACCGACCACCGGAAGTTCATGCGGATGATTACGGTCTATGTGGACTTGACGGCTCCGCTGTACTGGTGGAAGGAGTTTGATACTTACAAGGTAGGAACGGTGGCCAATTCTTGCTCCACCATGCACAAAATTGCAGCGAAGGAGTTCACGCTGGAAGATTTCTCGTGTGAGCATTTATTCGATTCCGCGAATGGTGAAGATACGGATTGTTGGACCTATTCCACAGAAGGTATCTGCGAAATTGAACCGATTGATATTCTCAACCTCACCATTGCTATGCTTAATAAGGCCAGAGAATTGTATCTGGATTATCAACAAAAGGCATCTACTGGCGATCAATTTGCTAAAGATCATGTCAAAGAGTATTGGTGGCAGATGATCCAGCTTCTCCCTTCCTCCTACAACCAGCGGCGAACGGTCATGCTCAACTATGAAGTGCTGGCCAACATCTACAAGAGCCGGCGGAACCACAAGCTGGACGAGTGGCACACCTTCTGCGACTGGATTGAGGGTCTGCCGTACAATGAGCTGATTACTGGCCCCAGCTTGAAAGATATCCCCATTAGTAATGAGATCATGGAAGAGGCAAAACGAAGAGTCCATGAGGAACTGAATGCACAGTTCGATCATTTCTGTAAATTACACGAGGGTTAAATGATGAATAAGGAACAGAAGTGGATCGAAAAGCACCCCATAACGTGGCTTTTGATGCAGAAAATAGGGGAGTTTCTGTGGTTCTTTGCCAAGTTCTCTGTCTGTATGCTTTTGTGGTGGGCGATACATCACTGAGGAGTTGCCGCACAGCGAGTTGATTACCAAAGAAGGAGAATGATATTTATGGAAAAGAGTAATTTCATCACCTCTTGGCAGGAGGTTCACACCATCGTGGATGACGCTATGTCGAAGGGGAATCGGTCGGTGTCCATTTATATTTCGCCGGATGGTGGAATGTCCATTAGCGTATCCCCTTGGCCCGATGAGGAGTCACTTCGAGTTGCCTATGAACAGGGCAAAATCTCCTACAATGATTACCGTAAGAGCATTGGACTTTCCCCTGTCAAGACCTAATTGACACTCTTCGGCCAAGCATGGTATCATGAAGTCGAAGATACAGCATCAACTATGCGCAAAAAGTGCAGCTCCTATTATGGAAGGAGGTTGTTAAGCTATGGCTGAACGCAACAATTCTCACCTTCTGGATGGTGGTGATGATCCCATGGGCATGACAGACAACCAGTATAAGGGTATGCTTCTGGACCAGTTGGAAGACTGGCAGGAAGTCCTGGATCTGGCAATCAAGGCCGGGAACACCGAAATCCAGGAAAAGGTTGAGAAACAGATTCGCAAAATCAATGAAAAGCTGAAGTTCTAAACCTCGACCAAAGGGAGAGCCTACGGAAACGTGGGCTCTCTTCTTTTATATTTGAAAGGAGTCGATCAGATGGAAAAAATACTTCGACTAAACGAACAAGATATTGTCCAGGCACTTGCAGACCACTTCAATGTGGATCGCGCCAAAGTAAACCTGACGGTCAAAATTAGGACAGAGGGATACGGCCCGACCGAGCATCAGTTTCCGGAAGTGAGCGCTGATATCAAGGAGGGTTGAGCATGGACATTCCAGGAATACGATGCTTGACCTGCATCCACATCAAAGTTTGCTCGCTGAAACCCACCCTGCTCATGTATGAAATGATGGCGAAAGAAATGGGCATATCTCTGCACTGTCCAAACTATATTGATATTTCACGGCTTCGCCCGGAGAAAGGACAAAAAGATGACGCTTCATGAAAAAGTTGTTCTCTCTGCTTACACCGGCATTTTGATGTGCGACTTTTCCGAAGTGCACAAGTACATCGAAAAACTCCTCGGCAGGCCGGTCTGGACGCATGAACTGGCCAGCGAGGCTCTGTGGTCCGAAATCAAGGAAAAAGCAAAGCCTGATTTTCACAAAATCATCGAGCCATAGGAGGGGTTCCAATGCGAAAGCTCAATTCTGGCGACAAGCTCTATGTTTGCGATCGTAAGCGATGCGGCGACCGGTGTCACTATCCTGATTGCCGGCATACCACTGATATTTCCCATGCAATCAATGCTCCAACCTTCCCCAACGGCTTTGAGAAGGTGGAGCACAACGGCAACGTCTATTTTGTAGAGAGGGAGGATTGATACTTTGACCTTTAAGGAGTTCACAGCCTGTGACGGACGGTGGGGCATGGTAGAGGCAATGGTCTGCATCGACCTGATGGCGGAAATCCGAAAACTATCCTTCTGGAAAAGGGAAAAATTTTGGCGGGAGCTGTATGAAAAGCATGTTTTGGATGAAATTGTCGAGCCGATCAACCAAAAGATCCTCATCGACCAACTCGCCGCCAGAATCCCGCATACTGACCAAGCAACTACACACGAAAAGGAGCATTCTACAATGACCATCAATGAATACCAGGCGCTTGCGCTGCGCACGGAGTCACGCATCACCACCGACCCCGTCCCTTATATTCGCGTTCTGGAAGGGCTTATGGGCCTGAACGGCGAGGCCGGCGAGGCCATTGACCTGATGAAGAAAGTGCTGTTCCAAGGCCACGAGTTCGACCGGGAGCACATGGCCAAAGAGCTGGGCGACATTGCCTGGTATCTGGCTGTCAGCGCAGACGCCATTGGCTACGACCTGGAGAGCATCTTGCAAATGAATGTGGATAAACTCAGGGCACGGTATCCGGACGGTTTCAGCATGGAGCAGAGCCTGCATCGTAGCGCTAATGATATTTAGGAGGTGCCGTCATGAACGTCCAAGATGACTACCTGTTTGTCCGGTTTGACAAATACTGCAAAACCTGCAAGCATGAGAAGCTGGAGGAAAACGAACCGCCCTGCGACGAGTGTCTGGAGCATCCAGTAAACCTGCACTCGCATAAACCTGTTTGTTACGAGGGTACGGATGAGTAAGAAAGACCGTTCCGCAGCATACACCACTTAAAACACAGGAGGGCAATATGGCACAAAAGCGAATCAGGATGGTTCAGCGTGATATTTTGAACGATCGGCTGCGGCTTCTCTACGACGACGGAACGCAAGGTGTTCTGGAGTATGGGGAAGCCGTTTCCCGTTCCAAGGCGCCTGCCATCATCAAACCGAACGACTTTGTTGGGCTGACGCTCAAGCAGGCCAAACTGAAACTTGGCATCAAGAATTGAGGTGCGGCCCGTGAGTTACCAATACGATTTATATTTACAAAAGCACAAGGCCAACGTGAAAAAGGGTTTTGACTGGCTTCAGACCAACATGCCCTGGCTCTTTGAGGGGAAACCGGACGCTGCTTGGCAGACCGAGTTCGAGCATGATGCGTCCAAATCAAAGCCGGATGAGTACGAGGCCTATGACGCTTATTTCTATGGAGGCAACCGCTCCTATGCTGTTGTCCAGGCGTTCCAAAGAGCCTGGCTCCTGCACATCCACCGCAATCCCCATCACTGGCAGCACTGGGTTCTAATCAACGATGACCCCGGTGAAGGCGAAGTCCTGCTGGAGATGCCTTACAATTATATTATTGAGATGATCTGCGACTGGTGGGCCTTCAGCTGGGCGGAAGGTAATCTGAGCGAGATCTTCTCGTGGTATGATGAACATAAGGACTATATCAAACTGAACCCGAAGACCCGCGAAACCGTGGAAGATATTCTCTGGGAACTCCGGGGACGGCTTGGATTTAATGTCCTTGCTCATCATGGCGTCAAAGGTCAGAAGTGGGGCGTTCGTAATGGGCCGCCGTATCCGCTTGATAAAAGCAAGAAGTCTGGTAGAATAGTAACAAAAACCATCAAAGGACATGCTGGACCAACTAAACAGGATGAACCCGACAGTGTCGTTGATCACATTTCTTCTGATGGAAAAGTGAAAACACGCGCATTTTACGATGGTGACGGATGGAAAGTTTCAGAAATACACACGAGCGATCATGGTAATCCCAAACACCATTCGTATGGAAGTCATGGCGAGCACATTCATTATTATGAGTGGGATCGTGAAACCGGAAAACGAATTAGTAGCACTCAGGAAGAGATACCGGAGGATTTAAGGAAGGAGAATGATGATATTTTATGACTTTAGAAGAGTTTGTAGCGATTCTGAGCGATGAGTATGCCACGGCCGAGTTTGAGTACAACGGCAAGCGATGTGGCATCGAGCCAGAAACCAGCGATTCAAATACCACCTATGCGATGTGGTATGGCGAGACCTGGAAAGACTATTCAGACATAGATGACCTTCTTTCGGACGACTTCTTCGATGGACGCTCCCTTCGTGATATTTTCGATTCGGTTGACGTGCAGTTCTAACTCATGATTTAACGAGCATTAGTCTGAACCGGAAGGTGAAAAGGAGTTCACATGGTTAAAAAGTATGACAAAGTCCGCCTGAAGGACGGAAGGACAGCAACCATTGTCGAGGTCTTGGAGGAAGGTGTTGCCTATCTGGCCGATATTGACTTACCCGGTCCTGATTGGGATACGGAGGAGATTCGCCAGGAAGACATCGAAGAGGATTGATATTTGAACGCTATGAAAGTACGCTGGAAAGGCGAAACCGAGTTCCTGATGCTTACACACGATAAAGTTTATACCGTTCTTGGCATGGAAAAGGGTTGGTATAGGCTGGTCGACGACAGCGATGAAGATTATCTGTACCCTCCTGAGAACTTCGAGATCGTGGAAGAGTAATTATATTTATGAGCCTTTAGAGTTCTAAGCCCACAGGAAAGGAGAAAAACTGTGATAACAATTCAAGGGCAATACAACACTGCTATTTGCTACACCAATGAGCTGGAAGGAGCGGCTCGGGAGCAGATTCAAGCTGTTTGTGACCGGCCTGAGTTTGCAGGCTGTAAAATCCGCATTATGCCCGATGTCCATGCGGGTAAAGGCTGTACCATCGGCACCACTATGACCATTCAGGACAAGATCGTCCCAGGTATGGTAGGCGTGGATATTGGCTGTGGTATGGAAACTGTGGAACTGGCCGAACGCGAGATTGACTTCGCCAAGCTGGATGCGCTGATTCGGGAGAAGATTCCCTACGGCCGAGAAATCCGCGATATTCCCCATCCTCTCAATTCGGAAATCGACTTGACCCAGCTCCGTTGTGCCGACCAGGTCAATCTTGACCGAGCAGTTCACAGCATCGGCTCTTTGGGAGGCGGTAACCACTTTATTGAGGTAGACCAAGCCGGGGACGGGCGGCTGTTTCTCGTGATTCACTCCGGGAGCCGACATCTCGGAACGGAAGTGGCCGACTATTATCAAAACGAAGGCCGCCGGGCACTCTGGGGCGGAGCCCGTCATCAGATTCAGGAGACCATTGCCCAGTTGAAAGCGGAGGGGCGTTTCCAGGAAATTCAGAAGACCATTACGGCGCTGAAGAAAGAGCGCGTGTTGGATATTCCGAAAGACCTGGCCTATGTGGAGGGTAAGTTGTTCGACGACTACATCCACGACATGAAGTTGACCCAGCGCTTCGCCGTTCTGAACCGAAAAGCTATGGCGGACATCATCGTGTCCGGGATGGGATTCACGATTACGGACGAATTCACCACCATCCATAATTATATTGATACGGACGCCATGATCCTTCGCAAAGGCTCCGTTTCTGCCAAAGCTGGCGAAAAGCTGCTCATCCCCATTAACATGCGTGACGGAAGCCTGATCTGCATTGGCAAGGGAAATGAAGAGTGGAACTGCTCCGCTCCGCATGGCGCGGGAAGACTGATGAGCCGGCGAGCTGCGCTCAATACGTTGTCTATGGAAACCTTCCGGTCGGAAATGGAAGGCATCTATACGACCTGTGTGGTGCCGGATACATTGGACGAATCTCCCATGGCGTATAAGAGCATGGATGAGATTATCGCACAAATCGGCCCCACAGCGGACATTGTGGAGCGTATTCGCCCGGTCTACAACTTCAAAGCCTCGGATTAAACAAAATACGAAAAAAAAAGAATGCCTCGAATTGTGTAACAGCAGTTCGGGGCATTTATGTTTTCTGGAAAGGGGCGGCATGAAAGGGATTTATCAGAGTGTGCCCGACTGCATCGCTTGTATGAATTTGGGGTGGGCTCCCGAAGGAGCCTGTTCGGGATGCCTCAGATTGGCAAAAGAGCGCGCCGAAGAGGTTGGTATTTTACAGCTCGGCGTTGGTCTCTTCGCAGACAAGGCCGTTATCAAGAAAACGAACGGAGCACTGGCAACCGTTCCGATGAGCGAACTCACCATTATCGATTGATATTTTGAAAAGGAGAAAACACCATGAACGAAATGAATGCAAATGCAGTCGAAACCAAGGAACCCGAGAACGCTACGGCGGCTACCCCTCCGAAGATCATTGCTGTGGACTTCGACGGCTGTCTTGCAGTCAACAAGTGGCCGGAGGTGGGAGAGCCCATCTGGAAGAACATCAATCGGCTGAAAGAGGAGCAGGCCAATGGTACCAAGGTCATCCTCTGGACCAACCGTGTCGGCGAGCCCCTGGAGAAGGCTGTGAGCTTCTGCAAGGAGCATGATATTCACTTGGACGCAGTCAACGAGAACCTGCCCGAGATCATCGAGGCCTTTGGCGGGGACTGTCGGAAGGTCTTTGCCAATGAGTATTGGGATGACCGGGCGGTGCTGATGGATGAAGAGGAAAACCGCTGGGCCTCTCAGGAAGTCGAGATGGCCTGTCAGCGGGAAAAAGAGGCTTCGGAGGATACGGATGACTGGGCATATGGCGTGGCCTGCTATAAGAGCGCTCTGAGGGCCTTCGAGTGCCTGTACCGGGATGGTCACAGCGGGTTCAGCATCCAGATCACCAAGAGCATTCTGAACCGTCTGATCGACGGCAAGTGCCTGACGCCCATTGAGGACACTCCTGACATTTGGAGCGACATCACCAGTGAGTGCAACTGGAAAGAAGGATATCAGGAGTACCAGTGCAAGCGCATGTCCTCCCTGTTCAAGGAGGTTGCTCCGGATGGCACAGCCACCTATTCCGATACCGAACGGGTCTGCGGCATAAACATCAATACTCCGAATGCGGCCTTCAGCAATGGCTTTATGACCCGGCTCGTGGATAAGATCTTCCCCATCACCATGCCCTATCTGCCTGCCGGCAAGAAGTATCGCGTGTTTTCGGAGGACTTCCTGGTCGATCCTAAGAACGGCGACTACGATACAGTTGGCTACCATTATATTCTTACGCCCGATGACAAGAAGGTGGAGCTTAACCGCTACTTCAAGGAAGAGGACGGCAAGATGGTCCAGATTGAAAAGGCCGAATATGAGGAGCGGAAGGCGAAGCGGGTGACCAAGAAATGAAAAACGGCTGGGATGATATTCTAAGGTTCATCTTCAACTTGGTCACTGTTCTGGCCATCCTCGGCGTTCTATTCCTTGTAAAACTTCTGTTCGACTTTTTGAGGTGGATTCTATGAAAAATTTCGACACTATGCTGGTGGGATTTGACCACAGCCACGGCGACCCTGCGGTATTGATCGTTGGGAGGAAAGCACCTGGCGATAATGTTCGCATCATCAATCAGTTCCAAGGCAAAGAGGCGGAAGAGCTGTACCGGAAACTGGTCGGAGAGGAGGATAAAAATGATTGAGAAAAGACTGGGTAAAATTGACTTTGTCGAGTTTGGTAGTATGAAAGATTACCCGTTTCAGCTGGGGCTCCAACTCGGTTTCTCGATGTCTGGCAGTGGCGTCATGGATGGTGGCAAATACACTGTAAACATGTCTCCAGACTGCCACTGGGAAATTGGAACTCGTCATACCAATCTTGCGGAATCCCTCGACCGCGTGGCAAAAATCCTCAATGATGCGAAGGTGAATTATATTTCCGAGCTGTTGGGGAAGCCCGTTGAAGTAACTTTGGAAGATGGTATGTTCAAGGAATTCCGGATTCTTACGGAGGTCCTTTGATATTTTGAAGGGAGGACACATGAAACGCATTTACGTTGGCACACTCTTGTGCATTATTTTGTCGTTGGGACTTTTGACCGGATGTGACCAAGGCGTCGCTCGCTCTCTCGGTGGCGATATGACATTAGAACTTGAACCCGGGCAAAAACTGGAGATGATTACCTGGAAAGAGGATTCCTTGTGGTATTTGACCAGACCCATGCGGGATGACGAGGAGCCTGAAACCCACACGTTTCAGCAATCGTCTGAATTCGGCGTGTTTGAGGGGACCGTAACCATCGTCGAATCTGTTGTCGAAGGAGAAAACGCATCATGACTATTTATGTTTCAGGAAGACAATCGGGCAAAACCACATTTCTGATTCGGCAATCCGCAGATACAGGCGCGGTCATTGTGGCGCCGACCTGCCAGATGGCGAGATACATCGATAGTATGGCTCGCGACCTTGGTTTGCAGATTCCTCCGCCCGTTACTGTCGCCGATTGGATTCGAGGCCTGGTTCGTCAGCCTAAAGACCATGACAAAACCTACCTGGTGGATGAGCTGCAAATGGCTCTACATCAACTGAATGTCAAAGCGGCAACGATTGATAAAAATCATGAGGAGATGGTTCGTATGTTTAGAGCAAAGGAAACCTGCTGTACCAGATGCAGCCATAGGGGCGTGTGTCAGTACAAGTCGGAGTATCTGGCGGCACAAACTGCTGTGGATGAGGTAAGCGTCCGCCGACCCTCGAAGGATGACGAGTCTATCAGGAGCATTCGCCTGCATGATATTCCCTGGATCGAGCCGGTGGAGTTGAAATGCACATACTTCCGCCAGGACACAGGGGCAATTCGATAACTACTATTCGGGAGGAATAAACCAATGAACAAAAAAGTGATGCGCCATAAGGCGATCTGCGACGAGCTGAACAGCTTGTACGAACGAAAGAACCATGACTACGGCGACAGCTTCCATCAGACCTTTGTAGAGGAGGGACTGGCTATGACCCGGATTCGGCTGGGAGATAAGTTCTCCCGATTTAAGACCCTCTCCCGCCTCTCTGCAAATGACGCCGGTCAGCAGCAGGTTACGGACGAATCCATTCGGGACACCCTGATGGATCTGGCCAACTACGCCATCATGACCATTCTGGAGATGGATGAGGAGAAAGGGATGGAAACGCCCGACCCCAATGCTGCCTCTATGGCGATTGGTGCTTGCTCAGCCCGCAGTGATATTCGGGCCGGTCTTCGCTGAAACCAACGGAATGATGGGAGACAGCTATGCAGGTCAAGAAAGCCGGAGGAAAGGTGTACGGGGCCGTACTTACCGCAGCGGAGAAGAAAGCCATGGACTTGGAGATCCAGCGGGAGCTGGCAGAGTACGACCGAAAGCATATCGCCGAGATCGACGCGACTATTTTATGGGTGCTGCATGAGCAATTCGGGTTCGGGGCTCAGCGGCTCCGAACTTATTACGACGCCTTCCACGACCGTATCAAAGAATTGGTCAGCCGCTATGAGATGGAGGATCAGGATGATATTTGGCTCTGCACTCAGATGCTGAAGAGAATCGGCGTCGATGTGGAGGCGTGGCACAAGGAGAGTGAGCATGGGACTTGATGATTTTGGAAGAGCAGTACGGAACATCCGCTTAGTCAGGGCACTCCTGCTCTATGACATGGCAAAGGACCTTGATATTTCATCGGCTGAGCTGTCTGCCATCGAGTGCGGGAGAAAACCTGTTCCCGATTGGTTCGTCTCCAAGCTGCAAGAAAAATACGGCATCAGCGACATGCACGCTCAATCGCTTATCAAATTTATGAAGGAACGGGGTGACAGTGATTGTCCTGGAACGACCGAAAAAACGCAGAGGGATATTCTGACCCGACCGCCTATCAGGCCCTGAAGAACATTGAGACCGAGGAGGAACGGTTCCACAAGCTGCTCCATATGATCTTTGATATTTGCGCTTTGTCGGACTTCGAGATCGAGGGGCGGATCGTTCTTGTGGATAAGCGTTCCGGCAAGGTTTGGAGGTGAGTGGAATGGGTCTATCAAGATTGGCGAAGAAATGCCAAGCGTGTCCGTACGTATCCACCTGCGACCATAAGCGAATGGAGGCGCTTGGATATTTACCACTGCCGGAAGCAAATGTCGAAGTGAAGGTAGATTTGTCAGCCACACCAACAGCAGAACTGATTGATCAGTTGAGTCGAGCCGTACAGATTCCAAAACACGCATTACGTGGAGGTGAATGGAATGGGTATGACACTTGAACAGACTTTGGAAACAGTCGCTAAGATACAGAAGGCCTGGGACGCCTTGGCTCTGTCGATATCGGATGCGGCCGAAACATTTGTAAAGATGTGGGAGGAGGTCTTCTCCAGCCCTGATATTTGGCCCGGACGGAAGTCTGTCCCGCCGAAAAAGTACGGCATGTCCCTGCTTAAAAAGCGTCCGTACCAGGCGTTTCCGGCTTATCATTACCACCCCATTGCCCCTCGAAACAGGCCTTACCAGCGGCGTTCCTATTGAGAATGAGGCTGGATATTTCTAATCTAAGATGGAAAACAGGCTAACTTAGAATAGAATTCGTCCGTACACGGCTTGAAAATCTCTGCCCAGATGGTCAAAAGCTGCTACTATTACTGTTAGTAGCAGGTCATTTTGCTGGCCACTTTTGGTCTGTAAAACTGGCCATTTGCCCACTTTGGGTTCGGATTTTGCGAAAATTTGGAGGTTGGATAGCCGTGTACGGACGGAAAATTGGTGAAAAACTGGCCATTTGCCCACTTTTTGCCCACTTTTATTTCAAAAGTGGGCAGGCTGAAACCCTTGCGCCCCAAGGGTTTGCGGGTTTTCTGGCCATTTGCCCACTTTTTTTTCTTAATTAAATGCGAAAAAAATATTAAAAATTATATATAAGTGGAAGAAAAAAGTGGCCAACTGGCCAGCAAGGGCAAAATAGTGAGTTTTGAGGCTGTTTCGAGCCATTTTCACAAGATGACGTGACTGCAAAGTTCACTCTTCCATTTCACGATGCATTGTGATATACTGAATCCGCCACACAATCGTATAAAGAATTATTCGGCTACGGAGAACACATCTTGGCAACAAGTGTCTTCTCTCTATACTCATGCGCCCGTAGCCGGGTAACGAGATTGTGTGGCAACAATGAGAGATGCGCTTTAGTTGCAGAGTGCGTCTCTTCATTGAGGCGCACTCTTTTATTTTGCCCAAAGGAGGGAAGGCTGATGGGAAGATCTAACAAACCGAATCCCAATATTGGCGGGAAGCTCGGACTTGTCGCCGGAATCGTTAGTGCTGTGACTCCAGTTGCGATTGAGTTTATAGACCGAATCCCCAGAAAAGACGAAACGGAGCCCTCTGAAGAATTGATATCCATGCCGGAGCTCTGTTCCAAAAAGTTCCCTTTGAAACTGGACGAAGCTAAAGAACTTATAGAGGGCCACGGTCTGAAAGCGCTGCCTATCGAAGTTCGCATCAGAGATGCGCATGTTAGATACAAGGATTGTTTTGACCTTCAGGTCGTTGCCTGCAATAAAAAGGCCAACTCAAAACTTAAGCCTGGAGAGGTTGTTATTATCCAGTATGTGACTCGTGAGGTAATCGATGAGAGTCTACGGATATTTGAAGAAGCTGAGCGGCAGAAAGCCGCCTTGAAGCAAGAAAGAGCCGATAGGCGGGCCGAGAAATGGGAGCACATAAAAACCCATGCTGGTGATACTGCCGTCAAAGCAAAGGCCGGCGTTGAGAAGATCATTCATCGAGACAACAAAAAGAAAGAGTTTGACGAGGAGGATTCTTATGAGTAGTGGAAAGAAACGCAGCGGCGGCGGATTGCTGCTGGACCTTATCCTGACCATCTGCACGGGAGGTCTTTGGCTGATTTGGATTCTGATTCGGTATCTGCGGAACAACAGCTGATGGAAAACAAATTGATATTCTGCGTTTAGCCGAGGTGCCTACGGGTGTCTCGGCTGTTTTTGTTTTCGCAGGAAAAACCGTCGCCTTTATGAGGAGGCGATGTTATGAAACCGAACATGAAAGACTCGACCCAACTACTGATAACGTTTACCACTTCGATGGCGGCGGCGATTGGATCATGCGCCGGAGCCACGATTTGGCAATCGTTTGGCAAACCAAAGGTCGAGGAGATTGCCGAGAAGAATAGCAAGCCAAAACGGAAAATAGGATTTAGTATCGATTAAAGATTAGAGCCGCCAGCCGCGGCTCTTTTCTTTTTGCCCAAATTGATATTTTAAGGCTGTTTTTCTTTCCGCGAAAAAAACAGACTCTTTTATGGAGAGGAGAGAGATATGTCGCGCATATCTTGTTCTTTCTATCACTTTTATCGGAAAGGAGGCCGTTCGATGGCCCGAAGCGCAAGACTGGAAAGCGGTTTTCAAGACCGGCTCATCAGCACGCTGAAAGCACGATTCCCTGGCTGCATGATATTTAAGATGGACCAGCGCCAGGGCATTCCCGACCTGTTGATTCTTTACGGCGAGAAATGGGCCTCCCTTGAATGCAAGAGATCTAACAAAGCCAAGAGACAGCCGAACCAGGAATATTACGTTGGGAAGATGAACGAGATGTCGTTCTCCAGATTCATCTCCCCGGAGAACAAGGAGGAAGTGTTGGATGAACTTTGTAAAGCATTCCAACCTTGAGGGTCAACATGCTTTTCTTGGCGCGAGCACCTATCACTGGATCAACTACACGGAAGAGAAGGTGGCCGACGCCTACGCCAAGTATCGTGCGGCCCAGCGCGGCACAGTCCTTCACTCTTTTGCCGCCCAGTGCATCAAGCTGGGTCAGCGGCTACCCAAGTCGCAAAAGACATTGAACATGTATGTCAACGATGCAATCGGTTACAAGATGACGCCGGAACAGATCCTCTACTATTCCCCGAACTGCTTCGGCACCGCTGACGCGATTTCATTTCGAGGCGACATACTCCGGATTCATGATTTGAAAACTGGAGAAAGTCCGACACACATGGAACAGCTGATGATTTATGCGGCGCTCTTTTGCTTGGAGTATAACTACAAGCCGAACGAGATTCAAATGGAGCTTCGTATTTATCAGAATGACGGAATCATTTGTCACCAGCCCACGATCGAAGATATTTTCCCCATCATGGACCGGATCATAACCTTCGATAAAATCATCAACAGTATCAAAGAGGAGGAGTAAGCCATGAACCCCATCGCGGAAGATATTTTGATGCACTATGGCGTCAAGCGGCGCTCTGGGCGCTACCCCTGGGGTTCTGGTGAAAACCCCTATCAGCATGGCGGCGACTTTCTGGCCAGAGTGGAAGAACTCGAAGCCATGGGAAAGAGCCAAAAAGAAATTGCCGAAGAACTGAAGATGTCCACTACTGACCTTCGTATGCAGGTTCGGGTGGCAAAGCATGAGCGACGGGCTCTCCAGGCGGAACGGGCCAAGTCCCTTCGTGAAGAAGGAAAGACTCTCGATGAGATTGCCAAAATCATGGGGTACAACAACGACTCCTCGGTTCGTGCGCTTCTCAATGAAAACACCGCCAGCAACAAGAACAAGGCCCTTGCTACCGCCGAGGCATTGAAGAAAGAGCTGGCAGTAAAAGGGGCTCTTGATGTTGGCGAGGGCGTAGAGCAGCAGCTTGGCGTCTCGAAAGGAGTTCTTCAGGAAGCTCTGTTCATTCTGGAAACGGAAGGCTATAACCGATATGGCGTTGGCGTCCCTCAGGTGAACGACCCCAAGAAGCGGACAATCACTCCGGTTATTTCGGTTCCCGACATCGAGCAGAGAGATGCCTACCAGAACCTCGACATCATCAAGTCGGTGGGCGACTATCACTCTTCGGATGGAGGCGCATCTTGGGATAAGCGCGAGTATCCGGCAAGCATCGATTCAAGCCGAGTCAAGGTGCTCTATGGGGATGAGGGCGGCTCGAACAAGGACGGAGTCATTGAAATTCGTCGTGGCGTTGCAGACCTCGACCTGGGAAACGCTCACTATGCGCAGGTACGCATTCTTGTGGATGGGACGCATTACCTCAAGGGCATGGCCATGTATTCTGATGACATGCCGGAGGGGTGCGACATCGTGTTTAACACGAACAAGCACTCCGGAACGCCCAAGATGGATGTATTCAAAAAGATTCAGGACGACCCCGACAATCCTTTCGGCGCATTCATCAAGGCCAACGGTCAGAGCTACTACCCCGACCCGAATGGCAAGTACACAGACCCGATTACCGGCGAGAAAAAATCTTTGTCGGCCATCAATAAGCTGAAGGAGGAGGGTGACTGGGACAAGATGAGTAAGAACTTGTCCTCCCAGTTCCTATCCAAGCAGCCCATCAAGCTGATCCAGAAGCAGTTGGATTTGACCTATGCCGATGCGGCCGATGAATTCGCCGAGATTTGCTCTCTGAACAACCCGACTATCAAGCGGAAGCTTCTTATGGACTTTGCAGATGAATGCGATTCTGCCGTTGTCCATCTGAAAGCGGCCGCCCTCCCCCGGCAGAGCACACAGGTCATCTTGCCTATCACAGCGATGAAGGAAACGGAAATCTATGCCCCCAACTATCGTAACGGTGAGAAAGTTGTGCTGATCCGCTACCCCCATGGCGGAACCTTTGAAATTCCGGAGTTGACGGTCAACAACAAGAATCAGACGGCCATTTCCGTTCTCGGCAAGAACATCAGGGATGCGGTCGGCATCAATCCAAAGGTGGCAGAACGGCTGTCCGGCGCGGACTTTGATGGCGACCAGGTCGTTGTCATTCCTGTCGGCGGAAAGGTTTCTGTAAAATCTACCCCCGCCCTGGATGGGTTGAAGGATTTTGACCCAAAAACAGAATATTCCACCGAGGGCAAGACTGGCGTCCGGCTCCTATCTAAAGCTGGCACCCAGATTGAGATGGGGAAGATTTCCAACCTCATCACCGACATGACCTTGAAAGGGGCCCCCCAGGAGGAGATTACAAAGGCCGTCAAGCATAGCATGGTCGTCATTGACGCTGCCAAGCATAAGCTCGACTATAAGCGGTCCGAAGTCGAAAACGACATCCCCACCCTCCGTAAACGGTGGCAGGGCTACACAGACCCCGAAACCGGTAAGGAAGTGGGCGGAGCCTCCACCCTACTCTCCAGGCGCAAGCAGACCGTCGAGGTTCCGGAGCGTCAGGGCAGTGGGCGCATTGACCGGGAGACAGGTGAAGTCGTCTATAAGGAGTCTGGTCGAACCTATGTAGACCCTAAGACTGGTAAAACGGTCAAGGCCACAACCAAAATCAAACTATTAGAGGCAACCGATGACGTCCGTAAGCTGTCTTCCGGCACTGTTCAGGAAGATGCCTATGCCGACTATGCCAATCGTATGAAAGCGCTTGCCAACAAGGCGAGACTTGAGTATCTGGATACGCCGACATTAGTACGGAACGCCAGTGCAGCAAAAACCTATGCGCCTGAAGTCGCAAGGCTGACCAGTGCACTGAAGACTGCGCAGCTTAACGCCCCTAAGGAACGTGAGGCCCAGCGCATCGCCAATGCTCAGGTAAAGGCCAAGGTTCAGGCGAACAATGTCACCGACAAAGACGAAATCTCTAAGATTCGTCGTGCGGCGATCAGTGACGCTCGCGTTTCCACTGGCGCAAGCGGAAAAGGAACGCGCATTACGATCTCCGATGGAGAATGGGAAGCAATCCAAGCTGGCGCGATCTCTGATACAACCTTGAAAGAGATTCTTCGTTACTCTGATCCCGATGTCGTCCGAGAGCGCGCAACCCCAAGAGCATCGACGCAGTTGTCTGAAGCTCGTGTCAATCGCATTAAAGCGATGGCCAATTCTGGAAGCACCAACTCCGAAATCGCAGATGCTTTGGGCATTTCGCCTTCTGTCGTTTCCAAGTATCTCAATGAGTAAGAAAGGAAGTGAGAGCGAATGGAAATGTGTATGCTTACTACTACCGATAACCCCTACGACCCTTTTACACAGTATGAAGCGTGGTATCGGTTTGATGAAGACAACGGCTATCATTCCTGCGCTTTCTTAGCGCGCATCGCCCGTACTTCCGATCAGCTTTCTGACAAGGAGAACCAGGAAGAAATCGAGCGAGCAATCAACGACATCATCAAGTACGACCCCCTGGGCATCTATAAAAAGGTTAAGAAGATCGTGCAATCCGAGCCTGCCGTGACCGCATGATGGTAAATCGATGGTAGCCATTGGGAAAGAAACGTTCTCTCATCAGGAGTGCGTTTCTTTTTGTCATTTATGGGACACATTCAACCCACCGGTTGCGGATCACGGCCTCGAACTCATTCAAAGGGTATAGGGGGTCCCTCCGAAATGGTACCCCCTCTGCATCGCACTGGTCTTTGAAAATTCTCCGGGGGATATTTTTGAAAAATGGGTTCGGTTTGGGGCGGCGTTTGAACAAGCCTGCAAGACGAGCACTCACTGGCAAGGACTCTTTTTATCTGGTCGGAACCTCCTTTTTCCTCCAGAGGCATTGCATTACCTCCAATGTCATTTTTCTCCACTTGCCGGCGGATCGTTTGTGCGGGCTTCTTCAAATGCCGCCCTGAACTACCCATAAACACATGGAAAACAAAACAGAAGTTATGGAGAGGGGGCGTCAAGCGTGGCAAAACCCATCAAGTCTTCCGGCAGTCAGGCGGGGAAACGCCGCGCCGCCTTGACGCCGGAGGGCCGCGAGAACCAACTGATCGACCTGGCGGTATCCCTTGTGGAAAAGCGGCTGCTGGAAGGGACCGCCTCCTCTCAGGAGGTCACCACCATCCTGAAGCTGGGGACCACGAGGGCCCGCCTTGAGAATGAGCGGCTGGCCAAGGAGGTGGAGCTGGTCCAGGCCAAGACCGAGGCTTATAAATCCGGAGTCCGGATGGATGAGCTTTACGAGAAGGCCATGGCCGCGTTCAAGCGATACAGTGGACAGGAGGAGGACGAGGATGAGTATTAGGTGCTACTCCGAGCTGATCCAACTCCCTACCTTTATGGACCGCTACCAGTACCTCCGGCTGGATGGCGTTGTCGGAGAGGAGACCTTCGGCTTTGACCGGTATATGAATCAGGCTTTTTACAAGTCGCCGGAGTGGCGGCAGGTGCGTGACGCGGTGATCGCCCGGGACCTGGGGTGTGATTTGGGTGTGGCCGGACGGGAGATATTCCGCCGTCCCATCATTCACCACATGAACCCCATCAGCCCAAAGGACATCCGGGATCGGGTGGAGATGATCCTCGACCCGGAGTACCTGATCACCACCATCCACGAAACTCATCTGGCCATTCACTACGGCGATGAGAACCTGCTGCTTCCGGAGCCGGTCGTACGAAGGCCCAACGACACCTGCCCCTGGAAAATGTAGAAAAGAGGGACGACACTCCGCCCCTCTTTTCCGGCTTGCTAAGTCTTGATCTTGGCTTTCCCCGTGACCGCTGTTGTTCCGCTGGAAATGCGGACTGTGACAACCTTCACGCTTCCGGCCTGACTTTTGGACTTAGCAGCTCTTGCGCTTAACCGTTTCATGTCGTTTCTACCTCCTTTCGCAGGGATGAATCAATCATGTGGTCCAGGAGCGGCATGGAACGGGCGCACCTTATGACAACACAACTTTTCGCTATAAGCAAGGAGGCGGCGCCATGGAAGGTAATCCGGGAAGGGCACCCAGGCTCGTGGGAGTCGTGGTGAACTGCCTCGACCTGACCATCCGCAAAAGCCCCGGCAATGAGGCGGAGGTCACGGGGCATCTATCGGTCCTGACCGAAGTTCTGGTCGATATGGACAAGTCAACGGAGGACTTCTACCGGGTGCTCGCCAGAAACGGCATCGCCGGGTTCTGTCCGAAGAAGTACGTGGCGATCCGCCGGTAAGGAGAGTGCTATGGAGATCACAGAAAGCGTCCTGACATCTGTCAAGAAACTGCTGGGGATCGACGAAGGCTACACGCACTTTGACGCCGACATTGTAATGCACATCAACAGCGTGTTTTCGATTCTGACACAGATGGGGGTCGGGCCGGCAAACGGATTCTCCATTACGGGGAAAGACGAAGGCTGGTCCGATTTCATTTCTGGCGGGGCCGTCCTGCCCCTGGTCAAATCCTATGTCGGCCTGAAGGTGCGCCTGCTGTTTGACCCGCCCCTCAGCTCTGCGGCCGTCGAGTCTATGAACCGGCAGATCAACGAGTTTGAGTGGCGGCTTTTCGTTGCGGCAGACCCAGTCGAACCCACCAGCGGGAAGGAGGAACTTCAAAGTGGAGCATGATGCATTACTGCACTACGGAATCAAAGGAATGAAGTGGGGCGTGCGCCGTTACCAGAACAAGGACGGTTCGCTGACCCCCAAAGGAGAGGCGCGCTACGACCGTGACAAGCGGGAGAACGCGGCCAAGAAGAAGGAAAACCGGATTGACCTCTCCCAGCCTGATCCGAAGCGCTGGGCAAAGGAGGACCTGGAGCGCACCAAGCGCACCGTGGACGCCAGCGCCAACCTGGCCAAGGAGCTGAAGAAGCTGGACGAGAGCACCACTTCCAAGCCGACGCCAAAGCGGATGGACCTGTCCAAGATGAGCGACAAGGAGATGCGGGATCAGATTAACCGGGAGCTACTGGAACGGCAGTATAACCAGCTGTTCGCGGAAGTGCCCGCCGCTCAGGTCTCCAAGGGCCGCGAAGCGCTCAAGACCACGCTGGAAGTTGCCGGCAGCGTTCTGGCCATTGGCAGCAGCGCACTGGGCATCGCGTTGGCCATCAAGGAACTGAAGGGCTGAGGTGAGTCGGTATGGAGCTGCGCCACCACGGCATTTTAGGCCAGAAATGGGGCGTGCGCAACGGCCCGCCCTATCCATTGAGCGGCGGTGACTATACTCCGTCCCAGCGGAAGGCCATTTCCAACAAACGCAAAAGCGGCAACAGCATCTACAACAAGAAGCACTTCGATGAGGTGCTGAAGGTTGATAAGACCACGCTGAGCACGCTGTCCTATGATAAGGACCGGACCAAGAACGCCGATATGTTCTACGCCACCCACCATGCTCTGGATAAACACCAGTACAACGCCCTGTTCAACCGGCCGATTCCCCAGACGGTCTATGATAAGGATGGAAAGGCGATCGGCACAGGTTCGTTCATGAAGTACCGGATCGACAATTCCCTCAAGACCGACCTGAAGGTGGCCAGCGAGGATTCCGGAGCCAAGGTCTTTATGGACCTCTATAAGAAGGACCGGGATTTCTACAACTTTGTCACTGACCGGGAGCGGATGCAGGGGTACTTTGTAAACGACAAGTACAAGTTCAAGGGCTACCGCGAAGCAGCGGCCGTCCTTGGGAAGATGCGGGAGCCGGACTACAAGCCGACCTCCGATGCCCTTCAGACCGTGTACCGGATGTTCAACTACGTCATCCCCTATGACGGTCAGGGCGACAGCCGAAAGGGACGCGATATGTATAACCAGCGCACCAAGTTCTTCCATGCGTGCAAGGAGGCCGGTTATGGCGCAGTTCTGGACACGAACGACGCCATATACGGCGGGTTCAAGGCCAAGTCACCCATTATCGTGTTCGATATGGAGCAGGTGGTCCCGAAAGACGTCTACCGCACAAATCTGACGGATCAGAAGTTTTCCACTCTGGTCCTGGTCGGCCGGAAGCTGCTGGGCTTGTAACGGGAGGCGGGTGCGTACATGTTATCCAACACCGCCGTCCCCCGTTATTATGGAGCATTTCGGGACGCCGTTCTCCGAGGGGATATTCACGTCTGCAAGGAAGTGGCGATGGAGATGTGGCGGATCGACCGCCTGATCGAGTCACCGGGATATTACTACGATGACCGGGCGGTGGAGGGATGGATTGAGTTCTGCGAGAACGAGCTGACCCTAACTGATGGCTCCGACCTGCATCTTCTGGATACCTTCAAGCTCTGGGGCGAACAGGTGTTTGGATGGTACTATTTCGACGACCGCTCTGTCTATGTGCCGAACCCGGATGGACGGGGCGGCCGGTATGTGACGAAGCGGGTCAAGCAGCGGCTGACCAAGAAGCAGTACCTCATTGTGGGAAGAGGCGCGGCCAAGTCCCTCTACGACTCCTGCATCCAGGCCTATTTCTGTGTGGTGGACGGCTCGACGACCCATCAGATCACGACGGCCCCCACCATGAAGCAGGCGGAGGAGATCGTCAACCCCATCAAGACCGCCATCACCAGAGCGAGAGGCCCTGTGTTTCAGTTCATGACCGAGGGTTCCTTGCAGAACACCACCGGCTCCAGAGCCAACCGCGTCAAGCTGGCCTCTACAAAGAAGGGGATCGAGAACTTCATCTCCGGCTCCCTGGTGGAGGTCCGTCCCATGTCGGTGGACAAGCTCCAGGGACTCCGCTGCAAAGTGGCCACGGTGGATGAGTGGCTTTCTTCGGCGGACGCCCGGGAGGATGTCATCGGTGCCATTGAGCAGGGCGCATCCAAGCTGGACGACTACCTGATCATCGCCACCAGCTCCGAGGGCACGGTCCGAAACGGAGCGGGCGATACCATCAAAATGGAGCTGATGAACATTCTTCAGGGTATCGGCCCTCCCCAGGAGCACGTGTCCATCTGGTGGTACAAGCTGGACTCCGTGGAAGAGGTCGCCTATCCGGACATGTGGATCAAGGCAAACCCCAATCTGGGAAAGACCGTGACCTACGAGACCTACCAGAAGGACGTTGACCGGGCAGAAACGGCCCCCGCCACCCGCAACGATATGCTGGCAAAGCGGTTCGGGCTGCCCATGGAGGGCTACACCTACTACTTCACCTATGAGGAGACTCTCCCCCATCGCCGGCAGAGATTTTGGCAGATGCCCTGCTCCCTGGGGGCAGACCTTTCCCAGGGCGACGACTTCTGCTCCTTTACCTTCCTGTTTCCTCTTCGGGATGGCTCCTTTGGCGTCAAGACCCGAAACTACATCACATCGCTGACCCTGCACAAGCTGCCGGCGGCCATGCGGGTGAAGTATGAGGACTTCATGGCGGAGGGGAGCCTGATCGTCATGGAGGGTACTGTTCTGGACATGATGCAGGTCTACGATGACCTGGACGAGCACATCATCAACCGGGGCTATGACGTGCGCTGCTTTGGCTACGACCCATACAACGCCCAGGAGTTCATCAAGCGGTGGACAGATGAAAACGGCCCCTTCGGCGTAGAAGTGGTCCGACAGGGTTCCCGGACGGAATCTGTCCCTCTGGGCGAGCTGAAAAAGCTGGCCGGAGAGCGTATGCTGCTCTTTGACGAGGAGCTGCTCACCTTCTCCATGGGAAATTGCATCACCATGGAGGACACCAATGGAAACCGGAAGCTGCTGAAGAAACGGTCCGACCAGAAAATCGACGCTGTGGCGGCCATGATGGATGCGTATGTGGCCTATAAGCACAATCCAGAAGCATTTGAATAAAAAAAAAGTACTATGAAGCCCTATGAAAAGCCTCTCTCCCCGCAGGAGTACCTGATGCACTACGGTGTCAAGGGTATGAAATGGGGCGTAAGACGCTACCAGAACTACGACGGTTCTTACACCCGCAAGGGTCTGGAACGGTATCGCAAAGCGGAGTCGGACTACGAAACCGCTAAGTCGAAAGCAGACGAAACCAGGGCCGCCTACAAATCCGGTCAAGCTACCCGTCAGCAGGTCAAGGATGCCAAGAGCGCTGTTAAGACCGAGAAGCGTAAAATGGAAAACGCTTATGAAAAGCTGAAAACCGACAAACTGGCCGATGAAGGAAAGAAGCTTTACCAGAGTGGAAAAACTATTTCGGGAAACACCCAAGCGACCTATTTGGCCGAGGGCGTTATCATTGCTGGAAGCACCGTGGTGTCCAGACTTCTCGCGAACCAACTGAACAACCAGGAGGTTGCCAATATTGCCGCATCGACCATCGCGATCGGCGGAACGATTGTCAATGGTTTACTGGCGGCAAAGACGAGCAGGGAGAACAAACGGCTGAGAGCGTACTACGCCCACTAAGCGAAGGAGGAAAAGTATGGGTCCTTACGACAAACCTTTTTCTCCCCAAGAATACCTGATGCACTACGGCGTCAAGGGTATGAAATGGGGCGTACGTCGTTACCAGAACAAGGATGGTACATTGACAAAAGCCGGAAAAGAACGGTATAGTCAGAACCAGCAGGACGGGGTTGATTCTTTTCTGAAGAGTGTGGGTTCCAAAAAGGTTTCCGAATTGACCGGTTCTGTAAATGAAGATCTCGCAATCCAGGCGGTTACATATGTTTCCGCATTTGCCGCTGTTCTCGCCGTGAAAGCGGTACAAAACCGAATGCTGCGGAAAGGCCGGATGAAAGAGCTGGATAGGCTCAACCGGGAGAAGGATATTAAAGACTTTGACGAGTGCCCCCGCCTCCCCCGGAAGATGAAAGCGGAAGAGAGCGTCAAAGTAACCAATCCGGATTATCCTGATTTGGGCACCACCATGAATTGCACCTTCTGCACAACCGCCATGGCCCTTCGAGAGAAGGGATATGACGTGCAGGCGACAAAAGTCAGTGATGGATTCTTTTCTGATGACTTTTTCAAAGCCACTTTCAATTCCCCTGAGGTCAAAATGGGAAGGAAAAAGTCGGGGCAAGCCGTTCTCGATACGCTTTCGCAGACCGGCGACGGGTCCTATGGCAATCTGACCGTGGCTTGGAAACTCGGGGGTAAGCATAGTCTTTTCTGGAAGAATGAGGGCGGCAGAACTCGAATCTATGACGGTCAGAGCGGAGAAGAGATTACTCAATCTCCGTCGAAAACCAGATCGTTCATGGACTTTGTCAATCTGAAAACCATCACATATAACCGCCTTGATAATTGCGAGCCAACCACCTATGCCTTGGCCGCGGTTGAACGACCTAAAAAGATGTAAAGAGGGAGGATAAACATGACCGTAAAGGAAGCCATTGTTATTTTCGCAAAGCAGTTCCCCGATAAGGCGGTTGTCGGGTATTGGGACAAGCCGAATGGCATCGTTCTTAACACCCAGTCTATCACAGCGGGACTGACAGCCCCTGCCCAGTATCTCGTCACAGACGATGGACAGATTTATGGGACCAACCCCATGAGAAGCAACCTCAGTCCTGGAGACATGAAGAAACTGTAATCCCATGGACCATGCCGCAGACTCTTAACCGGGTCTGCGGATTTTTTATGCCCAAAATTCAACACACAGAGCAACGACATAATTTCATCAAGCGCGGACTGGAGGTGAGAGATTATGGAAATTGCATTTGGTTCCAGGCTGAAACATGCCTGGAACGCTTTTTTGGGTAACGAAACCTTTGGGTTCCGATACCCGCTTGGCCCAAGCTCCTCCTACCGTCCGGACCGGCCCATTTTCAGCCGGGGCAATGAGCGGTCCATCATCACATCGGTCTACAACCGGATCGCGCTGGACGCGTCCTCCATCGCCATCCAGCACGCGAGGCTGGATGAGGACGGGCGGTTTACCGAGGTGATCGACTCCTCGCTGAATTCCTGCTTGTCCCTGGAGGCGAATCTGGACCAGACCGGACGGGCCTTTATCCAGGACGTGGTCATGTCCATGCTGGACGAGGGCTGCGTGGCCATCGTGCCCACGGACACCGATATCGACCCGGAAAACGGCTCCTACAAAATCGAGAAGCTGCGGGTCGGCAAGGTCCTGGAATGGTATCCACAGCACGTAAAGCTGCGGGTCTATAACGAGCAGCGGGGTGAAAAGCAGGACATCATCCTGCCCAAGAGCACAGTGGCCCTGGTGGAGAACCCGTTCTTCGCAATCATGAACGAGCCCAACTCCACCATGCAGCGGCTGATCCGGAAGCTGAACATTCTGGACGCCATCGACGAACAGAGCGGCTCCGGAAAGCTCAATCTGATCATCCAGCTCCCCTACGTCATCAAGACGGAAGCGAGACGTCAACAGGCGGAAAAACGCCGTAGAGATATTGAGGAACAGTTGTCCGGCTCCAAGTATGGCGTCGCTTACACCGACGGCACGGAGCATGTGGTGCAGCTGAACCGGCCCATCGACAACAATCTGATGTCCCAGATTGAATACCTGACGAGTATGCTTTACAGCCAGTTGGGAATCACCCAGGGGATATTGGACGGCACTGCTGATGACCGGACGAAGCTGAACTACGACAACCGGACTATCGAACCCATCCTGTCCGCCATTGTTGACGAAATGAAGAGGAAATTCCTCACCAAAACTGCTCGGTCACAGAAGCAGTCGATCCTGTTCTTCAGAGACCCGTTCAGGCTGGTGCCCATCAACGACATCGCCGAAATTGCCGACAAGATGACTCGCAACGAGATCATGACCTCCAACGAGATCCGGCAGAAGATCGGTATGAAGCCGTCGAAGGACCCCAAGGCGGACGAGCTCCGGAACAGTAACCTAAGCGCCCCGAAAGGGGAGGGCGAACAGCCACCATCTGAATCCGAAGGAGGAAATGTTCAAAATGGATCTGAAGTTTGACTTTAGTGGCTGGGCTACCCGAAACGATCTTGTCTGCGCTGATGGGCGAACCATTCGCCACAACGCATTCGAGCACTGCGACGGGAAGACGGTTCCTCTTGTTTGGAACCACCAGCACAACGAACCCACCAACATCCTGGGCCACGCCCTCTTGGAGAACCGCAAGGACGGCGTCTATGCATACTGCACGTTCAACGAGAGTGAGAGCGGCAAAGCGGCCAAGGAGCTGGTGCAGCACGGGGACATTGTGTCCCTCTCCATCTATGCCAATGGGCTCCGGCAGACGCCGAACAAGGACGTCATGCACGGCGACATCCGCGAGGTCAGCCTGGTAGTGGCCGGTGCGAATCCCGGCGCCTTCATTGACTTCGTGGACATGGCTCATGGGGAAGGCGGTGAGCAGGAGATGATCCTGTCCGCTTACGAGCCTATTTCCCTGTACCGTCCCGATGAGAAGCCCCCGCTGATCCACAAGGCCGATACCAAGGAGAAGCCTGATGACAAGCCCAACGCGGGCGAAGACGGGGACAAACCTAAGGATGGCGATAAGTCCAAGGGTAAAGAGAAGCCCGAGGACGAGGAGACCATCGAGGATGTTGTCAACACCATGAACGAGAAGCAGAAGAAGGTCATGTACGCTCTGATTGCTGCTGCCGCGGAGCAGGTGAACGACAACGCCGAGGATGACGAGGAAGAGGACCCCGATGACCCCGACAACAAATCCGACAAATCTAAGGGAGGAAACAAGACCATGAAGCACAATGTGTTCGACACCGAAGACACTCAGGACACCGTTCTGAGCCACTCCGACTGCGCTGACATTCTTGCTCTGGCCAAGAGCAGCAGCGTGGGCAGCCTTCGGACTGCTCTGAAGATCTACGCTGATCAGAACGAACTCAAGCACGGCATCGACAACATCGAGAGCCTGTTCCCCGACTACAAGGATCTGCGCCCCGGCGCTCCTGAGCGGGTCGCTCGTGACCAGGGCTGGGTGAGCGTTGTCATGCGCAAGGTTCACAAGAGCCCCATCAGCCGCATCCGCACCCGCCAGACGGACACCCGCAAGGACAGTATCCGGGCCCACGGCTATCAGAAGGGCAAGCGTAAGCAGCTCTCCGGCAACATGAACGTCATCACCCGGACCACCGATCCCCAGACCGTGTACCGCACCGATGCCCTGCACCGGGACGACATCATCGACATCACCGATTTCGATGTGGTGGAGTACCAGTACGCCGTTATGCGGGAGAACATCAATGAAGATGTCGCTACCGCCATCATGGTGGGCGATGGCCGTGAGCCGGATGATGAGATGAAGATTTCCGAGGATCACATCCGCTCCATTTGGAACGACAACGACCTCTACACCATCCACTACGACGTGGACATCGAGGCCGCCAAGGCCGAGCTCCAGGGCAGCAAGACCAGCATGAGCTTCGGCGAGAACTATATCTATGCTGAGGCAGTCATCGCCGCCGCCCTCTATGCCCGTGAGAAGTACAAGGGCACCGGCACCCCCGATTTCTTCTGCACGCCCCATATGGTCAACGTGATGCTGCTGGCCCGGGACATGAACGGCCGCCGCATTTACACCTCCAAGGCCGACCTGGCCGCCGCCCTGAATGTGGGTGAGCTCTACACTGCCGAGCAGTTTGAGGGTCTGGTGCGCATGGATGACGAGGGCCACAAGCACAAGCTGCTGGGCATCTTCGTCAACCTGACCGACTACACCGTGGGCTCCACCAAGGGCGGCGAGATCACCCGGTTCGACCAGTTCGACATCGACTTCAACCAGCAGAAGTACCTGATCGAGACTCGGCTGTCCGGTGCTCTGACCCGCGTCTACTCCGCCATCGCTCTGGAGGAGCCCGTGGCTGCCTTCACCTCCGGCGGTACTGGCGGCGATGGCGGCGGGGCCGGCACTCCCTGAGGAGAAGATTCAAAATGGCGAAATTTTATGGATCGGTAGGCTATGCTGAGACCATTCAGACCGCGCCTGGCGTGCATGAGGAGCAGATCGTTGAGTATCCGTACTACGGCGATTTGACCCGGAATGCACGCCAGCTTCAGTCTGGGGAGTCGTTCAACGATGACATCAATGTCGCGAACGAGATCAGCATAGTCGCCGATCCGTTCGCCAGGGAGAATTTCCACAAAATGCGGTATGTGACGTTCATGGGGGCGAAGTGGAAAATTTCAAGGGTCGAGGTGGGCTATCCGCGGCTGATCCTGACCATCGGAGGGCTGTACCATGAATAGGCGTTATGAGCTCCAGGCGGTTCTGGAGGGCATTCTCGGCTCCGGGAATGTGTATTTCCAGCCGCCGGAGAACCTGAAGGTGCGGTATGACTGCATCGTCTATGAGCGGAGCGAAATCGAAACTGTCCACGCGGACAACGCCCCTTATCGCCTGCTGGACCGCTACCAGGTGACAGTCATCTACAAGAACCCGGACAGCGACCTCCCTCACCGCCTCGCCATGCTGCCCATGTGCACCCATGACCGCCATTTTACAGCGGACAACCTGAACCACGATATTTTCAACCTGTACTATTAAAGGAGGAAATCCGAAATGAGTAGAATCGTATGGGACAAGACCGGTGAGCGTTTTTACGAAACCGGTGTTGATCGCGCTGTCCTTTACCCCATCAGCTCCGCCGGCCTTTACAACAAGGGCGTGCCCTGGAACGGCATCACCGGCATCACCGAGAGCCCTTCCGGCGCGGAGCCCAACAACCTCTATGCCGACAACATCAAGTACCTGGTGCTGGTGGGCGCTGAGGACTTCGGCCTGACCGTCGAGTGCTACACCTACCCCGACGAGTGGGAGGAGTGCGACGGCTCCGCCGAGATCGCCCCCGGTGTGGTCGCCGGCCAGCAGAACCGCAAGGTCTTCGGCCTGAGCTACCGCACCAAGCTGGGCAACGATGTGGACGGTCAGGACCACGGCTACAAGCTGCACCTGGTCTACGGCGGCCTGGCCTCTCCCTCTGAGCGGGGCTATCAGACCGTCAACGACTCCCCCGAGCCCATCAACCCCAGCTGGGAGATCACCACCACTCCCGTGGACGTTCCCGGCTACAAGCCCACTGCCCGCCTGATCATCACCTCCACCAAGGTCGATCCCGCCAAGCTGAAGGCCCTGGAGGACATCCTGTACGGCACCGAGGATCAGGACGCCCGCCTGCCTCTGCCTGAGGAGGTCATTCAGCTGCTCAAGCCTTCCGTGGCTGTGACCGCCTCTCCTGAGAGTGCCGACGCCACCCTGTTCGGCAAGAAGGTGTCCGACCTTCAGACCAATGTCGCGGTGGGCGCGGACAGCATCACCGGTACGCTGAAGAACGTGACCGGCTACACCGAGTTCAGCAGCAAGCCCGCCGAGCAGTCCGGCCATTACCTGGCCCTGAAGTTCGACGTGACTCCGACTGACGCCGTCACCACCGTGGAGCTGGTGGGCGGCACCAAGGGCCCCGTGACCCTGGACGCCGACAAGAATATCGTCCTGCTGATCAAGAACAACACCCAGAGCGTCAAGGTGACCTCCACCAAGGACGGTTCCTCCGTCACCAAGACCTACGCGCTGACCAACCTGACCCTGGAATCCTAACCACCCCAACCCAAAAGCGGGGCTCTCTTCACCGAGGGCTCCGCTTTCTTTTTATTTTTGAAAGGAGAAAACTGCAATGCTGAAGAAAACCATGACTTACGAGGACTACAACGGTGTTCCCCGCACCGAGGACTTTTACTTCAATCTGACCCCCGCTGAGGTGACGGAGATGGAGCTTTCCGTGGATGGCGGTCTGGTGGAGATGATCAACCGCGTGGTCGCGGCCCAGGACGGAAAGCAGATCATCAACGTGTTCAAGGACATCATCCTGCGGGCCTATGGCGAAAAGTCCCCCGACGGCAAGCGTTTCGTCAAGAATCAGGAGATCCGGGACGCCTTCGCCCAGACCAACGCGTACAGCGACCTGTTCATGGAGCTGGCCACCGACGCCAAAGCCGCGGCCGCATTCGTCAACGGCGTCATCCAGCAGCCGAAGAAGGCCCCCGCGCCCGCCCCGCAGAACTGAGTTTGAACAGGGGGGCCGGAGATGCTGGAACTTGTGGTGCCTAAATCAGAGCAGTATGACGACGACAGCGGCTGCTTTATTACGACCAAGGAACAGACCCTTCGTCTGGAGCACTCTCTGGTCTCCCTTTCAAAATGGGAGGCGAAGTGGCACAAGCCGTACCTGTCCACCAAGTCGAAGACGGTGGAGGAGCAGATCGACTACGTCCGCTGCATGACCCTGACCCAGAATGTTGACCCCAATGTCTATACCGCCATTACACCCCAGCTGCTGGCGGTGGTCAAGGACTACATCGAGGACTCCATGACGGCCACCACCTTCTCGAAGGAACAGAGAGGCCGCCGGGGGAGGGAAATCGTGACGGCGGAGATCATCTACTACTGGATGATCTCCCACCAAATCCCCTTCGAGTGCCAGAAGTGGCATTTGAACCGGCTGATGACGCTCATCAACGTATGCAGCGCCAAGACTGGCCCGCAGAAGAAGATGAGCCAGAAGGATATTTTCGCACAAAACCGCGCCCTGAACGCGGCGCGAAGGAAGAGAGGAAACACAAGGGGGTGACGCCATGTATGAAGAACGGATCTGGAGATTCCTGAAGGGGAAGCTGCTTTCCGACTGCGGAGCCGCCGGACTGATGGGAAACCTCTACGCCGAAAGCGGGCTGAACCCCGTCAATCTCCAGAACACCCATGAGAGGAAGCTGGGGCTCTCGGACAAGGAATACACCCAGCAGGTGGATTTCGGACTTTACGCCGACTTTGTCCATGACGGAGCGGGTTACGGCCTTGCCCAGTGGACCTTCTGGAGCCGGAAGCAGAACCTGCTGGCCTTTGCCAAAAGCAGGGAGAAGAGCATCGGCGATCTGGAGACGCAGCTGGAGTTCCTGTGGAAGGAGCTGACGGAAAGCTACGCCTCCCTGGCGCAGATGCTGCTGAGTGCCAGTTCTGTCCGGGCCGCCTCCGACGCGGTCCTGCTCCAGTTTGAACGCCCGGCCGACCAGAGTGAGACGGCCAAAGCCCGCCGGGCTGCCTACGGGCAGAAGTATTACGACCAATTTGCAGGAAAGGAGGCGGCCGCCATGAGCAACAGTCCATTGGTCTCCTACACAAAGCTGTCCCCTAACCATTCCGGTAGGCGCAAGCACGCCATCGATACCATCTCCATCCACTGTATGGCCGGTGATTTGACGGTGGAGAGCTGCGGAAACCTGTTCGCCAGCCCAAGCCGGAAGGCCAGCAGCAATTACGGGATCGGGAGCGACGGCCGGATCGGACTCTATGTGGAAGAATGCAATCGCTCCTGGTGCACCTCCTCCAGCTCCAACGACAACCGGGCCATTACCATCGAGGTGGCGAACAACGGGGGAGCCAACCAGGGATGGCCGGTATCTGACGCGGCTTATCGGTCCCTGATCGCCCTCCTGGTGGACATCTGCCGGAGAAACGGGATCAAACGGCTGCTCTGGAAGGGCGACAAGTCGCTGATCGGGCAGGTGGATAAGCAGAACATGACCGTCCACCGCTGGTTTGCGGCAAAGGCGTGCCCAGGGGACTGGCTTTACAGCCGCCACGGGCAGATCGCCGATGAGGTAAATGCAAAACTGTCTGAGGAGGACGAGGATATGGACCAGACAAAATTCAATGAGATGTTCTCCGCCGCCATGACGGATTATCTCAAAGGTCTTCAGAACAACAACTGCGGCGACTGGTCCCAGGAAGCGCGGGACTGGTGTATAAGCGTCGGGCTGTTTGCCGGAAACAGAACCGCAGTGGACGGAAAGCCGAACATGATGTGGCCGTCCGGGCTGACCCGTGAACAGGCCGCCCAGCTCTTCTACCGGCTTGCGAAGATGGTGGGGCTTGCGTGATGAGAAATCGTACAAGCCGAACCAGAGGCAAAGCTGGAAGAAAGCCGGACCTGTCGCAGTTTTCAAAATGGATGATCGCCGACATTCGTCCCCTGCTGTGGGTCGTGACTGTCGGCGGTTTTTTACTGGCCTTTTACTGTGTCTACAAGGGATACACCGGCGCGCTTCCGTGGATCGGCGCTATGGTGGGGCTCCCCTGGGGCGCCCATGGCATGGTGTGCAGCTTTTATCTGAACCTGTGCAAATCCGACCACCGGGAGGGCGGCATCACCTTTGAAACGGCAAAGGCCGCCAATTTCAACACCAATGTTTCACAGACGCCGGTAGGCTCCGTGGAGAGCCCGGCAATTTAAGGAGGAGTATCGATGACTGCGGAAATCATTTCCTCGCTGCTGATGCTTGTGGGCGGAATCACCATCCTGACCAACATCATCGTGCAGGTGGTCAAGAGCATCACCTGGGACAAAATTCCCACAAACTTGGTTGCGCTGTTCGTATCAGAGGCGCTGACGCTGGCCCTGGGAGGGGCCTATGCCTCGGTAAAGGGCATCGACATCGCCTGGTACATGGTGGCGGCCGCCATCGTGGTGGGGCTGATGTCCGCCTATGCGGCCATGTTCGGCTTCGATAAATTCAAGGAAGCCATCGAGGGCTGGAAACAGAAAAGCTGATCTTGAAGGAGGTGGCCGAACGTGATCCATTTCAGACATACGGGGGATTTCTCGAAGCTGACCCGGTTTATGGAACGGGCAAAGGAGGCCGTCCGTCTCGGCGATCTGAACAAGTATGGCCGGGCGGGGGTGGCGGCCCTCTCGTCCGCAACCCCGGTTGACTCCGGAGAAACGGCCGCCTCCTGGTATTACGAGATTACCAACAAGAACAACACCATCACCATCTCGTTTCACAATTCAAACATTCAAAATGGAGTCCCCATCGCCATCCTTCTCCAATACGGGCATGGCACGGGGACCGGAGGCTGGGTACAGGGAAGAGATTACATCAACCCTGCGATCCAGCCTATTTTTGACCAGATAGCAGAATACGCCTGGAAGGAGGTGACTCGGTCATGAGCAGGACGATCGACGAGAGAATCGTTGAAATGCGGTTTGATAACCGGCAGTTCGAGCAGAACGTGCAGACCAGCCTGTCTACGCTGGACAAACTCAAGCGGGGACTGGACCTGGACAACGCCGCCAAGAGCCTTGACGGGCTTGGGGACGCGGCGAAGCGGTGCGACATGTCCGTCCTCGGCAAGTCTGTGGAGACGGTCCAGGCCAAATTTTCGGCGTTCCAGGTCGTCGCCATGACGACTCTTTCCAACATCACCAATTCGGCGGTGAACACGGGAAAGCGGCTCGTGTCCGCCCTGACAATCGACCCCATTAAAACGGGTTTTCAGGAGTATGAGACCCAGATCGGGGCGGTGCAGACCATCCTGGCCAACACCCAGCACGAGGGGACCAACCTCCAGCAGGTGAACCGGGCCCTGGATGAGCTGAATACCTACGCGGATAAGACCATCTACAACTTTACCGAGATGACCCGGAACATCGGCACGTTCACCGCGGCCGGCGTCAACCTGCGGACCTCGGTGGACTCCATCAAGGGTATCGCTAACCTGGCGGCCATTTCGGGCTCCACCTCCCAGCAGGCATCCACAGCCATGTACCAGCTCTCCCAGGCCCTGGCCGCAGGCAAGGTCTCCCTGATGGACTGGAACTCTGTGGTCAACGCCGGTATGGGCGGCAAGGTGTTCCAGGACGCCCTGGTGCGCACCTCCGAGCTGCTGGGCACCGGCGCGCAGAACGCCATCAATGTGTACGGCTCCTTCCGGGAGTCCCTCACCAAAGGCGAGTGGCTCACCACAGAGGTGCTTACCGAGACCCTGAAGCAGTTTGCCGGCGCGTACAGCGAGGCCGACCTGATCCAGCAGGGATTCTCGGAGGCCCAGGCCCGAGACATCGCCCAAATGGCGAAGACGGCGGAGGACGCTGCCACCAAGGTCAAGACCTTTACCCAGCTCTGGGACACCCTGAAGGAGAGCGCTCAGTCCGGCTGGACCACCACATGGGAAATCCTGGTTGGCGACTTTGAGGAAGCCAAGGAAGTGCTGACCGAGGTGTCCGACGCCATTGGCGGCGTGATCAGCGAGACCTCCCAGGCGAGAAACGAATTACTCAGCGGCGGTCTCAGCTCCGGCTGGAAGCAGCTGCTGGACCAGGGCATCGCCGATGAGGGCGGGTTCATTGAATCCATCCAGGAGGTGGCCCGAGAGAGCGGCGACGCCTTTGACAAGCTGGTGGCCGACTCGGAGAGCTTCAGTGACGCGCTGAAGCAGGGGCTGACGGACGGGGTCGTATCCTCCGAGACCCTGACGCAGGCGGTTCATAACCTGCGGGAGAAGATGACCGGCATGTCCCAGGAGGAGCGCAAGGCGGCCGGATACACCGCGGAGATGATCGAGCAGATTGAAGCCTTGGACAAGGGACTTCAAAATGGTTCGGTCTCCATGGAGGAGTTTACGGAAAAGATCCTGCGCCCCTCCGGACGGGAAAACCTGATCCAGGCGGTCTGGAATGCGGCTAAGGGCCTGGTCAGCGTCATTACCCCCATCAAGGACGCATTCCGCGAAATCTTTCCGCCCGCAACCGCCGACCAGCTGTACTCTCTTACGGAGACTCTCCGCAGCTTTTCTGAGCGGCTGACCCTCTCCGATGAGACGGCGGACAAGCTGGGGCGCACCTTCAAGGGGCTTTTCTCGGTGCTGGACCTGGTGCGGCAGGGCGCTCTGGCGATTTTCAACGCTTTGGCGCCTCTGGGCAGCGGAGCCGGTTCCCTGGCTGACGGCATTCTCACCATAACCGCAGGGATCGGAGATTTCCTGGTCGGCATCAACGAGGCGGCCAAGCAGGGAGAGTTCTTTGGAACGGTGGCCCAGACGGTCGCCTCGGCGCTGGAGTTTGTTGTGTCCGGGATCGAGCGACTGACCGGATTTCTCGCCGACGCCTTTGCTGCCCCAGGCCTGGAATCCTTCCAGGCGCTTTTGGGACGCATCCAGACCCGCATTGGGCAGGTCATCGACGCGGTGAGCGGCCTGGGCGGCGGGGTCAGCGACGCGGCGGACACTATGGATTCCGCCCTGGAGAACAGCAAATTCCTGCAAATGCTCCAGACCATTTTCAACGGCGCAAAGACCCTGGTCTCTGGCATCATCGGCGTATTCGGCGGCCTTGCCGGCGCACTGGTGGAGAGCCTGAGCAACGCGAATTTCAGCGGTGTCATCGACCTGCTGAACGGCGTCTCCCTGGGTGCTATCGCCCTGGGCATTAAGAAGTTCCTGGACTCCTTCCGGGAGGTCACAGACAGCGTCGGCAGCATCAAGGAGGGCGTGATCGGGATTCTGGACGGCGTAAAGGGCTGTTTCCAGGCCTGGCAGAATGACGTCAACGCCAAGGCCCTGCTGAAGATCGCGGCCGCTGTCGCGGTGCTGTCCGCATCCATTCTCACCATTTCCCTGATCGACAGTGAAAAGCTGACGGCGTCCCTGGGGGCCATCACGGTGCTCTTTACCGAGCTGATGGCGGCCATGGCGGTGTTCGGAAAGCTGGACCTGAATGTCCGCGGAACAATGAAGCGCTCCACGGCAATGATCGCCCTCTCCTCCTCGGTCCTGATTCTGGCCTCCGCGCTGAAAAGCATTGCCACGCTGGAACCGGAACAGATGGCGGCGGGGCTTGCGGGCATCGCCGGACTGATGGCTGCCCTGGTGGCAGCCGCGAAGGTGCTGGGCTCCGGTTCAAGCTCCATCATCAAGGGTTCTGCCCAGATGGTGGTCTTTGCCGCGGCAATCAAAATACTGGCCTCGGCCTGCGCCGACCTGGCCCAGCTGGACCTTGCCGGACTGGCAAAGGGTCTGATCGGCGTCGGTGTGCTGCTGGCAGAGGTATCGCTCTTCATGAACGCGGCCAAGTTCAGCGGAAGGTCGGTGGTCACTGCCTCGGGCGTTCTGGTACTGGCCGGCGCTATGAAGGTGCTGGCCTCGGCCTGCAAAGACTTTGCCCAGATGGGTGTTGGCGAGCTGGTCAAGGGGCTGAGCGCCATCGGCGCGGTCCTGCTGGAGATCACGGCCTTTACCAAGCTGGCCGGAAGCGCCAAGGGGCTGATCACCACCGGAGCCGCCATGATCGAGATTGGCGCGGCCATGAAGATATTTGCCTCCGCTATGGCGGACTTCGGACGGATGTCTCTGGCAGAGATCGGCAAGGGCTTGCTGGCTATGGGCGGAGCCCTGGCAGAGGTGGCCGTGGCCATGCGCTTTATGCCCCGGAACATGGTAACCATGGGGGCGGGCCTGATCGCGGTGGGAGCCGCGCTGAACATCATTGCCGACGCCATGCGGTCCATGGGCGGCATGAGCTGGGAGGCTGTCGCAAAGAGCCTGGTCACCATGGGCGGGGCTCTGGCCGAGCTGGCCGTTGGTCTGAACTTCATGAACGGCACGTTGGGCGGTTCCGCCGCCATGCTGGTGGCTGCCGCCGCGCTGGCAGTGCTGACGCCGGTGCTGGTTACGCTGGGCAGCATGAGCTGGGAAGCCATTGCCAAGGGGCTGGTCACGGTGGCCGGCGCCTTTGCCGTCATCGGAACGGCCGGCGCACTGCTCACTCCGCTGCTGCCGACGATTCTTGGCCTGGGCGGCGCCTTCGCTCTGATCGGCGTTGGTGTTGCCGGCGTTGGGGCAGGTCTGCTCCTTGTCGGAACCGGCCTATCCGCCATTGCGGTGGGCATTACGGCCCTGGCAACCTCCCTTGGAGCGGGCGTAGCCATTATCGTGGCCGGCCTGACCTCTATCATCACGGGCATCGCGGCGCTGATCCCGGCCATTGCGGAGAAGCTGGGTGAGGCGGTGGTGGCCTTTGCACAGGTCATTACGAATGGCGCTCCTGCCATTGGCGAGGCCGTCAAGACCCTTGTCCTCACCATGGTGGACGTTCTGGTGGAGTGTGTCCCGGCCATCGCCGAGGGCGCTCTGGAGCTGGTTGCCGGGGTGCTGGACGCCCTGGTGGCCTATACGCCCCAGATCGTGGACTCCATCATGCAGTTCCTGATCGCGGTGATCGACGGGCTGGCCCGCAACATGCCCACCCTGATCCAGTCGGTGGTGGACCTGCTGATGTCCTTCTTCTCCGGCATCGTATCGGCGCTGGGAAGCATCGACACCGACGCGCTGCTGAAGGGCATCGCCGGAATCGGCCTGCTGAGCGGCATTATGGTGGCGCTGGGCGCTCTGGCCGGACTGATCCCCTCCGCCATGGTGGGTGTGCTTGGTCTGGGCGTTGTCATCGCAGAGCTGGCCATTGTTCTGGCGGCGGTGGGCGCGCTGGCGCAGATCCCCGGCCTGGAGTGGCTCATCAGCGAGGGTGGTCAGCTCTTGCAGACCATCGGGAACGCCATTGGCGGCTTTATCGGCGGCATCGTGGGCGGATTTATGAGCGGGGTATCCGGCTCCTTCCCCCAGATCGGCATGGACCTGGCCGCCTTTATGACCAACATACAGCCCTTTATCGACGGGGCAAGAGGTATCGACCCGGCCATGCTGGAGGGCGTCAAGGCCCTCACCGGGGCGATCATGCTGATTACGGCGGCCGATTTGCTGGAGGGTCTGACCTCCTGGCTCACCGGCGGCTCGTCCCTTTCCACCTTTGCCGAGGAGCTGGTGCCCTTCGGCGAGGCCATGAAGAAATTCTCCCACAGCATTACCGGACTGGACGGCGACCTGGTCAGCACGGCGGCAATCGCTGGAAAGACCCTGGCTGAGATGGCCGCGACCCTGCCCAACAGCGGCGGCATCGCGGGATTCTTTGCCGGAGAGAACGACATGGGGTCCTTCGGCGACCAGCTTGTGGGCTTCGGCGGCTCCATGATGAAGTTCGCCGCAAGCATCAAGGGGCTGGACACCGACGCGGTTCAAAATGCTGCCATCGCCGGTAAGGCCATGGCGGAGCTGGCTGCCACCCTCCCCAACACAGGAGGGGCGGTGGGCTTCTTTGCCGGCAACAACGACATGGACGACTTCGGCGAACAGCTCGTACCCTTCGGAGCGGCCATCAAAGCCTATTCCGACGCGGTCAAGGGGCTTGATGTGGAGGCGGTCACCAATTCCGCCATTGCCGGACAGGCCATGTCGGAGCTGGCGGCTACTTTGCCCAACACCGGCGGAGCCGTAGCCTTCTTCGCTGGCGACAACGACCTTGCCACCTTCGGCGAGCAGCTGGTGTCCTTCGGGGCGTCCATCAAAAGCTATGCCCAGGAGGTGACTGGGCTGGATACCGACGCAGTCGCCAGCTCGACGGTCGCCGGACAGACCCTGGTGGAGCTGGCAAACACCTTGCCCAACACCGGGGGCCTGGTGGCCTTCTTCACAGGCGACAACGACCTTGAGACCTTCGGGGAACAGCTGGTGCCCTTCGGGGAGGCGATGAAGGCCTACTCCGACAGCGTGACCGACATGGACAGCGCAGCCGTAACCGCCTCCGCCACTGCGGCGAAGGCCCTTGCGGAGCTGCAAGCCTCGCTGCCCAATATTGGCGGCGTGGTGGATTTCTTTACCGGCGGCAACGACCTGGAGACCTTCGCAAACGGCCTTCTCCCCTTTGGAGAGGGCATGAAGGCCTATGCCGACGCGGTGAGCGGAATGGACGCGGGGGCGGTTTCCGCCTCTATTATCGCCACCCAGGCCCTGGCAGAGCTCCAGGCATCTCTTCCCCATGTGGGAGGGGTGATGAGCTTCTTTACCGGGGGCAACGATCTTGGCCTGTTCGCAGAGGGGATTCTCTCCTTCGGCGAGGCCATGAATTCCTACGGAAACGCCGTATCCGGCATCGATGCCGGGGCGGTATCCGCCTCCGCTACTGCGGCTCAGGCGCTGTCCCGGCTCCAGGCGTCCCTCCCCAATGTAGGCGGCATCATGGAATTCTTCACCGGCGGGAATGACCTTGGGAAATTTTCCGAGGGCATCATCCCCTTCGGCGAAGCGATGAAAGCCTACGGCGAGTCGGTGGCCGGCATCGACTCCAGCGCGGTAGAGGCCTCTGCCACTGCCGCTCAATCCCTGGCACAGCTCCAGGCGGCCCTTCCCCAGGTGGGCGGGCTTATGGAGTTCTTTACCGGCGGCAATGACCTTGGGGTATTCTCGGAGGGCATCGTGCCCTTTGGGGCCGCTATGAAGTCCTATGCCGAAGCGGTTTCCGGCATCAACGCCGACGCGGTCACGGCCTCCGCTGTGGCGGCCCAGGCGCTGGCACAGCTGCAAACCGACCTGCCCAATGTGGGCGGGGTCATGGCATTCTTCAACGGAGGCAACGACCTTGGAACCTTTGCCGCCGGCATCGTACCCTTCGGCGCGGCCATGAAGTCCTATGGGGATGCCGTGGCCGACATCAACACCGGAGCCATCACCGCCTCGGCCACTGCCGCCCAGTCTCTGGCGCGGCTGCAAGAGGCCCTTCCCCTGGTAGGCGGTGTGATGGAATTCTTCAACGGAAGCCAGGACCTGGCCGCTTTTGCGGCGGGCATCATCCCCTTCGGCGCGGCCATGAAATCCTACGGCGACGCTGTGGCGGATATTCGGCCGGAAGCGGTGGAAAGCTCCGCCTCCGCCGGAATGGCCCTGGTGGAGCTGGCAAAGGCCCTTCCCAACACGGGCGGCCTGCTGTCCTTCTTTACCGGAGGGACCGACCTGGCCGCCTTTGGCGATGACCTGACGCTGTTTGGCGCGGACCTTTCCGCCTATGCGGAGGCAATCAGCAATGTGAAGGCGGACGTGGTGACGGCCTCGGCCAACGCGGCGGAGGCTCTCTCCAACCTCGCCTCCGGCCTGCCGGACAGCAGTCTGTTTGACAAGTGGTTCGGCGGAGACCAGACGCTGGCCTCCTTTGGCGGGGATATTTCCAAGTTCGGCGCGGCCATGAAGGACTATTACGGCCAAATCTCCGGCATCGACACCGGGCGGATGGCCGACGTGGTCGCACAGGTATGGAGCCTGCTGGAGCTGGCTGAGGGGGCCGCAGGGGTCAACACCAGCGGTCTGACCGGCTTTGCCGACAGCATGAAGAAGATGGGAGACGCCGGCATCTCCGGCTTTACCAGCGCTTTCTACAACTGCGGCGACACGGTCAACAAAGCCGTGTCCAGTATGCTGTCCACCGTCAGCGGCGCCGTCCTCTCCAACCTCCCTGTGACAAACGGGGCCATGGAGACGGTGGTCCAGTCGCTGGCGAACATTGTGGACGGGAAGGTCCCGGCCATCCGGACATCGACATCGGATATGATGCGGACCATGGAAGCATCCATCACGGCCCACTCCAGAACGGTGGGGGACGCGATGAGGACGGTGCTCTCCACCGCCGTATCCAACATCAACCGCATGAAGCCGGAGTTCGAGACCGCCGGAAAGAACGCCGGGCAGGGCTTTATCAACGGCATCAACTCCAAGCTGGGCGGCGCAAGGTCCGCCGGCCGAAGCCTGGGCCTGGCCGCTCTGGAAGCGGCAAAGAAGGCGCTGGACAGCCACTCCCCCTCCCGGGAATTCATCCATCTGGGCGAAAACGTGGGCGAGGGTCTGGCCATCGGCGTCAACAACAGCATCGTCCCTGCCGCACAGGCCGCCTCCGGCATGATCGACGAGGTGATCGCCGTCAGCGAGAAGGGCGTCGATGCCTTTGAGGATTGGATCAACGAGAAGCAGTATTACGGCGAGCTGAGCCTGATGGACGAGCTGGCCGGATGGGAAAACCTCCAAAAGAAGTACAGGGCCGGCAGTGAGGAGCGGATGAAGATCGACCGGGAGGTCTATCGGGTTCAAAATGAACTGGTTTCCGCCACCTACCAGGCCTCCCTGGACTGGATCGAGGAGGAGAAGTATTACAAGCGCCTGAGCACCGAGGAGGAGCTGGCCGCCTATGAGCGGATGCAGGCCCGGTATCTGGAGGGCAGCAAGGAACGGATGGAGTTGGACCGGAAGGTCTTCACCCTCCGCAACCAGCTTGTGGACGAGTCCTATCAGAACTCCATGGACTGGATCGAGGAGGAAAAGTATTACAACCGTCTGAGCCTGGCCGACGAGCTGGCCGCCTACAAGCGGGTCCAGAGCCGGTACGCCAAGGGCACCGAGGAGCGGAAGAAGCTGGACCGGGAGGTCTACCGGCTGGAGCAGGAAATCTACGAGGCCCAGCAGCAGTATATCGCCGACGTGCAGAGCGTTCAGGAATCCGCCAACCAGCGGCGCATCCAGCTGGAGGAGGCCTATGCCAACAAGGTCAAGTCCATCAACGAGCAGCTGGAACGGGACATCGAATCCCTGAACCAGCAGTATCAGGACGCGGTGGAGTCCCGGACCAAGAGCCTGTACCAGTCCTACGGCCTCTTTGACGAGGTCGCGAAGAAGGAAGCGGTCAGCAGTGAAACGCTGATGCAGAATCTGGAGGGTCAGGTCCAGGAGTTTGGCGAGTGGCAGGATATTCTGGGTCAGCTCTCCGCCAGGGGCGTTGACTCGGACCTGATCGCGGAGCTTCAGGAGATGGGGCCCTCTGCCATCGAAGAGATCCGGGCGCTGAACTCCATGAGCGACGACGAGCTGGAGAAGTATGTCTCCCTCTGGTCCATCAAGCACGCCCAGGCCCGTGACCAGGCGACCTCGGAACTGGAGGGGCTTCGGGTGGAGACCCAGGAGCAGATCGCGCAGCTCCGGGCGGACGCGGCGGTGGAGCTGGAGGAGTACCGGCTGACCTGGCAGAGCGAAATGGCCCAGCTGGAGGAGGATACCAGCCGTCAGCTGGCCTCCCTCCGGCAGGAATTCTCGGAAAATGTGGGCCTGATCAAGCGGGACACGGAAGCCAAGATGGCGGAAATGACCGAGGCGGCCCGGAAAATCCTGTCGGAAGCCGGGTGGACGGAGACGGGACAGCAAATTCCCGCCGGCCTCGCCCAGGGCGTGGCCCAGTCCAAATCCACCTTTATCGACGAGCTGACCAGCATGGCGCTGGCGGGCGTGGAGGCGGTGAAGAGCACGCTGGAGATCAACTCTCCCTCCCGGGTCTTCCGGGAGCTGGGGTCCTTCACCGGCCTTGGCTTTGTCAGCGGACTGGCCGGCTATGCCGAAAGGTCCTTTGCCGCCGGCGCAGACATGGCGGACTCCGCCGTGGACGGCCTTTCCGGCGCCATTGCCGGACTCCCTGACCTGCTGAGCGGCGAGGCGGAGATGCGGCCCACCATACGCCCGGTGCTGGACCTGTCTGACCTCACCGGGGCCTCGACCCAGATCGACAGCCTGTTCTACCCCCTGCGGTCCATCCGCCTGGCGGGACAGGCCAGCCTGGCGTTCCAAAACGCCTCCGGGGAGAACCGGATGACGGTCAAGGTAGACAACGACGACATCATTGAGGAGCTTCGCACCCTGCGCAGTGAAATGGCAGAGATGACGGAGCGCATGGAGCGGATGCGGGTCGTGCTGGACACCGGCACTCTGGTCGGTGAGATGGCGGGACCCATGGACAACGCCCTTGGACAGAGGGCGACACGGAGAGGAAGGGGGAACTGAGCCGTGTATCATTCCATCACCATTGGCGGGAAAAACACCTGGGATGACTGGCGGCTGGTCCCCGCCTCCCGGCCCGTGTTCAATCCGCCGGCCCAGAAGGTGAAGACGCTGGAAATCCCCGGCGGGGATGGGGTCATCGACTTGTCCCAATCCCTGACCGGGTATCCGGTGTACCAAAACCGGACGGGCTCTATCGAGTTTATCGTGATGAACGACTTCAAGCCCTGGCACATGGCCTATTCCGACATCATGGACTATCTGCACGGGCAGAAGCTGCGGGCAGTGCTGGAGGACGACCCGGAGTATTTCTACGAGGGGCGGTTCACCATCAACGTCTGGAAGTCGGAGAAGGACTGGTCGCGCATCACCATCGACTATGACGTGGGGCCCTACAAGTGGTCAGTCCTGTCCTCCACGGACGACTGGCTGTGGGACCCCTTCAACTTTCAAAATGGCGTCATCCGCCCCGCCGTGTTCAAGGACATCGCGGTGACGGAGGAGATCCGGGCGGTGAAGCTGGCGGCGCTGCTGTTCGGGCGGGCTCCGGTGTGCCCCGTGTTCCGGGTGAGCAGCTCGGATAAGCGGGGGGTACACATCCGCTTTATCAACCCCACGCTGGGGCTGGACGAGACCAAGCTCCTCCCCGACGGGGTCATCCAGTTCCCGGAGTTTGTGTTCTTCGGCGACCTGGGCGCCACGCTGGAGCTGTGGTGCGACACGGGAACGGGGTCCGTCTCCGTGGACTTCAGACAGGGGAGGTTGTGACCCATGTATAGCATTTATGCAGACGGTGTGTGCATTTACAACGACGTCTTTTCCCTGGACAACATGAAGGTGGTCAACCCCAAGCTGACTCTGGAGGACAGCGCCGCCGGGTCTCTGGAGATGACCCTTCCGCCCACCAACGCGGCCTACGACACCATCGTCCGCATGGTCACGGATATTTCCGTGAAAAAGAACGGAGAAGAGATCTGGGCGGGACGGGCCCTGTCGGAGAGCCGGGACTTCTGGAACAACCGGGTGCTCTACTGCGAGGGGGAGCTGGCCTTCTTCAACGACTCGGTCCAGCCGCCAGCGGAGTATGCCGGGAAATCGGTCCGGGAGTACCTCGACCAGCTCATCGCCATCCACAACGGGCAGGTGGGTGAGAACCGCCGGTTCGCCATCGGGGCGGTGACGGTGGTAGATGAGGCCTTCCCCACCTATTACACCAACTACGGCAAGACCCTGGAGTCACTCAACGCCCTGGCGGAAGCCTATGGCGGCCATCTCCGGGTGCGCAAGGCGGACGGGGTGCGGTATCTGGACTATCTGAAGGACTACCCGGACACATGCAGCCAGGTGATCCAGTTCGGGTCCAACCTGCTGGACTTTGTCCGGAACTGGGACTCCGCCGAGTATGCCACGGCCATCGTCCCTCTGGGGAACCGGCTGGACGACAGTCCCATCGAGGCGCTAGACGCCTATCTGACGGTGGAGAGCGTGAACGGCGGAAGCCTGTACGTCCAATCCGACGAGGCAGTGGCGAGGCATGGCTGGATCGCGAAGACGGTGAACTGGGACGATGTGAGCGACCCCCAGGTGCTGCTGGAGAAGGCCAGGGAGTATCTGGCGGACCTTCAGTTTGACAACCTGGAGCTGGAGCTTTCCGCCCTGGACCTGCACTATCTGGACGTGGAGACCGAGGCGGTGAAGCTGCTGGACGAGATCCGGGTCATCTCCCGCCCCCACGGGCTGGACCGGCTCTTCCCGGTGACCAGGCTGGAGATCCCGCTGGACGCCCCGGAGAACACCCAGTTCAAAATGGGGGATTCGGTACAGGTGAGCCTTACCAGCGTGAGCAACCAGACCAACGCCGCCGTGCTGGACAAGATCGAAAACCTCCCCAAGGCCCACAACATCCTCAAGGAAGCCCAGGAGAACGCCACCCACATCATGAACATGGCCACCACGGGCTACATCACCATCACGAGGGACGAGCACGGCTCGGACACCCTCTATATTTCCAACGTCCGAGACTACACCAAGGCTGACAAGCTCTGGAAGTGGAACATGAACGGCCTGGGCTACTCCAACGACGGTGGGAAGACCTTCGGGCTGGCCATCACCATGGACGGGGCCATCGTGGCCGACTACATCACAGCGGGGGTGCTGAATGGCAACGTGCTTCGGGTGGGCGTCATCCGGGACTACAACTCCAACGTGATCCTGGACCTGGACAAGGGCACCCTGACCATGAAGAAGGGCTCCATCAACATCGGAAACGGAAACTTCACCGTGGACGAGCAGGGTAACCTCTACGCCAGGCGGGGCACCTTCGCGGGGACGCTGGCAGGAGCCAAGGGGACCTTCGGCGGCACAGTGCAGGCGGAGGACTTTTTGGACAAGTACGGCAACAGCATGATGGACCTGGCCAAAGAGAAGTTTACCGCCGGATATCTGGACCTGTACGGCCTGACCGTCACCAACAAGAACACCGGGGCGGTCACCTTCGCCGTGGGGCCGACGGGCCTTATCACCATCAACGGCCAGGTGACCATGGGGGCGGGGAGCACCATCAACTGGGCCCAGGTGAATAATCAGAACATTCAATCCAACCCGGCGTACAGCCTGGCGAACAACGCCTATAATCTGGCGGACGACGCCTACTATGAGGCGGAGCTGGCCTACGACCGGGCGAACCGGGCTTACAAGCTGGCCGACTCCATCGAGATGCCGGGGTACATCAAGAGCACCTACATCGACCAGACCACGATCCGTTCCCCGGTCATCGAGGGCGGAGAGTTTTATGGCGAGGAATTCAACATCATCGCCGGGGGCGATTTCGGAAGCTTCAACCTCTACGGTCCTTTCGGGAGCAGCCGTTACCACATGCTGGCCATCGAATATTTCGAGGGCAACGCCCCTCTCATTAACATTTACAGCCCCTGCGGCGGATACATCACCATCGGCCAGAGCCGCAACGGGATCGTCTACTTCAAGGGGGTCGTGGATTTCAGCGCCGCAGACGTCCAAGGTCTGGATTTAGGAACAGGAGCATGACACAGCCATGAAGAAAATGTTAAAAAATTCCGAAGTGTTTGAGCGGCTCCACTCGCTCAAGCCACTGCTGTCCCGGCGGGATCGGATCGGTTACATCGCCGCCCGGAACTACCGCTTTCTCTCCAACTCCCTGGTGGAATATGAGACCATCCGCCTCAGCCTGATCGAAAAGTACGGAGAGGAAGGGAAGGATGAACGGGGACAGCCCACCTTTGTCCTCAAAATGGAGTCCCCCAATTTCAAGACGTTCTGTGACGAGCTGGCTCCCTTCAACGAGATGACCCATGAGGTGGAGCTGATGACCGCCAAGTACAGCGAAGCGGAGGGGAACCTGACGGGGGAGGAAATTTTGGCCATCGACTGGATGCTGGAAGATTAGGAGGTGGTCCGATTTGGCCGACATCAGCAGTTTTTTGAAGAAGATTCTGGAGGCGATCTACGGTGAGGAGGTGCGGGGTTCCATCCACGACGCCCTTGCCGCCATGAATAAGGAGTCCTCCAGCGCCATGGAGTTTGCCGCCACGGCCAAGGACTCCGCCAAGGCCTCCGCGGAAAAAGCCAAGAACGAGGCGGACACCGCCGGGCAGAAGGCGGCCGAAGCCCTGGACTCCGCCGGGAAAGCCGCCCAGTCTGAAACCAACGCCAAAGCCTCGGAGACTGCGGCGGAGGGGTACGCGGACCTCGCCGTTGACGCAGCGGAACGGGCCGGAACCTCGGAGGAGAACGCCAAGGCCTCGGAGCAGACGGCTCTGCAACAGGCCAGAGAGGCGGAGGAGTCCAAGAACGCCGCTGCTCTCAGCGAGGCCGAAGCCAAGGCGGCAGAAGAGCGGGCTAAGGAGGTCCGCAATCAGGTGGAGACCCTGGGTGCCCAAGCCACGGCAGACGCCGCAGCGGCTCAGGAAGCCAGGACCGCCACGGAGGCGGCGCGGGACGCGGCCAAGGTTAGTGAAACCAACGCAAAGGCCTCGGAGACCAAGGCGGAAGACGCCAAAGCGGGCGCGGAAGCGGCGAAGGAAGCCGCCCTGTCCGCCCAAGAGAGCGCCGAGGAGGACGCCCTGACCGCCGCCCAGTCCAAGGAGGACGCAGAAGCGGCCAGGACAGCCGCGGAACAGGCCAAGGCCGACGCCCTTGACAGCGCCGCAGAGGCCGCCGGAAGCGCAGCCAAAGCGGAGCAGTACAGCGGCAAGCCGCCCAAGCCTCAAAATGGAACCTGGTGGATCTGGGACGCGGAGACAGGGGCCTATTACGACAGCCACATCAGCTGTGAGCTGCAAGGCCCCATCGGCGTGGGCATCCAGGACATCCGGCTGACCAAGGGTGACCACTCGCCGGGCACCACGGATATTTACACGGTGCATATGACAGACGGGTCTACCTACACCATTTCGGTCTACAACGGCCTGAACGGTACGGGCGCCGGCGACGTATTGGGTATCTCCTTCGACCTGGTCATCCCCGCCGAGGGGTGGTCGGAGGGGAGCGTCACCATTGCGGACGAGCGGCTTTTGGCCCTGGGCACCCACAAGTATTTCCTCAGCGCGGACGAAGCCTGTAAGGAGGAGTTCCTCGACTGCAATGTGCAGCCCAAGAACATCACCACCTCGGGCTTTCTCACCCTGACCTGCGACACAGAGCCGGCGGCGGACCTGACGGTCAACCTGATCCGGCTGGAGCTGTCGGGGAACGGGGCCATTCAGTAAGCAAGGAGGCGAAGCCCATGGAGATCGCAGTGAAAGCAACCTATGCCCATCTGGTCAAGGATGAGAGTCTGGTACAGAACTCCGACAAGCTCTATATTGTGGAGTTCCGCTTTGATCAGAGCTGGGATGGTTATGCCAAATCGGCTGTCTTTGAAGCCGGCGGCGTACAGCAGCCGCCTGTGGCGTTGACGGATGACCGATGCATTATTCCGGCTGAGTGTTTGAAACGGGCCGGAATCAATCTCAAAATCGGAGTTTCCGGCATTAAGGATGGGGTTCAGAAAGACACGGTATGGTGTCTGGCCAGCAAGATCATGTACGCGCTTGACCCCACACAACTGATGCCGCCCACCCACATCGATGGAGACGTGAAGGCCCAGATCCTTGAGGTCATCCGGGAAAATACTGCTACAGATGCAGAGGTTCAGGAAGTCCTCGACAATGCATTCCAGTCCTCCTGGATACCTCCCGAAAATCCTGAGGCTCCGGACAATACCGCCACTAACGAAGAGGTGGAGGACATTCTCGATGATGTTTTCGGCGAAGAGCCGTAAACAAATATTTTTAAGGAGGACATATTTATGTCTAAACACACTACTCTCGAACAGATGAAGCTTCTGGCTCAGCGCACCAAGGGTGAGATCAGCAAGGTCGAATCCAAGTCCCTGGTAGGCGTTAAGGTCAACGGCGTTGCCCTGGCCATCGCCGACAAGATGGTGGACATTCTGATTGCTTCTGGTGCTACCAACGGCACTCTGTCTGTTGCCGGCAAGGATGTTGCGGTGACGGGTCTGGCGGCCCTGGCCTACAAGGCTCAGATCTCTGAGGCCGATCTGGATACCGCTCTGAAGGCTGTGCTGGACGGCAAGGCTTCCGGCGCCGATCTGGCCACTCTGATCGGTACGGATGCTGGTAAGAGCGCCCGCACCATCGCCAACGAGGAGCTGGCCGCTCAGCTGATCCCCGAGGGCGCCCAGGAGGCCCTGGATACTCTGACTGAGATTGCTCAGTGGATTCAGGATCACCCCAATGACGCTTCCGCGATGAACGCCGCCATCACCAAGCTGAACGGTATCGTTGCCGGTATTGGCGGCGACGAGGACGAGTACGCCACCGTAATGGCCGCCATTGAAGGCAAGATCACCGCCGCGCTGAAGGACATTGCCTCCGGCGCGACCAAGGTGGAGAAGTCCGAGGTCAACGGCAACATCAAGATCAATGGCCAGGAGACCGTGGTCTACACTCACCCTGCCGCTGAGGCGGTCGAAGCCGGCTTCAAGAAGGTCGGTAAGGACAATCAGGGTCATGCGGTCATCGGCGACGATGTGACCAAGGAGGATATCGTTGCTCTCGGTATCCCCGCACAGGACACCACCTATCAGCCTGCTACCAGCCAGGCAAATGGTCTGATGTCCAAGGAGGACAAGATCAAGCTGGACAGCATTGAGGTTGCGACTGATGAGGAAGTCAATCAGATGCTGGATGAGGTCTTTGGCGCCGCTGTTGGCGTCTGATAACCGCGGAGGGGGATGGGGTATTCCTGTCCCCCTCTTATTTTTTCGGAAAGGAGCTCTAACATGGCAGAGAACAAAGCCACAACCTTAGAGCAGTTGCGGGCTCTGGCAGAAAGGGGGAAACTCGATACCCTGAACCGCGTCGACCAGCTTTTAGAGTCGATCATTCCTCTGCTGGAGGGCGCACAGCATAGCGGTACTACCGTTACTCTGCCGGCCGAGAACTGGAGCGGCAGAGCTCAGACTGTAAAGGACAACATCCTTTTGGCTGACGAAAAATACTGGTATATTGTGTGCGCTGACGCGGATTGCTTTATGGCAGTCAGCGAGACTGGCGTGAAAGCTGACAATATCACCGTTAACGGTCAGGTCACCTTTCACTGCGAGGTAACTCCAACGGAAAATCTGACCATTTATATTTTGCGACTGGAGGTCGAGCAGAATAATGAGTAATGCAAACGTCGGCAAGGTCTTTAACATGACCGGCGGCAGCGGCGGAGGCGGTACTCTGAGGCTGGAGACCCTGACAATTACCAAGCCGCCCCAAAAGACCACCTACAAGTCCGGAGAGTCCTTTGACCCCACGGGCATGGTCGTTACCGCGGGCTATGGGTATGGTCTCACTTCGGATGTGACCGGATATTCCGTGTCTCCCCAAGTCCTTACGGATGGAGTGACGGAGGTGGTTATCACCTATACCGAAGGCCGCATCACCAAGACGGCAAGTGTGCCGGTTACTGTGCAGAAGGTGCTGGTATCCATTGCCGTTACCAACAACCCCTCCAAGATGGTCTATCACTATCTGGAGGAATTTGCCCCTGCGGGAATGGTGGTCACTGCCAAATTCTCGGATGACTCTACGGAGGAGGTTTCGGGATACACCTATCCCAAGACCGCTTTCTCTACTTTGGGGAGCCGTCCGGTGGAGATCGGTTATACCTATGAGGGCGTGACCAAGACCGCCAGCTTGAATGTTACAGTCAACCCCATTGAGGTGGCTGTCCCTGTTCAAAATGGAGTCCTTACCTATGACGGGACTGGCAAAACTCCGTCCTGGACTGGGTATGATCCGTCGAAGATGACCATTTCCGGCACGACCAACGGCGTGAACGCTGGGTCCTATTCCGCACGGTTTAATCTGTCGTATGGATATCAGTTCCCCGGCGGCTTGGATGAGGCCACGGTTGAGTGGATCATTGACCGGGCGGTCATCGCTTCTCTTCCGGTGCAGAACAATGTACTGGCGGCCAACGGCAAACCGCAGGCTCCCACCTGGGCCAACTACGACATCGGTCAGTTGACCATTGGCGGAGACCGATCTGGAACTGACGCAGGCGATTACAAAGCCACATTTACTCCTACCGCCAACTACAAGTGGTGGGACGGTTCCATTGAGGCCAAGGAGGTCAAGTGGACCATCACCAGCGTTATTGTACCCGTTCCTACGCAGAAGGGCTCGCCGACCTATACGGGAGCGCCCCAGACACCGGAATGGGATAACTTTGACCAGGTGAATTCCAAAGTGCAGGTGACCGCACAGACCAATGCCGGCACCCACTCTGCCACATTTATTCTTCTGAATGGCATGTGGTCGGACGGTTCTACGACCAATAAAACCGTTCAGTGGAGCATCGGCCGAGCTTCCATCGCCAAGGTTCCCGCCCAGAGCGGAGCTTTGAAGTATGATGGGAACCCCAAAACTCCGGTGTGGGACGCCAATTATGATCCAAACAAAATGACGGTATCTGTAGAGGCGAAGGTCAACGCCGGCACAGGGTACACTGCCGCCTTTACACCGGATTCCAACCATCAGTGGTGGGATGGCACGGTGGACGCCAAGACAGCTACCTGGGCTATCGGCAAGGGCGATCAGGTCGTATCTGTAAGTCCGACAAGTGTGACGCTGAATACCGGCGCCCGAAGCGCCAAGTTTACCGTGACCCGAAAGGGCGACGGCGTGATCTCTGCCGTTTCCAATAATGTTGGTGTGGCTACGATCGGTAACATCAATCAGCAGACCGGCGAGGTTACGGTGAACAGTGTAAATAACATCACCGGCACGACTACAATTATTGTTAAAGTAGCTGCGGGAGCCAACTATCTGGCTGGGGCCGATAAGCAGGTAGCAGTCAATGCCCAGTTCGTGACCATCTACGGCGTGGAATGGGACTGGACCAGCAGCGGCCCCACCAAGGGTAAGCGCACCGACGGAGCGGCGGGCTTTGGGGACCCCAACCCGGCGGTGAACAATGGCTCCGGCTCCTCGCCCTTTGACAATCTGTACCCCTGGAGCGGCATGGTCAAGGAGACCCGCACCGGCGGCGTGATGGTCAAGGAGCCCAAGTATTGGTACAAGTGGACCAAGAGCGGTAAGAAGCTGAAGCTTCAGATCGCAGACGGCCCTGTGGAAGGGTTCCATGTTGACCCGGTGAATATGGACCGTGGGGACGGCCTTGGAGAGCTGGACTTCTCCTACATCGCCCGGTATCACTGCGCAAATGGCACCTACAAGTCGGAGACCAACAAGGCCCAGCAGGTGAGCATCACCCGGAGCACGGCACGAACCCAGATCCACAACCTGGGGGCCAACATCTGGCAGCTGGACTTTGCCCAGATGTGGTATGTAAACATGCTGTTTCTGGTGGAGTTCGCGGATTGGAACGGCGAGCGGATCGGCCGGGGCTGCTCGGCCAGCAACTCCAAGGAGAACAACGGGCGTACGGACGCTATGAAGTACCACACCGGTACTACGGCGGCCAATCGGGATACTTACGGTTTTACACAGTACCGGAACATCGAGGGCTGGTGGGACAATGTGTACGACTGGATGGACGGCTGCTATTACAACAGTAACGGCCTGAACGTCATCAAGAACCCCAACCAGTTCAGCGACATCACCAACGGCGTCCTGGTGGGCTTGCCGGTAAGCGGCTACCCGAAGGACTTCGCCATCCCGACCCAAAGCGGGCTGGAGTGGGCGCTGTATCCCTCTGAGGCCGGCGGCAGTACCACCACGTATGTCCCGGATGACTGGTATTTCGGCGGTAGTTACCCGTGCCTGTTCCACGGCGGTAGCTATTACCAGTACCAGGGTCGCGGGCCGTTCTGCGTGGGCTGCTACGGTGCGTCGAGCGCGGACTCCAGCGTCGGCTGTCGCCTCCAGGAACGCCCGCCGAAGGCGGCGTGACCATTCCCCTGGGGAGGAGGGGGTTTGGGGTGAGGGGACCGCAGTCCCTTCCCCCAAGCTCCAGCCTTCCTCGCATTTCAAAATGGAGCGGAAGGGCTCCTTTTCACCTTAATAAGAACAACATTTGAAACCGCTCTTCTTTGGTAAGAGGAGAGCGCGGGGTCGACTTTGCAGCAGACGATGTCCCGGATAACTGGAATTTCAACGGTAGTAACCCGTGCCTGCACCACGGCGGTAACTATAACCAGAACCAGAATCACGGGCCGTTCTACGTGAACTACAACAGTGCGTCGAACACGAACTCCAACATCGGCTGTCGCCTTCTTGAAGCAGACGCAGGCCATTGGGCCTGTCGGGTATGGCTGAACCTCCTATCGGTAGTCAGGGTTCCTCACCCTTTCTATTACGCAGAGTTGACCGCGCAGCACTTGCTGACGATGAGCCGTCAGGACACAGCCTGGTACACTTCGGGCCGGGTTTCGCCCCGGAACCACCCGCGGCGATGGAACGGCTGTGAGGCTACAAGGAGGATATTATCCCTGATGAAACGAGTGAGAGTTTACCAACAAATCCTTTCGGAAGACAATCTGCGCCTGGCCATCCGGGAAGTCAACCGGGGACACCGGCGCAACGGCGACCACAGCCTGAACAAGAAGGTCCTGGAGATCGAAGCGAATATGGATGAATATGTGGCGGAGCTGCGCAGATTCATCGAGGACCTGGTGAGCGGAGACGCGCATATGCACCCGCCGCTGAAACGGCGGCGCTGGGACCGGAACGCGGACAGCGGAAAGGGCAAATGGCGGGACATCAACGAGCCGCTTTTGTGGCCGGACCAGCATGTCCACCATGCGGTGTTACAGCCCATGATCCCGCACATCATGCGGAGCATGGACAAATACTGCATCGCAAGCGTGCCGGGACGGGGAAATTCCTACGGGGTCAAGGCCATCAAGAAGTGGATGAAGGGAGACGCCGCCGGCACACGGTACGGCGCGGAATGCGACATCTACCACTGCTTTGAGGAGCTGGACCCGCCGTATGTCATCCAGGCACTGAAACGGCTGTTCAAGGACCGGGAGACCCTCTGGCTGTGCGACGCCCTGATGGAATACGGCGTACTGATCGGCGCGTTCTTCTCCGCCTGGTTCCTGCACCTGGTGCTCCAGCCCCTGGACCTGATGATCCACCAAAGGGAGTACGGCGTCAGCCACTACCTGCGGCAGATGGACAACTTCACCATCTTCGCCTCCAGCAAGCGGAAATTGCGGAAGCTGATCCGGGATATTCAGGCGTGGCTGGCCGACGTGGGACTAAAGCTGAAAGACAACTGGCAGGTCTTTCGGATCGGCTTTACCCCAAGGGTAGAGAAGGCCAGAGAGCATCTGCCCGAGGTCAAACGGCGCCGGAGACGGCCGAGGATTCCGTCGGCGCTGGGCTACCGGTTCGGGCACGGTTACACCATCCTCCGAAAGCACAACCTGTTTCGGCTCAAGCAGTCGCTGCATTTATATTACTACCGAAGGGATCGAAATCGGGTCATCTCGTTTAAGCGGGCCTCCGGCCTAATCTCACGGCTTGGGCAGCTCCGAAAGTGCGATTGTCAACGGATTTTGGAGCGGTATTACCAGCCGAAGACCATGTTCGATCTTAAGAAAGTCGTCCGAAAAGAGTGCAGACGGCTTCAGAAATTATATCCGCCATACCAGGCGGCGTGAAAGGAGCGGCACCATGAAAGTACAAGGGATGGTTGACCCCGGCAGTTTTACCGTGGAGCGCATTCCCGGAAGCGGAAGAAGCCTTGTGCGGCTTTTTCAGAACGTGACGCCTGTCCAGACCGAGGACTTCACCGGATATGAGTACGACGAGTACCATGTGGAGGTGGAGACCTGGGACGGCATTGCAGCAAATGTGCGGGAGAACTACGACATTTTCCTGAGAAAGGGAATGGACAATGAGATCGACCGCAGCAATCGGGCACTGTATTCCGCACAAGTGGATACGGATGCCATGAACGTGGACCAGGAATTCCGTCTGACTCTGCTGGAGCTGGGTCTGACGGAGCTGGATATTTAAGAAAGGGGAAAACTGCTATGTTGTACCGAACTTTGAAGCGCATGATCGAGAGAGGCCAGACGGAGGGTATCGAGACGAAGCTCGATATTTTCTATGCCGCCGACAAAATCAGCGAGAGCGAGTATCAGGAACTGCTCGGGATGCTGAGCCCCAAAGCCTAAGCTTTCCAAATTTGCCTGCTTTGAAGGAGGTTGGATGATGGCGGAAGAAAAGAAACCCACCTTTGTCGAGGTGGGTGATCGGTTAACATGATCAGCTATATTGAGTACCTGAACATACCTATCGCTTTAGGTCTGGCTATTATCGGCGTTTTTTTGATCATGCAGATCGTTGGCGAAATTTTGGAGTTTAAGGGGAAAGTCGTTCCCGAGTTCATTAAGATCAGGAAATATTTTGCTCGGAAGAAGCAGGAACGGCAGACCATGCGAGAAATGTCCGCGACGATTCACGATGTGAAGACCGTGTTGAATAGCGTGGAATCCCATTACAGCGAAGATAATATCACCAAGCGTGACGCCTGGATGAAATGGGTAAATGATAGAGCAGTGGTGTATGATCAGTCCATTGAGGTTCTGAAAGAAGAAATGGATAAGAACACCGAAATCACCATGTCTCTCTACATTGAAAGCAAGCGCAGTTCGATCATAAGTTTTGCCTCGTACTGCGTTTGCCCCGATAATCCTGTGACCCGGGAGCAGTTTAAGCGAGTCTTTCGGATCTATGCGGAATATGAGGAGATCATCAAAGACAACGATCTTCAAAATGGAGAAGTAGACATCGCTATTCGCATCATTCGAGAAGCGTACGAAAACCACTTGAGAAACGGGTCATTTGTCGAGGATGTGCGTGGATACTGATGCGAGTGGATCTGGCCTCTGCTCCTGTATCTAAAGCGGCAGAACGGTGTAAAAAGAGGTGTAGGAGAGTCGATTATTCCTCGATTACTCCTACACCTTGACCGTTTTTGCCTTGGGGTTACGGGATAATTGGTTTTTATTATGGAACTGCCTTTCGCCACAATACCACTTATAGAAGAAATTACCGATTCGAAGGATTCCTTTGAGAGATAATAGGCGACACCAAGAATGGAACAGTAACTTATTTTATCACTATTAAACGAGTTGTGATTTTGCATTTCTTTCTTCCATGTTCCTTTTGTGAAGTCTGCTTCAATGTAGTGAACATTGTCGGGAATTACAATTCCGGCACTTTTCAGCCGCTCTTGTTTATCTCTTGCGGTAGCCGGATGGTCTACCTCAAAAATTTGCAATGCCTTTGCCCATAATGGTTGCCGATACGCAAAAGTGTCATATCCGGCTCCCCAAATTAAATACTGTTCTGTTCCCGTGCGAACAGCCCACTCAAGAGATTTTTCGGCAAAAGCCGCCCTGCCAAGTGGCGAGGGAGATAGTTGATTATCAACAACCCATCTTAATGCCTGTTCTGGTTCTCCAACAAATGATGGATTGAAAAATCCTATTCCATCCGACATATTCTTTGCTATTTGATTAAATTCTTCATCAGTCAGTAAATCTCTTGCCAAGCTGTCATTAAAAATTGTAACCTCATTGTTTAGCGCATGATACGCCCTTGAGAATGCGCTTATCAGTGCGGTTAAGCTTTTTTGCTCCATTAAAAACACCTCCTGTATACTTAATACATCCTTGATACAAAAAGCTCAAGACTTGAAATTTCCCTGATTTTGCGGTAATATAAAAGCACAAAATGGATAATTTTATGAATTTTATAGTAACGCCCAGAAATAAACTATGGTATAAGGCGGGAGCATCGTTGCCGATATTCCCGCCTTATGTGTTATGCCTGTTCTGTTGCGTTGGCGTCCCGCCGAGCCTTCCACTCTGCAAACTCCCGTTGCCCTTCCTCGCTCTCGAAAAGGCTTGAATTTCCGGGAGCAGGACACGGGCAAGGGCTTCCGATTCATGGAGGGGAACTCCCGTGCCCTAGTTAAGGTTTGTGTGAAGCGCCCGGCCAGATGTCCATTACCTCCCAAAGCTGGCTGTCCTGGCGGTGCGCCTTTTATCGCTATTCACGTGGGGGTTGTATCTGAAATACTGTGCATTCAGTTGTCAGTGGGAGGGGGACCCTCTAATCTATTAGGCGGATTTTAGGGAAAAGATCCTCTCTTGCAGAGAATTTTTCAAACTATTTTAAATTTAGCAAACCTTGCTGATCCCCACGCCCTCGACCCTGGAGATTTTTTACTGACGCTGAGAATGTAATAAGCATGAACGCGCCGGGCCTGGACAGGCGGGAGTTGGACGATGGCTGCATGGAGGGGGTCCCGATCTTCACCGGTCTCTAGAGGCTGCTCCGGGGACAGCGGCGGGTAGGGCATGTCGGCCTCAAAGCCGGTGATCAGTGTCCATGGAACGCTCGCCATGATCCTGCTTGTGGCGCTTGTAGCTGTCACACAGGCGGCCACCAATGAAAGAGTCACGGTAATTTCGTCTGATGCCTCCAGAATGACGCGCTCGGTCAAATGGGGATAGTAATTGTTTAGAATGATAGTTTTCATTTTTAGTCTTTATTTCGGTGTTCAGCAGTTGACGGACTGGCAGATCGAAATGGAGGATGGCGGGGAGCGGCGCCCAGGCCAGCCGCCCCCACCTCTGGCCGCGATGGCCAGAGGTAGTCTGGTATAACAACGTCCGCACGGCGCAAGACCATGCGGACAGATATAACATGATTTTCTTTCGGGCACTGGCAGATTTCTGCTACAAGGCCAGACAGGGATACCGGCAGAAAACGACCATTTTCGCAGTTGACCGCGGAATGGCCCCCTAATAGGGCCGGACTTTCTTTGACGAATAACCATCAGTCAGCTTGCTGCATGGTAACAACATGGCAGTATCCTCCTATAATCCGCCGTATCCTGCGCATAAGTAAACGGCAGCTTATTGCTAAACCGCCGTTAGTACAAGAAATCCGAGCATGAGGGAATATGTGCCCAGCGGCGGTTTTTTCTTTCCTGCCGCTGGGCAGATAACTTTTGACGATTTTTACATAGCTGTCATCAGGCTAAATAGAATCCCCCTGTGAATTTTAGCTGTCATGCAGACCTTTACGAAATCTCTCGGATTAGGATGAAGGGGGTAAGCTGGCGGTCTTGGCCTGCGGGATTATCTACAATCAGAGCCAAAAGCTGAGAGTCGGGCCAATTCTGGAGCTGTTCACTTTTTCCCAGAAGTTCGACAGTCAAATCGTTGGCATCCACGACCATCATCACAATTCCGGTTTTGAGATATACCTCATCACAGACCTTATCCGGCTTACTGGGAATACGAATCCCAATATGCGCATACTCCGGGATGTCCCTCCCCCAAAAGCCGTCTAGTCCCCTCACCTCATCGTCCAGCATGTCGTAAAAAGTACCGTGGATGCCGCGGAGCTTATTAAGGCCGGCGCAGACAGCCGCCTTGAGGACCTTTCCCAAGCCGCAAAAGTTGATGGCAAACTGCATTTTAACAGGCAGGCCCATCCCGGGCCCAGCCGCCGTCTGATGGACAAAGCGTGAAAGAAGCTTGGCCCAGAAGCCTGGTTTGACCTGTTCCTCAGTCACTACCCGCCCTTGGCATAGGGCAATGACTTTTTCGCTGGCGGAAAGAATATCTCCCGGTTGGTAGACTGGTATGACATATCTCTCCAGGAGGTCGATATAATTCTCGCCTACCTGGACGAAATGTGTTGTAATCGCATGGCGGGCATACGTCTTGCCGTTAGCTTGAATGGTAACGGCCTTTCCTTCGTTGGCGTAAAAATCCATGGGAAAGATTCCTCCTATATAATACGCAAATTGAAATAAGTATCCTGGTACGTTGCCTCCTTACTCTCCGCGCTTTCTGGCGGGGTACAGTTTGGACCATTTTATAAGGCTTGAAATGCCCATAGATTGCTGATTTGCGGTTTCAAAGTATCATAATCCCACAGCATATTGCTCCGCTCCGTACTGTTGGGATCATTGACTGTAAACTGTCCGTCCTTTATGCCGGTAATCACAATAAAATGTCCGGTTGTTGTAAAATCTCCGGGCCGCATACTGCAAATGATGGGGCGGCCTTCCTTCAAGACACCCTCCATAATCGATTTTGTCAAGGGCAGTTCCTCCCCGATTACTCCGAAGTGCTTCGCTCCTTCGCTCATAAGTGTCCAGGCAGTCCCAGCGCCGGGAACATAGTATCCCTGCTCACTGGCGTATTGGGCCACTACATACGGCGTAATGGTGTCATCGCCCGTTAAGCTGGTAATCACCATGGATAAGCAGGCTGGCCCGCATCCACTGACGGCAACGGAGCTGTTGCCATAGTCGCCGTAACCCCAGCGTTGATCGTATTGCAGAAGAAGCGGAACTTCTCCGCCTTCAACCTCTCCGACAGTTTCAGCAAAAACCTGCCCTACTTTCTCTGGATACTCTAAAACAAAATTCAGCATATCCAGGTTTCTGGACAGCATTTTCAAAATATCCTCGGGATAGATTTCGCAGTTATCTATGACCTGCTGAACCCGCTGATCCTGGCTCACCAAGTCTTGCAGTTTCTGACAGACTTCATGATCCATCGGCGCCTGGGTAACATCTGTACTTTTTTGCCTGCTGTCTGCCGTCCCGCACGCATCATGCCGGGATTGATTGGTGCCCGAGGAAGATGCGCCGCTATCATTCTGAAATAAGGTTCCTCTAAAAAGCCAGACTCCTGCGATGACAAATGCAAAAACAAATGCGCACCAAAACATCACTACCCGCTGGTTGCGTTTGTGACTCCGCCTGGTTTTTTGGCCGAATGTTTCTTTCATAGGTATGCTCCTTTTCTAAAATGCAAAATAAACCACGCTCCTGACAGTTATCATTGTACTGAACAGGAGCGTGGCAAGTTTGAATATTCAGTTGTTTGTTTCTTGAGAAAAACTTGAGGAAGGATAGATGTTTTCTGAATCTGCCGCAGGCAGTTGAACCGTAAATGTGACCGTGTCATTTTCGCTCGATGCATGGATCGTACCGCCATGTAAAAGAATGATTTCCTTTGCAATTGCCAGCCCAAGCCCCGTGCCGCCTGTATCAGAGGCGCGGGATTCATCCAAGCGGTAGAACTTATCAAAGAGGGAGGACAACTTCTCAGCCGGGATTGTATTCCCCTTGTTTTGAAAAATGACGAAGACATGTCCTCTCACTTTCTCGGTAGAGATTCTGATTTCTGTATTCAGATAGCTGTATGCCGCCGCATTTTTTAATATATTGCTGAATACACGGGCCAACTGATCCGCATCCGCACAAACTGTTAAATCTTCATCAATTTCCAGTTTAATTGAGAGCCCGCGCTGAGAAAAGACCGGAGACAACTCATCGGATAATTGTATCAGCATATAGGAGAGGTCTATCGACTCTTTTATTAGCTTGATTTGCTGTGAATTGTACCTAGTGATTTCAAAGAATTCATTGATCATCTTTTCCAGCCGGTACGCTTTTTCCAATGTAATACGTACATGCTTCACACGCTGAGGGGCTGGCATATCCGGATCTTCGTGCAAAAGGCTCAAGTAGCCGATAACGGATGTGAGTGGGGTACGAATATCATGGGCCAGATACATTACCAACTCATTTTTCCGCTGTTCCGCAAGGGCCGTTTCCGCCTTTTGTCGCTCCAGTGTCTGCTTTACAGCATTTAATTTACTCTCAAATGGCAGCATTTCTGGTGATAGGCGGATCGCCTTTGAATCGTCCACCTGCAGAGCGTCAATTCCCTGATCGATCTCCTTGAAGTATTTGGTCATCCATCGGAATAGGCGCAGGAGCAAAAACGCAAAGACGAATGTAATTGCCGCTGCAAAGAACACTTCCCTGTAACTTCGAAAATAGTAGAAATAGATCATGTTCGCAGTTTCACGGTCTACTCCAAAAAAATGCATCAAAAAGTATGCAATTAGGTTTCCTCCTCGCTGTCTCCACAGCAACACATAAAGAACAATTACGATAAGGATCGATAACAAAGCGTTACCGCAAAAACGACGCGTGATTTTAGCCCGAAATGTAGCATAATCGTTGCTGAACTTAATCTTCAATTTTATAACCGACCCCCCATATCGTTCTGATATATTTTGGATTGTCCATCGTATCATTCAGTTTTTCTCTTAAATGGCGAATGTGGGACGTGATTGTGTTGTTCGTTTTACTGTAATATTCATCCGCCCAAATCCTGTAAAAAAGCTCCTCGGCGCTGACAACCGTTCCCTTGCTTTCTAAAAGGATCTGTAAGATCGAAAATTCAGTAGGCGTCAGCGTAAGTGATTTTCCATCCAACAAACACTGGTGTGCTTTTACATTCATCTCCAAACCGGCGTGGGTCATGACATCACCGGCCTCCGCTTCAGCTTGCGCGGGATTGTATTTTTTGTACCGCCGCAGCTGAGATTTCACCCTTGCAACTAATTCAAGCGGACGAAAAGGTTTTGTCATATAGTCGTCTGCACCAAGTGTCAGACCGTTGATTTTATCCGTTTCTCCGTCTTTGGCTGTCAGCATAATAATTGGATATGTGTGTCTTGTTCTGATTTTCTGGCATAGCGTATATCCATCTATATCCGGTAGCATGACGTCCAGGATCGCAAGGTCAAGGTTTGTTGTGTTGATACACTCAAGGGCTTCTTTTGCAGAATAGAATTTAAACACGCTATAATTTTCGTTGTTCAGATATACTTCAATCAAATCCGCAATCTCGACCTCATCATCGACGACTAGTATTTTGTCCGGCATGATACTTCGCTCCTCCTTTGCATTGTCCTCCACATATTGTAATAGAAAGGGATATTATAATTGTTGAGCCTTACATGAGAAAATATTAAGATTTTCCTCAGATTTCTATTGTGATTGGGGGAATCGTCAACTACTATTGCAGCAAAATCCTTGAATACATCAAGGATAGGAAGATAATTCGATTTTTTGCATTTCCGCAGGTTTGTGGGGTGCACGTTAGTATCAAGCAAGGCAAGTGTATAGATACTTGACGTTTTTGCACCGCAAAAATGCTTGTTGGGGTGCCCCCAAACCCTCTGGCACTTCTGGCCACGATGAAGCCGCTGACAAAGTCCCCAATTCGGACGTACTTGGGCTGGACCTCCTGGACCGGGTGCCGGACCACAGTCCCGTCTCCCAGCTGCGGTGGAGGAAGCCCTCCTTCGGCAAGAGCTTCCGGCGGCTGTTTGAGGAAATAGTACGCCAGTGTGTCCCAAACGGCCCTGTGACCGGTCGGCTGGTGGGTACCGACTTATGTGAAGGCCAATGCCTCCCGTGCCTCGGAGGAGCTGATGGAGCTCCAGGAGAGCCCAGGGAATTATTGAGACCGTCTGGACACCTACGGGGAGGAGGGGCTGGAGGAACCGGCCCAGTGGACCGGAAAACACCGTTCCAAACGAACCAAACAGCTCAAAAAGGATAGCTGCCACACCAGAAAGCGTGTGTGCCACACTGACCCGGAGGACGGCCATCTGAACCGCCCCGGCAGGCCCCGGGGGGCCCACTACTTGGGCCGCCAGACGGTGGACACCGACCACGGCGTTATCATCGGCGTCACGGGTTTAACCGTGCTTTTCATGCGTGCGAAAAAGTCCTTTGAATGGAGGACTTGCAAATCGGTGTCAAAGGGATTGTCATGGTGGGGCTCTGTGTCAGGCATTGGAGCGCCCTTGGAGATAGGAGCGGCGTGACCCTGCTTCCGGCGTTCATGTTGGATAGCCTAAGGGTGTATCAAATGGAAAACATTAGAGAAAATAAGAGGGACGACAAAATCATTTCCTGCCGCTTCACGGTCTGTCTTGGGCGGGACATAAAATAGAGGTTGGTCACATCGTCCCGCCCATGGCCGAGGAACCCGGCCACGGCCTTTTGGGCCGCATAGTGAGATGTTGGCTTCGTACCATTCGCCCGCGTAGGTGTGTCGGAGGCCGTGGGAGGCCATTGAGCGAGTGGAGTCCGGCTCTTGGGCGTAGGAACGAAAAGCCTGGAGGACCGTGATGTCCTGATGGGTGGGCACACTGTCCGGGATAAGGAGCTTGCATCCCTGTAGCGTCTGCTCGAGATGATACCGGAGGCGTGGCTCCAGGATGGGATTCAGTGAAACCGGCCGACCGCTCTTGCTTTTCAAAATCAAAAAAGGACGCAGTGCACCCAACGGCGCGGGCCGACTGTTTCTGGCAGATTTCCGCGGGAAACTGCCATCACAGTCAGCACCGGGAGCGGTAAACGCATTGAGGTGACTGGAATGAGAGGATGGAGGCCAGCCGGGCTCCCACAGCGGCCGCGCGTCCTTGGGTGAGGGGCAGATGATACTGCCGGCGTCCGTGGTCCGCCCCCGGCAGCAGGACGGAAAGATACACTGGTATACTGGTGAAACCGGTATGGGGAGCGCTCCTCTGCGCCAGGTTTGTGTTATCCTTTTGGACAGAAAAAGGCCCGAAAACAATTCGTGCTTGTTTTCGGACCTGATGGGTGAATATTCCAAATGAAGGCCGGTCTGTTTTTATCTCTGTCAAGTCTCCAGGGAGTTGGAATAAATCCACGGGTGAGAAATGCCACCTGATAACGGAATTAGCATAGCATAAAACAACACAGCCATATAGCTGCACTTTTTACTATCATTCTAATTATGATGATTAAAATAATTCGTCTTTACATAACCAGTAGATCAGGGCGCAATAAGCCCATTGCCGGCGTACAAACATTACAACGTGCACAACGCGGATCAAAGTCCGACGAACAGACGGCCAGCAATCCGGCGCATGCCCCGTGATTTCAGCGAGTGGGTACAAAAATCAATCACAGCTTTGATACCATAATATATCCTGCTTTTTAACCAGTAAATCTGTATGTAGTATCCGGATAGGGGCGCACTTATACAAGGTGATCTGCCAGTCCTCCTTAACTTACAAGTAAGGTTTACCACAGGAGCCTGAGGGATGTATAGGCGAAGCTTTTTCAACTGTTTAGAAGCTGCTTCTTGCATTTCCGGTCGGAACATTCCGTGTCCCACGCGGGCGGCATGTATTGTTGGAATGCCGAATAGGAGCCGTGGGAGTACCCGGCAAGGACGAGAAGTCCAGCGGCTAAGCGAGCATCCTGTAGGCCGAGAGAATCATTATCCCATGGCGTGAATACAGGTGGCGCTGATCTGTGGGGGGATGCTATGCGTCATTACTCCGTTGTAGTGGATGCATACTTGACAGCCAGGGCAAAAACAGAGAGCGTTACCGGCGTGCACAACGACGGCTTGATTGGTGCAATGGTCGCACACAAGAAGCTGTGAGGCGCAGGATCTGCATACCGTGGCGTACATGGTTACGGACTTATCTGGTTCCACAGTAGAACCTCCTCTCCCAAATACGGTAGAGTATCCTATGACCGCAACGGTTGAGTAGTTCGAAATGGTCCACAAAAAGCCGCCCCATGAAAGGGGCGGCTCAGGACTATAGATCTTCCAGATCAGCAGCAGGGAGGTCATTCTCCAGGTTATCCCGCGCCAGATCAGTGTCCAGCTCGGGGTATGCGTCAACGGGAATCGGACGCTCGTGGTAAACCAGCATTGTGGGGCCGGAGGTGCCTGCCACAATGGGATTGGCCTTTTTCTTGGTGTGCTTCGCCTTGCCCTGGAGCTCGGGGACGGGTGGGGCGTCGTTGTGGGGTTGGGTGTGCGTCCGCTCGGGGCGGGACATACCTTGCTTTGCCATAGTATCACCTCACCACTAGGGTGCCACGGGCAGAGGTAAAAATACGATACAAAATTTGAGGTACGGCATGAAATTATTGCAGCCCGGCGCCCATTCCCTTATTGCGGGTAGCAATCAAGTCCAAAATTCCGCAAGTACCGCGCTTGCTGACTGAGCTTGCGGAAAAGGAATCACGCCGGATTCGCTCCGTCGCCTCTACAGCGGGGATGAGGTGGTGCTCATCCAGGTATGGAACCAGGTCGGCACCAGCCTGGATAAGCTGGATGTGTCCAAGTCGGACACAAATGGTAGGAGGGGGCATTTGTCAATCTTCGGTGGGGGAGAGCTCTCCCGTTATGGCGTCCACATAATAGGCGCCGCTGTCTGTGGTGATGCGCCAGACCGGTGTGAGCTCGACAGGCCGCGTGGTGCCGCTGACAATCAGATAGCCCGCGTTCATTTCGTCAATGCGGCTGCACACAAAGCCACCCTCTGTCACACCGGCCAGAAAACGGACCAGGACTGTGGCGGCAGAGAGGGTCTCTTCCTCGCTGGACGAGGTTACGGTGCCGGACAGGCGCTGGCCCTCCATGCGGAGCAGTGTGTCATCCTGCCAGAGCAGGGTGACCTGACAGGAAAAAAGGGGGGTACCCTCCCAGTTCTGGTAGTAGGTCAGTACCGTTTGCCCCGGGCGCTCACCGGACTCGGAGGAGATGAGAGTGCCCTGGAAATCGATTCGCTCCAGGCATGACTGGGAGGCATCCTCGTAGGAGCGCTCATGTTCCTTGGCCCAGGCACCAGGTTGAAAACGCACTGAGAAGGTGCCGTTCATGGAGAATTCAGCGGTGCCCTGTACACTGGAATACCGATGCCGGACATCGTTTTCCCCCTCGCGGGAGACATCGCCCAGCAGAGTCTGCGCCACGATGGCCTCGCTTTCCCGGTCGCGGGTGACGGTCAGAGGGGAGAGTCCGGCCTCCTGGGGGACCCGCTCCGGGCCGAAGGTGATGCCGCTCTGCTCCAGAACGCGCACGGCCGCCTGGCGCGTATCCTCCTCATAGCGGGCGGCACGGCTCTCCTGCACACCCACCAGAATCAGGAGGAAGGCATTGACGGATACCAGCAGAAGCAGGATGATGTTTTTTAATTTGGACCATTCCACAGGGCATCATTCCTATCTGGCGGTCCAGCCGGCCTCCACAGTGTCACCGCCATTATCCGTATAAAAGACCACTAACTCCCTTCCCTCGGGAGACAGGGCCTCCAGCGCGGCGGCGGCCTGCCGCTCGGGAAGAAGCAGGCTGTGCTCCGCAGTCTCCTCATAGCGGCGGAAGCGCAGGGTATAGTCTATGATCTGTCCGTTCCGCACCGTGAACCGGGCGGCGCAGCCGTCCTCTGGAAGGAGAACGGCCGCTCCGCTCAGGCTGTAGCCATAGCAGACCTCTGTGGTGCCGTCGGCTCCTTCTGTGATATCCATCAAGTAGAGTTGGGCGGCGCCGCAGGAGGCGCCCACAGTATCTGCGGCCAGCCGCCGGGTGGTTTCCACCAGCTCCGACACCGTATAGCCATCTGTGGTTCCGATGGGATAGCGGGAGGCCGCATCCTCTGAGGTGTGGTAGGACACGGTGCCGTCATTGCCGATCTCCAGAGTTTCCCGTCCTACCCGGAGGCGCAGGCCGCCAGGGATTTCGTACAGGGCATCGCTCTGTGTCTGGAAAGAAACAGCGGCCTGAAGGGCCGATACAGTGGCCTCGTCCGGGGAGGAGAGGGGGTTGGCGGAGTGGTACACCAGGGGGCTCGGCGTGGCGGAGGTGAGCAGTACATAGGGGTCCAGCCCGGCATAGCCCCGGTCCGCCTCCAACTCAAAGACAAAAAATGCACCGTTGCTTCCGTGGCCGGAAACCAGCTCGTCCATATGGCCAGTGTAGGCGACCTCCGTTTCACAGGCATAATACAGGCCATCTGATTCATTATGATAGTACAGGGAGACCCCACCATCCAGATCCTGGGCCACGGCCAACTGGCGGGCTGTAGCAGTAAGGGAGGGGTTGCTGCCGCCCTCGCCCATCCAGGCGTATAGGGCCTCCAACGGGAGCTCTCCCAGGAAGTCGAACCACACGCCCGGGGCCTGTAGGGCGTCCCGCCAGGCTGACTCCGGAACTGTATGGGGAGAGGCGGCGCTGGAGAGAGCCTCGCTGAGCAGGATGCCTACCGAACTGAACAGGCGGTCGGCTTGGGCTGGGTCATACTGAACCGCAAAGCGGTCCACCCCATCGCAGACAGCAATACGCACGGGCTGGGCGGCGGCTCCGGCCTGTCCGGTCGCCTCGGGGGCGTCCGCCGGAACGCTCTGTCCTGGATTTAAAAGTGAGAGAAGATGATCCAGCCAGCCCCGGGGGCCCTTATCCACCAGCCCGTTGAACATCAGCACCCGGACCGTGAGCACCACGGCGGAGAGGGTGAGCAGCAGGATCAGCAGGTTTTTAAGCCGCTCCACGGTGTTTCGTCTGCGGCGGCGCACGCGCTTATTCCCTTCCATGGTGCGGGCCCTCCACCAGCAGGGTGATTCGTACCGTCAGACCGGGACCGGAGCGGTCCACCAACTCGATGGTGCCCTCATGGCGGTCTATGATCTCCTTGGCAATGGAGAGCCCCAGTCCTGTGCCGCCCGACTCGCGGGAGCGGGCCTTATCCACCCGGTAGAACCGCTCGAAGATGCGGCCCCGGTCCTCCTTGGGGATGCCGATGCCGTTGTCGGCCACTTCCATCCACACCCGCCGGTCCTGGCGGCCGGCGGAGATACGGATGCGGCCGCCATCGGGGGTGTATTTGATGGAGTTGGATACCACATTCATCATCACCTGTACGATCCGCTCACGGTCCCCGGTAATCTCAGGCAGCTCTTCCGTGATGTCCAGCTCCATGGCGTGGCCGTGGCGCTGGGCCTCCATCAGGTTGGCGTTGTAGACATCCTGCACCGCCTGTCCGAAAGGGAAGGGGGCCAGCTTCAGCTCGGCCCGGCCGGAGTCAAAGCGGGAGAGGGTGAGCAGATCCTGCACAATGTGGGTCATACGGTCGGATTCGTTGAGAATAACACCCAGGAAGTTTTTTTCCGTGTTGGGAGGGAGCTCTCCTGCATTGTCCGCCAGCGTCTCCGCATAGGAGCGGATGTTGGTCAGGGGAGTGCGCAGCTCGTGGGACACGTTGGCCACAAACTCCCGGCGGAGCTCCTCGGTCTTGCGCTGCTCGGTTACGTCGTGAATGACGACAAGAACGCCGCCCAGACGCTCCTGGTCAAAGGGGGTGAGCAGAAGCTCCAGGCTGCGGCCGCCCACATCCCGCTCACCGTCCAGGTAGCCGGGCTGCTCCACGGCCAACACCCCCTGGAGGGGAGCAATGTCGGAGAAGAGTGTATCGTAGTTCTCACTGCCGCCAATGGGAATGGATCGGCCCAGCATCTCCTCGGCGGCGGGGTTGGACTGGATAACCGAGCCGTCCCGGGAGAAGGCCACCACACCGTCGGTCATATGCAGAAAGAGAGTGCCCAGCTTGGTGCGCTCGTTCTCCACTTCTTCCAGGGTGCGCTTGAGCTGCTGGGCCATGTCATTGAAGGTGCCGGTGAGCACGCCGATCTCGTCCCGGGAGGCCACCTCGATTTTGTGGGAAAAGTCGCCGTCCGCCACCCGTTCAGCGCCCTCGGTCAGCCGCTCAATGGGGGTGATCAGCGTCTTGGACAGCAGGAAGGAGAGAAGCACGGAGATGATAAGGCCGAAGATCAACGCCTCTACGATCAGCGTGATCAGCTCGCTGTTGAGGGCGGACACATTGGCGCCGTTGTCCTGCACATAGACGATGTAGCGGCCCTCGCCCCGCTGTACTGCCACGGCTACGTCCATATAGGCGGCGGCGGGGGAGTTATCGTCGCTGGCATCCTCACCCGCCAGCACCCGCATCAGGTTGCGGGAATCATTGGGCATCGCCTGTCCGGACTCCTTATCGTCGGAGCCTGCCAGCCAGTGGCCGTCGGTACCGTCCAGTACGTAGTATTTCCGGCTGCGGTTGTCAATGCCGAGGGTGCTGTTGGTATCCAGAATGTGGGCGATGCTGGATGCGGCGTCCTCCTCACCCTCGATGGGAGTCTCCAAGTCCTTCCAGAAGTCCGGGTCGCCAAAGGCCTCGGACATCTGGGTATAGAAGTCCTGCGTGTAGTAATTGGCAACCGAATTGATCAGAAATGCACCTACCACCGTCATCAGGGAGATAATCAGCAGCGTCATGATGAGCATGAGCTTCATGTGCAGGCTTCGAAACATGGAGACACCCCCTCCCAATTCTTCCAAGAGATGCAACGGCGTCCTGAGCCGAAGCGTTGAAGCAGTACCCGATGGCCTCCCGGTTATGATGAACTACAGCGCTGCGGAGTCGTCCGTTCCCTGCACGCCAGGCCACACGGAGACTCCATAGGGATGTAAGATTTCAGGCAACGCGAATTCAACCTGCGGCTTGCCTTGCTGGAGTTTTATGCGTTGAAGTAATAGCCCAGGCCCCTTCGAGTGACGATAAACTGCGGGACTGCGGGATTATCCTCCACCTTTTCGCGCAGGCGGCGCACGGCTACATCGACGGCGCGCACATCGCCTACATAACCCTCATAGTTCCAGACGTGCTCCATCAGAGCCTCCCGGGAAAAGACCTTTCCGGGCTGGGAGGCCAGAAATTTCAGCAGCTCATATTCCCGCTGTGTCAGCTCCAGGGGGTGATCATCCTTGTAGGCGATCATCAGGTCGACATCGATGACGATACGGCCATGCTCAATACGCTGGCCCCCCAGGGGAGCGGCCGCGCCGGCGGCGGCCACCATCTCGTTGCGGCGAATATTGGCCTTTACCCGGGCCAGCAGCTCCCGCATGGAGAAGGGCTTCGTGATATAGTCATCGGCCCCCAGCTCCAGCCCCAGGCCCTTGTCGGTCTCCTCCTCACGGGCGGTAAGCATGATGACCGGTGTGCTCCGGTTTTCCCTGCGCAGGCTGCGGCATACGTCAAAACCATTCATCTTGGGCAGCATGAGATCCAGGAGAATCAGATCCGGGTTTTGCTCCAGGGCCAACTGGAGGCCCGCCTCGCCGTCGTAGGCCTCCAGCGTCTCATAGCCCTCCTTGGACAGATTGAAGCTGAGAATATCGACGATGTTTTTCTCGTCCTCCACGATCAGGATACGCTTGTTCATGGCAATTCCTCCACACACTCACAGTCCCAGCAGCAGCTTGGCCTTCAGCACCAGCGCCACAGTTTTGGCGTCCTTGATCTCCCCCTGCCGTACCTGCTCCACCAGGGCGGAGAAGGGGATGCGCTCCACGGAGAGGAACTCGTCCTCGTCCGGATGACAGGCTCCCTCAGTCAGCTCTTGGGCGAGATACATGTGAAGCACCTCCGAGGAAAAGCCGGGGGAGGAGTAGAGACACCCCAGGTAGGTCAGCCTCCCGCAGGAGGCGCCCACCTCCTCCTCCAGCTCACGCAGGGCGGCCAGACGGTGGTCCTCGCCCCGCTCCAACTTCCCTGCGGGCAGTTCGGCCACCACCTCCTGGAAGGGGTAGCGAAACTGGCGGACCAGGCTCACCGTGCCGTCGTCAAACAGGGGCAGAATAGCCACCCCGCCGGGGTGCTCCACCACTTCCCGGGAGGCCACGCGGCCGTTGGGCAGTTCCGCCTTGTCCAGCCGCACCGTGATGATCTTTCCCTCAAAGAGCACGCGGCTCTCCACTGTCTTTTCCATCAGTTCCATCCGGCATATCCCTTTCTTTGCACAGCCTTTGCACTGCGGCATCCAGATTAAACCACATTATATCATAGATTCCGCCCCTTTGCCAATCCCCCCAATCATTACAGCTATCCAAAGTCCACGGCCATCCGGTATAATACCATCAACGGTCGGATTGATTTTTGCAAAAGGAGGCCCGTTATGACGATCCAGCCAATCGGAAGCGCCAGCGTGGCGCTGTACATCACACCTGCGGACTTGAAGGAGCACGGTCTCACCCCGGCAGGGCTGACTCTGGAACGGGCGCTGGCCATTACACAGACCGCCTTCCACGAGGCGGGGATCACTCTGGAGGGCTCCATCGAGATCGAGGCCTACCCGGATGCCTGCGGCGTTCTGGTGTTTGCCCATGTCCGCGCGCCGGAGCGGGCCTGGTTTTCTTTTGACGAGCTGGAGCCTGTGGTGGCCGCGGCCCGGGATCTGCCCGCACCGCGGCCGGATGCGGCGCTGCTCTGGTGGGAGGACCGCTGGTGGCTCTCGCTGGGAGCGGGGGAGGAGCAGGCCATTGCGCGGCTGTCGGAGTTCGGCCGCTGTGAGACCGCACGCCCCCATCTGGAAGCCCGGCTGGCCGAGCACGGCCGCCCCGTGTGGGATCAGGACGCCCTCACCGCGCTGCTCTCCTACTTTCCCGTCTGACCTATTGACAAGCGTGGTATAATAAAAACCTAGGCATATACAGCCGGAACGCAGGCCGGGGGTGAGGACATGGACGGCAAGGGAATCAAGGTGGTTGCAAAGAACAGCAAGGCTTACCACGATTACTTTATTGAAGATAAGTACGAGGCGGGCATCGAGCTGGCGGGCACCGAGGTCAAGTCCATCCGCCAGGGCCATGTCAACCTCAAAGACTCTTTCTGTATCGTGAAAGACGGACAGATGCACGTTCACGGCATGCACATCAGCCCCTATGAGAAAGGGAACATCTTCAACAAGGACCCCTTGCGCTCTCGCCGGCTGCTGATGCACAAGCGGGAGATCCTCCGCCTCTTCGCCAAGGTAAAGCAGGATGGATACGCGCTGGTGCCTCTGTCTCTCTACTTCCGCGGTCCCAGGGTCAAGTTGGAGGTGGGGTTGGCCAAAGGCAAGAAGCTCTACGACAAGCGGGCCTCCGCCGCGGCCAAGGACGCCAAGAGGGAAATGGACCGCACTATGAAATCCCGCCGCACCGGCGGTTATTGATGTCAAAGAGGGGGGCATCCCCCTGGGAAAGGAAGGAATCCAATGGCTCAAAATCCCATTGTCACCTTTGAGATGGAGAACGGCGGCAAAATGGTCGCTGAACTCTACCCGGAAGTGGCGCCCAACACGGTCAACAACTTCATCAGCCTGGTGCAGTCCGGCTTTTATAACGGCCTGATCTTCCACCGGGTGATCCCTGGTTTCATGATCCAGGGCGGCTGCCCCAACGGCAACGGCATGGGTGGCCCCGGCTATTCCATCCGCGGTGAGTTCAGCCACAACGGGGTGCAGAACAGCCTCAAGCACGACCGGGGTGTACTCTCCATGGCCCGCGCCATGAATCCCAACTCCGCCGGTAGCCAGTTCTTTATCATGGTGGAGAAGGCCCCCCATCTGGACGGCGAGTATGCCGCCTTCGGCAAGGTGATCGAGGGCATGGACGTGGCCGATACCATCGTGAACGCAGACCGGGACCGGATGGATAAGCCCAAGCAGGAGCAGCGGATGAAGTCCGTCACTGTGGAGACCTTCGGCGTGGACTATCCTGCCCCGGCCAAGTGCTGATTTTCAGGAGAGCTCAACGACACGACTCAATTCCACGCAGAAATGTCCTGCAACCTCATCTCTCCCGGTGAAGCCCAGCGTCAGCGGGTTCACCGGGAAGGTGAGGAGCAAGGGAGCGGCCTGACGGATGTCCGCCTTTGGCGGGTGTCCGGAAGAAAGCGGACTTTGCGACGAGCCGGGGGCGTACTGGTTTCGACGGGGATGTAGAGGCGGGAATAGCGGGCGGATGCGCCTATCATCCTTAAAATGGGCAGCTTATAAATTAAAGAACAACGATAACGTTGAGCTTGTCGCGGCTTAAGCCGTGACCGTCCCGTCCGGAAGGACCACGAGCCGGAACGGGGCGTCGTTTAGTGGTGCACGTGTGTGCGCAAAGCTTTGAGCGCACCATGAACAATGAAGCTACCAAGCCCTGTAGTTTGACGGCCTACGCCGGGGTAAGGGAATGTAAATGACCGTCTGCGCCCGGAGAGGTTCCCGAGGAAGCGTTTTCGGACGGGGGTTCGACTCCCCCCGCCTCCACCAAATCAAGATAATCCGAACCTTTTTCCGGTAGGGAATGGGTTCGGATTTATCATTTACTTAGACGAAATAGTGTAACGCAAAACGGCGGCGGTATGTGTGGTACATACTGCCGCCGCTGTTATTTGGGATTATCACCCTGTTTTTGCTGCTGTGCTTGCCATTCGGCAAAGGCTCGCTTGCCCTCGTCACTTTCAAAATAGCTTTGCATATCTGGGAGCAGACAGCGGGCAATCGCCTCTAATTCATAGTCAGGTATCTTTGGATGGTATTGCTTCTTGCGCTGTGTCAAGCTGGCCTCCCTCCTTTGAGGCACTATTGTATTGTCGATAGTTGATAATGTTCTTGACTGCCCCGGCTTCATCGGTGATGGAGATTGTCTTTTCGTAGGTAAGCGGTGCGCCGTGTACCAATGCTTGCGCTTCGGCTTCTGTTGTCTGCCATATCTCCGGCCTTTTCACACCCCGACTTGCCCGGTACAGATTAAAGCCGGGTGGATATAGGTGCAGACGCGCCCCTTTGATAATTGCTTTCTTTCGACGCTTGCCTTGTGCGTCTGTTATTTTCGCCTCGGCTATCTGTCCTTTTGCATTTCCGACGCGGAGCGCTTCTGATAATTCCATATCGCCCAGATATGCGGTCAGGTACAAGCCAGGGTTGTCAATTCCTTGCAGGCTTCTGGTCTTGGTGAATCCATGCCCCCAAATTCGCGCCATATCTGCATTAGGAATGAAAGGCGCTTTTTCCGGGAACAGAAAGAGGCAATGTAAATGCCATGCGCCCCGCCCTTGCGGTTCTGCCGCCGTGATATATTCCGCAGGTCGGTATTCATGCTTTTTGAGGTAATACCGAAATCGCTGCCAGAAACGGCGGAAATCTTCGTAGACGCGCCTTTCATCCCGCATATTTTCTTTATATGTCAGCGTTACCCACAATGCCGTTTCCGGGGCTGTTAGATTGGCATTGATTAAGTCGCGCAGCTTGCGGAGCGATTGTGCAACACTGGCTTTGCTGTCTGCGCGGTTTGCTGAATGGCAGAACTCTTTGACTTCGCCAGTCCGCTTATCAACATACAAGTCGGCGCTTACCTTTTCAATGACAGCACATGGAGTTGAACGCATATAGCGAACTTCAATCACATTCCCGCATCGTTTGACCGTCACGGGTGTTTCCGCCGTGTCTGGCCGCACATCCGGGATTCTGTCAATGTTCATAAAATATCAAGTTAAGCCGCCTGCGGCGGCGGGCGGTTCGGCGGCTCTCGCGCTGCTTCGCCGCCCGCCCCGCCCAACATTAACGGCTCATCACCTCTTGAATCGCCTCGTCCAAAGCATCCATTCTCTGCACCTCTGCAATTCTGATTTTCTCGATACCAACGCCATCAATATAAAGATGCCCCTCGCGCTTGCTGCACGGTGTAATGGATTCTGCAAATTCATCCGGGAACAGCATCCTCCGCCCCTCACGGCTGAGATTGCCAAGAGCAAGGCAGCATTGAAAGTTATCTCTCGCCCCGGCAAAATAGGCCGCGTCCGGTCTTTGGATTCCGATAATAGGAAAGAAGCGATATGCCCGCCCTAGCATGAGCAGCTCCGCAAGCCTCGCTTTTGTCTGTTCGGCGGTTTTCTTATCCAAAGACAGGAGAAAGCTGCCCCACTCATCAATGATAAGATATTGAGGCGCACCCGCTGTGCCGTTTTCCTGCTGTTGCTTGAACGCCGCATAGTAATCTTCCAAGCCTTGTAGACAGTCTGCATAGCCATAATATCTGGGCTTGTCAGAAAGACTGCGAAAGTCAAATTGCTTGAAATCAAGTAGCCAGATTTTCGCGTCCGACTGAAAGCGTGCAATCTTCGTAAGCAGAATTTTAAGGGCAACGGTTTTCCCTGTGCCAGTCGCGCCAACGATAAGCATATTGATTATATGTTTTACATCAATACTGCCCGAAGCAGAATCGTCGGGCGTGAATAAGGCGGGGCGAATATATTTTTGCGGAAGAAAGTATAAAAGGGTATAGTTTATATTACGCCCGTACTCCATGCGGAAAATTCCGCCCATTATTACCCGCAGTCGCTCATAATGGCTGTTAAAATCCGGCAGCGACAACCCCTTGTTATTGACCTTCAAAATCAAGCCGTGGGACTTGCCTTTATCGCGTTTAACGCTGACTAGCGCAGGGTATTCGTTTTGCGCGTTATGCAATCCGCAGCATCGCACAGCGCGGTCAAAGCGCCGTCTCAAAATCGGCGGTGTACGAATGACTTGAATAAGGCAGATAACCACAGTCAAGGTGAGGGCAAGTGCAACAGCATAGAAAGTGAAATTATCATTTTGAAATATTAGATTTTTTACTTGCTCCATGCAAAATTCCTTTCCGGGCAGACATAGGAAAACCTATGCCTGCCCTATATTTTTATTTGCTGTTAAGGGTAACGATCTGGGCGGTCTGGGCGGTAGCGGTCATACCGATGCCGCCGCTGTTGCTTGAATAAAGGTTGACAACACAATCCGGGATTTGAACATAGATTAGGTTATTACTCACACAAGCTGCTTCAATGTCCTCGTCATTAACTTTTGGCAGCGGATCATGCGAGTATCGGATAGTAAGCGGCGCAAAACGTGCACCTTGCAGCGCCACAGTCAGCTTAACCCCGATAGCTTCATCTGAAATGCGCCTACCATCGCTATATGAAAAAGTATTGGATTTTCCTGTCAATACGGCGTAATCATAACCCGCGTTGACTGCGGGAAGGTCTACCGAAAGTTTGTAAGGCATACTATATGCTCCTTTCTCCCCGTCAAGCCGGATAGGACAGCTGGTTTACAAATTAGTTTTCGCTACTGGAAATTACTTTCCGCACTACGCCATCTTCCATAAGAATCGTCATGGAATCTGTGGACATATTCGCTGTTGGAATACAGAACGCCGTAAACCGCGTATCATCATTGATAGTTCCAGCCAAGTACTGCGCAGTTGCGACCTCATCGGCATACAGGACGAGAAACTTCTGTTCCTCCTTAGTTCCTACCGGAATGAATTGAATCGAAGTGAGTTTCTTATTTCTTGACATTTTAAGCACCTTTCTCCCCGTCGAGCCGATAGGACAGCTACATAATTTTCATTTGATGGGCCATCATCTCTGTTGTCCAGCTGGTAAGTGTATTGTAGTCCAAATTTTTATCTGGCGCAGTAATTGAGCGAATACATATGGAATTGCCCTATCACAAGGAAAACGCTGTTTTTGATATGGCAAAAAGCCATCAAAAGCAGCGTTTTCGGGGAATATAATTCTTTCGGTGAAATTCGGCATTTTCTACAAAAAAACAAGGAAGTCGTCCGTTATATCGGACGACTTCCTATTTAGGCTCTTTATTGCGTTTTTTATATTCCATGCTTTCTCCGTTTTTTTCTCTGCCATAGGAACCTAATCGCTTCGTTTTGGGAATACCCAATTTTTCTAATATTTTGTTACACTGCTCAATACTATAATCCATGCAATATTCCAACAAAAAGAGATAAGCAAGATGTTCCGGATTATCCAGACGGAAAGCCAATCCCGCAGATTGTAATAACCTATCTGTAAGAATTGGACTTAGCTTAAATCCAATGCACATTGATATAACTGTTCCCATGTCTACAACACATTCTGATCTGTGCATATTAGTGCGAAATACATTGGCGTTTAGACCCGTCAACTCCGTAGCTTTCGGAACATCTAGAATGGTTTTTCCGTGCCATATCTTTGTGAGCCCTTTTTCTATCATAATAGCTTCGACCGTTTTTCCGAAAGGCTTTTGAATAACGGAAGCCTCCCGATAAAGTGCCTCTATTGCTTTACTTAACGCTTCTTTCTCATCATTTGCAGATTCACCTGAATCTATACCGCGAGATACTATGTTCTCAACTTTTTCCTGAAATATTTTGAGTGTATCTTCTTGTGTGCGTTCGCTATCTTTAATAAAATTGATTAAAAGCGCTTGTTCGTTAGCAATATCAGGATTTTTATTATTCATCTTTTAATTACCCAATTTCCTGCTCTATGTTTTCAAACAAAGCATCATCAAAAAACTCACGAACTGTAATTTTCAGCCCAACACATATTTTTGCGATGGTTGTCAATGTTGGATTGTTACTCCCGGTATTGATGATGCTATTCAAAGTCGATTGCGTTAAACCGGATTCCAGAGCCAGTTTATTGATTGTTATATTGTTGGCTTCGCACAAATCAAGGATTCGCTGCTTTACCGCATCTCTTACATTCACATTTTACAACACCTTTATGCAGATTAGTATTGTAATCAGTCTATAAGGTTATCCGCTTAAACAGCTAACGATATATCGTTGATTTTCCCACATATTTATGGTATGATGAGAGGACAAATTAAAAGACAGGAGTGACCCACATGAAAAAACTGCTATCCCTTGCACTCACATTAGCGCTTAGTTTCAGTCTGACTGTTCCCGCATTTGCCGCAAACAAAGCGGGTGACACTACGATTACAGATGCAAACGGCACCTACACCCTCTCAAAGCCTATTCTTTACACCATTTCGCGCTCAGAACTGGAAAAAATCAACATGGATTCCGTATCGGTATTTATCAATGGCGAACCCATTAACGAGGATTATTTTGGTTCGGCACAGTCTTATCTACGCGACTATTTCTTTGCCAAAGCAGCTACGATTTATGCCGTTCCAGAAGGCACGAACATCGAGCTGCCGGATGGTATTCTGACATCGGACTATATTTCGATTGACTTAGCGTTCAAGAACGGAACTTGCTACGCAACAGAGGCGAATACGGCGCTCTTTCCCGGGCTGACATCTGTCAAGCTATCGGATACGGAATATCTTGCAAAGATAGATTTGGAATTGGCAAATCCTCCGGATAACGACAGTTGGGGAAGCAGTCCAAGCGAAATTGATGCTGGTGCAATATATTTTTATGTTACCGGAAATACTGCCGCTTCCAATCCGTTTGCCGGTAATACACCGAATACTTCTGGATCGACCTCTACAACCCCAGCCTTTACCGATGTAGCCGCCAATGCCTACTATGCAAACTCGGTGGCGTGGGCGGTTGATAAGGGTATCACGGCGGGCACATCTAAAACGACCTTTTCCCCGAATAGCACCTGCACCACGGCGCAGATTTTGACTTTCCTCTGGCGCTCACAGGGTTCGCCCGAACCGACCAGCAAGGCGAACACATTCACGGACATTCAGGAAAGCGACTATTTTTATAAGGCCGCGCTGTGGGCGAAAGAGAAGAATATCGTTTCCAGAGATAGCACTGTTTTCAATGGAAACACCCCTTGTACTCGCAGTTCGGCGGTTCTTTATATCTGGCGTGCGACAGGCTTCCCCGCTGCCACAAAAGCCAGCAGTTTTACCGATGTAGCTGCTACCACGATTTATGCGCCTGCTGTTGATTGGGCGGTTGAACAGGGTGTGACGAGCGGCACAAGCAAAACGACTTTCTCCCCCGATACCACTTGCACCCGCGCCCAGATTGTGACCTTCCTGTATCGAGCATTTTCTAAATAAGCCTTTATTGTTTCAGAGGCGGTCAGAGTATTTATTCTGACCGCCTCATTTTATGCTATATTCGTGTTGACTGTTTAACTCGTATATTGTATCATAATAAAACAAGAAAGGAGTGTTGACTATGCAAGAGGTAGCGCAGCGGCTTAAATCTCTGCGAGAAAGTGTCGGCGTGTCACAGGCTAAATTGGCCGCGCTGATGGGCGCAACACAGGCCAGTGTGAACCGCTATGAAAACGGACAGTCCTCCCCGCCGCTAAAGATTTTGCGGTGGTATGCCGATTTCTTTGATGTTTCTTTGGATTATATCTTTGCCAGAACGGAGCAGCCAGAGGGAAAGCTATACGAGCATAAGCCGAAAGTGGTGGAAGCCATTACACAGGACAACAAGGAACTACGGCAGTTTGTCGATATGTGCTTTGACCCGGCTTCTCCGGTCAGTGAAAAATTACGGGAAACACTAACAAAGCTGTTGGAAGAACAGCGAAAATAAGGCGGGAGTTTCCCCTTGCGGAGAATATTCAAAAGATCTCCGCCCGTCAAGGTTAAAATGAACTGGCTGCGCCAGACCTTGACAAACGGAGATTTTTGAATGGCAGGACATCAAGGGAAACGCCCACCAGTGAGGCGGGCAAGCCACCCACAGAGTAACGAAAGGTTGTGCAGATATGAAAGCTGTGATTTACGCCCGGTATTCCTCTGACAGTCAGCGCGAGGAAAGCATAGAGGGGCAGCTTCGGGAGTGCAAGGAATACGCCGAGCGCAACGGCATAACAGTGTTAAGCACTTATATTGACCGTGCATTGTCCGCGAAAACAGATAACCGCCCGGATTTCCAACGCATGATTAAGGACAGCGCAAACGGCCTGTTCGATATTGTCCTTGTTTGGAAGCTAGATAGATTCGCCAGAAACCGCTATGACAGCGCCCACTACAAAGCCATTTTGAAGAAAAACGGCGTTAAGGTGGTATCGGCAAAGGAGGCCATAGCCGAGGACAGCACTGGTATTTTGCTGGAAAGTCTGTTAGAGGGGTACGCCGAGTTTTATTCCGTTGAACTGTCCGAGAAGATACACCGAGGGCAGAAAGAAAACGCCCTAAAGGGGTTGAACAACGGCGGCGGTATTCCGTTGGGGTATGTGCTGGGAAGTGATAAACGATTGGCGGTTGACCCCATGACCGCGCCCGTGGTGTTGGAAATCTTCACCCGCTATGCCGATGGCGAAACCGTCCGTGCTATCGTGGAATCTCTCAATGAGCGAGGGTTGCAGACCAAGCACAACAAGCCGTACAGTTTAGGCAGCTTCAACGCCATCTTGAAAAACAGAAAGTACATAGGCGAGTATCGGTATCAAGATGTAGTTATTCCCGGCGGCGTTCCCGCTATTGTTCCGCAGGAACTATTTGACCGGGTACAAGCACGCATAGCACGGAACAAACGCGCCCCGGCTATGAGTAAAGCGGATGAAGCCTTTTTGCTGACAACGAAGCTGTTTTGCGGCAAGTGTGGGCGGCTGATGGTAGGCGAAAGCGGTACAAGCCATACCGGGAAAAAGCACTACTATTACAAATGCGGAAGCGCAAAGCGGAAAACCGGCTGCACCAAAAAGGCGGTAAAAAAGGACTGGATAGAAAATCTGGTGGTCGAGCGTACCATGCAAATGATATTTGATGATACAACGCTTGACGCAATCGCAAGTATGGTGCTTGATGTGCAAGCGCGGGAAAATACCTCTCTGCCCGTTCTAAAGGCACAGTTAGCGCAGACCGAGCAAGGCATACAAAATATGCTGAACGCCATTCAGCAAGGAATTTTCACCGTGTCTACAAAACAGCGGTTGGAGGAACTAGAAGCCACCAAGGAACAGTTGACGGTCAGCATCTTACAGGAAGAACTTCAAAAGCCGCATCTTAGCAGAGAACAGATTTTATTTTTCCTGCAACGCTTCCGCGCCGTTGATCCCACCAAGCAGGAGCAGCGGCAGCGCTTGATCGATAGCTTTGTCAACGCGGTTTATGTGTACGATGATAAAATCATTCTGACCTTTAACTATCAAGACGGAACGGAAACAATTACTTTGGACGATATAAACGGTTCGGATTTGGAAGCAAGCGCTCCACCAGAAAAGAAAGACACGACGAATGGGGCGGTGAATTAAGAAAACATTGAAGCAAGGGACGGTATAGCCAAACGGCTATGCCGTTCTTTGCTGTTTTTGAGTTGTATTTTGGGCTTTTTCTTTTGCCCGTTCAAAATCAAATGCACCGATGAAGTTATAGACAATCGTGATTTCCCTTGTCTTGGATTTCTTATCGGTATGGGAAACCTCGATACGGTCTATAAACTCCCGCAAAATGGAAGCGTCAAGTTCCTGCATATCGGTGTACTTCTTTACGACGCTGATAAACGCCTTAACGTTGGTTTTTTGCTTTTCCTGCTGCTTGATTTCTTCCCGCAACACTTCTGCCATTGATTTTAAGTTTTCCTGCTCCAACTCATAATCACGGGACATTTTGATAAACCGTTCATCTGATAATTTCCCGGTTACATTGTCCTCGTATAAATGCTTGAACAGGTTATCCAATTCGGCAATCCGGCTTTCGGCTCTGGAAAGTGTTTCGCGCTTGCGAGAAAACTCCGCGTCGCGCTCCCGTAAACGGCTGTCCGCTGCTTCTTGGATAAACTCGGCTTCGTACTGCGTTACATACTCGATTGCTTCCCGCAAGTTCCGCAAAACAATTTCGTGCAGGACAACATTTTTAATGGAATGGGTCGTACACAAATCTTTGCCTTTCCGATAGGTCGAACAGATAAAATACTTCTGTTCTTCGGTAAAGTTCGTTGCGCGGCATTGATACATCTTGCCGCCACACTCTGCACAATAAAGCAGCCCGGAGAAAATACCCATATCGCCCATTTTGGTAGGGCGGCGGCGTGATCGGCGTATGTTCTGCACAATGAGAAATACGCTTTCTTCCACAATCGGCGGCTGCGTGTTCTCAAAGATTACCCATTCCGACGGGTCGTTCCACAATGTCTTTTTGCTTTTGTAGGATTGCTTGCGGGTCTTGAAGTTTACCGTATGCCCTAAATACTCGATTTTTTCAAGCATACGGGAAACCGTTTCATTCGTCCACTTGTAAGGATTAGCCCCCGGCTTCGGCTTGTTTGTTACTTTCAAGCCTTTTGACAACCAATAGAAAGTAGGATTAAGGATTTGATGTTCCTCTAACCACTTTCCGATTTTTTGCGGTCCCAAGCCGGAAACGCACAACGCGAAAATCTGCTGCACGACGGCTGCGGCTTCCTCGTCTATAATCCACTTCTTTTTGTTGTCCGGGTCTTTCATGTAGCCGTAAGGCGGGATTGTGGTAAGATGTTCGCCGGATTTCCCCTTTGATTGCCAAGTAGCGCGTATCTTCTTTGAAGTGTCGCGGGCGTACATCTCATTGAACACGTTGCGGATTGCGGTAAACTCATTTTCGCCCCGCGTGCTGTCCACTCCGTCGTTGACAGCGATAAAATGCACGCCAAAATCGGGAAACAGCACATCGGTATAAAAACCGACTTGCAAATAATCTCGTCCAAAACGGGACATATCTTTGACGATAACGCGCTTGATTTTCCCCGCCTTTATATCGGCTAACATACGCTGAAAGCCGGGGCGGTTGAAGTTCGTACCAGAATATCCGTCGTCCTCGTCATAGTGCCGGATTGCCGTATAGCCATGCTCCCGGCAGTATCGTTCCAAAATCTTCTTTTGGTTTGCAATACTGTTGCTCTCGCCCTCCAATTTGTCCTCTTGCGAAAGCCGTTCATACAAAGCCGTTATGCCCTCGTCCTGTGCGTTCTGCTGTTGATCGCGCACATAGAATTGTAAGACATTGTTTGAAATGGCTTCGCGGACTTCCGCGCTTAACACTTTGGGGGCTGCAATCTGCTGAAAGGAAAAAGTGTTACTCAACTGCGCTCACCACCTTTCGCGGCAAGTGCAGCATATAGCTGTCGGCTGCAATCCAGCGCGGCATGGTCGCCGTTGATCGCTTCAATAGAAACACCCAAACCAGCGGCGCAATCTGCAAAAGCGATTACGTCTAAACAGTTACGGGAAATGCGGTCAAGGCTTACCACAATGATTTTTTCTAACCGCCCATTTTTCATATCCTGCTGCATAAGGGAAAACGCGGGACGGTCAAAGTTCAAACCGTTATAGCCGTTATCTACATACAGCGCAAAGGTGGCAATCCCATTTTGGCTTGCGTGGGAAAGAAGTTTTTGCATTTGATTGTCAAGGTACAAAGTATCTGTTTGAAGTGCCGCACGAAAATAGTATGCGGTCAATTTATCCGGCTGTTTCATGTTACCTCCTATTCCGACAGCCGGACAAACAGGTTCATGTATATTATACCACAAAACCCGCCGCCCGTCTGCAATAGGAGAGTAATTTCGGCATTATACCGGGCTTTTTTCTCGTTTTAGATCATTGTGGATTAGGCGGCGTACCTTTGTCGCGGCGTCCTCTCTTACACCGTCTTTTACAACGGCTTTGACGATATAGGTTATATCCCCGATCTTGTATTCGCGTACAATCGGGGATTTTGCTTCTTGCTTATTTGTTTGTTCCATAGTAGAAAATCCCCCTTTCGTGGGATAGAAAGAGAATATAAACTAAAAAGGCAAAACGGGCGGTTGTTAGCTGCAACCTCACGGGAGTTTCACCCCGGCCCATGC
>QFCH01000035.1_pt1 | contig 136066 bp, 137 predicted proteins | sample 5346071 | NCBI WGS metagenome assembly QFCH01 (sample SAMN09062255, study PRJNA434731) | Human gut metagenome, whole genome shotgun sequencing project. | isolation source: stool timepoint B chromium assembly | host: Homo sapiens | collected 2015
TGGGTACTTCTGCTTGGTTGAATCTTGTTTCATATTCAATTTATATTCGCAGGCAAATCACTAAAACTCGTCTGCAGCGGAGAGGGTGGGATTCGAACCCACGCGCCCTTGCGGACAAACGGTTTTCAAGACCGCCTCGTTATGACCACTTCGATACCTCTCCGAACGCGCTTTTCCATTTTACAGAAGTTTCGACGTTTTGTCAAGTACTTTTTTTATTTTTTCAAAACTTTATTTTTCTAAGTTTTGTGTTTTGCTGCTGTTCTCAGCGGCAACTCGATTAGTCTATCATGTAATTCGACAGATGTCAACATTTTTTTAATATTTTTTCTGCAGGTTGAATTTCCCAAAATTAGGAATATTCAACCTGCGTTACCAACTGTTATTCATTCCAATTCCTGGTAAACCTCTTACAGGTCCTTATCCACGGCCCAGCGGTCCAGCTGCTTCAGGAATCTTCTATCCTCTGAAACCACCTTGACTGGTTTTTTGTAATCTATAGCCATCAGTCCCAATACGGATTTTCCGTCTGCAATCTGGTTATCCATTGTATGTACTCCAATATCCAATGGAGAAGCACAGGCCAGATGCATAAAATCTCTTAAATCATTGGATGTATACAGCATAATTTCACGTACCATATTGATACCTCCTTATTCGGGCATAGTATAACATTTTAGGATAAAATATACAATATCCAATCATGATTTTATATAATTCCATTGAGTCAAAGCAGTACGCAGCTCATCCTTTTCTGCCGCCGCCTTTTCAAATGGCAGTCCGCTCATCACAATCTCAATAGCCTGCCGCATTGCCCGAGCCCCTGCTGCTGCACCGCCTGGATGTCCCTGAACGGCTCCCCCTGCTGCCAGAACCACATCTTTTCCCACTTCCCGAATATACTTTTCCACCATCCCCGGATGGACTCCCCCTCCTATGGACGGCATAGAGGGCTTAATGTCATAGAAAGGAAGCGTGAGCTGGGCTACTGTCTGCATGTACTTTTGATGAAGAAGCGGATAGCCGCCATAGGGTGTATTGATCATTACAATATCAGCTCCAGCAAGCCGTGCAAGCTTTCCCACAGCAAGGGGAGAGGCCATTCCATTCATGGCTCCTTCAAAACACATTCCAGTACCTGCCGAATGTCCCAGGATAGGGAGAACCGTATGCTTCGACACATGCTTAAGCACGCTGTATCCCATGGCTGCAAAATTAATCATCAGTCCATCTGCACCGGCATCCTCTGCGCGTTTTACATTTTCCATAATTTCACCTGCGCCGCTGGTTATGTTCACAAAATATTTTACCCGCTCCCCTGTCTTCTCATAGGCCGCCTCAGCCGCTTCTCTATATGCCCTTACCCGTTCTTCGGGCTTGCTGTAAACAGGATTTCCAAACAATTCATCGTCCTTTATAAAATCCACACCTCCCAGTGCAGTCTCATAAAATATCCTTGCCCCCTCTTTTGGAGTCAGTCCTGTACACGGCTTGATCATATTCAACAAAATCGGCCGGTTACTTATTCCGGCAAACTTCTGAATTCCTTCAATCCCATACCGCGGCCCCCTGAATTTGCAGGCAAACTCCTCCGGAAACTCAATATCTAAAAGTTTTACCTGGGCTGAGGTGGAGGCATCGTTGCCTAAAAGCGCTGTAATAAGCAGCGGCAGGTCTGTACCAAAGTTTACAGCAGGATAGGCAATCTGAATCAGATATTCTCTCTGGTCTCCGGTAATCTGAGTAGCCAGATCCAGGGACGGCACATCAAATACGTTCACCACCTTCCCCATATATTTTTCGCGAATCTCCTCCGTAATTCCAGGTATGGCAATCCATGTTCCAATGGTCTGCCCCACTGCAAGGGCTGCCGCTTTCTTAAGGACATCCACTTCCTTCGGCAGACTGATATGATAAGTTGCTATTGCATAATTTTGTTTGTGTACTGTCTCCGATAATGTATAAAGTAAAGAATCCATCTTTTCTCCTTTGATCCACAACGCTCATATGCCTGGCAAAGCAAAAGAGCCCGGCATCCGGTTTCGATGTCCAAGCTCTGTTATCACTCTCTGATTCTGCTATATACTTATATCGCGATTTACGCATTCTCATGAAAATACACATCCAAAGAGTAAGGAATATCCTCCGTTCTCTTCTTCAGATTCTGAGCCAATAAATGACTGATTCGTTCGCTGTCCCGTTGTTTCAAGGCATCCAGATAACTCTGGTGCTCTTCAATCATCCTTTCCCTGGATTCCCGGCCTTCCAACAGTTTTTGACCGTAAATCAATTTAAAGAATGACAGATTATCCCACAGCGATTCTATCATCGCACAGATTCTGTCCAGCTGGCTGATTTTATAGATTGAAAAATGGTACAACCTATTCTGCTGATACACATCAATTGCATCAAGCTCCTCCTGCCTGACAATACGAATATATTCTGCGTGAATCTCTTTCAGGTTTTGGATGTCTTCATCTGTAATCTTCTCACAGGCATACTTTGCTGCTACCGGCTCCAATGCCGTTCTGGCTATATATATCTGCCGTACATCATCCTTTGTCAATGTCACAAGCCTCGTTCCTGCATATGGAACAGACTCCGCAAGCCCTTTCTTCTCAAGATTGGCCAAAGCTTCCCGAATCGGCATCCTGCTGACTCCCAGCTGGGACGCCAGTTCCTCCGTGTTAAGCTTATCACCCATTGACAGCTTACCGCTCATAATCCATTCCATCAGCTTGTCCAAGGCCAAGTCCGGAAGCTTGTTATGCTGAAGCATTCCCCTGTCCAGATCATTCATTGTAATACGCATATTAGATTTCATATAGCTCTCACCTAAGTAATATTTACAAGCCAAGCTTCGAAACGGTCACTTTTAAAATCGCCACTTGCGCGGTTTCTTCAATTAATTCTGCTGTATGCTCTGCATTAATTGCATCTTTTCCGACTGCCACTAAGCCATGATCCACAAGTAAAAATCCGGGCAAATCCGGGTTCTCTCTATATATTTCTTCCACCATTGGGAAATATTCTTTCTTTACCATCGCTGCCGGAACATCTAACGAAGGTAAATCCGCGCTCATCTTGAGCTGGGCGTGCCATGTGGTTCTCCTTAAGGCCTTTCCTGTGGACGCCCATGCAATCGAATACGGTGAGTGTGTATGTACAACAGCATTCACCTTGGGACAAATTCTATATAGCAAGCCGTGAAGTAAAGCCTCTCTTGTAGGTTTTCCTTCCCCTTCTACTAGATTTCCATCGAAATCCGTGATTACAAATCCGTCCGGCGTACTGTCAATAAAAGAGCTGCCGCTTGCCTTCACAATCATCAAATCTTTCCCTGGCACCCTGGCACTTACATTGCCGCCGCTTCCGGTTTGTATACCTCTAGTATATGCTCTTTTGCAGGCTATGACAAGTTCCTCTGCAATTTTTTTAACATCTTCTGACATTTCCTGGAACGCCCTCCTTGTCCTAATATTGTATTTCATCACCTATCACAGCATGCTCTTTCAGTTCGTCCACCATATGGTGGGCGGCCTGAATGCCCCATTCCTCTGTATCCAGATTTCCTGGTATTGTAATGATTTCCACATTGGGATTTCTGATTTCCTTTAACTGGCGAATGATAATATCATCCACCTCTTTATAATAAAGCGCCTCGCCCTTGCGTGTATTATGGCGCATTCCGTCTGTAGGAATCAGAAGTTTTACCCGGTAATCAATTTTCTCAATCCGCGCAGCAAATCTTGCTGTTGTAATCTCTGCTTCATCCGGAAGCAGCTTGATATGAGCCGTATTGGCGTTATGCATCATATAGATTCTTTCGTCCATGCGGGGTGGAAACTCTCCCACCTGAAAATCAATAAAATCCAGGCCGCCCACGCTGACCACCAGAGGCACCTTTTTCTCCACCCCCCGGACAAGACGGTACTTTGCATCTTCCCCATAGGAAAAACCGCCTTTAAAATACTCCTGTGTAATCTCATGGGTTGTTAAATCCAAAATTCCGTCTATCAGCCCGTCCGCCGCCATCTGCTCCATGATTGCTCCGCCTGCACCGGTGGAATGAAAACCGATAGGCTCTATACCAAGCCGTTCCAGCTCATCAATGGCAGCACACGCCCCTGTGTTCGTAATCCCCATCAAAGTCACGCCCACAACCGGCTTATCGCCTTTTTTCAGGACCTGGCCTGCATGTTTCACCATTCCCGCACAGCATGCACATGCATTTGCCATGATTTGTCTCGTCACTATGTTAAGTCCGGTAAAATCGCATATGGATGGAATCGTTACTATATCCTTTGCCCCTACCACACTTTCAAATGTTTTGCGGCCTGATGCCACCGTGGTTGCCATGACTTTTGGGAAACCTATGGGAAGCCGCTTCATGGCGTTGGTGGCCATAACCGTATTCTGAAGGCCTCCTGCTGAAAGGATTCCGTCAATCTTCCCCTCTGCATACAGTTTCTCCACATACGACGCCACTGCCTCCATCATAAATGCAATCTTTTCACCCTTTGTCCTGGGTTCCAGCTCAGCCCACTCTGTCCCTGCTGCTTTGGTGACATCTTCCCTGGAAACATCGTATCCATAAGACGGATTGGGGCCTGTGGCCACGTTAATTACCATGGCTTTCATTCCCTGGCTCTCAACCTGCTCACGCATGTATGCAATCTCTCTGTACTTGGTATCACAGCTTCCTATGATTGCGATTGTATTCATCACTACTCCTCCAATACGATATTGTGAAGACCATCCCCAACAGTCTCCACAATATCCCTCATGGGCCCCGCGTTTTCACAGGTGCGTCTTCACAGGTGCTTATTCACATTACTTCTGGCTGAAGTACTTTGTTTTTGCCTTTGCAGCTGCTTTTTTTGCATCTTTATCAATAATTGCGCCCTTGTACTCATCAAATACAAAGTCCGTGTCCTTAAGCCCGATTACCGGAAGTCTGTTTTCATGGGTATCTTCGTATTTCTCAACTGCTGCGGATAAGATAATATCATGGGCAAGCAGAAGATGCTTATGAGGGTCAACCCCAGCCTCATGGCAGCGGCGGACCGTATCGCGGATTGTCTGCCATGCGGCCACTATATCAACGTAGCGTCCCGGAGGGCAGATATCATAGTGAAGCTCATCCTGCATGGTCTGGGGAGCATCAATGTTGCCCATAACGAATACAGAATCCCCCACACAATAGTACGGTCCGTCTTCTGTTTCAACCACAACCGTCATATGTCCTGGGCAATGTCCGAATGACTCATATACACTTACCCCCGGTGCAATCTGTGCCTCGCCCTTTACTGTCTCAAAACGTTCTTTCACTCCCGGCTGGTCATATGGCGCAATGAATTCATCATTGCAGGTCACGTCTCCATCTTTGGCGATAATGGGTCTGCAGTATGATTTGTAATGAAGGGGAATCGGGTTATGGGCATAGTCCCACTCTGTCTCATGACAAATAAAACGTGCCTTTGTAAATTTTTCAAGATAAAATACATGGTCCCAGTGCAGATGCGTAAACAGTACAATATCAACATCAGATGGCTTAAAGCCAACCTGGGCCAGCCGTGATTCAATGTCATCAATTCCCGGTCTCTGCACAGACGGGCCATGGTGATACTTATCGGCATGCTCCGTCCAGGACATACCCGTGTCAACCAGAATCAGCTGGTCTCCGCCTTCAATTAAGAATGTGAAATCCGGAAGCTGGTCCGAGTCATTGGTAATTCCCAGCTTTTCTACAAATTTTTTACACGAAAAATGATACCAGTACTCCAAAGGTTTGGTCGGAATATAACCAGAATTAAGTGGTCGGATTGTTAATGGCATATTAATTTTCCTCTCTTTCTCTTTCATGAATTATCTATCTTAAAACCGCCATGGGTTTATCCCACAGGCCGTTTTAATCCCTGTTTATATGCGGCAATTATGCTGCCTTGCTTTCCTGTCTTCTCTTGCTGTACGTGTCGAACAGCACCATGGCAATGATTACAATACCGATTACCAGCCCCTGCGCATAGGAGGAAATTCCCTTCAGGTTCATTACATTTACAATAATTGTAAGTATCAAGGCTCCTACCACAGTTCCAAGTACTCCGCCTTCCCCTCCCAGCATGGAGGTTCCGCCTACAACCACTGCCGCAACGGTCTGCAGTCCGTAACTGTCTCCCATGGCTGCATCTGCTGCATTTAACCTTGCCGTCATCAGCATGCCTGCAAGGCCTGCGCACATGCTGCACATCATAAATGCAGATAACATAACTTTTTTTACCGGAACCGCCGCATATTTGGCAGCCACAGGATTTGAGCCATATGCGTACACCTGACGGCCGTAGGTGGTTTTCTGAAGCAGGACATATATCAGGATGACAACCACCGCCGCTATGATAATCAAATTGGGCACAGGACCCGTATACCCCACACCTATCTGGGTAAAACCCTTGGGAAGGTCATATATGACCGCCCCCTGCATGACCAGGACCGCAAGTCCGCTCATGACCCAGTTGGTCCCGTAGGTAGCAATAAAGCTGGGGAGAATTCCGGCTAACAGCCCGTTGATGACTCCCACTACCAGTCCAATGAGAATTCCCAGAATAAAGGCTGCCGGAATGGGTACACCATTTTTAATGCACTGGGCACAGATACATCCGATGAATCCGGCGGTTGCTCCCACCGATAAATCCATACCGCCTGTCAGCAGTACTGCCGTCAAGCCGGCGCTGAGCACCAGCAATACACTGGCCTGCCTGAATACTGTGATAATGTTGTCGACGGTCCTGAAATTTGGGGCGGCAATTGCGGAAAAGATGACCAGGATGATTAAACCTATCAGACTGTAAAATACTTTTGAATTCCTTATCTCTTCAAATATTTTCTTTGCTTTCATGTCCCTATCCCCCCCTATTCCTTTGAACGAGTACGGACAACCGCATCAATGATAATGGCCATCAGAACGATAGAACCAATGATTGCATTCTGCTTAATTGACTGCACACCCACTATGTTCAGACCATTTTTGATGACTTGTATAAGAAGCACACCAAAAATCGTACCTGTAACGCCGCCTTTTCCTTCGCGCAGAGAGGTCCCTCCCAGAAGTGTTACTGCCACTGCCTGGAATTCCCAGCCCGTGGCTGCCGTAGGCATACCTGCCTCAATACGGCTGAGTGTGATGATTCCGGCAATTCCCGCAATGAACCCGGCAAATGCATATGTCTTAATCAGACAGATAATGGGATTGATGCCTGCAAGCTGCAGTGCCTCCCTGTTACCGCCCAGTCCATGGATATTGGTTCCAAACCTGGTCTTGTTCAGTACCACCCACACCATGATAAATACCAATGCAGCGGCCCATACCATAAGCGGTATTCCAATAATCATGGTCTCCGTAATGATACGGTATGTAAAACTTGGAAAATAGATAGAAGAGCCTGCAGCCAACAGTAACGAAAGGCTGTTCAGTATATTCTGCATTCCATAGGTCGCGATGAAAGGAGGAATACTTCCCTTTGCAACAATCACCCCATTCACCACTCCAACCAGTGTAGTGGATAAAATGGCTAACAGCATTGCAGCTGGAAGCTGGATTCCCCTCAGGGCCATCCATACAGTAAATACGGTTACAAAGCTAACCTGCGCACCAAGAGAGAGGTCGGTTCCCTGTGTCAGTACGATACATGTCTGACCAAATGCAACAATCATTAGCGGAGTTGCCTGAATCAGCACATTTTTAAAGTTCATCAGTGTAAGATAGTTGGGGCTCATAACACTGAAAATCACAATCAGAACCACCAGCATATAGGCTACCGGAGGCAGACTTTTAATTCTCTGTGCAATCTTATTCCTCTGCATGCTCAGCACCTCCTGCTCCCAGCATCATCCGCGCTCCAATCACCTCGGAATTGAATCCGTCTGTTCCTCTGATGACCTCGTCCACGATTTCACCCTCATGCATGATATAAATACGGTCGCTCATGCCAATTACCTCGGGAAGTTCGGAAGAAATCATGATAATTGCTTTACCCTCTGCTGCAAGCCTGTCCATTAAATGATAAATTTCCAGTTTTGCAGCCACATCAATACCACGGGTGGGTTCATCAAAAATCAGAATCTCCGGGTCAAAACTCAGCCATTTCGCCAGTACCACCTTCTGCTGATTACCGCCGGACAAATATTTACATGCTTTATTAACGCTGGTTGTAGCGATACGAAGCTGCTTCTTATATCCCAGCGCAACTTCGGTAATTTTCTTTTTTGATATAAAGAAGTTCGGAAATATCTTTTTGAGACTGACTGCCACCATATTGAGAGCAATTGACTCGTCCAAAGCAAGTCCCTGCTTTTTACGGTCCTCGCTTACCAGACCTATACCAATCCTGACAGCCTGCACAGGCGACTTTGGAAATACCTGGTTTCCCCGTACATAAACTTTTCCGGACTTAATCTTCTCAATGCCGTAAAGCAGCTCGGCTGTCTCTGTACGGCCTGCACCCACCAATCCGGCCAGTCCCACTATCTCGCCCTTCCCAACGGTAAAGCTTACATTCCTGACACGCCCGTTATAATCGCACAGATTTTCTGTTTTAAGGGTAATCCCCTCATGCTTGTTCTCTGTACGTGCATAGACTTGTTCCACACTTCTGCCCACCATCATGTTGACAAGTTCTTCGTTGCTGCAATCGTTGATTCCCACAGTATTAATCTTAACACCATCCCTGAGAATCGTGATTCTGTCTCCAATCAAGGGAAACTCCTGCATCCGGTGAGACACATAGATAATACCGATTCCCTCTGCCTTTAGCCTGTGAATCTGTGCAAAAAGGGAGTCCACTTCTCTTTCTGACAACGTTGCTGTGGGTTCATCAAACACCATGATTCTGGGGTTAAAAGAAAGCGCCTTGGCAATTTCCACCATCTGCTGTTCTGCTATGCTTAAGTTCTTCACATAATCTTTGGGATTAATGTATTCACAGTTCAATGCCTTTAAAAGCTTTGCAGCCTCCTCTTCCATCTTCTTATGGTCAATCAATCCCAGCCCGGTCTTATATTCCCTGTTAAGAAAAATATTCTGGGCAACGCTGATATAAGGAACCAGCGTAAACTCCTGATATACTGCTACGATTCCTTTGGCAAGGGCCTCCTTGGTCCCGTTAAACTTAACCACCTGGCCGTCCAGCCGGACCTCCCCTTCTTCCGGTTTATATGCGCCCAGAAGACATTTTGCAAGCGTACTCTTTCCTGCGCCGTTCTCACCCACCAGGATATGTACTTCCCCTTCCTGCAAATCAAAATCCACATCGTCCAGGGCCTTCATTCCCGGAAAAAGTTTGGTGATATGCTTCGCAGTTAATATTGTTTTCCCCATCGTTTCACCCCAATACTTCTCACGAAATTTATTTTCTCTGTATTCGTCCCCGCAGTTTCCTGCGGGGACAAACAGGTGAAATAGTTCAGTTTCAATTTTGCCGCATTCTACTGGATGACCTTCCACCATGCAATGTTGTCAATGTAATTTTGAACTGTGTCAGCGATTACAAGCGGGTCATTTGCTGCTGTGGGAAATGGAATGAACTTGCCTTCCGGTTCCGTCTTATCATTCAGATACTTAACTGCATAGGCACATGCAACAAATCCTGAACCATATGGATCCGTGTTATAGGTAGCGAACATGGTTCCTTCCTTTACGGCATTCGTAGCATCAACGCTTCCGTCAAATCCGCAGACCAGAACATCATTCATATTGGCTGCCGTCAGGGCCTGGACCGCTCCCAGAGCACTCTCATCATTGCAGGCAATGACTGCATCAATGTCTGTATACTGCTGAATCAGGTTTTCCGTTACCGACATTCCCTCTGTCCTCTTAAAGTTTGCGGTCTGCGAAGCAACGATCTCGATTCCCTCGTACTCGGAAAGGCCAGTATTAATACCATTTAATCTCTCAATTGCATTTGATGCTCCGGCCGGTCCTTCAAGAATGATGAACTTTCCTTTTCCGCCAAGCTTGTCCGCCACTGCTTTGGCCATAGTGTAGCCGGACTCGTAATAGTCAACGCCTGTCCTGAGGAATGTATCTTCTGCTGCCGGCGTACCAATGGTCAGCACCAGAACACCTGCATCCTGGGCTTTTCTCACACCTGTCATGATACCGTTGGAGTCCGCACAATGTACAATAATTGCATCAACATCCTGTGTAATCATGTTTTCCATCAACTGTACCTGCTCCTCAACCGAGTCCGCAGTCGTTGGTGCCTGTGTGATCGCGGTAAATCCCATGGCCTCCCCGGCAGCCTCCACACCTGCTGACTGAGCCACCATGTAAGGATTTGTTGTGTTCTTGGCAATATAGCCGATTTTGTAATCCCCTCCCGCCTTGACACTGGTTGCAATCTGAGCTCCAATTCCCGTGACCGGAAGCTGACTTACATCAAGCACAGTAGCTGCAGACAATCCGGAAGAACTGCTCTTTGTATCTTCATCTGCCTTCGTCTCCTCTTTCGCACTGTTAGTTGGTGCCTCTGTCGGTGTGCTGCAGCCCGTAAAAAGCATGGCAGACATTGCAGCCGTTAATAAAATTGATACTACTCTCTTCCTCATTTTTTTCCTCCTTGTTTTCTTTATGTAGTTTTGGATATTGGATTTTGGATACAATCTTCTTGTGATTAATATAGCACTTCCAAATTTGCTTGTCAATATTAAATAGTATATTCTTGTTTATTGTTTTATTTTTGTATATAGTGCACATTTCACCTCTGATTTTTCTGTCAATAATCACAATTGTCATTTTTTTATCAGGTATGTGCGTATTTTTTATGGGATTAATTTATGAGTTGTATATAGACTGAACGAAAATGCATCTGAATCAGTAATGATAAAAAAGGGGATACAGGTTATATTTCATCCTGTATCCCCAAACCGGGTATCCGCACCTAAATAATGGAATTTCTCAGCACTTCAGCCATAAAAAGGTCCTCAGGCGTCGTAATCTTAATATTGGCATAACTGCCCATTACCATATGCGCCTTCACCCCCATCTGCGCCTCCACCACCATGGCGTCATCTGTTATGCCGGTGCAGTCCTCCCTCATCTGGCGGGTAAATGCCTCCACAATCAGAGGCACGGAAAACACCTGGGGCGTCTGTGCCTGCCATACCATACTGCGGTCCGGGCTGGACTCAATCATTCCCTCCCGGTTCACCAGCTTGATGGTATCCTTTACGGGCATACCCACCACGCAGGCATTGCATTTGCACACTGCCCTGTATGCCCGTTCAATGATTTCGCCGGTGACAAAGGGGCGGGCCCCGTCATGGATAAACACGTATCCATCCTGTCTTTCCCTGACAACGGATTCCTTCTCTCCCTCTTCCCGATCCATAAGGGTACAGAGCGCCTTCCATACGCTCTCGTACCGCTCGCCGCCTCCGGCGCCTATGGTACTCACCTTCTTCAGGCCATACGCCTCCACGATTTCCGTTTGCACATATTCCATATGCCCTGCATCTGTCATGAGTATGATTTCATCTATTACAGGAGAGGCTTCAAACACTTCCAGCGCATAGGCCACCAGCGGCTTGCCGCCGATTTCCATGTACTGCTTTGCCGTATTCCCGCCCATGCGGCTGCCCTTCCCTGCTGCCAGGACCACAGCCGTACAATATTTCTTTTCCATTGCAGACCTCCTCCTTCGTCCTTCCCGGACCGGAGTCCATTTGTTCCTTACATCCCCGCCGTCTGTACGCTCCGACCCAATTTTCAAATTTCAGACAGGCTCTAGCGTTCACCCAGCTTCAGATTGGGAATGGCATTCAAATCCCAACCGGATATATTTCCCTTTAAATATTCATAGTAGGCAGCCGTCCCGATCATGGCTGCATTGTCCGTGCAGAAAATAGGGGACGGATAATAGAACTGAATCCCGTCCTTCTCACAGGCCTCTGCCATGGCCTTTCTCAGCGCGGAGTTAGAGGCAACACCGCCGGCTATGGCCAGCTTCTTATATCCAAATTCATGGGCTGCCAGTATGGCGCGGCTTACCAGAGACTCCACCACGGAATTCTGGAATGAGGCCACCAGGTCAGGCACATTGATTTCTTCCCCGGTCATACGGGCGTGGTTGATGTGGTTCAGTACAGCTGACTTTAGTCCGCTGAAGCTGAAATCATAGGGAGCCCCCTCCACCTTGCCCCTGGGGAACTGGATGGCATGGGGATTCCCCTCTTTTGCAGCCTTATCGATCTTAGGCCCGCCGGGATATCCCAGGCCCACGGACCTTGCCACCTTGTCAAACGCCTCTCCGGCCGCATCGTCCCTGGTCCTGCCGATGATTTCAAATTCCCCGTAGTCCTTTACAATCACCAGATGAGTATGGCCTCCCGACACAATGAGACACACAAAAGGCGGTTCCAAATCTTGGTTCTCAATAAAATTGGCGGAAACATGCCCTTCTATATGGTGCACTCCAATCAGAGGCTTTCCTGCTGCATAAGCAATGGCCTTTGCCTCTGCCACACCCACCAAAAGAGCGCCTACCAGACCGGGTCCGTAGGTCACACCGATTGCCGTGATGTCCTGAAGATCCACCTGCGCCTCCGCCAGGGCCCTCTCGATCACATAATTGACCGCCTTTATATGCTCCCGGGAAGCTATCTCCGGAACCACGCCTCCATAAACCGTATGGGTGGCAATCTGGGATGAAATCACATTGGACAGCACGGTCCTTCCGTTTTTCACCACTGCCGCGGCCGTCTCGTCGCATGAGCTTTCAATTGCCAGTATCAAAACATCCTCTGATGCCTGTCCTATCATAATATTCTCTCCACTTCCACGTATCCTCCGGTACCTCGTACCGTTCTATCAGTCCTCATCAAATTCCAGCTCCGCTGTCCATCCGTCCCTGGCAGCCTTTGCCCTTGGGAAAATCGTTCTGACTTCCTCCATATACTCCTCGGGCTTGGTAAGGGAGGGGCTGTAATGGGTAAGCCACATCTGTTTTGGATTAGCCTGCTTTGCAAGGGCCGCCGCTTCATAAAACGTCATATGCTTATATTCCCTGGCCTTGGCTGCTTTTTCTTTTTCCCCGTACATTCCCTCGCAGATAAAAAGGTCTGCCCCGGCTGCATACTCTGCAATCACCGGCACCGGCCTGGTATCTGTGCAGTATGTCACCTTAAGCCCTCTGCGGTCCGGCCCCAGCACCATATCCGGCGTCAAAAGCCGTCCCTCATGCTCTATCTCCTCGCCCTTTTGCAGCCTGCTCCAGAATTTCTGGGGAATCTCCTCAGACCTGGCCCTCTCCACGTCAAAACGTCCGGTACGGGGGATGGTGATGGAGTAGCCGTAACACAGCACATTGTGGTTTACCCTGTAAGCATCTATCACATAAGGGCCCATCTGCATGCGTTCCCGGTTCTCCGTAAGCTCCACAAAACGCAGTTCAAAGGGCAGTTCCGGCGCAATGGTGCGCAGCGCTCCCACCACCCGTTCCAGTCCCTTGGGGCCAATCAGGGTCAGCGGCTCCACCCGCTCCGCATTGCCCATGGTAAGTAAAAGACCGGGAAGGCCGCTTATATGATCCGCGTGATAATGTGTAAAACAAATAACGTCTATGGGCTTTGGACTCCATCCCTTCTCCTTAAGGGCCACCTGGGTCCCCTCACCGCAGTCTATGAGCAGGTTGCTGCCCGTGCACCTTGCCATCATAGATGTAAGCCAGCGGTACGGAAGAGGCATCATGCCTCCTGTTCCTAACAAACATATATCCAACATACTGTAATCCTCATTCTCTCAATAACTTAACTCACAAAATCATATCACACTTTCCTCTTAATAATCAAGTATCGCCGGAAAATAACATGGCAGACACAAAAAGTCAGGCGCATATGTCAGACGTCAAAAAGGAGCTGCCGCAGCAGCTCCCTATTTATCTGTAACAGTTACACTTATCTTATATAAATCCTGTCCCGCGAAAGGCTGGATGCCGTCCTACACCAGATGGAGGGTAATATCTTTCTCAGCAATGAGCTCCTGCCATTCCCGGCTCAGCCCATCATCCGTGACGATTTCATCAATCTCTTCCAGTTCAGCAAAATATCCCGGCCTTACCTGGCCGAACTTGCTGCTGTCCGCCACCAGTATCTTCTGCAGGGATGATTCCAGGGCCGCCTTTTTTGTAACCACCTCATAATTATGCGCGCAGGTCATGCCCAGCTTTTCATGGACACCGGAGGCAGAAACAAACATCTTGCTGGCCCTTGTCCTCCGTATAAGCCCGATTCCCTCAACGCTCTCAAACATCAGATCGTTCCTGTGAAAATATCCGCCCGCAAATATCAAAGAGAGCTTCTCATTTCCCTGAAGCTGGGACAGGATATGGTAATTATAACAGAGCACCGTGAGCTGCATGTGTTCCGGTATATATTTGGACAATACGCCTGTGGTGGTTCCCGAATCCAGAATCAGGATATCCCCCTCCTCAATCATCCCCGCCGCAAACCGGGCGATTCTGTCCTTTTTATCGTAATTGCGGATCTGCTCCGAAGAATACAGATATTCGTCGTGATCCCGCGCTGCCGGCTCTGAAGCCTGGTTTTCGTAAAACAGACGGTTTTCTTTTAGATAATCAATATCACGCCGGATGGTCATTTCCGAGACCTGAAAGCGGTCCGCCAGTTCCTTAATTGATAATACGGGCGATTCCTTCAGTGTATCCAAAAGCGCGTAAATCCTGAGATCCCTTTTTCCCATTAGTTCTGTTTCCCCTCCTGTCGCAATCCTGCTGCGGCCCATGGGTGCACAGCGTTACGAATCTGACTGTAAAATATTATAATTGTATTTTCAGAAAATGTCCAGATGTTCCTGGCTGGGCCAAAGTGTTATATAATGTTATCAAAGTGTTATTTTCGCATTTAATTTCACATTTTTTGATAATATATCTTGATTTTTGTATTATAAAATGTTAATATACGCTCATAGTAACATTAATTAACATTTTTACCAATATGGAGGCCAAAATATGAGAACAATTGTAATTGGGTGCGACAATGCTGCTGTACATTTAAAAAATGAACTCATGGGATTCATGGAGAAAAAGGGATATACTGTGGAGAATATGGGATGCGACAGCACTGAGGATTCTACCTATTATCCCTATGTGGCAGAGAAGGTGTGCCAGGAAATCATAAACAGCGGTTATCAGAAGCACGGTGTGCTGATCTGCGGCACAGGGTTGGGCATGGCCATGACTGCCAACAAATTCAAGGGCATCCGCGCCGGCGTCTGCCATGACATCTTCTCGGCGGAGCGCCTAAAGCTGAGCAATGACGGCAATGTGATCTGCATGGGCGAGCGGGTGATTGGAGCCGAGCTGGCAAAGCGGATTCTGGAAAAATGGCTGGAACTGGAATTCGTAGACTGTGCATCCACATCCAAGGTAGAGGCCATCAAAGAAATTGAAGGCGAAAATCTCAAATAGCGGAGGTTGCTTAATGAAAAAACTGAATCGGTTATATCTTGGCACAAACACAAAGATGTACAAAACCATTGCGGAAACAACTTCATTTCTGACACAGCTCCGTCAACTGACAGAGGACCTGGCTGACAGCCCTCTTACCCTGTTTGTCATTCCCTCCTTTACCTCCCTGGAGTCCGCCAACAGGATTACATCCGGATCCCACATCCGGCTGGGAGCCCAGAACATGTGCTGGGAGGATCAGGGACAGTTCACCGGCGAAATCTCACCAGTCATGCTTAAGGAGGTGGGAGTAAGCGTAGTGGAAATCGGCCACTCGGAACGCCGCCACGTTTTCAGGGAGAATGACTTTGACCAGGAAAAAAAGACAGCAAAGGCAGCCCAGTCCGGTTTCACTCCCCTGCTGTGCATAGGAGAGACCCTGACCCAGAGGGAATACGGCCTAAGCGGGGAGACCCTGAGCACCCAGTTAAAGGTGGGGCTTCATTCCATCACCGCAGAACAGGCGGAGCAGCTCTGGATTGCCTACGAACCCGTGTGGGCCATCGGTGTGAACGGCATCCCCGCGGACAGTGATTATGTGGCTGAGCGCCATGCAGGCATACGGCGGATTCTGTGCGCACGCTTTGGCGAGGAACAGGGAAGCCGCATCCCCATTCTTTACGGCGGCAGCGTGAATCCCCAAAACGCTCAGGAACTGATTGCGCTACCGGATGTAGACGGTCTCTTTATCGGACGCAGTGCCTGGGACGCCTCTCAGTTTAACCGCATCATACGCCAGGTCATGCCTTTATACATGAATAAATAGCAGGAGGGAAATCATCAATGCACAATCTGCTTGTGGCCCAGTCCGGCGGCCCCACATCCGCAATCAACGCCACCCTGTCCGGAGTCATCACAGAAGCCATGATTCAGGGCGGCATTGACCGGATATATGGGGGACTCAACGGCATTGAAGGCATTTTACAGGAAAAAATAATAGATTTGCTGGATCATATCAATAACACAATGGACCTGGACAAACTGGCCCAAACCCCTGCCGCCGCCCTGGGTTCCTGCCGCTATAAGCTGGCAAAGCCGGAACAGGACACTGCCCAGTACCGGGTTCTGATTGATATTTTCCGGAAATATGACATCTCCTATTTCATATACATAGGCGGGAATGACTCCATGGACACAGTGGATAAGCTGGCCAGATACTGCCGTTCCCAACAGATTGAGGATATAAAAATCATCGGGGCGCCAAAGACCATTGACAATGACCTGATGGAGATTGACCACTGCCCTGGTTTTGCCTCAGCGGCCAAGTATATTGCCACCACCTTCGCGGAGCTGGAGAGGGATGTGGCTGTGTATGATTCCTTCGGAGTTACCATTGTGGAAATCATGGGACGCAACGCCGGCTGGCTCACCGCAGCCTCGTCCCTTTCCAGGGTAAACGGCAACCGCGGGCCTGATTTTATTTACCTCTGCGAAGTGCCCTTTTCCATCAGCCGGTTTCTGGACGACATACGAAGCCGCCAGTCTGAAAACAGGAATCTGCTGATTGCTGTCAGCGAGGGCATCCGGGATGAAAATGGGAACTATCTGTCTGAACAGACTCCCGGCAACCGTCCCGACCGGTTCGGCCATAAGGATATTGCAGGAACCGGAGGCGTCCTGGCCCAGATTGTCCGAAATGAGCTGGGATGCAAGACACGCTCCCTGGAGCTCAATCTCATGCAGCGCTGCGCCGCCCATCTGGCCAGCCGCACAGATTTAAACGAATCACGGCTTCTGGGCACAAAGGCAGTTCAGTGTGCAGTCCAGGGACAGACCGGAAAAATGGCAACCCTGCTGCGCCTGCCCTCAAAGGACCGTTACCGGATTCAGTTTGCCGCCGCGGACGTGTCTCTGGTGGCCAACCGCGAAAAGACAGTCCCCCGCCATTGGATTAACCGGGAAGGCAACGGCATTACCCGGGAAATGACGGATTACCTGACGCCCCTTATGGAGGGAGAGGTACCGGTGCTGTACCGGAACCGCTTTCCTGAATATTTCACCATATCCCTTGAATAAGAGCCAGGAGCACATATATAAAGCCAGGGACACTTATATAAAGCCAGGGATACATATATAAAGCCAGGGATACATATTAAGGAGAACCGCGTTGGCAGTTCTCCTTATCCCATCCTACAGAAATTCAATCTGTTCTTCCCTGTCCACAGGTATCTTGAAGCCGGAAACCAGTTCATCATAACATTCTTCACACAAATCAAAATGATGGACCTGTCCGTCCTTCTCAGAAAAATAATCCCATGCATGGTCAATACTGATACATCCTTCCCGGATGATTCCATGCTGCACCACCAGCTTTTTTCCGCAGCAATTGCACATTATTGTTTCCAGCTGTCCATTTTTATTGTACCTTTTCATATGAACCCTCGCCTTTCTCTGTCATCGTATCCTTTCATTCATTCCCTTATCTTCCCCTTAAAGAAAAAAGGAGAGGAATGTCCGGTTCCTCTCCATTATATACATAAAATATTCACATTTTAAGTGGTAATTCTTTCATATTGCCCGGTTCCACATGATGATGGCATCCTCGGCCGGATTATGGTAATATCCTTTCCTCACAGCCTCCTGCCTGAAACCATAGGAATCATACAGGTTTCTGGCTCCCAGGTTGCTCTCCCGGACCTCCAGGGCAATGGCCCGGACCCCTCTGGCCCTGGCAAAAGTCACCATGGCATCCATGAGTTTCCGTGCGATTCCCTGACGTCTGTAATGGGGATATACCCCAATCCGCTGTATCTCCCCCTCGTCTGCCAGAATCCGCAGAACCGCATATCCAAGTATGGTTCCGTGGTCAGCATAGACAAAATACGTATCCAGCCTGCTGTCCAGACCCATGCGTATCAGATTCTCAGACCAGCTCTCCGAAAAGCATACCTGCTCCAAATCTGCCACCTGCTCAATGTCCTGGCCCGTCATGGGGCGAACTCCGCGAATCAGCTCCATTTCCCTGCTCCTTTCTGTTGCCGCAGCCGACCAAGCCTTGTACCTTGTATCAGACCATGTATCAGATCCTTATGTCTGCTGCCCTTAATAATCTCCCGGAAGCTTTGCGGCCGCCCCCAGGGCAGACTGCTCCGCCTCTCTCTGGCGTTCAGCCTGGGGCTTTCTCAGATAATCCGGCGTAAACTGCGCCGCTGTCACCACCCGGGCGCCCGGGCAGCCCTTGGCGTCCAAAAGTGCGTTCATCCCCAGGGCAGCCACGGAGGCAGCCCTCTGCCGGTTCATCTGGGCCGGCGCAAAGGCATAGGGCACGGTCAGCATTTCCCTGATTATGTCCTTATATACAGGCACACCGTCCCCCAGGAATATGATCCGCTCCCCTTTTTTATTGAGAAGTCCTGCCAGCTCCCTCATATCCATGGGCTGCTGCTCCATCACCACCTCCAGGCCGTTCCCGGTATGGTATAGCCCCGTATAGACCTGGCTGCGTTTTGCGTCCATAATAGGACAGATAAGCCCCTCTGCCCCCCACATATTATATGCCATGGCATCCACGGTAGGAACATGGACCAAGGGCTTTTTCAGAGCCAGACCCAGTCCCTTTGCTGTGGCAGCACCTATGCGCAGCCCGGTAAAGGAACCCGGGCCGCCGGCCACTGCTATGGCGTCAATGGTATCCATATCCAGCTCCAGAAGCTTTACAATCTCATCCAGCATAGGGAGCAGAGTCTGTGAATGAGTCTTTTTAAAATCCACTGTATACTCTGCTGTCAATATGTCATCTGTCACCAGGGCCACGCTGGCCACCAGGGATGAACTCTCTATTCCCAGTACTCTCATCCTCTATCCTCCACGCTAATCCGCCTGTAATCAAATCCCTTTTCCAAATCCTTTTCAATGGTCACCCAGGTCGCCTTCTCAGGCAGTATCTCCTCAATCAGGCCCGGCCACTCGATGAGGCAGACGCCGTCACCGAAGAAACAGTCCTCATAGCCGATTTCGTCCATCTCGCTCACATCACCGATACGGTACACGTCAAAATGGTACAGCGGAAGCCGTCCGTCCTCATACTGCTGCAAAATCGTAAAGGTGGGGCTGTTCACCGGCCCCTCTATGCCCAGGCCTGCGGCAAATCCCTGCGTAAACACAGTCTTTCCCACGCCCAAATCACCGCTCAGACAGATAATCTGTCCCGGCTCTGCTTCCCTTCCCATCTTTCTTCCCAGCTCATATGTTTCTTCCGGTTTCCGCGTCTCGATTACCATTTCCTACCTCTTTCATCCTTACTTTACGCCCTTCATGGTCAGTGAAATCCTCTTCTTGGCCAAATCCACGCTCAAAATCTTTACATCCACGATATCGCCCACACTGACAGCCTCCAGCGGGTGCTTGATGTACTTGTCTGTCATCTGGGAGATATGTACCAGGCCGTCCTGATGAACGCCGATATCCACAAAAGCGCCAAAATCAATGACATTGCGCACGGTTCCCTTTAACACCATTCCCGGCTCCAGATCCTTCATCTCCAGAATATCGCTTCTGAGAATGGGCCTTGGCATCTCATCCCTGGGGTCCCTGGCAGGCTTTTCCAGCTCTCCGGCAATATCTCTCAGGGTAATCTCCCCTATGCCCAGATCCTGCGCCGTCCTCTTATAATCCTTTATCTTCCGGCTGATTCCCAGAAGTCCTCCTCCGGACAGTTCCTCAGGCTTATAGCCCAGCTTTTCCAGGAGCTTCCCGGCTGCGTCATAGCTCTCCGGGTGGACGCTGGTGCCGTCCAGAGGATTCTCTCCCCCGGTAATGCGCATAAAGCCCGCGCACTGCTCAAATGCCTTGGGTCCCAGCTTGGCCACCTTTAACAGCTGCTTCCTGCTCTTAAATGCCCCGTTCTCTTCCCTGTAGGCCACAATATTCCTGGCCAATGTTTTATTGATGCCGGACACATATTCCAGCAGGGAGGCTGATGCTGTATTCAGATCCACTCCCACCTTGTTCACGCAGTCCTCCACCACGCCTTCCAGCGCCTCGCCCAGACGTTTCTGGTTCATATCATGCTGGTACTGGCCCACGCCGATGGACTTGGGGTCAATTTTCACCAGCTCGGACAGCGGGTCCTGGAGACGTCTGGCAATGGATACCGCGCTCCTCTGGCCCACGTCAAAGGCCGGAAATTCCTCGGTGGCCAGCTTGCTGGCAGAGTACACGGATGCTCCTGCCTCGTTTACAATCACGTACTGGACCTGTTCCCTGATTTCCTTCAGCAAATCCACAATAATCTGCTCTGATTCCCTGGATGCTGTGCCGTTGCCCACGGATATAAGGGAAATATTATACTTTTTAATGAAATCCTTCAGTATTTTCCTGGATTCCTCCACCTTGTTCTGAGGCGCTGTGGGGTAAATGACCACCGTATCCAGCACCTTCCCCGTGCTGTCCACCACCGCCAGCTTGCAGCCGGTACGGAAAGCCGGATCCCAGCCCAAAACCACCCGTCCCACGATAGGAGGCTGCATCAGAAGCTGTTCCAGGTTCTTTCCAAATACCTTGATGGCGCCTTCCTCTGCTTTTTCCGTCAAATCGCTTCTGATCTCCCGCTCTATGGAAGGGCCGATGAGGCGGCTGTAGCTGTCGGCTGCCGCTTCCTTAAGGATTGGCGTGGTATATGGGTTGTCCCTGACAATGGTCTGCTTTTCCAGATACCCCAGAATCTGCTCCTCAGGAGCCAGAATCTTCACAGTCAGCATCTTTTCATTCTCGCCCCGGTTCAGGGCCAGGACGCGGTGGCCGGCAGCCTTCTTCACAGGCTCCTCATAATTATAATACATCTCATAGACAGACTGGGCCTTCTCATCCTTGGCAGAGGACTGGATAACGCCCTTGTTCATGGTTATATTTCTGATATAGGTGCGGAAGGCCGCGTTATCTGAAATACGCTCTGCCAGTATGTCCCTGGCTCCCTGTATGGCCTCCTGGACACTGGCCACGCCTTTTTCCTCCGATACAAAACCGGCTGCCGCCTTCTCAACAGGCTCAGCTGTCATCTGCATGCTGATAAGGTCGGCCAGGGGCTCCAGCCCCTTTTCCTTGGCAATCATGGCCCTTGTCCGGCGTTTGGGCTTGTAGGGGCGGTAAAGATCCTCCACCGCCACCAGGGTCTGGGCCTCCTTTATCTTAAGCTCCAGCTCCGGGGTCAGCTTCTCCTGCTCCGCAATGGAGGCAATGACCTGGCTCTTGCGGTCTTCCAGGTTGCGCAGGTATTTTAACCGCTCATCCAGATTACGCAGTACCTCGTCGTTTAAGGAGCCGGTTGCCTCCTTCCGGTATCTGGCAATGAACGGAATCGTATTTCCCTCATCAATGAGTTTGACGGCTGCTTCCGCCTGATGGCGTCCGATATTCAGCTCTTCCGCCAGTTTTTTAATAATATCCATGGTAAACCTCGCATATCTGTAATCTAACTAACTGTTATATTATAGTGCATCCCAACCGCTTATGCAAGTTCTGGCCGAAAGTTCCCCGCATCTGGAAAGCTTCTTCATCTGGACAGTGCCGGTAATTCGTGATAAAATAGCCAGGATAGCAGTTACAATATTTCGGCACGGCAGAAACGGCCGCGCCTGACAAAAGAAAGGTCCTTATTCAGAATGATGAATGATACTCATAACAACCAGAAACCGCCTTCCAATAAGCAGGGAAAGAACTTTACGTCCTCCGAACGCCTGGGCACCTGTTCCATGATAGCAGGCATTATCGGAATCGTGTGCAGCCTTTTCTATCTGCCCATGTCACTGGCCTATAACCAGACCGCCATACCCACAGGCCTTGTCTGCGGCGTCATCGGCATCCTTCTTGCCCTCATGGCCAGAAACGCCGATATGAGCCCCAGGAAAGCCTTTAATGCCAGGGCTATTGCAGGGCTGGTATTAAGCGTCATTGCCATCACCCTTACATTTTTCTTTTTCTATGCCCTGGCCAGCTACTATGAGGCTCTCAGCGACCCTGTGACCGGACCCCAGATTAATGAGTTCATCAACCGTCTCCAGGAACAGCTGAACCAGCAGATGCAGCTGCCTAAAACCACCGGCTTTATCTGGTTTTAGTGCCTGCTCCGTCCCCATTGGCGCCGGTTTCCATTCCATTGCTGCCGGTTCCCCCTTCGTTCATCCGGCTCAGCGCGGCCAGAGTGGAAGCAGGTCCACGCCTCTTACCACCAGCATATAGTTCTTGTACACCCAGTTCACCAGCGCAATGGCCGCACCGGTGTAGACCAGAAATTTCTCATGCCCCAGATAATATCTGGGGTTTTTTGCTGCCCTGGACACCCCGAAGCTTACCAGCTCGGCTGTCAGCACCACTGCCATATAGGCAACCAGGGGGTGGTACCGGATGCTCAGGAGCAAATTACCCGCAAGCAGCGCCCGGAACGCTCTGGTGCCGCCGCAGCCAGGACAGTAAAGTCCTGTTAAAAGATGAAACAGGCAGGGAAATCCCTGCCTTGTAATCACACCGATAATCCGGCTTATAACCGATGCCATATGCTACAGCACCGCACGTATCATCTGCTTGATACCGTATTCAGACCGCTCCCGTTCCCTGGCGTCATAGGAAACAGCCCCTTTCTTAAATTCTCCCTCCGTCATCTGGGCGGTGAGGAAGGCGAATTCATCCATTCCGTAAAGCTCGATTACCTCCACCTGGCCAAAGGCATTTTTTACATCCTGCTCCTTGTTGCGGTAGGAACCGGCCACCCTGACAAAGTACCTAAACTGTGCCTGGTCCATGGATTCAATGGCCTGTTTTTCCCCGGTCCAGCCCATGGGCACGTTCCTTTTAAGATTCTGGGCCGCTTCAATGATATCAGCCACCACCGCGCTGCCTGTGGGAAGCTTTCCGGCGCCGCTGCCGTAGAACATGGAGGTCCCCAGCATATTGCCCTTTACTAAGATGCCGTTGAATACATCATTTACAGAGTACAGGGGACTGGTCTTATTGATCATCACCGGAGCCACATAGGCCAGAACCCTGCCGTCCTTTATACGGCTGGTTCCGAACAGCTTCACCGATGTCCCCATCTTCTCCGCGTATTTAAAGTCGATATCCGTAATCCGCGTAATGCCCTCGGTGTAGATATCCTCATAATTCACTTCTTTTCCTGTTGCCATGGCTGTGAGAATGGCAATCTTACGGCAGGTGTCATGGCCTTCCACATCCGCCTCCGGATTGCGCTCTGCATATCCCAGGTTCTGGGCTTCCTTCAGGGCATTTTCAAAGGATTCCCCCTCTTTGTCCATCTTGGTCAGGATAAAGTTGGTGGTTCCGTTTAATATACCTGTGATTTCCTCAATGCGCTCTCCCATGAGACAGCGGTAAAGAGGACGGATAATAGGGATACCTCCCCCCACGCTGGCCTCAAAAAAGAAATTCACATGCTTTTTCCTGGCAATCGCCAGAAGCTCCGTGCCATGGGCTGCCACCAGGGCCTTATTGGAGGTGACCACATGCTTGCCGGCCATAAGGCAGGCCTTCACGAATGGATAAGCGGGATTCAGTCCGCCCATGGTCTCCACCACAATCTTCACTTCCTCGTCCTGCTCAATCACCTTGAAATCATGGACAATCTTGTCTGCCACCGGACTGTCCGGGAACTCCCTTAAATCCAGAACATACTTTAACTCCACTTCCTGTCCTGCCTGGCCTGCTATGACATCCCTGTTCTTGTCAAGGATTTCCGCCACGCCGGAACCAATGGTGCCATACCCCATAACTGCTGTCTTAATCATAATCTTCCGCTCCCTGTGTTTTATTCTCCTCTGATATTGAAAGGCACAACCCGCTCATTACTCCCTGGCAAGTATTTTGACGTAATGGATTCCGTCCAATACTTCCAGTTCCTCTATCATGCTGGAAACATTGCCTGTATTCTCCCTTACCTCCACGCTCAGCGTAAGCGTTGCCACGCCGTTGACCGGAATGCTCTGGTGAATGGTCAGTATGTTGGCCCTGTACACAGCCACCACGTGAAGCAGGTCACTGAGAAGTCCCTGTTCATCGTCCATCTGCACCACCAGGGTAATGGTTTTCCCCTTGGTGTTGTCATAGAAGGGAAATATGTCATCCTTGTACTTATAAAAAGAACTCCGGCTGATTCCCACCTTATCCGTGGCTTCCTGCACCGTAATGGCCCGTTCTGTCTCCAGAAGCTTCTTGGCCTCTACAACCTTCAAAAGAACCTCCGGCACGGCTTTCTGCTTCACCACAAAGTATTTGCTTTTGTCTTCCATTGTCCAATCCTTTCGTAGGTCTGGTGTGTGTCCGTATTAGAAATACATCTGTACTCATGAGGAAGATATTAACACATTTTTATTTTAAATGCAACTGTTTTTCTCTAATTTTTCTTGATATACAGAGGATGAGGGATACACAAAGGACCGGAAAATTCCGGTCCCCTGCGCATTGGTTCTATTCTTATGCCTCATCTTCCCTTACATTCTTATCCGGACATCCCAGACTCATCCAGCGAAGATAGGCGCTGATAAAGTTATCAATTGCCCCGTCTAACACAGCGTCCACATTACCGCTCTCCTCGCCTGTACGGTGGTCTTTGACCATGGTATAGGGCTGCAGCACATAGGAACGTATCTGGCTTCCCCATCCGATATCCTTTACATCCCCGCGGATACCTGCTGCCTTGGCCGCCTGTTCCTCCTGTTTTACCATAAGGAGCTTTGCCTTCAGCATCTGCATGGCCTTCTCCTTGTTCTGGAACTGGGAACGCTCATTCTGGCAGGTTACCACGATTCCTGTTGGAAAATGGGTAATCCGGATGGCTGAGGACGTCTTGTTGATGTGCTGGCCGCCGGCGCCGCTGGATCGGTAGGTGTCCACGCGGATATCGTCGGGATTCACCTCAATATCTATGTCCTCCTCAATATTGGGCATAACGTCGCAGGACACAAAGGAAGTCTGGCGCTTGCCCGCGGAGTTAAAGGGAGATATACGCACCAGACGGTGCACCCCGTGCTCTGAACGCAGATATCCATATGCATTCTCACCGTCAATCTGCACGGTGACAGATTTGATTCCCGCTTCCTCACCGTCCAGGAAATCCAGCACATGGGCCTTAAAGCCCTTGCTCTCAGCCCAGCGGCAGTACATGCGGTAAAGTATGCTGCACCAGTCACAGGACTCGGTTCCGCCCGCCCCTGCGTTCAGACGCAAAATGGCATTATTGGAATCATATTCCCCGGAGAGCAGAAGCTTCATCCGCATATTCTCCAGGGTTTCCTTAAACTGTTCCAGCATCTCCTCAATCTCAGGAATCAGGGAGGAATCATTTTCCTCGTATCCCATCTGAATCATTACCTGGATATCCTCATACTGCTGCTCCAATGCCCGGTAGGTGTCCACCTCATCCTTCAGGTTCTTGGACTCCCTTACCATCCTGGTGGACTGTTCCGGCTCGTCCCAGAAACCAGGCTCCTCCATGGACTTATCTAATTCCGCGATTCTTCTGACCTTGTTGTCCAGGTCAAAGTGAATCCCTCACTTCCACTAATGGTTTGTCATACGTCGATAACGTATACTTAAAATTGTCTAACTCTACCACAGCTTCACCCACTTTCAATCTATATTTTGTGAGCCCCTGTTCAGGGCTGTTTCATGGTTATATGCAGTCATTTTCATAAAGGCCGGTGTTCAGATGATATCACACCGGCCCTGGTAATACGTCGATTATTTAATTCTTCCGTGGCACTGTTTGTACTTCTTGCCGGAACCGCATGGGCATGGGTCGTTGGGGTATATCTTCTGCTCTGCACGCTTCTTGGGAGCGCTTGGGGCAGATGCGTCCTTGTTGGTGCCCGTTACCTTGGCAGCCGGTTCACGCTCCACCTTCTGCTCTACGCGGATATGGAACAGAATCCGGATTGTCTCCTCCTGGATGGAAGCCATCATGGACTCGTACATCTCGTAACCCTGCATCTTATATTCAACCACCGGATCCCTCTGGCCGTATGCCTGAAGGCCGATGCCCTCACGCAGTGCGTCCATATCGTCCAGATGCGCCATCCATTTGTTGTCAATTACCTTCAGCAGAACCACGCGCTCAATCTCACGAATCTGCTCAGGCTCAGGGAACTCAGCTTCCTTTGTCTCGTAAAGCTTGATGGCCTCTTCCTTCAGATTGTGCTTAAGCTCATTCTTTTTCATGGACTTCTTCTGTTCGTCGGAAAGAGTTACCGGCTTCAGAGGAATGACCGGAAGAAGGAGGTTGTTCAGTTCCTGTAAATCCCACTTATCCGGAGTCTGGTCATCGGACACGGAGATATCCACTGCATTCTCCACTGTATCCGTAATCATCTTGAGTACAAGATCGCGCATGTTGTCGCCGTCCAGCACCTTGCGGCGCTCTGCGTAGATAACCTCGCGCTGCTCATTGTTGACCTCGTCAAATTTAAGGAGCTGCTCACGGATACCGTAGTTGTTGCTCTCTATCTTCATCTGTGCCTTTTCGATGGCATTAGACAGCATCTTATGCTCAATCTGCTCTCCCTCAGGCACACCCATGGCCTCAAACATAGCCATAAGGCGGTCGGAACCAAAGAGTCTTAAAAGGTCATCCTCCAGGGACAGGTAGAACCTGGACTCACCCGGGTCTCCCTGACGTCCGGAACGTCCGCGCAGCTGGTTGTCGATACGGCGTGACTCATGGCGCTCCGTACCGATGATCTTAAGGCCGCCCAGTGCCTTGGTCTCCTCGTCCAGCTTAATATCCGTACCACGGCCAGCCATGTTGGTGGCAATGGTAACAGAACCGTGGATACCTGCATCTGCTACGATTTCAGCCTCCAGCTCATGGAACTTGGCATTCAGCACTTTATGTGGAATTCCCTTTTTAGTCAGCATCTTGCTCAGAAGCTCGGAAGTCTCAATGGCAATGGTACCCACCAGAACAGGCTGTCCCTTCTCATGTGCTTTCTCCACCTCATCCACAACTGCTTTGTATTTTTCTTTTTTTGTCTTATATACAGCATCCTCCAGGTCCTTACGAATCATAGGCCTGTTGGTGGGGATGACGATAACGTCCATGGCATAGATGTTGCGGAACTCTTTTTCCTCGGTCTGGGCAGTACCTGTCATACCGGCCTTCTTGGTATACTTGTTGAAGAAGTTCTGGAATGTTACGGTAGCCAGGGTGCGGGACTCGCGGCGCACATTTACATGCTCCTTTGCCTCGATTGCCTGATGGAGTCCGTCGGAATAACGGCGGCCGGGCATAATACGGCCTGTAAATTCATCTACGATCAGGACCTCGTCATCCTTTACAACATAATCCTTATCCCTGAACATCAGGTTGTTGGCGCGCAGAGCCAGGATAATGTTATGCTGAATCTCCAGATTCTCAGGGTCTGCCAGGTTTTCAATATGGAAGTACTCCTCCACCTTCTTGACGCCCTGTTCTGTCAGGTTGACCACTTTATCCTTTTCATCCACAACGAAATCGCCTGTCTCCTCAATCTCCTCGCCCATAATGGCGTCAATCTTGGAGAACTCCTTGGACACGGTGCCCCTCTCCAGCTGGCGGGCCAGTACATCGCACACCTCATAGAGCTTGGTGGATTTGCCGCTCTGGCCTGAAATGATAAGAGGCGTCCTGGCCTCGTCAATCAGCACGGAGTCAACCTCATCAATAATACAGTAGTCCAGATCCCGCAGCACCAGCTGCTCTTTGTAGATGGACATGTTGTCACGCAGGTAATCGAATCCCAGCTCATTATTTGTAACGTAAGTAATGTCGCAGGCATATGCCTCCTTACGCTGTTCGCTTGTCATGTCGTTCAGTACAACGCCCACGGTCATGCCCAGGAATCTGTGGACCTGACCCATCCACTCAGCATCACGCTTTGCCAGATAGTCATTGACCGTTACGATCTGAACGCCTTTTCCCTTCAATGCATTCAGGTATGCGGGACAGGTGGATACCAGCGTCTTACCTTCACCAGTACGCATCTCTGCAATACGGCCCTGATGCAGTACGATACCGCCAATCAGCTGTACTGGGAAATGCTCCATATTCAGAGTTCTTCTTGCCGCCTCACGGACGGTGGCAAATGCCTCCGGCAGAACGTCATCCAAAGTGGCGCCATCTGCAAGCCTTTCTCTAAAGATTCTGGTCTGGTCACGCAGTTCCTCATCCGACATGGCCATCATCTCGGGACGCAGTGATTCAATCTTTGTCACGATTGGCCTTATCATCTTCAGTTCTCTTTCACTGTGAGTCCCGAACACCTTTTCAATCAAGTTCATGGTATACTCTCCTAACTTCTTCCTATATAATAGAAACTAATTTTCAACCAGCGCCTGTATCTGCAGCATCTGCCCTACCATCTATTATCTGCCTGCTGATTCCTGTCTATTCCTTACCTTTCGCAATGCCTTTCATTGCGGACCTTTCAGATAAAATACTACAAATACTACGCCTATGATACAATCTTACTTATTGTAGCACTTGGGAAAGATTAATTCAACGGGTTAATGAAAAATTAACATTTTGTCCATATACGTTCCTGCTTTGAATCCATTTTCCCCAAACTTATGGTCAACCAAGCAGATTGCACAAAAAATGTGTTCGATTTTTTACCTGTCCACATTATCCCCAGAAGTTTATACACATTACCCCCAAAGTTATCCACATCCCAGTTTGTCCATTTTAAGGCAAAAAATAGTTATACACCAACTTATCCACATTATCCACAAGTTTATAACTTTTCATCTGCGCCTCCCGTTCAGACTTTATAATTATTTTATTTTTGTACACTTCTGATAAACTTGATAAGTACGGAAGAAAAAACAAGGTTTTCTCTTGACATTTCAGGGAGTCTGCTATTAGGAATGCAATAGTCTTTAACTGCATTTGAAACAAATTTTTATAAAAAATTAAGATAAATTGTTAAACAATTCTTAGGTTCTAATTGTAATTTTGCAATAAATATGATATAATGTCACTATCCCAAGAAAAGGAGTTGATGTTTATGCGTTATACCATAACAGGACGAAATATTGAGGTAACTCCAGGTTTGAAGGCTGCCGTTGAAAAGAAGATTGGCAAGCTGGAACATTTCTTCACTCCGGACACCGAAGTAATCGTAGCGCTGAGCGCACAGAAAGACCGACAAAAAATCGAGGTGACTATCCCAGTCAAAGGCAATACCATCCGCGCGGAGGAATCCAGCACTGATATGTATGTATCCATTGATCTGGTAGAGGAAATCATTGAGCGCCAGATCCGCAGATATAGAAAGAAACTCATTGATAAGAAACAGGCCGCCATCTCTTTCTCCCAGGCCTTCATAGAGGAAGAGGACGAAGTACAGGATGACGAGATTCAGATTGTCAAGACAAAGAAATTTGCCATCAAGCCAACCATTCCCGAGGAAGCATGCCTCCAGATGGAGATGCTGGGACACAATTTCTACGTGTTCCTGAACGCGGATACAGACCAGGTGAACGTGGTCTATAAGCGTAAGAACGGAACTTACGGACTGATTGAGCCGGAGTTCTAAACCACGGATTCACACATAATACGGACAAGCCGGCAGAACCGCTGTATGCGGCTGCCGGCTTGTCCCTTTCTGTATACTGTGTCTTTTCTTTTACGTCTGCTGCGCATCAAGCGCATTTTTTCTCGATCTAAGGTTGTTTATAAAACCAATCCTTCCTTCTTCAACAGATTCAACAGTTTTTCCGTTTCTTCTTCCGATGCCTCCAGCATGGGCCGGGCACATGTTCCGGTCATTCCAATGCCTCTCAATACCATGGCCTTCTTTATAATAGGAACAAACTGCTCCGCCACCGCGTACACGGCCATAAGGCGGTCAATCTTTACCTGATATTCCCGCAAAAGCCGGAAGTCCTCTTTTCTTGCTGCCTGTGCAAGCCTGGAGGCTGTTTCCGGAGCAAAGTTGGACAGCCCCGCAATACATCCGTTCCCCCCGCTTATGACATTGTGGGAGAAAAATTCATCAAACCCCGAATATACCAGGAATTCAGGATATTCCCGTTTCACGGTCTGTATCAATTCCCTGGTATGCCCCATCACATCCACAGTATCCTTTATCCCCACAATATTCTTCCTGCGGCGGGCCAGTTCAAGCACCACCTCCGGTTTCAGGTCATAACCAGTTCTGGCCGGAAAATTATACAGAAGCACCGGTCCATCCAGCTGCCCTGCCAGGGTATCGTAAAAATTCAGGATGGAACTGTCCGGCAGGTTAAAGTAATAGGGTGAAATGACCATGACTCCGTCCGCCCCCCTGTCAAGGGCAAAACGTGACAGCTCCACACATTCCTCAAAAACAGTTCCGCCGGTACCCACATACACGGTAACCCTGTGGTCCACATAATCAAGGGCTTCCTGAATCATACGTTTCTTTTCTTCCATAGGGATGGCAAAAAACTCTCCAATGCTTCCCAATATCAAAATCCCATCCATTCCCCCCTCTATGAGCCACTGGTAAATCCTTTTGTTGGCTTCCATATCCACATGGCCCTCATGGTCAAACGCGGTTACCGCAGGTGTTATATATTTCGCATCCATAAAAAGCATCCTCCTCTAATCTTCATACCCTGCTCCCTCCATGGCGGACAGGGCATTTCTGGTGTACCGGCCAAAGACACCTCTGCGGCTTGGCCGCGGCTGCAGTCCTTCCTTTCTTCTCTCCTCCAGTATCCTAATCACATCCTGAGGGGACACTTCCTTCCCCTGTATTCCCACCAGTTCAAGACTCCGCTTTTCCACGCTGTAGGATAGAATGTCTCCATCCTTTACAAATGCCAGCGGTCCTCCTGAAGCAGCCTCCGGAGAGACATGGCCGATGGCAGCTCCCCTGGTTGCCCCGGAAAATCTGCCGTCCGTGACCAGCGCCACTGTCCCGTTCAAATCCTCATCGCATACGATTGCCTCAGTTGTCATAAGCATCTCAGGCATACCGCTTCCTCTGGGTCCCTCATACCGGATTACAATAATGTCTCCCCTGCGGATTTCTTTCTTCACAACAGCCTGGTAAGCATCTTCCTCACAATCAAAAACCCTGGCAGTCCCTTGATGCTCCCTCATCTCCTTTACACATGCCGCATATTTAATCACGGCTCCGTCCGGGGCGATATTCCCCCGCAGGATGGCTATGGATCCCTTCTCCTGCGTATCCTTCACCGGAAAAATCACCTGTTCCCTTTTCAGACCGCAGTTGCTCAGATATCCGGTATATCTGTCAAAAAAGCCATCCCTCTGCAGATCGTCCAGATTTTCCCCAAGGGTTTTCCCGGTAACTGTCATCACATCCAGATTCAGCATATCCTTAAGGGCCAGCTCCACCATGGGAACTCCCCCTGCAAACCAGAATGCCTCCGTCAGGTGGCTGCCTCCGGGAGCTATGTTTCCTATATGCGGCACCTTGTGGTTAATCTCGTCAAACATCTCAGGAAGAAGTTCAATCCCCAGCTCCCTTGCAATGGAAGTAAGATGAATGACTCCGTTGGTAGACCCTCCGATGGCACTGTGGACCATCATCGCATTCTCAAAAGCCTTATCCGTCATAATCCGGCCTGGACGGATATCCTCACGGGCTAACTTCATAATAATCCGGCCCGCCCGGCGGGCCCATGAAAGAATGTCCCTCATGGTTGCCGGAATCAGGGCCGCTCCAGGCAGAGCCAGGCCCAACGCCTCGGCCATGCACTGCATGGTGCTGGCCGTTCCAAGGAAGGTACAGGCCCCCACGGAAGGACATCCGGTCAGTTTGTAATCCCGTATTTCCTGTTCTGTAATAGCGCCTTCCCGCTTTTGTCTGAGGGATATATCGCCTGCCTTCAGGGATGTGGTCATTTCCGGTCCGTTTCTCATACTGCCACCCGGTATGAATATGGCCGGTATATCAAGTCTGGCCGCCGCCTTAAGCTGGGCAGGCACTGACTTGTCGCAGGATGAAGCCAATATCATTCCATCCCAGGGATATACGCGTCCGTGTATCTCTATCATGTCGCATATGGCCTCCCTGGATGCCAGAATATAGTTCATGCCGTCATGTCCCTGCGCGCACCCGTCGCAAATATCCGTAGTGTGGTACTGGGCAGGAAATCCGCCTGTTTCAAATACACCGTATTTAGCCTGCTCCATAATCCCCGCCAGATGCACGCTTCCCGGATGGCTGTCGCCAAAGGCGTCCTCCAACAGGATCTGAGGTTTCCTGATATCCTCCTCTTCCCATCCGCTGCCCAGCTGCAGCGCGTCAAACTGTGCCCAGAGCTCCCTTTGGGGAGCGCTTTTCTGTTTTATATCCATATGCCTGTCACCTCTTATGATTCTTTCCATACTCCTTTAAATTTTCCGCCTCGATCCACGTTACATCCACAGGATATTCCTTACTGATTTCCCGTCCGTCCACCGCGTCAGCCAGCTTATCCACCAGCAGACTGCCTATGGCTTCGCTGTTCTGGTCCACAATCCCGGTAATCAGTCCTTCATCCACCCCCGCCTCAAGGGTGGGGGAATAGTCGAATCCGTAGTGATATAAGACCCCCTCCTGTTTCTGGGATCGGATGGCTTCCATAGTTCCTGTTATGACCGACTCCGTTCCCAACGTGAATACCGCCCTCAAATCAGGATACGACATAATTTGGGTCTCCAGCTGCTCCCTGGCCCTTGATACGCTTAAGTCATTGATTATCCACTGACACCATGTAAAATGTCCGGCTTCATCACCCATGGCTTCATCAAATCCATCTTTCAATCCTCTATACCGCTCCACCATATTCTGGGCGGAACCGCTGTAAGTGACTGTTGTCAGCATTCCCCCTGTTATACCTCTCTTCTTCAAATCCAGGGCCCCCTGCTCACCCAGCCTTTTTCCGGCTTCATAATTATTTGTGCCAATATAAGAAAGACGGTTGGCACTGGTTCTGATATCTGTGTCATAGGTAACCACCTTTATACCTGCCTCCATTGCCTCCGCAGCCTTCACATCAAACATCTCCGGTTCCAATGCAGCCATGGCAATGCCATCTGCTTTCTGGTCAATCGCCTCCTGTACCATCTCGATGAGTTTCTGAGGCCTGGAAGAATCTCCGGGCTGTCCGGATTTTACCACCAGACGGATTCCCCTCTCCCCGGCCTTCTGTTTTGCACTGTCAATCAAAGGTTTCCAGTAAGGCCCATTTTCATTCAGAGTAATCAAATAAAACGTGGGGCCCTCCCCCTTCCCGGCTCCCGTGCCGCCCCGGTTTACGCACCCTGTAAGACCTGCTCCCGCGGCAAGGACCAGACAGGCCATCAGGCATAAATTCCATCGCATTCTGAATTTCATACAGATTCTTCCTTTTTCTTCCTAAAATAATCCATCACAATGGCTGCCAATATCATAAGCCCGGTCACTGCCTGCTGGCCGTAGGTGTTCAGCCCTGCTACGGCCATTCCGTTTTTAAAAATCTCAATGATAAGCAGGCCCAGAAAAGCCCGTTCCATACCGCCTGCACCGCCTTCAAACCGGATTCCTCCTATAATGACTGCGGCGATAGCATACGCCTCCAGCCCCATGGCCTCACTGGATGCCCCCACATTCAAATAGGACATAAGGATGACCCCTGCTATTCCGGCTAAGGCGCCCTCAATAAAATACACCTTGAGAAGATGGCTGTTCACCCGGATGCCTGCCAGGCCGCTGGCTTTTTTGCTGGCTCCCACAGCATAGCAGCAGCGCCCGAATATGGTATACTTCATCACCAGTACCACGGCTGCTCCCAATGCCAGAAATATAAGAAAGTTTGAATATATCATGCCGCCAAACAGATTTGTATTGGATATTCTGTAAAACCAGCCCGGAAGGCCCCCAATGAGCACACCGCCTGTAATCATCTGCGTCAGGCCCCGAATCATGTAATTGCTTCCCACTGTTACTATAAATGGTTTTAATTCAAACCTCGTAATCAAAAAACCGTTTAAAAGTCCCCAGGCCCCTCCGCACAGAATGCCTGCTGCCACACATACTACAGGGTGGCACCCGTAAACTGCCAGATAGGCAGCCATGGTTCCCGCACATGCCGTAATGGCCCCGCATGACAGGTCAATACCGCCGGAAATCATCAGCATTGCCACGCCCAGCGTGGCAATCCCCAACACAGGTATGGAACGAAGGAAGTTGGACAAATTTCCTCTGGTGGCAAAGACCGGGGAGATATACGAAAAAACCGCAATCAGAAAAAGGAGCAGACCAATCATCCAGTACTCCGACATTCGTTCTTTCCAAACCATGTTCTTCCTCTGCATCATGACATCTGCCCCTTTTTCATATGTAATAACAGCCCGCCGCCGTCTAAGTAAATAATAACTTTAGTTTATCAGAGAACCTGTATTTTATCAATGCAGCATTCCCTTCAGCACTTCCAGATACCCCTCATTTTTCACGCAGTTTTCCAGCTTAAAAGCACCCGCGATACGCTCCAGGCTATCCTCCCCGTATCCTCTAAAGCGTCTGGCATAAGCAGGCTGAAGCATGGCTCCCGCATATCCGTTCAGGACTCCATAATTCATAACAAACGCATTGGACGCCCTGTCAATCCGCGTTTCTCCCATCACATCCAGTATATAGTCGGCCAGTACGCGTGATTTTCTCCTTCCCTCAGCCACGCCAGCGTAATCTGCCACAAAATTTTCAGCTCCCAGAATCCGTTTTTGTTCCTGTACCGGCTGGATAATTTTCATATATTCACTGTCCGGATCCAAAAATACCCAACCCATAATTCCCGGATCCTTATACGTCCAGGTGGTCCAGTGGACCCCGTGCGCATTGTAAATGCCCAGCTGGTCTTCCATGGATTTAAGCCGGTAAGGTATCTCCTCCTTATACCCATGATACTGGGAGCCAAACTCTCCCACCCACAAGGGCACATGATGTTTCATGGCAAAGCGGGTGCCCTGATGGTCCAGAAATGCATTTTCCTGTTTGTTTTTATCCCAATATACCCCGTCATAATATCCCGGATATTTACCCGGACCATACCCTGGCGGAATGTAATTATGGCTGCTGTAAACCAGATTTTCCTCAAAGGGAGCGTCCAGTCCGGCAAAATCTCTGGAGTAATTGTCGCCTTCCAGGAAAAGTATATGTCTTTTATCTATTTTTCTCACTGCCTCCCCAATTTCCCGGTACAGCCGGTTAATGGCATCCCAGTCGGATTGGTAGAATTCGTAAAAATCATAGGCATGCTCACCGGTGGGCGTGCCGGTGGAAGGTTCGTTCATAAGATCGTACCCGGCTACCGCGCTCCTGTTCCTGTACCGCTTGGCAAATTCCTCCCATAGCGCGATAATCCGTTCCTGGAAATGACGGTATTTCCACAGCATCACCGCGCCCCTCTCATTGTCGCTGTGCCAATGGCAATTCTGCCAGCCGGCCAGGGCATGCATATCCAATATTACGTAGATTCCCTCTTGTTCGCAGGCATCCAGTATACGGTCCAGACGTTTAAATCCCTCCTCCTTATACACAAAGGGGTTCATATCATCCTCAAAATGCTTATAACTCAGCGGGAGCCTGATACAATTGGCCCCTGTTTCCCCAATGAACCTTATATCGTCTTCATTCAGGAAATTATCCAGAATTTTCTCAAAAAACAATTCCGCCTTTCCTGCCCCCATTGCTTTTGCAAACTCCCGTTTCATACCGCTTTCTGTGCCAGGGTATCCATTAATGAAGTCTTCCATATTCATCCAGCCGCCTACACAGGTTCCCCTGAGATAGACCTCCGTGCCGGACTGGTCCACAATTTTTCCGTTTTTTACCTGCAAAAAATCCATATTCTCTCCTCCTTCTCCCTTTTTCTATTCGCTGTCACAGCTCCAGCTGTGCCATCAAAGGTTTTTCCTCCATCAGACAGCAGCTTCTGTCATCCGGCTGGCTTCCGCCTGCGAATACATGAAACCTCCGGCCATCCGGCCGTCTCTGCCCACTCTGGTCCACCACATAAAATGCATGGGCCGGAAGGCAAAAATTCACCGTTCTCTCTTGTCCTGCTTCAAGGCCAACACGGGCAAATGCGCAAAGGGTGTGGTTTCTGACCGCCAACGGGGAATCCAGATTTTTCACATATACCTGTACTACCTCCTCCCCATACAGCATCCCGTCATTTTTGACCGCAACCGATACCAGGACATTCCCATTCTCATCCGGCAGGCAAGTCAGGTTCCCATACTTATATTTGGTATAGGAAAGGCCGAATCCAAAGGGATAAAGCGCTTCCCCCTCCATGTACCGGTAAGTCCTGTTGGTCATGCTGTAATCTTCATAGGGCGGCAGTTCATCTTCGGACCGGTAAAATGTAACAGGAAGTTTTCCTGAAGGATTGTTCTCACCAAAAAGAGTTTTTGCCACCGCAATTCCTCCCTCTGCACCGGGATACCACGCTTGAAGGATTGCCTTTACACTCTCTGCCTGGGACAGCCACTTTAAATCCATGGCGCTTCCTGTCATGTTTACCACCACAAGAGGTATGCCTGTCTCAATGAGGGCATTTAACATACATCTCTGGGAATTGGGAAATGCCAGCGAAGGTTTGTCCGCCATGCTCACCGCCTCGTCAAAGCGGTTGCCCAAATCCTGCTGTTCTCCCTCATAGCGTTCATCCAGTCCGATACAAACAATGGCAATACCGGCTTCCCTGGCCGCTGTTACCGCCTCGCTTATGCGATCACCCGGCAGGGCGGCAAGCCGTTCTACTTTCTCCTTCATAGTGTGGCAGCCTTCCGAATAGTAGATTCGGGTATCCTCTCCCAAAAGGGCTTCAATCCCCTCCAGAACCGTCACATATCTGGGCGCCGTTCCATGGTAATTGGCAATAAGCGGCCAGCGGCTGTCCGCATTAGGGCCAATTACTGCCAGCTTCTTCATATTCCGGTTAAGGGGCAGGATATTGTCATTTTTCAGAAGAACCATGGATTTTTCTGCTGCCTTTATGGCCAGTCTGCGGTGTTTTCTGCATCCCACTGTCTCATAGGGAATATTGTGATATGTGCATTCTCTGTCAAACAGCCCAAGCCTGAGCCTGGTACCCATGGCATGTACCGCAGCCTGTGTGATATCCTCTTCTGATATCAGCCCCTTTTCCCATGCGCTTAAAATGTGCAGGTACGTATTGCCGCAGTTGATATCACAGCCGTTTTTCAATGCCATGGCTGCCGACTCTGCGGCTGTATCCGTCACCTGATGGTTTTCATGGAAATCTTTTATAGCCCAACAATCTGAAACAAAATATCCGTCAAACTTCCACTTATTCTTGAGGATATCCTGAATCAGAGTCTTACTGCCGCAGCATGGCTCCCCGTTCGTCCGGTTATAGGCGCCCATGACGCCTTCCACCTTTCCCTCCACCACACATGCTTCAAACGCAGGCAGATATGTCTCCCAAAGGTCTTTCTGGCTGACTCTGGCATCAAATTCATGGCGCTTTTCCTCCGGACCGCTGTGCACTGCAAAATGCTTAGCACACGCAGCAGCCAAAAGGTACTCTCCGTCTCCCTGTACTCCTTTGATGAATCCCACTCCCAGCCTTCCGGACAGATAAGGGTCCTCTCCAAATGTTTCATGTCCCCTGCCCCACCTGGGATCACGGAAAATGTTCACATTGGGAGACCATAGGGTAAGTCCTTTGTAGATGTCCCGGTCCTCCTGGGCCGCATATGCATTATATTTGGCTCTGGCCTCCGTCCCCACCACAGCGCCTATTTCCTGCATCATATCCTCATCAAACATGGCCGCCATGCCGATGGCCTGGGGAAACATGGTGGCGGTTCCTGCCCTGGCGACTCCGTGGAGCCCTTCATTCCACCAGTGATATCTGGGGATACCCAGGTGCCCGATGGCCGGGGCGTCGAACCGAAGCTGGGAAGCCTTCTCCTCCAGCGTCATCTGTCCCACCAGTTCCCTTGCTCTTTTCTCAAAATCCATATCCGCATTCTCCTTTCCTTAACCCTTGACCGCTCCCTGTGTCAATCCGTTCACCACCTTCTCCTGCGCAAAAAAGTACAGAAGGATAACGGGAAGGGACCCCACCAGGATTGCAGTAAGGACTGCCGGTATGTTAACAGACTGCATTCCGTAAAATTCACGGATTCCCAACGGCAGGGTTTTATTGGCTGAACTGGTGATCAGAACATTGGCATTGATGAACTCATTCCATATATTCAAAAACGTGTACACCACGATTGTGGATATAGCCGGTCCCGACAAGGGCAGTATGATATTTTTAAACGTTCCCACAATGCTGCACCCGTCAATAATGGCTGCTTCCTCCAGCTCTTTTGGGATTTCCTGGAAAAATTGGGTCAGTATGAACACTGCGATGGGTATGTTATAGCTGACATAGGGTCCCACCAGACCGGCCAGGGAATCGGTCAGCCCTATACTGCTTAACAGGGTAAACGTAGGAATCAGGGTCGTATGTACAGGAATCATCATTCCGGCGATAATAGCAAAGTACAGCAGATTTTTTCCCCGATAACGCATTCTGGCAAATGTAAAGGAAATCATGGAAGATACCACTACAATAATGAACACGCTGATTGCCGACACGATAACACTGTTGAGAAAATATCTCAGAAAATCCGGTTTCAGGATCATCTGGTAATTGCCCAGATACGGCTCTTTGGGCAGCATCCAGATATTTGTCAGGTACTCTCCCATTTCCTTGAAGCTGTTGATAACCAGAAACAGAAACGGAAATCCTGTAATCAGGGCAATGACAATGCTGATTACATAGAGAACCGTATGCATTACTCTTCTTTTTAACAATACGCCCATATTATGCCGCCTCCTTATTTCTGGTAATGTACAGGAATATACACGCTATGGCAAAGCACAGGATAAACATACTGGCTGCAATGGTGCTGGCATATCCCATGCGGAACTCCGTAAATCCTTTTTTATACATATAGGTGGCCATAAGTTCCGTTGCCTTGTTGGGGGCCCCTCCCATCATTACATAGAACAGATCAAAATATTTAAGAGAACCTACCAGCTGCAGCACCGCGGCTGAGCGCAGCGTGGGCATGAGCAAAGGCAGGGTAATCCGCCAGAAACACTGGTTCCCATTGGCGCCGTCTATTTTTGCCGCCTCATAAATATCGGCTGAAATATTGGTCAGCCCTGCCTTTAATATAATCATGTAAAAGGGGATGAACTGCCAGCATATGACGAACATAATGGAAGGCATGGAGGAACTTCCCTCCAAAAATGCGATGCTCTTCATCCCAAGCTTCTGCATGAGATTGGCCATCAGGCCGAAATACGGATCATAAAACAAAATCCACATAATGCCTGTTGCCACGGTGGAGAGAAGCATGGGCATAAAGAATACCGTGCGGAAAAAGCGTGTTCCCTTTAATTCCTGATTAATAAGAAGCGCCAGAAGCAGCGCTCCCGGAAGCTGGATTGCCACGGATACAATCACCAGGATTACATTGTTTTTCATGGCATTCCAGAAAAACGAATCCCCAAACAATTCAATATAATTACCAAGTCCGATAAAGGTCCGGTTAGCGCTGATCCCCTTCCAGTCCATGAAGCTGTAGAAAAATGTCCTGACGATTCCCACCACATTAAACGTACCGTAAAAGAACAGTGCGGGAAGTACAAACAGCGCTATGATTCCAATATGTTTATTTCTTCTGCTCATATGATTTCTCCTTCTGACAGAGCGTTATCCGGAATGAGGGCGCTGTCCGCAGCACCCTCACATACCGAAATCAACTTTTGTTACTTTGCCAAATCCTTTTGTGCCTGGGCTTCCATATCAGCTGCCGCCTGTTCCGGTGTGGTGGTAAGGCCAAAAAGATCATATGTGGTCTGCTTGTGCAGATTCCCTAATTCTGTAGGAAGGAACTGGTCATAGAAGTTCTGCATGTAGGAGGCATTTACCAGAAGATCCTCCATCTGCTGCAGCTTGCTGTCCTTAATGTCCACGCCCTTTATTCCGGTAAGGATACCCGCCGTATCGGACATATCCTGGGCATATTCCTGGTCTGTCAGGGCCTTTACAAGTTCCATGGCTTCCTGGGGATGCTCACAGGACGCAGCGATGGAATATCCGTTGCCGCCGCCGAGAATCTCGTCCGCCTTGCCCTTTCCGCCTTCAATCACAGGATAATTGAATAATCCTAAGTTGTTCTCGTAGAAATCAGGCTGCTCGGATTTGCAGTTGGCAACAAAGCTGTTAGTCTGTACGATATGGGCTGCCTGACCGCTGTAGAACAGCATACGGGAACCGCCTGTATCATAGTTGATGCCGTTAGCGCCTTCCGGGTAATATCCCTTTTTAACCCAGTCCTGAATCCTCTGTCCGGCTTTGATAAAGCTTTCATCCTCAAAGGTGGCGTTTCCTGTCCTGTTAAACGCATCCAGGAATGTCTGGGAACCGCCTTCCCTCAGAGACAGCCAGATAAAGGTAAGGGCGCCCGGCCACTGGCTGGAATTACCCAGGGCAAAGGGGATGATACCGTTGTCTTTTAATACCTGGCAGTTTGCCTCCAGCTCGTCCACTGTCTCCGGAACCTTAAGCCCTAATTCCTCATATATCTTTGTGTTGTAGTATACAGGAGCCGCGCCGGCTCTGAACGGCACCGCCCAGTACTTCTCGTCTATCTCAAACAGAGACAGGGCTGATTCATGATAGATATCTGAGATTTCCCTGACATTCTGGTCAATATCCAGAACCTTGCCCTCTTCCACAAAGGACTGAAGCCATCCTCCGCCCCAGGAGATGAATATATCCGGTTCCTCCCCGGCAGCCATGGCTGTGGTAAGCTTTGTCTTATACGGATCATTCTCCATAGGCACCTGCTCCACCTTAACGTTGGGGTGGCTGGCCTCAAACCGTTCAATACAGCGTTTTACCACTTCCAGCCTCTTCGCATCATTTTCAATATGCCATAAGGTAAGGGTAATATCCCCGTTACCGTCTTTCTGGTTCTTTTTGTCCTGTCCGTCTGCCGCAGCGCTCTCCCGGGACTTATCCTGGGCTGCCGTAGTCCCCGGTTCCTGGGCAGAACCTCCACATCCCGCCAGAGTTCCTGCCATCATGGATGCCGCCAAAATACATGCAAGTAATTGTTTCTTCATACTCCTTCTCCTTTCATACCTCCGTTTGTTTACTGATGGAACTTATCATAATGTGCTTTTCGCTTTTTCACAATGCACCGATTTTTAGAATATGTGTATTATTTCTATTTTCCACTCTTCATTCTACTATTTTTGTGCACTTTTAACCCTTCATTTATTTGACACCCAATTTTCATTGTGCTATATTATTGACACACCAAAGAGAGAAAGAAGGATTCCTGTGCTTATTGAAAAAATGAAGGTACTGATTGCCGATGACGAATACCTGATATGTGAACTTATCAAAAAAATGATATGTTGGGAAGAATTAGGCCTGGAGTTTACGGGTTTTGCCCATAACGGACAGGAACTACTCCAGAAAATCCAGGAGCACAGACCTGCTATTGTAATTACTGATATAAGCATGCCTGTTATGGACGGCATCGAACTGATTCGCCAGACCAGGTATCTTAATATCCCCTGCCGTTTTATCATCGTAAGCGGCTATAAACAATTTGAATATGCCCATAATGCACTGAAATACGCTGTGGATGATTATATCCTAAAGCCCATCAGTGAAACAGAACTCAATCAGGCCCTTAAAAAAATTCTGGAGGAATTACGGCAGCATCCTGTCTCTGGCAGTGAAGATCTTTGTGCTGTCCATACCGAACACCCAGGTAAATCCTTCTTTTTAAAACGAATCATATGGGAAATACAGGATTCCTCCATCACGCTGGAGCATGTGACAGAAGAGTATGGCATTGATTTCAAACCCGGACTTTTCCGCATCCTCTGCATCAAGCTGGACTTTGACAATCAGGGAGCAGATAACCCTGACCACATGGGTTCCCTGAATAAAAAACTGATTTCCATGTTCCATGAGGACCTGGCGGATCTCTGTTACCAGACACTCTCCTGCGTGGAGGACAACACTATCTGCTTTGGCGTAAATTATCCCGTAATGGATGACATCCGGTTTCAAGCCTGCCTGACGGAATTTTACCAGAAAGCGTACAATCTTCTGGATATGTTTGCAGGATTAAAAATCACGATAGGGGCAGGTGCTGCCTACTCGGAGGTTTCTTCCTTCAGCCGTTCCTATAAGGATGCCACAGACGCATTGTATTACCGCATTCTGGCCGGATGCGGCCAAATCCTGTTTTGGGAAAAGACTGCGCCTGTTCCCCACCTGTCACTGGAAGAAAAGGAAGCATATCTCCATCAATTCAGAAAAGCCGTGGAATCCGTTCATTTTGCGGATTTCATGGCCACCTTGAACCAGCTGTTTTTCAAACCAAAGCATCTTTTTCCGTTGTTTGATGTCATATCCATGATGCAGGATATCTGCCAGATGCTGATACATATGGATATTTCCCTGGAACAGGGGGATCTGTCGCTGGACTATCTTTCCACCCAGATTCATTACGCAATTGACAATGCATTATCTCTGGAGGCCCTGAAAGCTGCTGTGGCTGAACCGGTATCCTATATATTTGAGAATATACACAAGGCTGTGCAGGCCCAAAATGCCCGCCCTGTGCGCACGGTCCTCAGATACATAGAGGAACACTATGCGGATTCCATACGCCTGGAGGATGCGGCTCTGCTGGTTTCCTTAAGCCCGGCCTATCTCTCCAACATTTTCAAGAAGGAAACAGGTGAAAACTTCGTGGATTACCTGAATTCATACCGGATCGAACATGCAAAAACAAAGCTCAAGGACTCTAACCTGTCCGTCAATGAAATTTCATATTCGGTAGGATTTCAGGATGCCCGTTATTTCAGCAAGCTCTTCAAGAAATACGTGGGCATTACCCCAAAGGATTACCGCAAGATATACAGTTGATAAGAAGAATAAGGCGGGACGAAACATGAAATTTCTCACAGAAAAAAAATTGCAGAAGCTCCTGGAAGAACATACACAGGCAGCCATGATTGACAGGGCCAGATACTACGAGAATGAAATTCTCAAAAAACAGACTGAGCTTCTGACGCTTCAGAACCAGATTAATCCTCATTTTTTGTATAACGCCCTGGAGTGCATACGTGCCCAGGCCGTATTAAACGAAATGCCGGAAATAGCAGATATCACCTACTCCCTGTCAAATTTTTTCCGCTACAGCATCAGCACAAAAAGTGATTTCGCAACCTTAAATGACGAAATCAACGTCATCAACAATTACATGAAAATTCAGCAATACCGGTTCAGGAACCGTTTTCTTCTGAATGTAAACCTGCCGGATTCCTGGGACAGCATTATGGACGCGGTGCTTCCAAAGCTAACCCTGCAGCCCATAGTGGAGAACAGCATTGTCCATGCATTTACGGACATAGCCGGCCAGGGTATCATTACCATAGAGGCAGTGTCTACGAAAAAGCACATCAATATACGCATATCCGACAATGGAAAGGGCATGGATTCCTCCACACTGCAGAAGCTCAACCAGTCCCTGAACCAGGAATATCATGTCTCTCCCGCATCCGGCAAAAAAAGCACCGGCATCGCACTGTGGAATGTCAACCGGAGGCTGAAGCTGGTATTCGGGGAAACCTACGGGCTCCACGTGTCCAGCACTCCTTCCCTGGGAACAGATGTGGAAATCCACATTCCCTATCTTTCCATTCAGTCAGATGACTTTTCCTTGTCAGGAGGAAACGCCCATGCCTGAAGAACTATACCGCATACAGGACCTGTGCTTCCAAAAAGACCATTCCTTCCTCATCAACCACCTGGACATGTACCAGTACAAGGGGGAGTCCCTTGGGCTTTTGGGGCTGCATGATTCCGGCAAGACTCTGCTTTCACTAATTCTTTCCGGGCAGGTATCCCCCTGCGCAGGAAAGTTCTGTTATGAGGAAAACCCGGCATCACACCGTGTACTCTCCTCCAACACTGCATTGATACAAAGGAGCAGTTCTCTGATTCCCTCTCTCTCTGTCACGGAGAATATTTTTGTGATACGAAGGCATAAATACGGAACTTATCTTGTGCATAGAAAGCTGATACTGCATGAAACCCTGAACTGGATGAATGAGCTGGGACTGTCCATATCACCTCAGGAAAAAGTATGCTGCCTGACAAAGACAGAACAATATCTGGTGGAAATCCTGAAGGCTTACATTCTGGGAGCAAAGCTGATTATCCTGGACGACATCCCTCTTTCCTTTTTCCAGACGCCTCAGTTTTCCGGAATGTTCCAGTATCTGAGAACCAAAGCCATTTCCTTCCTCATAACCTCCTGTGATATCAACCAACTCCAGCTCTTTTCCGACCGCATATATTTTATGGCTGATCACCGGACCATTAAATGGATTTACAATGAGAAAAGAAATACAGTGGATATTTCCACGCTGTACAGCCGCCCCATAATTTACCGCGAAATCCCCTCCCAGGCCTCGGGCGAGATATCCCTTCGCGTAGACGGGCTCTGCCATGGATCCTTGTATAATATCTCCTTTCATCTGCATGAAGGAGAAATCGTAACTATTTTTGATTTATTCCGGAATGCATCTTCTCAGCTTCTGGAGTCCATGTTCCATCCCCAGAGGACAGCATCCGGTTCCATATCCGTCTATGGCAAGACGGTCAGCCATGAGGGATGTCCTAGTCTGATTAACGCGGGTTTTGAATTGGACGACTGTATCTTTGAACCGCTCCCTACCAGAGATAATATCTGTATCAGCAATTACAAAAAAGCTGCCGGGCCCATGGGCATATTAAAGCAGACCCGGATGCAGTATATGGAGCAGGCCTTTCTGGCGGAATATAAAAACGAGGGTTTCACATCCAGGACATCATGCCGCCATCTTCCCAAGAAGGAAAAGCTGGCCATGTATCTTTACCGCTATGAATTTCTTCGCAAAAAGATTATATTTTGTGTCAATCCTGAAAAGTATATTGACTATGAAACGGTTTATGTATTAAAAAATGCACTTCAGCGCATAGCCAACAATGGAAATACTGTTTGCATCATTACCTGTGATTTTGAAAAAGTGTATACGCTGGCCAGCCGCCACCTGATTCTGTCATCAGATTCCATTCAGGAATACACCAAAAATGCTTAACATCCGGGATGCAGCGGTACAACGGCAAAGGCTTCTGCAAATTCGTAATCACTACGAATCCGCAGAAGCCCTGTTTCATAATTATATGTCTGTCATCATATGTTTGTCATTTCTTACCTGTCATCTCTTAATCCAAAAACGTAACAGCCTTACAGGGTGTCCTGTAATTTGCCGGCGTGATGCAGATACCCGTGGTGGGGTTGCTGGCATGGATAACCTGGCCGCCGCCGATGTAGATGGCCACATGGTTAATGTAATCGCCGCTGGCATAGAACAGCAAATCTCCCGGCTTGGCATCACTGACTGGTATGGACTTTCCTCTGGCAGCCTGGTCCCTGGAGCTTCTTCCCGTACTGATGCCGAAATGGGCAAATACGCTCTGGGTAAATCCGGAACAGTCAGCTCCGCTTGTCAGGCTTGTCCCGCCGTACACATAGGGATTGCCCAGGAACTGTTTTGCGTATGCCACCACTGCGTTACGGGTAGCAGAGGCCACCTCTGTGGAGGTTCCGCCAGGTGAGCCCGGCCCCTTGCTGTCCACTGTCTCAGGCGCTTTTGCCGTTGTGGGCGCTGCCACCGTGCTGTCCTTGCCGTTTTCAGGATTGGCCGCGATGGTGGTGACGGCGTCTGTTCCCTTTGTCTCCTCTTTCTTGGGAGCTGTGGTGGCAGGAGCCTCCGTGGTCTTCTCGGCCTTTGTGGTGGCTGCCGTTGTCTTCTTGGCCGCATCTGCCTTCTTCGCGTCCTCCAGAGCCTGCAGGGCCTTTTCCGCATCTTCCTTGCGCTTGGCCTCCTCTGCCGCCTTGGCCTTCTCCTCTTCCACCGATACAGCCTTGTTGAACTCCACGCTGGTCTTCATATATTCCTTGAACACATATCCTTCCAAATCTGAATCCACCTGCACCTTCAGGAAATCACCTTCCTCGCCCGTAACCACATAATGGGCGCCCTCTGACAGCAGTGTCAGTGTCTTTCCTTCCATGTCAGGACTTTGTCTCAGACGCAGGCTGGGGGTGCCCACTATGGTGCCATAGGTGGTTCCCACCTGCTTGGCCCTGGATTCTGCCTGCTGTCCTGTAACAAAATAATCAGCTTTTATGTAGCCGGTAACGGAACCGGACTGAATCTTGTACCATTTGCCGCCCTCTCCGTCCACCGTGTCCAGGATGGTGGCCGCGCAATCATTGTTAATCTTGCCGGTGACACCGCTGCTGGTATTGGCCTCTGTACGGATGTTTACCGTGCCGTTTATCTTGGACACGGCAATGTTGTCATACGCCGAGGACTTTGGTTTGGACGCGGTCTCCTGGGCAGTCTTTGCCTTACCGGCGTCTCCTGACGCGCTGCCGGACTGGCCGCTTGCCTTATTGCCGCTGCCCTGGCCGCTGGCGGAACCAGCGGCTGTATTTGACTGGGCTGATTTGTTCTGTATGTTGGAATAGGATGAAGCCAGCTGCTTTTCCGGCTCTGTATTCCCTGCATAATAATTATTCAGCGCAACGGATATACCCGCCAGAGAAGAGCCTGTCTCCAGGTTTGTGGACGCCATAGCGTTCACAGAAAGCGCGCAGCTGCACAGACCGCTGAGCACGATTACTTTCTTCCAGTTATTCATCTGTAGCCTGCCTCCCCTAATTCTCTACCAGATACCGCTCCACACTGGTTATGGCGTTTGCACCGTCCGCAGCAGCTGTAATAATCTGACGAAGCGGCTTGGTCCTCACGTCACCTGCCGCAAAGATACCGGGTGCCGATGTCACAGTATCCTCCCCGGCCCTGATATAGCCGTGGTCCATATCCACCAAACCCTCAAAGGCCCTGCTCTCCGGTGTTATGCCCACTGCGATAAATACGCCCTGCACATCCACTTCTCTTTTCTGTCCATTTTTTACATTGGTCAGGGAAAGACTCTTTACCATTCCATCCCCATTGATACTGTCGGCCACTGTGTCCCATATTACCTCCACATTATCCAGGGACAGCAGATTCTCCTGCAGGCTCTTGGCTGCCCGCAGTTCATTTCTCCTGTGAATCAGATACACCTTGCTGCACATACGCGCCAGGAAAATGGCATCCTCCACAGCCACATCGCCGCCTCCGATGACAGCCGTGACCTTATTGCGGAAAAATGCCCCGTCGCAGGTGGCACAGTAGGACACTCCGGCTCCTGCCAGCTCTTCCTCACCCGGCACGCCCAGCTTCCTGTGCACAGCTCCGGTGGCAAGTATAAGAGACCTGGCCTCATAGGTATTTCCCTGGCACACCACGCCCTTGATTGCGCCTTTTCCTCCATCCTGGATATTCAGAACCTCGTCCTCCACGAACCGGGCTCCCAGACGGTCTGCATGTTCCCGGAATTTAATCCCCAGGTCATATCCGCCGATTCCGGGAAGTCCGGGATAGTTGTCCACCTCATAGGTGGTCAGGACCTGGCCTCCGCTGACCATGGCCTTTTCTACCACAAGAGTGTCCAGCTTTGCCCTCTGGGCGTAAACAGCAGCCGCCAGACCGGCCGGTCCGGAGCCGATAATAATCAAATCATAAATATGAGACATAGTTTCACCTTTTCCTTTTATTCGATCCAAGCCGATATTTTCGCTATTTTGTTTCAATCCGCACCCGGTAATGAAACAGAGTACGACTGTTTGTTTCCGGCAATGCATCCATCCGCCTGCTGTGGCGGGGGGATTTTTGCTTCTTTTGTTAAACAATTTGTAATTATTATATCACGGTTGATTGTAAAATCAAGTTGGACACTTGAGTAAAAAATCCATAGTGATTTTTCTCCCCGTGGTAGAATGAAGTTACCACACAATTTCTACAGAGGGAGGGCAATCACTATGGACTGCCATCATTGTATCACAGAATCCGCAGAACGCAAGAAGGGACAGCATCTTCGCATGGAAGACCGAGGAGCCATCAAAGTCCTCAAGAAGCAAGGCCTCGGCCCACGCGCCATCGCCAGACAGATAGGCTGCGCCCCGTCCACCGTTACGAATGAGCTTCGGCGAGGCACACCGGCCCGCAAGAGCAACAAGGGGAAAGCTCCAGGTTACTCCCCCACGCTGGGAGAAGCCGTCTATAGGGCCAACAGAGTGTCCTGCCACAGGCATCCGAAAGCGGGCGTCTGCAGCAACTTTACCAGCTGGGTGGTTCGGCAAATCCGGGAACACAAGTGGTCCCTGGATGCCTGCTGTGGCTATGCCAAGCGACACAGCCTGTTCGAGCCGTCGGAGATGGTCTGTTCCCGTACCCTCTACAACATGGTCTGGAAAGGGCACCTCTCCATCCAGCCAATGGAACTGCCCGAGGCGTTAAAGCGCAAAGCGAAGAAGCATCGTGTGCGAGAGAACAAAAAGCGCTACGGCACAAGCATTTCCAGCCGCCCGGAGATTGCATCTCTTCGTCTTGAAGAGGGCCACTGGGAAGGCGATACCGTGGTCGGCAAGCGAGCGGGTAAGGAGGCTGTTGTCTTTTCCTTGTTGGAGAAGAAGACGGAAACCTACCTTGCGTTCCGTATCCCTGGTAAAACCAGTGAGGCGGTGATGAATCTCATGAACACCCTCCATGATGAGTACGGAGAGCACTTCTCTCAGGTCTTTAAAACCATTACCGTGGACAACGGCAGCGAGTTCGCTGACTTCGCCCAGGTGGAGAACTGGGGCAGCAAGGTTTTCTTCGCCCATCCGTACACCTCCTGGGAGCGTCCTCAGAACGAGCGACACAATGGCCTGTTCCGGGCCTTTATCCCAAAGGGAGCTTCTATCGAGGGCTTCACTGACGAGGATATCCTCACCGCTGCTGACGAGCTGAATGGACGTCCACGGAAGAAACTCGGATACTGCACCCCAGAGGAACTCTTTGAGGCTTTTCTAGATGCTGTCTACGCAGCCTGACGGCTGCGGCAACCTCGCTCACGGATAGATCCTCCGGCTCCATCCGTGACCAAGGTTTTTACCACGGGGTGTCCAACTTGTTATTGCAATTTGCGAATAAATTATTTATTACAATTCAATTTCTTACAATTCTATCATTGGTATGGTAAAATATGTTATAATCCATAACAGAAAGGATGTGTATTTTATGCCGCGTAAAACCGTACTGGTCACCGGAGCCTCCAGAGGCATCGGCAAGGCCGTGGCAGTTAAGTTTGCCAAGAAGGGCTATAATGTGGCTATCAGCTGTGTCCACAGGGAGGAACAGCTGATGCAGACCCGGAAAGAAATCGAATCCTTCCAGGTCCCCTGCCTGGCATACAAAGGAGATATGGGGGACATGGCTTGCTGTGAGGAGCTGTTCCTTAAGATTAAAAAGATGTTCGGGGGCGTGGATGTCCTTGTGAACAATGCCGGCATCTCCTATATCGGACTCCTCCAGGATATGACTCCCGCGGACTGGGAGCGTATGCTGCGCACCAACCTGACATCTGTTTTCAATTGCTGCAAGCTGGCGGTCCCCTATATGATTTCTCAGAAGCAGGGAAAAATTGTCAATATATCTTCTGTATGGGGCGTTGTGGGCGCCTCCTGCGAGACAGCCTACTCAGCCACCAAAGGCGGTATCAACGCCCTGACAAAGGCCCTGGCAAAGGAGCTGGCCCCCAGCAATATCCAGGTCAATGCAATTGCCTGCGGAGCCATTGACACAGAAATGAACCAGTGGATGGATGAGGACGACCTTATCGCCCTGGTGGACGAGATTCCCTCCGGGCGCCTTGGCCGCGCTGAGGAGGTGGCTGATTTGGCTTACCATCTGGGCTATAAGGAATCCTACCTTACCGGACAGATCATCGGACTGGACGGAGGATGGATTTAGACTGGCGGGGCTTGGCTGATGGGTTCAGGCCGATGGGTTCAGGCCGATGGATTTAGGCCGTTGGATTTAGACGGGATGGCAGACCCCTTCTATGCCTCCCGAACCTTTCCGAAACTTTTCCGTATCCTTACGAATATATTAACTGTATTGACCTTGGAGCCGCTCCATGGTGTAGAATTTACTCAGAAAAGCAATACACTAATATAAATCGCAAGGAGGCATGCTTCTTATGAAAAAGAAATATTTAGCAATCGCAGCTCTCTCCATGGCCCTGGCCGTAGGGAGCGCTATGACATCATTTGCTGCGGGATTCGTTCACACCTCTCAGGGAACAAAGTATCAGTGGGGTTCCGGAGATTACTGTACCAATAACTGGGTAAACTACAAGAACCACTGGTTCTTCTTCGGAGAGGATCAGATTATGCGTACCGGATGGATTCAGAAGGACGGCACCTGGTATTACGCCGCCGATACAGGCGAGCTCCAGGGCGGCATCATGAAGATCAACGGCAATGTCTACTACTTCGACAGCAACAGCTGTAAGTTACAGACCGGAGAACGCACCTTCAATGGCCAGACCCACACCTTCACCGAAAACGGAACCACCGACGGCGGTCCATATGTTTATACAGAGTGGAACAGCAACGGAACACTCAGACGCGGTACCAAATTCGGGGTACGGTAATTCATAAATTGCATATCACACACAAGAACAGGGATGCCTGAGCCGCAAGGTTCAGCCATCCCTGTTCTGATGATATCAAAAACACAGAGAGCCAAAAAGACCTTCCGGAAAACTGGTTCCGAAAGGTCCTGTATACGTTTGTTGGGACATACTGGTGTAAACCAGATGCCTGACTCCAGAATTAACGCTTGGAGAACTGAGGAGCACGACGGGCTGCCTTTAAGCCGTACTTCTTTCTCTCTTTCATTCTTGGGTCTCTTGTTAAGAAACCAGCTTTCTTCAGGGCTGGTCTGTAATCAGCGTCTACCTGAAGGAGAGCTCTGGAGATGCCGTGACGGATTGCGCCGGCCTGTCCTGTTGTGCCGCCGCCGCGAACGTTAACCATTACATCGAATTTATCAGTAGTCTCAGTAGCTACTAATGGCTGGCGAACAATAACCTTTAAAGTCTCAAGACCAAGATACTCATTGATATCTCTCTTGTTGATGGTGATGTTGCCGGTACCTGGTACTAAATATACTCTGGCGATGGATTTTTTTCTTCTGCCTGTTCCGTAAAATTTTGCGTTAGCCATGATACTTTCTTCCTCCAATCCTCATTAAAATGTTAAAACTTCTGGTTTCTGTGCTGCCTGCTCATGGTCTGGGCCTGCATATACATGAAGCTTGCCAAACATGCTTCTTCCCAGAGGTCCCTTTGGAAGCATACCCTTAACTGCTAACTCGATAACCTTCTCAGGCTTCTTAGCCATCAATTCACGCAGGGTTGTCTCTCTCATACCGCCTACGTAATCAGAGTGATTGTAATAAATCTTCTGATCCAACTTCTTGCCGGTTACTTTAATCTTCTCAGCGTTCACAACGATTACATAATCGCCGCAATCCATATGAGGTGTGAAAATCGGCTTGTTCTTTCCTCTTAAAACCTTTGCTATCTCTGAAGACAGACGTCCTAATGTATATCCTGTAGCATCAACTACATACCATTTTCTTTCAATTGTCGCTGGACTAGCCATAAAACTCTTCATTGGTTAACCTCCTGTTAATCTCAACCTTGTTATACACCTGACATCCAACGGATGCCCGCTATATGCCTGATAAATATGGGAAGTATTTATCAATCAAAGTGCTCACTCCGGGGCTTTGGATGAGCATTCTTTGCTAATGTCACAGTTTTATATTATATAATACCAAACACTCCCTGTCAACCACTTTACAAAGAAAAAATGCCGAATAATCAAAGATATTCCGGCATTTACAGCTCATATTTCATTTCTATCAGGGTAAGCCCCCTGGCAGGCGCCGTGGGGCCTGCTGCCCGCCGGTCCTTTGCCTCCAGAATGGAGGGCATATCCTCTGCCTGTATATGGCCTGTTCCCACAGCCATCAGGGTCCCGGCAATAATTCGCACCATATTATACAGAAAACCGTTTCCGGTCACGCGTATGGTAATGATATCATCCTCATTTCTCGTAACATCAATCCTATAGACGGTCCTTACTGTATCCGTCACCTGGGTGCGGACACTGCAGAAGCTTTTAAAATCATGTTCCCCGGCCAGCATATTTGCAGCAGCCTGCATCCTGTCCACATCCAGCTTATAATAACAGAAATGGGAGTACAGGCGCTCCATGGGCATGTTGATTCTCCGGTTTAAAATCCTGTATTCATATGTTTTGATGCAGGTGCATTTTCTGGGATGCCAGTCAGAGGGCACTTCCTCGGATACCTGAACCCGGATGTCCTCAGGAAGCCTCTGGTTTAAGGCCATGCAAATCTTATCCGGCGGCATCTGGCTTTCTGTGTCAAAGACAGCCACATTCCCCCTTGCATGGACTCCTGAATCTGTCCTGCTGGCACCTATAACCTGGATGGGCTCCCTCATTAGCTGGGTAAGGGCTTCATTTAAAACAGATTCTATGGTCACTGCCCCCGGCTGTATCTGCCAGCCGTGATATTGGGTGCCGTCATAGGCAACCACAAGCCGTATTCGTTTCATTGGTCCTACCTTCCTGTTTATGCAGCACAGTGCTCATTTTATAGATAAACCCTGGACGCTATAATGACTACAAAATACAGGGCATATATCATATAGGCGTCATGGTCCGCCTGGCGGTACTGCAGGGGTTTCATCTTTGTGCGGCCGTCGCCGCCGCGGTAACAGCGGGCTTCCATAGCCATGGCCAGGTCTGTGGCCCTGCGGAAGGCGGAAATAAATAACGGCACCAGAAGAGGCACCATGGCCTTTGCCTTCTGTATCAGATTGCCGGTCTCAAAGTCAGCTCCCCTGGCCATCTGGGCCTTCATGATTTTATCGGTTTCCTCCACCAGAATAGGGATGAATCTCAGAGCAATGGACATCATCATGGCAACCTCATGGACCGGCACCCTGAACCGTTTCAGAAAGCCCAGGCCCTTCTCCAGACCGTCTGTCAGCTGGTTGGGCGTGGTGGTCAGCGTCATGATGGATGAGCCAATCACCAGATAGATAAGCCTCAGCCCCATAAAAAAGGCCATACGCACGCCTTCAAAGGTTATCTTGAAAATCCAGAACTTTACCAGTATGCGTCCGTCTGTCAGGAACAGATTGAAGCTGACACTGATTAACAGCAGAATCATGATAGCCTTCAGTCCCCTGAGAATGAAACGCACCGGCACTTTGGTCAGCTTAATCACAGCTGCCAGCACCACCGTGGCAATGACATAACCCCATATATTGTCTGCAACAAACAAGGAGGCTATGAATACCATAGTTCCAAAAAGCTTTGTCCTGGGGTCCAGTCTGTGAACAGCCGAGTCCACCGGATAGTACTGGCCCAACGTAATCTCTCTAAACATTTTTATCCCTGCTGCTTTCTGTCAGTTTATTCCTCAGCGCCAGAATGGCCTCCCTGGCCTCCGCCACTGTGGTAATATCATCATCAATATCAATGCCTTGGGCCTTCAGGTCATGGACCAGATAGGTTATCTGGGGCGCAGCCAGTCCCATGGTCTCCAGTTCCCTGTAATGGCAAAATACCTCCTTTGGAGCCCCGTCAAACACCTTCTGCCCATGGTTCATCACAATCAGACGGTCCGCATACCTGGCCACATCCTCCATGCTGTGGGAAACCAGTATGATGGTCATATGGCGCTCCCTGTGGAGCCTGTCAATCTGGTCCAGAATCTCATCCCTTCCCCTTGGATCCAGGCCGGCTGTCGGCTCGTCCAGTATAAGGACCTCCGGTTCCATGGCCAGCACGCCAGCTATGGCCACCCGCCGTTTCTGGCCGCCGGAAAGCTCAAAAGGAGACTGTTTATAATAGGAAGGGTCCAGGCCCACCTGCTCCAGGGCTTTTTTTGCCCTGGCTTCGGCCTCCTCCCTGCTCAGTCCCTGATTCTTAGGTCCGAAGCATACATCTGTCAGCACATCCACTTCAAAAAGCTGGTGCTCCGGATACTGGAATACCAGACCCACCTTGCTCCTCAGCTGCTTCATGTCATAGCCCTGGCTGTAGATATTCTCCCCATTGTAGTAGAGTTCGCCTGCGCTGGCTTTTATCAGCCCGTTTAAATGCTGAATCAGGGTGGACTTTCCCGATCCCGTATGTCCAATCAGACCCACGAATTCCCCGTCCTCAATCTCCAGATTCACGTCAAACAGGGCATGCTGCTCAAAGGCCGTGCCGCCGCCATATACAAAATTCAAATCAACTGCTTTTATTGACATCCTCTATCTCCTTCTCCCTATCTCAGAAGGGGTACCAGCTGTTCCACCAGCTCTTCCCTGCTAAGGATTCCATCCGTAAGAGGCATTCCTGCCTCCTTAAGCTCCCAGGCCAGCTCTGTGACCTGGGGCACATCCAGTCCATGGCTCTTCAGTTCTTTGACCCTGGAGAAAATTTCCCTTGGCTGTCCGTCCATGACAATCCTGCCGTCGTCCATGACAATGATTCTGTCAGCTTCAATGGCTTCCTCCATATAGTGGGTAATCAGCAGGACTGTGATGCCTTCTGCCCTGTTTAACTCATGAATGGTGCGTATAACCTCCCTGCGGCCGTTAGGGTCCAGCATGGCCGTGGGCTCGTCCAGAATAATGCACTCCGGCTTCATGGCCATGACGCCTGCTATGGCCACCCTCTGCTTCTGTCCTCCTGAAAGCTTATTGGGGGACTGGAGCCGGTAGGCAGTCATTCCAACAGCCTTCAGGCTCTCCTCCACACGCTTCCATATCTCTTCTGTGGGCACCCCTATATTCTCCGGTCCAAATCCCACATCCTCCTCCACAATATTGCCGATGATCTGGTTATCCGGATTCTGGAACACCATGCCGGCTGTCTTGCGGACATCCCAGATATGTTCCTCATCCCTGGTATCCATATCCCCCACCCATACGGTTCCTTCCGTGGGCAGCAGAAGACCGTTGACATGCTTGGCCAGAGTTGACTTGCCGGAACCATTATGGCCCAGCACAGCCACAAAATCACCCTTTTTTATATCCACATCCACACCGTCAATAGCCCGGTTCACTTCTTCTATATTTTCTTCCTCATCGCGTCTTATATACTCATATACCAGTTTTGCCGCTTTAACGATTCCCATATGCGTCCTTTCAAAACCTTCGTTCTGCTACGTTTCTCAATTTTAGTTGATATTACTATATAAGTCAAGAGCAGCGGCGCAATAATCCCGTTACAGGCGCCATGGCTGCATTCCGACCGTTCACCAGGCACTCTAAAGGGCTTCTGTCATGACATACCCCCTGATGCGCCCATTGGTTTCTGCTTACAGTTTCATTATATTTTTTTCCGCAAATTGCAATAACAAGTTGGACACCCCGTGGTAAAAACCTTGGTCACGGATGGAGCCGGAGGATCTATCCGTGAGCGAGGTTGCCGCAGCCGTCAGGCTGCGTAGACAGCATCTAGAAAAGCCTCAAAGAGTTCCTCTGGGGTGCAGTATCCGAGTTTCTTCCGTGGACGTCCATTCAGCTCGTCAGCAGCGGTGAGGATATCCTCGTCAGTGAAGCCCTCGATAGAAGCTCCCTTTGGGATAAAGGCCCGGAACAGGCCATTGTGTCGCTCGTTCTGAGGACGCTCCCAGGAGGTGTACGGATGGGCGAAGAAAACCTTGCTGCCCCAGTTCTCCACCTGGGCGAAGTCAGCGAACTCGCTGCCGTTGTCCACGGTAATGGTTTTAAAGACCTGAGAGAAGTGCTCTCCGTACTCATCATGGAGGGTGTTCATGAGATTCATCACCGCCTCACTGGTTTTACCAGGGATACGGAACGCAAGGTAGGTTTCCGTCTTCTTCTCCAACAAGGAAAAGACAACAGCCTCCTTACCCGCTCGCTTGCCGACCACGGTATCGCCTTCCCAGTGGCCCTCTTCAAGACGAAGAGATGCAATCTCCGGGCGGCTGGAAATGCTTGTGCCGTAGCGCTTTTTGTTCTCTCGCACACGATGCTTCTTCGCTTTGCGCTTTAACGCCTCGGGCAGTTCCATTGGCTGGATGGAGAGGTGCCCTTTCCAGACCATGTTGTAGAGGGTACGGGAACAGACCATCTCCGACGGCTCGAACAGGCTGTGTCGCTTGGCATAGCCACAGCAGGCATCCAGGGACCACTTGTGTTCCCGGATTTGCCGAACCACCCAGCTGGTAAAGTTGCTGCAGACGCCCGCTTTCGGATGCCTGTGGCAGGACACTCTGTTGGCCCTATAGACGGCTTCTCCCAGCGTGGGGGAGTAACCTGGAGCTTTCCCCTTGTTGCTCTTGCGGGCCGGTGTGCCTCGCCGAAGCTCATTCGTAACGGTGGACGGGGCGCAGCCTATCTGTCTGGCGATGGCGCGTGGGCCGAGGCCTTGCTTCTTGAGGACTTTGATGGCTCCTCGGTCTTCCATGCGAAGATGCTGTCCCTTCTTGCGTTCTGCGGATTCTGTGATACAATGATGGCAGTCCATAGTGATTGCCCTCCCTCTGTAGAAATTGTGTGGTAACTTCATTCTACCACGGGGAGAAAAATCACTATGGATTTTTTACTCAAGTGTCCAACTTGATTTTACAATCAACCTTATATTTTTTTCTCATGTCAAAAGCAACTGTTTTCCTGTGACCTGCCCCGGGACGGAATGGAATATCTGATGGCGCAATGCAGTACATAACATCTATTATCATTTCTGTTCCGGCCGGTGTGATTTGCTAATACATCAGCAAATGCCGTGCAGAAAGTAATGATCAACAGACAGCCTGGGATATACCTCCTTAAAAGGAAAACGAATCCCCGAAGAGCTGCCTCTCTTCGTGGATTCGTTTATGTTGTAATACACAATAACATCTTTTCTTATCTGACAAATCACTGCACCCAGGCCCCGTCATCCCCCACATAATACCCGTCCGGTGTAGTGGTATTGTAATACATGGCTCCGTCGTCTCCACAGTAATACCATCTGCCGCCCCAGTCAATCCAGCCCGTTACCATGTATCCGGCGGCATTAAAAAAATACCACCTGTCATCAATATACTGCCAGTTATTTACCGTATAGCTCTTATCCGCATTGCAGTACCACCAGCCCACCGAATCCCTGAGCCAGGCGCCTTTGTAACTGGACGAGGAGGAACCGTATGACCTTCTGCCGTCACTGATTTCATCCGCCTCCTCCGATGAGACATACCAGGAATCGGATTCCTCCCAGCTGCCCTTGTCGGAGGAGCTGTACACGGCCCTCACCTTAAACAGATAGTCACCGCTTTTAGTAATATAACCGGAAAAGTCATAACTGGTATCCGAGGTTGTAAGTACGGAGGTAACGGAATTATCATTGCGGTAAAGCCTTACCTCGTATTTCCTTGCGTCCCCGCTGTCCTCCCATGAGGCCATGCCGTCGGATTCATCCCATTCCAGCCCGTAGACATCCAAATCATATCCGCTGTCACTGCCGTCCAGGGAATCCAGAGTAATATATACGATCAGGGTGCTGCTCTTTCTGGTGACAGATGTAACTTTACCGTCCGCCCCTCTTAAATCCACATCATTTTTAGAAAGACCGGAAGAAAAATAATAATCATCCTCCGCCTCCACCGTAACCTTCAGCTTTGGTTTATCTCCGTCATCCCATCCGTTTTTAGGTTCATTGGTTATCTCTATATCATCCACGTAATAGTCGCCGGAATCACAGGTCACATCCACGTCTCCGTAACTGTCACCCGCCTCAATATTGGACTCCACATCCAGGGATATACTGTCTATCTCTGTCCTTGTGGATGCCATGGCCGTCCCGCACGTAAGCATCAGCAGCGCCCCTGACATCCAAATGACTGCCTGCTGTTTCAGTCTCCCCATATCACACTCTCCCTTTCACTGCAAACCATAAACTGTGCCTCTGCGTCAATGAATCCAGGCCCCGCTGTCATCTACCTGAAAGCCGTCCGGTGTGGTAACTCCCGCCGCCATAGCGCCGTCTTCATACATGTAATACCATGTATCCTGAATCTGGTTCCATCCGGTTACAGCATAACCTTCCGGGTTAAAATAGTACCATTTGCCCATGATACGCTCCCACCTGTCTGCGGCTGCGGTCCCATCCTCATAGGTAAAACGCCTGCCCTCCTGGTAATCACCCCAGGTGCCGTCTGTAATGCCCGGTGTATTGGCCCCGGAGGTAAGGGAACTTACAGCTTCACCGTCCTCAAGATAATCCTGCTGGTTTCCGTTTCTTGCAATGGCCTGGACCTCAAAATAATACTGAACCCCCTCCTTTGTCATAAATGGTGAAAAATCGTACTCGGTACTGCCCTCCACAAGCTGGCTCACCACAGACCCCTGGTCATCATAGAGTACAACCCGGTAGGTGTTGGCGTACTTAACGGCATTCCATCTGGCAAGACTGGGGTTTGCACTGTCCCAGCCGGCCCAGGCAGTCTCTCCCAGCTGCGCCGCAACCTGGTACTTAAATTTCACCTGATATACATTTCCCAAATCTGATTCATAGTCCTCTCCCGTATACTTTTTTACGGAGGAAACCTTTGCTTCATTTCTTCCATTGGTCACACGAAGCTCCAGACTGTCCCTGCCCAGGCTCCCCGTGCAGCCCAGATACAGGGTTCCTGTCACCTCATTGCCTGCGCTCCAGTTCAGGGGATCCTTGGACCACTCCACATCGGATGCCAGCTCCACCCCATCAGAGGAGCCTTCAGACACCTCCACATCCGGTTCCAGGGGATGTACCCTGTCTTTGTCATTGTCGTCCCTGCTGGTGCCGTCTGTGTCGTACTGGTTGGTAATCTCCAGCCTATATGTGGTTTTAGCCTGAGCACTTATGCTCAGGCCAAATACCATCAAACAAACGGCAGCAGCTGTAAAACAAAACCTGCCTCTTTTCATAGCGTCTCCTTTCAACTATCCTTCCTTTATCTATGAAAAATGCCGTCATACTTCTTTTTCCTACAAATCACTCACAAACCTATTTATCCTAATGCTGCCATACTCCATTGGCGTCTAACTGGAAACCGCTGATGGATGTGTTTACAGCCTTCTGTCCCTGTCCCGGATAGAAGTAGTACCAATTATCCTGGACCTTGTACCACCCTTCCACCATGGCGCCGCTTTCGTTCATGAAATACGTCTTTCCGTCAATGGTGAGCCAGCTGTTCTTGACCATGGCGCCTTCCGGTCCGTCCTGGTTGGGGTTCATATAGTACCAAATATTATTGGACTTTACCCAGCCTGTCTTCATATCGCCGCTTTCACCCAGATAGTACCATCCGCTGTTGGTCTGTTTCCATCCCGTCACCATCCTGCCTGTCTCGTCGAACAGATACCATTTATCATTCCATCTCAGCCAGCCGTTTTTCTGGTAGTTGCCGTCAGGATATTTAAAATACCATGTGTCGCCTTCCTTGCGCCATCCAACGTCCGTGTTTCCTCCGCTGGGAGTACTGCCGTTGCCGTCCTCCTGTCCGGTGCCGTCAGAAACCTCGTCCTCAGCGATATATAAGTCTCCTGCTTCGGTCCATTCGCTCTTCTTGCCGCGCTTCTTTTCCTCCTCTGTGTGGGGAACGGTCCTTACCTTAAAGGAATAATCACCTTCCTTGGTCATGTAAGGATAAAAATTATAGGATGTTCCCTTATACTCCTCCAGCTTCTTAACCACGGATGAGCCACGGTACAAATACACGTCGTAATAGCCGGAACCGCCGTTTTCCGGTTCCTCCCACCTGGCTCTTCCCCGGGTGCTGCCCCATTCCGCGTCTTCCGGCGGGTCGTAGGTGCCCTTGATTCCGTTTGCCCTGATTACCACCTTAAGGTCGCTTCCGCTTTTGGAAGCAGACACAAAGGTTCCGCCGCTGACACTGACGCTGCCTGAACTGTAGCTGCTGCGGAAACGGTAATCATAATTGCTGTTGCTGGAACTCTCCGGCTCCAGCCACACAGTTATCTTTGGCGTATCGCCAATGGTCACTTCCTTGTCATTGGACCACTCTGCTGACTGAACCCTGTATTTGTTCGATGAAGTGTATACCTTGTTCCCGCTGTCGCTGGAATCTGTTCCCAGGCTGTCACCATCATTGATTTCATCCCCTGAATCCAGGTCTATATCCACCTTCAAAGAGATGTTCGTGATATACTTATAATCAGATGATGCCATAGACTGGATGGGCATAGCTGTAATCAGCGTACCCGTGGCCAGGGCCAGACATAACAATCGCTTCATGCTTCTCATGAAATTCAACCTCCTCCAAGGATTCCCCCTTGCTGCACTTTCCTTGTTTCTTCTTTTCCTGGTTCTATTATAGACCAGGGGACAGTTTTGCGTCAACTTACGATATTCTTGCGATATTTTCACGATTATTTCAGGAACTAAAAAAACTGCAGACACGATTACCGTATCTGCAGCCTTCTGCACGATTCAATGGAATTATACTAATTCAATCAGAACTTCCATAGCGCCATCGCCCTTACGCTGGCCAATCTTAACGATTCTGGTGTAACCACCATTACGGCCTACGTACTTTGGAGCAACGTCGTCAAAAATCTTAGCTACCAGGTCAACAGACTTGGTATTTCTCTTCTTTCCTGCTGCGGCAGCCGGAACTTCGGTCACTCCGTAGAGAACCTTTAACATCTGCCTTCTGGCATGCAGTCTGGAAGGCATATCTTTCTTGATTTCCTTCTCTACTTCATCGTATACGGTAACCTTCTTGCCGTCTACAACTTCCTTAACCCTCTTGCCGTCTTTGTCCTTGCGGGCAACCTTAGCGGTAACTTTTACAGTCTCGAAGTTATCCTTCTCCTTAACTGCCATGGCAATCAGACCTTCTGCAACCTTGCGGATTTCCTTTGCACGGGTCTCAGTTGTCCTGATGTGTCCATGATATAACAGTGCTGTTACCTGGCTTCTGATTAAAGCCTTTCTCTGATCGGAAGTTCTTCCTAATTTTCTATATCCTGCCATTGTATTTTCCTCCATTATTGTGGAACACCTTCACCATGCTTCTTTGGACTTACTGGCATTGGCGTTTTGGCCCACTTATTCTATTTGGCTCTCTCAGTCATGCTTCATTGGACTTACTGACCGGGAGTAAAGCTCCCTCACTTCGTTCGGTCTGTGCTGTTAACGCAAACTTTGCTTCACTTCGTCTGCGCAGCGCTCCCTCACTGTGTTCGGTCGCTTAGTTGTCGTCGCTTGGATTTAGCTGTAAGCCTAATTCCTTTAACTTGGCCAGTACTTCCTCTAAGGACTTGCGGCCTAAGTTACGAACCTTCATCATGTCCTCAGAAGTCCTGTTGCACAGCTCTTCCACTGTGTTGATGCCGGCTCTCTTCAGACAGTTGTAGGAACGAACGGAAAGCTCCAGTTCGTCGATATTCATCTCAAGCACTTTCTCTTTCTCATTGTCTTCCTTCTCTACCATGATCTCAGCGGTCTTGGCATTCTCGGAAAGGTCAATGAACAGATTCAGGTGCTCGCTTAATACCTTGGCGGCCAGGCTGACAGCCTCATCGGGAGCCAGGGTGCCGTTGGTATAAATCTCAAGTGTAAGCTTATCGTAGTCCGTCTGCTGCCCCACACGTGTATTGGCTACTGCCATGTTCACGCGCTCCACAGGAGTGTAGATGGAATCAACTGCTATGACCCCGATTGGTAAATCGTCGTTCTTATTCTTATCGGCGCTGATATAGCCGCGGCCCTTGGTGATGGTAAGTTCCATATAGAACTTGCTGTCCGTGCCGCCGCTTAAGGTGGCGATAATCTGATCCGGATTCATGATCTCGATATCAGCATCTGCCTGGATATCAGCTGCAGTAATTACACCTTCGCCTTCAAATTCAATGTATGCAACCTTGGGCTCATCGGTATCGCTGTTGTTCTTAATCGCTAAGCTTTTGATGTTCATAATAATTTCAGTCACATCTTCCTTAACTCCGGGAATAGAACTGAACTCATGCAAAACGCCATCGATTTTTACCTGACTCACTGCGGCTCCGGGTAAAGAAGAAAGCATAATTCTTCTTAAGGAATTGCCCAGCGTAGTGCCGTAACCTCTCTCAAGTGGTTCAACTACAAACTTGCCGTATCTCTTGTCTTCTGAAATCTCTGCGATTTCAATGTTTGGTTTTTCAAAATCGAACACTAATAGCCCCTCCTTTTTGGGTTTCTATCAAATCTCGAGGGAAATAAAGCACTGCAAAGCAGTGCACTGCCCAAACACAGCCCAAGGCGTAAGTTCGGGTTTTTCATCCTGCAAAGTACGCCTGCCCTATAAAGGACAGGCATACCTTGTACAATTTATAATCAATTGTAGGATTACTTGGAGTACAACTCGACGATAAGCATTTCGTTTACTGGAACATCAATCTCATCCCTGGTTGGCATTTCCTTAACAGTACCGCGCAGGTTCTCCTGGTCTACATCCAGCCAAGCCGGAACCATACGTCCGCCGGTTACTTCCAGGACGTCTTTGTATCTCTGTGCGGATTTGTATTTCTCCTTCACTTCGATGACATCTCCAGCCTTAACACGGTAGGATGGAATGTTCACTGGCTTGCCGTTAACCAGAATGTGCTTATGGTCAACAATCTGTCTTGCTTCCTTGCGTGTACGGCCCAGACCCATGCGGAACAGAACGTTGTCCAGTCTGCACTCTAACAGGATCATCAGGTTAGTACCTACCATACCGTTCATCTTGGATGCCTTAGCATAGTAATTACGGAAAGGTTTCTCTAATACGCCGTAAATGAATTTGGCTTTCTGCTTTTCTCTTAACTGCATGCCGTATTCACTTAACTTTTTGTTTGTTCTCTTGGATTCTCTGTTGGACTTTTTATCAATTCCTAAATAGATTGGATCCAGACCAAGGGATCTACATCTTTTAAGAACAGGAACTCTATCTACTGCCACTTTAATTACCTCCTAATTAAAATCAATCAGACTCTTCTACGTTTTGGCGGACGGCATCCGTTATGTGGAACTGGTGTCACGTCCTTAATGCTGGTTACTTCCAATCCACATGCCTGAAGGGCACGGATTGCTGCTTCACGTCCTGAACCAGGACCCTTTACCATAACGTCTACGGATTTTAAGCCATGTACGAGAGCTGCCTTAGTAGCAGTTTCTGCCGCCATCTGGGCTGCATATGGAGTAGATTTTCTTGAACCTCTAAATCCAAGACCACCGGCACTAGCCCATGAAAGAGCGTTACCCTGCGCATCAGTTAATGTAACAATTGTGTTATTAAAAGATGACTGGATATGTGCCTGTCCGCGTTCAACGTTTTTCTTTACACGCTTTTTTGTCACTTTTTTAGCTGTAGTGGACACTTTTTTAGCCATTTTAAACTAACCTACTTTCTCATTTTCTTGAATTCGCTCTTCCTGTTTTTAAAACATGTAAATCGAATTCGGTTACAATGTTGCTAATGAAATTCTTACTTCTTCTTGTTTGCTACTGTCTTCCTCGGACCCTTGCAAGTTCTGGCGTTGGTCTTTGTCTTCTGGCCACGAACCGGCAGGCTCTTTCTATGACGGATTCCTCTGTAGCATCCAATTTCCTGAAGTCTCTTGATGTTCATCGCAATCTCTCTACGAAGATCACCTTCAACAGTCTGAGTCTCAGCAATTGTGTTAGCCAGCTTTTTTACCTCATCATCGGTTAAATCCTTAACGCGAGTGTCTGGGTTAACGCCAGCTGCCGTTAAGATGCGGTTGGAGCTTGCTCTACCGATACCGTAGATGTAAGTAAGACCGATCTCAACACGTTTTTCTCTTGGTAAGTCAACACCTGAAATACGAGCCATGTGTGTATTACACCTCCTAATTTTAATTAACCTTGTCTCTGTTTATGCTTTGGATTTTCACAAATTACTCTGATACTGCCTTTTCTCTTTATGATCTTGCATTTTTCGCAGATCGGCTTTACGGATGATCTAACCTTCACAGTAATTCTCCTTTCTATAGACCAACAAAGTTGCTAAAGCATTATATCAAACATTTACCAATAATGCAAGCACTTTTTTATCTATGGTGTTTTATGTTCTTTTCCGGGGCAGGCGGTGTTTGACATCACTGGCCTGCTGGAAAACGGAACTCTTTCTTTACTCTGTCTTTATTCTGTCACCAGACAGCCTGTTTACCTTATTTATCTCTCCAGATGATTCTTCCCTTGGATAAATCATAGGGTGATAACTCAATGGTTACTTTATCTCCCGGCAGGATGCGGATATAGTTCATACGAAGCTTTCCGCTGATGTGTGCCAGTACCTGATGGCCGTTCTCCAGTTCAACCTGGAACATGGCGTTGGGTAATTTCTCAATTACGGTTCCCTCAATTTCAATTACGTCTGCTTTTGACATTCTATTTTACCTCCTACTGCCTGCGGCTGCGGATAAAGCCTGCTATCTCCTCATCCCTCACCGCCGCGCCTTCTGTAAGCTTCTTCCTTAAGGTTTCATCGTGCTCATGTATGAGCTGCAAGTGTTTCCTGTTCTTGCGTTTCTGTTTACTTAAAGGGTGTTTCCTGCCGTCTGACAGATAAACATATTCCCCTTGGACACTGATTATGATATACAGTTCATTTTTGTCGTGGCCTGCTAAACTCTTTACCAGGCCGGCTTCCTTAAACTCTACCATAGGGCCACCTCAAACTACAGCGATAAAATCTCAGGTTCGCCATCCGTAATCAGGATGGTGTTCTCATAATGGGATGCCAGAGAGCCGTCCTCTGTCACAACAGTCCAGCCGTCATCCTCCCATACTACATCATAGCGCCCTGCAGTAATCATAGGTTCAATTGCGAGTGTCATTCCGGCAGCCAGCCTGATGCCTTTACGGCGCTGGGCGAAATTGGGAATCTCCGGTGCTTCATGCATCTCCGTACCGATACCGTGACCTACCAGGTCCCGGACCACTCCGAAGCCAAAGCTTTCTGCATATTCCTGAATGGCTTTGGAAATATCATTGAGATGATTGCCAGCTTTTGCATACTTTATACCTTCAAAAAAGCTCTGCTGCGTCACCTCTACCAGTTTCCTGGCCTCCCCGCTCACTTCTCCAATCATATGGGTTCTGGCTGCATCGGACTGATATCCCTTCCATATAACACCTGTATCCAGGCTGACGATATCTCCTTCTTCCAGATAGCGGTGCTTATCCGGAATGCCGTGAACCACCTCATCGTTAATAGATATACACACAGATGCCGGAAAACCCTGATAATTCAGAAAGGATGGAACACATCCATGACTTCTTATCATATCTTCACACATCCGGTCGATTTCTTTGGTAGACATTCCCGGTACCAGGGTCCTGCCAAGCTCCTCATGAACCTTGGCAAGTATACGCCCTGCTTCCCGCATTAATTCAATTTCCCGTTCTGATTTAATCGTTACCATTCTTTATGCTCCTAAAATCCTGACAATGGCCTGGAATACTTCTTCCATATCCAATGTGCCATCTACCTCGGCTAAAACGCCTGCCTTTTTATAATACTCTATGAGAGGCTGGGTCTGGTCATGATAGACATCAAGACGCTTCTTAACAGTTTCAGGTTTATCATCATCCCTAAGTACCAGCTGCTGGCCGCATACATCACAAATTCCTTCCTTTTTAGGAGGATTGTATACGATATGATATGTTGCCCCGCAGGAAAGGCATGCGCGGCGTCCGGACATACGGTTTATGATGTTCTCATCCGGAACATCCACGTTGATTGCATAGTCAATGGCCTCACCCATGTCGCCCAGAGCTTTTGTAAGGCTCTCTGCCTGGGGAATGGTCCTTGGAAATCCGTCCAGTACATATCCGTTTTTGCAGTCCTCCTCATGGATGCGGTCCAACAACATACCGATGGTAATTTCATCCGGCACAAGACCGCCTGCATCCATATAGGACTTGGCTTTCATGCCCAGCTCCGTGCCGTTTTTAATGTTGGCCCGGAAAATGTCCCCGGTAGAAATATGGGGAATCTGATATTTTGCTGCAATCTTTTTTGCCTGAGTGCCCTTGCCGGCACCAGGTGCGCCTAACATGATAATCTTCATAAACCCAGTCCTCCTCGTTATGAGCACTTAGTGGCCGTATTTTGGCCGCTTACGTGCGATACATGTCACCTCCACTTGGTGAGGTCTTCCACGAGCCTAGTGGAGTGGCTCGTTATGAGCACTTAGCTGCCCTTTTCCGGCCGCTTACGTGCGATACATGCCACTGGCACCTGGCGAGGTCCCCTCACGAGCTTAGTGCAGCGGCGCGTTATAAGCTATAAATACAACAAATCCGCCCCTGTGGAATACCACAAAGGCAGATTGATTGATTCAACTGTGGTTGTTAATCGTTCAAAAATCCCTTATAATAACGCACAAGCATCTGAGATTCTACTGCTTTGATTGTCTCAAGCACAACGCCAACGATAATAATCAGGGACGTTCCGGAAAATGAGATTCGGCTGACGTTGAGTAAACCGGACGCAAGAATCGGAACAATCGCAATCACTATCAGGCCGCATGCACCAATAAAAACAATATAATTCAATATCTTATTCAAATAATCGCTGGTTGGCTTGCCAGGACGAATGCCCGGAATAAAGCCGCCCTGCTTCTTCATGTTATTGGCCACTTCCAACGGGTTAAAGGTAATGGACGTATAGAAGTAAGCGAACATAATCAGCAATGCAATATAAATCACCAGACCGATGGAGTATATAGGATACTCAGGCCTGCACCATGAACCCGAATTGAGCACCATCAGAATCTTACTGCCGATGGAGTTTGGATCAATCGTAAAGAACTGAGAAATCACCACCGGGAAGGACATGATGGAAGAAGCAAAGATTACCGGCATAACGCCTGCGGTATTTATCTTCAGTGGGATGTTGGAAGCCTGTCCGCCAACCATCTTACGGCCAACCATCTTCTTGGAATACTGGACCGGGATTCTCCTCTCGGCATCGTTCAGCACGATAACGAAAACTACCATAGCCAGGATAATCAGGGCAATCACTACAACGCTGAAAATCATCTTTGTAACCGTCTGTCCGAAGATAAAGCGGTAATAAAGAGTTTTCATATCATCCGGCACACTGGACAGGATGTTGAATAACAGTACGATTGAGATACCGTTTCCAACGCCCTTTTCCGTAATCTGCTCACCGATCCACATAAGCAGGGCACTGCCCGTTGTCATGGTGACGATGGCGATGATGATGTTCCATGCGTTATAATCTATCAGAAGTCCCTGACGTCCGAAGCCGATGGCCATGGCACTTGATTCAATCAGTGCCAGGCCCACGGTGGTATAGCGGGTGTATTCCTGAATCTTCTTTCTTCCGTCCTCGCCATCCTTCTGCAGCTCTTCCAGTTTTGGAATTGCAATGGTCAGAAGCTGGATGATGATGGAAGATGTGATGTATGGCGTAATGCTCAGGGCAAAGATGGACATGGATGAAAATGAACCACCTGTCATGGCATTAAAGAAGCCAAACACATCCGTTGTCTGTTTCGCAAACCAATTCGCAAAGAACGATGTCTCGATTCCCGGAATCGGCAGCTGGCTGCCAAAACGGATGACTACCAGCATCATGAAGGTATAGAGAATCTTAGTGCGAAGCTCTTTTACCTTGAATGCATTTCTGATCGTTTTAAACATTAGATCACCTCGCAGGTTCCACCTAAAGCTTCGATTTTAGATTTTGCACCTTCACTGAATGCATTAACCTTAACGGTCAGCTTTTTGGTTAATTCTCCATTTCCAAGGATCTTTACACCATCTCTTGGGTTCTTAACGATTCCTGCCTCGATTAAGGTCTCAACCGTAACCTCAGCATCATTATCGAACCTTTCCAGAGCGCTTACGTTAATACCAATAATGGTCTTAGAATTCATATTAGTGAAACCACGCTTTGGCAGACGTCTGTATAAAGGCATCTGTCCGCCTTCAAAGCCAGGCCTTGTTGCTCCGGAACGAGCTTTCTGACCCTTATGGCCCTTACCTGCGGTCTTACCATTACCTGAACCATGGCCACGGCCTTTTCTAAAATTATCGCTATGCTTTGAACCTGCAGCAGGCTGTAAATTTGACAATTCCATGACTGCACCTCCTTACTCTATATGATTAGACTTCTTCAACTTTTACTAAATGCCGCACTGCTGCGACCATGCCTCTGACAGCGCCATTATCTGGCATTTCAACCGTCTTGTGCATCTTGGTCAGTCCAAGAGCCTTAACCGTTGCTTTCTGCTTTGGAACAGCACCGATAGGGGACTTGACTAATGTGATTTTTAATTTCTCTGCCATGTCTTTCTCCTCCTATTAGCCTACGATTTCTTCCACAGATTTGCCGCGCAGTCTTGCGAATTCTTCCGGAGTCTTTAAGGAAGTAAGGCCTGCAAGAGTTGCCAGAACTACATTTGTCTTGTTGTTGGATCCTAAGGATTTTGTACGGATGTTCTTGATTCCTGCCATCTCCAGTACGGAACGTGCCGGACCGCCGGCGATAACACCAGTACCTTCAGGAGCTCTCTTTAACAGAACAGCTGCACTTCCGAATTTACCGATAAAATCATGTGGGATACTCTTATTCTCATCTACAGGAATCTCTACCAGATTCTTAATTGCGGCTTCTTTACCTTTGCGGATGGCCTCCGGAACCTCGCCGGCCTTTCCTAAACCTGCGCCAACGTGGCCGTTGCCATCGCCTACTACTACCAGAGCGGAAAATCTCATGGTACGTCCACCTTTAACAGTCTTGGATACTCTCTTGATTGCCACTACCTTGTCATTCAGCTCCATCTGACTGGCGTCAATAATTGTACGCTTCATGCTTGTTCTCCTCTCTATTAGAAATCCAGACCAGCCTCGCGGGCTGCGTCTGCTAATGCCTGAACTTTGCCCTGATATATAAAGCCGCCTCTATCGAAAACAACTTCCTTGATACCTTTTTCAAGGGCTCTCTTTGCAATAACTGTACCTACATATGCTGCAGCTGCCTTATCGTTGGTCTTCTCCAGTTCAGCATTTACTTCTTTCTCAACTGTGGAAGCAGCAACCAGGGTGTTACCAACCGTATCGTCGATAATTTGAGCATACATATGATTATTACTTCTAAACACTGCCAGACGCGGTCTCTCTGCTGTGCCAGCAAAACGGTTACGCATTCTGTTGTGTTTCTTTACGCGAATTTCGCTTCTTGACTGTTTGTTAACCATTTTTACACTCTCCTTAATTATTTCTTACCAGTCTTACCAACTTTACGTCTGATAACCTCGTCAGCATACTTGATACCCTTGCCCTTGTATGGCTCAGGTCTTCTCTTGTCTCTGATTTCAGCAGCGTATTGGCCAACTTTTTCTTTACTGATACCTTTAACGATAATCTTGTTCTGACCTTCCATAACGGTCTCGATGCCTTCTGGATCTTCCATCTCTACCGGATGGGAGTAGCCCAGGTTCAGGGTAAGCTTCTTGCCCTGCTTAGCGGCCCTGTAACCAACGCCGTTTACTTCAAGAACCTTCTCATACCCTTCTGTAACACCATGAATCATGTTGTTAACCAGGGTTCTGGTCAGACCATGTAAAGATTTCATCTTCTTTAAATCGTTTGGTCTGCTTACTATAATCTGTCCATCTTTCTGCTCGATGGTCATTTCTACGGGGAGCTCTCTCTCTAATGTTCCCTTTGGACCTTTTACAGTCACTTTGTTTCCTTCTGCGATTGTAACAGTAACTCCTGCCGGAACCGCAACTGGCATTCTACCGATACGTGACATGCCTTTACCTCCTACTTAAATTCTCGGAAGGAACTGTGCGTTCCTTCTGTTTTCAGTTTCCTCTATCTCATCATTACCAAACAAATGCCAATACTTCGCCGCCAACACCTAACTGACGTGCTTCTTTATCTGTAATCACGCCCTGGTTGGTGGAGATGATAGCGGTACCAAGTCCGCCCAGTACCTTGGGAAGCTCTTCCTTGTTAGCGTATACACGCAGACCCGGTTTGGAGATTCTCTTGATACCGGAAATGATTTTCTCGTTCTTGTCTTTGCCGTACTTTAAGGTGATTCTGATGGTCTGGAAACCGCCGTCCTCTACCATGTCGTACTTTGCAACATAACCCTCTTTTACCAGGATATCAGCGATAGCTAATTTCATCTTGGATGAAGGTACGTCTACTGTATCATGTTTTGCAGTGTTTGCATTACGGATTCTTGTAAGCATATCTGCAATCGGATCGCTCATTGTCATTTTAAAATGCCTCCTTCCTAATTCTCTCTATTTTACCAGCTAGCTTTCTTAACGCCAGGAATCTGACCCTTGTATGCTAACTCGCGGAAACAGATACGGCAGATACCGTACTTTCTTAAATAAGCATGTGGACGGCCACAGATTCTGCAGCGGTTGTACTCTCTGGTGGAGAATTTAGCCGGACGCTGCTGTTTAATCTTCATTGAAGTCTTAGCCATGAAAGTTTCCTCCTAACTATTTTGCAAACGGCATATTGAATAATGTCAAAAGTTCACGAGCTTCTTCGTCAGTCTTAGCGGTGGTAACGAAGATGATATCCATACCTCTTACCTTGTCAACTTTGTCGTACTCAATCTCAGGGAAGATCAGCTGCTCTTTGATACCGAGCGCATAGTTTCCTCTGCCATCAAATGCGTTAGGGTTAACACCTCTAAAGTCACGTACACGGGGCAGTGCCAGGTTTACCAGACGGTCAAGGAATTCATACATTCTCTCGCCGCGCAGTGTTACCTTGCAGCCGATTGCCATGCCTTCACGGAGCTTAAAGTTAGCAATGGACTTCTTTGCCTTGGTGGTTATAGCCTTCTGTCCGGAGATGATTTCCAAATCCCTTACAGCAGAATCCAGAACCTTGGCATTTTCCTTTGCTTCGCCTACGCCCATGTTGATAACGATCTTATCAAGCTTCGGCACCTGCATAACGTTCTTATATCCAAATTTTTTCATCAGAGCGTCTACCATCTCGTTCTGATACTGTTCTTTTAATCTAGCCAACGTTTTTTTCCTCCTCTCCTGAATTAGTCGATTACTTTGCCGGTTGTCTTAGCCACGCGAACCTTCTTGCCGTCTTTTTCTTCAAATCCGACCCTGGTTGCCTTGCCGTCTACTACCAGCATTACATTGGAGATATCAATAGGAGCTTCCTGGTTAACGATGCCGCCCTGTGGGTTGCCCGGAGCCTGCTTTGTGTGCTTGGTAACCATGTTGCAGCCCTGAACCAGAACTTTGTTCTTCTTTGTATCAACAGAGATAACCTTTCCCTGCTTATCTTTATCTTTACCTGCGATTACGACTACTAAGTCGTCCTTCTTAATCTTATTCACAGTAACACCTCCTTATAATACTTCGGGAGCTAAGGAGACAATCTTCATGAACTGTTTGTCTCTTAATTCTCTTGCTACAGGCCCAAAGATACGAGTTCCTCTTGGAGTCTTGTCATCCTTAATAATTACTGCTGCGTTCTCATCAAATCTGATGTAAGAACCGTCTTTACGGCGTGCGCCCTTAACGGTACGTACCACTACAGCCTTTACAACATCGCCCTTCTTTACAACACCGCCTGGTGTTGCATCTTTAACGGAAGCAACGATGATATCACCGATATTTGCATATCTTCTGGTTGAACCACCTAATACACGGATGCAGAGAAGTTCTTTTGCACCGGTATTGTCGGCAACTTTAAGTCTTGTTTCCTGCTGAACCATACCTGTTACTCCTTCCTCATCTCATTATCTAGCTTTCTCGATAATCTCAACAAGTCTCCATCTCTTATCCTTGGACAGTGGTCTTGTTTCCATTACTTTTACTGTATCACCGATGGTGCACTCATTCTTTTCATCATGAGCTTTTAACTTCACGGTTTTCTTAACGATCTTACCGATTACAGGATGTTTTACATGGTCCTCGATAGCAACTACGATTGTCTTATCCATCTTGTTGCTGACCACTTTACCGGTACGGGTCTTTCTCAAATTTCTTTCCACGGTAAATGTCTCCTTTCGCATTATGCGTTAGCCTTCTCAGTGATAACAGTCTGGATCCTGGCAATGTTCTTGCGAACTTCCTTAATCCTGGATGTGTTATCCAGCTGATTGGTTGCATTCTGGAATCTTAAATTGAACAGTTCCTTCTTCGCAGCTACTAACTCTTCATTCAGCTCATTTGCTGACTTATTCTTTAACTCTTCTACAAATTTATTAGTTTTCACTGTTATCACCGCCTTCTAAATCTGCTTTAGAAACAATCTTACACTTGCATGGCAGCTTGTGCATAGCAAGACGCAGAGCTTCTCTAGCTGTTTCCTCTGGTACACCAGCGATTTCGAATAATACACGGCCTGGCTTTACAACTGCTACCCAGTACTCCAGAGCGCCTTTACCGGAACCCATACGGGTTTCTGCTGGCTTTGCTGTTACAGGTTTATCCGGGAAAATCTTAATCCAGACTTTACCGCCACGCTTGATGTAACGGGTCATGGCCACACGGGCAGCCTCAATCTGGTTTGATTTAATCCAACATGGTTCAGTGGAGACTAAACCGTACTCGCCGTTAGAAATCGTGTTGCCTCTTAATGCCTTGCCGGCCATGGAACCACGGAACTGCTTACGACGCTTAACTCTCTTAGGCATTAACATTATTTATCGCTCCCTTCCTTGTTTCCTTTAGTAGGAAGTACTTCGCCCTTGTAGATCCAAACCTTAACGCCAAGCTTGCCGTAGGTTGTATCTGCTTCTGCGAAACCATAGTCAATATCTGCTCTTAATGTCTGAAGCGGGATGGTACCTTCGCTGTAGAATTCAGTACGTGCCATATCAGCTCCACCCAGGCGGCCTGCAACAGCAGTCTTGATGCCCTTAACGCCAGCCTTCATGGTTCTTCCCATGGTGGACTTCATTGCACGGCGGAAGGAAACACGGTTTTCCAGCTGCTGAGCGATGGACTCTGCAACCAGCTGTGCATCCCTGTCCGGACGCTTGATTTCCTTGATGTCGATGAACAGCTTCTTATCAGTCAGCTTCTGAACTTCCTTCTTCAGCTTCTCGATTTCAGAACCACCCTTACCGATAACCACGCCTGGCTTAGCGGTATAAATGATAATCTTAACCCTGTCAGATGCACGCTCAATTTCAATCTTGGAAATGCCGGCACTGAACAGTCTCTTCTTGAGGAACTTTCTCATATTGTAATCTTCAACCAGGCAGTCAGCAAAATCAGCTTCTGCATACCACTTGGAATCCCAGTCTTTAATAACACCGACTCTTAAGCCGTGTGGATTAACTTTCTGTCCCATATTTGCCTCCTATCTCTCATTCAGAACAACAGTGATGTGGCTCATTCTCTTCTCGATCCTGTAAGCACGTCCCTGAGCTCTCGGTCTGACTCTCTTCATGGTCGGGCCCTGGTTAGCGTAGCACTCTTCAACATAAAGTTTTGCCGGGTCCATTCCGTTATTGTTCTCAGCATTTGCTGCTGCTGATTCCAGTAACTTTTTGATTAAGCTGGAAGCGTATCTGGGATTGTAAGTTACAATACCAAGTGCGGTCTGTAAATCTTTGCCTCTGATGGCATCTAATACAAAGCAAGCCTTCTGGACAGACACTCTTGCGTAAGACAGTGTTGCGCTTGGTCTTGTGTCCTTCTGGGCATTTCTTTCTCTCTTGACTTGGGATCTATGTCCTTTTGCCATTGGTAAAACCTCCTTTCAATTTACCGTGAATTACTTTCTCACGCCGGACTTCTTCTCGTCTTTACCGTGACCTCTATAGGTTCTGGTTGCTACGAATTCGCCCAGCTTATGTCCTACCATATCTTCGGTTACATATACCGGAACGTGTTTCCTGCCGTCATGAACTGCAATTGTGTGACCAACCATCTGTGGGAAGATTGTAGAACGGCGGGACCAGGTCTTGATTACCTGCTTCTGTCCTGCTGCATTCATAGCGTCTACTTTCTTTAACAGATGCGCGTCTGCAAATGGTCCTTTTTTCAGTGAACGAGCCATGTGTTCTTAACCTCCTTTAACTATTTGATGGTTCTGCCATCACGTCTTCTTACGATCAACTTGTTAGACTGCTTGTTTTTCTTTCTGGTCTTCAGACCCAGAGCAGGCTTGCCCCATGGTGTGCACGGACCCGGACGGCCGATACCGGTCTTTCCTTCACCACCACCGTGTGGATGGTCGTTGGGGTTCATTACGGAACCGCGGACTGTAGGTCTGATACCCATGTTGCGCTTCCTACCAGCTTTACCAATGTTGATCAGGGAGTGTTCGCCATTGCCCACAACACCGATTGTTGCGCGGCAGATGATTGGAACCATTCTCATTTCGCCTGAAGGTAAACGTAAGGTTGCATACTTGCCTTCCTTAGCCATCAGCTGTGCTGAATTACCGGCTGAACGGACTAACTGGCCGCCCTTGCCAGGATATAACTCAATGTTGTGTACCTGAGTACCAACCGGGATGTGATACAGTGGCATGCAGTTGCCAAGCTTTGCCTCTGCTGTATCGCCGCTCATAACCTTCATTCCGTCGGTTAAGCCCTGTGGTGCCAGGATATATGCCTTCTCGCCGTCTGCATAGCAGATAAGAGCGATGTTGGCAGTTCTGTTTGGATCGTACTCGATTCCGATAACAGTTGCCGGAATACCATCCTTGCTGTTTCTCTTGAAGTCGATGATTCTGTATTTTCTTCTGCTGCCGCCGCCTCTGTGACGAACAGTGATTTTACCCTGATTGTTACGACCAGCGTTCTTGTTCAGGGATACTACCAGAGATTTCTCCGGAGTGTCCTTTGTGATTTCCTTGAAATCAGAACCGGTCATATGTCTTCTGGAAGGTGTATAAGCATTATACTTCTTAATTCCCATGACATTTTACTCCTTTTCTTTTTCTTTTCACGGCGTATGACTTTGGTAGGGATATCTGGGATATCCCGGATGCCGTATAAGTTCTCCGTCCGGGTGTGTCCGGCGGGTGTGAGATTTTCTTACAGTCCCTGGAAAATCTCTATCTCTTTGCTGTCTTCTGTCAGCTTTACGATTGCTTTCTTGGAAGCAGCTGTCTTGCCGAAGGTCATTCCCCTTCTTTTGGTCTTGCCTTCACAGTTCATGGTGTTCACGCTGGCAACCTTGGTGCCCGGGAACATCTTCTCAACAGCCTCTTTAATCATAGACTTGTTAGCGTCTACATGTACCATGAAAGTATACTTTCTATCGCCCATGGCATTCATGCTCTTCTCAGTGATGACTGGTTTTAAAATGACGTCATAGTACTTGATATCTGCCATTATGCGTACACCTCCTCGATGGATGCAACAGCAGCCTTGGTAGCCACTACTGTGTTGTACTTCAGAATGTCGTATACGTTGATGGTGCCGGCCTGAGCGGTCTTAACGCCTGCAATATTCCTTGCAGATAATACTGTATTCTGATCATTGTCACCCAGAACTACCAGAGCCTTGGACACCTTCAGGTTATCCATAACATTCTGGAACTTCTTGGTCTTAATCTCGTCAAACTTAAATTCATCTACTACGATGAACTTGTTATCCTGAACGCGGCTGGTCAGAGCAGACTTAAGAGCAGCTCTCTTTTCCTTCTTGTTCAGTCTGATGGTGTAATCCCTTGGTGTCGGAGCGAATACCACGCCGCCGCCCTTCCACTGAGGAGACCTGGTTGAACCCTGTCTTGCATGACCGGTTCCTTTCTGTCTCCACGGCTTTCTGCCGCCGCCGGAAACCTCAGAACGTGTCTTTGCTTTCTGTGTTCCCTGACGTTTATTTGCAAGCTGTGCAACAACTGCAAGATGTACCAGATGCTCGTTAACTTCTACACCGAACACGGCATCGTTCAGTTCTAATGTGCCAACTTCTTTACCTTCCATATTGTAAACAGATACGTTTGCCATTTGTGTGTTCCTCCTTTCCTATAAAAGCTTACCTTTCAACCTTAACGGTTTCTTTAATTGTTACCAGGCTCTTCTTTGGTCCTGGTACTGCGCCCTTAACCAGAATCAGGTTATTGTCAACATCAACCTTGACAACCTCCAGATTCTGAACGGTAATCTGCTTGCTGCCCATGTGTCCTGGCATTCCCTTGCCCTTGAATACGCGGCCTGGGGTTGTAGCGGAACCGTTGGAACCCTGATGGCGATGGAACTTGGAACCGTGTGCCATAGGTCCTCTGTGCTGTCCAAATCTCTTGATGGCGCCCTGGAAGCCTTTACCCTTGGAAATAGCGGTTGCATCAATCTTATCGCCTGCAGCGAAGATATCTGCCTTAATCTCATCCTTTACGGAATACTCTTCAGCATTCTCAAACTTGAATTCTCTTACATATCTCTTGTAAGAAACGCCGGCCTTGTCAAAATGGCCTTTCTGCGGCTTGCTGACCAGTTTGTCCCTCTTGTCAACAAAACCAACCTGTACTGCTTTGTAACCATCGTTCTCAGCAGTCTTAACCTGTGTTACCACACAAGGTCCTGCCTGAAGTACGGTTACCGGAACTAAAGCACCATTCTCATTGAAGATCTGGGTCATTCCGACTTTTGTTGCTAAAATCGCTTTCTTCATTGTCTTACCTCCTGTTTCATGATCTACAGCGGAATGCTTTCGCATTCATCCTAGAACAGCCTAATATACGTGGAACACTATGAACCGCCTGGCGGTATGTTGATTCCTCAACAGGAAATGCAGTGTTGCTTCTATATTTAAACCCTTCAGGATATAAACATTTTTATCGCATCCCCATCCTGTTCAAACGGGAACCGCGAACTCAGCCGCGCTGCGCTTGCGCAGCATGAAAACGAACCTGTCTTTGATTATTTCGTTTTCATCTTGATGTCGATGTACACACCAGCTGGCATTTCCAGTCTGGACAGCGCATCAACTGTTTTCTGGCTCGGAGCTGTGATGTCGATGAGTCTCTTGTGAGTTCTCTGCTCGAACTGCTCTCTGGAATCTTTGTACTTATGAACCGCACGCAGAATAGTTACTACCTCTTTCTTGGTTGGTAACGGCACCGGTCCGCTCACCTGTGATCCTGTCTTCTTTACAGTCTCGATGATTTTTCCGGCGGACTGATCTACTAACTGATGATCATAAGCCTTTAAAGTGATTCTCATTACTTGACTTGCCATAAAAAAAGTCGCCTCCTTTTCGCACTTTCAAACCAAGTACGACAAGCGGTGACTGTACACGTTTCCGTGTGTGTCCTAACAGAACTCCACACTGATTCTGCGTTCTAACATTGCAGTTTCTTTAATTGGTACAGTGACTTGTCGCCAGTTTCCTAACTTGACATTCGCTCCACGGAAAACCTGCCTCACTTTGTGGGCAGCAACCTCTCGCTTCAACGCTATCATGCCACAGCCTTTGTATGATAGCACACATTCCAAATAAATGCAAGTATTTTTTTCAATTTTCTTCGTCAGTGCTTCGTCAGCCTTTGCCCGGAGTTTTATTGGTTTTAATTGATTCTTTTCAATGCTTTTCCCGGAGCATTCTTACTCAGGCTGACCAGGGTCTCCTCAAGCAAAAAAAGGAAAGACCTCCCATTTATTATAGAAGTCTTTCCTTATATGAATCATTTTAGTCACATACCGGTCATAGCACCAGTCTGTTTACTCTGTGCAGTATGGCTCCGTGGGCTCCTGTGCGTAAGAATCAACATCACTGTCATCATCCGCCTTTGTCAGCTCGCCTGAGCTGTTGGTTGTAAACTTGACGCCGTCGCTGTTCTTTACATTGCTGCCCTTCATAACCTTACCGGAAGCGTTGACCACATAATTCCTGCCCTCCACCCGGTAGCATACATACTTCTGGCCGTCCGTTGCCTTCTGGAGTTTCCCCTTATAGTATAAGTAGTTATCCTTAACCCCATTGACGCCCCGTCCATTGTCCAGGAAGTAAAAATCGCTCTTATTGCCGTCGTCCTCGGTCACCTTCATCTTTCCTTTTTGGACACAGCTCTTATTCTTATCTCCAAAGTAGAACGCGGTCCAGTCATCCTCTCCGGAACCGGTGTAAACCTTCTTAAGTCCATAGACCGGATTGCCCAGGTGGTTGAACAGATAAGATTTCCCGTTCAGCTTCACAATGTCGCTGGTGGTAAGGCGTTCGGAATCAGCCGCCCTCGGCTTGCCGCTGTTATTGAAGTAGAACCACTCCACGGCTTCCTCATAACCGTTCAGATCCTCAGGAGGTTCAATGGAATACCAGCCAATCTTGGCCTTGCCGTCAGAACCAAAGTACATGTAATCCTGGATGGAGTCATTGGTTGTGGACTTTACGTTCTTCCAGCCTGTCTGCATGGCGCCGTCCTCGTCAAAGCAGTAATAGGTTCCGTCTATCTTACGGGCCGTGTAATCGCCGTCCGAGCTGTCCGGCGCATATTTCTTGCCATTTGAGGAGAAATAGTACCAGTAGCGTCCGTCATCATCTGTCACGCTGTCAATTCCCGGCGTCACCTTGTCTGCGTTGTCGTCATCGTCATCCGGCGGATACAGCTTCTGCCAGCCCGTCCGCATAACGCCGTCAGAACCGGTATAATACATATCGTCCAGAATCCAGCCAATCTCCATACGGCCGTCACCGTTAAAGTGATACCACTTATTGTCAATCTTTTTCCAGGCATCCGTGATTACCTTGCCGCTGCTGCTGAAATAATACCACTCGTATTCTCCCTGGTCGCCGGTAAGCTTCAGCCACTTGTCAGTGAGCATGATGCCGTTGCTGTCCATATAATAATCAGACTCAACCCATGCATTGGTGGCCATAACACCCTCGCCGTTGAGATAACGCCACTGGTTGTCCGCCCCTTTTTTCCATGTATTATATATTTTATTCCCGTTGGAGTCATAGTAGACCCAGGTGCTCCCCGATTGAGCCCAACCCTCTGCTGCCAGGGCAGATATCGTAGCCGTACCAAAGCACAGCACTGCCGCCAGGGCCCACACTGCCACCATCTTTTTCTTCATATGCTCAACTCCTCTTCCCATCTGCATTCACCCATATCAGCCCTGTTTCCGACGGGGCTGATAATCCTATGGTATATTGTATCAAGGCTCCCTCAATTATTCAACCTAATTTATCTTTCAATTCTATTACAATTTAGCCAAACCGTTTCTATTTTTCCGAAAATGTACCGAATACTTGACGGAGCCGCAGCACTTAGACTATACTCATTATTATCATTATTATATATGGAAGAAACGAGGTTAAATAAATATATGTGGCTTGCAGACGAGTGGAAGGATTATGAAGTGATAGACTGTTCAAAGGGAGAAAAACTGGAGCGCTGGGGTGATTACCTGCTGGTGCGCCCGGACCCTCAGGTTATCTGGGACACCCCCAGAAACCACAAGGGCTGGAAAAAGATGAACGGCCATTATCACCGCAGCAGCAAGGGCGGAGGCGAGTGGGAATTCTTCCATCTTCCTGAGCAGTGGTCCATTGGATATAAGGGACTTACCTTCAATCTAAAGCCCTTTAGTTTTAAACACACCGGTCTGTTTCCCGAACAGGCTGCCAATTGGGACTGGTTTGGCGCCAGGATTCGCGAAGCCGGACGCCCGGTCAAGGTCCTGAACCTGTTTGCGTATACCGGAGGGGCTACCCTGGCCGCAGCCAAGGCAGGCGCCAGTGTCACCCATGTGGACGCCTCCAAGGGCATGGTGGCCTGGGCCAAGGAAAACGCCCAGTCCTCAGGACTGGCCGATGCCCCCATACGCTGGATCGTGGATGACTGCGTGAAATTCGTGGAGCGGGAAATCCGCAGGGGCAACCGCTACGATGCGGTCATCATGGACCCTCCCTCCTATGGGAGGGGACCAAAAGGGGAAATCTGGAAGATAGAGGACGCCATTCATCCTCTGGTCAAGCTGTGCGCCCAGCTCCTGTCAGACAAGCCCCTGTTCTTTCTGATTAACTCCTACACCACCGGACTGGCTCCCGCAGTCCTTTCCTACATGATAGGTGTGGAAATTGTCCCCCGTTTCGGCGGAACAGTAAGCGCCGAGGAGGTGGGCCTCCCTGTCACCCAGACAGGCCTGGTGCTGCCCTGCGGGGCATCCGGGCGCTGGGAAGCATAATGTAAGAAAAAGTCCCGCTTCAGGCTTCGCTGATGCGGGGCTTTTTCTAGCTTGGTGATAATCTCTTGGTGCCAATCTCTTGGTTCTTATCACCTGCTTCTTAATCACTTGGTTCTTTCGTTTTACATAATCCCGTACTTATCAAAGGAGGCTTTTGCAGCCATACCGTTCTTAATGGCCTCAGCCACCATCTTCTCTCCGGTAGCCTTTTCAACAGCCCTGACAATCACTTCCTCCTCAATCTCCTTAGGGATAACAAGGACACCGTCCAAGTCCCCAAACACAATGTCTCCGGGATTGATTTTCACTCCCTCCATGTCAATGGGAACCCTGTAGTCAATCACCTTTCCTCTGGGGCCCTGGTCCTGGGCATATCTCCCATAAGAAAAGCACGGAAAATCCAGGTCCAGGATTCCGTTGGTGTCGCGGTGAAATCCATTTACAACAGCGCCGGCCGCACCCAGTATCTTCATTCTCGTACACATCAGCTCCCCTACCAGGGCATATGTGGGTGACGATCCGGTACATATATACACCTCGTTTTTCTTAAGGTCATCCAGCGCCTCCAGCATAAGGCCAAAGCTCTGCCTCATGATTGGATTCTGCCCCTCAGATACTGTCTCCAGAGCATCTGCCTCAAGCACAGTCATGGCCCTTCCGGCCACCACCATATTTTCCCGCATGGGCTGAATCCTCCATGGCAGGAACTGATGGAGATAGTTCATTTTATCCAATATATCACCTATAACAGATGAATACAGTGTTTCCCTCATGAGAGCAAAAAGCTCGTCATCATTTTTCCATGCAACCATGATTTAATAAATTCCTCTCATTCATATGTAATCGTTCTCTGTCAATACGTCAGGCCCTATAGCTTTCCAACTCCCTCATGGCCTCCTGAATCAGGTCAGCCGTAACCGGATACGGTGTATGGCTGAGTTCCTGATTTTCCACAGCCGCCGCCAGCACATCCTCCAGATCATCTTCCAGGGTAAGTCCCAAATCCTTCAGACATGACGGCAGTCCAAGGGAACGGTTGAACCGATAAGTCTTTTCCAACTTATCCCAGTCCCGGTCCACCATCAGATTAACCAGTGTACCATAAGCAACCACATCTCCATGAAGATAATTCTCCTCGATCTGTCTGCGTCTCGTAAGTCCATAGAACAATGCGTGGGCAATCCCGCCCACATAATCCGAATGTACGGATACAGACACGATTCCCGGAGTGATAATTATGTTAAGCAATATTTTTTCCAGTTCTTCACTGACAATCCCCGACTTAGCGTCTTCCACTGCCTTCTTACCAAATTCCAGCATTGGATAGAAGCACAGCCTTCCCGCTAAAATACCAAATTCGCTTCCAAAGCTCAGCTTCTCTCCTGCCTTGGCCGACCACTCCGACTCAACATGTTTTGCCATGGCGTCTCCTATGCCGGCCCTGAGATAACGAATAGGGGCATCCAGGATAATCCCGGGATGGATAAAGCAGTGGAGCGGAACCGAATTTAACCGTTCCACCTTCTCAAACGTTCCGTCTTCACCATACATGATGCTCAGCTTTGTGACCGGAGCACAGTTGGATGCAATGGTGGGAATCGTAAACACAGGCTTTCTCAGAAGATCTGCTGCCAGTTTTACGGTATCCACGCATTTTCCGCCTCCCACCGCCAGCAGCACATCCGACTGCCTGACTCTCTGATCTGCAACCAGACGTTCCACATTACTCCAGGTGGCTTCATGGCCATAGAGAATTTCACCCGTCGTCGTCATGCCGGCTTTTTCCACAGCCTGTGTAACATACCGGCCGGCGGCATTCCAGGCTTTTTCCCCATGAACCGCCGCAATCTTATTTCCATATCTCCCAATCACATCCCGGAACGCATCAAATGCATTGATCCCGATGGTGAAATGCGGAAGATAAACAGACTCCTGTCCTTTCATTCCATTTCCTCTCTGCCCATACGGCAGGGACAGGATTACAGACTCTGCCCCATGGCCGCGGAAATCTTTTCACAGATTTCCTTTAACGACTCATGGCATCTCTGCTCCAGCCCGGCATCAAAATATTGAATAATTCCGCTCAAACTGAGAGCCGCCTCAATCTTGCCTCCATAACCGAATATGGGATATGTAATACATTTCAAATAAGGTTCACTTTCCCCTTCATTGGTAGCATAACCGTTTTTCCTGACAGCATCCAGGACTCTTCTGTACTCGTCCTTATCCGTGATGGTCCTCTCTGAATATGATTCAAAGGAACAATGACTGATAATTTTCTCCCTGACCTCTGCCGCAGAATAGGCAGTGAGCACCTTTCCTGCCCCCGTATTATGCGCCTCCACTTCACCGCCTATCTTAGAGTTCAAATCAAAGACAACAGCGTTTGCATTGGGCACCACACGGTCAATCAGCACGATTTTTTCGCCTTCAAGCACAGACAGATGGGCAATCAGATTCAGTTCTGTTGTAACCTTCTCCAGATAAGGCCTGGCAGCTTCCACAACGCTTATAAACTGAAATGCATTGCTGCTCAGCACGTAAATGGACATGCCAAGGCTGTAGCGCTTGGAAATCTCGTCGTACCTTACAAACCCTTCTTCCTCCAGGGTCGTCAGCACCCTGACCATGGTTCCCTTGCGCATATCTGCCCTCTCGCTGATTTCAGTCAGCGTCATGCTTTTATGGGCACTGTCAAAGAGTTTTAATACCTTTAGTGCCTTTTTTACCGATGAGATTGTATATTGACTTTCCCGTTCCATTCACCCAACTCCAAACCTTTTTTATTTATTATAGTTTATGTGCTCGCCTGCGGTCAACCGGTTAATCCTGCCCCTACTTTGAGAACAATCCCGGAAGGAAGGTGGAAAAGCCCGGGAAGAACACAAACAGTATCTGCACAAACAGCATCACAAACAGGAAGGGAAGGATTGCCTTGGTCATCTTTGATATCTTTGCTCCGCTGATTCCCTGCGCGACAAACAGGTTAATTCCCACCGGAGGCGTCATCATGCCCAGCATGGTCCCCACTGTAAGCAGAATACCAAAATGCAGCGGGCTGACACCCAGCCCTTTTAAGGTAGGCAGGAACAACGGCGTATAAATCAGCACCTGAGAAGCTGTCTCAAGGAAGGTTCCTGTCACAAAACATAGAAGCACAAAGAGAATCAGAATCACATGGACATTGCCCGTGATGCCCAGAATCACGCTTCCAATGAGCTGCGGAATCTGGTTTAATGTGAGATAGCGTGAAAATGCCATTGCAAATGCCAGTATGAATACAGTGGTTCCTGCAGTAACTGCACCTTTATAGAGAATACCGGGCAGGTCCGACACCTTAAGCTCCTTTGTGATGAACAGTCCTACAAACATGGAATACACCACTACCACCACGGCTGCTTCCGTGGGAGTAAAGATACCGCTGTATATGCCGCCCAGGATAATGACCGGGGCAAGGAGAGGCCAGATTGCCTCCTTAAAACTGGCAGCCACCTTCTTCCACTCAAATTCTCCCTCATCAGACTTGTATCCGTTCTTTTTGGAAATCACATAGGTGGTGAGAGCCAGGGCTGCCGTCATGAGGAAACCAGGTATGAATCCTGCCATGAACATCTCCCCAATGGACACCTCACCGGCAATACAGTAGAGCACCATGGGAATAGATGGCGGAATCAGGACTCCCAAAGAACCTGCACTGGCTGTCAATGCTGCGGAAAAATCCCTGTCATACCCCTTCTCCACCATGGGAGGAATCATCATCGCACCCACGGCTGCAACCGTACCCGGAGATGAGCCTGAGATGGCTGCGAAAAAAGCACAGGCCAGCACGGTTATGATTCCCAGCCCTCCATGAATGTTTCCCACAAGGCTGGCTGCAAAATTTACCAGCCTTTTGGACAGCCCGCCGGTCTCCATGAGATAACCGGCCAGAATGAACATAGGGATAGCCAGGTATGTATAAGAGTCCAATCCCGTAAATGCCATCTGTGATACAAACGCCAGGGGCATCCCCTTGGCCAGGACCGCCGCCACAGTCGACAGTCCGATACTGAACGATACCGGTATCCCAAGGAATACAAATACCAGAAATACTGCCATCATCATCAGAAATATGCTCATGATTTGGTTTCAACCTCCTTTTTCCGGACTATCATCTTAAACACTGCCTGCAGGAATCTGAAGGCAATCAGGCAGAACATGACAGCAACCAGTGCATACAGGCCTGCCATAGGAATTCTGAGAGAGGCGGACAGCTGTTTGGAAAGGCTGGCATTATAAATGATCTGTCTGGAGTTGTAGGCGATGACCAGGCTGACGGCAGCGCACAGCAGCTTTACCGCAATGTCTAACGCAAACCTGCCGCGCTCTGAAAGTACATTATCAATCAGCTCCACCCTGACATGGGCGTTGTCCAGCACAGCAGCGCTGGCACCGCAGTATATCAGGATAATGAATACATACCTGGACAGCTCCTCTGTCCATGCCAGGGGAAGATTGAACACAAAACGGAACAGCACCTGAAGAAAACACACCACTATCAGAATTGTAAACAGAAAAACAATCAGATAATATTCAAAGTTTTTCTTTTTTTTCATTGATACGTAACCCCTTTCTGTGAGTCGGCTACTGCACCGATGCAATGATATCCAGCATTTCTTTATACTTGTCTGGATTTATCTCATTGCCGTATTTTTCGCTGACACCCTTTACAGCTTCCCTGAATTCATCCTTTGCCTCAGGAGTAAGCTCCACCACCTCAACTCCGGCTTCCTTCATCTTCTCAAGGGCCAATGCATCCTCAGACTCACAGCTCTCTTTCATATACTCAGTGGCGATCTTTATACCATCGTTCAGAATCTGCTGGTAGGATGGTTCCAGTTTATCATACCAATCCTTGGAGACGACAAATGTGACAAAGGTAAATACATGTCCATCCAGGGTAAGATACTTCTGAACCTCATGAAGCTTGTTGGCGTAAATGTTCATTAGCGGATTTTCCTGGCCGTCAACAACGCCCTGCTGCAATGCAGAGAACAGCTCGCTGAATGCCATAGGAGTGGGATTGGCCCCCAATGCCTCAAACACCTCCAGATGAATCGGCGTGGTCATGGTCCTTATTTTTAATCCTTTCATGTCCTCCACACTGTTGATTGGATGCTTGCTGTTGGTTGTATGACGGAAGCCAAAGTTTCCAAATCCCAGACCCACATAGCCGATGTCCTCAAGCTCCTTTAACAGCGACTGTCCGAACTCGCCTTCCACAACAGCCTCCACCTGCTTTTCGTTGTCAAAAAGATATGGCAGTGACAGCAGTCCGAAGTCCTTTGAGAAGTTTCCGATGATATCCGTACCGCAGGGAAGCATGTCCGCCACTCCCAGCTTCAGTCCCTCAAAAACCTCCTGGTCATTTCCAATCTGGGCTCCTGTGAATATCTCCACTGTAAAGTTTCCGCCGGTCTGCTCTTCTATGTATTCCTTCATCTTGTTTACAGCAACCGCCTCAAAATGGTTATCAGCCACACCTACGCTGACCTTCATGGTAACTTTCTGGCCAGACTGTGTCCCTGCGTCTGCCGAAGCGCTCTGGGGCGCCTCCCCCTTAGGTGCCTGTGACGCTGTCTGCCCCCCTGTACCGCCACATGCTGTCAATAACATACTTCCGGCCAATAACGCTGCTAACATTCTCTTCTTCATCTTTTCAAAACTCCTTCTCTTAGTATTCTTTATTCTACAACTGCTCCCTTGGATGCAGATGCGCTGATTCTTCTGTATGTCCTCAGATATCCCCGCTTTACTTCTTTTTCCACAGGAACAAAACATTTCCTGCGTTCCTCAAGTATCTCCTCCGGCACCTTAAGTTCTATGCTCCTGGCATCAACATCAATTTCAATCACATCCCCATCCTGTATCAGAGCAAAGTCCCCCTGTTCATATGCCTCGGGCGAGATATGGCCCACGAAAAGTCCGCGGTTGGACCCTGAAAATCTTCCGTCCGTAATCAGGGCGCATGTATCAGACAGCCCCATTCCCTCCAGATATTTCATGGTTTTATACATCTCGGGCATACCCGGTCCGCCTTTTGGCCCCTCGTACATCAGGACCATGCAGGTGCCAGGTTTCACTCTGCCTTCCAGTACGGCCTGATAGGATTCCTCCTCGGTGGTAAAGACCTGGGCACGGCCTGAATATCTGAACATGTGCTTTGGCACGGCCGCGGGCTTGATTACACATCCCAGCGGCGCTATGTTTCCCTTTAATATGGCGACACCCCCTGTAGGTGCAAAGGGTTCCTCTGCCGTTTTAATCATGTTTCTGTTATTGGTATAAGAAAACCGTGACAGTGCCTCCCCCATTGTAAGGCCGGATACCGTCAGGGTATCTTTGTGCAGGTATTCCTCTATCTCCTTCAATACGGCCGGAACTCCGCCTCCCTCGTAAAAGTCAACCATGTCAAATTCCGAAGCCGGATAAATGGAGGCCACCTGCGGAATTCTTCTGCTGAATTCATCAAATACACTGAGCGGCAGTTCCCCCAGTCCGGCTTCATGATAAATTGCCTGGAGATGGAGAATACCGTTGGTGGATCCGCCCATTGTTAAAAGGTGCATAACCGCATTTTCAAATGCTTCCTCTGTAAGGATGTCCCTTGTGGTGACTCCCTTTTGAACCAGTTCTACAATTTTCTCTCCGGTCTCAACCCCCTTTGCCATGCGGGCTGCCAGGACAGCCGGAATGGTGCTGCTTCCCATCAGGGACATTCCCAGGCTCTCCGATAGGGCGCTCATGGTATTAGCAGTTCCCAGCATGGCACAGGAGCCTGGACACGGTTCCGCAATATCTTCAATATGCCGGAACTCCTCTTCATCAATTCTTCCCTGTTGTTTCCACCCAATAGCCTCTGTCACAATGTTCCCGTCGTAATGCCTGCCGCAGTAGGAAGCCGGATACATAGGGCCTCCATTCAGGAAAATGGCCGGCATCTCCAGCCTGGCCGCAGCCATCAGCATGCCCGGTACAATCTTGTCGCAGGAGCCCAGCAGCACCAGTCCGTCAAACCGGTGGGCCCTTACCATGCACTCAATGGATGACGCAATCAAATCCCTGGTAGGCAGGATGTAGCGCATCCCCTCATGGCCTTCCGCAATACCGTCGCAGGGAGCCACTGTGGAGAACTCCATGGGCGTTCCTCCCTCCTTGATAATCCCCTCCTTTACGCTCTCACACAGTTGTTTCAATACAAAATGCCCCGGTGTTGCATTGGTGTAGCTGTTAGCAATAGCAATGATTGGTTTGCCCAGCTGTTCCCCGGTGAATCCCATGGATTTGTACAGGGCCCGCTTTAAAGCGCCCTGTTCCCCTTTTAAGATATCGTTTTCTCTCATTATCCTTCCCCTCTTTTTGTTTTGTAATAGAAAACTTTGTTTTGTATAATGAGTTAAAATAATAAGTTTTGCATTGCAAAACTTTGTTTTGTTTTTATACTTATATAATACTCCTACTCTTGTTCTTTGTCAAGAATCATAATGGGTTTTTAAATTTTTTATCATTGTCCTCCCCGTTCCATGGATACATACGCAAAAAACTGCCGGCGCAGTTCCTTTTAAGATACTGCGCCGGCAGGACTGGTTTGCTCCTCTGTCCGCCGGGGCTTGGGCCCCATTTATAACGCTACTCCAGCAGCCGTCCCACATCCAGCTTCCCCCACCCCTGCTGGTTATGGGGAAGGCCCAGGTCCAGGGCCCGTTCCCTGATACGAAGCTTCACATCCTTGTTGCTCATGTCCGGGTACTTCTCCAGCAGCAGGGCTATGGCGCCCGACACCAGGGGCGTGGACATGCTGGTGCCTGACTTTGAAAAATATTTGCCGGGCTCATTGCAGCAGCTGATGATGCCTGAGCCCGGCGCTACCAGATCCGGCTTGCAGACGCAAGCCAGTGTGGGGCCTCTTCCGGAATAATCCACCATGCGGCTTCCCATGACGTCCACTTCCTTGTGATCGTCGGAGCAGCCCACAGTTATAACCTTGCGGCTGATGCCGGGAGTTGTGATGGTCATTCGGCCCGGTCCGTGATTTCCGGCTGCCACCACTACCACCAGGCCGTCATCCCAGGCCGCATTCACCCCCCGCACCAGAATTGAGTTCTCTGTCATGTCCCTGCGGGACAAGGAGCCTACGGAGATATTCACAATGCGGATATTATATCTGTCCCTGTTCTCCCGGATCCATTTAAGTCCGGTCAGTACGTCTGTGGCATAGCCGTTTCCCTTCTGGTCCAGCACCTTCACCGATATAAGACTGCATCCCGGCGCCACCCCTCTGTATTTCCCGTCGGAGGAGATACCGTTACCTCCAATCATTGCAGCTATATGGGTGCCATGGCCATTGTCATCATAGGGCGATGTGCGGTGGTTTACAAAATCAGCAAAGGCTGTCACTCTATCCTTAAAATCCTCATGGAGGTAAATTCCGGTGTCAAGTACTGCCACACCCACTCCTCTACCCGTAATACCCATGGAATACACTTCTTCACAATTAATGTCTTCTCTCGCCTGATTCACATCACGATTTTCTCCTTTTTTATTAGGATATTCTATAATGAAGGAATCTGTGCCAGGGCACCGGGTGCCGCGGTCAGGCCGGCAGGACTGTCAGGCAGATAAAACCGCCTGACAGGAGCAAAAATATTTTCTTTAAAAGGAAGGCGGAACCTGCTTCTGCCGGTCCACGTCAATCACACCGTAGGTATTGATTCTCAGCTTCGGAATAACCGGAAGGCTTACAAATGCCAGGGTCATGAATGCATCTATATCGCTGCTGATTCCCAGCTGCCTTGTCAAAACCTTCAGAGCCTGCAGCTGCTCCTCCACCTCCTCCACGGATAACCGGCTCATAACTCCGCCAATGGGAAGCGCAAGCTCGCCTAGCACCTGTCCTTCTGCCGCCACAGCCAGGCCGCCCCTGTTCTTTCTCACTGCGTTGGCGGCCAATACCATATCCCTGTCATTGGTCCCCACCACAATCAGGTTATGGGAATCATGGGCTACGCTGGTTGCCACGGCCCCCTTCTTAAGACCGTATCCTCCCACAAAGCCCAGTCCCTTGTGTCCGGTGTGACGATGGCGTTCAAACACAGCTGCCTTCACAATATCCTGTTCCAGGCTGACGCCGGGTGCCAGCCCCGGAGTATTCTGCCAAGGCACCAGACGCTCCTCTGTGAGAAGTTCATGGGGCTTGAACTGAATTACCCGCTCCATGGTCCCCTTTGGCTCCTGCACCAGGTCCTCCAGGGTAACCTCATCCATATGGAAGGAATCAAACACCCTTGGAAATGCAGTTTCCAGGCCGCCAGCTGTTTTTTCCGCTGATTCGGTATTCTCCCTGCCTGCAGACAGCGGCTGTTCTCCCGCTGCAGGGTACCGGCTGTTTTCCTTCCCGGCCTCCAGACATACCCCCTCCTTTGCCGTCAGGACTCCGTCCTTGTATACAGCCGCCACCCGGATATCCTTCAAGTCCTCAAGCACTGCCAGGTCCGCCCTCAGCCCAGGCATGACAGCCCCCCTGTCCTTCAGTCCAAAATACCGGGCTGCATTAAAGGTTCCCATCTTAATGGCCCGTATGGGGTCCGCGCCCAGGGACACTGCCCTGCGAATAATATAATCAATATGTCCCATGGAAATCAGGTCGCCGGGATGCTTGTCATCTGTCACCAGCATACACCTCTCATAATAGGGGGCCTCAAACAGGGGCATAAGTGCTTCCAGGTTCCTGGCAGCCGTGCCCTCCCGTATCATAATCCACTGTCCTCTCCCAAGTTTTTCCAGTGCCTCCCCTGTATCCGAACACTCATGGTCAGACCGCACACCGGAGCATACGTAGGCATTCAGCTCATTCCCTCCCAGGAAAGGCGCGTGGCCGTCTATAACCTTGCCGCGGCAACCTGCCTGCGTAAGCTTCTCCATCAGATCCTCCTGGCCGGCAACCACTCCCGCTGAATTCATCACCTCTGCCAGCCCCAAAACCCTGGGATTCTCATAGTATGGCTTTATATCCTCCGGCCCCAGCACAGCTCCGGACTCGTCCAGTCCGGTGGAGGGCACACAGGAGGGCATGACAAAAAATGCGTCCAGCCGCAGGCCCTCTGTGGCTTTTAACATATAATCCACGCCCTGGCACCCTGCCACGTTGCCAATCTCATGGGGATCCGTAATCACGGTGGTGGTGCCATGGGGAAGGACTGCTTTTTCAAACTCCGGCGGCGACACCATGGAACTTTCAATATGTATATGCCCGTCAATAAAACCGGGACAGATGTACCTGCCTGTCATATCCACGTTGACAAGCCCGTCATATTCCCCTATGCCGGCTATGCAGCCATCCTCAATGGCTATGTCCCCAATCTCTGTGCGCTCCGTAAATACATTGACGATTGTCCCCCCTTTTAACACAAGGGATGCCTTTCTTCTTCCGGCAGCAACGTCCATCATTTTTTTCAAATCATTGTATTGTCTCAAACAAATACCTCCTTCTGTCTATTCTTTAGCCCCCGATATATTTGATATCATAATACTATAATCCATATAAAAGTACAATATTCTGATATTATTAAATTTTTATTTAAATTATCAATACTTCTTCATCTATTTGGTTTTTCTGCAAAATTTTTACATTCTATCATTAAAATGCTTGTATTTCCGCATCATCGTGCTATAATAGTCTCATGGAAGTATAGCTCAGCTGGGATGAGCGTTCGCCTCACACGCGAAAGGTCATGGGTTCGAGCCCCATTACTTCCATTTTTCGTACCCATTTTCAGTTTACGATTCCATTTCATTTTTCTTTCATCCCCCAAAGCCTGTTTTTTCCAGCCTCCTGATTTTTCCCTTGCAGCCTTATTTGTTTCCGCGGCTTTGTCCGGGGGGGTGGGAATTATCAATTTTAAGATTTTCTTAATAATCTATTCAAAGAACATTCAAACATTCCGGAGGATTGCATGCTATACTAAGTACATAAGAAATGCACGAATGTTTAACAACTATCCTTCAACCCTTTTTGAAAATCCGAAAATCCTAAAGAAAATTGCTCCGTACCACCTGGTACGGAGCTTTTTCTATGTATTCCATATGTCTGATTTTCTTTATCTCCGGTATCTGTCTGCAATACCTATCTCCGGTTCAGCCCTGCCAGAACTTCCCTCAATTTCTCCACATTTCCATCGTCAAAACAATATCCGTCCATACCGCAGCGGCGCGCTCCCTCAATGTTAAGCTCAAGGTCATCCACAAAAAAGCATTCTTCAGGCTTCAGATGGAACCGCTCAAAAAGATGGCCGTATATTTCCTTCTGGGGTTTCAGACACAGGACATCGGCCGAGAACAGGATGCCGTCAAAACATTCCACTGCTGGCAGCACGTCCTTATAGCAGCTCAAAAGGCGCACAGATGCATTGGAGCACAGATAGATGCCGTAGCCCATGGACTTAAGCCATCTTACCACATCCTCCATTCCTTCCTTCTTATACATGTTGAACTCATGCCAGCGGTTGAAACACAGGGCTGCCAGACTGCGCTCCTCCTCTGTGTCCAGACGGGCCTGCATCTTTTTTAAGGCCATATCCTCCGGCATTACTCCCAAGTCCAGCAGAATCCACTCAGGTGATACGAATATGGAAGTGCTGACCTTTTTCCTGGTCTCCTGGTCCTCTATGAAATGCCTGCACACTCCGTCCGCTATGTAGTCCACCAGGACATTTCCCATATCAAATACAATGTTCTTAATCATCCTATCCTCCTGCTCTCTTTTATATATATTATGGCTTTGGAACCTCCGAGGGGAACATTTTACCATATTCAAAAACCCGGGACAAGGCCCCGGGTTTCGTGTCTCTTAGGCTTCCGGTTTTTCAACCTGGATAATGGCAGCCTTCTGCATAGGAATACGGCAGTTCTTATTGTTACCGAATTCCACAATGACTGTATCATCTGTCATGTCAATGATAACGCCATAGAATCCGCTGCTGGTGAGAATGGTATCACCAACTGCAACGCTTTCCAGCAATTCCTTCTGTCTTTGCTTCTCCTTCTTCTGAGGACGGATTGCCATGAAATATAACATACCTCCCAGAAGAACAATATAGAGAACCCAGAACATCGGACCACTTGTCATTCCATTTTCCTCCTTCACACCTACCGCCGCCTCGCCGCAGTAGTTTCTTATTCATCAGACGCCGTACTGGTCGCACGGCCGGAACCTTCCATACCGGCAAGCTTGGCCGCTTTATACTCAGCATAACGGTGTTCCTCGATGGCGTCGCGAATCTCTTTCATCATTGTATTATAAAAATACAAATTATGCAAGGTACATAATCTCATTCCAAGCATTTCTTTTGCCTTCAGCAGATGGCGTATATAGGCCCTGCTGTATGAACGGCAGGCAGGACAGCCGCATCCTTCTTCTATGGGACGGGAATCCAGCTCGTATTTCTGGTTAAACAGATTCAGCTTGCCCTGGTTGGTGTACACATGGCCGTGGCGTCCGTTCCTGGATGGATATACGCAGTCAAAGAAGTCCACGCCCCTGTCCACTGCTTCCAGGATGTTGGCAGGTGTTCCCACGCCCATCAGGTATACAGGCTTGTCCTCAGGCAGGCAGGGAACTGTCACGTCCAGGATATGGTACATCTCCTCATGGCTCTCGCCCACTGCCAGTCCGCCCACTGCATATCCGTCCAAATCCATTTCCCGTATAGTCCTTGCATGCTCCATACGTATCTCATCCACCACGCCGCCCTGGTTGATGCCGAACAGCAGCTGCTCCCGGTTCACCGTATCCGGCAGGGAGTTAAGACGCTCCATCTCGGTCTTGCAGCGCGCCAGCCATCGGGTGGTGCGCTCCACTGAATGCCGGATGTAGTCGTCGCTTGCATGGCTGGGAGGACATTCGTCAAACGCCATGGCAATGGTGGAACCCAGATTGGACTGAATCTGCATGCTCTCCTCAGGCCCCATGAATATCTTGTGGCCGTCGATATGGGAATTAAAGTAAACTCCTTCTTCCTTAATCTTGCGCAGTCCTGCCAGGGAAAATACCTGGAACCCGCCGGAATCCGTAAGGATAGGGCGGTCCCAGTTCATAAACCTGTGCAGTCCGCCAAATTCCCTTATGAGCTTGTCGCCGGTGCGCACATGGAGATGATAGGTATTGGACAGTTCCACCTGGGTGCCGATTTCCCGCAGATCATCCGTTGATACAGCTCCCTTGATGGCGCCCACGGTTCCCACATTCATGAACACAGGCGTCTCCACGGTACCGTGTACTGTTTCCATACGGGCGCGCTTGGCACGCCCGTCCTTTGTTATGACTTGATATTTCATATGATATGCCTCAATTATTCCTCATCGTCTGCCAGGGCAGCTTTAATCATGATGGCGCACTCAATCCGCTTCTTCTGCATCTCACAGCCAATGTCATATGCCCCGTTGATGGATCCGCTGAAGTTATACGCGTTGGCAGAACAGCCGCCGCTGCAGTAGAACCTGGCAAAGCAGTCCTTGCACCCCGGCTTGGCATATACATTGCAGGTCTTGAACTCATCCCTGATATCCGTGTTCACAACACCTGTGTCCACATTGCCCATAAGGAATTTTTCATTTCCCACAAACTGGTGGCAGGGATAGAGATCGCCCCAGGGGGTCACCGCCAGATACTCGGTGCCGGAACCGCAGCCTGCCATGCGCTTAGCCACGCAGGGTCCAGCCTTTAAGTCCAGCATAAAATGGAAGAAGTTGAATCCTCTTCCCTCCTTTTTACGCTTGATAAACTCCAGGGCCAGGCGGTCGTATTCCTTTAAGATGGCCGGGATATCTTCCTCCTTGATGGCGTAATCCTCTGACGGGTCAGCCACCACCGGCTCCATGGACATCTGCTCAAATCCCAGGTCCGCATAATGGAGCACGTCGTCTGCAAAGTCCAGATTGTTCCTGGTGAATGTACCGCGGACATAATAATTCATCTGCTTTCTGCTGTCCGCAAACTTCTGGAACTTGGGGACAATCAGGTCATAGCTGCCGCTGCCGTTACGGAAGGGGCGCATCTTATCGTTGACATCCTTTCGTCCGTCCAGGCTCAGCACCACATTGCTCATCTCACGGTTGCAGAATTCCATTACCTCGTCATTTAGCAGAACACCGTTGGTTGTCAGGGTAAAACGGAATTTCTTGTGGTGGGCTTCCTCCTGGGAACGGCCGTATTCCACCAGCCGTTTTACCACATCCCAGTTCATCAGGGGCTCGCCGCCAAAGAAGTCCACCTCCAGGTGCTCCCTGTTTCCGGAGTTGGCAATCAGGAAGTCCAGGGCCTTCTTCCCCACCTCATAGCTCATGAGAGCGCGGCGTCCATGGTACTCGCCTTCCTCTGCAAAGCAGTAACGGCAGGCCAGATTGCAGTCATGGGCAATGTGCAGGCACAGCGCCTTTACCACCGTCTTCCTCTTCTTAAAGTCTACCACAAAATCCCTGTAAATATCCTTGGTAAGGAGCTGCTCTGCTTCAATCAGCTGACCGATTTCCTCCAGAGCCTCCTCTATATCCTCCTGGCTGTATCTGTCCTTCAGACAGACCCTTACCTCTTCCTTCACATCTGAAGGCAGGGCAGCGGGCGCTTCCATCTCCGGAATCCGCTGTGAAACCAGCTGTACGGCGTCGTAGACCACCGGGTCCACCACATGGACGGATCCGCTGTTGACATCCAGGACAATATGATAACCATTATTTATATACTGATGAATCACGAATTTACTCTCTCTTTCCAAGGGCCAATGGCCCCAAATCCTGTGCATGGTAAAGCCCCTATAATCCCATCGACCATAGGGGCTTGCAACCAATTTCCTGTATGTATCTCTTCTGACCGGCGATTAGCGGTTAGCGTTCTCGCAGCTCTGGTTTCCTACTGTACAGGATGTCTTGCAGGCTGACTGGCAGGAAGTCTGGCACTCGCCGCATCCGCCCTTCTTCATTGTGTCCTTTAAGGTATTGGTATTCAATGTCTTAACGTGCTTCATACTACGGCACCTCCTATTCATTTAATATTATTAATTATTTGAAACTATAATTCCTTGAAATTATAACACAGGTTAAAGTCCCTTGCAACGGTATTTTCAAAGGTTTGTCATATTAAAGGCTCCCCCGGGAATATACTGCAACATAGATTCTTTCAAAAGGAGAACAATATATGGAAAATGGTATTGTGAAGCCCATGCTCCGCTCCCTGCTCATCTCCTATGTGCTGTCAGGAATCCTTCTGGCTGCCCTGGCCTTTGCCCTCTATAAACTGCGCCTGAAAGAGGGACAGGTGAACCTGATGGTGTATGCCGTGTATCTTCTGACCTGCTTATGCGGCGGTTTTCTGGCGGGCAAGCGCATCCGGCAGCGCCGGTTCTTCTGGGGGCTTCTGTCAGGGCTTCTGTACTTCCTGGTGCTTTTTGCAGTGTCCTGGGCCATGAATATGGGGTCAGCCATTGATATGGAGCGGTCTGTCACCGTCATGGGCATATGCGCGCTGGGAGGAACCATAGGGGGGATGCTCAGTTAATGTTCAAAAGAGAGAATACCTGATTCCAGTCATGGCCATGGAATCCGGTCATTCTCTCTTCTCTTCCATCAGATGCCCTTTGCCGGGCCTTATTTTTTCTTATTTCTTTTTCTTCTTCACACCCGCGTCTTCCAGGCTCCCCACAGCCTGCGCCAGCACAAAGACAGCACTTCCCAAAAACACGAACATGTCGCCCAGATTGAACACCACCTTCTTAAGGGATTTCCATTCAATGGTGAAGTAATCCACCACATACCCGCGCACCACACGGTCGTACAGATTGCTGAGAGCGCCTCCCATCACAAGGGACAGGCCCAGCTTCTCCCCGGTCTTTCCCTTATCCTGCATCATGGCTGCCAGAGCACCGGCCATGGCCGAAATCACCATAAGCGGAATCCCCTTTACCAATTCCGGCCTTTCCTTCATGAATCCGAAGGGAAAACCGCTGTTGTGGTTCTTATGAAGCTTTATAAATCCTTTGGCAGACGGCAGATCCCTTGGAAATGTGTCGTCCTCCTGGCCCTCCACCACACTCTTGACTCCCAGATCCAGGGCAGCCAGCCCGCCTATTATCCAGCCATAAATCATAGATTCGCCTTCCTTTCCACCCTTTTATTTCATTTTACTATGGTTTCACACCTCCGTCCAGTGAAAGGTTTCTGAATTCAAGCATATACTATAACAAATATCCTGCCCGAGGTGTGCCATGGCAGACTGCCCATTTAATTCCGCCGACGAGAATATTGCTGATTTCATATACAGAATTGGAAGTCAGCAGCAGATAGTCGGCAATCCGGCCGATATTCCCTGTATGGATTATGTGAACGATGAATACAATATCATCTACACTCCTCTGGATACCGTAACCCCCATTTCCCTGGCCCGATACAGCTACTATACTGTACCCGGACTTTTTTCCCTTCTGGACAGTTCCAGCATGGAGGCCTCCGGCATACTTACCACCTTTGCCGCGCCTGCCCTGGGAAACAGGGGGCGCGGAACCCTAATAGGTATCGTGGATACCGGCATTGACTATACCAACCCCTTATTCCGCTATCAGGACGGCTCCACCCGAATCGCCGGACTGTGGGACCAGAGCATCCCCACAGGAGAGGATGTCATTCCTCCCGGCGTGCCGGCCTATTATGAACTCAGCGGCGCCTCTTATGGCACTGAATTTACCAGGGAGCAAATCAACCAGGCCCTTGCCTCCGACAGCCCCCTGGACCTGGTGCCCTCCACAGACACCAATGGCCACGGTACCTTTCTGGCCGGTATTGCCGCCGGCGGTTCCCTGCCGGAACAGGATTTCACCGGCGCAGCTCCGGAGTGCGAGCTCATAGTGGTCAAACTGAAACAGGCAAAACGCTATCTCCGCGAGTTCTACCTTGTCAGCCAGGACGCAGATGCTTATCAGGAAAATGACATCATGATGGGAATTAAATACCTGAGAGTGACCGCATTCCGCCTGGGACGCCCCCTCATCATTCTCATAGCCCTTGGCTCCAACCTGGGAAGCCACGAAGGCACCTCACCCTTAAGCAGCGTTGTGCAGGATGCCAGCCGTTTCCTGGGCCGGGCAGCGGTCATTGCGGCAGGCAATGAGACAGGCCGGGCCCATCACCATTTCGGCACCATTCCGTCCGGACAGGAGTGGGATGATGTGGAAATCCGGGTGGGACCGGAAGAATCAGCCCGCGGTTTTTCCCTGGAGCTCTGGGCCTCCACTGCCGATACCTATTCTGTGGGCTTTGTCTCGCCCAGCGGCGAGATAATCTCCCGTATTCCTATTATAGCCAGGAACGAGACCTCTATCCCTTTTCTTCTGGAACCAACGGTCATTACGGTCAATTACCAGCTCATTGAATCCGGCGCCGGAAAACAGCTGATATTCATGCGTTTTAGAAATCCTGTGGCCGGCATATGGAAGGTGCGGGTCTATAATACCCAATATTTTACAGGAGAATTCCATATGTGGCTGCCCTCCGAGGGACTGGTATCGGATGAGACCGTATTTCTGCGTCCCACTCCCGACACCACCATTACCCTGCCCGGCAATACGGCCGCGCCCATTACAGTGGGGGCCTATAACCACCTGAACAACAGTATTTACATCCACTCCAGCCGCGGCTTTCACCCCTTCCGGTATCGTAAAGCCGGAGCTGGCAGCTCCGGGCGTCAATGTAATGGGGCCTTCTGTGGGGCCGCAGAGCTGGCGGCTCCGTGCCCATGACCACCCGCAGCGGCACCTCAGTGGCTGCCGCCCACGTGGCCGGCGCCGTGGCCAGCCTCTTTGGCTGGGGAATCGTGGAGAGCAACCAGATTACCATGAGCCAGGCGTCCGTGAAATCCTATTTGATCCGGGGTGCAAGAAGAAATCCAGCACTCCGCTACCCCAACGAAGAGTGGGGCTACGGAGCACTGGATTTATATGAAACCTTCCGGCGTATCCGGGAATAACCCTCTGCTCAGTACGGTATGAACGAGCCATGCGAAGGTATGAATCATCCCCGCATCTGTATCAATGGTCCGCCGCTTTTTTCCAGATAGGGACGGGTGACAACCACAGAGCCGATATTAGGGGTCCTTTGGGAATCTCATACATGATATCCAGCATGAATTCCTCCAGAATGGCCCTCAGCGCCCTGGCCCCGGTCCCTCTCTTGATGGCTTCACCGGCAATCCATTTAAGGGCCTCATCCTCAAAGATCAGCCGTACCTCATCCATCTCCAGCAGGCGCTCGTACTGTTTGGTGATGGCGTTCTTCGGCTCTTTCAGGATGCGGACCATCATATCCTCCGTAAGCCCCTGAAGGGTTACTGTCACGGGAAGCCTTCCCAGGAACTCGGGAATCATTCCAAAGGTCCGCAAATCCTCATTGGCCACCTGCCCCAGAATATCGGGATCCTTGTCATATGTATCCTTCAGGATGGAACCAAAGCCCATGGTGGTTTTCTTCATCAGGCGCTCCTTAATGATTTCCTCCAAATCGGGGAAGGCGCCGCCGCAGATGAACAGGATATTGTCCGTATTCACCGTTGCCATGGGCGTCATGGCGTTTTTCTGGTTGGAGCCTACCGGCACCTCCACAGTGCTCCCCTCCAGCAGCTTTGAGCAGCTCCTGCTGTACGGATTCGCCGCTTACATCCCTGGTATTGGTCTGTTTCTTCTTTGGCTATCTTGTCAATCTCATCAATGAATATGATTCCCCTCTGAGCCCGCTCCACATCGTTATCCGCAGCAGCCAGAAGCTTGGACACCACGCTTTCTATATCATCGCCGATATAACCGGCCTCTGTCAGGGAGGTGGCGTCGGCAATGGCCAGCGGTACATCCAGAAGTCTGGCCAGCGTCTTAACCAGATAGGTCTTTCCGCTTCCCGTTGGACCAATCATCAGTATGTTGGACTTTTCAATGACAATGTTCTTATCTGTTCCGGCATCCTCCCCTGCCCCGTCCTGAGGCGGCTGGTCCAGAAATGCCCTTTTATAATGGTTATATACAGCCACTGCCATTACCTTCTTGGCCTTTTCCTGGCCGATAACATATTCGTCCAGCTCTGCCTTGATGACATGGGGCGCCGGTATGTCCTTCATGGTCAGGACCGGCTGTTCCTTGGCTTTTTTCTTGATTTTCTGCTTTTTGGGGATTTCCACTGCGGGAGGCGTCATGTTCAGGTCATTGAGGTTCATGTTCATATAGGGCATATTGGGCAGTTTGGAAAAATCCATGCCCCCCTTTGTCACGGAATCAAATGCTTTCTGCATACAGTCATGGCAGAGATTCATGCCGCCGGGCATGGATATCATGGGGCCGGCCTTACTCTCAGGCCGCCGGCACATGTAACACACCTTTTCGTAGCGGTCCTCTTCCTTTTGTTTGTCTTTATCTTCACCATGGCCGGATGTCTCCACATCCTGGGTATACTCTTTTTCGTCCAAGTCAGTTCTCCTCTCTGTTAAAGGGCGTACCGGGCCGTTCCATCGTCCCGCCGCTTAACGTAAAGTATATAACAAAATGCTTCCCCAAACAAGAGGAAGCATTTTCATTTCACATTGTTTTGAAAAATTTTAGTTATTGGGCCTGTGTTTCCGTATTCTCCTGGGGCATGGCCTTCAGCGTGATGGTGACCGTCCTTTCCTGGTATTCCCCGTCCTTCTGGGACTGTACCGTCAGATCAATCTGTTCTCCCATCTCGTAGCAGGCCAGAAGCTCCTGCAAATCCGTCATGTTCCGGACGCTCTGTCCGTCCACCTTGGTGATGATATCCTTTTCCCTCAGATCCGACTGGGCCGCGGCTCCTTCCTCCAGTATCTTGTATACATACACACCTCTTGGCATTCCGAAGGCCGCTGCGGACTCTTCATCCACGCTGGTTCCCTGTATGCCCAGATAGCCTCTTTTGGCCTCCTCCACCGGATTCATGGTCTTGCGGTTCATAAGCTGGTTCATAATGTCTTCTGCCTTGGATATGGGAATGGCATAGCCGATCCCTTCCACCTCGGTGGAGGAATACTTGGCGGCATTGATGCCTATCACCTCTCCCTTCATATTAAGAAGGGCGCCTCCGCTGTTGCCGGGATTGATGGCCGCATCGGTCTGAAGAAGCTCCCTGGTACTGGTGCTTGATACCCTGACCTCCCGGTTGAGGGCGCTTACATACCCCACGGTCACGGACTGGCCGTAGCCCAGCGCATTGCCGATGGCAATGACGCCCTGTCCCACCTTCAGTTCATCGGAGTTGCCCAGCCTTGCCACCTTAATCTTGCTCTTGGTATCATCCTTAATCTGCTCCAGGGGCACTGCTATGACTGCCAGGTCCGTTTCTGCGTCCGTTCCCTTGATAGCTGCGTCCACTACCTCACTGTCAATAAAGGCCACCTTCAGGGAGGTGGAATCCTCCACCACATGGTTATTGGTCACGATGAGAAGTTCCTTGTCATTCTCACCCACTATGATTCCCGAACCGCTGCTGGGTACCTCATAGGTCTGGGGGCCGCCCCCTGAAGAACCAGCCGTATCCGTAATTATTGCTCTGGTATACCGCCGTGCTGGTAATTGCCACCACTGTGGGCATGGCCTGTTCCACAATATCGGACACATCCGCCACTGCCTTTCCATTGTTCCTCTGGCCCTGCTGGTATCCGCCGTTACCCTGGGCGCTGCCCTGGCCGTTATCCTGTCCGCTGCCCTGACTTTCTGTCTGGGCCTTTGATATCTCTTCCTTTTTTTCCGCTTCAGCCGATGCAGCCGCGCTGTTTCCCATGAATCTGGATGCAGCCACATTGACCCCCACCATGGTCGCCCCTGAGACAGTGCCAAAGAGAAGGGCACCCGCTGTAATCAGAGCTGCTTTTTTTAAAATGCCGCCTTTTTTCTTCTTTGGGGGCATATCCTCCGGCTGGGGACGGCGCCCATATGGGTCCCCGCCGTACTGCCTGTTGTCATAACTCTGGTTATCATAAGACTTCCACCCGTAGTTCTGGTCGTTGTCGTACATTATAATTCCCCTTTCTCACGCTTTCTCACGTAATCTCCCGATTCTGTACACAGTTTAGCAACGATTTGTGATAAATGTGTGACCATTTTATTATATAAGACTAAAAAGTGCCGGCAGGGAATGGCAAATCCCTGCCGGCACTTTTACAGCCTTTATATCTGCTGCTTTTATACGAACAATCCTGACATTAATTTCCTGGTCCGATGATCACAGACCCCGGTCCCTCCGGCACGTATTCCTCGGACGATGCGCCCGGATAAGCTGCCGTACTTCCCTTGGTGCTGCCAGGGTAAGCTGCGGTGCTCCCCTTGGTGCTGCCAGGATAAGCCGGGGACGTTCCCTGGCTTCCGGGATACGCAGCCGTGGTCCCCTTAGAGGCACCCGGATAAGCTGCGCTGGTTCCCCTGGTGGGGTCCTGGCCCGGATAGGTGATTGCTCCTGGTCCGGTTGTCTGGTCGCCCTCTGAGGTCTCAGCCCCCGGGAATATACTGCCTGAGCTGCTCTCTCCCGGTCTTCCGGGATGAACGGTACCGGAGCCGCTGCTCTCTCCCGGCCGTCCGAATATATCGTCATCCTCAGGCGGATCCAGTTCATTGCCGAACTCATCGGTCTCTATCTCCAAATCCGTCTCGCCGTCAATGATAGACTCATCTGTCTCGGACGTGCTGCTCTCAGACTCATTTTCTTTTGTCTCTTCCGTTGCCTTGGTTGCCTGGGTGGGCTTGGGGATATACCCGCCGTCTGTTCCCACATGATCGATTGGCTTGGCTTCATTGTACATGCCTGTATCCGCTGATATCTTGGCACTGATTTTCTTTACCATATCACTGGGCTGGTAATTTTCATCCCCAAACAGGAACTGGTGGAGAAGGGTTACATTGCTCTCCAGTGTCTGGGGAATGACGCAGGCGCCCTTTTTGCCCATATTGGCATCGCTTCTGGCTGCCGGGAATCCCATGGTATCCGCTATTGTATACTTGGTCAGATTTCTGGCTGCCGGTATAATGTCATCAATGGTAACACTGGAAAGAATCTGGGGGAACACTGCCTCCATGACATTGTTTACCACCGCAAAGTCGGATTTCTTAAGCTTCTGGAAACAGAGGTCTATGATTTCCCGCTGGCGCTCTGTCCTGGCAAAGTCTGTATCCATCTTACGAAGCCTTGCGTACGCAACTGCCTGGACACCGTCCAGATGGTTGAGCCCCGCCTGTTTTAACTGATAGGAACCTACTCCGGTAGCCTCCACAGTCTCCGTAATATAGGCATTGATATAGTAAAATTCCGCCTTGCTCAGCTCCACATCCACTCCGCCCAGAATATTGACCGCATCCACCACTGCTTTCCAGTTAAATGTGGCAAAATCATCTATCTGCAGGTCCAGGTTTCTGTTCAGCGCTTCCACTGCCTGCTCAGGACCTCCCAGGAAATAAGCCTGATTGATCTTATTGTACAGCCCGTTGTCACTTACACTGAGATATGTGTCCCTGAACACGCTGACAAGCTTAATCTCGCCGGTGCCCTGGTCAATGTTGCATATGATGATAACATCGGCGTTATTGCCTTTTCCCACCGAGTTATTCCGGCTGTCCACACCAAAGAGGGCAATGGTCCAGTATCCCTCCATCTCCTCTACCTTCTTTTGAGGGATATTAGGGTTAGTCACCTGGGCCGGTTTAAACTGGCTTGGCTGAATCAGACTCATCTTATTCTGCGCATACCGGTAAAGCCCGGTTCCCAAAAGGAATAGGATTTCCAGTATGATGAATACAATTATCAACTTACGGCGGCGCTTGATCTCTGCTGCTGCCGGATCCGCTGCCGCCGCTTCCCTGGCTGCCCTGCGGCCTCCTGCTCCGCCCCCGTTCCTTCCGAAAGACGAATCCCTGCCCTTACCGGCGCCAAGGTCTTCCGCCCCGGCATAGGACCGGCTGTATGTGCGGCCGCCAGTCTCACCAGCCCCCAAATTCCCAGCTGCCGTCCTGGCACCTTTTCCTTCGCCTGTATACCTGGGCCGTTCTCCCGGCCTGCTTCCTGAGACTCCCGGCCTTCCGTCAGGCCGGTCCCCGGTGAATCTGGGGCGTTCACCGCTCTTGCTGCCCGCGCCCGTATATCCGGAGCGTTCACCGGTCTTGCCGCCTGCGCCCGCATATCCGGGACGCTCACCGCTCTTGCTGCCCGTGCCTGTATATCCGGGGTGTTCACCGGTCTTGCCTCCTGTGCCTGTATATACGGGGCGCTCACCGCTCTTGCTGCCTGTGCCCGTATATACGGGGCGTTCACCGGATCCGCTGCCTGTGCCCGTGTATCCGGGACGCGCTCCGCCCTTGCCTCCTGTGCCTGTGTATCCGGGGCGCTCACCGGACCCTCCGGCTGCGTATCCGGGACGGCCCGCCGGCTTCTCTCCTGCAAACCGCGGACGCTGGCCTGCCTTTCCCTCACCGCCTGCAGGGCGCTCCGTCATCCGCTCACCTCCGTAGGTGCTTCCCATGCCGTTCTTTCCCGATATACCTGCAGTACGCTCTGCGTCTCCCGCTCCGGCATAGCGCGGACGGGCGCCGGAACCGGAGCTGGGCCCGGCAGCCGAACCTGAGCCGCGGCCATCTGATGCAGTCCTTACTGACGCCCTGCCGGCAGATACCGGCGTTCCCTGCCTGGATCCGCCTCCCGAACCTGCGCGGCCCGCCTGTCCGGCGCCCCTTATCTCCTGCCCGCTGCCTCCGGTACGCCCGCGGGGCATTGTATCTGAATCAGCCCCGGCACCGGCGCCTAAATCGCGCTTCCTGCTGCGGCTTCTTAATCTCTCTTCTTCCTCATCAAATCCATTGTCAAACTCACGATTCATTCGTCCATCCTCATTCCATCACGTAAACCAGGCGCTAATCATTCATAAGCAGCCCCGCTCCCCTGACCCGCAGACTGTATCCGGGCACGGCTAAAACGCAGGAGCATTCTTAACGCAAACGTCATGCATATCAATATGCATTTTTATTAATAAATCCCTTGAAAACAGTGAGAAACATAATCTTGAAGTCAAAACCCAGACTCCAGTTCTCAATGTAATAAAGGTCATGCTCAATCCTCTTGGTAATTGATGTATCCCCCCGGTAGCCATTGACCTGGGCCCAGCCCGTGAGTCCCGGACGCACCTGATGCTTAATCATATACCGCGGTATCTCTTCTTTAAATTTTTCCACAAACAGCGGCCGCTCCGGCCGGGGCCCCACCAGACTCATATCACCAATGAGGACATTAAAAAACTGGGGCATCTCGTCAATGCTTGTCTTGCGTATGAAACGTCCCACAGGCGTTACCCTGGGATCATGGGGCGTTGTCCACTGGCTGCGCTCCCTGCCCGGGTCCTGAACCTCCATGGAACGGAACTTGTACATCTTAAAGGGACGGTTGTGCAGCCCTATCCTCTCCTGGCTGAAAAGCACGGGCCCCGGTGAAGTGATTTTGATGAGCAGAGCCGTAACCAGCATGAGAGGCGAAAATACAATCAGACCAAACAGAGCGCCGGCTAAATCCACTATCCGTTTCATGGTGGCGTTAAACACCCCGGTAAGGGGCACATGGCGGATGTGGATTACCGGAAGTCCCTGAAGGTCTTCCATATAGGGAATCGTCGGTATTATGTTATTATAATCCGGTATGAACTTTGTATGCACGCCTGATTTCTCGCAGGCAGCCACAATCTGTTCCAGATTAGAGTACTCTTTAATGCTCAGGGTAATGGCTATTTCGTCCAGCGTATTGGATGCCAGGAAATCCTCCAGATGATTGGTGGGTCCCAGTACCTGTACCTTTTTATATGCAAAGCCGGCCGGCCGGTGGTCATCCAGGATTCCCTGGACATGGTAACCCCATTCCGGATTGACGCTGACCCTGTCGATGAACCCTTCGGCCGCCCGGCTGTAGCCAATAAGGAGCACATGCTTCTGATTATAGCCGTTGGTCCGCAGGGAGCGCAGGAAGATGCGTATAGATATCCGCTCTGCTTCCAGCAGGATGATATTGGCCGCAAAGAATGCCAGAATCATCTTTGTGGAGAAATAGCTCAGATGGCTTACGAACCTTCGCAGGCCAAAAAGCACGAACGTAAAGAGCATAAGGCCGATGACATTGGCCTTGCAGATATTGGCCAGTTCCGAACGCCGCCCCTGAATCCGTTTGGGCACATACAGATGGAAACTGGCATATAGAATCAGGTATATGGGCACGATAAAAATGAGCGCCATAAAATATACCTGGGGCTTTAGCACGCCTTCGTCTAAGGGCAGTACCTTTCCGCTGATGACAATGAACCATGCCAGAGCATAGGCCACCACAGTGACCAGTATATCCAGCAGGACATGCATGCGGTTCAGCCTTTTCTGGTTATCTTTTATCATTGTATTTCACCTTGGTTTCTCAGGGAATCCCTTCTTACCGTAAATATCGTTGTTATTATACATGATAAGCCGTCATTATTCTATAACATTTCTCTTAATTTCGAAAAAGTTCATAATTTAGCAATCTGCCTTGCGGCAAACTCATAAACATAGATAAGGGTCCCTGTAATCAATTCCCACTCAATGGCCAGATAATTTTTAAGCCGCTCCCTGCTGTAAGGCACCTTCCGGCACTTTTTAGCGGTTGCCAGGCCTTCCTTCACACCAGCCGCATAATCCCTTCCAAATCCCTTTTTCTTAAAAAACATGTATTTAAGTCCCATTCCCAGGAGAATCGGAACCAGGTTCACCGCCAGCTGCAAAAGGGGCATGTTTTTATAATTCAGATAAATATTATTCCTGGCAGCCAGCTTTACCTTGAAGGGATTGTACTTGGAACCGCTGGTGCCGCTTCCCACATGATAAACCATGGCCGTGGGACAGTAGATGTTGTCATATCCCGCAATTCTGGCCCTGTAGCCAACGTCCAAATCCTCCAGGTACGCAAAATGCATCTCGTCAAAGTATCCGATTTCATCAAACACCTCCCGGCGGTAGATGGCTGCCCCGGCGCAGGCCGAGAAGATGCGGCAGGCCCTGTTATATTTTGCGGATGAGCGTCCCACTCCCCTCTGGTATGCCCAGCCCAACAGACTGTACATATCCCCGGCATCGTCCATCAGCTCCCTGTTGCAGAGCTGAATCATCTTGCAGCTGACGGAAAATATCTTTGGGGAGCGCTCAATGGCCTTAATCATTTCTCCCACATAGTGGAAGTCCGGCTCCGTGTCATTGTTGAGCAGAATCACATAGGGAGTCGCCGCCGCCTTAAGGCCCACATTCACAGCACCGGAGAACCCGGTGTTCTCCGGCAGGAAAATGGCCGGAATCTCTTGCTCCTTCAGCCACTCCACGCTTCCGTCCGTGGAACCGTTGTCCACCACCAGGATGTCAAAATCCCGGCAAATCTGCATGCTGAGAGCTCTGAAACAGGGTTCCATAAACTTAAGCCCGTTATAATTTGGTATGACGATGGTCACCTTTCTGCGCCCGCCTGTCCTTCGGCCGGTTTCATTGCCACGTCCCGCTTCATTGCCGCATCCTGCTTTATAATCGCATTCTGCATCATTGCCGCGTCCCGCTTTATAATCGCATTCTGCTTCATAATCATTTCTATGGTCACTCATGTGCTTTCGTATCGTCCTCCGGCGCAAACTGTTCGTAAACCTTAAGGTCATAAGGCTCACCTATTTTTTCCTTCAGAAGGTCCCTGAGCGCGAAATTAGATTTGCGCAGCGTCAGGTTGGGGTTGTAGCAGGGGTCGCCATTTTGAATGATATCAGGCCACTTCCGTACGAAAATGGCCACCTCCCGGTTAAAGCGGGCTATCTTTTCAGGCGTATCCTCCAGTCCTCTGGACTTGGATTCATAGTGGTAAAAGCATGAATAAGGCGCATACACTACCATTTTCCCCAGGGCGCGTACTTTCATGCAGTAATCAATGTCATTAAAGGCCACTGCCAGCTCCGGGCTCAAACCTCCCACCTGGTCAAAGACGGATTTCTTTGTCATGAGGCAGGCCGCCGTGACGGCGCTGTAGTCCTGGGCGCACATGGCTCTGTGGAAATAGCTGTTCTCGGCCTTATGAAGTCCGATAAATGTATGGCCCGCAATGCCGCCAAAGCCTATGACCACTCCGGCATGCTGTATGGTGTCATCCCCATAGAGAAGTCTGGCTCCTGCAATGCCCACATCCTCCCTCTGGCAGAATCCCAGCATTTCCTTTATACTGTCCTCTTCAATCAGCTCCGTGTCATTGTTGAGCAGCAGCAGGTATTCACCCTTTGCAAAGGAGGCTCCGTAATTATTGATGGCTGAATAGTTGAAGCCCTCCTTCCAGGTAACCACCCGGAAATTGGTGTGCTCCGCCTGCATCTTATCATAGTAGGCAAAGGTTTCCTTCTGGGAACTGTTATTTTCCACGATAATGAATTCCAGGTTCCGGTATGACGATTTCTCCATCAGGGACCGCACGCACACATCCAGGTCCTGGCTGTGGTCCTTGTTGGGGATGATGACGGACACCAGCGGTTCCCCCTGTATCTCAAAGGTGGTATGGTAAATACCGTAATCCACACCCTTCTCCACCTTCACCGCCGGAATTCCCATACGCTCATAGTGGGCCATGATGGCTCTGGATCCGGCCTCAAAGGCATACATCTTGCTCTCCGGGTTGCTGGCCGTGGAATTCTGATGGCAGCGCCAGTGATAGAGGACCTTGGGAATATGGTATACCCTCTTTGCCGCCTCCGTACACCGGAAAATGAAATCATAATCCTGGGCGCCGTCAAACTCCTGGCGGAATCCGCCCACCTGCTTTAACAAATCCTGCCTTATGATGAACAGATGGCATATATAATTGACGCTGGTCAGCAAATCCGGGTTGAAATCCGGTTTGAAATGAGGGTCAAACAGGGCCTTTCCATCCATGTCCAGCTTATCCTCATCAGAATAAATAACCTGGCAGTCCGGATTTTCATTGATTGCCTTCACGACCTCATAAAAAGCATTGGGAGGAAGCGTATCGTCATGGTCGGCCAGGATGACAAAGTCTCCCCTGGCCATATCCAGGGCTGCATTGGTATTGCCTGAGATTCCGCGGTTGCTGCCCAGAATCTCATAGCGCACACGCCGGTCACGGTCCGCGTACTTCTTAAGCACGCGCTCCAGCCCCTCTCCCCTGGGGCTTCCGTCTGCAACACATATCTCCCAGTTTGTATAGGTCTGTCCCATGATAGAGTCCAGCATTTCCCTGAGATAGCGCTCCGGGGTCTTATAGGCGGGAATCACAACAGACAGCATGGGCTCAAAGTCAAATAAATGCTTTCTCTGCTCCGCCAGCTCCTCGTCCGTTGGTTTGGTCAGCTCATACCACTCGCTGTAATCATAATCATTGTCAATTCCCTGCAGCTTGTGCTTTGACTTGACCACAAGGGCCTTAAGGCCATGCTCCTTCCAAAAATCCATGGCCACATGGACTGTCTCCATGTTCATCAGGTCCTTAAGCTTCTCCATGCGCTTGTGGGCCACGCTGGCCCGCCTGGCAATCAGTTCCTCATTGTACTTGATTTTTGCCTGGCGTCCCTCACAGCGGATCAGCAGGTAATAATCCTTCCCCCGCTCATAGGGAAACTGGATGTCAAATCCAAATTCCCGGTCATAGACCTTCTTAAAATATATCTGGCTCACATCATCCCTGCGGGTATTTACATGCTTAAATTTTACCGGCTGGCGCTTCTCATCCTCCACCCGGAAGGTGGCCTTGCTGTCAGGGGATTTACCTATAGCCCATCCGTTAAGGGTAATGGAATTCTCCCGGATGCGTACCACGTCTATCTTATATTTCATGCTTCATTACCGCCCTTTTTCTCTTCCTCGTTAAAATTAATACGCTCTTCCTCAATAACCAGGGGCCGCTTCATCACCCGCTGGTTAATACTCATGATATACTCTCCCAGAAAACCGATGAAGAACAGCTGTACCGACCCCAAAAACAGCATTCCGATCAGCATGGGCGCCATGCCTGCCGGGAAACGGTCCCACCAAATCAGCTTCATTACCAGGTAGACCATGGCGATGAGCATGCTGACAACAGCGCATATGCTGCCGAAAATCGTAGCCAGACGCAGGCCTGCTTTTGTATAGGAAGTAACGCTGAGCATGGCGGCGTCGTACAGACGATAAAAGTTATTATGGGTCTTGCCCGCCCTGCGGCGCGGCTGCTCATAGGGAATCTCCTTGCGGCGGTATCCCAGCTCAGCCACGATTCCCCTGAGGAAAGGAGTGGGGTCATCCAGGTTGCGTAAGACCTCGATGAACTCCCTGTCATAGAGACCGGAACCGGTAAAATGCTCAATCTGCTCCACATCCGACAATTTCTTGATGGTCTTGTAATAGCAGCTTCTGAGCCAGTACATCAGACGGTTTTCCTTGCTGCTGGTCTTGATGCCGATAACGATTTTATATCCCTTCTCCCACTCATGGATGTATTTAGGTATCATTTCCACAGGGTCCTGGAAATCCGCCACCATCTCAATGACGCAGTCTCCGGTGACCTGGAGCATTCCGTAATAGGGGGAATTGAACTGGCCGAAATTCCGGGCATTGAGTATGGCCTTGATGCGCGGGTTGTCCGCGCACAGGCCCCGGATGATATCCCTGGTGCCGTCTGTGGAATCATTATCAATGAATACCAGCTCATAGTCATACTGCGGCAGCTCTTTTTCCAGGATTTCCGTCACTGCCCTGCTGATAGGGCCTACATTTTCCGCTTCATTATAACAGGGAATCAATACGCTGATTTTCTTCATATCTCTCTATGCTTCTTCTTTCTCTATGGTTTCTTCGATGCCTTGGCGGAAGGTATAGCGCTCCTGCCATCTGCCGCCTGTGAGTCTCTTAAGTCTGGTAATGTCAGGCCGGATGGACAGGGCGCCCTCTTTGGCCTGTACAAAGGTCCCGTACTCCAGCGTTCCCTTAAATCCTACGATATCATGGATTTCCTCAACAAAGGACCGGAGGGGCCTGGTATCCTGGCTGGCTATGTTGACAATAGCGCTTATGTGACTGCGCAAATTGTCCTTTTTTGAACCAGGTTCTTCATTTACGGCCTGCCTGTATAATTCATATACTGCCTGTACCGCATCCTCAATATACATAAAATTCCACATATGCCTGCACGCGCTCAGGGAAACCTTCTTATCCTGCCTTAAATCCCGCACCAGGGTGGATATGATGGACCACGGATGATCCCCGCAGCCGTACACACTGAAAAATCTCAGATGGTAATAGTGAAGGCCCAGACGGCTGCAAAGGGGAGCTGCCTTCTGGTAAAACTCCCATTTTGCCTTTCCGTATTCATTGATGGGACGGCAGGGCGCTTCCTCTTCCATGATTCCGTCAACGGCCCCGTATTCCACTCTGGAACCAGCGTCCATGAATACCCGGCATCCCAGACGTCCGGCTGCCTCCACACAGTCCAGGGAGCCTGCCACATTGCGGGCCTGAACCTCCGGCGAGTCTATCTCCTCCCGGTTCACACCTCCCCAGGCCATATGGAAAAAGCCGTCTGCATGTCCCACCTCAGGGACGCATTCCAGAACATGGGCCAGGTCGCAGGCCACTGTATGCAGTCTCTCATGAACAGGAAGGGCGTCCAGATGAAGGGAACCCGGACGCACCAGGGCGTACACATGGGCCCCCTGCTCCAGAAACACCCTGGCCAGATTGCTTCCGATAAAACCGGTTGCTCCGGTAATTACTACGCGCATGTTATCATCCCTCCTAAACCATCTCCAGATGGTTGGAACGCATGGCCCTGATTTCCACGGCGGTCCCGAACTTCTGGCGTATGCTTGCCGCTATCTCATCCGTATAACCGGGGGCCGTGATTATGATGGCATCCACCGGGTGTTCATGGAAATGGTCCGGTCCAACGATGGGAAGATGGGACGCGGGGGCAAACTTTCCCTGCTTAAAGGGTGCGGAATCTATGATATACCTTGCCTTTTCCCCCAGCTTGGTAGTGGCTGCAAGGGTAAAGCCCTGGTGGCTGGCTCCCCAGATGGCCACCTTCTTATCCCAGGCATCCAGGTACTTCATATAAGTCTCCATCTCCCGTTTCAAATTCACATAACACTCCAGCAGGTTCTCCGTATCCATCTGCGGACGCTTCCTTACAATAACGGAAAGGGTGTCCCGGTTGATAACCTCGCACTCTTCCACCTGGAACCCGTTGCGCTCCAGAAGGGGGGTAAGGGTCTCAAAGGTGTAGTAGGCCAGATGGTCCCGTATCAGTTCATAATAGCTGTTGTGGTCCATGATATATTCAAAGCTGGGGACTGTGATAAGCCCCATGGCATCGTCCTCCAGGTTGCGGTATATGGCCTGGAGCATGGTGCTGGGGTCCGGCTGGTGCTCCAGGAAATTAAAGGACAGGAATACGTCATACAGCCCGCCTGCAAACCGCGTATCCTCTGTCTCCGTAAACCCTTCCGTCACATCCAGCCCCTGGGCCCTTGCCAGCTCCACCAGATGGGGATCATGCTCTATGCCGTGAACCTCCACCGGAAATTCCGACAGAACCTTTAAGAATTCTCCCTGGCCGCACCCCACTTCGATGAATTTCTTTCCCTCCAGATGATAGCTGTCAATGAGATGCTTATACTGGTATCTGCGCAGCTCCACCATGGTCTTTGAAAAACCTCCGGCCCGAATTACATCCCGGTAATAGTCCACCGGCTCACAGTCAAACTGGACCAGCCCGCAGCCCATGCACTGGCATAAATCCAGGGTCAGTCCCCGGTCCTCCTTTACCCCCTGTGCATCCGGCATGTGCTGGGCCGAGGCAGGCATATTATCTAACGTAAGCAGCGGCGTCTCCCATAACGGGGCGCCGCAGGCGATGCATCGTTTCATAGACAATTCTCCTTATATAATCCAATCATTTCCCTGATTCCGTCCTCAAACGAAATCTCCTGGGCGAATCCTGCTGCTTCCTTAAGCTTCCTGATATCCGGCACCAGGGATACCACTCCCTCTGCATTGGGCGGCCGTTTTCCATATTCATAGGTGCCCTTTTCACCGCAGAGCCGGTGCATCTGTTCAATGTACGACTTAAGGGGGCGGGTGTCTTCTCCTGCCACATTATACACGCCGGCCGGTACTTTGGCAAGCAGAAGCCCTGTCAGGGCCCTGGCCGCATCCCTCACATGAAGGAAGTTCCACTGCTGGGTACATGCCCCAAGCTCCATCCTGCCTCCTTTAAGAAAGGTATTGAGGCAGGTGGACACCAGGGACCAGGGATGGTCTCCGGGACCGTAAACGCTGAATATCCTGGCATGGATATAATCAATCCCCAGGGCCTTTGCCTCTTCCCCTGCCCTGCGGCATACCTCCAGCTTGTCCTTTCCGTATTCAGAGACAGGACGGCACAAAATCTCCTCGCCCATAACGCCGTCCGCAATGCCGTACTCGGCCTGGGAGCCGCAAAAAAGAAACCTGGCGCACCCCAGACGGGCTGCCGTGTGAAGGGAATCCAGGGCATACCCGATGTTGCGGGCCTGGACATGAGGGTCCTGGCGGTTGGCGCTGCCGGCCCCCTCCCAGCCCAGATGAAGCCACAGGTCTGCCTTTGTTTTGGAGTCAGAATGGGATTTTAAAACCGGACAGGAGATCAGTTCCGGGCAGGCGTCCAGCTTACCGATGTCCTTTAGGGCAAAGGGAAGGACGGTAAGGCGCCCCCCTTCTTTTCCGGCTTCTTTTCCAGCTTCTTTTCCGGCCTTATTGCCTGTCTCTTCCCCGGTCTCTTCTCCTGTCTTTACCCCGGCTTCCGCCCCGGTCCGTTCAAGCCGGCCGCGCCCCGGAGAGTCCGGCCTTACCACGGCAAATACATGATGGCCTCCGGCCAGCAGCTCTTTTGTAACAGCCTTTCCGATAAAACTGGTAGCTCCTGTTACGATTACACGCATAACATATACTCCTTCTTATCCCGGATCCCCCGCGGCAGGCCTGTCCTTTGGTCTGCTGGCAGGTCTATCCCTTGATCCTGGGAATAATCATATTTTCATCCATCTCCTCATCCGGCAGGAAGGGCGACAGGTCCTCCAGGGGCGGCGACACCATGGTGCCGTCCGGCAGTCTCTTGGCGGATGACTTGGGTTCAAAATTCTGGTCCATGGATACGAACACCTCGCAGATAGCAGGTCCCTCTGCCGCCAGGGTTTTCTCCACAGCCTTCCCCAGCTCGCTGTTGTGCCTTGCTGACACGTAGGGGTAGCCGTAGGCCGCCGCCAGCTTATCCAGAGCCGGGAAGCTCAAATCCCCGCTGTCCACGCCGATTCCAATCAGCGGCTCCCCAAAGAAATTCTTCTGGGTCTGGCGGATGGAATGGTATCCCCCGTTGTTTATCACAAATATCTTAATCCCCATTCTGTGGTGGATGATGGTCTGCAGCTCCTGAAGATTCATCTGCATGCTTCCGTCCCCAGTCACCAGGATCAGGTCCTCCCCGCTTCTGTCCCCGCCCTGGCTGTAGCAGCCCTTATCCCTGGAAGCAGTCCAGGCGCCTATGGCTGCCGGCAGGTCATATCCCATGGAGGCAATGGCGGAATTGGTGATGAAACGCTGGCCCTTCTTAATGATATAGGCGTGCCCCCCCACCACACAGGCGGAGCCATTGCCCACCACCGTCACCTGCCCCTCTCTCAGGCGGCTGCTGACAGCATGGATAAACGCGTACACATTGGCCGGTTCCTCATCCGTATGGGCAAAGTGCTTGGGCAGTATAACAGGATATTTCTCCTTCCACATGGCGCAGGTTCTGCTCCATGTCATATCCCTGAGGCCCTTTCCTCCGTCAAACACCTGTCTGCTGCCTGGACGGCTGACGCTCTCAGGGAGATTTCCCTCTTCCTCTGCCAAAACGCGGTCCAGAACCAGGTCCATCTGTTCCAGAAGATCCTTTGCATCGGCATGGACCCGCATGTCGCTGTGGACTGACGGCTTCTTCAGCTCTTCCTCATCTATATCATTGACAATCACATAAGCCTCCCTGGCCCATGTCTCAAAGTTATATCCCACCTGCCGGATGCTCAGACGGCTTCCAATGGAGAGCACCAGGTCGCTGTTTTGAATGGCAAAATTCCCAGGCCTGTCCCCCATATTGCCTGCACGGCCCACGTACAGGGGGTGGGTGTCATACATGATATCTTCGCTGTCCCAGCCCGTAATCACGGGAACGCCCAGCTTTTCGGCCACATCCATGAACAAATCATGGGCTCCCGCTATGCGGATTCCGTTGCCCGCATTGATGACAGGGCGCTTTGCAGCCCTTATCTTATCTATAATAGTCCGGGCGGCTGAAACATCCACCTTTCCCGGCAGTACCTGGCGGTGTTCTCCCTTTCCCGCCTCGTCCTCCGGTATCCCGTGTCCCCCGTCCTTTCCGGCCCAGCCGTTTCCTCCGGCCTCGTAGTCAGCCGCGTCAAAGCCAGGAAGCTCCTCTGTCTCCACAAAGGCGCCCTGTACATTCAGGGGAATATCCAGCCAGCAGGGGCCCGGACGCCCGGACCGGGCCAGGTAAAGGGCCTTCTCCAGACAGTACCTGATCCTCATGGGATCAATGACCATCTCCGAATACTTTGTCATACAGTCAATGGCTTTACAGATATCAAACTCCTGGTCGCCCATGGCGCGGATGCCCACACCGGACCACCTGGCCGTTGTATCATAGCGCACCTGCCCCGACAGTACCAGCATGGGAATGGAATCCAGCCATCCCCCCACCACACCGGTAATTGCATTGGTTCCTCCCGGACCGGTGGTGACGCACAGCGCCGCGATGCGGTTGTGAATCCTGGCATAAGCCTCAGCAGCCATGGCGCATGCCTGCTCATGGTGGTTATAGATACAGTGAAGCCCCTCCTGGTGCCCCAGGCCGTCGTCCAGATGCATGGCGCCTCCCCCTGTCACCATGAAAGCCTGGCTGATTCCCTCCTCCACCAGCTTGCCTGCTATATAATTGGAAATCTTCATTTTCATAAATTAAGGTCCCCCTTCCGGTCTATCAACTATGGAGAGTATAGCATAAAACGCCTTAAAATAATACTATATTTTCTCTTACAATGACCGCCGGAGCGGCTTTAGGGGCCCCCCTCCAGTGCCTTCCATAACTTCCAGCAACCATCACTATCATTACACATTCATGTCCGTTATAATAAACCACGTAATGCAACACCGGATTTTCGGCCACAGACAAACACACATATCAAAAAGGAGAGATTCATTATTATGAAAAAACAGATCAAAGTTCTGGCTGTATTATCCACTGCCATGTTCATGGCAGCAGTAACCCCTAACTTCATCGGCACCGCTTCCACTGCTTACGCAAAAACCGTGGGCTGGACAGAGGAAAACGGAAACTGGTATTACTATGATTCTTACGGCGAGGCAATCACCGATACCTGGAAGAAGAATGGCGATGACTGGTACTACCTGGATTCAGACGGAATCCGCGCCGCTGACAGACAGATTGATGAGTATTACGTAGGAGAAGACGGAAAACGCGTGAGCATGAAGTGGGTTTCCGTGGAAAATGAAGATTTCTGGGATGAGGACGATGCTCCTGAATTCCTGTACTACTATTATGGAAGGGACGGCAAGGCCCTGACCTCCAGATGGGCTTCCATCAATGGAAGCTGGTATTATTTCAACGAGGACGGTATCATGCAGACCGGCTCCATCACCGTAGATGGTTACAACTACTATCTCGGCGAGGACGGAAGCAGAAAAACCGGCTGGATTCTCCTGGCAGATGAAACCGATGATCCGGAATACGTTGAATCATGGTACTACTTCGACAATACGGGCAAGCGTATTGAAAATGAGGTTGACAAAAAGATTGAAGGCCAGTACTACACCTTCGTGGACGGCCGCATGCAGACAGGCTGGTACAAGCTTCCTGTCCAGGCAGCAGCAGAGTCCGGCGAGGCCCAGACAGCTACCCCTTCCGAGGCAGCTCCTGTGTCTGAGCAGACCGCTGCCGGCTATCAGTACTACGATGAGGACGGAAAGCGCGCTTCCGGATGGAGAACCATCGAAGGCATAGAAGGACTCAGCGAAGAAGCCGAGCTTTACCGCTTCTATTTCAAGAACGGCAAGCCCTACCATGCAGAAAAGGGTCTTGAACTGTTCACCATTGAATCCAGAAAATACGCTTTTAACACAAAGGGCGAAATGCAGACCGGCAAGAAGGTGGTAAACCTGGAGGACGGCAACGTGGCTAACTTCTACTTTGATGAAGAGGGCGTCATGAAAACCGGCAAGCAGGTCATCTTCGATGAGGACTTAGGCGAGACCCAGAACTGGTATTTCCACACCGACGGCTCCAGAAAGGGCCAGGGCTTCCACGGCATCAAGGACAATGTGCTGTATGTATACGGCCTGCGTCAGGAAGCTGACAAGGACCTGCGCTTTGCACCTGTAGAGTTAAACGGCAATCAGTATCTTGTAAACAGCAACGGCGCCGTACAGAAGGCCACCTCTTCCTCCAAATCAAACGCCATGCCTGAGCTTGGCAGCGGCTACAAGGATTTCAAGGACGAGAACGACAAGGTATGGACCGTAAACACAGAAGGTGTCATCCAGACTCAGAACACCGCCCAGTAACAGACACACAGCAACCATAAGGCCGCCCCTGCATCCGTTCATTTAACCGGCGGCCCACGGCAGACTAACCAATTAGTCTGCCGTTTTTTTGTCCAATCTGACGAATTTACAAAAATCGCGGAAAAAAGTGGTATATTTTGCGATTTGAAACGCTATATATATTAATAAGTATTAATCAGGAGAGGACATTATGAGAGAACTTGCTGTTTTTTATTGCCCCAAATGCGGACACTATGCCTATTATCAGACATCCCGTCATCCCCAGTGCCCCAAATGCGGCACCCAGGAAGCCATGCACATGGTCAGGATGCATTACACTGAATTCATGCGGATGTCCTGCGATGAGCGTGACGAATTTCTCTCCAGGGAAATCCTGAAGACCAATCCGTCCCTTATCACCCGTCTGACCGAACCCCATAAGCGCTACAACAGCCGGGAAATCATTGCTGAAATGAACAATGTAATCATGAACCTGGATACAGAAAACAAAATTCTCAGCGATACGGTAAAATGGATGCACGATACCATATGGGAACTGATGCATGAGAAACGGGAATCCGGCCAGGGCAATGGGCCGGCACCCGGGGACTGCGGAGGTTGCCGGGACTGCGGGAACTGCATGGACCGGGAACCATCGGAGGAATGCATGGAGGTAACAGCGCACACCGGACAAACAGAGGCAGCATACAGTGAGGCCGCGGCTGCCGATATGTCACAGACCGAAGAGGCAGAAAAGGGATACAAAAGATAGCTGGCTGCAGCTCCGGGAAATCCAAATCTGAAAACCAAATCTGAAAAACATATAAATTTCCAATTTTATATATCTTTTGTGCAAATAGTGCGTTATAATAGTACATATAAGAAATGTTTTGTGCATATTTGCATTTTTAAGGTTGGAAAGGAGTGGAACTATGAGCCATAAGATTATCACGATAGCCCGTCAGTTCGGCAGCGGAGGCCACGAAGTCGCCCAAAGGCTGTCAGACCAGCTGGGTATTCCTCTCTATGACCGGAATCTGGTGGAGATGGCCGCTGAAAGGATGGGACATTCTCCTGTAAGCATTGAAAAGGCAGACGAGTCCGCACTGTCCTCCTTCCTGGCCGGCTATCAGATTCCCAAGGAGCCTAATTCCGTAACCGGATATGGATTATCCCTGAATGACAGCACTTATGTCACCCAGACCATTATTATAGAGGCACTGGCCCAGAAGGGCCCCTGTGTCATCGTAGGCCGCTGCGGTGATTATGTGCTCCGCAGCCATCCCGATCTGATTGACGTATTTATCTGCGCCGATATGGAAGACCGGGTGCGCCGGATTATGGATCGCTACAGTTTTTCAGAGAGAGATGCTGTCAACGCCATCAAGTCCACGGATCGCCGCCGCAAAAACTATTACGAAAACTACACCAAACGCAAATGGGGCAGCATTGAGTCCCACCAGATGCTGCTTAACATCAGCAAGCTTGGCATGGACAAGACCGTAAGAATCATTAAAGGAATCTATGAAACCCCATAGGCCTGTTTCCAACGGTCCATAAAAGGCAGGCGTCTGAAGGAAAAACCTTCTGGCTCCTGCCTTGTTTTTGTGCATCTGCTTTTTTTCCTGCATTTATTCTCCGGGCGTATCTCCCCGTCCCATTCCCGTCTTGGAAATATACCCCTCATACTGCCTCAGCGCATTCTCCTTAAAAGGAGCGCTGACCGTAAACTCCGAACCGTCAAACAGGGTCACCATACGCACACTGAAGGTGGCCACATACCTGAGATTTACGGCATAGGACTTATGCAGCCGTATGAAACCAGCCTGCTCCATGTTGATTTTGGAAAACAAATTTTCTAAGGTGGAATAGCAATGATATGTATGGCCGGCAGTCACAATCTTTACCCGCCGGTTATCACCTTCAAAATAGAGGATGTCTTTTAAAGGTATTCTGTATACGGTCCGGCTTGATTTGAATTCAAAGATTCCGGCATCACCCTCTATCTTTTCGCAAGCTTTATAAAATATATTCTGGAAATCCTCTGGCCTGATTGGCTTTTTTATAAAATGAAAGGGCTGGAACTGGAACAAATCCAGCGCGTATTCATCCCCGTAAGCCGACATATAGACAATCATGCTCGTATCATTGCCCAGCTCTTCCCGAATGAACCTGCCCAGTTCAATCCCGTTCCTGTCCCTCATCACAATGTCCAGAAAAATCAAATCATAATGCCGTTCCTTGAGTGCTTCCTCAAATTCCTTACCGGTGTTGAATATCTCAACCTCCAGCCTGCGCCCCTCTTTCCATCGCCTGATATAGTCCTCCAGCTGGCTGCACACCTGAAAGTCATCATCACATATTGCTATCTGTATCATGCACCTGTCCCCGTACCGCAATTTTAATCTTTAGTATTTTACACCCCCCTGGTATTATTAATCCTAAAATGTTGAAAAAAGACGATTACACGTTGAAATTTGTCAAAAAATCACCCTCCCAGGGTAATATCCTGGGCCGCGTACCACTTAAGGGCATCTTCCACATGTTCCCTCTTAAAGTCAGGCCAGTAATCATCCACCACATAAAAATCCGAATACACGGACTGCACCGGCAAAAAGCCTGACAGACGCCGTCTTCCGCCCCACCGTATAATCAGGTCGATTCTGGAAACCTCAGCTGTTTTAAGTCCCGGCCCTATCGTCCCATTCTTATAGCCCAAATCCCACTCCCAGCTGTAGTTTACCAGGAAGTTAATCTTCATCCCGCCTTTTCCAAAATCATGCCTGGCGGTAAAGGGAAGAAGCTCATGGGGAAACATGGGGGATTTTGTATTTCCCAGCACAAGCAGGCTGGCATCTTCCTTTGCCAGCTCCTCAACCGCCGCCACACAGGCCCTGGTAAATGCCTGTCTCTGGGCGGAAGGACGCTTTGTGTTATCTGTGGTAAAACCGTAAAAGGACATTTCCCCAATCCCCAGCTCCCGGCACATGCGGTACAGGGACATTCCGGGTGAAATCCCGTGCCCGTATCCCTCTGATTTATCCATTCCCTGGCCTTTGGCCCATCTCCGGTTTCCATCCGGGATGATCCCGATGTGTTTTGGCAGCCTCATACCATCTCCTCCGTTCCTGCTTATATATGGAAAGTATGGTCTTAAATGGAAAATCTATACAAAAGGCCCAACCGTGTGTCACTCCTCCATAATTTTCCTGGGTTTATCCGTAATCAGATTATCCGCCCCTGCTTTCCTGCATTTGTCAACAGAGTAGGCGTCATTAACAGTCCAGGCTATCACTTCCTTGCCCAGGGAATGAATACGGCTCACAGTCTCAGGATTAATGAGGTCTATGCTCAGCACAAAATTGTCGGCGCTGGTAAATGACTCCGGCTGTTCTATGGCCTTGGATGAGATAAAGCCAGTCTCCAGGGCCGGGTCCAGCTGCTTTACCGCCTGAAGGGAATGATAGTCAAATGAAGTGATCATGCACTGTTCTGCCATGCCCTTGGCCTGAATCAGCCCTACCAGGCGCGCAATAAAGTCCTGGGTCTGGTGGTCATTGACCTTTACCTCTATATTCAGCTTTATCTTATCCTTGCAGTAATCCAATACCTCCTCCAGCGTGGGTATCCTGGTATCCTTGAAAAACGGCCCCCAATGGCTGGCGGTATTAATTTGGCTCAATTCCTCATAGCTCATATCCCATATCTTATCCGGCTTTCCTGTCATCCTCATCAAATCCGAATCGTGAAAAATTACCAGGACCCCGTCTTTTGTCTGCGTCACATCCAGTTCAATCCAGTCAGCCCCATTTTCCACTGCGGCTTTAAAAGCCGGCATGGTATTCTCCGGCGCCTGGGTGTTGTCCCCCCTGTGGGCAGTGATTTCCACCTTGTCTCTCCATCCCTCCCCAGTCCGGTCCTTTGCCAGGACCCGGACCGGCATCATGGATACAATCAGCACAGCGCCTAAAAGGGCTGCTGCCATGTTTTTTTTCCGTATTATATTACCACTCCTTACTATATTAACACGCCTTACTATATTAACATTCCGTACTATATCAACCTTCCGCATCATATCAAAGCTCCATCTGTATTCATTTTCAAATGCTGTCTATTCCGGTTCCCCATCCTCCGAAACGTCAAATGCAAGGCGCATCTGGCCGTCGCCGGCAGGACAGACAACTGATTTCATCTCACGCACCGTAATCCGTTCCTCCCCGGTGAGCCGGCCGCACAAAAGGGGAGAGTCCGGGTCATGTAACCTGCGTTTTACCTCCACCTGATCCGGGCTGAAATTCGCATAACAATATCTGCAGAGATGGGGACAGGTGTTGTAAGCGCCGATATCCACGCTCTTGACACAGCCGCATTCCTCCCTCTGGGTACTGTCCTTTTTTACATCCAGGGGACGGCCCAGCAATCCGGCAATCAGCTGGTCATCAATACATTTTCCCTTCTGTATATGGAAACCGGACAAATCCGCTGCCTCCGAACATGTCCGGACGGTCATGCCATGCCGTTCTGCCTCCGGACCCATAAAGGTTGCCAGGGATACCATGTCCTCCCCTGTCATTGCCCGGGTCTGAATCCGCTCCATCCGTCCTTTTATCTTCCGGTACATATCCAGGAAACTGATGACGCAGGTATGGGTATATCCCTCCAGGCTGCCGCACAGCCGTGAAAACCACTGGAAATGGTACTCCATGGTATAGGACGGACTGAGAAGCACCGGATCATACCTCCATATGACACGCTCAGGTCCCAGCCTGGCCGACAGCTCCCGGAAGGTTTTTACCAGCTCATTCTTATGGGGAAGCCCGGGTTCCACATCCGCCCCATAGGGTGTCAGGGTGAACTGGAAATAATAGGGATATCCCAGCCGGTCCAAAACAGAAAGCCTCTCCATCATAGGCCCCGGGTCCTTTGTCCAGAACACAAAGCAGTCCACGGTGTCCTGGTTCAGAAGAATCTTGCTGACCTGCCCGGGATTCATGGGGTTCCTTACATACAGGTACCCTTCCTCCAGCCGTTTGAAAAACCAGTCTGAATAAAACGCAGGAATGTCTGTCCTTCTGCTGGCACTGATGATCATGGCGGCTCCTCCCTTCTTTGGCTTACACGGCAATCTGTGTAGTCTAATATAACATATGGGGGGGATGGAAGCAATCTGTGAGGGAATTAAAATCCTTATATTTGCAGTGAGATATCATAAAATCCATCCGGCGGGGCGGAATTTTATTCCCCCGGCCGGATGGATTCAGCTATTTTCACCCGTATTATCTTATCTGCTTATTTTATCTCCCCGCTCTGCTCCTTGGCCCAGTGGTCCACTATGATACTTGGAGCATACACAAACATCATATGCAGTTCCTCTTCACCTGTGTTATACAGAGCGTGTTTTAAATTACCTGGAATAAAGATACAGTCCCCTTCCTTTACCGGCTGTTTCTCACCGTCCACCTCCATCTCCCCATGTCCCTTAATAATCGTGTAGGACTCCACCGTCTCGTGGTCATGTTCCGGTATGCCGCCGCCTTTATACACCACCACATAGCCCTGGCAGAACTTGCTGCCCTCCATGGCGCCATTCTGGCCCAGTATTACCCTGGTGCGCCGGCCGGCCGGAAATTCGGTTCCCTCTATATCCCATATATTTACTTTTTCCATTTCGTTCCTCCAGATTGTCCGGAATGTGTCTGAACATCCCGTTCAGACACACTCCGGGAAATCAGATTCTTCACAGACTCCCGTTCAATCAGCCTGCCTTTAAAATAAGTCTGGCTCTTGTGTGCGCAGGTCTGCGTCTTTATCTGCTCCATCAGCTGTTCAAATATGATTCCCGCCGTATCTGCCAGGGAATGACGCAGCGTAGTCAGAGGAGGATCCAGATATTTCACCTGAGGGATGTCATCAAACCCCACTACGGATATATCATCCGGTATCCTTAATCCGCTTTTGGTAATACCCCTGTATACGCCGTAAGCCATAAAATCATTGAACATGAATACGCCTGTGGGACGTTCCTCATGGCGCATCAATTCAAGGGTTTTATAATAGGCGTCGTCCTCGGATTCCACATCGCGGACAATATACTTTTCGTAGTCCTCTATTCCGCACTCCCCAAGGGCTTCCAGTGCTCCTGCCAGACGTTCCCGGTTATATTGGCGGTCTTTATCATTAATATAAAGGGCAATCTTCCGGTGTCCGTTGTCTGTCAGGCACTTCACTGCCTGGTAAGCCGCGTCGGCATTGTCAATATTAATACAGGGGGCATCCACATCAAAGGTACGGTTTACAATCACCATGGGAATCTCCCCTATGTATGGTTTCACATGTTCTACATCCTCTGTGGATGCAATATACAGTATGCCGTCTACAAACAGATATTTAAGGGTTTTAAAATACTCCTTCTCCTTTTTCACATCTCCCAGTGCATCACACAGAATCAGGGAATATCCTGCCTTTGTAGCGCATGCCTCCATATATTTTACAACCTCCGGATAATATGGATTCATGATATCCGGTATGATAAGGCCGATCAGCTTGCTGCCGCCTTTTTTCAGGCTCCTGGCAGCCAGGTTGGGCTTATAATTCAAATCACTGACCGCCTTCATCACTTTCTCTTTTGTCTCTGGCTCTACAAATGCCACGCCTGACAGTGCTCTGGATACTGTGCTGGGAGAAACCCCTGCATATTTTGCAACATCACGAATTCCTACCATTGGTATTCTCCTTTAACCGTCTTTTACCTTATAATACCATCTTCACGGTAATCTTTCCAGACATTTTCAAACCAGATTTCCTCGTCGGGAAGGGGTCTTACCGGCCTCCAGGATACGCGGCATTCTTTTCTGTCCGCCTCATAATAAATCTCCTGCAGTACGGTTGTGTCCGTCTCCTCCGTCCTGTTCCTGAACCGCTCATCCAAATGCGGGTTAGGTACCTGCCCCCCGGCATTATATACCAGATAGGATCCTCTGCTGATGCCCACTCTGGCGTCATAATCCCTCAGGGCCTCTAAATATACAAACTGGCTTATAAGAAGATGCTTCAGTTTATACAAATCCTTAAGTACCTCCGGCCCCTTAATCATAACCTTCTGCTCCAGCTGTTCCCTCTGTCTCAGGTTTTCCTCAAGCGCTGTCCGTATCCCTTCCTCTGAGCGGATACATGCACCATATTTGGTCATCCTGATTCCCAGCAGCCTTCGCTGGCCGGCCACATCCGTCATACAGCCTTCAGATCCGCGCAGGACGCGTTCTCCAAAGGCAGTCTCCTCTTCCACCTCCTTCATATGTCTGCTGAGGAACTGCTCCCTGGAGCAGGGTTCTCCCCCATACCGCTTCACAATATACTGGCTGGCGCGTATGGCGCCGACCTGCCCCGCATTCAGCGCGCTTCCTCCGGGACGGTATATGCCATGGGAACCATTAACCTCACCGACCGCAAAAAGATGCCGGATATTGCTCTCCCACCACTGGTTTCCTCCAATTCCCCCGTTGTTATGCTGGGCGCACACAGCTATCTCCAGATACTCCCCGGACAAATCAATGTGATGGCTGCTGTAAACTTCAATGGCCGACGGATTCATATGTTTCAGCCGCTCATAGGGTGTATCCAAAAGAGCCCTGGAATTCTCAAGATATTCCCTTGCCTCACCTGCCAGGTACCGGAACGAGACATTTCCCCCTTCCGTCAGCGGGGACGGGTTATGCATGAAATCCAGAAAGACCCGTCTTCCCTTTAAGACTGTCTCCTGATAAACAAGCAGGTCAATAAGGGATGATCCCTGCCCTTCAACCTTTCTGGGGTCAAAGGGCCACTGATACCCTTTTAAGAAAATTGCCGTCAGAAGCTGTCTGGGCGTGTCAAAATAATCATTCAGGAATTCCCTCTCATGGCTTCCGTCCTGCTCCGCAGACAGATATCGGGGCAGGCATTGCTGGAATGTCCCTGACAGATTCCACCTGTATTTTACAGATGCAATTCCAAACTGGGACTCAGTCAGATTCTTTGCAACAGCTCCCGCCTCCAGCAGTACCCCCATTCCGCCTGTCTGGCTGACAGGATATACGCTGGCCTGATACATTCCAGCTTCCCCGCCGGTGGCCCATATAATGTTGACTGCGGAAAATACGGCATACCGTTCATCGGGCGAAGCGGCCTTTTGTTTATTCAGGGCAATGATGCCTGCCGCCCTCTTTTCACCGTCCTTCTCCTCTGTAAGCAGGCGTACTGCCTGATAGCCGTCAAAGAACGGTATTCCCCGTTCCTCTGCCTGGCGTTCCAAACATTCGGTCATGTATTTGGATGTCAGCGGCCCTGCGGAAATACCTCTCTTAAGAGGATCATGGTCCGTCTTATACCCCACATATTCCCCGCTCTTATTAAAAGGGAAAGGAACCCCGATATCCACCAGATGGTAAAATGCCCTGAGAGAGCCTGCGGCCTCGGCCATGGCAATGTCTCCATCCACACATCCGCCCTCAAACAAGGTTTTTGCCATTTTCCTGACGCTGTCCGGTTCACTGCCGCACTGGGTCATCTTATAGTAGGTCTGTTTGTCTGAACCCGTATTCCTGGAAGTTCCCATGTACCGTCCTTCTGTAATCAGGGCAATGTTTTTCTGCCCCAGCTTATGAAGCGTTACGGCTGCATTAAGACCGGCTGCTCCGGTTCCGACTATGATTGTATTGTATTGATAAAAAGGTATCCTGTTCATATCCATATGCTGAAACCACATCCTATAAACGCCGGATGTGGAACCCTCCATCCACATCTATGTAATTGCCTGTCGTGTAACAGAAATCGTCGGAACAAAACGCCCTGACTGCCTTTGCCACATCCTCCGGAACTCCCCATCTCGCAATGGGGAACATCCCCTGTTTGATTAATTCCGTATACTTTTCTTCCACCTGGCTGGTCATATCGGTACGGATGACTCCGGGCCTTATTTCATATACAAATATGCCCTCAGGAGCCAGCCTGTCCGCAAAAAGCTTGGTGAGCATGGAGATTCCTGCCTTGGAAACACAGTACTCCCCTCTGTTAACGGATGATACCTGGGAGGAGCAGGATGAAATGTTGATAATTGTCCCGCGCTTGCCTCCATACACAGGCTGTTTCATCATCTGCCGTGCCACTGCCTGTGTCATGAACATATTTCCCTTTGTATTGGTCCCTATTACATAGTCAAAGCTCTCCTCTGTCATATCCAGCAAATCCGCCCTTACCTTCGGCGCCACCCCCGCATTGTTGACCAGCACATGGATTTCCCCGAAGTGTTCTGCTGCTTCCCGGACAATACGGATTCTGTCCTCGGACTTTCCTATATCACCGGCATACCAGGCATAGGAGATACCTGCATCCCGGAGTGTTCTGGTACTTTCCGGATAAAAGGATTCACCGCGTGTAGCCATGACAGCAACCTGATAACCGTTTACCCCCAGTTCCCGCGCAATGGCCAAACCAATCCCCCTGCTTGCTCCTGTTACAAGTGCTGTCTTCATATCCGTTTACCTCCTATTTCATAATCAGTTCAGGCAGCGTCATTGTCAGCGCCGGAATGAAGGTCACAAGCAGTAATGTGATGAGCATGGGAATATACAACGGCAGCATGGCCTTTGAAACTTTTTCAATTTTCATATTTCCAATGGCGCATCCTGTAAACAATGCCGTTCCCACAGGCGGTGTACATAATCCGATTCCCAGATTCAGCATCATCATGACTCCAAACTGGATGGGACTCATCCCAAATTTTGTCACAACCGGAAGCAGTATGGGGGCCATAATTAGCACCAGAGGCGCCAGGTCCATAACGCATCCCAGCAAAAGCAGAATCAGGTTGATCAGAAGCAATACCACAATCTTGTTGTCGCTGATGCCAAGAAGCAGGTTTGTGGCCAGGGTGGGGACATTCAGATATGCCATCACCCAGCCGAAGGCGCCTGCCGCAGCAATAAGCGCATATACCATGGAAAGGGTTTTAATGGTATTTCCCAGCACTACCGGAATATCCTTAAAGCGAAGCTCCCTGTAAATAAAAAATCCTACGAACAGGCAGTAAATACAGGCGACTGCCGCTGATTCCGTGGCGGTGAAAAAACCGGCTGATACGCCGCCGATGATAATAACCATTGCAAGCATTGCGAAAAATGTATCCTTTGTAACCCTGAGTGCTTCCTTAAAAGGCAGCTTCTTTCCTTTGGGATAATGCTTTTTCTTGGAAATGATATAACACATTCCCATTATGAAAACCCCCAGCATAATACCCGGGATATAACCGGCGCAGAACAGGCTTCCCACGGACACGCCTCCTGCCACCATGGAGTACAGTACCATGTTGTGGCTGGGAGGGATGATCAGTCCCTGACAGGAGCTGGCCACGGTAACTGCTATGGAAAAATCCTTTTCATATCCAGCCTCCTCCATCATGGGTATTTCCAGGGCTCCCAGGGATGACACATCGGCAATGGCAGAACCGGAGATACCGCCGAACAGCATGGATGCCAGTACATTTACATGTGCCAGACCTCCGGTTATCTGCCCCACGCATACATTTGCGAAGGCCAGCAGGCGGCTGGATATACCGCCTGCAGCCATGATTTCCCCCATAAGGATGAAGAAAGGGATTGCCAGCAGTGAAAATGAGTTAAGCTGTTTGGACATTTGCTGCACCAGGGTCATGACAGGCACCTGGATATACAGCATGGTGAAGGCTGTGGATATAATCATTGAAAAGGTAATGGGGCATTTAATCATAATAAGCAGCACAAAGGTTATGAGAAGGATTGCGATAGCTATATTTGGGTTCATTCTTTTTCCTCCTCCTCTCTGTTAAACTTACCGGCATCATCGGTTTTCTTGTATTTCTTCAGGCCCATTATATCCAGGACCGTAAAGTAGATAATGGCAACGCCGCTGACCGGTATCATAATATACATAAGAGATGACGGCCATTTTGTTACCGGAAGCCTGGAATCCATGGTAGACAGCACCATCCGGACCCCGTAGACAGTGAAGAAAGCGCCTACCAGCAGCGTAATAATCCGGTTCAGCACATCAATCACATTCCTAATCTTTACCGGAAACTTATCATAAAACAGCTCCACGCCGATATGCAGGTTCTTTTCCGCCCCAATGGCAATGCCCAGGAACGCCATCCAAATCGTAAGCAGCAGCGCCACCTCCTGGTTCCAGCGGATATTGGTCCGCAGTATATTCCTGCAGAATACCTGGGCGCATATGATTACAATTACAACGGCCAGGACCCACCTTGCATAACCATATATAACCTTGTAAAACAGATTGAAAATATCAATTAGTACCTTCTTTATTCCTTTCAGCATCTTCAGTCTCCTATATGCCCGTCCCCTACTTGCCTGCTTCTACAATCTGGTCAATGATGTCCTTATAGGCGCCGCCTTCATAAGAATACCAGATTGGCTCACAGGCGTCCTGGAACGCCTTTAATTCTTCTTCAGTCAATTCAGTGATTGTGACATCCTGCTCCAGTAATTTCTGTTTGGATTCTTCCTCTGCCTCTGCCCACAGTTCCTTCTGGTACTCCCAGGATTCCAGAGCCGTGTCATCAATAATCTTAAGATCTTCTGCACTCAGTTTTTCACGTGACTTTTCGCCCATGACCAGGATGTCGGCCGACCTTGTATGATGGTCCTCCACAAAGTAGGGAGCCACTTCAAAATGGGACTGGTCCAGATAATTGACGATGGAATTTTCAGCAGCGTCCACAACGCCGGTCTGGAGCGCGGAATACACCTCGGAATACGCTGTCGCTACCGACTGGCCGCCTAAAGCCTCCACCATGGACATCATCAGCTCGGACTGCTGTACTCTTACCAGCATACCCTTCATGTCCGCAGGGCTATGGATTTCCTTTTTGGTATTATAGAAACATCTGGTTCCTCCGTCATAGTAGGTAAGGCCGTAAAGCTTCTTCTCCTTCATCTTATCCCCGCGCAGGATTCCCATACCGATATCCCCGCCATGTACCTTCCAGAAATGCTCTGTATTTTTATAAATATAAGGCATCATTAAGGCATTGTACTCATCCACAAAATTAGTCATGGTGGACAGGTCGGCTTTTACAATATCCATGCCGCCATACTGGAGCTGCTCCAGGCAGGAGATGGCATCTCCAAGGGTGCCGTTGTTGTACACCTCAATGTTGACCCGTCCATCTGTGCGCTCCCTTACCTGGTCCGCAAACCACTCCACCGCTATGGTGGTACAGTTTCCATCCGGCTGGTTATTGGAAAGTTTTAAGGTGACTGTGTCACCGGATGCCTCAGTCTTGCTCTCCTCCTTATTCTCCTCCTGTGCGGCAGTATCTCCTTCTGTTTTTTCCTCTGCCTTAGCCTCTGTCTGTGTCTCTGAGCCGGAGGATGGTGCCGCTGTGGTTCCTGCATTTTCCCCTCCGCATGCTGTCAGTGTCATCACAAGACCCAGTGCCATCATAACGCTTCTTTTCTTCATTGTATTCTTCTCCTTTTATTCCTGCGCGTAACGCGCATAATTAACCTGTTACCTGGCAGAATACCCGCCGTCTATCGGAATCATAATCCCGGTTATATAATCCGATGCCCTGGAGGCAAGAAATACTGCCGGACCCTCAAAATCATCGGGGGTCCCCCAACGTCCTGCCGGAATTCGCTCATCCATGGGCTGCCGCCGCTTTGGATCACTCCAGATTGCCTTTGTAAGCTCTGTGGCTATGTAGCCCGGCGCAATGGCATTGACGCATATACCGTAAGGTGCAAATTCATTGGACAATGCCCTCGTCATGCCCATGACCCCGTGTTTGGAGCAGGTATAACCGCTGACCTCAACACCTCCGAAGGTGGTAAAAAGTGAGGCGGTATTGATGATTTTCCCTTTCATCCCTTTGTCCCGAAAGTGAATGGCGGCCTTCTGGGACAACCGGTACGGCGCCTTCAGATTAACAGCAATCACCTTATCAAACATCTCTTCCGGATATTCAAATGCGTTCTTCCGAAACTGCATACCTGCATTATTGCACAGGATATCCACATGACCGGCTTCTTCCAAAAGGCGTATCCACACCTCATCCACATCAGAAGAAACTGACAAATCCACATGGTAACACCGGCACTCCCGCCCCAGATTTTCAACTGTCCTTCTGGTATCTTCCAAATCCCCGATATCCAGCGCAATGATATCTGCTCCTGCCCTGGCAAGCCCGGCTGCCATGCCTTTGCCGATGCCTGTTGCACAGCCTGTAATCACTGCCTTTTTCCCTGCAAGAGAAAACAATGAATCCATATAAAATCTTAACCTCCCCTCCCATGAAAACGGTTTCTTGTATCGTTATGTACATATTAACTCATGAAAACGGTTTCGTCAAGAGTAAATTGTAGATTTTTTTAAATTATAGTAAACAATATAATAAAAATGGAAAGGGATGAAGATTTTACCCTTCTTCCCTTTCCGTCTCTCCTGTAATCCCTAAAATCTATTATTAATTGTTTCTTCCTGTTCATCCCTTCTCCCGCTTCGCCGCCAGCAGCCTGTCCAGGTAAACAGACTTGAACTGTTTGCTGGCCATGGCCTGCTTAAGCGGCGGCAGCTCCAGGATAGCGCTGAACAGGGCGGCCATGGCCCTGTGGTTGGAAAACGCCTGGTTGTCAAACACCAGATTGGCCAGTGTTCCCTTCTCAATGGCCTGAAGAACAAATCTGTGGGTGCTGTTCACCGGTGTGATGATCTGCTCCGTCCTGCGCTCCATGTGAATGGCCTTGACGCCGCAGTTCCTGGCGCATACGCCGCAGCCCAGACAAATATCCTTATCCACCACGGCCCGCTTCCTTCCGTTTTCTCCTTCCTCCATGGATATAGCCAATACCGGACATGCCTTTGCGCACTTTCCGCAGCCAACGCACTGGTCCCCGGTAATATCAGGAATATAATTGGTGGTGGCCACCGGCTGCATGGGACTGAAATGCCTGGCAGCCTGGAGTGCCTCACAGCAGCACCCGCAGCAGTTGCAGATAAAAGCCGGGTGCTCCCGCACATTTTCCCCTATCTGTACCAGATTGCTGGCGTAGGAGCGTTCCAGCGCATCCAGCGCCTCCTCCCTGGAGATAAGTCTGCAGTAATCCCCGTGCTGGGCCAGGGAACGCGCCACATTGTCAAAGGTCAGGCACACATCCCAGGGAGCGTTAATCTCGCAGGGATGGCCTGCGTGAGACATTTTATGACGGCAGTAGCATAGCCCCAGACCGATATACTCTGCCTCCTCCACGATGTGGGTCGCCCGCTCATAATCCAGGATGTGGTTCATCTTGTCATTGGTCAGAACCGGCTCCTGGACAAACACACGGCCCAGCTTTGTCTCCGTGGCATAAAACAAATCCTTGATAAAATCCTCCTCCACATTCATATACTGGTAATACAATTCACTGAGATACTTTTGGTCAATATCTCCCCTGGTCCTCATCAGGGCAAATTCAATAAACCCGGCCATCGGCGGGGGCATCACGAACTTCCGCACTCCCTTGTCCCAGGAGTCCACCAGCAATGCCTTGCCGCACAGATGATCCAACAGCTTTTCCGCCTTATACTCCGAAGTCCCCCATATCTTTGCCGCCTTTTTTATGGTAAACGGGCGTACCGGCAGCAGCGCCACCCATTTGGCCTCCTTTTCAGAATAGAGGACCTGCAGTATTTTATACAGTGTCTCAGAGGCCGGGGCCCCCTGGGTAAACCAGTTGATACGTTCACCCAGGTTCCGGTATGCGTCACGGGTTGTAAGATGTCCCATTGTCTTTACCTCCTCCTTGGATTTTCCTTGATTGTTCCCATTTTTTCCTCTGCCATACCGCGGAGTGACTGAACCCTCATTCCTGTCAGATAAACCGCGTCATGCCCGGGCATGGAACAACCGCTTCACCATCTACTTTAGCACTGCAAAAAATAATATTCAACAGAAAGTACATCACATGCTTCCTTTCCACAAAATCCTGTTTTGTTTCGTTGTTCTATACCATTCATCCGCCAAATCGAACATATGTTCTTATTTTTCTTGACAAAATCCCCCCTCAGTGATATCTTTAAAATACATCACAGATTTCCTTTTCCACATGAGAGGTGGAAAATATGCAATATTACATACGCATTGATAACCGGAATGTATACGTCTCAGAAGAAATTTATAAATTATACTGCAAAGGCGAGCGGAAGGAGCGGTATTTCCGGGAATCAGATATTCATAACAAGACATTTTATTATAATGCACTGGACACAGAAGATTTTAACGGCTGTGATCTGTTTCAGGACACCCGGTCCAAGCCTGTGGATGAACAGGCAGAGGAAGCTCTGGAGCGCTCTCTGCTCTTTGAGGCCATGAAGGACCTGGACCCCAGAGAGAAGGATATCATACGCCGTATTTACTGTTACGACCAGTCCCTGCGCCAGATTTCCAGGGAAACCGGAGTTCCCGTAACCACCCTTCATTACCGTCATGGAAAGATCCTCCGCAAACTGCGCAGCCTCATGGCCTGAAGGGAAGGTGCTGCACAGATTCTCACAGTCATTTAGAACAAAAGGCCGCCCGGGCCGACATTCAGGTATTTGTTTCACATGCCTGTCGGCTTTGGACGGCCTTTTCTATCCGGTTTTAATCGAACACACGTTCTGTATGTCGGATGAATCTTGTAACCACCCCATGAATGCTTTTAACCGGAACAAAGGAGGAATCTGGTTTGAATATTGTTATATCAACTGAACATAATCAGCTTTTCAGACAACTTTACGCAGCTGCAGACACAGCCATCTCCAACCGGCATCTGCGGGGCATGGAGCTATATGCCTTCAGAAGCCTGACGCCGGAAGAACTCATCAAGGAAGCTGCCGGCTCTCCCGCAGATCTGTGGCTCATGTTCTTTGACAGCGACAGCCGGCCTGACTGGCCGGATGTCCTGGACAGGCTTACATCTTTCAGCAGTCAAATCATGGTCTGCATAGTGAGCAGTGATTACAGCACCGCAGCCCGTCTCATCAACAGCCACTCTGTCCGCGGCGTTGCAGGTTATATCCATCCTGTCCATGACAACTTAGAGCGCTCCTGCCTGAACATCCTGACCTATCTGAACCGCCGTGTAACTTCCGCAGATGGATTTCTAATCGTGCACGGCAGCCGCCGTGACACCCGGCTTTCCTTTTCCAGCATCTATTATATAGAAACTGTAAAAGGAACTCATATGTGCAATATACACTGCTCAGACGGAGTATATACCTTCCGTTCCGGCATAAAAGAATTGTCAGAAAAGCTGAGGCCGCCCTTCCGCCAGGTCCGGGCATCCACCATAGCCAATCTGTCAAATGTCCGCTCCTTTGAACCAAACCGGGCATTCTTTCCTTTCAGGCGGTATTTCATGCTGCTGCTCCCGCAGCTGCAGGCATGATGTGTCCGATTATTTCCGCAGGCATCCGCGTCATGTGCATGGGGAAGGGGATATGGCGGAAAGGGGACCCGGGTGACGGGAAGGCGGCAGGGAGAGAATACGGCAGTGAAAAGACCATCCGAAACACATAAGGCGGACACTTTATGCCGAGCACATTAAAAGGGCAGAGTTTCCCACATCTGCCCTTTCCTTTCACATCTATCTATAATTACCTGACATTTCCCTGGGGCAGTACCAACCACCGCCCTTCTGTCCCCTGTCAGGATAAAAATAACTGCCGTTCCATCATCCGCCGTCTGGTGAGTCCTCCAGTACCTTTCCTGCCGCTTTGTTCCATTTAGGAAATTCATCCGCTGCCCCTTTCACATCACCTGCGTGCAGACGCTTCAAAAGCGTACTGTTCCTGAGAGCGCCTGCCCCCAGATTATAGGCAAAGCTTACCAGGGCGTCAAACTGGTTTTGGGTTACGCTGCACTCCAGCACCTTATTTACAGCCTTCTCAAAGGCCCTTAGGTCCTCCCTCAAATATGCCTCTGCCTGTGCCTGGGTAATCTTCATCCCCATGGCCACGCCGGCCGTATGCCCATATCCAATGGTGGGGACCCCTGCCGCGCAGCGGTACGCCTCCAGACGGCAGCCCTCAAACTGTTTAATCAGGCAGATACCTGCATCCGATATCCTTCGTTCTCCCTGGGCATATCCCGCTTTACGATCTGCTTCTGAAGCGGTTCCTGCCTTTGTGACCGGAGGCTGCACTGCACCAGCCGTATATTCGCTGCCCTCGTACGCTGCCAGCGCAGGGTTTTTTCCTTCTGTTTTGCCAGGTGATGTATGTTCCGGCTCCCTGCCGTCTCCATTTTCCACCGATATTCCTCCCGTACTAATGGGAATCTCCGCGGATTCTTCTTCCGGAAAATGCAGTACGCCGTTTTTGTCCACCTGTACCATAAACCGTGTCCCAAGCTTTGCCATCTGTCCATCCCGGTTAAAGTAATACGGCTTTCCTTTGATAAGCTGAAGGCCCTTAACCATTGCAAAATCCGCCCCAAAATAATACCAATTATCTTTATAAAGATACCAGTTATTCCGCACAGCATGACCGGAACCGTCGAACCAGAACCACTGGCCTTTGTCCTGATACCAGTCATTGGCCACATACCGTTCCGGTTCCAGATAAAAACGGACCCCTCCGTCTTCTTTGACCCATCCCGTGGGATGGACTGATGGAACCGCTGATTCACATACCTGCTCTGAATAGTCAATATCTTTAAGTTTCAGCACACTGACCCAGGGTGTATCCTGCGCCCTTGTCTCCACCGTACCGTAATTGATTCCCTTGGCCTCAATGCATGTTCCGTCTCCAATGTACACCCCGATATGCCCTGGCTTCCATAGAGCCCAGCCTGCCATTGATTCATTCAACGCTCCTATGGGCTGTATCTCGCGGGCAGTCTCCTTATAATTGGCGCTTCCCCTCAATATACCGGTGCACCAGGTAATCAGGCCGGAACAATCTGTACAGTGCTTTCCCATAAAACTCCTGGCCTTAGTTATGTACTGGGGTGTATAGACCTTTGGGTTTTCCGCTGCCAGCTGTTTCAGCAGCGCTTCCGTCAGGACCTGCCCCTTCATGCCGAACACATATGGTGTGCCCAGCTTTCCCTTGCAGAATTCAATCAATTCCCTGCTTGTCTTGCTCATAATTTATTTTCTCCTCTCTGTTCATGAACCGGTATCTTCTGTCTCTATGCCGGTAAAATCCGTATAGTAAATATTCTGCCGTACATCCATCAGCATGAAACCGTAGAAATATCCATCCCCGGATACAGGTACTGTCTCTAAAAGCATATCATCCGGTTCTTTTATATAAAATTCAGTTCCCATATAGTAGCTGTCCGTGTAGTACCTGTCCTCCGTGATTTGGTCTGGATTATGCCCCGTCTCTCCGTGAGAGCTCCCGGCAGTATTTCCGGTTTCATCTCTGATTTCATCTTTTGTTTCATCGCCGGCTTCATCTTTGGTCTCATCTTTGGCCCCATCTATGGTCTCATCTTTGGCCTCATCTTTGGCCCTATCTTTTGCCCCATCTTCCGTTTCCTCCTCCACGTCCTCCATATGTTCAACCAGATAAAGCGGAGTCACCCG